>ERZ1673695.8-NODE-8-length-481318-cov-33.411235_pt1 | contig 481318 bp, 349 predicted proteins | sample MGYA00580225_ERZ1673695 | MGnify/ENA primary metagenome ERZ1673695 (study PRJEB41218, sample SAMN15661739) | gut metagenome | host: Homo sapiens | place: Canada: London | collected 2015-08-20/2019-03-30 | study: EMG produced TPA metagenomics assembly of...
GCGAAGCCTATTTCGATGTGACAAAAGATAAAAGCAAACCGTTCATCGTGCAAACAAACAATTATAACGTAGAGGTATTGGGAACTAAATTCGATGTCGATTCTTATTCGGAAACAGAAATATTTGAAACAACCCTGATGGAAGGAAGTGTGAGAATTTCTTCCCTGACCGATGCAAACGAAAGCCTGATGCTCACACCACACAATAAAGCCTATCTGCATGATGGTAAACTGCGGGTGAAACCGGTAGACGATTATACGCCTTACCGCTGGCGGGAAGGCCTGATCTGTTTCAAAAACGAGACATTTGCATCGATCATGAAAGATTTTGAGAAATACTATGGGATAAACATCTATATCACAAACAAACAAGTACAAAAATACTTGTATACAGGAAAGTTCAGGCAAACCGACGGCGTTGATTATGCATTGAGAGTCTTACAAAAAGATATAAAGTTTGCCTATGAACGGGATGACGACAATCACATTATTTATATCAAATGATTTTAACAATATGTTTCACCTAAATTAAAATGCTTATGGGATAAAAAATTTGTTAACCGTAATGCCGGTGAAAGCTGGGGGGCAATAGCCGGCAGACATCCAATTAACACAAACTAAATTATTAATTTATTAATTTCAAATCACAACAAAGTATGAAAGAAAACACTTTGTCGAGGTGTAATTATCGGGCACCGCGACCCTTAAAAATTTTCAGAATTATGAGAATCACGACATTCCTGCTCTTAGTATGTGTGTTCTGCACTTTTGCAGAAAATACACATTCACAAAATGCGAGGGTCAGTATTAACAAGAAAAATGTTCAACTGGAAACAGTACTGAACGAGATAGAACACCAGACTGATTACCTGTTTATCTACAACAACCAGGTAAACGTAAACAAGAAGGTGTCGTTAAAGGCTAAAAACCAGCCTGTCTCCAAAGTACTGGAAGAATTGTTGGCTGATTCGGGTATCACATATTCTGTAGAAGGAAACCATATCGTACTTGGCAAACAGACTATGGCTGCCGCTCCGCAACAAAGTAGTACAATCAGAGGTAAAGTAATCGACACCAATGGAGACCCCGTTATCGGTGCCAACATTGTCGAAAAAGGGACAACCAACGGAACTACAACGGATGTAGAAGGGAATTTCTCTATTAACGCAAAATCAGGCTCTACGCTGGTAATCACTTTCATCGGCTATGTCAGAGAAGAAGTGAAAGCTAACGCCGGAAGAAGAATGGAAATCATCTTACAGGAAGACTCCGAAACATTGGAAGAAGTCGTTGTCGTAGGATACGGTACCATGAAAAAAGCAGACTTGACAGGTTCTGTGGCAACCGTCGGTTCGGAAGTGATCGAAGACCGCCCGTTGACCAACCTGGGAGCCGGTTTGCAGGGCGCAATCGCCAACTTGAATATCACTTCTTCCAGCGGTGCGCCGGGAACAGGTTCTTCCTTCAATATTCGTGGTACGACAAACTTATCCGGCGGAGGTCCGCTGGTACTGGTGGACGGTATCGAAATGGACCCGAACCTGATTAACCCGCAGGATGTGAAGGATGTAACCGTACTGAAAGATGCGGCTTCCGCGTCTATCTATGGCGCACGTGCCGCTTTCGGTGTAATCCTGATCACCACTAAGACAGGTTTCGTATCACAAAAACCGGTCGTTTCACTGAGCGCAAACTATTCCATCAACGTTCCGACCGTTCATGCCAATTATATGAACTCCATGGAATATACACAATGGATGAATGATGCCAACACAACAAGCAACGGTAGTAACTATTTCGATGACATCACCATGGAGCATGTCAGAAATTATTACAACGATCCGGTCAATAATCTTCCGGTATTCCATCATCCGGACGATGCAGCCAGCAAATACCGTTATTGCGGCAATACCGACTGGTATGAAGCCTTGAATAAGAAAAGTTATCCGATGCAACAGTACAACATCAGTGTACAAGGCGGTAGCGAAACAGCCAAATATATGACATCGGCCGGTATGTTCCAGCAGGACGGTATCTCTAAATGGACAGACGAAGATTACAAACGTTTCAATGTATTGCAACACGTAAACTACAAGGTAAACAACTGGTTGCAGGTTGGCTTGAGAGCAACTCTGTCAATGGTAAAAATGAATACCGGTCCACAAAATAAATATGGTAGCAACTCTTTGGGAGCTACGATTCCGGGCGACAGCCGTCCCCTGATGCCGGTTTACCATCCGGACGGACATTTTGCCGGTTACTGTGGCGACGGTTACTTTACGAACCAGGCAGCCTGGTTATCACAAGGAGGTTCTGCCGAAATGAGAAACAATAATATGTATGCAACGGCATTCGCTAAACTGAACCCGTTCGAAGGATTGGAAATCAACTTCGATTATACATATAACTACTATAACTATTCTTTCAAGAACCATGTACGTGAATACATCGACTATGATGCCGACGGAAATCAGGGTTCAATCTTCCCGCATACTTCTCCGAATCAGGTCTCTTATAACAAAAGAGAATCGCAGTACGACGTATTCAATGCATATGCTACCTATAAGAAGAAAATCAACAAAGTACATGCTTTGGAAGGCATGATCGGTTTCAACCAGGAAAATGCGACTTATAAAGGTGTGGGTCTGAGCAGAAACAATCTGATCGCCAACGATATTCCATTTCTGAATCTGGCAACAGGTGACCGCTCGACTAGTGATTATATGAACCAGTGGGCCATCCGTGGTGCTTTCTTCCGTCTGTTCTACGCTTACGACGACAAATATCTGGTACAGGTAAATGGCCGTTACGACGGTTCTTCACGTTTCCCGAAAGATGACCGCTTTGCATTCTTCCCGACATTCTCATTGGGTTGGAGACTTTCACAGGAAAAATTCTGGAAACCGATCGCCCATATCGTAAATGACTTCAAGATCAGAGGTTCTTACGGGGCTTTAGGAAACCAGGTACTACTGCAAGGTGGTAATGACATGTATTATCCCTATATTTCTACCTATACCACAGGTGAAGTAGGTTACCTGTTTAGCGGTGAAAAACAGATGGGAGTATATGCTCCGGGATTGGTAAGCGACCAGCTAACCTGGGAAACAGTTAAACAATGGGACTTAGGTTTTAACTTCTCAATGTTTGACAGCAAACTGACCGGAGAATTCGACTATTACGTTCGAACAACAGAAGACATGTTGACAAAATCAAAAACATTACCTTCCATTTTAGGTGTTTCTGAACCTCAGATGAATGCTGCCGATTTGAGAACCAGTGGATGGGAAGTAGCTTTAACCTGGAAATCGGCCTTACAGAATGGTTTGGCCTATAGTGCAACACTATCTTTATCAGACTATCAGGCTGAAATCACCAAATATGATAATCCGACAAAGAACTTGTCAGACAATTATTATGAAGGCAAGAAGTTGGGTGAAATCTGGGGATTCGTAACAGATGGTTTATTCCAGTCCGACGAAGAAGCCTCTTCATGGAACCAGTCAAAAATAGTCGGTTATACGCAATATGCCGGTGATATCAAATTTGCCGACCTGAATGGTGACGGAGAAGTTACAAGAGGTGAAAACACGGTCAACAACTCTGGTGACCTGAAGATCATCGGTAATGAAACACCGCGTTATAACTTCGGTATCCGTGGTACAGCCGAGTATAAGGGCTTTGATTTCACGTTATTCTTTCAGGGTACTATGAAACGTGATATTATACCGTCAAAGACATTCTATCTGTCTCATTATACATCTGAGTGGTCTGTTCCCCAAAAGATGAATTATGACTATTGGAGAGAAGACAACCGCGATGCGTTCTTTCCACGTGCCCGTATGAACGGTTCTGCTGTAAATGAAAACCAGACCCGTTTCATGTTGAATGGTGCTTATATCCGTTGTAAACAGCTCGCTCTTGGTTATACTATTCCTAAATATATCACGGAAAAGGCTAAAATCTCCAAGCTGAGAGTTTACTTCAATGCAGACAACTTGTTTGAATTCTCCGGAATGCCTGACACTTTCGATCCTGAATTGGCTACAGTAAATGCTTATCCATTTATCCGGTCATTCTCTTTTGGTGCTAACCTGACATTCTAAGATGAAACATTGTAGAATAATTAAAATTAAAAACAGAATGAAAAAAGTATATTATATAGCGAGCTTGTCTTTATTACTCGGATTTTCCGCATGTAATAACGACTTTATGGACTTGTATCCGGAAGATAAGATCAACGACGAGACTTATTGGAAGACAGAAAGCGACTTGAAAAACTTTGCCAACCAGTTCTATACAACACTGGATAATACCGGTATATATAACAGTGACAATGCCTCAGACAATCAGGCACCTCAATCTAAGGATAATTTTGTTTGGAGCGATTACACCATCCCCACAGCCGGAGGGGGTTGGGCTAAAGGCGATTGGGCTAATATCAGAAGTTGTAATTATTTTTTGAGCCGTTATCATACCGTTGAGGGGAATGCTGAAAAGATCAACCAGTATGTAGGGGAGATTTACTTCTTTAAAGCCAAGTTCTATTACGAAAAAGTTCTTCGATTCGGTGATGTACCCTGGTTGACAACAGACCTGACTACTTCTTCCGAAGAACTATACAATCCACGTAATGATCGCGGAGCTGTTATCGACTCTATCTGTGCTTGCCTGGACAAAGCCAGCGAATGGTTGCCGGAAACAATGCAAGACTCACGTCTAAGTAAATATGCTGCATTGACTCTGAAATCCAGGGTATGTCTGTTTGAAGGAACCTGGAGAAAATACAGAAATCTTGAAAATGCAGATAAGTATCTACGTATTAGTGTAGATGCTGCCGAAAAAATTATCAATAGTGGTAATTTTACTGTTTACTCTACCGGTAATATTGAAGACGACTATCATGCACTGTTCAACCAACAAGATTATTCAAACAATAAGGAAGCGATCTTTTTTGCTGCCTATGTGACAGATAAACGCATGAATAACAGGCCTCGTACAGTCCGCGAGTCATATACAGGTATGACTAAGGACTTTGTAGAATCATTCTTATGCGATGATGGTAAACCTATTGCTCTAAGCGACCGGTATAAAGGTGACGTAAAATTCACTGATGAGTTTGAAAATCGTGACCCGCGTTTGAAACAATGTATATATACACCAGAACGTCCTATCGCTATATTGGCAGATGGTTCTGAAGAATATGAAAATTCTCCGGTATTCAGTAATCTCTCAAATACAGGCTACCGCTTATACAAAATGTATTCTCCGTTAGCGGAAGATAACGAATATATTAAATGTACGCTAGATGACCTGATCTACCGATACGGTGAAGTTCTTCTGAATTATGCCGAAGCAAAAGCCGAATTGGGTGAATGCGACCAGGCGGTTCTGGACAAAACGATCAATAAACTGCGTGACCGTGTAGGCATGAAACATCTGACTACAGATGTAGGATTTACCGATCCGAACTGGCCGAACTGGGAAGTTCCCATCTCTCCGCTATTAAACGAAATTCGTCGCGAACGTCGTGTAGAACTGGCTTGCGAAGGCCTCCGTTGGAACGATTTGTGCAGATGGAAAGCAGGGAAGTTACTGGAAAACATAAAAACTTATTTAGGTCCGCGCGATCCGGCAACAGGTGAATACCGTGTTGTTTATCCGGGTATGACCCGCACATGGTACGATCGTTTATACCTGTATCCGATCCCGACAGACGAGTTTACTTACAATCCTAATCTGTTACCGCAGAATCCGGGTTGGACAAACTAATAATGTGCCAATATGCCAATAAGGCAATATGCTAATGTACCAGTTTTAAGAATTTTAGATCCACGGTATTTTATTGGCATATTGACACATTAGCATATTGGCATATTATTTTTCACTATACTTGCATCTGAAATATAATCTGACTCAATCATGAAAAAAACATTTGTAGGATTACTGGCAGCCTTGTCAGTTCTTGTTTCCTGTTCATCCAACGAACCGACGAACGTTGTCACCCCAAACGCACGGCAACTGGCCTGGGCCGATGCCGAAGTCGGCGTATTGATCCATTTTGATATGCCTGTTTACCAACCGGACTACAATTTCAGGAAATGGGGAACGCATCCGGACGCATCCATTTTCAACCCGACAGAATTGAATACCGACCAATGGCTGGAAACCGCGCACAAACTGGGAGCCCAATATGCCGTACTGGTAGCCAAGCATTGCAGCGGCTTCAGCCTGTGGCCAACGGAAGCACATGATTACAGTATCAAACAATCCCCCTGGAAAAACGGCGAAGGTGATATTGTTGCCGATTTTATCGCTTCCTGCAAAAAGTATAACATCAAACCGGGAATCTACGCCAGCACAACAGCAAACGGTTATCTGTATGTAGACAATCCCGGCGTTGTCCAGGAAGGCGGTCCGGTCACTCAGGAAGAATACAACAAAATCGTAACGCAGCAATTGACCGAGTTATGGAGCAATTACGGGGAATTATTTGAAATATGGTTTGACGGCGGTGTGCTCTCCAAAGACCAGGGCGGTGCAGACGTACTATCCCTGGTACAGAAACTACAACCCAATGCCATCGCTTTCCAGGGCCCGTACGGTCATCCAAACCTGATCAGATGGGTAGGCAATGAGGAAGGTGTCGCCCCTTATCCGTGTTGGTCTACTGCCGATTCGACAACCAATGCCGACGGCACGCGTGTTATAAATGGCTTGAACGGCGATCCTTTCGCCCCGTTCTGGTGTCCGGGGGAATCAGATTTCACCCTGCGCTGGAATCGTTCCTTCCAGGGAGGCTGGTTCTGGACGACCGGACAGGATAGCATGATGTTCACTCTCCCCGAACTACTAACAAAATATGAGACCAGTGTAGGAAGAAACACGAATATGCTGCTGGGATTAGTTATCGACGACAGGGGACTTATTCCGGATGCCGATGTCCGCCAGGTGGAAGCGCTGGGCAAAGAGATTACACGCCAATATGGTAGTCCGCTGCAACAAACATCGGGCACCGGATCGGAATTTGTCATTTCTTTCGACAAGCCGGTCAGCATCAACCGTGTCATCTTGCAGGAAGATATCTCAAAAGGAGAACGGGTTCTGAAATATGCCCTGAAAGGTAAAAAAAATAATGAATGGATCGACCTTTCTTCTGGTACCTGCATCGGCCATAAACATATAAACAGGTTTGAAGCACAAACGCTCGATGCAATCAAATTGGAGATTTCCGAATCCAAAGCAGAACCGATCTTGCTGAATTTTGCTGTTTTTGAAACATTATAAAAACAAATGGACAATAAGAACTAAAGTTATCTCTCTTTGAAATATATAGGATAACAATAAAAAAAAGGACGATCCTCTAAACAATGGAGGATCGTTCTTTTTTATCTATATAGGATTCTGAAAACAAAGAGAGAGTCAGTAACATTATTTTTATTATATTTACGACCGATTACAAATCTTAGAGGATGGAGAATACAACAGATTTAAAAGCATTCAATCAACTATTTACTGATTATCAAGGCCGATTTATCCGCTTTGCGAATACGTATGTAAGAGATGTTGCTGTCGCCGAAGATTTTACGATCGAAGCACTGATGTATTACTGGGAGAACCGCCATTCACTGGAAGAGGATTCGAATGTACCAGCCTATATTCTTACCATCATAAAAAACAAATGCCTCAACTATCTTCAGCATCTTCAGGTAAGGGAAGATGTGAACGAACAATTGCTGAACCATGCGGAATGGGAACTGAACACCCGCATATCGACACTTGAAGCATGCGACCCGAATGACTTGTTCACCGCCGAAGCACAAGAAATAGTAAATAAAACCCTGGCCGGTTTACCCGAACAGACCAGAGCTGTATTTGTGATGAGCCGTTATGAGAACAAGTCTCATAAAGAGATCGCCGAAGCATTGGGCATAACCCCGAAAGGTGTCGAATATCATATTTCCAAAGCATTGAAAAAACTACATACCAACCTGAAAGATTATTATCCGGTTTTCCTGTATTTATTTTATATCAACTAAAACCATCATATTTTTATTTTCCATAGTTTGTCATACAGAAAATAGAAAAAGAAAGAGTATGCCAATCATAACTTTTCAGCATACTCCTCCTATTATTACACTATCTTGTCATTTATTCCCAACCCGGATTCTGAACCAGTTTTCTGGATTTCTGTACCTCATTCAAAGGAAGAGGATATAAGTACATACGTCTTTCAAAAAGTCGTAATTCCACATTTTTACGTTTATGGAATTCTTCTTTAGGATCTTTTGAATCCAGATTCATACCTTTTACCCATCCACCTTGCGGAGACTCCTGGCCATCTTCGGCAACCATCCAACGACGCACATTAAAGTAGCGCTGACCTTCCATGAAAAGTTCTACACGCATTTCCTTACGAATCGCTTCACGTTGTAATTCTTTATTACCTATAATTTGAGGTTTAATATCAGCCAACCGAGGAATGCCTGCACGAACACGTACACGATCTACGTATTCAATAATACGCCTATCTGATGGATTCACCTCATTCAGAACTTCTGCATACAGCAGATAGAATTCGCCTAAACGGAAAAGAATGCTGGGACGGAATTGAGATTTTTTGAAACTGCCGGAATTATACAGTTCTTTGCAATATCCCTTATAAGGTAAATAACCTGTTCTGGAATACATACCGCCTGTCTTTCCATTATTACCTCCATCATGGAAAAATATTTCCCGACCGGAAATATGCCATCTGCGTCCCTGGAAGAATACAGCATCGTAGAAACGAGGTTCACGATTCAAATACATATTAGAAACCTGAGTGGTTATTACAGGCGTCACACCTCCCATAATCGGTGAAGCCGGAATTTCATTGACATAATCACTAAACCCTTCCTCGGTATAATTAGGAGATTCTTCAATACTTAGGCCATCTGCCATAAAGAAATCATCCACCATATCCTGAAGAACGCCTAAAGCCGTTTGTCCTACTCCTTCAGTACGAGGGGTACAACTTCTATCTTGTCCGTCAGAATTAACAGCGCCAAAGGAATTGTTTGTAGCAGCCCAAATAATTTCCTTATTGTACACTTGTTGTAATTGGTATAAAGATTGAGCCGCATTGACCGTTCCATCCGGATTATAAACCGTATGCAACTCATAGGCTCCGGTTTCCGCCCAGTCGATTAACTCCTGCAATGCATTCAAAGCTTTTTGCCATTTATTATTGTCTCTATCCGGAAATAACCGTGTCCCGTCAGTATTCGTCACCTCTAATGCTTCTGCATAACCTCCGTTTAATAAAGGGCTGGCAGCATATACCCAAAGTTTTGCACGAACAGCTAAAGCAACTCCTCTTGTCGGTTTTACCCGTTCATTATCTTCCAGACGTTGTTCAGGCAATAATTTGGATAATTCCGCCAATTCAGCATCGATAAAATTCACGACCTCATCCAACGGAGCACGTGCAAAGTCCAAATCGGCAGCATTCGAATCCACTACCTCAGTCATTAATGGTACAGGACCATACAATTCAACTAATAAATAGTGATAATAAGCTCTGAAAAAACGAGCTGTATTTTTCATATCAGCCAACTCTTCTTCTGATATCTGATCTACATCACCCGGAATAACTTTGGCATACTGCAAAAATAAATTACATTGACGAATCTGTTTATATAAAGACCAACGAGTATAAGGTGCATTTGCCGAACTATATCCGGAAACGGGTATTGTATTGGTAGAATTTCTACTAGCCTTCAATTCATCCGAACAGGGAGACCAAGGTGCATCCAAACCATCCATAGGGTTGTTATAATCCGTATTAAACACCATATATTTCATATCAGGTATTCCTGTATAAATATAACGATGAAAACGTCTGGTATAAGCTGGATTTTCAAAAACATCGTCCATGGTTACTTCTTGTGTCAATTCGTCCGATACATCCAAAAAGTCATTACATGACATACACGCAGTCAATGCGATAACTAACAAGTATTTTAATTGTTTCATAATCAATTATATCTATTTAAGTATTAAAAAATTACATCTAGCCCAAGTGTAAAAGTCCTTGGGAGTGGATAGGCCGCTCCTGATTTCTTGCTACCCATTTCCGGATCCCACATTTTGAGGTTATCCCATACACACAAATTATTACCCATCAAATAAATACGCGCCTGTTGCATTCCCATTTTCCGAGCAAAGTTTTGAGGTATTCGATAACTAAACTCAAAATTCTTGAAACGCAAGAAACTTGCATCACGTACCCAAAATGTACTAGCGGCATTATTATGAGCATGCGTATCCGGCCTTAAACGGGGATAATCTACATTAAAATTATAAGGATCAGAATCTGACCAGTGATTAACAAACTCAGATCTTAACCGGGAATTTTCAACTCCCCACAAGAAAGGCCATAATGCGGAAGTATTGTCTGCTTGTCCCAGGATTGTTGATGTATTACCGGCTCCCTGGAAAAATGCACTCACCGTAAAATTTTTCCATTCGGCACTGACTCCAAAACCATATACGATTTCCGGATTTTCAGGATCGACCAGTCCACGCTGAGCATCAAAACTATTGATAATACCATCGCCATTCAAGTCGCGGTATTTTAAATCACCCGGACGAATATCCCCAGACAAACCTGATTTTACAACACCTTCCTTCAATTCATAGTTCCGATTGATACCTTCGCCGGTAATATTAAAATCATCATAGGTATAAAAACCATCACAAATATAAATAGACCTGTCTCCGATTCTTGTTCCCGTAACATTCATCCATTCATATTTTTGAGGAACTTCATCATATTCCAACACTTTATTTCTGGCAAAAGTGAAGTTTCCTCTAGCTGACAATTTTACTTCGCCGATTGTATGATTTAAAACAAGACTAGCATCAAGCCCCTGGTTTTTTACCTCTCCGAAATTTTGCCAAGGCATCACCTGGAATCCGGTCGTCGCTCCAACAGTTTTACGCTGTAACAAAATATCAGAACGATTATTATTGAAATAATCTATTTGTAAATCAATACGATTATCGAACAATCCTAACTCTATTCCGTAATTTTGTTTTACTTCTATTTCCCAACCGATTCCCGGTGAATAAAATTGTCCTTCTATGATGCCATTACCGACACCTCCGTTAGCACCTCCATCTGTATAACCGACATTATACCCTCCGGCATCCATTTTCATGGATGAACGATACAAGAAACGACTACCGCCCGTATTATCGTTACCTGTTCGTCCCAAAGACGCACGGAGTTTCAATTTATTCAAAATATTACTTAAACCTTTTCCATAGAATTTTTCATTGGATAGATACCAGGCGACACCTACTGCCGGGAAGAGTCCGAAACGATGCCCTTTGGCAAATGTCTCACTTCCTGTATAACCGAAATTTCCTTCAATTGAATAACGGTCATCATACATATACGACACACGCCCAACCAATCCTTGCTTTCTATATGCTAAAGGCTGATCATGCGGTTGATAATCCTTTTGCATATATAAAACCATTGCATTAACATTATGGATATCATTAAAAACTTGTGCATAATTCAATGAGTTTTCAAAATAGATCGTTTTATCTCCGGAATTTTTAGGTTCAGCTCCTCCCAAAGTATTAGAGCCGGAAACCTTTTCTTCAAAAATCAAATTCCCATTTTCATCCCTTCCGGTTGCAAAATACTGAGAAACTGATTTACTCCTCTTCATTGAATATAACATATTAGCATCGAATGCGACGGATGCTTTATAACTCAGCCCCTTCGTTATAAAGTCTAATTTTTGAACCAAACCAACCTTAGATTGAATACGCGTACGCCACTCCTTCGAATACCCTGAATTATTCAATAAATTATAAGGATTAACTTTATTTGAACTTGGATCAGGATGGCCCGCTATTGTTCCGTCTTCATAAATCATCGGGAAAAGATGAGACGGGACAGTTGACATTTTAGTGAATAAATCCTGAGTTCCGACACCAGGATAATTTGTATTCAAATATTGTCCGCTTAGATCGACACTGACTACTGTCGTTTTGGTTATATTCAAATCAATATTACTTCTCAAATTGAAACGTTTTACACCGATATTTGAATTGTAATCATCTGTTGTATTCGATTTAAACAGTCCCGATTCAGTATAAAAAGCACCGGAAACAAAATATTTAGCTCTCTCAGTCCCGCCTCTTGCATTAATAGTTATTCTTGAATTCGCCGTAAGATCTTTAAGCAGATCATACCAATCGACATTCGGATACAACATCGGATCAACTCCGTCTCTATATTTCGCTAATGTCTCATCATCATAAACACTTGGAGATCCGACATTATTTAAAGCTTCATTATAAGCTTTCAAATACTCGTATGAGCTGGCATACTTAGGTAAACGTGTTGCTTGAGAAACACTGGTTTCCGCACGCACTGAAATACGAGCCTTCGCAATCTGACCACGTTTAGTTGTAATTAAAATTACACCATTAGCACCCTCTGCACCGTAAACAGCCGTAGCAGCAGCATCCTTCAGCAAAGAGAACGTTTCGATTTCATCCGGTTCGACATCCTGCATCTGACGAGGTACACCATCCACTAAAACCAACGGACTGGTCCCGCCGGAAAAAGAACTGACACCACGTATCCAAAAATCAGAATTATCATAACCAGGTTCGCCTGATCGCTGCACAGCGATCAGGCCGGACAATTGTCCGGCTAAATTATTCGTAAGGTTACGAGTCGGCAATCTTAATTCTTTCGTTGAAACCGTATTTATTGCACTGACAACACTACTTTTTTTCTGTTGACCGTATCCGACAACAACAACTTCTTCCAACGCTTTGGAGTCTTCATAAAGCTGTATATTTATATTTCGCCGTCCGTCTACTCTTATTTCCTGAGTAGCATACCCCAGATAGGAAATACTCAAAACAGCATTTTTACCGGAAAGATCAAGCTCATAACGACCATCAATATCTGTTGTTGTACCGTTTGTTGTTCCTTTTTCTACTACAGAAGCTCCAATAATCGATTCCCCTTTAGTGTCAGTAATAACCCCTGTTACTTTCGTTCCCTGCTGATTAACTTCTGCCGGTTGCGGAAAGGTTTCTCTCTTTGTTATAATGATTTGGCGATCTTTGATTGTAAAAACATTATCCGTATTCCTAAATATTGAATTCAATATGGCTTCTACACTCTGATCTTTCACATCCAAATTAACTTTTCGGTTTAAATCGACCGTATTATCCATGTAGAAAATTATAAACTCGCTATTGTTTTCAATCTGTTTGAAAACATCTTTTACGGATTTATTATTTACACTGATTGAGAAAAGAGTTTCCTGCGAATAAGAATTAGAGGCTAAACTTACCCCTATCCCCAAAAACAAGAATAATAAAACTGCTCTCATTATTCGAAAAAATTTCACGTGTTCAATGTTTTTCACACCGAACTTCACTTTAAATTTCATAACTTTGTAAATGATTTAAGTTAGTATTGTTATTAACAGACTAATTTGAGAGCCGGATAATATCGCGAGTATTGTTCGGCTCTGTTTTTTTCAATTATAAATCTAAGGTCCCATAAACTATCAATTTTAAGAGTTTGTACTAATTTTTATTTTTTCTCCACTATAAACTATTTGAATTGATGCCGCATTCTTCAAGTTATCCAACACATCATTTAAATTGTCTCTCAGATCTAATTTTCCGCTACAGGTAAGTTTTCCCACAATTTCATCCCATTCTATTTGAACTCCATAATATCTGGATAATTTTTTAAAAACGATCTCCAATGGTTGCTTTTCAAACAGATAATATCCATTTCTCCATGCAGTGTAATTGTTTACATCTACAACTTGTACTTTTATTTCATGAGTCTGGTCATCATAATCAAACTGTTGATTAGGCAATAAAACCTCGGTAGATTTCTTATTCGTATTTACTTCCACTTTCCCCTCAACTAAAGTTACTTGCATATTCGAATCGTCTTTATAAGCCGATACATTAAAACTTGTACCCAAAACTTTTACATCTACTTGTTGAGTCCTAACAACAAACGGCCATGACGTATCATGTGTTACATCCAAATAGACCTCACCTTCCACATATATCTCACGCTTCTTTTTTTCAAAAGAAACCGGATAAATAACTTTTGAACCAGAATTTACCCAGATTTTAGTCCCATCGGAAAAGGTAAGAGACGACCGTCTACCATAGGGTACTATCAATTGATTAAATATTTTGGTATTATCCTTTCCTTCGATTTCTGTTGCTACTTTTTGGGAGTTTACGTTAATCTCCCCTTTATGGTTATATTCAACCTGACTTTCTTTTTCCTGAATCGCTATTTTCTTATTTCCGGATAATACAAGTTCTATCTCTCCTGTAGAGTTAAAAATAGGTTCTGTTGTATTCAATATTGCCTGGTAATCAACATCTTTATCTGAAAAGTAATATTCTTGAACAACAAAAAGACAAAGAAAAACAACAGCTGCAACTCCTACTAATGTTTTGATAACAGAGATTGTTTTCTTTTGCAATTTATCCTTCCTGTTCTCCGTATTGATTCTATTCCACAAGACTATTTCATCGATTGAAGAAAAGTCCGGATGTTTTATATCACGCCTCAAATGACCGATAAAAGAACGGGCAATATCTATTTCTTCCGCCAACTCCTTATCTTTTTGCTTAAGTTCATCCCAAAACAGGTCTTCTTCGGCAGTCGGAGACAATAACCATTGAACGAACCGATCATCATTCAACAGTTGGTCTGCCTTATATCCGATATAATTTTTATGCATACAAATTACCTTTTTAGATATTAGAGCCGTCAGACTCACTTTTATACTCACTAAAAAGTAATTTTTTTCAAAAAAATATTTTATCGCATAGCAAATAATAAAAATAAGAACAAGTTTATATCTCCCACAGAACTTCTTATCTTTTTCAATGATCGTTGAATTAGATTTTGTGCAGATTGATAATTAAGGTCCATCAGAGTACAGATTTCTTCCATACTCATTTCTTGAATAAAACGGTAATAAATAATTTCTTTTTGACGGGAAGTCAACAAGGATAATATTTTTTCCACTTGTTTTCTTTCGTTTTTATATTGTTCATCTTGAATAAACTGTTCTTCGACAGTCAATTCTAATACAAAAGGGACATCCTCTATGATGTTTTCTGTAATAGTTTCTTTATGTATTTGTTTAATCAGATTATTCTTTAATGCAGTAAATAGATAAACCTTAATATTATCCGGTGACACCAATTGAGCTTTATTCCTATATAAATAAGTAAAAATATCTTGTATACAATCCTTTACAAGCTCAGTATCAGTCGTAAAACACATCCCATACTGATAGAGCTTTTGTGCATAAGTTGTGTAAATCCAACAATACGAATCGTCATTGCCTGATACAAATTCCTGCCATTTTACTCGACTTATGTCCATTCACGCTAAATTATGATATTGATTTCAGGTCCAAAGATAATTTATCTATTATAAATTTTGTTACTAAATTTCAATTTGTTAGCAAATTACAAGTCAAATCTCTTTTTCCAGAATCAGCCGGTGCCGGCACTGGACACCGTTTTCCCAGATCGGTTCAGGATAATTACGGACAAAATAATCACGATCCAATACCTTCAGATCGAAGCCTTCCTGCTGGTAAAGCATCAACGGACCCGGAGCAGAAGTGCCGGTACAGACTTTCAAACGGGTGATATGATTGGTTACCGCCCATTCATCCGAGACAAAACGAAGCAGAAGGCGGGCGATCCCCCTCCGCTGGAAAGACTCGTCTACTGCCAGGTTCATCACCTCTGCCATTTCCTCCGTTTCCTTCTGCACCACGATCACCCCAACCGGTTTGTCTCCTGAAAAAGCTGCGAAACAATCCGAAGTCTTCAGATAGCTGTCAACCAGTTCACGGTTAGGATCTGCCAGCAAGAGCAGATCCCAGGGGTAGTCTGTTGTATGTTCGATGCGTATTTCCATATCAGGCAACTATTTCTATGATATTGCCATCCGGATCTGCTACAGAACCTTCATAAAAACCGTCTCCGGTAGTACGAGGCTCACCCAGGATCGTGTAACCATCCCGGCGGAATTGTTCAATCTTTTGATCCACTCCCTCTTTTGATCCGGCAGAAAAAGCAAAATGGGCCAGACCGATATATACTCCGTCATTTTCAACGGTAATATCTGTCCGCTGCATGATCTCCAGAGAAACAGCACCCTCGAAGGTAACAAAATAAGAGGCGAATCCCTTCTTCGGGTTTACATACTTTTCATTACTCTTCCCACCGAAATACTTCACATAAAAATCTCTGGAACGTTCAAGTTCATTGGTCCAGATAGCAATATGAGTCAACTGCATAATTAAATAAATGATTGGTGAAATGCAAAGATAAACAAAAAGCCCGGACAGACATAATCTCCATCCGGGCCTTTCTAAAGATCAGATAATATCTTATTTGCAGATACGGCAATCGGCACAACGCGCCAGTTCTCCGCGAAAACGTTTTTCCACCAGCTTATGCAAACGGTCTTTCAAGGCATCCAGACGCACATGGTCGATCACATCCGACGTAAATGCCACACTCAGCATCATACGGGCTTCGCTCAATGGAATACCACGGCTACGCATATAGAACAAAGCATTCTCATCCAACTGCCCGGTCGTCATACCGTGCGAACATTTCACATCATCCGCATAAATCTCCAATTGCGGCTTACTGTACATACGGGCTTCACGGGTAGCACAGAGGTTACGATTTGTCTGAAAAGCAGCCGTTTTCTGGGCACCTTCCTTTACCAGGATACGGCCGCTGAATGCACCGACTGCATGGTCATCCAGAACATTCTTGAATAACTCATTGCTGGTACAATTCGGCACGGCATGCGTAATATGGCTATACGTATCCACCTGTTGCTCACGGTCCATAACGGACATTCCGCAAAGGGTTGTTTCTGCATATTCGCCGTTCAGTTCAATATAATAGTTGTTACGCGTAAGACCGTTGTTCAAGGTTATACCGTTTACCAGGACATTGCTGGAAGCCTCCTGTTTCACATGGACCGAGGCAAAGCGGGAAGAGGAAATGCTGCTTTCTTCCAGATCATAGTAATCAAAGTAAGCACCTTCGCCGGCAAATATCTCAACGACCTGGGTAGCCAGGAATTTCACATCGTCGATGCTATGATCGCAGATGAGCAATTTGGCTTCCGAACGCGGTTCCATAATAACCAGGATACGGCGGTTTGCCATAGCATCCACGTCACTGCGGAATATATTAATCAGCTGGATAGGACGTTCCACAGCCACACCTTCCGGCACATAAAGCACGAAACCGTCCTGCGCCAGCATCGTATTCAATGCGATGATACCGTCATGGTTGCTTTTTGCCGCTTTACCATAATAACGGGCTGCCACTTCCGGATATTGCTCCGCAAAGTTTTTCAAGCCACCGGCGTATACTCCTTCCGGCAGATGCGCCTTCGGCATCATCTTATCGTAGAACGTGTCGTTCACGACAAAATAGAGGGAAGTACTCAGGTTCGGGACATCGCAACGGAACACGTCATACGGATTGACCGGAATAGCCAAGCGATTGATATTCACCCCATAGTCGGGGGCAAAAGCCTGCGCTACATCTGTATATTTATAATCTTCACTCTTTACCGAAGGAAAACCCAGGCGATCGAAATCGGCCAGTGCCTCAGCACGCGGAGCATTCATCACCGCTGCGCTATGACGACACACCAGGTCCTCATATCTGGTAAAAAGATCGATATATTGTTGTTCGGCTCTCATCTCACTCATCTCCCATTTCTTTCTTGATCCAGTCGTAGCCTTTTTCTTCCAGTTCGAGGGCCAGTTCCGGACCGGCTGTTTTTACGATACGCCCTTTGTATAATACATGTACCACATCGGGTTTGATATAATCCAGCAAACGCTGGTAGTGAGTAATTACGATCGCTGCATTTTCAGGCGTACGCAATTGGTTCACACCGTTTGCCACGATACGGAGGGCATCGATATCCAAACCGCTGTCCGTTTCATCCAGGATAGCCAGTTTCGGTTCGAGCATAGCCATCTGGAAAATCTCGTTGCGTTTCTTTTCACCACCGGAGAAACCCTCGTTCACGCTACGACTCGCCAGTTTGTTATCCAGTTCAACGATAGCACGTTTCTCACGCATCAGTTTCAGGAAATCGGTTGCGGAAACCGGTTCAAGACCGTTATATTTACGGTGCTCATTCAAGGCGGCACGCATAAAATTCACCATGCTTACGCCCGGGATCTCCACCGGATACTGGAAACTCAGGAAAATACCTTCACGGCTGCGGTCTTCGGGTTCCAACTCCAGCAGGTTCTTTCCATTGAAGATCACCTCGCCCTGAGTTACCTCAAAAGCCGGATTACCTACCAGCACACTGCTAAGTGTACTCTTTCCCGAACCGTTCGGCCCCATGATGGCATGTACCTCACCGGCCTTTACAGAAAGGTTGATACCTTTCAATATCTCTTTGCCATTCACGTTGGCATGTAAGTTCTTTATTTCTAACATATTTATAGTTATTATATATTATACTTCCCTTCTCCCGGCAGTTTCCCTTCCCGGATATAGGCAACAGATACGATAAGGCGACAGTGTGCGTTCTACATTAGCGCGCACGGTGCGCCATAGGTAGAACACATCATGCGTCATAGGTAGGACGCACTACGCGTGCTAGCTTAAGCGCATGCCTTCGCCTTAGCTGAGTCATCCAACGCTTCCCTCCAGGGAGATGGTCAACAGCTTCTGTGCTTCGACGGCAAACTCCATCGGGAGCTTGTTCATTACCTCACGGGCATAGCCGTTTACGATCAGGCCGACTGCCTCTTCGACGGATATACCGCGTTGCTGGCAATAGAACAATTGTTCTTCGCTGATTTTGCTTGTTGTAGCTTCGTGCTCCACCACGGCCGTTTCATTCTGTATATCGGCATAAGGGAACGTATGGGCGCCACAGGTAGAACTCAACAGCAGACTGTCGCACTGGCTATGGTTACGGGCACCTTCCGCACGCGGAGATACTTTCACCAGGCCACGGTAACTGTTCTGGCTATGACCAGCCGAAATACCTTTCGACACGATCGTGCTTTTCGTATTCTTACCCAGGTGGATCATCTTCGTTCCGGTATCCGCCTGCTGGTAATTGTTGGTTACAGCAACCGAATAGAACTCACCGACAGAATTATCGCCGGCCAGGATGCAACTCGGGTATTTCCAGGTAATGGCCGAACCGGTTTCCACCTGTGTCCACGAAATCTTGCTGCCTTCGCCTTTGCACAGGCCGCGCTTGGTCACGAAGTTATAGATACCGCCTTTACCTTCTTTATCACCCGGATACCAGTTTTGTACGGTCGAGTATTTCACTTCCGCGCGTTCTTTAGCTACAATCTCAACGATAGCGGCATGCAACTGGTTCTCGTCGCGCATCGGGGCGGTACATCCTTCCAGATAACTTACATATGCCTCATCGTCGGCCACGATCAGTGTACGTTCGAACTGTCCCGTATTGGCCGCATTGATACGGAAATAGGTGGACAACTCCATCGGGCAACGTACGCCTTTCGGTATATAAACGAACGAACCGTCAGAAAAGACTGCCGAGTTCAATGCCGCAAAGAAATTATCACGATAGCTCACTACACTTCCCAGATACTGTTGTACCAGATCCGGATGATGCAACACCGCTTCACTGAACGAACAGAAGATAATCCCTTTCTCTGCCAGCGTTTCCTTAAAGGTTGTCTTTACAGAAACACTGTCCATAACGGCATCGACCGCCATACCGGCCAGTTGGGCACGTTCGTGCAAAGGAATACCCAGCTTATCGAAAGTCTTCAATAACTCCGGGTCTACTTCGTCCAGGCTTTTCGGGCCTTCCTTTTTCTTCGGAGCGGCGTAATAGATTATATCCTGATAATCGATCGGCGGAATCGTCAGATGAGGCCATGTGGGCATCTCCAGCGTCTGCCAGTGGCGAAAAGCCTTCAGGCGGAATTGAAGCAGCCAGTCAGGCTCATTCTTCTTGGCCGAGATGATACGGACGGTCTCCTCATCCAGACCGCGATGGATCATCTCCGTATCTATATCAGTAACAAAACCATACTTATAGTCGCTGCTCGTTACCTCATTTATTATCTTATTCGAATCTTCCATATACATTTATATATATTATACATCTTGCCGGATAACAAACCTTCAAGATATTTACTCTTTTCCCCAAAACAATTTATCGAAGTAAATGGTTGGAATAATCTCTTTAACCGGGTTATAATAATGGGATTCCACCTTAGCCTGACGCGGGATCAGCACGGATCCCCTATCTATGCCTTCGAGTGCATTCAGTATAAGACTGACAAATCCTAACATAAAACAAAGCCCGACCACTCCTCCTCCCAGATGGTTCAGCACACTGAGGGGCGTAACTCCGACAACCCGGCTCATGATTTCACCTGCCAGCATGATCACTCCCACGATCAGCAGGAAACCGGCCACATAACTAAGTATGGTCACCCCTTCAGGCGGAAACCAGTTCAGGGCAACGATATATCCCTTCAACCAGGCTGCCGCCTTCGAACAAAAAAAGATGGCAACAACCAGGGCTATAAGCGAAACAACCTGTTTGATGACTCCATCAAACAGGCCTTTCACAAATCCAATTCCTGCCAGACATACTAGTATAATGTCTAACCAGTTCATGTTTATAAAGTTTTCTTTATTTCAGTTTCTTCGTACGACTCGATCACATCGCCTACCTGGATATCATTAAAGTTCGTAATGTTCAAACCGCAATCCAATCCGGCCACAACCTCTTTTACGTCGTCCTTGAAGCGTTTCAACGATCCGAGTTCGCCGGCATAGATAACGATACCGTCGCGGATCAGGCGAATCTTGTTTGTACGCTTGATCTTACCTTCTTTAACCATACAGCCGGCAACCGTACCCACTTTCGTGATCTTGAATACCTGTTGTACATCCACATAAGCGGTAATCTCTTCCTTGATTTCCGGAGAAAGCATACCTTCCATAGCGCTCTTCACCTCTTCGATCGCATCGTAGATGATAGAGTACAGACGGATCTCAACGCCATCCTTCTCTGCATTACGACGAGCCTGTACGGACGGACGAACCTGGAATCCGATGATGATCGCATTCGAAGCGGCAGCCAATACCACATCCGATTCGGAAATCTGACCGACAGCCTTGTGAATCACGTTCACCTGGATCTCTTCGGTAGACAAACGGATCAGAGAGTCGGACAATGCTTCTACGGAGCCGTCCACGTCACCCTTCACGATTACATTCAGTTCCTGGAAGTTACCCACAGCGATACGGCGGCCGATATCGTCCAGCGTAAGCATTTTCTGTGTACGGATACCCAGTTCACGTTGTAACTGTTCACGGCGGGTTGCAATCTCACGTGCTTCCTGCTCAGTCTCCAATACATTAAATGTATCACCGGCCTGAGGTGCACCGTTCAATCCGAGGATTAGAACCGGTTCGGAAGGACCGGCCTTTTCCACACGCTGGTTACGTTCGTTGAACATAGCCTTGATACGTCCGTGGTGTGTACCGGCCAAGACGATATCACCCATTTTCAGGGTACCGTTTTCAACCAATACGGTAGAAACATATCCGCGTCCCTTATCCAGGGATGATTCGATGATGGAACCGACTGCACGTCTTGTCGGGTTAGCCTTCAGATCCAGCAGGTCGGCTTCAAGCAATACTTTTTCAAGCAGCTCTTCAACGCCCATGCCTTTCTTGGCCGAAATATCCTGGCTCTGGTATTTACCACCCCAGTCTTCCACCAGGTAGTTCATGTTAGCCAGTTCTTCCTTGATCTTTTCAGGGTTGGCATGCGGCTTATCTACCTTATTAATAGCAAATACGATAGGTACACCGGCAGCCGAAGCATGGTTGATCGCTTCAATGGTCTGCGGCATGACGGCATCGTCGGCAGCTACAATAATAATAGCGATATCCGTTACCTTGGCACCACGGGCACGCATAGCGGTAAACGCTTCATGACCCGGAGTATCCAGGAAGGTGATACGGCGTCCGCTGGCCAGCTTCACATTGTAAGCACCGATATGCTGCGTGATACCACCGGCTTCACCGGCAATCACATTGGCATTACGGATATTATCCAGCAAAGACGTTTTACCGTGGTCGACGTGTCCCATCACTGTTACGATAGGCGGACGTGCTACCCAGTCTTCTTCGTTATCGTCTTCTTCGTCGGCATTGATGGCTTCCACCACTTCCGCACTGACATATTCAGTCTTAAACCCGAACTCTTCGGCCACGATATTGATCGTTTCCGCATCCAAGCGCTGGTTGATTGAAACCATAATACCAATACTCATACAAGTAGCGATAACCTTCGTCACAGGCACGTCCATCATGTTGGCGAGGTCGTTTGCCGTAACAAATTCGGTCAGCTTCAACACCTTGCTTTCCTGTTCTTCCAGTTCCAGCAATTCATGCTCGCGTTTAACGGCTGCATCACGTTTATCACGACGGTACTTGGCGCCTTTATTATTCTTATTTCCCTTGTTCGTCAGACGAGCCAGGGTTTCTTTGATCTGCTTCTGTACATCCTCCTCGCTTACTTCGGCCTTAACCGGCTTTTTCAGACGGGGTTTGCCACGGTCGTCGCGCTGATGCTGGTTAGCGGGACGGCTGTAGTTCGTACCCGGAGTGTTGTTCACATCCACACGGTCCTTCTTGATACGGTTACGTTTCTTTTTCGCATCCGCATTCGCTTCGCCCGGTTTAACAGGAGCTCCCGGCTTCACCGGTGCACCCGGTTTGGCATTCGGATCTTTCGGTCCTTTATGGAATCCCGGTTGTCCGGGTCTGTTATTGTTGTTGAACTTTTCGCGTTTATCATCGCGTTCTTTCCGTCTCTCTTCCTTTGTTTTCTTTTTAGGACGAGTAGACTGGTTCAAGGCATTCAGGTCAATTTTGCCGGTTACCTTGATATTCGACTCGAACTTCGGAGTGTTCAAACGGAACAAGCTACTGTCTTCCGATTCAGCAGAAGTCTGACCCTCTGCGGCCGTTTTATTCACTTCTTCAGAAGAGCTTGTCGTCGTTTCCGGCTTCACTTTAACTTCCGGTTTTTTCTCTTCGATTCTTTCTTTTTCCACAACTATCTCTTTTACTTCTTTTTTCTCCACAGGCTTTTCAACAGGAGCAACCTCCTGTTTTTCCTGTTTTGCAGGGGCTTCTACTGTCTTTTTTTCAGGAGCAGGAGCAGAAACGACAACCGGTTGCGGTTCTGCAACAGGCTGCGGTTTGACTTCCGGCTGAGGCTTAACGACAGGCTGCGGTTCAACGACAGGCTGCGGCTTGGCTACTACCGGTTCTTCTTTCACTTCAGGAGTCTCCTGAACTTTTTTATGCTGTCCGTCCAGGTCGATACGGCCTTTCGTTACGATTTTAGGCTTGAACTCTTCCGGGATCACGGTCTTTATTTCCGAGGTCTTCTCTTCTTTCACAGAAGCGGCCTCTCTCTCTTTCTCTCTGTGAGGACGTTCTACCCGCGGACGTTCAAAACCACCCTCAGGCAGATCCTTTCCAAACTCTTTTACGAGCAAAGCATACTGTTCATCACTGATCCTCGTGTTGGGATTTGCATTCTCCTCAACAGGATGACCTTTCTTGTGTAGAAACTCAACAACCGTGTTGATCCCTACGTTTAATTTTCTTTGTACTTGTATTAATTTTATAGGCATATCTAACTTTGTCGTAATACTTTATTCCTGACTTTCATCTTCAAATTCGGCAGATAAGATAGCAAGTACCTCGTCGACTGTTGTTTCTTCAAGGTCGGCACGTTCAATAAGTTCTTCACGGCTCAAAGCAAGCACGCTCTTGGCCGTATAGCAACCGATATTCTTCAGTGCGTCGATTACCCAGCTATCAATTTCATCTGTAAATTCATCCAGATAAATATCTTCCTCGTCGGCTCCTTCCACATCACGGAATACATCGATCGTGTATTCAGTCAACATACAGGCCAGTTTAATATTCAAACCGCCTTTACCGATAGCCAGTGATACTTCTTCAGGACGAAGATAAACCTCTGCCTTATGTTCTTCTTCGTTCACTCGTATAGAGGAAATTTTAGCCGGGCTTAATGCACGCTGGATAAACAGCGACGCATTGGATGTATAATTAATAACATCGATGTTCTCGTTTCTCAACTCACGCACAATTCCGTGGATACGAGAACCTTTCATTCCTACGCAGGCACCTACCGGGTCGATACGGTCATCGTATGACTCAACGGCCACTTTTGCTCTTTCTCCCGGGATACGCGCGATAGCCTTGATCAGGATCAGGCCGTCATTAATTTCGGGAACCTCCAGTTCGAACAAACGTTGCAGGAACATTTTATCTGTACGGGACAGGATAATCTTCGGATTATTATTATAATTATCCACCTTTTGTACAACCGCACGTACAGTTTCACCTTTGCGATAGAAATCGGAAGGAATCTGTTCTGATTTCGGGAGCAGCAACTCATTACCCTCGTCATCCAGCAACAGGATCTCTTTCTTCCACACCTGATATACATCAGCTGCTACGATTGTACCTATTTTATCTTTATATTTAGCATACAAACTATCCTTCTGCAATTCAAGAATCTTTGAAGCCAGCGTCTGACGCAGGTTCAGGATGGCACGACGTCCGAAATCGGCGAAATGAACCTCGTCGGTTACTTCTTCCCCTACTTCACAGTCGGCATCGATCTTACGGGCCTCGGTCAACGTAAGTTGCAGATTCGGATCTTCCAGTTCGTCATCAGCCACAACCGTACGGTTTCTCCAGATTTCGAAGTCACCTTTTTCAGGGTTGATAATTACGTCGTAGTTCTCATCCGTACCGAACATTTTAGCGATTACGTTACGGAAGGAATCTTCCAGCACGCTGATCATCGTATCCTTATCTATATTCTTCAACTCCTTGAACTCCGCAAGTGTGTCAATCATACTGATTGTTTCCTCTTTCTTGGCCATAATCTTTCTTTACTTGAATCTTATTAGGTATTTTGTATATTTTATTTCTTCGAATGTATAGGATTGATCTTCCCGGACAGTAACTTTACGTTTGGCACCATCAGGTTTTACCTGCTTTTCAACGGTAACTACAACACCGTTCTCGTCAGCCGATTTCAAGACTCCGGTCAGTTTCACACCGCTTTTCAGCAGCATCTCCACTTCGTTCCCTATATTCTTTACATATTGACGAAGCACTTTAAAAGGAGAGGTAACCCCTGCCGAACCGACTTCCAGTTCGAAGTCTTCCACATCCCGGTCCAGATGTTCCTCTACATACCGGCTCAATTCCACACAATCATCAATGCAAACTGCCTCATCATTATCAATCTCAATAATAATAAGGTTTCCCGGCTTAACTACTACGTCAACCAAATAATTGTCGGAAGAAGCCAATTTCTCTTCAACCAACTGAGTTATTACTCCCTTTTCAATCATAAACATACTGTTAAGAACAAAAGAAGGGGACTACCCGCCCCCTCCTCATCTTCGCTTAATCGCCCGCAAATATACAAATAATCAGTGAGTTTTCAAACAAATACAATCTTTTTATCAGAAAAGTTCGTTTTGCAGCCTAAGATAAACTCTCTTTATCTCAATACTTAACATAGGTTACATCTTTTAGGAAATTAAAACAATGGGAGAATTCCGGTGAAAACATAAAAAACAAGACTGGAAAAGACTTTAATTCATTGATATATAACGTAGTTCTAAAAGAATTCTATACAATTATTACAGTGCAAATATATGGAATAATTGTTTCAATATATTGCATTTTGTTTAAAAAAATGATTGATAGTCCGTTTTTTAACATATCGCCAACAATTATGCCCCTAACTAACCGTAAATAATATTTTTTCATATCTCAATCCTAAAAATCGCGAAGATTTATTTATCAATATATAAAATAAACATTAAAGCGATACATATTGTTAAAAAAGAAAACATTGCACAATACGACCTTTTCAGGCGGTATAAATATCTTCCATAAATCACTATATATATGTCATATAACCACAAAAAGCAGCTCAGATATTAATATTGAACCGCAGTAGAAGAACAATCTGTTATCCGGGAACTAACTGTTAATTTTCTTTATAAAACAGGGGATTGTGTTAAAAACAGGCGTTTTTTTCAATAATTCAGACATAAACGGACTAATTTTTTCATTCTGATATATCTCTGATTTTTTCAAATTCCAACAGGCCGAATACACACCAAGCCCAATACATACTTAACAAACTGATAATATGCAAATTAAGCCCAATCCATCAACATAATAAAAGCACGTGAGTTCTTTTAGGACTATGAATTCGCCAACTATTAAACGTCAGGATCTAAAGTTTTCTATACACATTTTAAACAAAATAGAGTAAAAGAAAAAGAAGGGGGACAAAGAGAACGCCTCATTTATTAATAAAATCAATTATTATGTTGAAAAACTTCAAACCTGTCAGCTTGATTCTTGTCGCAGGAGCCATGACACTTCCCGTAAGTGCATCCGCTAACTTTGCGCCAGAGAAGCATGAAACCGCGATTTCCCAGCAGAACGGGAAAGTTACCGGTACCGTAGAAGATGAATTCGGCCCGATCGCCGGAGCATCTGTAGTCGTGAAAGGAACCACAAACGGCACAATTACCGACACAGAAGGTAATTTTAGCCTGAGCGATGTAAAGAACGGAAGCGTCATCCAGATTTCTTTCATCGGGTATGCAACAAAGGAAGTGACATACACCGGTCAATCTTCCTTATCAGTCCTACTGGCTGAAGATACTCAAAAACTGGACGAGGTAGTCGTTACCGCCATGGGTATCAAGAAAGACGCCAAAAAACTAGGTTATGTCGTAAGTACAATCGATGCCGGAGAGTTGATCAAAACGGGTACTCCGGACTTCGCCACATCATTGTACGGTAAGGCTTCAGGTGTGCGCATCCAGGCAGCTCCGGGTGGTGGTACTTCCTCCGTATCCATCTCCGTACGTGGTCTGTCTTCTATCACCGGTACGACACAGCCGCTGATCGTAATGGACGGTGTGCCCATCCACAACGGCGACGCCAACAAAGACGGTTACTGGACTAACCAGCGTGTAGAATCCAACGGTATGGTGGACATCAACCCGGAAGATATCGAAAGCATCTCTATCCTGAAAGGTGCCGCCGCATCTGCCCTGTACGGATCTGAAGCAGCCAACGGTGTTGTGATGATTACCTCTAAAAGCGGTAAAGGCCAGAGTGGTCTCGGTGTAGACTTCAGTGCAAATGTAAGCTTTGACAAAGTAGCCTACATGCCGAGCATCCAGAAAGAATTCGGTCCGGGATATGACAATGCCCTGTTGGCCACCGCAAGTGAATTCGAACAGCAAACCGGTTTCCAGAATACGCGTACAGACCGTAACGGAAACCAGGTAATCTCTCCGCGTAATACGTATTATTCATGGGGACGTCCATACGACTATACCACCCAATTATACAATTATAACGGGGCTATTCGTACTTACGCACCTATCGACCACAACCAGTGGAATGATGTTTTCCAGACAGGTATCAACCAGACTTATAACCTGGCCATTACCAACGGAACGGAAAAAGGCAACCTGCGTTTCTCCTATACCTATATGGATAATACGCCGACACAGTTGAACTCGCACAACAACAAGCACAACTTTGCTCTTTCTGGTAGCGCCAATATCCTGAAAAACTTAAAAGTGGATTACTCGGCAAACTATATGCGCCAGCATGTTAAAAACCGTGCTTACCGTATCAGCCGCTTGTTGACAAACTATGCAGGTATGTTCACCGGATATGATGACATCGCAGCAATGAAGAACAGCACTGTTACCAGCTTGGGATACATGAACGTCCCTTATACCAGCAATACACTGACTCCTGATGAAGCCTGGGACTGGAATCCGGCCAACTATCAGATGTCTTCAGAGTATTTCTGGAATATCTTAGGTAAAGAACAGTTGGAAGACAATAACCGTTTCATCGCGAGTGTAACGCCAAGTTGGGAAATCATTCCGGGTTTGACCGCACGCGGCCGTCTGTCAACAGACTTGACGTACAATGTAATTGAGAATAAGAACTCAACGGAAACTCCGAACGTATTCAGACAGCCGGGCAACTATACCGGATCCTATTCATTGAAAAATTCAAAGTATGAGATCTATTACGGTGATATCATGTTGATGTTTGACCGTACATTTGCTGAAAAATACAATGTTGCTGCAACCGCAGGTTGGTCTGCCCGTCAGGAAAGTCAGTTCGACACCTCAGTGAGCACCCGCGGAGGTCTGAGTGTTGAAAACTGGTTTCACCTGAACTCTTCCTGATTAACACCGGCAAATCCATCGATGAAAAAAGCATCGCTGTTAAAACAAGCCTTCTTTGCTACAGCTTCTTTCGGTTACGACAGTTGGGCTTATGTGGAAGGAACTGTGCGTCAGGAAAAAACATCTACACTGTACCCCGGATCCAACACTTTCGTTTATCCTTCTGTGAACGGTAGCGTCATTTATTCATCTTTGCTGAAAGATAATAAACCCGAATGGCTGGATTATGGTAAAATTCGTCTTAGCTACGGTGTTGTAGGTAACGCCCCGGAAATATATAAAGCAGCTACCGGTTACAACCAGAGCGCTGTAGGCAGTTATATCTACAATCAGGTTCCACAGGCACTTGGAAACAATGAGATACAACCGGAACAGAAATACGAATTCGAATTGGGTTGGGAAAACAAATTCCTCGGCAACCGTTTGGGCTTCGAACTTTCTTATTACCAGAATACAGTAAAAGACCAGATCCTTCAGACTACAACATCAGCATCTTCAGGAGGTACTTCCATCTGGATGAATGTCGGTGAATTAAAGAACGCCGGTGTTGAAATGTCTCTGTATGGTACAGTTATCCAGACTAAAGACTGGAACTGGGATATTCGTGCCAACTGGTCATGGAACAAGAACGAAGTAACAAAACTGATAGACGGAATCAACTCTATCGACCATTCTACTGTTGATAACGGAGCCGCAGTGCTGCAATCCAGAGTAGGACGCCCGATGGGTGACTGGTATGTTTACGGTACGATAAAAGACGAGAACGGAAACAAAGTCGTTGGCGATAACGGTCTGTATATCGTAGACTATACAGAACGCCAGAGAGCAGGTAACGCCATGCCGAAAGTTGTCGGAGGTATCAGCACATCATTGAACTATAAAGATTTCTATCTGGATGCCACTATCGACTTCCGTATTGGTGGTGATGTATTGAACTTGCCTTACCAGTATATGACCGAACTCGGTATCCTGGATTGTACATTGGATAACCGTGACGCTTCACGTGGCGGTCTTACCTGGTATGCAGACGGAAACGACCTGTCAGACCCTTCAAAACGTCATTTGACAGACCAGCCTGCCGGATCTACAGTAAACGGTAACATGGTTTACGATAACGGTGTAATCCAGCCGGGCGTTAAACAAGACGGTTCTGAAAACAAAACGATCATCACTACCGGTGAATCATATTACAACCAATACGGTTGGGGATATTCCGGAAACATCACTTATGAAAACGCAATACAGAAGAATTCATATGTAAAGATGCGTGAACTGAGCCTTGGTTACAGATTACCGAAAAACATCACTTCCAAATTCGGTTGTAAGAACTTGATGGTTTCCGTATACGGTCGTAACCTGTTCTACTTCTATAAGAGCCTGAAAGAATTCGATGCAGAATGTACGGACGGTACAACCTGGATCACGCAGGCACAGATTGGTGGTTCAACAGCCACAACACGTTCATTCGGCTTCTCATTACGTGCAAGCTTCTAATTGACGAAAAATAATATAGAATATTAAAATTGAAAGATTTATGAAAAAAATATATGCACTCGCACTTGGATGTGCTGCCCTTCTGGCAACGTCTTCCTGTAGTGACGACAAATTCACGGATCAATATCAGGACCCGTCAAAGACACAGACGGTATCATGTCCGGCCTTGATGGTTGGAGTATGGCAAGCCTCTAATACATGGATGAATCCGGTCTATTACAGATATTACGTATCTTCCACCACTTCCGGGTTATTCTCCGGAGTGATCGGTCATACAAACAGTAAAGACCGCTTTGCCGGTGCTGGCCAGGGTTACTTCAACGAACGTTGGAGAAACTTCTACAACACTGTCACCCAGTACAGGGTGTTGGAAACCGAATTCAACAACCTTCCGGAAGAAGAAAAAGAAGACTATCGTATCTTCTTCTTACTGGGACGTACGGTAATGGAAGAACAACTTTATGAAGTTTGTTCCTCCTGGGGTGGAGTACCATTCTCTGAAGCCGGCACATTATGGGCAACAGGAGACGTAGAAGCATCCAAACCTAAATACGACTCGGATATCGATTTGTATAGAATGATCCTGAGCGACCTGGACGAAGTCAACACATACCTCAACGGCCGTTCGCTTACAGCCAATGCCAGTACTTACCTGAATGCAGAAGACTATGTGAACAACGGTGATATCACCTTATGGCGTAAATATGTGAACTCCCTGCGTTTACGTGTAGCTACTCACCTGGCTTCTAACGGCGACCTGGTAAGTGAAGCACGTGCTGCGATCAAAACCATGTTGGAAAATCCCGGTACTTATCCGATGGTAGATCTAAACTCTGATAATATCACAGTGCCACAAACCGACGATGACCAGTTTGATTTTGACCGCGACCTGCAAAATGCAATCGAGAATTCAACTTACAACCGCATGTCCGGCCCAATGCAACGCGCATTGAATGCCAACACCAATAATCCGGACCCACGTTTGGAAGTCTTGTATGACAGTAACTGGAATAACGAATATATCGGCCTCGATCCGTCTGAAACACTCACGGAACAGGAAACGAATATGAGTATCTCTACACATGGTACGGCTAAATATTACGCAGCCCTGGATACATCGACCTTCACCCGTAACCCCGGATTCCCGGGACTCTGGATGACAGCAGCCGAAGTTGCTTTCATGAAGGCGGAGGCCTATGCTAACAACTGGGCTACCGGTAATGCCAAGAGCGAATATATCAACGGTATAAAACTTTCCACTGAATTCTATTTCGATTTGAATTCAACCGGTACCTACCGTGATCCGTTAACTCCTCCCTCAGCAGCCGAAGTTGAAGCATATGCTGAAACACAATGGGACGCCAGCAATCCGCAAAAGAGTATCCTGACACAGCGTTGGATCCATCACGGTGCTATCCAGGAATATGAAGCATGGAATGTTGTCCGCCGTACCGGATATCCGGAAATTTATTTCAAACGCGACCCGCAGTCTGTCGCAACTCCGCTTCCTCTGGACCGCATCCAGTATCCGGCTGACGAAAAAGACTATAACTCAGCCAACCTGAATGCCCATCTGGGAGGTAAGGAAGACAGCTGGTACGCTCCTTTGAACTGGATGAAGAGCAATTGGTACACCACTGTTGAATAACAAATAAACAGAGATATATCCACAGTAAATAATTACAACATAATTGATGGAAAATTGTGGAGTCGAAACCGCCCCGAAGTGATTCGCGGCGGTTTTTTCCATTTGTACAATTCCCTGACTTTCCTTATCTTTGTACCCCGAATACAAAGGGGTGCTTGCCACGTACCGATACAGTACGTGCCGCAGGCTGAGATTATACCCATATTACCTGATACGGATAATGCCGGCGAAGGGAATTGTAAAACATGGTATACTTCTTCACACAACACACCTCTCCTATTCACTTATCAGGTTTTTAAACATTAAGGTAAAAAGGATGAAAAGTGTATTGATTATCTGTGCCGGATCTCTGGCAACATTCGCAGCAGCGGGAAACCGTCCCGACCCTGTCGATTCTCTCAAAATTTCACGTGACTTATCGCTGGACGAAGTAGTCGTCACCGCCACCAAAGTAGCCAAAGGTACTCCGGTGGCTTACAGCGAAGTATCCAAAGACGAACTCAGCCGCAAAAACGATGGCCAGGGTATCCCCTATCTCATCTCCCAATCCCCTTCCGTCATCATGACTTCGGACGCCGGGACAGGTATCGGCTATTCGGGCTTCCGTATCCGCGGCACAGACGCCAACCGCATCAACATCACGGTCAACGGCGTACCGGTCAACGACTCCGAGTCTCACACCGTTTTCTGGGCCAACATGTCCGATTTCGCATCTTCCGTCGATAACATACAGATACAACGGGGAGCCGGGACATCGACCAACGGAGCCGCCGCCTTCGGTGCCACCGTCGCCATGCAAACGCAAAAGCCGGACCTGAAACCGTATGCCGAATACAGCCTTTCGGCAGGTTCGTTCGGAACCGTCAAAAACTCAGTCAAAACAGGAACCGGGTTACTCCGGGATCATTTCGTTTTCGACGCCCGCTACTCCAACGTCCAAAGCGACGGATACATCGACCGGGCAACAGCCAATATGCACTCTTATTTCGGCTCAGCCACCTATTACGGCGACAACACTCTGGTCCGCTTCCAGACATTCGGCAATATAGAAAAAACGTATCAGGCCTGGAACGGTGTCCCTTCCATTTATCTGGACAACGACCGGACCTACAACCCCTGCGGAGAATATAAAGAAAACGGCGTTAAAAAATTCTACGATAACCAGACAGACAATTACCGGCAGCAAAACTACCACCTGATGGCAAGTCAGCGACTGAGCGACCTGTGGAATATGAACCTGACACTCCATTACACACATGGAGAGGGATATTACGAAGACTATAAGCCCAATGAAGAATTTACAAAATACAAACTCCCCGAGTCTTATATTAACGGGAAAGGCGACACAATCGTCAGTTCCGACCTCGTCCGCCGTAAATGGCTGGACAACGACTTTTACGGTATCGTTTACAGTGCGAACTATCGTTCCGAACGTCTCCAGATGAGCTTCGGTTCAGCTGTCAATAAATATGTAGGCGACCATTTCGGCCGTGTCATGTGGGTCAAAAATGCAGAAGCACTCCCCTCGCCTGACTACGAATATTACCGTAACAGAGGGAACAAACTGGATTATAACTTTTACGTAAAAGGCAACTACCGGTTCCACCCCTACCTGAACGGATACCTCGACCTGCAATACCGTGGCATCCATTACACGATCAAAGGAAGTGACGACAATACCGGTAAGGAAATCTACGTCAACAAAAACTGGAACTTCTTCAACCCGAAAGCCGGTATCAATTTCCAGAAAGGCGGTCATAATGCTTTCGTCTCTTTCTCCGTCGCCAACCGTGAACCCAATCGCGACAATTTTACGGAAGCCGCAGTCAACGAACGTCCTACTCACGAAACACTCTACGACTACGAAGCCGGTTACAGCTTCGGCAACCAGCGTTTCCGCGCCGGAGCCAATCTTTATTTTATGGACTACAACAACCAATTGATCCTAAGCGGCAAAATCAGCGAAATCGGTGAAGCATTGACCAGCAATATCAAAGACAGCTACCGCATGGGAATTGAACTGACCGGAGGCGCAAGTATCACCCACTGGCTGGACTGGAACGGAAACATCACTCTGAGCCGTAACAAAATAAAGAATTTCACTCATTATATAGATGACTTCGATAACGGAGGCCAGGCAAGTTATTATCTGGGAACAACCGACATCGCCTTCTCTCCCGGCATCATCGCCAACAGCATGTTCGATTTCAACCTGAAAGGATTCTCCGCCAGCTTCAACTCACAGTTTGTAGGCCGTCAATACATCGACAATACCTCCACCAAAGACCGTTCCATCGATCCCTATTTCGTGAACAGCCTGCGTGTCGGATACGTTTTCAAACCGAAGTTTGTCAAGGAGATCGGCGTCGACGTCACCATCAACAACCTCTTCAACGAGAAATATGAAACAAACGCCTGGGTATATACCTACATCAGCAAAGGGATCGTCAACAAAGACGACGGTTATTTCACCCAGGCCGGCACAAACGCCATGGCCAGAGTAACAATCAGGTTCTAGAAAAATATAAATTATGGAACAACTATTAGAATATTTCGGTGTCATTACAGGTTTTCTCTACCTGTTATTAGAGATCAGGCAGCATAAAGCAATGTGGGTAATAGGCTTCCTCACCTCCCTGGTCTATGTATTTGTCTTTTTCTTCTCAAAGATATATGCCGATATGGGGCTGAATATCTACTATGTTGCCATCAGCATTTACGGTTTCAAAAAATGGACCTGTACGAAAAAAAGCGTCACTGAAGAGAAAGTCTCCGATGACCTGATTTTCTACCGTCATATCACCTGGCCGTTATTAGCAGGGATAGCTTCCGCTATCCTCGCTATATACGCCTTATTATATTACGTACTTCATAACTTCACAGACTCCCCCATCCCGATGGGCGACGCCTTCACCACCTCCGTCGGCATCGTAGCCACCTGGATGCTGGCCCGCCGTATCATCGAACACTGGATCTTCTGGGTAATCGTCAATTTCGTATCCGTTTATCTTTATTACCTCCGTGGCCTCTATCCAACCATGTTTTTGTACATTTGCTACGCAATATTGGCCATCGTCGGATATTTCACCTGGAAAAAGAAAGGAATAAATAAAGAACGGATATGAAATGTTGAAAATAAACTCTACATTTGTGAGGTATTACAAACTTATAAAAAACAAAACCTTATGAATGTAATTCTTAAATCTGACATTGAATATAAGCAATGGCTCACCGATCTTAAATTCCGTATACGAAACAGCCAAATCAAAGCGGCATTGAAAGTTAATACAGAATTAATCAACCTATATTGGGAGCTTGGAAAGGAAATTGTTTCCAAACAGGAACAATCACAGTGGGGGGATGGCTTGATAAAACAATTAAGTTCAGATCTACAGCAGGAATTTCCTGAGATGAAAGGTTTTTCCACAACCAATATCAAATACATCAAAAGATGGTATTCATTTTATAACCAAGACATTACAATTGGTCAACAAGTTGTTGACCAATTACGGGAAACAGTTTCACAAATTCCCTGGGGACATAATTTACGTATTATCATTCAATGCAAATCCATTGAAGAAGCATTTTTTTATATACACAAAACAATTGAAAACGGTTGGAGCCGCAGTATTTTAGAATTACACATCAAACAACAAGACTACCAACGAACAAGGCATTCCGTATCAAATTTTTCCCGTTTATTACCAACAGTCCAGAGTGACCTGGCCCAGGAATTACTAAAAGATCCTTACAATTTCGATTTTCTTACACTTACAGATAGCTATAAAGAACGTGAACTGGAAAATGCCTTAACCGACAATATCACGAAATTTTTAATTGAGTTAGGAGCTGGTTTTGCCTACGTAGGCCGCCAGATACCTTTAAAAGTAGGTAATAAAGAATTTTATCTGGATTTACTCTTTTATCATCTAAAACTACGATGTTATATTGTTATCGAGTTGAAAGCAACCGATTTCATACCAGAATATACCGGCAAATTAAGTTTTTACCTGACTGCAGTAAATGATTTATTGAAACACCCTGCAGATAATCCGTCAATAGGTCTGTTGATATGTAAAAATAAAGATAGCTTTATTGCTGAATATTCATTGAAAGGAATTAGTCAGCCCATTGGCGTCTCGGAATACGAACTAACTCGCCTATGTCCGGAAGACTTCAAGGGAAGCCTGCCTTCAATAGAAGAAATTGAAGCTGAATTAAAAGAATAAAGTTTAAAGAAAGGAATAAATACAAATGGAAACATTATATGATTGTGTAGTAGTTGCTAACGGCAGTTTTCCGCAAACAGCGGGGCCGTTGGAATTATTAAAAGCAACACCCGTCATCATTGCCTGCGACGGGGCCGTGCAGAACCTTCATGAAAGGGGGTTGGTCCCGTCGGCCATTGTCGGCGACCTGGACAGTATTCCATCGGAAATGCTCCGGCTATATGCCGACCGTATCCATACCGTGGAAGACCAGGAGATAAACGACCTGACCAAGGCTGTACGTTTCGCCCACGCTTCCGGTTACCGGAAAATACTGATTCTCGGAGCTACGGGACTTCGCGAAGACCATACACTCGGAAATATCTCCCTGCTGACAGACTTTGCTCCTCTATTCGAAGTCGTGGAAATGCTCTCCGATTACGGTCGCTTCATCCCTGTCCTCCGAACAACAACGCTACCATGCACACCCGGCCAGCAAATATCCATCTTTTCCATGTATCCCTGCGGAGAAATAACCACCGAAGGCCTCCGATGGCCCATCACCCGACGGCGCCTGACATCCTGGTGGCAAGGTTCCCTCAACGAAGCCCTGGGAACCGAGTTTACCCTCACCTTATCCCCCGATGCCCGATTAATCATCTATTTCCAGTCCCCCGCATAATTTTCAATCTTCAATTTTCAATTAAAAAAAATGCCCCGGAAGGATAACCACTCACTTCCGGGGACTTAATACACCCTCAATTTTACAACTTAGTATACTTAACCGAAGCCTCACGGCTTCACCTTTTATGCTGGTAATTTATTCAGCTGACAAGCCTTCCATTCGGGGAAGCCATCGATCTGATCGTTCAACTGAAATAAGAGCTTGTCGTCAGCCACTTGTTTCAGAATAGTCTTCGGAGCAAGAGGCAAACGCATGTCGTCCACTTCAAAAAAAGCTTTCAACAGAATCACGTCATATCCGTCACGAACTATTTCCTTCTTTATTACAACCGGCACTTTCAACTGAGCCAGATAATAAGCGGAACGTTCATAGGCGCACCATTTATTTCCTTCCAGATACAGATGCACTCCGTTCTGGTTGTCAATCTCGTTCACTAAAACGTATTCGACTTGTGCAGCATGTTCCATATTATTATTTTTATGCTTTTCCATAAATCATTCTGATGCAAAAATAGACTCTATTTATTATAATTCCACACGGTATACATATCAATTATGCATGTTGAAACTATCAAATAAAGCATTGTCATCTCTTTTCTTCTGTAATTCTCTCAAATTAGCTGCTGCGTCTATCACACCGGCTTCTTTTGCCTGTTTCAGCAAAGTTTCTGCCCCATCAAGATCACCCTCAATTAATTTTATAACGCCACGGGCATGGATTGCTTCAGCCGAATTACCTGCTTTCGACAGATATTTTTTAGCGGATTCGTAATCACCTTTTCCTATAGAGATATTAGCAGCATTCAGATTAGCCACCGGATCAGAACTGTACATGCGTACAGCAATTTCAAATACATCATTATATTCGTTGCTTCCCGTTTCATAGCTGTTGGCTACGGCAAACATTTCACTCAGACTCAATTGTTGCGGACGGGTCTTGATAATCTCACGACCTTCTTCTACCGTAAACTCACGAACCGTATAGTCGATACGATATTCCGAACGGCGCAACGACGGGAAAATATTTTTCAAAACATAACTAAAAGCAGATCCGCTTTTCAAAGCACGTAGTTTGGCCTCTTTCTGGTCGGGCTGCAAATCACTGTTGATAATGCTAAGCACTTCGTCACGTGCCGGCATATCATAGTCTGCCTCTGCCTGCGCTTTGAAACCGGCCCAGTCTTCAGGTTCGTTTTCCAGCGTAAAGAAACTCTGCGGGAAATCATTCTTCGAACGGATATAATCGCGCAAAGCCTTCACACGGTTATCCGACAAACGGTCGTTGGAAGCATACGAACCTTCCGGCGAAGCATAACCTTTTAATATAATACCCTTCGGAGTGATATTCTTATCCGACGTTACCGAACGGATCGTACTGTTGATCTTGTCCAATTCAGACGCATTATTACGGAAATCCGGCAAGATCTGCGATTTTCCCACCTGGAAATCCAGATAAGCAGTTCCCACTTCGGCACGATGTTTCTCAGTTTCAGCCTCCGGCGAAATATATGCCAGTGTCGGCTGCACCTTATACCGTTCCGTCGGTGCCATACGGATCTTATCGGCGATCAGCAACGGACCCACCGCTTCTTCTTTTCCACAACCGCACAGATCCTGTGCCAGAATGAAACGGGCATCTTTCATCCATGGCTCCCAGGCTATCACCATTTTATAAGGAATAGTATGCTCCGAAGCGTCACTGGCCCGAAGAACCTGATAACGCGGTTCATCTTGCAAGTTCTTCAACGCGACTTCACGTTTATAAACTTTTGCACGATTTTTTCCGTTCAGCAATATGGAAGGAAGTCCTTCTTTCTGTTCTGCACTTTCCAACAGTGGAGTCAATGTCAATGACTTACGCGATTCGATCAGGTCACCCTTCACCCGGATTGTTGCATCGATATAAAGTGAATCCCCTTTCTGCATCAGGTCGTTGCAAGCGACACTGATCGGACTGTTTCCCGTTTGTGCTCCTGTTGGAACCACACCGGCCACCAACAAAGCGGCTGCTATATAGATATTCTTTCTGTTTTTCATTGTCCCGATCATTTAAAGAAATAAATAAAGGAAAGAGCGGCTTTTGTCACGCCGAAATAATCCTTGGTACGGCTTTTCTCGATAGAGCCGCAAACAGCACACGGATACTTATCGTCCTCCAAATGCGCCCAACCCACACCGATCACAGCTTCCATACTCCACCGGCTACTCAGCAACCACTGATAACCATACGACAGACCTGCCCCATACAGATGTCCCTGATAACGGTGATTTTCCATGTTTTCACCCAGAATCTTCAGACCACCCACATTATAATCAGCATAATGAGCATGCACACCGAAGAAATGTCCGTTAAATTTCTCGCACAGCCAATAACGTGCTTCCGGCTGTACCAGCCAATGTTTAAAACGAGCTTCGTCTCCCAGCATCCAGCCGTTATAGTTACCGGACAAATCCAGCGACCACTTTTTGCTCAATCCGACCTCTACTCCCAGGTTAATGGTAGCAGTAGCATCGTAAAGCAAGTTAGACTTCACCGCAAACTTCTGTCCATAGACATTCGTCATACCTGCCAAAAGCAAAAAGAGGAAAAGTACTTTTTTCATATACATTATTATTATAATTTCATTTACCCTGCAAATCTAATTAAAAAGAAAGATTTTCAACGTTTACAAAAGTAGTTATTTACTTTATTCCAAATAATAGGCAAGTCTTTCAAGTTAATAGGGTGTTTCTACCAAATTAGCCGGTTTTGATAGAAACACCACCTCACCTCGCCTCTACGGATAGAAATACCGACAAAACATAATCTGCGAAAGTTGCGATTTTCTTGGATTTCATTCTCAAAAAGCAGTGACTTTCGCGGATGGTATTCCAAGAATGTCGTATATTTGTATAATTATAAATATCAATATATTATACAACTATGAAAGAAGAAAATTACATCCGATTCGATTGGGCCGCAAAAAGGCTCTTACGCAACAAAGCGAATTTCGACGTACTCGAAGGATTCCTCAAAACTCTTCTGGAAGAAGATATTCATATCATGGAAATTCTCGAAAGTGAAGCAAACATGGAAGACGAGAGTGATAAATTCAACCGTGTCGATATCAAAGCAAAGAACAGTAAAGGCGATATCATCATCATTGAGATACAAAACACACGTGAGATTTATTATCTTGAACGCATTCTTTACGGGGTAGCGAAAGCAATTACCGAACATATTAATATAGGAGACTCGTACTCATCCGTAAAAAAAATCTATTCCATCAGTATCATCTATTTCGATATGGGAAAAGGAGAAGACTATATTTACAAGGGTTCTTCACGCTTCTGGGGACTCAACACCCATGATGAACTCGAAATCAGTATAAAAGAAAAGAATGCCATCATCAGAAAAACACCGGATAAAATTTTCCCTGAATACTATCTGATACGCGTCAACGAATTCAATAAACTTGCCGTAACTCCTTTAGAAGAATGGATCACTTACCTGAAAACCGGGAAAATATCCTCCGAAGCCAAAGCCCCGGGACTTCCCGAAGCGCGCGAAAAACTTCGCTATTACGATATGCCCCCTCAGGAACGTCAAGCCTACGACCGTCACTTAGAAAATATAATGATCCAAAACGACGTCCTAAGCGCTGCCAAGGAAGAAGGAATTGAACAAGGAATTGAACAGGGTAGCCTAAAAGCCACTAAGGCTATAGCATTTAACATGAAAGCCAAAGGCTTGGATCCGCAAACAATCAGCCAATATACCGGACTTTCTCTCAAAGAAATAGCCATACTATAACACAAATCAGAGAAAAAGACATAAAGCACCAAGAATTGATAATAAAAATATTATCATGAAAATTTCATCTGATAATATTTTTATTATCTTTGTATTGTCGTTAAGACAAGCGTTCTATGCATAGTAACGATGGGCTAAAGGCCCGGATAGAAGAGGTTGAGAAAGATCTTCTCTTTTATCTCCGCAAGTATCATGAATTGACGACTAAAAGTAAATTTATGAAAGCGGTGGTTGATAAAGAAATCAAGAGACTTGAACGAGAACTCAAGGAACTTGGAAAGTATTATTAACCAAAAAGGTTCTCCCTCTCATGGCCAGAGAGGGAGATATCCTTTTGATGTATAATTTTTTAATATAATGAAAAATGGATAAAGTGACTCGTTTTTTTGAATTAAAGGAATTATGGAAACAGAGTTCCGATTCCGATCGCCACGTCATTGACCAGCAGATATCAGAATTATTGGATAATATGACTAAAGAAGAAACGGAACAACTCACTGCCGGTGTACAAAAAGATTTTAATAATATTCATTGGGAAATAAAAGATATCAAGGAACAACTCACAATCCGGGAACGCTTGGAACCGGTATTGCCTTATTTGTCTGTATCCAACTTAGCAAAAAATTACTTTGGTAAATCTTCTTCCTGGTTTTATCAGCGTTTGAATGGCAATAAAATTCGCGGAAAAGTTTGCCGTTTCACAGAAGAGGAACTTATAACATTGGAGACAGCACTGAAAGACATTAGTAATAGAATTAAGACTCTGCGCTTGGTATAAATAGTTTCCCTTCCAGAAAACAACTGTAAAAGCCACTGCACTTTCAGTTTTTTGCAGAAACTTTACAAATATAGAAAAGACAAAAAACTCCGGAAAATAACGTGTTACGAGTATTTCCCGGAGTTTTTTTACTGTTTGTCATTTGCTCAAAAGCAAATCTATTCTATGTAAAAAGAAAATTTCGTTACAAATTCTCAAGCCATTTTTTGCCGGGCTTGGTATAAAGCCAAGCTAAAAAAGCACCGGCAACGACACAACCTACTACAAAAAACCATGTTAATCCAGTCATAACAATCTATTTTAATATTTTATTTCCAATCCACGCCAACAAATAAGTTAGCAAGCCACCAAACAAAATCATGAGCCAACTAATAGAATCACTCATATCCTTTTGAAGAATAAGCATTTCACCCAAAACAATTGCAGCAAACATCAACTTCGACAGATCGTAAAAATATTTTCCCAATGTCTCTCTACGAGATCTGTCCCTTTCCCGTCCTTCTTTCTTTACTTCCTGCTGTTTTTCCCAATTACTCATACTGCAAATATGGTGATTTTTTTCGAATAGGAATGTATGAGACACATAAATATTTACTAAAACAAAACAGGCACGCCCCCGTTATCCGATCCGTGCCTGCTTTGTTAATCAGAAAAAGAATAGTTCCTATTCGATTTCCGGACGGTCGGAACCACCGCCTTCGCTACTGCCCGAACCGGTTTCATCAGTTTTGGGAATTTCGAACTTCTGGATGCTTACATCACTCAACATCCCCTTGAAATAAGAACCCGGAGTAAAGATGATTTTACGATGGCGCAAAACCTCGGCATTTACAGCCTCTTCCGTATCCTGGCTCTTGCTGCCGAAAGCAGGACGGAACGTCCCGAAATCACCCAGCTTCACCGACAAATGATTTTCCAGATTCCACATGATCGCATCGATCAGACCATCGGTCACCATTTTCACTACACCACGCGGTGCCATCCCCACTTTGGTTACCTGGTCGCAAAGAGCGGAATAATCTACCGTACCTGCCAACAATGGACGGGCTACATACTTCACTGCCTTGGTTTTATCAAACCCGAAAACAGTTTTCTTAACTACATACTTTAATGCCATACTGATTTGTTATTAAATGATTATTAAAAAAGAGACTACAAATTCATCGTTTTTCGGACTTCCGGACACTTGCATTATCCAGTATCCTTTTGAAATTTCCGCTTGTGGTAAAGATTATTTTGCGACGGCACAAAACATCTGCATTCACATCCTTTTCCTCACTCTGAGGCTTACATCCGAGTCCCGGACGAAACGTCCCGAAATCATCCAACTTCACCGACATGTGATTGAGCAGATTCCATTCCAACACCTTGATCAAATCGTCGATAACCATTCTTATCACACTGTTCGACACTCCCATACAACGTTTGGCGGCCTGTTCATAAAGCTCGGGATAATTCACTGTACCGGCCAGCAGAGGGCGGGCTACATATTTCTCTGTCCTGGTTTGATCGAAACCGAAAACAGTTTTCTTGACTACATACTTTAATGCCATACTATTATTGTTTTATGATTACGAAACAAAGGTACGACGGGCTGTTCCGACGAAAACGGGATAGAGCGGTTTAGTGCGGGATAAGAAGGTTTAAATAGGAATAAATCGGTTTACTGCCACATATGTACCTAATCGCAACCGTTTTTTCATCCAAACACCGTCAGACCTTTGTTTCTCGATTATGTTACAAAGATAGGACACCGGTCAGGGGCCGAGGGACCCTACGGAAGGATACGGGACTATTCGGGAACATTCGGGTACTTTTTTCATTCAATTGCACTTTAGTACCCCAAATTTGGAAAGGACTACAACAAAAAACTATTGAAAAATATAGGGAAATCAGTACATATTTTACTGACAATTTTTCAGATTTCGGTTTTGATTATATCTTGTGGTTTTATAAACACAACCGACTATCCCCGTTCACAACGAAGGGAAAGTCGGTTTGAAAGGCACTGTCCATCATTTTGTATAGTGCCTATATTTTACTTATCACGAACGCAACGAACATAACTATTATTACCTATATTATTAGGATTAGATAATGCTAAATTACCTTGAGCATAATAAAATGCACGGGAAGGTTCAAACGTTGAATATGTGCGAGAAATAAGACGCTTATTCGTTAATCCGGCTACCCTCATCATTGAAAGTTCACGCTGATTGGGTAAACGCCAACCATTACCTTTCTCAGAACAAATAGATCTATTCTTGTCAGCTTTGTCATTTTGACCTGTAATTTTTAAAGTACCACTTCCATTTTCATCAGAATATTCAAATGATTTATAAAGCAGATTATCTGGTGCCATATGCCCTCCACTACGACTTAACTCACCTGTTACCTGCTTATTTCTGTAAGCTGTATTATCTATAAGCATTGTAATAATTTTATTCTTCTCTGAATAATACTTACTATTCGGTTTATTTCCAAAATTCCTAATACAACGAAGTTGAAATTTATCATTATTACCAGCGCCCTTGGCAGACATCGCACCTATCGAAGAGCCTTCCTCACCCCATAAAATATTTCGACTCTCAACACCATCCTGAACCTTATAAGAATTACTCACAAAATGCATCTTGGCTCCTGATTCAAGCTTATATAAACGAGCCTCCTTCAAAGGCTCAGCCCCAATCCACATACCGATATATTGGTTTATTGCAGGCAAATACCATTTCATTTCATCATCGTCAATTACACCATTTCCGTTTTCATCCCGGTTTCTAGCCATACAGGCAGCGTAAATCTTTTTCATTTGGCTAATTGCAGGCCAAGTTACATCAATTCCTACCTCTGCTTTCATATTCTTCAATCCATCATCGTCTGATGAATTTTTCTTATTCGTTGTTGCGTTTATACCATAGTCAGTCAACGCACCGGTTTCATTAAGTACTTCGAGCATATACCCGCCATCGTTATCAAAGAATTTACGACCATAATTCTGGCGGATTTTAATTCCGTCTTTCAGTAATGTACTACCATTTCCTGAGGATTTCGATCTGAAAATTATACATTCACGAAAGTTATCAGACATATTTTCTGCGACATAACACGTTAATGTAACTTCTTCTGACCTAGTATTAGCAAAATGAGATTTCAACTCTTCATTAAGTTGTTTCATCGTAGTAATTAATTTACTATTATAAGTATCATCCGATGTTTTATACTTCATTACAGTTGCCCATTTTCCTTCTTCACCTGGTGTTAATGCTTGGGTTGTGTTACTATTCTGATCAAAAATTCTAAAAGAAATCCAATCTGGTAACTCTTCACCATTTTCTCTCACATATTCTTCACCTTTAGGTATAGTGATATTAAAAAACTCATAGTGTGCATCCACATCAAAGGTTCCAGCCGTAAAGCTGATTGTTCCGTCGCCCCGGTCATAAGGCTTGCTAGAATCTTCTACCTCAACGATCAATTTATCTACACCTTCAATAGATATTTTATATGTATATTCGGTGTTGCGGATATTTTCAAAATTATTATAATTACTATTATTGGTATTTCCCAGATGAACATAATAAGTCGCATCGGCGGATACATTTCCTTTATCGGAGTCTCCCTTATAGAGACCTTTCAGTATAACGTAAGTTGCATATTTAGGAGCCGATTCAAATTGAATATCTTTACCTACGGCAGAATGATCGACCTTTTTTTCGCGATCCTCATAAGTTGTTATTCCGGTTGTTGTGTAACGATTTTCAAAAAGACCGAATTCGAATGACTGGCTGTTGTCTTTATCATTCGTTATGGTTCCACCGGGCCAGAAATCGGTATCACTTCCTTTATTCTCCCCAAAAAGGGTTGAAGTTTGCGGCACGTTAACCACCTCGTAAGATTTCAGGTCGAAAGTTGCACCCGACTTGGTACATGAAACTTTAAACTTAACCGAAGATATTATTCTTTCCAATTGAACTTTATAGGAGGCATTCTTAGTAATATCGATTAAACCGTCGGTACTACCCGAAACGCAACCGACCATCGGGATTAAATTACCGGTCATTAATAAGTTTCCAGTGAGTTCGGCCTTTTTAGCCAACAGTTCGTTTCTAGTTGTTACTTTATCCAAATCCTTAATAGAAGCAAAACTTGCGTCTGCATTTGCTATTGCGTAAATATAATGATCTCCCATTGCGGTAGGGATATTTGATGCTATCGTTCCAGTTGATGCAGATGTGTTAATATTGCAAAACAGTGGACCATTCCCTTCTATGTTTCCATCCTTATCAAATATAAATAGATAAATACCATCAATCAAGGTGTAATCATTCACACTTTTTGTAACGATCTGATCTACTTCCGGAGCTTCGAAGGAGATACTGATTGAGACCGGCTTATCGCTATCGCCTCCTACTTCTTCTTCGTTTGAACAGGAAGAGAAGAATAAACAGCCGATCAGGAAACTTAAAAATTTCACATTATATTTTTTCATGACTTCTACTATTTTATATTTAAAAACTTACCCTATATCTTATTTAATTGAAAGACGGAACATTTACTTCGACCGACGAGGCTTTCACTATTTCATAAGTGAAATCAGTTACGGTTTTTGTTGTCAAGTCATATTTTACGGTAGCTTTAAGTAAATATACATTATCAGCATCCAGAGCATCTTTCATTGTGTGTGTACGTGTAAAATCTTTACCATTAACTTTGCCCTTCAAAGATAAAGTCGGCCTTGCTCCCGGATAAGAATAAGCTCTGTTGATTACATTATAGCTAGTACCTGCAATATTTGTTGTGAATGAGCCGTCAATACCAGATGTTGTATTTTGATCTTTATCCAAGATATTTGTCCATGAAACAGAAGCTTCCGATAATGCTATTTCAGGATGTTGAGCAGTTACATCACCTTCGCCATTTTCTGTTACAATCACATTGACCGATACATCCAAACGTGCTGTCAACTGGTGCACATCGATCGCAATATTTCCATTTTCTGTCGGAGTAAAATTTGTATTCGTTCCGTACTTTGGCAAAGCAGCAGCATTCTGGGTTAATAATTTTTTGATTCCATATTCTTTAAATTCAACCTCACTACTGATTGCTTGTAATGCAACTATATCTTCATCCGATATATTTACAAATGCATAGGCGTTAGATTTGACTAGCGGAAGACGGGTAGTGCCAGTGTTTGTACCATTTTTTAAAACGATCGGAGCAGTTGTAGGAATTCCTTTACTATCGAAAATACCGATTACTGCATTTTCTATATTCCCTTCCTGAGCATCCAAATCAACAGAAGCTTTTGTCTGTATGGAACCTAAACTTATTGTTACCGGAACTAAATCACTGTTCTCTACAGGAGTATCAAGTAGTTCGCTTTCGGAAGTACAAGCTGCGAAACCAATCAATGTAACGATTAATGCGAAGATATTCTGTAATTTCATGACCCTATATTTTATTGCTTTATTTACTTTCTCGTTCAATTTTATATTGCAAATGTAGGGTATGCCGAAATAAGTGGGGATAGGTCAGAATCTCATGTTTAAGGGGTAAAAGTGGCAATGTGGAAAAGTAGTGAAAATTGATAGTTACACCCCTAACCAGAGATAGATTTACAAAGGTCGAAGCGTCAAAACAACAAAGGAATACAATGTTTTTTAATGCATTCTCCTCCTTTTTTTCTTCTATTGGCGGGAATCAGCGGGCTGATTCAATTTCCGGGCGGTCGCCTCCGCCTCCGGGATTCAGTAAAGGAGTTTCCGCACTGACCAGTTTAAGGTAGCCGAAACTTTCTTCTACATGAAGAATGTTTAAATTTAGTGTCGTAATTTTTTTCATGTGCATTAAATTAGGATGAATACTTTATTTTTTCCAGAGAGCAATAAAGGTAAGCGATTGACAGTGGATATCCTAATTTATTGGGAGGGAAAATCGGATTTTTAAGGCTTCCCTAAGAAAAGAAGGGAGAAAAAACCGATTGTCGGAGCTTCTTGAGAAAAAGATGGCGAAAAAATCGGATTGCCAAAGCTTCTTGAAGAAAAAAAGCCCTGTCAAGAGGGTTGACAGGGCTTCTTTGTTATAGGAAGTATTATTCTATTAATTCTCTTGGTTAGGAACATCATGAATCTGACCATTTGACCAGTTGGCAACACTCAAAGTAGCACTTGCAGACTCGAATTTATCTGGATCACCACCAGCATCAGAACCGGCACCAGACAATGTAACCTTCAAACCATACAAATAATTACCAAGTAAACCTCCGTCAAGATTACTTAATGTAGTAATGTTATATGCTCTATTATAATCCGTTCCTTTATAAGTATAAGTAACATTCAATACAACATACTTTATCGTACCCGGGCAGCAATATGCACGAAGAGCATTGTTATCTCCAACAGTTACACCTGTCTCGCTCTTTGTGAACGGAAGGTTCAATGTTGCACCAACACCTTCTATTTTACCAGATTCAGCAGCAATCACACCTCCATCTAATCGTGATGTCGGGTTTGTCTCAAGCAACTGCATTGATTTAACAACAGCTGTACCTTCTTTTGCGAACAAAGGAACATTTTCACCAAAATTAGTTTTAATAGAAACCAATTGTACACCGGACAAAACTCGTTTTACTTCGATGGATACATTATTAGGATTCTGACCTCCCTCTGGTACTTCCTGCACTGTCAGATTAGTTAAGTTTTCACCATACATAACAAAATTACCAGCAGCTTTTCCACTTAATGCTATCACTTCTGCTTTCAAACCGGCTTTCGTTATTGCCGTAGTAGCAGTGTTATTAACAACTGCCGCAAAACTATATGTATTACCGACAGTTAGATTAGGAATTGAAACTATATTTCCGGTTATACCTACTTTTGTTATAAGAACATCGTTTTCGAAAACATACAATGAACCTGAAGAGATCGCTTTTTCAACTGTCAAACTTTGAAGCGCTTGTGTTGAGAAATCTTCAGCCTTTGTCGTAGCTTTTGTTTCAAGAGCCGCGCTAGCCAGATTCACTACTACATTAGAAGTTTTAGGAGTCACATCTCCATCATTAGAACAAGCCACCAGCGAAAACGCTGCCAATGACATAATAAACAAATTCTTGATCTTCATAATATAAAATGTTTAAATTGTTGATATATTTTATTATTAGTTTACCCTACACTAAAAGAATGTTTGAACTTCTTTGTTTTGTTTGACATTGCAAATGTAGAGGAGGTTTCATTATTATTAGATTGGCAAAAGTCTCAAAAAATGCGGGTGATTCTATATCATATTAAATAGATAGATTTACAAACATCGTTTGAGAGATTTACCCGAATATTTAATTAGTTATCAATAGCAGGTATTTCAATAATTTCCCTATCCCATTCAGCAACTATGATATTGATATCAACCGATGCATATAATTCTTCTTCTTCAAAGCTGTCATCGTTGAACGATATGATTATCTTATATACATAGTTACGTTTTACGAAATTATGTCCGTAAGCCGACAACCCTTTTTCATTGATAACTGCCCTGAATTCACGTGTCCGAGCCTGATAAGGATCTTTGGCGCTGATGGTTGCCTTGATGAGCAATTCGGTCGGCTGCTCGCTTCCGTCGTTTTCCATCACGTAAGTACGGTAAGCTATTTCACTGAGCGATGTATTGTTGTCGACTACCAGCTCCATAGGAGTGGACGGACTCGTTCCTAAATTTCCGGCAGTAACAACGGCACCCCAATAATCGTGACTAAAGAAACGTGAAGCCGTCTTTTGGTTATCAACCGTAATAGATTCAATTGTAACAGTACGCCCCAACAATTCGGGACGAGTGAAATTTGTCTTTATTCCGACAACATCCAGGCGGGCCGCCAGGCGAGTCAACTCCAACGGAGTAGATATTCCGTTGATATTATTTTTGCCCATCGATTCATAACCGATATAATTCTCATCACCGGCTACCAGTGATTCCTCTGTTTCGATCACCCGGCTACTCATGGTCAGATTATCCTGTTCTTGCGACGATAGTTGGCAAAGAGCAGCTTCAAGACCTGCATACGAGGTAATATTACTCAAAGCTCCGTTTGCATTCCCGACCAGTACGATCCGTGCCTTTGCTGCACGTGCCGGAATATTCGGAATAGTCAACTCGCCGTCAGCCGGGGTTGTTTCCTGATAAAAAGGAGCAGAAGAAAGCAGTTGAGAACCGTCTTCGCTAAACACAAATGCAGTTATATTATTAATGTAAGCTTCACCCGCAAGTTCGTTTGCATCTGTACCGGCTTTTGTACCAGCTTTCAGGGGACTTTTCTTGTTCGTTCCGCTGGCTTTCACCTGCAAGGATATCTTTGCTTCCGGTAGCGAAGTTATATCCCGATCATTGTCATTTGAGCAGGAAGCACATAGCAATAAAGCGAATCCTGCATATAATATCTTATTCATATTTATCATGATTGATTAATTTTTAGGTTTCAAATCAGGATTATCTTCCACAACTCCCCAGGGAGTAACAGTTACTTTGGCTCCGATGAAAGCACCCTGGTCGTTCCATCTGAACAGAATCAGTATGTTTTCATATACTTTTATGTCAACCGGACCAACTGTGCCGTCCGAATGTTCATATTCATCGACTGTCTGTAATACTCCATTTTCATCCATAAAAGAACATGATAAATTTTGCCCTTCACAAACGTTACTAGGTTCAGGCGTTACCCATTCGGTGGCAGTCTCATCCCAATCACCTTCAGGTTTATAATATACGCTTTCACCGATTTGTTCGCCTTTATAATTATAGCCGCTCAATGTACGGTTTAACTGAAATTCATAAGCCGATGAAGAACCGGACACAGAAGCAGAACGAAACGACGGATTCTTTTCGATTGCATATTGCAGTCCTTCGGTTTGCATGGTAACCTGTCCGACTTTCGGGGCAATCACAATTTCCTGGCTACCTCCGGCTCCAATAATAAATTCCTTTAAGCCGTAAAATAAATCATCCGGAGACTGAGCTTCGCCATTATTAGAATTCAGCATGATATTCAATTCCTCTGCGTTTTTTGCATTAGGAACGACCTGCTTTTCTCCCGTCAGGTTACCCCAAGCGACCAAATGCAACTTCGTATCAGCCGGATAACTCAATTGTATGTTTTGACGGTTCTTAATGAAAGCTTCCTCCAGACTGCGTGTTTCGAGTAATTTCAAATCTTCATCGAACACATAAAGTGTCGCAGAAGTTACTGCTCCCAGTGGAGTGACATCTTCATTATTCTGATTCACAACTTTGAGTGTCAACCCTGGACACTCATCCAAATTATCTTTTATGCAACTTGTAGCAAACAGAGCTACAATCGCCAACGCCAGAAAAATGGTTTGTTTTGTAATTAATTTATTATGCTCCATAATTTAATAATTTCGGATTGACTTTACCCTATCCTTGATATTTATATTTTACCTTATTTTCATGTAGCAAAAGTAATTGTTATGAAAAGGATGGGGTATAGGTGGTTCTCTCTATCTTAATAGATAAAACTATCATCTTCAAAAAGAATATCAGCGGTAAAACTCTAAATGTTTTTCAACGGGTCTTTTGAAGCATTTAGAGACAACTGCAAGACTCTCAAAAAAGGGGTAAAAATCTCTTTTGAGGGTGGAAGAAGGAGATTTTTTGAGCAGCCGCAGAAATAAATTGATTTTAAATGAGAAAGAGAACTCTGGCATGAGAAAATCACTTATCTTTGCCTGAGTAACATATAAAATAAGAGTAACTATGAAAAATCATTCTGCATTGGTTCATTTTGATTGGGCCGTCAAGCGCCTTTTGCGTAATAAGTCGAACTTTGTTGTGCTGGAAGGTTTTTTGTCCACTTTACTGGGGCAAGAGATACGTATTGTCAAAATGCTGGAAAGCGAAAGCAATAAAGAAACCTCAGAGGATAAGTTCAACCGCGTGGACATGCTTGCTGAAGACAGCAAAGGCGAACTTATCATCATTGAAGTTCAGAACAACCGCGAACTGGATTATTTCCACCGTATGCTCTACGGAGCGTCCAAGGCCATCACCGATTATATCAACGAAGGACAGGAATATGGTATTATCCGTAAAGTATATTCGATCAACATCGTTTATTTTGAGTTAGGCCAGGGAAAAGATTATGTCTATCATGGAAAAACAACCTTTAAAGGTATCCATTACAATGACGTTCTTCAACTCTCTGTCCGGCAGAAAGAGCAGTTTGTCCGCCACGAAGCCGGTGATATCTTTCCTGAATATTACGTATTACGCGTGGACGGCTTCAACCAGCAGGCCAAAACCCCGCTCGATGAATGGATCGCTTTCCTGAAAACAGGCGAGATCGACCAAAACAGCACGGCTCATGGCTTACAGGAAGCTCGCGAACGCCTGCGCATAGACCAGTTAAATGAGAAAGACCGGCGACAATATTATGCAGATATGGAAGCACTGCGTTATCAGCGCAGCGTGATCAAAACCGGCTGGATCGAAGGGAAAGCAGAAGGGAAAGCGGAAGGTCTTGCAGAAGGGAAAGCAGAAGGGCTTGCGGAAGGGCAACGTCTGATTGCAACCAAATTTAAAAAGCAGGGAATCTGCATCGAAACGATAGCCCAATGTACCGGTCTGTCCATAGAAGAAATAAACGAATTATAATCCATAACTATATAAATCAGCAAAGTTTCACCTTTCCGGAAAACTTTGCTGATTTTTTGTTTCATCTCTGAAGTTGTCACATGTCAACCGTCAACTGAAAACGGCTTTCCATTCACCGATATTACGATCTTCTTTGTTAAAGGAGGCGCCTACTTTGACTAACTGACGGCCATCGGCTGCGTAAGGGATCAGATAGCCTCTGTCGTCGATCTGACGGAGGGCTTCGTCTACCGAACCGTTCAGTTTGAATTCAAATACATAGATATAATCTGTTGTTTTTACGACGGCATCGGCACGACCACGGGCACTGCGCACTTCGACATCGACATATTGCCCCAATAGCTTAAAGACAATATAGAAAATCACCTGATAATGACGTTCCGTCTTGTCGTTCAGTTCGTAGGGCATACCGGCAAAGAAGGCGCGAAGGCGTTCCATAAAACTGTCGACATCACCTTCACGCAACTCACGGCTGAATTTGCCAATATAAAACGGTGCATTTGCTTCCGACATCGATGTATAATAGGGAGTGATGAAATTCAACCATCCATATTCTACCTCGGCATTCGGATAACCCAGACGATAAAAATTAAACTCCTGGTCATACTCCTTAATCGTCAGGTACCCACTCTGGTAAATGATCGGTACCGGGTTATGAAAATCCATCCGGTAATCGGTCAGTGCAGCAGCAGGTACTTCTATGCCATCCAGTTTCCGAAGGTCATAATCTGTCTTTTTCAGTATATCGACCAACATGGTAGGCGTACCGGTGGAAAACCAGTAACTGCTGAAACGTCGTTGGATCAATGCATTCAGCACACTGAACGGATTAAAGACTCCTTCTGTCTGGAACTCCGAAAAATGATAACCGTCGTAACGTTTTGCCAATTCGTTTACCGTCTGTTCGTAAGTCAGTTTATTCATGGCGGCAAGCGCAGCCAGTTCGGGTTGGAAATCGCGTTCGATCTCGTCTTTTGTCATACCGCAAACGGTTGCATAGTCGGGATTCATGCTAATATCCATCAGTTGGTTCAGGTTACTGAAGACTCCCAACTGTGAGAACTTCGTTACACCGGTGATAAACACAAAACGCAGATAGCGGTCGGCATCTTTCAGTACGGTATAGAAGCCGGTCAGCATTTCACGGTAAACGTCTTGTAGATCATCATTAAATAATGTACGCAAGAGCGGTTTATCGTATTCGTCGATCAGGACGACCACTTTCTCCCCTGTTTTCTCACAGGCTTGACGAATGATTTGCATGAAACGTCCGGCATAGCCCACTTCTTTATCTGTTTTACCGTATTGCTTTTCCCATTCAATAAAATGAACTTCAAACACTTGTTCGAGACTCCGTTTATCCTCGTAATACTGGGCATTCAGACTCAGATGAAGCACCGGATATACTTTCCAATCCTTTTCCAACTGCTCGATAGCGAGTCCCTTGAAGACCTCTTTTCGTCCGAGGAAATAAGCTTCGAGCGTCGAAAGCAGCAGGCTTTTGCCAAAACGGCGCGGGCGGCTCAGGAATATAGGATTTCCGGAAATAGCCATTCGATAGACCAAAGCCGTTTTATCAACATACAAAAAATTTTCTTCACGCAATTTTGTAAAATCCTGTATCCCTACCGGGAGTTTTCTGATCGGCATTGTTTCCATATTTCCGTCGTTTTTAAGTACCAATACAAAGATAAGAATAATGAAGGAATATGCCAATGTAAATACAGATAGGTTCGGTATTATCCAACGACTTTAATAGCATTTTGCAGCAACAAAAGCGCATTTTCCAACTTTATGATAAAGATATAGCAAATTCAGTAACATTCAAATTGCCATATCTCTCCCTTTTAGAAAAACAAAATACACATTTATTAACACAACATTCGATAACAACTAACTTTTCAACTCTCTGCAAACAAAAAAAGTTCATTTAAAACGAATTTCAAATCCGTTTAAAACGAAATAAAATTTGACTGCAGCAAAATTTCATTTCGTTTTAAAGCAAATTTTTGTTAATCACAGACGAATAATCCCGTTTTTTTAATTTTTCAAGCGCTATATTACGTGTTATGGAACATATTTTCCTTCCGGAAGCACAGAAATATTCACCCGCAGTCAACTATCAAAATTCATACAAAAAAGACACCTAAACGAGCATTATAACAAGAATCACAACCAACATGGAATATTATGACGCTTATCACGCGATATACAGAGCACATCGGATACACATAACCTTATTACAATCGCCTGCAAGCAATCAATATCGCGCTACACTCCGTACAACCCACCTACAAGACACATAAAATATCATTTTGTCAAAAACATCTATATTTTTTGCCGGAACCATTCTATTATACAGTTTGTTTTCATTAGCTTTGCAGAATTATTAATCATTAAAATAAATACCCATGAACAGAGCAGAACTCATTGAGGCTTTAGCTGAAAAGTCCGGATTGAGCAAACAAAAAGCAAAAAAAGTCCTGGAATCCTATATGGAGATCGTGACTGAAAAAATGTCCCAAAATGAAGAAATAGCCCTTATTGGCTTCGGAACGTTGATTCCCAGACCGCAGAGTAGCCGGATGGCACGTAATCCAAAGACCGGCACTCCGGTACGGATCAAGGCCAGAACAACCGTAAAATTCAAACCAGGCAAATTCTTGTTGGAAGCTATAAACGGTAAAAAATAATACCGACACATTCATCTTCTAAAGGTCGATGATGCAAAAAATCTCGTTTAAAACGAGAAAAAACCCGTTTTAAACGAAGTTTGTGCTCATTTAAAACGGGTTTTCAGGTAAATATAACTATATACTGATCTTACGGCTGCCCGTATTGCGAAGGCGTCGTTCCATATTGTTCCGTGAAACGTTTGCGGAAGGTGGCCGTGTCGTTGAAACCGACCATTTCTGCGACTTCCTGCACCGAATACTGCTGCGTCTGGATTAATTCGGCGGCCTTTTTCAGACGAATCGTACGGGTCAGTTCCAGGATACTGCAATCAGAGAATTGCTTAATTTTACGATACAATGTCGGCAGACTCATGTTTAATGAGTCTGCGAGCACCTTTGCCTCAAAGGTGGAATCGTCAAGATGCATCTCGATATTTTTAACAACCAGGTCCATAAACGGATTGCTCGGTATGCCGGAATCGCTTTCATCCGTATTCGGTGCGCTTGTTCCTGCCAGCGACTTGGTGAAGAATTGCTTCAATTGTTCGCGGCGTTTCACCAGGTTGTTCAGTTTGCTGCGAAGAATCTCCACATCGAACGGTTTGGTGATATAATCGTCCGCCCCGGCTTCGAGACCGACAATGATGTCTTCGCTCTCCACCTTCGCCGTCAGCATGACAACCGGTGTCTGCGAAGTGCGCGGATCGGCCTTCAACTCCTTGCAGGTTTGAAAACCGTCTTTCACAGGCATCATCACGTCGCAAAGGATCAGGTCCGGATTGTTAGCAAAGGCAACTTGTATTCCCTCCTCCCCATTACGAGCTTCGAGAATCTCATATTCCTTAGTAAAGACATGTTTCAGGAACCAACGGATCTGGTCGCTGTCGTCGATGACAAGGATTTTCTTGCCGGTGAGCTTTTTCTGCGGGACAACCTGAATAAATTCGGCAATATCTTCCTTCTGACGGTCGTTCAATCTCACCAGGTCAGCTTCGGGTTCTACAAATTCCACCCGGCGTTCCATCAGGTGTTGTTTGCCTAACGGTATTAATAATGTATAGACAGTGCCCGACGAAGTCGTTTCGTTGCTATAAAATCCGCCGATGTCATCCACCATATCGTGCACCTGCTTCAAACCGCGGCGAGCACTTTCATTCTCATCCAGTCCTTCATCCTGCACGGACAGAGAGCAATATGCTTTCCCGTCTTTCCTGACGACTGAAATATCCAGCGTGACTTTGCCATAAACAAATGTATTCTTAAATGCATTAGATAATAATGTACGTAAAGCATATTCCATTTTACGGCGGTCGAGCCAGATCCATAACTTAGCCGTCTGGGTATTGACCTGGAAATCGACATTATTCATCGCAACCCAGTCTACAAACAGGTCGCATATCTGCCGGGATATTTCCACCAGGTCGTAACGGGCGATGCGCAGATAATTGGCGACATCGTTTGCCCGGCGGGTTCCGATCAACTGATCGGCAAGGTCCTGCAAAGCAAGTGTATTACGATAAGCCGAAAGTAATTGGGTGGACATATCTTTTTCTTCATCCTTATTCTGTACCACCAATGCCAATGAACCGAGCACCAGTGAAAGAGGTGTACGCATTTCGTGGATTGTCTCGATAAAGAAGTTATCGTGGATCATTTCGGCATCCTTCAAACGGGACTCGGCTTCCGAAAGCCTGTCGGCAACCTCCCGCTGCATGGCATCACTCTCCTTGATCTTGGTGACGAGCAACTGCTCCAGGTCTTTTTTATTGCTGTTCAGCGTAGAGATCATCGTCTCCTGCGTGGAAAGTTTCTGAACCAGCTCTTTATTCGCTGTTGACAATACATTATATTGAGATTCCAGTTCATTTCTCTCAGATTCGAGTTCTGCCGCTTTGGACTCGATAGCCTCCTTCTGCTCCTCCAACTTCTTCTTAGCAGCTTCCAACTCATTATTTTTTTGCTCAATCTCAATCTGGTTCAGGGCAAGCAACTCCTTTTCCTTTACCGCCTTTTGGGACTGGCTCGAAAAACCGGCATACATCTTTCTCAAATAAAAAGCCGCCAGGACAAACAACAATGCCAAAAGAATGACTACTACAAGAACAGTTATCTCCAAAGGGCTGGCGGAGCCTCCTGCTGCAAATGCCTGCTGACCGCAAAAAGCAAAGCATGCAAGAAAGACAGACCACTTCCTGAACAAAGTTCTATTATTCATAATGATATATATATTTTAATTTCTAAGATAATTTTCTCCCGAGTATTTCAGAACCAACAGTAAACCCTCCTCATAACTGTGTATAATCATCTATGCAAAGATGATAATAAATTTTCGTTTTGCGAACATCAACGCAAGATTATTTGCGTAAAAAGAAATGATTATCATATTTTTTTCGCACGATTTCCGATATTCAAACCAGCTTATCAGTAATATTTAGCATAATAATGGGATTGACCGGAACAGAAATAAGTACTATTACTAACCGGCAGGGCAAAAGCGGGTGTATTCGTATCACAAACACAGGCTATTCCTATCAAATAAGATATAAATACAGTAATTTCAGAAACTGATTCGAGGGCTAAAACGACACTTACACCACCTATTTGAGACATTCGCACCACTTGTTTTGATATTTTCGGCGATTATTTTGATTGCTTTAACTTTTATTATCTCACTATACGATACACATATCATTTTAGTCTCTATATTTGCAACATCAAGATGAGAGAAAAGGTTTTGATGAGGGTCTTAACCGGAAATAATCTCTCGAGTATAGGGTAATTTTAAGCATATAAAAAATTAAGGTCATGAAAAAGGGTAGAATTTTCACAAATTGTTTGTTTATTGTTTGCACACTGATGGCAGCAATTTCTTTCACTAGTTGTTCCGCTGATAGCGATTCTTCTTACTCAGGTATTGATGAAAGCGTAATTAAAAATGCTGATTCTCAGACTGAGACTCCTTTCTCTGTTGTACTGAAAGCTTATTCCGATAACAAAGATATCACCGTTAAGGGTGACGTAGACCAGACTACTCTGTTCGTTTTTGATCAGAATGGTGACTACTACACACAAGTGTCTCTTGACAAAACTTATTTGCTACAGGCAAAACCGGTTGAGATCAGCTGTCCGGGTTCAAAACAGATCACAGTCGTTGCATGGGCAGGTCTTTCTTCCGATAGCGAAAATATCAGCGCCATGAGCAAAGCGAATATTATTTCCGACCTACAGGTTAGCCTGAAGCAGAATAACGGCGTTGCAGCCGCTTTACCGGGAGATTTATTCTACGGACAGATTACTTTAAAGAACACTGCTACCAAGGCTGGTGTTGAAACTCTAAAAATCGAACGTAAAGTTTCTTCTATTTCCCTGATTACAAAAGGCGTTATTAAAATGCTTGATTCCAGAGAAGGTAATTTTTATTACAAAGTAAAGAAAACAAAAGCTTCTTTTGATCACAACGGTGAATTGACAGGCGAAGAAATTGAATATATCATCCCTGCAACCATGGACGCAAAAGGTAATGTTATTGCTGACAACACAGCTATTTTACCGGCTTCCGACGTGACTATAGAGCTTTACAAAGACGATAACATGATCCTTTCTTCAAAAAATGTCAAAAATTTAGAGAAAGTGTCTGTAAACGAAGGAGAACAGTCAGAAATCACTTTTGACCTCTCAAAAAATAATTGCAATATTGTTGTTGCTGACTGGGGTACAGTTATCACGCATGTTACAATTGGTTAAAATTTGACCCTCAATTTTTTATATGCATAAAGGCGTACATCCGGATTGTTCCGCGTGTGCGCCGCTTTTTTTCATATATGCGATTCTCCATGATAGCCTTACCACCCCTTGTGAGAGTAATACATATGTTAATTTTTACAACATTAGCATTGATTTACAGCACTTACATCAACAACAGCGGTAAATATATCACACATGACAGATTTACCACCCTTCTTAAAATAACCAATCCATATCATTCAATCCATCCCCACCAAAAGAAGAGATATTAGAAATAATTGAGCTATCCCGTTCCCGTGCTTGACACGGGATCGCAAAGGCACAGACCGTATCCTATAATATCTTTTGATACCGCCAGTTCTCTTGCGGCCCCGTGTCAAGCACGGGGACAGGATAGTTCACTTTTGATAATAATAGAAATATCCCCCCAAAAACAGATATACACATTATTATATAGAAAAACCAACAACGCCATCGCCAAATCAACAAATTCCCGCCCCACACAGGTTGTATTCCTATCATATAACATGTATTCATATCACGCCATCCAATATATTTTAATCTGATACATTTTCATTTTAAGAGTATAAAATGATGCTTTTACCACCTTTTGAGAGTTTTATACCACTCAATGTGATACTTTCAGCAACTTTCTTGATCGTTTTAACTTTTATTGTCAATACATTTGATAATCATATCGTTTTTGTATCTATATTTGCAATGTCAACGAGAGACAAAAGGTTTTGATGAGGGTCTTAACCGGATAGAAAATCTCTCGGACAGTATAGGGTAATTTAAGCATATAAAAAATTAAGGTCATGAAAAAGGGTAGAATTTTCACAAATTGTTTGTTTATTGTTTGCACACTGATGGCAGCAATTTCTTTCACTAGTTGTTCCGCTGATAGCGATTCTTCTTACTCAGGTATTGATGAAAGCGTAATTAAAAATGCTGATTCTCAGACTGAGACTCCTTTCTCTGTTGTACTGAAAGCTTATTCCGATAACAAAGATATCACCGTTAAGGGTGACGTAGACCAGACTACTCTGTTCGTTTTTGATCAGAATGGTGACTACTACACACAAGTGTCTCTTGACAAAACTTATTTGCTACAGGCAAAACCGGTTGAGATCAGCTGTCCGGGTTCAAAACAGATCACAGTCGTTGCATGGGCAGGTCTTTCTTCCGATAGCGAAAATATCAGCGCCATGAGCAAAGCGAATATTATTTCCGACCTACAGGTTAGCCTGAAGCAGAATAACGGCGTTGCAGCCGCTTTACCGGGAGATTTATTCTACGGACAGATTACTTTAAAGAACACTGCTACCAAGGCTGGTGTTGAAACTCTAAAAATCGAACGTAAAGTTTCTTCTATTTCCCTGATTACAAAAGGCGTTATTAAAATGCTTGATTCCAGAGAAGGTAATTTTTATTACAAAGTAAAGAAAACAAAAGCTTCTTTTGATCACAACGGTGAATTGACAGGCGAAGAAATTGAATATATCATCCCTGCAACCATGGACGCAAAAGGTAATGTTATTGCTGACAACACAGCTATTTTACCGGCTTCCGACGTGACTATAGAGCTTTACAAAGACGATAACATGATCCTTTCTTCAAAAAATGTCAAAAATTCGGAGAAAGTGTCTGTAAACGAAGGAGAACTGTCAGAAATTACTTTTGACCTCTCAAAAAACAATTGCAATATTGTTGTAACAGACTGGGGTACAGTTATTCAACATGTTACAATTGGTTAAAATTTGACCCTCAATTTTTTATATGCATAAGGGCGCACATTCGGATAGTTCCGCGTGTGCGCCGTTTTTTTTCATACATGCGATTCTCCGTGATAGCTTTACCGCCCTTTATGACAGTAACACATGCGTTAATTTTTACAACAAAACCATTGATTTACATTGCCTATATTCACAGCATAGGCAAACAGATCACAATTGACATGTTTACCACCCACGCAATAAATCAAAGCAAAGATTGACAGGTACGCCTCTCACGTATGATAGAAATACACATGCTACAAATACAACTAAACATAGTACATTTGTAGACACAATACAATTTGTGAAATTTTACCCTATACTCTGCTTGTGTGAACCCTTAATTCCGCAAGCAAACCTTAATTAATATAACCGTGAGGTTACATAATTAATAAGCCCGCATTCTCAAGTTGTTTATAAACGACAATCTGAGAATGCGGGCTTTTTTTATTCCGGTTTATGGACAAATTTGTCCGTATTCGGACACCCTCCCCATAAAGCGAACACTCATTTTCAACACAATAGTTTTTTGGCATATACATTGTTACTATAGAGACAGATAAACTGAGGATAATATGGAAATAATCAAACTGGAAGGTATAACAAAAGTATACCGCACAACGGAAGTAGAGACCACAGCACATGAAAATGTAAATCTCACAGTCAGAAAAGGTGAGTTTCTTTCTATTATGGGGCCATCGGGATGCGGAAAGAGTACCCTGCTCAATCTAATGGGATTGCTGGATCTGCCGGATCAGGGAAAAATCCTGATCAACGAGACGGAAACCACACAGATGAAAGACGGAGAAATGGCTGAGTTCAGGAACAAAATGCTGGGATTCGTTTTTCAGAGTTTTCACCTGATCAATTCACTGAATGTACTGGATAACGTAGAACTGCCCCTGCTCTACCGTAATTCAACAGCTAAAAGCCGACGGGAAGCTGCTGAAAAAGTATTGGAGAAGGTAGGACTATCACACCGGATGAGACATTTACCTACACAGTTATCGGGTGGACAATGCCAGCGTGTAGCTTTGGCACGGGCCATTGTCGAGAATCCGCAGATCATTCTGGCGGATGAACCAACCGGAAACCTGGATAGTAAAATGGGTTCGGAGATTATGGAACTTCTGTTTCAGTTGAATGAGGATGGTACCACCATAGTAATGGTCACGCATGACGAGCATATTGCCGAGTCAACGCAACGCATTGTCCGTTTTTTCGATGGAAGACGAGTTGAATAATTTTATAAAGGAACCACTATGTACAGGATATATTTCAAACAGGCGCTGCTGATGCTGAAACAAAACAAGTTTATCAGCGCCATCGCAATTATAGGAACGGCACTGGCAATCATGATGATCATGACAATCATCGTGGCCGATGAAATAAAAGGTATCAGCGCCCAACCGGAAATAAACAGGGAGCGAACCTTACATATCAACTACCAGGTAAAAAAAGACACGACAAAAAACAGCTGGCAATCGGGCAGTCTATCGTATGATATCGTAAAAGATTACCTGTACCCGTTGAAAACTCCCCGATATGTTTCGGCCGTTACATCAATACATCCCAAACGTCCGTCCACACTGGTCAGCCGGGAAGGATCCAGCGAGATTATAAGTGCAGACCAAAGGCTCACCGATGCCACTTACTGGAAAATATTTTCTTTTTCTTTTATAAAGGGACGTCCGTTCAACGAAGGGGAATTTAATTCCGGAATATCTGTCGCAGTCGTTTCTGAAACGCTGGCAAAAAAAGCATTCAAAGGAGAAACAGCACTCGGACAAACGATTCTGGTTAACTTCAAACCGTACCGGATCATAGGAATCGTGAAGGATGTATCGCCGGTATTCAAACGGGCTTACGGAGATCTATGGGTACCCTATTCATCCCTGAAAAAAGAAAACCTATATTTCGATGTGGTTATAATGGCTGAAAAAACCAGCGATTTTGCGGCAATAACCGCAGAGGTGAGAAACATGGAGAAAAAATACAACACAGAGAATGCTCCCTGGACGCTTTATATGAAAGGACCGTTGAACAATCAATTCTATCAGAAAGACATCCGGGGAAACAGCGTCGAGGATATTACGAAATCGATCACCATCCAGAACAGGAAAATGATCTTCATCCTGCTGATACTTTTGCTGATACCGGCAATCAACCTCTCAGGACTAAGCCTTTCGCGCATGAAAAAACGAACGGAAGAAATCGGGATACGGAAAGCGTTCGGTGCAAAAAGATACACGATCCTGATACAGGTGCTTTTTGAAAACCTGATTACTTCGCTGATCGGTGGGGTGATCGGTCTGATCCTGTCGTACGTTATAGTATTCCGGATGCGGGACTGGCTGCTTGATATTCCGTCCGGCAGTACAATACCGGTCAATACGCTGATTTCCATTCCGGTCCTGCTGGCGGTATTTGCCGTCTGCCTGGTCATCAACCTGCTTTCTGCGGGAATACCGGCCTACCGGGCTTCACGGATGAAGATTATTAATTCACTCAATCAAAATGATAACTGATTATGATACGCCACATATTTAAAATCATCTGGAACGAACGTAAAACGAATGCGTGGATCACCCTGGAATATGTACTTGTATTCTGTGTACTCTGGTTTTGTGTCGATTATCTTTTCTATATGGGAAAATGCTATTTTGAACCGAATGGTTTCGACATAGAACATACCTATCAGATCAATATGCAGAGAAAGCCGGCAGACAGTGCCGCATTTCCGACAGAAGACGGGCCGACGGAAGAGACGGACAAACAAGCACTGGCTATGACTTTTCTGAATCGTGTAAACAACTATCCGGGAGTGGAAAGTGTGAGTTTTTCGAAATGGGGTGCTCCTTTTGCCTGGTCGAATTATATGAGCAGTTATTATATTAATGAAGACACAGCCAACATGGTAACCCTACGGATGAGATGGGTCAGCGACAGTTTCTTCGATGTGTTCAAAATAAAAAATACAGTCAAAGAACTCAGCGATTGGGGAATACCGGGAACAAGGATGATCGTGATCACCCCCAGCCGGAACGGGGAGTTCGGTTCTTCGGAATATGCTGTACCGCTATCCGACGTAAAACAATTAACCGCTACCCATGACAAGGCGGTCTACACTATTATCGGAACTGCCGATAAGATGAAAGACAGTTACTTCGATTCTTTTTACAGCAATATGATACAACCGCTGGATAAAAAAGAATATGATCTGGCGAATATGCAGATATATATCCGTGTGAGTCCGGGAGTCGACAATGATTTTGCGGAACGGTTTACCCGGGAAATGCGTGACCAACTGATGCTGGGGCCTTATTTTCTGGCTTCCGTCTTTTCATCGACGAAAAATGCAAGAGAAATGAACTGGCCGACAGGCGACCTGAACGGGATATATGCCATCACCACTTTTCTGATCCTGAATATATTCCTGGGGATTATCGGGACATTCTGGTACCGGACGCAGACACGCCGGAGCGAAGTCGGTCTGCGGCTGGCACTCGGGGCAACCCGGCAGGGAGTAAAACAGATGATTTTCGGGGAGACATTACTGATATTATTTATCGCCAGTGTGGTAGGTGTAAATATCTGCCTTAACATCAACCAGACGGAGTTACTGGAATTGCTGGACATCCCTATCTCCAACAGAATGGAGGCAGGCATAGGAATGGAACAGGAGTTTATCAACTATGTATTGACTTTCGGTCTGTTGGCAACGATATCCCTGATAGCCGTATGGTACCCGGCCCGACAAGCCGCAAAGATTCCTCCGGCAGAGGCCCTACGGGATGAATAAAATTTGTAACTTTGATAAATAATAAACGAATATGATACTTATCTGTGACGATGATACAACGGTACGGACTTCGCTTACACTGGTCCTGAAACGGGCCGGATATGAGGTAGCTACGGCAGCAAACCAGCAGGAGGCCATTGATTTCGTGCGCCATACCTGTCCGCAATTGATCTTGATGGATATGAATTATAGCAACACAACGACCGGGGAAGAAGGACTGGAACTGCTTGCCAAAGTACAGGTATTTTGCCCGGCAGTCCCGGTTATCCTGATCACGGCCTGGGGTTCCATCAACCTCGCTGTCCAGGGCATACGTGCCGGTGCTTTCGATTTTATCACGAAACCGTGGAACAACCTGGCTTTGCTGAAAACAATAGAAACAGCCATACAACTCAGGGACAGCGAAGAAAAAAATCCGGACCCGAAAAACGGGAAAACGGAAAGAACGGACCGTTTTGACAAGATCATCGGCAGATCTCCCCTTCTGCAACAAGTTTTAAATACAATCTCACGCATCAGCCAGACGAATGCCCCTGTGCTGATCACCGGCGAAAGCGGCACAGGTAAGGAACTGATAGCCGAAGCAATCCACGAAAACAGCAACCGGCAGGGCAAACCGTTTGTCAAAGTCAATCTGGGAGGCATTTCTCAGTCGCTGTTCGAAAGTGAAATGTTCGGCCATAAACAGGGTGCCTTCACCGACGCCCGCCACGACCGGACCGGACGGTTCGAGCTGGCGGACAAAGGGACGATCTTTCTGGATGAGATCGGGGAACTGGATCTGGTTTGCCAGGTAAAACTATTGAGACTTTTACAGGACCAGACCTTCGAACCGCTGGGCGAGAGCAAGCCCAGGCAGGTGGATACCCGTATCATCTGTGCGACAAACAAGAATCTCCCGGAGATGGTGGCGCAAGGTACATTCCGCGAAGACCTGTTCTACCGGATCAACCTGATCACCATACAGATGCCGGCTTTACGCGAACGTCCCGAAGACATTCCCCTGTTGGTTGAATATTTTGCCCGCAAACAGGCTGAACAAAACAATCTGCCTGAAGCGGAAATATCGCAGGAAGCATTCGGATATCTGAAAAAACTGCCTTTCCACGGAAATATCCGCGAGCTGAAAAACCTGGTGGAACGAACAATTCTTATCTCAGGAAAGGATGTCATCACAGATATTGATTTCAAACAGCAATATATTGAAGTTCCTGCCAGCCAACCTGCCGGCGGGAATACAATCCTCTCCCTGGAAATGGTGGAAAGGAACATGATACCAAAAGCGGTCGAATTGTATGGTTGCAATCATTCCAGGATAGCTGCGGCATTGGGACTGAGCAGACAGACTTTATACCGCCGCCTCGAAAAATACGACATTAAACTTCCCGAATGAAATCGAAATGGATATTCTGGACGATCACGGCCTTTATCGCTTGTATATCGAGTGGTATAGGGTTCGTTTTGTTCCGGAATGAACCGATTCCTTTCTGGGTGATACAGTGCATTGCCATTTTATCGCTCCTGCTGGCGACCTTTATCTATCATAAACTGGTCAAGCCCTATCACATTCTGCTTAGTGGAATGCAATTACTCAAAGACCAGGATTTCTCAACCCATTTACGTCTGGTCAAAAATAAAGATGCCAACGAACTGATCGGGATTTTCAACCGGATGATCTCACAGTTACGGAGTGAACGGCTGGCAGTACGCGAAAAAAACCAGTTCCTTGACCTGCTTATCCACGCATCGCCACAGGGGATTATTATTCTGAACTTTGATAAACAGATCGTAGAAGTAAACCCTTCGGGGTTGAAACTACTAAACATTTCCGATATTTCAGAAATCAAAGGGAAGACTTTCAACGATTCCACATTCGAACTGGCCCCTGCTTTAGGGCAATTAAAACAGGGCGACGATATGATGGTCCGCAATTCGGTAAACAAAGTGTACCGTTGTATCCGTTCGTCTTTTATTGACCAGGGATTCAACCATCCTTTTATATTGATTGAAGAGATCACGCATGAACTGCTTAAAATAGAGAAAGATTCATACGAACGCATCATCCGTATGATGTCTCACGAGGTAAATAATTCGGTCGGGGCGATCGGTTCCACGCTGAATGTTGTCGCCGATATTTTCAAGCAGGACGGGAGCAACAAATGGGAATATGTGTTGCCGGCTATCGAGGCCTCTTTCGACCGTTGCGGACATCTGGCCAGTTTTATCAGCAACCTGGCGCAGGTTATCCGCATACCCGAACCGACTTTTTCCCTGATCTCCCTGAATGAGCAGGCCCGTTCGGTGTATTCACTGACCAGCATCGAATGCCGGCAAAGAAATATAGAATTGTCTTTATCCCTGACCGATAATGATCAATATATCCACGTAGACGGCATCCAGTTTGAACAGGTTCTGGTCAATATCATCAAAAATGCTTACGAGGCAATCGGGGAAAACGGCAGGATAAAAATCAGTACCCACCATTCCCCTTTATCCATTATCATAGAAGACAATGGTCCCGGAATAAGCGAGGAGGCCAAACAAAAACTTTTCACCCCCTTCTTCACCACCAAATCATCCGGACAGGGGATCGGCCTGATGTTTGTCAGAGAGGTACTGACAAACCATCGATGCCGATTCAGCCTGTCGACAGAAGAGGGTTATACCCGGTTTAAAATATTCTTTGAAGTGATATAAAGAATGAGGTTAGATTTGTCAAAAGTGAGCTATCTTGTCCCCGTGCTTGACACGGGGCCGCAAGAGAACTGGCGGTATCAAAAAATACATACAGGATACAGTCTGTCCCCTTGCGATCCCGTGTCAAGCACGGGAACGGGATAACTCAATTATTTCTAAAACTGAGCGAAACAAGATTTTTAATTGAAAAAAGCTAATTTCTTGCTCTCATTCTATCCTGAACAACTTATTCTTATAATCTATTATTATAGTATTATTGAAGAAATAGGCATTTCCGGTTATTCCCCACACATTAAAAGAATCATAAATACCATTCCAGAGTCCTTCTTTATCATAATAGACCCGTGAGTTTCCCAAAGCTTTCCCAGCAAACTCTATGGGCTTGTTGACTTCAAGCCCATAGAAAGTTATTTCCTTTCCCCACCATAAAGGACCACTCAAAGAATCGACGATTACCGAACCGGATATATCCAACGCTCTCTCTTTCGTTGTTACCAACTGAAAGGGACTTGACCCGGTATCGAACATTAACTTATAATTTTTGCCATTAATACAAAACGGAAGTCGTATGATACCAGCCGTCAATTCAAATTTTTCTGCCGGCAAGTCGTTATATTCAGCCGGTAAAAAATCAGATATAGCAAATCTGTTTAATTTATAATCGATTATTAGAAATTTGTCCTGGAATATATCGGCAGCAATTGTTCCAATATGTTTCGGGGTTTTAGAGCGAAGCGAATCTTCAGGAATTTTATCACCAAAGTCTTTTTTATAACCGATATTAATGCTGTTAAAATCAACCGTTCCCATTTTCAGGCTTAGATTTCTAAACATTCCGGTCGAATCCAGATTACCCATTAAAGAAGGGCATTCCGCAAGATATGGTTCTAATGAATTTCCATAAAATACGGATTGATACGTTCCCAGATCAAACTGCATCGTAAAATCATATGGCAAACCATCTATTTTTACAGGTACATATATATATGCTTTTTCAATATATTGTCCGGAAATAGTATCACCCTCCCAATTGAATGGAACCCAATCCAAAGATTGTTTTTGAGAACAACCTATAAAGATAAAAAATAGAAGGATCAAAGAGAGTCCGTGCTTATGTCTGTTCATAAATTATAAAAGTCCTTTTAATTCATACATTATATCATTCGTGTGCAAACGCCTCGTTGCTTTTTGCCAACGAAACCAAACCTCCCATGGCACCCAGGTTCATGGAATCGAGCGCCGAACTGGGGACAATAACCATAGAGCCTTTTTCTTTCAAGCCTTCAAACAACATATTCATTCCCCTGAGATGCAGGGCTACCGGATTATCCGTGTACTTTCGACTGGCTAGTTCAAACTTTTCGGCAATTTCAGTCTCGGCCGTTCCCAGGATAACGCGTGCTCTTCTTTCACGCTCGGCTTGTGCCTCTTTACTCATGGCGTCGGCCAGGTCCTGAGGTATGGCGATGTCGTTAATACCAACGGTTTGACAAGTGATTCCCCAGGGATTTGTGTTCCGATCCAGAACATGTTGCAAGTCTTCGGCTATTTTATCACGTTCCTGCAAGAGAGTAGATAATTCATGTTTACCGATCGTATCTCTTAAACCAGTCTGTGCAATATGCTCGATGGCTCTTTGATATTCCTGAACTTCCAGAGCTGCTTTTTCAACGTCCCAAACCGTCCAGTACACAACAGCATCCACATTCACCGGTACCGTATCTTTGGTCAGGGTCTGCTCTGCCTTAAAGGCGCTTACTCTCACACGTTGGTCGATATAAGCAGAGACACTGTCAATAATAGGAATAATCATGAATGGACCAGGACCTCTTAAACCTTTGAATTTACCCATTCGTAACACCACTGCCCGTTCCCACTGGTCGGCAATGCGGATAGAAGTAGCCAATAATCCGGAAAAGAGGATTAAGAGCACAAAGACCTGAACATTTACAATCTGTAAAACAGACAGAATGATCGATACAGAAATCAATACCAGCAATACTGTAAGAGAAATTGGATTAAACCATCCCTTGTTAATTACATTTGTTGTCATAACTATTATTTTTTAGAGGTTTCAATGTCTTTCAATTCCCGCATGACTTCATCCAGATTAAAGCCATAACTAAACGCTACGGAAGAAAACTGCATGCAAATCTCTTTCAGCTTATCTTCCCTTTCCTTTTCCGACACCACATTTTCTGTTTTGTTGATAAAAGTGCCGGTACCTTGCTGAGTCTCCAGAATATTTTTGATCTCCAATTCTTTATACGCTTTGGATACCGTATTCAGGTTTACCTTCAGTTCCACAGCAAGTGCCCTGACTGTAGGAAGCTGTTCACCCAATTTAAGTTGTCCGGATGCTATGCCAAATATGATCTGGTCGATAATCTGACGGTACACCGGTACGCCGCTGGAATAATCCAATAAAAACTTAATCATATAGATGTATATTATATTATAGAAACATTGTACTATTATTATATGACAAAGATACAAGAAAAATCACTCCACCAAACTTTTTAGCAATATTTTTTCAAAAAAAGTACATTTCGCAGGATTTATCCGGATAATAGCTTAAATGGAGAGATTAGAAACAGAGGAGATACAAACAAAAAAGGCTTACAATTTCTTGTAAGCCTTTCAGTAGCGAGACCCGGGATTGAACCGGGGACCTCATGATTATGAATCATGCGCTCTAACCAGCTGAGCTATCTCGCCATCATGTTGTCAACTTTTCTTATTGACGCTGCAAAAGTAGAGGTTATTTTTATATTATGCAACACTTTTGCGAAAAAAAATCTTTTATTTTTCAGGGCTTTCAGCTAAGGCGTTAAAAATTAGATGCTTTTTTACTCTAATAATATTGAGAAATATGAATCTTTTGAGTAACTTGCTGCGCAAATAATTGTATGAAAGATGAAAAAAGAGAAGTTTCATATCGAATACATTTTCGATAAAGTTTCGCGACGAAGTTTATGGAATCACCTCACTACCCCTCCAGGATTGTCTGCCTGGTTTGCTGATGACGTAACGATCAATGACAACACGTATGTTTTTAAGTGGAACAGGGATGAGCAGGAGGCAGAAGTTTTGTCGGTAAAACCGGAAATTAGTATCCGCTACCGGTGGACAGACGAGGAAGAAGATAATGTTTACTTCGAATTTTTAATTCACACGGTTGAACTTACCGGAGCAACTGCTCTTGAAATAACCGACTTTGCCGAGCCGGATGAAAAGAAAGATTCAATCAATTTATGGGACTCACAAGTCTATGAATTGAAACGTACACTCGGGATTTAGGTTGTTTTAGAGAATTATGTAATGTTCTTATCGTTTTTTACACTACTTTTGCCCCGTCAACCCGGATAGGCAATGTTGAAGATAAAACGATTATATACATTTATGCTGCAGACTTTCCTGCCGTTGTTCATTATGACCTTCGGTATCTGTCTGTTTATTGTACTCATGCAGTTCCTTTGGAGGTACATAGACGACATGGTGGGAAAGGGACTGGGGATTCCTGTGCTCGGCGAAATGTTTTTTTATGCTGCTTTATTCCTCCTCCCCATGGCTTTACCTTTGGCCATTTTGCTTGCATCTCTGATGACTTTCGGCAACCTGGGCGAACGCCTGGAATTGCTGGCGATGAAATCTGCCGGAGTATCGCTGATACATATCATGCGGCCGTTGATCATCACAATCGGGATTATCAGTATCGGCGCTTTCTTTTTCCAGAACAATGCAATGCCTGTCGTACAGGTGAAACTATATTCCCTTCTCTACTCCATGCGCCAAAAGTCGCCGGAACTGGATATTCCGGAAGGTGTATTTTATGGGGAAATTACGGGATATAATGTATATGTAAAAGAAAAAAACAATCAGACCGGATTACTGAAAGATGTCATGATCTATGACTATTCCAAAGGTTTCAATAACGCACGTGTGATCCTTGCAGACTCCGGCAGACTGAAAACATCTGCGGACAAGCTGTTTCTGGTCTTATCCCTTTTCAATGGGGAGTCGTTTGAAAACCTGTCCGAAGGCCAGACAGGCAGCAACAACCGGAAAACAGCTGTTCCTTACCGCAGGGAGACATTCAGCACCAAAGATATTCTGATAGATTTCGATGCAAACTTCACCCGCACGGATGAATCTTTTATGCAAAACCAATATATGGGTAAGCAGCTGAAGGATTTACAGACCTCTATTGACTCCATGACCGTACGGCTCGACAGCATCAAGGCGATCAATTCCAAAAATGTGTATGACATGTCTTATAAAAAGACATTCTCCAAACCCAAAAGGGAGTTATCCCAACAGGCAGAAACGGGAACCGGCAATACTGCAACAGCAAACGACGCTGATTCTCTCACCAAAATATCAAACGAACCGGTCAAAATAATCAATTTCGACAGTTTGTATAAAGCCGAAGCACCAAGCGGGCAAGCCGCCTTATTGGTCCGTGCCAAATCAAACATTGAAAGTGTAAAGGCCGATTATTATTTCAAAGCTGCAACATTAGGAGACGAGGCTTACAAAGTACGCCGCCACCTGACTGAATGGCATAAGAAATTCACCTTATCTTTCGCTTGTATGGTCTTCTTCTTTATCGGTGCCCCACTGGGAGCGATTATCCGTAAAGGAGGACTGGGAATGCCGGTCGTTATTTCCGTAATCCTGTTTATATTCTATTATATTATAGACAATATCGGATTTAAAATGGCACGCGACGGTATATGGGAAGCCTGGGAAGGAATGTGGCTGAGTTCCGCTATTCTGGCACCACTAGGGATTTTCCTGACTTATAAGGCTGTTAATGACAGTGTCATATTGAATGCAGACACCTATCTGAACGCCATAAAAAATTTTATTGGTAAACGGGCCGGACGTAAGGTGGAGAAAAAAGAGGTAATCATTTTTAATCCGGACTATGCAGCTATGTTGCCGCGCCTGGATAAGCTGGCGGAAAACTGCGCCGAATATCTCAAAAGCCATAAACGCTGGTTGAACTATTTCACTTTCTGGAAACAAGGCGGAAAGGATCATACGGCAGAACAGCTGGCTACAGAAATGGAAGGTATCATTGAAGAACTGGGTAACTCCGATCAAAATCTGGTTCTGAACAAACTGATGGATTATCCCGTTATCGGCGGATACAACCAACTGAATGCAAATCTCAACGGAAAGATCGGACTGGCATTCGGAATATTTTTCCCGGTCGGACTTCCGGTCTATTTGCTTGCTACATACCAGCGTAAATTATTACGCCATGATATACAAGTAGTACAAAAAACAAGCCGCGAACTGGAAGATATGATCCGGAACTTAGAATTTAAAAATTAAAACAGATATGAGTGAGATCAAATTAAACACCATCGAAGAAGCAATCGAAGATTTTCGTGAAGGTAAATTCCTGATCGTTGTTGACGACGAAGATCGTGAAAACGAAGGGGACTTCATTGTTGCTGCGGAAAAGATAACGCCCGAAAAAGTAAATTTCATGATGACATACGGTCGTGGTGTATTATGCGCCCCGATCACCGAAGAACGTTGCCAGGAACTGGACCTGGATATGCAGGTTGCCAGAAACACCTCTATGCTCGAGACACCGTTCACCGTTACTGTCGACAAACTGGGTGGCGGTTGCACGACCGGTGTATCCATGTTCGACCGTGCCGAAACGATCCGTGCACTGGCTGATACGCAGACAAAGCCGTCTGACCTGGGACGTCCGGGACATGTGAACCCGCTGCGAGCCCGTTCACGCGGTGTACTCCGTCGTGCCGGTCATACCGAAGCAGCTGTCGACCTGGCCCGCCTGGCCGGCCTCTATCCTGCCGGGGCATTGATCGAGATCATCAATGAAGACGGAACAATGGCACGTCTGCCGCAATTGGTGGAAGTAGCTAAAAAGTTCGATATCAAGATCATTTGTATTAAGGATCTGATTGCCTACCGCCTGAAAACAGAGTCCATTGTTGACAAAGGTGTAGAAGTCGATATGCCGACCCAGTACGGTCATTTCCACCTGATCCCTTTCCGACAGAAAAGTAACGGATTGGAGCATATCGCTCTGATAAAAGGCGATATATCCGGAGAGGAACCGGTATTGGTTCGCGTACATTCATCTTGTGCAACCGGTGATATTTTCGGTTCTATGCGTTGCGAATGCGGCGAACAGTTGCACAAAGCCATGCAAATGATTGAAAAAGAAGGACGCGGAGCTATCGTCTACCTGAACCAGGAAGGACGCGGCATCGGCCTGATGGATAAAATGAAAGCTTACAAACTTCAGGAAGAAGGATTGGATACGGTAGACGCCAACCTGCATTTGGGACACCAGGCTGATGAACGCGATTATGGCGTCGGAGCACAGATCCTGAAGCACATCGGCATTACCAAAATGCGCCTGATGACAAACAATCCGATCAAGCGTGTAGGCCTGGAAGCTTATGGTTTAACAATTGTGGAAAACGTTCCTATCGAAGTCACTCCGAACAAATATAATGAATTTTATATGAAGACAAAAAAGGAGCGTATGGGACATGTTCTCCATAACATCAAATAATTAGCAATTTGTTGCAAAGAATCCGATTATTAATTACTTTTGTCGCAACTATTTAAAATAACCTATACAAACAGCAGTGTTATGACACAAGTTTCAGATCGTTTAGCAAGTTTATCGCCTTCCGCTACGTTGGCGATGTCTCAGAAGAGCAATGAGCTCAAAGCACAAGGTATCGATGTTATCAACCTGAGTGTGGGAGAACCTGATTTCAACACACCTGATCACATCAAGGAAGCAGCCAAGCAAGCGGTAGACGACAATTTCTCTCGCTACTCTCCGGTTCCCGGTTATCCGGCATTACGCAATGCTATCGTTACCAAGCTGAAGAATGAAAACGGGTTGGAATACGCAGCTACACAGATTTCCTGCGCGAACGGAGCTAAACAATCCGTTTGTAACACAATTCTGGTGTTGGTTAATCCCGGAGACGAAGTTATCATTCCGGCACCGTTCTGGGTAAGCTATCCTGAAATGGTCAAACTGGCTGAAGGTAAACCGGTAATCGTTACAGCAGGTATCGAACAGGATTTCAAGATCACTCCGGCACAGCTGGAAGCAGCTATCACACCGAAGACAAAGGCGTTGATCCTCTGCTCTCCGTCCAATCCGACTGGTTCTGTTTACAGTGCAGAAGAACTGGCTGGTTTAGCAGAAGTATTGAAAAAACATCCGGATATCATCGTTATTGCTGACGAGATCTACGAACACATCAACTATATCGGCAAACATCACAGTATCGCTTCTGTCGACGGCATGAAAGATCGCACCGTTATTGTAAACGGCGTATCCAAAGCATATGCAATGACAGGCTGGCGTATCGGTTTCATTGCCGGACCGGAATGGATCGTGAAGGCTGTAAACAAATTACAAGGTCAATACACCTCAGGTCCTTGCTCTGTCTCCCAGAAAGCTGCCGAAGCCGCTTACACAGGCTCACAGGAACCGGTTGAAGAAATGCGTAAAGCATTCGAACGCCGTCGTGACCTGATCGTTAATCTGGCTAAAGAAGTTCCGGGATTCGAAGTAAATAAGCCGGAAGGCGCTTTCTACCTGTTCCCGAAATGTAGCTACTATTATGGTAAAGCTGACGGAAACAACACAATCAAAGATGCTGACGACCTGGCTATGTATCTGCTGGAAAAGGCACACGTTGCCTGCGTAGGCGGTACTTCATTCGGTGCTCCCGAATGTATCCGTATGAGTTATGCTACCAGCGATGAAAACATCGTGGAAGCCATCAAACGTATCAAAGAGGCTTTGGCTGAACTGAAATAAGAGAAAGTAAACTTTTATATATAGAAAAAGGGACTCCGAAATAATCGAAGCCCCTTTTTTATTTTATTCTGCTAACGCAAAATTATTCAGCGCGCAAAGTGAAGCGTTTGAATGCAAGAATCTGCAATTCAGGATCTGCTTCCTTCATTGTTTCTTTTACAGTCTTTTTGCCATCCATGATATCTTCCTGGTTCAGCAAGCAAACTTCTTTCAAGAATTTGCTAAGACGACCTTTAGCGATGTTCTGAATCATTTGTTCCGGTAAATTAGCAGCTTTTTCAGCAGAAACAGTTGCAATAATTTCCTTAGCCTTAGCTACGTCTTCAGCAGTAATCCAGCCCTTAGCCATATTGCTTTCCATATGGTCTTCGCTATCTACATGTGAAGGATTGATACCTGCCTTCTTCAAAGCAACTTCAACAGCCTTCTGTACCTGTTCAGCCTTTGTCTTTTCAATTGCCACCTGTATTTCAGCTTCTTTTACTGATTCAGGAACACCAGCTTCATCGATAGCGATAGGATTCATGGCAGCGATCTGCATAGCGATGTTGTGAGCAGCTTCTTCTGATTCTTTGTTGAAAGCAACGATCGTACAAAGCTGATTTTTACCCATATGGTTATAAACAGTAGTGTAAGCACCTTCTACCACATTATAACCGTCCAGTTCCATCTTTTCGCCAGTGATACCGCTACGGTCAGTAACAGCGTCCTGAATAGTACCTTTACCCATAGGCAAAGCCTTTACTTCATCCAAAGTCTGACATTTGTTAGCCACAGCAGCATCCAGGATAGCCTGAGTCAAAGCAACGAAATCTTCGTTCTTAGCAACAAAGTCTGTTTCGCATTTCAAAGCGATAACAGCGGCGAACCCGCCATCTTTCTTTGCTAACACACAACCTTCTGCAGCGTCACGGTCTGAACGCTTAGCGGCGATAGCCTGTCCTTTTTTACGGATAATTTCCATTGCCTTTTCAATGTCGCCATCAGATTCGGTCAACGCTTTCTTGCAGTCCATCATACCAGCTCCACTCATCTTGCGCAGCTTGGTAATATCAGCCATAGTTACAGCCATAATCTTATTTCCTTCTTATTTAATGTTTATACTCTTTCTACTTCTTTATTAACGAACAATGGACAATTACCTATTGACAATCTCTTACTGTCAAAAGCCAATTGCCCATTGTATTTATATTCTAATTGTCAATTGTCAACCGGCAATTGTCAACTGAATTATTCTTCGATATCCTTAGCGTACTTGTCGGCAACTTTAGCGTTCAAAGCTTCTTCGTCTTCCTTCTTAGTACGTTCTTTCTTTACAGCAGCTTTAGCTTTGCGTTCTCTTTTAGCGCCTTCGCCTTCACCTGCTGCTTCTGTATCGATCTTTTCAGCTTTGCGTTCCTGCAAACCTTCGTTCATAGCTTCGCAGATAGCGCCTAAGATAACTTCTACTGATTTAGTAGCGTCGTCGTTAGCCGGGATCACGTAGTCGATGTTGTTCGGGTTTGAGTTAGTATCAACCATACCGAAAACAGGGATACCCAGACGGTTGGCTTCGCGAACTGCGATATGTTCTTTCATCACGTCAACAACGAACAAAGCAGACGGAAGACGAGTCAGGTCTACGATAGAACCTAATGTCTTTTCCAGCTTAGCACGCTGACGAGTGATCTGAAGTTTTTCTCTTTTTGACAGGTTATCAAATGTACCGTCTTTTGTCATCTTATCGATAGTAGTCATCTTTTTGATGGCTTTACGGATAGTCGGGAAGTTAGTCAACATACCACCCGGCCAGCGTTCGATAACGTAAGGCATACCTACTGAAGCAGCCTTATCAGCGACAACTTGTTTTGCTTGTTTTTTAGTAGCAACGAAAAGTACTTTCTTGCCCTGTTTTGCCAGGTTTTTCATTACTTCTGCTGCTTCGTCTACTTTAGCAACTGTTTTATATAAATCAATGATATGAATACCATTGCGCTCCATAAAGATATAAGGAGCCATAGCGGGATTCCACTTTCTTTTTAAGTGTCCGAAGTGTACACCAGCTTCTAATAACTGATCAAAATTAACTCTTGACATTTTTTTCTTTTTAAATCGTTTACTTTCTGTTTAATTTTCAACTATCAGGTAGTTCCCCGGCATGTCTGCATGCAAAAGAAATCCCGACAATTTAGATACTAAACGCTTTGTCCTTGTAAGAAACTCACAAATAACATTAACGTTTGCTGAACTGGAATCTCTTACGAGCTTTTGGCTGACCCGGTTTCTTACGTTCAACAGAACGAGGATCGCGAGTTACGAATCCTTCTGCTCTCAAGGCAGACTTATCTTCCGGATTAATCTTGATCAAAGCACGAGCGATAGCCAAACGTGCAGCTTCTGACTGACCTTTGAATCCACCACCATCAAGGTTGATCTTGATATCATATTGTTCTTCAACATTCAGCTTTGCAAGCGGCTGCTTAACAATGAACTGAAGGATTGTAGAAGGAAAGTAATTTGCAAGATCACGTTTGTTGATAGTTATCTTTCCCGTTCCTTCGCTAACGAATACGCGAGCAACTGCTGCTTTACGTCTTCCTATTGCATTTACTACTTCCATAGTTATTATTTAAGTGAGTTTATATCGATTGACTTAGGCTGTTGAGCTTCGTGTTTGTGCTCTGTTCCTTCATATACATATAAGTTAGCAAGTAACTTAGCACCCAGACGGTTTTTAGGCAACATACCCTTTACTACTTTTCTGAACAGATGGCTGGCACCTTTCTTCATCAAGTCGTTAGGTGTGTACTCGATCTGTCCACCGGGATATCCGGTATATCTCAAATAAATACGATCGTTCCATTTGTTTCCTGTCAGAACGATTTTATCTGCATTGATAATGATTACATTATCACCACAATCAACATGAGGAGTGAAGTTGGGTTTGTACTTGCCGCGCAAAAGCTTTGCTACTTTTGCACAAAGGCGTCCCAAAGTCTGTCCATCAGCGTCAACGATGACCCACTCTTTGTTTACAGTTGCTTTGTTTGCAGAAATGGTCTTAAAACTTAAAGTATCCACTGCTTAATAAATTAATTAATTAATAACTCTAAAAAACAAGCGCCTAGTTTTTCGCTATCATTATCACTACGGACACTTGACGTAATAATGTGCTAGAAACTAAACTCTTAGTACAATTTGATAATATTCGGCTTGCAAAGGTACGGCTTTTCTTCGAAATACAAAACATTTGTACATCTTTTTCGCATCCAAACGATTATGAGCAGAAGATATACAACAAAAGGGAATAGCCGGAGAGTTATGCTTTTCCCTAATTCCTATTTTAATTGAAAAAATTTACCGGCGGAAATAATACCCCAACGAGAATGTTACATTATTCTGATAAAGGGATGATTCGCCGTCGTGTTTGGTGGTACGGCGGTCGAGTGTTCCGCACAGGGCAGATACGGAGAAGAAGAAATTCGAATATTCTACCTGTAACCCAAGGTTTACTCCCAAGTCGAAAGTTTTAAGATCGGCTTCGCCTGACTGTCCGAAAACGATATCGCTATCCACATTCTTAGTACGCATTTTTCCAAACAGGGAGAAATCGACAGCCGGACCGGCCATCACACTGAAATAAACATCGGTAAACTGAAAGGTATATACCAGATTTACAGGCACAAGAATAGAATAATAGTTACATTTTGTTTTCGGATAAGCTAAATCCGTACCGTCTCCTTCTGAGATTTTTGACAGGTAATTACCACCCTGATGCACAAAAGCGACTTCCGGCTGAAGCGACAATCTTTTATATAAAGGTATCTGAGCCAGTCCCGCCACACTAAATCCGAAACGAGCGCCCGATTGATAATTGTTGTCTATTTTCTGCACCAGCGACGAATAAGCCAAGCCACCACGCACACCCCAAGTGATCTGTGCTGTAGCCGGCACAATCATCAACATCACTAATATTATTACCAATCCTATCTTTTTCATATTATATCCTCTTTTCCATGAGCAAAGATAGTTTTTTTTTCTAATGATGATACTTATTCTATGATTTTAACAGATGTTTTCCTGTATGGTATTTTATTTTAGAGGATACCCTCATAAACAGATTTCTAAACATTCACATTATTCAAACAAAAGCTGTACCTTTGTTTGATAAAATATAAAAGCTTTTTCAATTATATATGGAACCATTTATACATCTACACGTCCACACCCAGTACTCGCTGCTGGACGGACAAGCCTCGATCGATGCACTGATTGACAAGGCACAAAAAGACGGCATGAACGCCATTGCTGTTACCGATCACGGTAATATGTTCGGTATAAAGGAGTTCTTCAACAAGGTCTCCAAGAAGAACGGGAAACCGCTTGGAGCCATCAAAGACCTGGAAAAAGAACAGAAAGCCCTCAAAGGGAAAGAAGCTCTTTCCACCGAAGAGCAGGCACGCCTGCAGGAGATTCCGTCTCTGATAGAAGCAGAAAAGAAAAAGATATTCAAACCGATTATCGGCTGCGAGTGCTATTGCGCCCGCAACGGAAGGCATAACAAAACAGCGAAGGAAGACCGTAGCGGTTACCACCTGATCATACTGGCTAAAAACCTAAAAGGCTACAAAAACCTGATCAAGATGGTTTCCATCTCTTGGACAGAAGGTTTTTACGGCCGTCCGCGTATCGACCATGAATTACTGGAGAAATATCACGAAGACCTGATTGTCTGTTCCGCTTGTTTGGGTGGCGAAATACCGCAGCATATTATGCATGATCGGATAGATAAAGCAGAAGAATCCATCCTGTGGTTCAAAAAACTGTTCGGAGAAGATTATTACCTGGAAATGCAACGGCACGAAACACACGACCCGAACGCCGATTGCACCACGTATCCCAAACAGCAGGAAGTGAACAAGGTCCTGATCGAACTCGCCCGCAAACATAATGTCAAGCTGATCGCTACCAACGACGTCCATTTCGTTAATCAGGAAGATGCCGAAGCACACGACCGCCTGATCTGCCTCAGTACCGGAAAGGATCTGGACGACCCGACACGTATGCGTTATTCCAAGCAGGAATGGATGAAAACGACAGCCGAGATGAATGCCATCTTTGCAGACATCCCGGAAGCACTCAGCAACACGCTTGAAATAGCAGACAAAGTAGATTTCTACTCCATCGACAGTGGTCCTATCATGCCAACCTTCGCCATCCCTGAAGATTTCGGGACAGAAGAGTCGTATCGCGAAAAATTCTCGGAACAGGACTTGTTCGAAGAGTTCACCCGTGATGAAAACGGCAACGTAGTATTAAGCGAAGAAGATGCCAAAGACAAAATAAAGAAACTCGGCGGATACGATAAATTATACCGTATCAAGCTGGAAGCCGACTACCTGAGAAAACTGACATACGACGGTGCAAAGGTTTGTTACGGAGACAACCTGAATGATGAAGTCAGGGAACGTTTGGACTTTGAGTTACACATCATGAAGACAATGGGTTTTCCCGGATACTTCCTTATCGTGCAAGACTTTATCGCCGCTGCCCGCGAAGAATTGGGCGTATCGGTGGGACCGGGACGTGGATCGGCTGCCGGATCGGCAGTTGCATACTGCCTGGGAATCACCAAGATCGACCCGATTAAGTATGACCTGCTGTTCGAACGTTTCCTGAATCCGGACCGTATCTCCCTCCCCGATATCGATACCGACTTCGACGATGACGGTCGTGGCGAAGTATTGCGTTGGGTAACGGAAAAATACGGAGCTGACCGTGTGGCACATATTATTACCTACGGTACAATGGCTACCAAATCGGCCATCAAGGACGTTGCCCGTGTACAGAAACTTCCGCTTTCCGAATCGAACCGTCTGGCTAAGCTGGTACCGGATAAGATACCGGATATGAAGAAGTTCAAACTGAAAGATGCGATCAACTACGTTCCTGAACTGAAAGAAGCAGCGACCGGTAACGATCCGTTGGCACGCGATACATTAAAATATGCACAAATGCTGGAAGGCAACGTGCGTAATACCGGTGTACATGCCTGTGGTGTCATCATCGGACGATATGATATTTCGGACGTCGTGCCTGTCAGTACGGCAAAAGATAAAGAAACCGGCGAGGAAATGCTGGTTACTCAATACGAAGGTTCGGTGATCGAAGAAACCGGATTGATCAAAATGGACTTTTTGGGACTGAAAACGTTGTCCATCATCAAAGAGGCTATTGAAAACATCCGCCTGACTACCGGACACGAACTCGATATCGACCATATCAGCCTGGAAGATCCGGCAACTTATAAATTATATTGCGACGGTAAAACGACCGGTACATTCCAGTTTGAATCGGCAGGTATGCAAAAATACCTGAAAGAGCTTCAACCCTCCAAGTTCGAAGACCTGATCGCCATGAATGCCCTGTATCGTCCGGGACCAATGGATTATATCCCCGACTTTATCGACCGTAAACACGGACGCAAGCCGATCGAATATGATATACCGGTCATGGAGAAATACCTGAAAGACACTTACGGTATTACCGTCTACCAGGAACAGGTCATGCTTCTGTCGCGTTTGCTGGCAAACTTTACCCGTGGTGAGAGTGACGCTCTGCGTAAGGCGATGGGTAAGAAGTTGATCGACAAGATGAACCACCTGAAATCGAAGTTCATGAAAGGTGGACAGGATAATGGATACGAGGCAAAAACGCTTGAAAAGATTTGGTCCGACTGGGAAAAGTTTGCTTCCTACGCCTTCAACAAGAGCCACGCCACCTGCTATTCGTGGGTTGCTTATCAGACGGCCTTCCTGAAAGCGAACTATCCCTCCGAATATATGGCAGCCGTTCTGAGCCGAAGTTTGTCCAACATCGTCGATATCACGAAGTTCATGGACGAATGCAAAGCAATGGGTATGCAGGTATTAGGACCGGACGTCAACGAATCCATCCTGAAGTTCAGCGTAGATAAAAACAAGAACATCCGTTTCGGGCTAGGCGCCGTGAAAGGCGTAGGTGAATCAGCCGTACTGAATATCATCGAGGAACGAAAGAAAAACGGTCCGTATAAAAATATCTTTGACTTTGTGGAACGCGTCAACCTGACAGCATGTAATAAGAAAAACATCGAATCGCTTGCGTTGGCCGGTGCCTTCGATAATTTCGGTATCCAACGAGAACAGTTCTTTGCAGAAACAGGCAAAGGCGAAGTCTTTCTGGATACGCTGGTGCGTTATGGCAATAAGTTCCAGATGGATAAAAACTCAGCAGCCAACTCCCTGTTCGGCGGCGATGACCTGCTTGTAGCCATTGCCAAACCCGAAATTCCGGTTTGCCAGCGTTGGAGTGATCTGGAACGCCTGAATAAAGAAAAGGAACTGATAGGTATTTACCTTTCCGCCCATCCGCTGGACGAATATCGTATCGTTCTGACATACGTATGCAATACGGGCATGGCAGAGATCAACGACCGGGAAAGCCTGAAAGGGCGCGAAATGTTGTTAGGCGGAATCGTAACCGATTTCCGTGAGGGAATGACCAAGACAGGAAAGCCTTACGGAGTAGTTAAAATAGAAGATTTCACCGGCAGTGGAGAGATCGCTTTGTTCGGTAATAACTATATCGAATACAGCAAATATTGCAAACCCGGTATGTACCTGCTCATCACAGCCCGCGTAGAGCCTCGCCGCTGGAACGAAAACGAACTCGATTTCAATATCGGTTCCATCCGCCTGTTGCAGGACGAAAAGGACAAACTGATCGAAAAAATCAGTATCACTCTGCCGATCCACGATCTCGACGAGCCTACAGTCAATGAATTATCTGTGCTCATCAAAAACAATCCGGGACAGAGCTTGTTATATTTCAAAGTGGTAGATGGCGAACATAATATTTCACAAAATTTCTTCTCACAGAATATCCGGTTAAACGTAACAGGCAAGCTGATTGAGTTCCTGCAGGAGAATTCAACTATTGATTTCAAAATTAACGGGTAAAGTTGTACGGTGTGGAAAGAATTACTACTTTTGGCACCTCAAAAGGGAACAATTTAAATTAGATATATAATTATGGCACTAGAAGTTACAGATGCAAATTTTGAAGAGTTAGTAAACGCAGGCAAGCCTATGGTCCTTGACTTTTGGGCTGAATGGTGTGGCCCCTGCCGCATGGTAAGTCCGATCATCGACGAACTGGCTACCGAATACGAAGGTAAGGTTACAATCGGTAAAATGGACGTAGACAACAACAACGATGTCGTTGCCCAGTTCGGTATCCGCAATATTCCGACCGTTCTTTTCTTTAAAGACGGGAAATTAGTAGACAAACAGGTAGGTGCAGCACAGAAATCGGCTTTCGTAGCTAAAATCGACGCACTTCTATAATGAAGACTTTATAGCGCGGAGCATTTCGCGTTTTCCCGGAGGGCCGGGTATTCTTTCAACGGAATACCCGGCTTTCTGCATCATACGGCGGACTACTCCTTTGGCACAATAGGTGGTAAGGATTCCTCCCTCCGCCATATGCGCATATAATTTATCGAATATCTCCTGACTCCACATTTCCGGTTGCTTATCCGGAGCAAAAGCATCGAAATAAACGAGGTCTATTCCTTCCGGCAATTCACAGTGATTACTATCTCCCTGTATTTTATGCAAAGTGAAACGATCGGTTATTCTTACAGCTTCATTCCAGGTGGCAACATGCAGAGCCTCAAACCATTCTTTCTTTTCCGGACAGATCACGTCGCCGTAATTCAGCGCCCGGACCAGTTCGGCTCCAAGCGGATAAAGTTCTATGGAATAATAGTTCACAGAGCGATTATTCTCTTCTGCATCCAATAAAGTAAGGAAAGCATTCAACCCTGTCCCAAAACCAATCTCAAAAACAGTGATATTCTTTTTTGCCTGATGATGCAATCCGGCTTCAATAAATACATGGCGCGATTCCTGTACCGCCCCGTTTACCGAATGGTAATGTTCATCCATCTCCGGTATAAATAATGTATGGCTACCGTCAGCCGTCTGCTGTAATTCCCGTTTCATCTGATTCTGTACTACTATACTTGCATTTGACTGCAAAGGTAAGGAAAATTAAACAGAGTAAGGCAGAGACATACATTAACCCTATTTCAGGCAAAGTCACCCCTATACTGAGAACATTAGTATCATATATTGTGATATTACTTTCTCATATATTATAATACTTAATTCGCATAATATATGAAAATGCAGTATCATAATATATGATATTTCCATCCTTCACCGGATAAGAACTTGGGGAATCCTAATATGCGCCCGGTAATGATGCAATAATTACAGTTCATATCCTATTAGAACCAATCCTTCCCTAATATTATAGTATCTTTGCCAAAAAACCGATAGCGATGTATAAAAGAGCATATATCTTCCTGGTATTATTTATTGCCTGCATCCAGTTCATGCAGGCCCAGAAAAGCTATTCCATAAAAGGGATCGTAAAGGAAGCTGCAAGTGGTGAACCGGTGCCTTACGCAACAGTGGTGATTTGGAACACAACACAAGGAACAGCAACCGATTCCGTCGGTAATTTCGAGATCACCGGAGTCGCCCCCGGCAGTTATCGTCTTCAGGCTTCCTTCCTGGGATATAAGCCGGAAGTAACCGCCGAGTTCCGCGTTGCCAATAAAGATATATTTTTCCCGATCGAGTTGGAGCCGGGCAGCGAAAACCTGCAGGAAGTCAGTGTTGTGGCTTCCCCGTTTCGTAAAACAGCCGAAAGTCCGCTCGGACTGCGCGTTATAGGCTTCAAAGAGATAGAAAAGAGTGCCGGAGGTAACCGTGACATATCGCGTGTCGTACAATCTTTTCCCGGAGTCGCTTCCACGGCTGCATTCCGGAACGACCTGATGGTAAGAGGCGGCGGCCCTTCCGAGAACCGTTTCTTCCTGGATGGAGTAGAAATTCCGAATATCAATCACTTTTCTACACAAGGCGCTTCGGGCGGACCGGTCGGGATCATTAATCCTGATTTCATACGCGAAGTAAACTTCTATTCGGCAGCATTTCCCGCTGCCAGAGGGAATGCATTGAGCTCCGTGCTGGATTTCAAACTACAGGACGGGAATAAAGAAAAGTTCTCCCTGCGCGGGGTGGTCGGAGCCTCCGATGTCGGACTGTCGGTTAACGGACCGATGGGCGACAAAACAACCTACCAGGTCTCCATCAGGCGTTCATATCTGCAATTTCTGTTCGACATGATCGGACTGCCGTTCCTGCCGACTTTCACCGATGCCCAATTCAAGATCAAACATGCTTTCAACAAGAAAAACGAACTCACTTTTCTCGGATTAGGAGCCATAGATGATATGAAACTGAATACCGGGATGAAAGATATGAGCGAAAAGAACCAATATATCCTGGCTTACCTGCCGGTTGTAAAACAAAAGACCTATACCCTGGGAGCCGTCTACAAGCATTATACCGGGAAAAACATCTATTCAGTTATCGTCAGCCGTAGCCAGATGAACAACAAAAACATCAAATACCGGGATAACGACGAAAGCATGCCGGAAAATCTTACGCTCAATTACCGCTCGGACGAGATAGAGAACAAACTCCGTAGCGAAAATATCTTCCGCCTCCCTTACATACAACTCCAGGCAGGTGGCAACATCGATTATTCGGAGTATACAAACCATACATTCCAGAAACAATTTACCACTATTCCCCGTGAGATCACCTATCAGACCGACCTGGGAATCTGGAAATGGGGATTGTATGCCACCGCCATCTACGAAAGCGACAATGAGCGTTTTACCGCCTCGCTGGGACTTCGTGCCGATGCCAACAATTATTCATCTAAAATGAAGAATATGCTTGACCAACTCTCGCCACGCCTTTCGTTGTCTTACCGGATAGCCGGCGATATCTACCTGAATGCCAACGCCGGGCGTTACTATGAGTTACCTCCGTACACCGTTATGGGATTTAAGGATAACGACGGGAATTATGTCAACAAGGGAAACGCCCTTCAATATATCCGCAGCGACCAGGCCGGACTGGGACTGGAATATCGTCCCTCCTCTTTCCTTAAATTCACAGCCGAAGGGTTTTACAAACATTATAACCGCTATCCGATGTCGGTCATCGACAGCATTCCTTTGGCTTCGAAAGGAACCGACTACGGTGTTCTGGGAAATGAAGCCGTCACCTCCACCGCTACCGGACGAGCTTACGGAATGGAACTGATGGGACGCTGGTATAATTACAAAGGACTCACTTTCATTGCTTCCTACACCTATGTCCGCAGTGAATATAAAGACGGAAGAAATACAGGTAAATACCTTCCTTCCGCCTGGGATAACAAACATCTGTTCACCTTCAGCGGCACCTATTCACTCCCCAAAAACTGGGACATAGGCACCAAACTCCGGGTAGTAGGCGGCGCACCATACACGCCTTACGATGTGGAGAAAAGCAGTTATGTGGAAGCCTGGGATGCCAGCGGCAGTCTCTATTACGACTACAGCCGCTTCAATAGCGAACGCCTGAAACCATTCACCCAGCTGGACCTGCGCATAGATAAAACATTCTACCTGAAAAAAGTAATGCTCGGATTCTATATCGATCTTCAGAACGTACTTAATTCGAAATACAAAGAACAGGACGTCTATATAAAAACAGGTAAAATACTGAACCCCGATGCCCCAAAAAGCGAACAACGATATGAATTGAAGCCGGTAGAACGCATGACGGGAACGATGTTGCCCAGTATAGGAATCATGATAGAAATATAATACCCTTGATTTTCTTCTGTTTTTATTGACCATAGTTCTACATAGATCACAAATAATTCCTATTTTTGTAGCCGGGAAACAGACAGTAACAGAGAAGATATCAATGTTGAAAGTGATTCTAAGAAATATTATATGCCACATACAAATACTATTCATACTTGTATGTCTTATTATGTCTATCCCGGCCCATGCTGAAGACACCCATCCGATCCTTATTATCAGCTCCTATAACCCGGATACTCGTAACACCACGCAAAATATCTCCGAATTCATGGAGGAGTACAAACGTCTGGGAGGTACAGCTCCGGTCATCATAGAAAACATGAACTGTAAAAGTTTGCCGGAGGCTCCTTTATGGAAAGGGAAAATGGCAACCTTGCTAAAAAAATATAACAACGAGAACACTCCGCAGGCCATAGTCATTCTAGGCCAGGAAGGATGGTCTTCTTACCTGTCGCAGGATGAACCGATCCTAAAAGATATTCCTATCCTGTGTGGGATGGTTAGCCGAAATGCAGTTATTCTGCCGGACTCCAATACCGTAATGGCAGACTGGGACCCGGAGAGTATCGATATCCAAAGTTACATAGCCAACGGATTCTATCTGTCTGGTTTTATCTATAATTATGATATAAAAAAGAATATAGAACTGGCTTTGAATCTTTATCCCGCAACAAAACATTTTGCTTTAATAACGGATAACAGCTACGGAGGTATCTCTTTGCAGGCACTGGTAAAAAAAGAAATGAAGAAGTTCCCGGACCAGAATCTCATACTACTGGACGGCCGGAAAAATAATATCTACACCATTGTCGAACAAATAAAGAGACTTCCAAAGGAAACCGTAATCCTACTGGGAACCTGGCGTGTAGATGTAAACGACGGGTATTATGTAGGTAACGCAACCTACACCATGATGGCGGGTAACCCGAATCTTCCGGCTATTACACTGACTTCTATCGGACTTAGCCATTGGGCAATAGGCGGTTACATGCCTAAATATCGTTCCATCGGTAAAGATCTTGCCAAACAGGCTATCGATATCCAAACAAAGAAAGTACTCCAAAAAGAGATGAAGGCAGTAAGTATTCCCAACGGATATACTTTCGATGCCAAAAAACTAAGAGAGTTCAATATAGAAAGAGACCGTCTGCCTGCCGATTCCACGCTGATCAATGTGGAGGGGAATCTGTTTATCAAATACAGATTTGAGATCCTGCTGATCGTTGCATGCGTATTGTTGCTTTTCCTGATAATGATCCTGTTCTTCCTGTTCAGAACCAACCGGTTGAAAGACGAACTGATGGACCTGCAGAAAGACAATGTTATTATTATGAATAACATTCAGTCTTCTATCCGTTTCATCAAACCGGATTATTCGGTCAAATGGGAGAATCAGATAAAAATGCCTTGCAGTCCGCAATATGGTCCTAGAAACTGTTGCCTGGTTAAAGACGGGCAAAAACCATTCTGCGATGAATGTGCACTGATTTCCGCCATGGAAAGCCGGAAACCGTTTGAGCTCGTCAAGCAATGTGCCCCGGGTGAATATACACATGTATTTGCCAACCCGATACTCGATGCAAAGGAAAATCTTTTGGGGGTAGTATTCAAGAAAGAAAATGTCACCAAGCAGAAACTAGCTGAGAACGAATTGAGACTGGCTAAGGAAAAAGCGGAAGAATCGGATCACCTGAAATCGGCCTTCCTTGCAAATATGAGCCATGAGATACGTACGCCGCTTAATGCGATTGTCGGTTTCTCCGGCCTGCTTGCCATGACCGAAGAATTGGAGGAACGCGAAGAATACATCAATATTATCAATAACAATAATGAACTCCTGTTGCAGTTGATCAATGATATTCTGGACCTGTCCAAGATCGAGGCCAATACGCTCGAATTTGTTTATTCAGATGTCGATATCAATCAGTTATTATGTGATATAGAGCAGACCTCCCGCCTGAAAGCAGCAGAAGGCGTGCAGGTTTCATTTATCGAAAAGATGTCTCATTGCATCATCCGGACAGACAAGAACCGCTTGTCGCAGGTAATAACCAACTTTATTAACAATGCCATCAAGTTCACCAAAGAAGGCGAAATACGTTTCGGCTATAAACATAAGGACGGCAAATTACTATTCTTTGTCTCCGATACAGGATGCGGTATCGATAAAAAGATCAAAGACAGCGTTTTCCAGCGCTTTGTCAAGTTAGACAGTTTCGCTCAGGGAACCGGGCTCGGACTGTCTATCAGCCAGATGATCGTACAGAAGCTGGGAGGAGAGATCGGCGTGGAATCTGAACTGGGGCAAGGTTCGACTTTCTGGTTCACCCTACCCGATACGGTTATTGAAGAATCGCACGTTGCTGCGGCAGAACCTGTACAAATAGAAATACAGAATAATGCCTTTACTGAGAATAACAATAAAAAGTCAACCTTACTGATTGCCGAAGACAACGAAAGCAACTACACGTATATAAAAGCAATCCTCAAGGAATACAACCTGGTACATGCCTGGAACGGTCAGGAAGCAGTAGACTTATACAGAAAATATCATCCGGACATGATCCTCATGGATTTGAAAATGCCGCTTATGGACGGATACCAGGCAACGAAAGAGATACGCAAAGATAATACCGTTATCCCCATCATAGCCGTGACCGCTTTTGCCTTTGCCGAAGACGAACAACGGGTGAAACAGAGCGGATTCAGCGACTACGTAGCCAAACCGATCAAACCCAACGATCTGAAAAAGAAGATAACAGAGCTTTTGTAGACTATTGTTATATGGAACGTGTACCCGGAAATTGCAGGGTGAACACCGTCCCTTTCTCCATTTCCGAAGTAACGGTTATATTTCCCCCATGACGATTCAATATCTGACGGCAAACGCTTAAACCGATACCCGATCCTCCTTGTTTCGTAGTAAAGAAAGGAACAAAAACTTTATCCAAAGCCTCGGGAACAATCCCGCTGCCATTATCCGAAACCGTTATCACAGGCATACCATCCTGCCGGAAAGCCTCTACACGAATCTCAGGGGATTCACTGTCGCAGCACGCCTCAACGGCATTTTTCAGTAAATTGATCAGAACCTGCTCGATCATGCTCCGGTCTGCATACAACCGTAATTCTGCCGGGCGGATGGAATAGACAACGTGTATACCGTCAGCCGGGACCAGTTTCTGCAAATCGCTGAATAAAACAGATATCGGGAATATTTGCATGGTAGGAGTCGGTATACGTGTCAGTTTGCGGTAGTTCTCCACAAAGTCGAGCAATCCCTTACTCCGGCGGTGAATCGTTTGTATCGCTTGCAGCATAATCGCATAATCGCGCTCATTCATACCATTCAGGGCGGCACGCTCCGTCACCGTTTCCGACAGGGAAATAATAGGGGCTATCGAATTCATAATCTCATGCGTCAATACGCGGATCAGTTTCTGCCAGGCTTCTGTCTCAGCCTCCGCCACCACCGAATTATAAAGCCGGGAACGAAAAGCATTCAGGGCCTCGTTCATCGAACGGGTCAACTCGGCTTCCGCCCCTCCGGAAGTAGGAACCGGAAAAGACAGATTCAGGTCTCCGTAATGAATATTCGCAATCAGATGTTCCATCCGGCGAATCGTTTTCCGTTGGTCCAGATACAAAGAGAAAGCCAATACGATCAGGATAGCGCTCATCATTACCGAAGTAAAATAGAGGCTTTTCAGTATCAGGAACGCAATTGTCAGCGACAATATAACGATCAGGACGATCTTTATCAGGATGGTATACCGTTTCATAGGCCCAATTTATCCAATTTCCGATAAAGGGCAAAACGGGTAATACCCAGTAACTCAGCGGCACGGGTCACATTCCCATCGGCACGCCGCAAAGCACGTTCGATCGCTTCTTTTTCCAGAATGCTGAGGTTGAGTTCTTCCAGTTCCGCTTTCTTTTTGGTAACGGAAGGCTGGAGCATAAAATTCTCCGGTTTCAGCATCAATCCGTCGGAAAGGATCACTGCCCGCTCGATGGCATGTTGCAACTCCCTGACATTCCCCGGCCAGTTATAGTTTTGCAGTTTGCTCCGGGCTTCGCGGGATAAACCTTTTATCTCTTTCTTATATTTACGGGCATAGCGTATCAGGAAATAATCCGCCAGCAACTGGATATCATTACCACGCTCCCGAAGAGGAGGAATATGCAGTTCGATGGTGTTGATACGATAAAGCAAGTCCTGGCGGAAAGTCCCCTCCTCCACCATTGCACGAATATTCATATTGGTAGCGGAGATCAGGCGGACATCTATCGAAACCGGACGGGTAGCCCCCAGCCGGGTGATCTGCTGCTTCTCTATCGCAGTAAGCAGTTTGGCCTGCATCGGCATACTCAGGTTCCCTATCTCGTCCAGAAACAAAGTCCCGCCGGTTGCCACCTCCATACGCCCCGGCTTATCACGGCGGGCATCCGTAAAGGCCCCCTTTTCATAACCGAACAGTTCACTTTCAAAAAGCGATTCGGGAATACTTCCCAGGTCGATACCCACAAAGACCTGTCCGTTACGCGGCGAATGATGGTACAGGGCACGGGCAACAAGATCCTTGCCTGTTCCGTTCTCCCCCAGGATCAGAATATTGGCATCCGTATGACGTAACTTCTCGATCGTTGCAAAGATTTCCTGCATGGCATTACTCTCACCGATAATCTCGAAACCTTCCTCATCCGAACTCTCCAGAGCCGCTACCTGACGTTTCAGCGACCGCACTTCCGTACGGCTTTCACGAAGTTTCAAGGCGGCAGATAAGGTGGCCAGCAACTTCTCTTTCTCCCAGGGTTTAGGGATAAAATCCGTCGCACCGGCTTTGATGGCACGCACGGCTTTTTCCGTATCGGCATAAGCTGTTATAAAAAGGACAACGGCATCCGGATCCGCCTTCTTTATCTTCTCCAACCAGAAAAAACCTTCCTGCCCGCTAATGGCATCCCTTCGGAAATTCATATCCAGCAGGATCACATCCGGCACATAGCTTTCCATAAAATGCTCGATACGCTCCGGCTGTGTGGTCACACGAATTTGTTCTACATAAGGTTCCAGCAGCAGATTCAGTGCAAAAAGCACATCTTCATTATCGTCGATGATCAGTATTTTCCCTTGTTTCATATCGTATGCGTATATTAAATATGTGGGGGTAAAGATAAGCATTAAAACAATAAACAGGGCGTGCGAATACGAACGTTTTTTGTGCGCTGACGCACTGATCACAAAAACGGACACACTACTTACTGTCTAATATTCAAGATATTAAAAACATGGCATACTATTTGTTTTTAATAATATATGAAACATACGAGAAGTCACATATTATCGATAATCCTTGCTGCACTGGCCGCTTTCCCGGCTTACTCGCAGGATACGCTACGCCTCACCTTATCTGAGACCGTACGCATGGCCCAGGAACAATCTCCACAGGCCATCGCTGCCCGACATTCTTTCAGGGCGGCTTACTGGAACTGGCGTTCCTATCGTGCAAACATGCTACCCAGTCTGACCTTCACCTCCAGTCCTTCACTGAACCGGTCGATCAGTTCGGTGACCTTGCCCGACGGAGGCGAAAGTTTCGTACACCGCAACCAGTTGATGGTGGATGCCGGACTCACGATCAATCAGAATATACCATTCACCGGAGGAAGCCTTTTCGTGAAAACAGCCTTGCAAAGACTCGATTTGTTTTCGGAAAAGACAAGTTCGTATAACACCACTCCCATCGTGCTCGGCTACGAACAAAACTTGTTCGGATACAACCAGTTCAAATGGGATCGGAAAATCGAACCCCTCCGTTATACCGAATCAAAAAAGAACCTGACAGAAACACTCGAACTGGTCGCCGCACAGGCAACCCAACAGTTTTTCCAATTGGCCACCGCACAGACCAACTGGGAAATCGCACAATATAATTACGCAAATGCCGACACCCTCTATCAATATGCCCAGGGACGGTATAATATCGGGACGATCACTGAAAATGAAATGCTACAACTGGAACTGAACCTCCTGACCGAACAGACCAATATGATGAACGCGCGTATTGAAGTAGACGACTGTATTCAATCATTGCGTAGCTACCTGGGTATCACCAATGCTTCAGAACTGATCGCCAGTTTAAACGAAGAAATCCCCCGTTTCAATGTGGAAGTAAAGCAAGCGCTCGAGCTGGCTTACGAGAATAATCCGGAACCGGAATACCTCCAGCGCCGCCGGTTGGAAAGCGAAAGTGCCGTAGCACAGGCAAAAGCATCCCGCGGCTTCAAAGCCGACCTCTATATGCAATTCGGCTTGACGCAGACAAACGAAAAACTGAAAGAGGCTTACCGGGACCCTTTGGATCAACAATTAGTCAGCCTTGGCATACGCATCCCGATCCTGGACTGGGGTGTCGGTAAAGGGAAGGTAAAAGTTGCCCTCAGCAACCGCGACAAAGTATATACCGAGGTGGAGCAGTCACGCAACGACTTCGAACTGAATGTCATCAAAATGGTCAAACAGTTCAACCTGCAGGCTGATAAAGTGATGATCGCACAAAAAACCGACCAGACCGCCCAACGCAGGAACGATGTTGCCCAAAAACTGTACCTGCTGGGTAAATCGACTATCCTCGACCTCAATGCCTCCATCAGCGAAAAGGACCGGGCACGAAGAGAATATATAACAGCCTTATATAATTATTGGAGCCTGTATTACGGTCTGCGCAGCATGACCGGCTACGACTTCGAACAAAATCGTGAACTGACATTCGATTATGAACAATTAATGAAATAAATAATGGACAGACCTATTGAAAAGAAACCCGTATATTACCGTTACCGCTGGCATATCGCCGGATGTGTCGCTTTTGTCATCCTTCTGGTGTATGTATCGATCGTTGCATCAGGCGGACGCAAACTGCGCACCGAAGCGGACAACCTCATCATCGGCGAAGCACAAGCCGATAAATTCATGGAATATGTGGATGTGGAAGGTGTGGTTCAACCCATCCTCACCATCAAAATAAACGCACGTGAAGCCGGTAGCGTCGAACGTATCGTAGCTGAAGAAGGTACGATGATGGAGAAGGGCGACACCATCCTTACCCTGACCAATCCGGACCTGATACGTACCATCGACGACCAGCGCGACGAATGGGAAAAGCAGTTGATCTCCTTCCAGGAAAAAGAGATCGAAATGGAACAGAAAAGCCTGGACCTGCAAAAACAAACATTACAGACAACCTATGAACTCAACCGCCTGAAAAAGAGCTTCGCCCTCGATGAAGAGGAGTTCCGCATGGGTGTAAAGAGCAAGGCGCAACTGGAAGTACAGCGGGATGAATTCGAATATAAAACGCAAAGCACCGCCCTGCAACTGGAAGGTCTGCGCCACGACAGCGCTGCCACCATCCTCCGCCGTGAGTTGATGAAGAATGACCTGGAACGTGAACGGAAGAAATACGACCGCGCCCAGGAACGCATGGAGAACCTGATCGTCCGCGCCCCATTGGCAGGACAACTCAGTTTTGTCAAGGTAACTCCGGGCCAGCAGGTGCAAAGCACCGAAGCCATCGCCGAAATCAAGGTACTCGACCAGTTCAAGATACATACGTCACTCAGCGAATATTATATCGACCGTATCACAACCGGCCTTCCCGCCACCATCACCTGGCAGGGAAAGAAATATCCGCTACGCATCACCAAGGTCGTACCGGAAGTAAAAGATCGTAACTTCGATGTGGATCTTGTCTTTACCGAAGAATCACCCGAGAATGTCCGCATCGGAAAGAGCTTTCGCGTACAGGTTGAACTGGGACAACCCGAAGAGGCGCTGGTCATCCCGCGCGGCGACTTCTTCCAGACGACCGGCGGTCAATGGATCTATAAGCTGAACGAGACCGGGACAAAAGCCCGCAAAGTAAACATCAGCATCGGCCGACAGAACCCGCAGCAGTATGAGATCACCGGCGGATTACAAGCAGGCGATAAGGTTATTGTCACCGGATACAGTACTTTTGGCGACGCGGAAGAGTTGATTTTGAAATAAAAAAGACAGAAGAAGAAGAAGAACTACCATGAAAATATTACTACTTGCTATCCGGTCCCTTTCACGTTTCCGGCTCTATACAGTCATCAACATATTAGGGCTGGCAATGAGCCTGACATGTGTCATGATCATATCACGGCACGTATACAGGGAATTGACAGTAGACCATTTCAATAAAAACCTGGATCGTATATGTCTGGTCACACAGCATTTCGAACAAGAAATAATGCCTCGTTTTTATTACAATTTCAATCCCGGAACAGGCATAGGAGACGCTCGGTTGGTAAATAATCCGTCTGTCGAGAAAGTGGCCCCGTTCTCTTCTTTTACAGAAGACTATATAACAGTCGATGATAAAAAATACAATGCACGTATCCTGGTTGCCGATACTGCCTTTTTGCAGATTCTGGATTATCCGGTAGTATCCGACAATAAACAAATTCCGCTGCAAGACCCGCAAGGAGCTGTTATTACGCGAAACTTTGCCCGTAAACTGTTCGGCACAGACAAAGATATAGTAGGAAAAAGCATACAGCATTCCAACGGTAAAACAATTACGATTACCACGGTTCTCGACGAACCTGTCGATAAAAGTTCTATCCAGTTTGACCTGCTCGTTTCCTTGCAACTACAAGAAAGATGGGGACGCGCTTTCCACGCTCTCGTATTACTGGCTCCCGGTACTGATATCGATAAACTGAATAAGGAATTTATCAGTAGCCGGGAAGAAGGAAATAAGGAAACACCCAACCAACTGCTTCCCCTCAGCAAATCGTACTTCGACAAGACCGTCAATATGTTTGATGATACTTACCTGCGAGGAAACTATAGCAATGTCCTGGTGCTCGCCGGTGTCGCTTTTTTAATTTTACTTATCGGCATCTTCAATTTTATCAATATCTACACCGTCCTGATGCTGAAACGGGCACGCGAACTGGGAATGAAAAAAGTATTTGGAGCAAGAGCCTTCCAAATGCTGGTTCAACTCGTCGGTGAAAACATTGTAATGATAGGCTGTGCCCTCTTTATTGCCTGGATATTAATCGAGATAAGCGGAGGAGCTATCGAATCGACCCTGGGTATCTCGCAGGTAAATAATCTGACATTCGATCTTTTGCTTTCAACAGGTATCCTGTTACTGTTACCGGCCATAACCTCCGTGTATCCTTTTATCAAATATAATTACACACCACCCATAACCTCACTTCGCTCTGTAAATACCAGCGGTAATTCAGTGGTTTCACGTGCTGTCTTCATCGTTTTTCAGTATATTATCACCTGCTGCCTGATCATCGTTTCTCTGTTCTTTATGAAACAGCTTCATTTTATGCTGAATGCTGACTTGGGATATAAAACCAAAGATATTATAAAAGCTCAGTTCATCAAGCACCCCAGCAATGTATGGAGCATGCCGGATGAAGACCGGACCAAATACTTCAATAACATTAACCGGCTGGATGGTGAGATAAAGCAGAAAATGAATGCCAGCCCTCTTTTCTATCAATGGGTATATGGAGACAGTCCTCACACGATACAGGAAAGCGGTATCCGTCTGAAAACTACGGAAGGGGAATATAAAGAGGTTTGCTCAGCGTACATGTCCGCAGAAAATATACAGATGTATGGTTTGCAGTTAAAAGAAGGACGGTTCTGGAATGACTCCATTGATAATACATATGGTTACCAGTTCATCATTAACGAGACGGCACAAAAACTGTTTGGCATAACCAATATAGAAACAGCATTATTACAGCCGGATAGCCGTTTATGGTTTACCAGCCGGGATGACAGGAAAACAAATCCTCCCTACCATATTATCGGAGTAGTAAAGGATTTCAAGTTCACACACTTGTCCAAACCCAATGCCCCGCTGGTCATTTCCAACTCCGGAAGTTACAACAGCCAAAAGCTAATGGCCTCGATTGTCCCTGGAAAGAAACAGGAAGCGATCGCCTTTCTAAAGAAACTCCATGACGATACCGTTGGCGGCGAATTCGAGTATTCATTTGTTGAAGACGAAGTCAGTGCTCTTTACAAAGATGATAAAAAGGCGGCTTACATCTATTCCTTATTTACAGTCATTGCCATTCTGATCTCTTCATTGGGGTTATTCAGTCTGTCTCTATTTGATGTTCAGCAGCGATACCGTGAAATTGCCATACGCAAAGTGAACGGAGCAACCACCCGTACAGTCATGCAAATGATGCTACGCAAATATTTCAAACTATTGGGATTAGCTTTCATCATTTCTCTTCCGGTTTCATTACTGGCTATTTTCAAATATCTGGAAAACTTTGCCAACAAAGCCCCTATATCCTGGTGGATATTCGCCGTCGCCCTGCTCCTGACTGCCGGTATATCGCTGGCAACCTTGATCTGGCAGATACGGAAAGCGGCACGGACCAATCCGGCGGAGGCGATAAAAGCAGAATAAGACAATCTGTTTGCGATGCCTAAACACACCTGTTTGCCCATCACAAACAAAGGTGTTTAGGCATCGCAAACAAGCTTGTTTAGGGATCGTAAACAATAAAAGCAATATATATGAAAATCATCCTACTAGCCATACGCTCACTGATGCGTTTCCGTTTATACACCGTTATTAATGTCCTTGGACTGGCATTAAGCCTGGCCTGTGTGATCATTATCAGCCGGTATGTCTATAGTGAGGCGACAACAGACCATTTCAATACCAACCATGAGCGGATATATCTGAGTGTACGTCAGTGGGAAAGCGGTGAACGGATACCTCTTTTATTTACAACAGATAATGTAGTCCTGAAAAAGAACTATATCAATCCCCTGGATATACCGGAAATAGAGAAAAGAACCTCCTTTGTCTCCCTCAGTAATGTCGAAATACAGGTAGATGAGAATAAATTCAAAGCACATGTATTAGCTACAGACACCGCTTTCCTTCAGATACTGGATTTTCCGCTGGTAGAAGGGAACCGTACACAACTGTTGGCCGACCCTAAAGGAGCCGTTATCACAAACCGATTCGCCCGGAAACTGTTCGGTAAAGAAAATCCGATCGGTAAGAACGTCGACTATAACGGAAATATACTGACCGTCCAGGGAATTATCGGAGAAACGGAGACACCCAGTTCTTTGACCTTCGACCTGTTGATATCTAAAGAACTGCAATGGCGTTGGCCGCCGGTTAATTACTTTAGTGTTGCTTTAGCCTATCCCGGTATCGATGCGGATCGCATTAACGAAAAACTCAAAGCAGAAAACCATAAAGCCGCCCAAAAAACGTTCTCTTTCCGGGTCATCCCACTGGATAAACTATACATGGACAAAGCTGTCGACAAAGGAGTAAATACGTTCCGCCAGGGAAACCCGGACAGCCTGAAAATCCTCTCATTCGTTGCGATCCTGCTTTTATTGATCGGACTGTTCAACTTTATCCATATCAATTCGGTCGTTATCATTAAACGAGGCCGGGAACTGGGAATGAAAAAGGTATTCGGGGCAAGACCCGCACAATTATTCATCCAGCTATACGCAGAGAATCTGGTACTGACAACTATCTCCCTTTTTCTCAGTTGGATGATTATCGAAATCACCCTGCCGATACAAGAAAACCAGTTAGGTATCACTGCCACCGTCGGCTCTTCTTTCAATATGATATTAACCGTTATTCTTTTGCTGGGACTTCCACTGATTATTACGTTATATCCATTTTTCAACTATAGCTTCCGGCAAACCATCCGTTCACTTCAGGGAGTCACCCCCGGAAAAAACAAGATGGCTACCCGTTCGTTGTTTCTGGTCGTGCAGTATGTTATCACTTGTTGCCTGATCATATCATCCATCTTCTTTATGAAGCAACTGCACTTCATGTTGCATGCAGACCTGGGATACCGGACTAAAGACATTATAAAAGCCTGGTTTATACGTCCTTCTTCAAAGATGTTCTATGGTGAAGAAGAACAGAAACAGACTGAAAGCGTTTCCTCCGCCATACAGGAAACACTCAAAGCATCCCCTCTGTTCCAGTCGTTCTCCTATGGAGAAAGTCCGTATGAATTACCAACTGATAACTACGACAAGGTCAGTATGCGCATCCCCGGAGGAGAATGGCAGGAGGTACTTCATGTCAAACTATATAAAAGTTTCTTTGATTTATACCAAATACCAGTTTACGCAGACGGCTTTCCGAAGAGCGAAAAAGAAATCCTGATGAATGAAACGGCTAAAAAATTATTCAGTAAAGGAGGAATCCCTCCTACGGAACTGGAAAAAGATTCGTATGATGGCATCAGTTCGCTTCTGGTAAAAGGTTTTACTCCCGAATTTCAGGTAGTGCATCTCTCCCAGCGTAATCTACCCGTCATCATGACTTTCAAAGATGTGCAGAATGAACTATACTATCCGGGGAAACTCATGGCATCCATTGTCCCCGGACGCCGGCCGGAAGCGATCAAACTTCTGAAAGAACTCCATGACAAGACTATCGGAGGAGAATTTGAATACACTTTTGTAGAAGACGAGATCAGTGCCATGTACGAAAAGGACCGGTTGGTTGCCCGGATCTATTCCGTTTTTACCCTCGTCTCCATCCTGATCTCTTCGATGGGATTATTCAGCCTTTCCCTTTTCGACATTCAACAGCGTTACAAAGAGATAGCGATCCGCAAAGTGAACGGGGCAACGACAGGAGCCATCATGAATTTGTTATTGCGGAAATATTACAAGCTACTCGGTTTCTCTTTCCTGATAGCCACTCCTCTTTCCTGGCTGGCAATCACGAGATATCTGGAAAACTTTGCCAATAAAGCTCCGTTATCCTGGTGGATTTTCGCTATTGCTTTCCTGATCACCGCAGGTATTTCCCTGCTCACCCTGATCTGGCAAATCCGAAAAGCGGCACGGACAAACCCGGCAAAAGCTATCAAGACGGAATAAATCAGGGAGACAAACAAGCACACCTATATAATTCGGGTAAAAAGCGTTCACCATTCACCTTTCTGTCGTATATAACTAATATAATGACAATTACAATACAATATCTAGGTGAACGGTTTAGCAAAAGGGTGAATGGTTACTACAAACCCTTCACCCTGAACTACTACCAATTATCATATAACCCATTAACCCGCCAACAATAGTATATTAACACAAAAGAAATAACCCAATAGCTTAACGACCACGCCCGGTAAGCTTTTCGACCACTGTCGCTAAGCTTAACCACCTACGTCGGCAAGCTTAACGATGGCAGTCAAAAAACGACCGGATAGTATGTTTACCATTAGTTATATATTGCTTTCCGATTAGTTCCCTATTACATGAATGATAGTTGGATATAAAGGTATAGTTCAGAATTTATCAGATGTGAGCTATTTATAGTGACTGGTTGTACCTGTCTCCCCTCTCAAGAGGGGAATTGGTTACTCCCGTCGCTATAAACTGATAGCTCAATTGTTTCTAATATGACCGCGAAAGCCTATTTCCAATTAACAAATAAAACCTTGGCAGGAAGCCAGGTGAAGGGTTCGGATAAACCATTCACCTTTCAGGCAAACCATTCACCTGATTTACAACAACACAAATAACAAATAAACAACAACTTACACCAATCAGGGTGAAGGGTGAACGATTATTTCCTAAAATGTGATAGAAAACAGTGCCTCGACCTGGAACTTGCCATAATCGATCGGTTGTATCAACCGTACGCCGGTTGTCAGCGGGAAGCTCATCCGGAAGACATTCCAGTCAAAGATCAGATCGGTACCGAATGAACTTTGTGTTGTCCAGTCATGGCCTTTGGCAGCCTGATTACGGTTCAGGTCGTAAAATAGGTTGGCACGCAGGCGGCGGATATAAGCTAGTTGCCCGAGACTGAGATCCGGTGAAAAGACAGAAAAAGCATAATCAGCCTTAAAGGCAATCTGCTGACGGGTCTGATACATGAAATTATATCCGCGAGGCTTATCTATCAAATGTTTGGGTAAATACAGGGTTTTATTGTCCACACTCTGGTATTGGTATCCCATACGCAACATCAATCCGTGATTACGCAGGATACCCGGCCAATAAGTCGTCAGGCGTCCGGCATACAGGCTTCCGTAGTTTTCCTTATTGAAAGGAGACTGGAGATACTGCAACCGCAACTGATATCCCCAGCGGGGCAGGATATCACGCTGGGCTTTCCGGCGGTAACTGTAAAACAATACTTCCGGCAGGATATACTGGAAATTGCTATATGTACGGCTTTCATATTGCTGATACCTGTCGTTGGTAAAATAATAGGCAACCGCCGGTTGTATTCCCCGGATATAATGGTTGCGGGTAAGATTGAAAGGGAGGTAGACACGCGCCTCGGCCTCCAGCAAGGTACGTCTTACGGTTGCTGCCTGTGCCACTTCCTTATCCTTGTCGTTGGTCACCCAGGTTACATCGAATGCTTTACCGCCATAATCGGCAGCGATATCGATGACCGGAAACCAACCTTTATAGGTAAATGATAATTTGCCATGATGTTCACCCTTATTGTAATACCATCCAGCTTGCATGATAGCCGTGTTCAACGTGTTTTGCGAAAGGACCATAACGCCCGGTTTCACGATCGTACTCAGATCGTCAGCCCCCGTATTCATCGCTTCCGCCACATCATAATAAAAGGGGGCCCAACTATGTAACTTAAACGTATGCGCTCCTTTGCGGTAAGGACGCGGATTAAACTCGATAGGAGTCAGTTTGGCTGAATCCAGATTGAACTGCTCCTGTTCAACCAGCGAAGTAACCAGCGGAGAATGATAAGGATCGCCCAAGTCCGCCTTTTCCGCTTCCAGGCTATCCACCGCCAAAGAACCGATACGATACCCGTCTGCCTGGTAATCCGAATAAAGCAGTTTGTCTTTACCGGGAGTAAAAGCCGGATCGAAAGCCCCGAAACGGGCAGATGTCAACCGGTAAGTGGCTGTATCCGACGGATTCAGATAATAGATATTATTAGTTCCGTTGGCTCCCGATTCAAAAAACAGTTTGCCGTTGCTCCAAAGCGGAGCGGTAATATTTACGGAAGTGGTTGCCAGCAATTCACTCCATGCACCGGTCTGCGTATCCAGTTGCAGCAGACTTATACCGGTAGCGGTTACGGCTACGGCAGTAATCGTTCCATTATCATCGTAGGTTAACTCTTTGATGAAGGCATTATCCGGAACAGTAAAATAACGCTGTTCCTTTCCCGTTGCCAGGTCGACCAGCACCAACTGGTTTTCACCGCTTACCGTAAAACGGGAAACGGCTGCCGTCCGGTTGTCCTTGTCGATAGCCGGAGCCAGATAACGCCCACGGGGAGTAAGTATCGTCACCTTTCCCGTTTCTAAATCATATTGTTTTATAACGGAATAATTTTCATGTGTCCAACGCAGGCCCGGGACAATTTCTGTCCAGTACACCTTGTTGCCGGCCAGGTTCAAACGGCTGTTGATCGTTCCGAGATAACACAATCGCTTTTCCTTTCCGTTCGTTACCGAAACCAGCGAATTGATATCCTGCAAACCTGATTTAACGGCAATAACCGTCGAGTCGTTCACCGCCTGCGGATAACGGTAAGAAGTATATTTTCCGGGTTTCGGCGAAAGATAATCGGGAATAACGGCAGCAGTGTCCATCTTCCTCCATTCGTCGCGCAAAAAGTCGAACGTCTCATTATACAGTCCGTCGATGCTTATTCCGGCATTATGTTTAAAGGCATTGCTGAACATCGGGATCGCAAAGAAACGGTTCACATACCGGGTGGTCGTCTTATCCCATATATCCGCCCCGAAACGGTGGCGGGCAAAAGAAGTCAGGTTATAACCCAATGCATAATAATCGCCCGTATAATCTTTATAAGAACCCAGATACCATTTATCGAACGAGTAATTTTTTCCTTCTCCCAGCATCTGGGCACGGTAAGGCATACTAAATTCCGGCAACCGCCCTCTCCCGCCGTTCGACATGGAAGTCTCTGTTCCGACAGCATCCCCTTCCAGGAACCAGCTCGGCATGAAAAAGGCAGCAACGCCCGCCGCCTGCTCGCCGATTATATAATATAAAGGTTTGAACCAACCACGCATCACCTTGCTGGTCTGGAGGACATGCCGCGACTCGTGCAGCACCAGATGTTTGTCCCAGCTCACCCCATCGAGTTTGGAGGAAGGCGTCGTGATCAGTTCCATACGGCGCGGCGCCCACGATACCAATCCGTTGGACGACATATTAGCCGGATGGAGAATCACCGGAAATTTCTTCTGCATCCCTGTCCCGATCGTCTTCTGCAAATGCGGATAAGCATTTTCCAGATAGAGGGCGTAGTTATAAGCCATCGAATCGTTACCCTGCGGATACACCAGGTTATAATGGGGCAACTTGACAATGTTCCATTTGAACCGTGCCGGATCGGAGCCGTAATCCAGAAACTGAGCCTGCATATGAAGGCTGGCAAACAAACAAAAAGCCACTAAAAAGATATATCGTGATACGGGTATCTGCATACTTATAGAGTTATAAACCACAAAACTATAAAATATAACCAATCCGCTTTACATTTTCTACGGCAAAGTAGATGGAAGGATACGTTAATTATTCCGTACCATTCGCACAACACCGTGCGCAAACGAACGTAATTCGTGCGGATACACACACAGTTCCCAACACCCCACAACCGATAACAGCATAGCTACTAACAAGTTACCCATTTGGCACATCTTTTGTATTTTTCAATATACAATTACAATTAAAACCATGTTAAAACATTACTTACTGATTGCTATACGCAACCTATTAAAATACAAAACGCAATCGATCGTCAGCATTATCGGCCTGGCGATGGGATTTACCTGTTTTGCACTGGCAACATTATGGATACGATATGAAATGACTTACGACAACTTCCGTGAAGGAGCCGAACGTATCTTCCTTGTCAGGAACGAAGACAAAAACAGCAAAGACGGTTTATCGACAGTCACCCCCTCCCCGCTGGCGGCTTACCTGCAAGAGACATTTCCAGAGATAGAACAGGCCGGCAACACACGGGGTGGCGATTTTGAATTCAAATATGAGGGAATTACCCATCCATCCTGTATAATAGATATGGACTCCGCCCTGATGAAAACATTTCCGGTCCGGTTGATAAGCGGAAACACCAATTTCCTGTTACCTGATAATAAAGAAATAGCCATCACCGAAGAACTTGCCGAAAAACTATTCGGTAAAGAGAATCCGATCGGAAAAGAATTGATGATCTATAATGAGAAAAGACCGGTCTGTGCAGTCGTCCAATCATGGGGAACACATACCAATATCCCCTTTGATATAATAGAAGCCAATCATCAATATGCATATTGGGGCGCTCTCAACTGGTCTACTTATATCAAAGTCAGGGAAGGGACAGACATCAAGGCTTTCAGCAAAAAGCTATATGAACATACGATTGAACAAGATCATACGCTACTGGAACATTTAGTATTGACACCGATCACCCGGCTGCGTTACGATCATCCGATAGAGGAAGCGACCGTTAAATTCAATCATATCCTGCTGTTTGCATTATCGGGCGGCCTGGTTATCCTCTGTTCGCTGTTCAACTATCTGACATTGTTCGTCAGCCGGATACGAATGCGCGGAAAAGAGATTGCCTTACGTAAAGTGTGCGGCTCCTCAGACCGGCATCTGATGGGTTTATTCTCCATAGAGTATCTACTGACCTTGCTAGCCGCCATTTTCATCGGCATGTTGCTGATCGAACTGATACTACCGACTTTCCGGGAATTATCCGAAATCCATACGGCCACCAACGGAATCTACCTGGAAGCTATCCTTTATTCGCTTTTTGTGGCAGTACTGTCATTCTTTATCTCTTTATTCCCGATCCAATATTTCCGCCGCCAGTCGTTGAACGCTGCAATCAAGGGGACGGAGAAAGGGAACGGAAAGAATTATTTCCAGAAGTTCTTCCTGGTATTCCAGTTTATCATCAGTATCGGATTTATCTTCTGTACGGTCGTAATGATTAAACAGATACATTTCCTTTCACATTCCGACCGTGTCGTGGAACGGGCCGGAAGGGCATCTTTCGTATTCAGTACCAAATCGTCCGAAGCCAGTCTGCGGGAGGAACTGAAACAAATACCTATGATTACAACTATTCTCCCGGGCAATCATAATGCATTCATACCTTTCACAGGAAAACAATATATGACAACGAAGGAATGGGATGAAAAACCGGCATCAACAAATGAAATACGCCTGGAACTTATCCCCAGTGGCGAACAAATATGCAATTACTATAACCTGAAACTTCTGAGTGGTAAAATGCTAAAGGACGACGATCAAAAGGACAAAGTGATGATCAACGAAGCAGCAGTCCGGGAGTTCGGATGGCGGGACCCGATCGGTAAATATTTCCAAAAGTTCGATTCAACCCGTTTACAGGTTATCGGTGTTATACGCGACTTCTGTAAAGAATCGCCTACCATACCGGTGAAACCGATTATGTTCACCGTTCAGGAATACTATTATTCGATCAGTTCCAGCGGAATGTTGCTTTTCAAATTCCATGAAGGACAATGGCCGGAATGTAAACGACGGATCGACGCGTTGATCAAAGAAAAGCACCCGGAATTTACCTTCTACAGATTAGACAGCGCCGAAGAAGAATATGACAAATTCCTCCAATCGGAAAATGCCCTGATCAAGTTGCTCGACTTCGTTACGGTAGTTTGCATCCTCATCTCTGTGTTCGGTATTTTCTCCCTGGTAACCCTTAACTGCGAACAACGCCGTAGGGAAATAGCCGTCCGCAAAGTAAACGGAGCTACTGCCCGAATGATTATACGCATGTTCTTTAAGGAGTATATGTTGCTGCTTTGCCTGGCAGCATGTATCGCCTTGCCAGTCGGTTACCTCATCATGAAGCCCTGGCTGGAGAATTATGTGATACAAACAGAGATAAGCGCCTGGATTTATCCGGTTCTTTTGATCTGTCTCATATTTATTATTACCTTGTGCATAAGTTGGCGCATATGGAAAGCCGCAGACAGGAATCCGGCAGAAGTGATTAAATCCGAATAAATTCAACGATTATATTATGAGCATGTTACAACATTATATCAAACTCGCATTCCGTAATCTGATAAAGTACAAATCGCAATCCGTTATCAGCATCATCGGCCTGGCTATCGGTTTTACCTGTTTTGCCCTGTCTACCTTGTGGATACGATACGAACAGACTTACGACACTTTTCATAAAGGGGCCGACCGGATTTATCTGGTACGCGTTGAATCATATATGTCCAGCAGCGGCATATCGGAAATTACGCCTTATCCGTTAGCCGGTTTCCTGAAAGCGACATTTCCGGAAGTGGAAGATGCCTGCAATATGCAAGCCTGGGGGATGGCATTCAAATATAAAGGAAAAGAATATACTTCATTTAAGATCGGAGTCGATTCTGCGACAGTAAACATGTTCGATTTTCAGCTAATCAGCGGTAATCGGGATTTTATGCTTCAGAATAATAATAAACTGGCTATTACCGACCGGTTTGCCAAACAATTGTTCGGCGCAGAAGATCCTATCGGTAAAGAAATCGATATCTATGGAGATAAGGTCATCTGTGCAGTCGTTAAGCCCTGGGATACGCATAGTAATCTGCCGTTCGACTTTCTTGAATCAAACAGTTTCGGAAAAGAATGGAATGCCTCTGCCTGGCAAACATTTATCAGACTGCGGGAAGGTGCCGATATTCAGGCATTCAGAAAAAAACTCGATGAATATAAGACGAAACCCGGCCAAACATTTTCTGTCGATAAGATCGTACTGACACCTATTACCTCCATGCGCTATGACCGTCCCAATCGGGTTGTAACAGTCAAATACGAACATATCCTCCTGTTTGCCTCGGCAGGCGGATTGGTCATATTATGTGCCTTATTCAATTATCTGACTCTATTTATTACACGGATCCGGATGCGTAGCCGCGAAATTGCCTTACGGAAAGTTTGCGGATCGTCTGATAAAAACCAGATGGTTTTATTTGGAGTCGAATATTCGATCACCTTATTGCTTGCTTTATTCACCGGTTTAATCTTGATAGAATTAGCATTGCCGACATTCAGGGAGTTATCAGAAATAAAACTGGATAATATGGATATCTACCTGGCTGCCATTAAATATACCGCAATCGTAGCCTCCCTTTCTTTCTTATTATCCTTATACCCAATCTATTATTTCAGGCAAAAGACACTGAATGCCATGCTAAAAGGTTCAACCGGAAGCAAAAGCAAAAATATATTCCAGAAAGTCAGCATGATAGCACAATTCGTGATCAGTATCTGTTTTATCTTCTGCGCGGTAATCCTGATGAAACAAATCCACCATCTGAACCAGGCCAACTTTGGATTCGAACGGACAAACCGGGCCTGCATTAATACATATCCGTCCATCGACGGATTAAGAGAAGAAATGGCGAAAGTCCCATTTATAACCGAAATATTTCCCGATAGCATATCAGCCATCTTCCCCCGCTATGCCCGTTCTTATAGTACAATAGACAGATGGGATGGACGCCAGGATTCCACTGCTTCCGTCAGCTTGGAGATGTTCGACTGTAACCAGGCATACTTCAAATTTTATGAATTCCAACTTCTTGAAGGAGAGATCCCTGCCGATGGGAACAGCGATCATATATTAATCAACCAGGCCGGAATCAAAGAGTTGAATATGGATCACCCGATCGGGAAAACAATCGGAGGCGACAATCCCTGGATAATCTCCGGTGTCATTAAAGACTTCTATATTGCACCTCCGACAGTACCATGCAAGCCTGGCTTTATGGTATTCAAGAAAAAAGCCGAATTTAACGACAGTTCCATCCTGTTCAAATATCAGGAAGGGACCTGGACTAACTGCAAACAACGGCTGGACGCATTAGTGAGAAAACTAAATCCGGACGTCAGAAGTTGCCGGATCAACAATATGGAAGAAGAATACGGTAAATTCCTGAAATCGGAAAACGCTTTGCTGATGATGCTGGATTTCGTGACGCTGGTCTGTGTATTGATCTCCCTGTTCGGAGTCTTCTCACTCGTCACCCTCGACTGTGAGAAACGCCGCAAAGAGATTGCCATCCGGAAAGTGAACGGCGCAGTAACACCTCATATCATGCAGTCTTTCCTGTTGAAATACATGCTTTTATTATTGGTCGCCTCTGCCATTGCCTTCCCGACCGGTTACCTCATCATGAAACCGTGGGTGGAAAGTTATGTACTTCAAACCCGGATAGACTTCTGGATTTATCCGGTAATATGGCTGGTATTAGCAGCACTCATCACTTTATGTACAGGTTGGAGAATATGGAGAGCAGCCAATCAGAATCCGGCGGAAGTTATTAAATCGGAATAAAATAGGTATGTTAAAACATTATCTCAAAATAGCAATACGCAATTTGCTGAAATACCGGTCACAATCGTTTATCAGTATCCTCGGTCTGGCAATCGGGTTTACCTGTTTTGCCTTAGGGACTCTATGGATTCATTATGAAATGACTTATGACTCATTTCACAAAGATGCCGACCGGATTTATCTGGTGCGGCAAAAAAGTATTCTTGACGAATCCGGAATGAGCAATACTCCAAGACCTTTAGCTGCATATTTAAAACAAACATGCCCTGAAATAGAGATTGCCTGCGCTACGACTTCATGGACAAACGACATTGCATTAAACGGTACACCTTATGAAACAAGGATACTAAAAGCAGATTCTACTGTTATGCATTTCTTCGATATAAAGATCATATCAGGCAATACTAATTTTCTCATTCCTTATAATAAAGAACTGGCTATCACAGAAGCATTAGCTAAGAAACTTTTTGGTAATGAAAATCCTATAGGGAAAGAAATAGAGTTCGGTGCCGATAAAGAAAAAAGGAAGATTTGTGCTATTGTAAAGGGTTGGTCAGAACACAGTAATATTCCATTCGGACTCGTTTGTAGTGATAGCGATAAAAAGCAATGGACCTACTTCTCACATGAGACATACATCAAATTATATCCCAAAATCGACTTTAATAAGTTTTCGGAAAAAATGGACAAAATGGAGATAAAGCAAGATGACATAAAATTAGCACCACTGGTAGTAACATCTCTGACGTCTTTACGCTATGATCATCCGCAAACTAAAACAGAAATAAAATTCAATCACATCCTCTTGTTTTCATTAGCCGGTGGACTGGTTATTCTTTGCACCTTATTCAATTTCCTGACATTGTTTGTTTCCCGAATACACATGAGAAACAGGGAACTCGCTTTACGACAAATATGCGGAGCCTCTTTTAAAGGATTACTGGCACTCTTATCTACCGAATTTTTCACATTGTTTTTTATTGCACTTCTGGTTGGAATGGCACTAATCGAACTTGTGTATCCGTCTTTCAAGGAACTCTCGGAGATTCATTCCAATAAAACAGTCGTATTTACAGAAGCATTAGTTTATATTGGAGTTATCATACTCTGTTCCTATACATTAATATTAATTGTTCTTAGCTATTTCCGCCATAAAACATTACAATCTTCCATCAAAGGGGCTACCAAGGGACAGGGGAATAATATGTTTCGCAAAGTGTGTATTATCTTCCAACTGATCATTAGCATCGGAATCATTTTCTGCTCCATCATCATGGTTAAACAACTCCACTATTTAAGAAATACAGATATTGGTATCGAAAGAAAAAATATCGCTTCCATCTCCATTTATCCTTATTCAGAAAAATATAAACAGACACTGACTCAAATGCCCGAAGTAACGGATATACTGACAGAACATGGCAGCCTATTACCTTACCGAAGCCGGATTTCTTATCATATTGAAGATTGGAGCGATAAAAAGGAAAATGATCAGCCAATCAGTCTGGAAGTCGTTTGCGGCACGGAATCGCTTGCCCAATTTTATAACCTCACCTTACTTAAAGGCGAGATGATCCACGATTCCGATCTGTCCGGTCAGGTACTGATCAATGAAACAGCAGCTAAAGCATTCGGATGGAACGATCCCATAGGCAAAAGTATTATTCAACCTAAAGACGTATATCAAGTAAAAGGACTGATCAAAGATACTTATAATGCATCTCCTACGACACCAGTCAATCCGACATTATATTTGTCTCCGGAGAAATACAAACAACTATTTTATAATTCTCCCCAAGATATTATTTTCAAATACAAAGAAGAAAGTTGGACAACAATAAAAAAGCATTTGGAAAGCGTTAAGAAAGAGATGAAAGGAACATATACATATATCTACAATGCGACAGAAGAGTACGACAAGTACCTTAAATCGGAAGATGCGCTATTAAAGATGCTTCATTTCACCTCTGCTGTTTGCATTATTATCTCAATATTCGGTGTCTTTTCCCTCGTTACCTTGACTTGCGAACAGCGTAAAAAAGAAATAGCCATACGGAAAGTCAACGGAGCGACAACCAAAAGCATTCTGAAAAAATTCTTCTATGAATATCTTTTCCTTGTCGCAATAAGTACAGCCATAGCATTCCCTGTCGGCTATCTCGCAATGAGATACTGGCTGGAGAGTTACGTAAAACAAACAGTAATAAATATATGGATCTACCCTCTATTATTTATTGTAACCGAACTTATTATCATAGCTAGCGTCGGCTGGAAGATCTGGAAAGCAGCCAATCAAAATCCGGCGGTAGTCGTTAAATCAGAATAAATAAACATGAAAATCATCCTGTTAGCCATACGAACTCTCCTACGATTCCGGCTTTATACGGCAATCAATATACTGGGACTGGCACTCAGCCTGGCCTGCTGTATATTGATATTCCGGTATGTCTACAGTGAAATGACCACCGACCATTTTATTCCGGAAGTAGACAGGGTTTGCTATACAGTGATGGAAGATGAAGTATCCCACCAGAAAAGACTCTACGGTCTGTTACCTGAATATGGATATACCCCAAGCCCATTGGAAGATCCGGCTGTAGAAATTGTATCTACACTATTCCAGAGTGACAAAGATCAGATTACAGTCGATAACAAACTGTACAATGTTGCCTCTTTAGCCGCAGACACGAATTATCTGAAAATAGTACCGATCCCCATACTAAAAACGTCCCGGAATAAATTATTAGAGAATCCGCAAGACGCAATAATCTCGGAAGACCTATCCCGATTAGTATTCGGGAAGGAAGATCCGATCGGTCAACAAATCACCACCTCGATGGGAGAGATTGTAACCGTCGTTGCCGTTATGGGTAAACCGGACACCCGATTTTCCATGCCTTTCGACCTGCTGATATCGAATGAATCGGCCAACTACAGAAAATATTCAATGCCCCATTCCCTTGTCAAATTACATAAGGGGCATTCTGCTGCCTCCGTCAACAAGGAATACGAAGCATTCCATAAAATGTCTAATTTCACCAACCGCCTACGCATCTGCTTTTACCCTCTACAGAAGCTATATTTCGATCAGCAGGTAGTCACATACCTGGATAACCGGTTGGTAGGGAATTATACACACGTACTTATCCTGATAGCAATTGCCGTATTGATCATGCTGGTAGGATTATTCAATTTTATCAATGTCTACACAGTGTTGATCCAGAAACGGGCACGTGAATTCGGTATGAAAAAAGTATTCGGAGCAAATACCCCGCAAATAGCCGTTCAATTGTATACTGAAAACTTATGTATGACTCTCGTAGCTTTATTTCTGGCATGGGTATTCATAGAAACAGGGACGTTGCTGGTCAATACTTTTCTAATGATCCGGATTCCTTTGCATTTTTTATTTGACGCCAGCCTTTCTGTAGGGATTCTATTCCTGTTGCCTTTTATCACGGCCATATATCCCTTCTTCCAATATAATTATTCTTCTCCAGTCACTTCTTTAAAAAAGATCGGGAGAGGCGGAGAATCTACTATATCCAGAAAAGTATTCCTTTGTTTACAATATATTATCACACTGGCTTTAACCATCGTATCTATCTATTCTATCCATCAGTTAAACTTTATGCTGAATACCGATCTTGGATATGAAACAGATAATATTATCAAAATCTCACCTATAGAAGGGCCACGGGGAAGCGATATGAGCATGTGGAATAAATACAATCTGATTGTTCGACAACTGGACAGAAACCTGAAAAATACTCCCTCGCTCATCAAGCTGCACAGCTATTCTCCCGGCCCGATCAGTCGTTTAGGGCAAAATTGCTGGGCACATATTCCGGGAAAAGAATGGACAAGTATAGGAACCCAGGTAAGCAATCAAAATTCCTTCCGTATTCTGGGGATAGAGGCGATTGAAGGACGGCTATGGAATGACTCTATCGATAATGATATGGATCTTTCGATTGTTATCAATGAATCGGCAAAAAGAGAACTGGGTATTACAGATATCGATGAAACACCAGTCATTCTGGACCGCCTGCTTGTTTACAGTCCGCAAACGAAAGAACAACCGGCTCCCAGGTATCAAGTTATCGGAGTTATTAAAGATATGTGTACACAACATTTGTCTAAAGGCTACGAACCGATGATTTTCTTTTATTATAAAGAAGGTTTTTCATCCGGTCTATTAGTCAGTATCGTTCCGGATAAAAAACAGGAAGCAATCGACTTTCTTCGAAAAATATACAACGAGTCATGTGGAAATGAACTCCCTTATACATTTTTGAAAGATGAAGTGTTGTCTATTTACAAGGAGGATAAGCAATTGGTCAGTGTCGCCTCCCTTTTCGCGATTATAGCCATATTGATTTCTGCTATGGGCTTGTTCAGTTTATCCCTATTCGATACACAACAACGGTTTCATGAGATATCGATTCGGAAAATAAACGGAGCAACGACCAAAGCCATATGGCAAATGTTATTTATCAAATACAGTCAATTATATGGAATAGCCTGTCTGGTGGGTTTGCCTTTATCCTGGCTGGCCATCACTTTATATATGGTCGATTTTGCCTACAAAGCCCATATTGCCTGGTGGATTTTTGCCATCGCGATCCTTTTGACCGGAGGTATTTCATTCCTCACTCTGATCTGGCAAATACGAAAGGCAGCTCGTACAAACCCGGTAGAAATCATACGTTCCGAATAATAAATACATGACAAATATGAAACAGTTACTATGTCTACTCACCAGTCTCTCCGTATTCTTTGCCTGTTCCACCCCTAACAGCAAAGACAGTGTAAAAACGTATAAAGCGACTACGGATATTACAGGCGAACTATCCGGCGAAGTTATTTTCGCCGGACAAGGGATACATAACTATTATGATGTAGCGATTACCAACGATTACTACGCGTTTATGGACTATTATAGCGACACGCTTCTGCAAATAAGAAGTAAAAAAGATTTATCGCTTCACGGAATAGGAGAAAGAGAAAAAGATACTTTTATAATCGCCTATCCGTCTTTTACTAAATATGATTATATCAACAAGAATAATAAAAACAAGGTATCTGTCTGGGACAACGATTCACGCAAATTGAAACGCATGGATCTGGATCAAACATCTCCGGCTCTTTCTGCGGAATCGGAGTCTATGTCCGATTATGGCCTGAAAGATGGTTGTACGAACTGTTGTATCACTCCCAAGGAATTATATGCCGTTCAGTTCAATCCTCACAAACCACAGGTATTCTTTTCATCCAATAAAACAAACGGACAATATGCTGTTCCGGGTTATCCTCAGATCACGGTTCCGATACCGGCAACAGTCCTTCAAAAGGGGTATGCCAGCGACCTGACGCTCAACGAGGAAAAAGGGGTGATCGTCGCTGCCCTGCGATTTATCGACTGTGTCAACTTCTACGATATGAATTGTGATATGACTGCATCGGTTTCTTTTGCTGATTATTATACCATACCGGTCCCCGATATTTCCAATAAATACTTGGATGCAGAGCAGAGCAAGAAATGTTTCATCGACATTTGCAGTTCAGAACAATATGTATTCTGTCTGTTCGACGGATCGACAAACTTTACCGGTAATTCAGTGATTTATGTATTCGACTGGGACGGCAAACAGCAAGCCGTATTACAGGCAGACCGCAATTTACGGAAAATAGCCACAGAGAAATCCGGCGAGTATTTATTAGCTTTGTCTCCCAACGGGCAAGGAGGCAGAGATGTTATTAAATACAGCTTAAAGAACAAAATCTGACTCTGCATCCGGCCGAAGTCATTAAAAGCGAATAACGAAACAAATAACTGATAAACATTCACCAAGCATGTTGCAACACTATCTTATAATAGCCATACGTAATTTCTTCAAATATAAATTGCAGACCGTCATCAGCATTACCGGTCTGGCTATCGGATTGGTATGTTTTGCATACGGCATCAACTGGCTGAAATATGAAACCTCATACGATGGCTTCTATCCGCAATCCAAACAAATCTACATGCTTTACGGGGTAGACAAACAGACCGGCAAGAAAACGGAAGAACTACCCCTGATATTGGCAAGAAGATTAAAACAGAATTTCCCGGAAGTTATAGAAACGACGCAAATATACGCAAAGTATTCTTCTGATTTTTCCTATAATGAAAAGCGAGTGCCTAATCCGGATGAAGTATTTATCGATGAAAATTTCTTTTCATTCTTTCCACGAAAAGTCATTTGCGGAAGACAGGATAATATTTTGCAATCGTCTAATGATGTTGCTATAACTCGTTCTTTTGCCGTTAAACTATTTAGTAGTCCGGAAAAAGCTCTGGATAAAGTATTAAGTTGTGGTTATGAGAAAAACCTCAGGATCGTTTCCGTTCTGGAAGATGCACCTGACAATTCACTCTTTGTCGGAGAAGCTTTCGAATTAGATCAGTATACACGAAGGGCAGAGGTAGAAATACCAGAAGCTAATCAATGGATGTATTTAAATTCTAAAATATATCTGTTACTGGATAAAAACACGCATATCGACACATTCGAAAAAAAGATAACAAACTATACCTCTATCCATAAATACAATGAGACCATCTTTTTGAAGCTGATACCCGTCACAGCCGTCCGACATACATTCGGCAGCGAATTGTCCTTTAATCTTACTTATATCCAAACTTTTGCTATAACCGGATTATTATTGCTTCTATGCGTATTTTTCAACTTTATCAATCTGCAAATCAACCGGACCTATATACGAATCAAAGAAATGAAACTGCGCAACGCTATCGGAGCCAGTAAAAAAGAAATGATCAGCCAGCTATTACTGGAATATTCATTGATGATATTTATAGCTACTTTATTTGCTTGGAGTTTAATGGAAATTACATTTCCCCTGTTCAAGTATATTTTCCATACAACAATTGATAGTAAAGAGTTGTATGTCGACATGATCAAAATCTCATTATTCAGCTGGATAATCACTCTTTCGATCTCGCTTCCTATATCATTCCGGTTTATCCAGACCTCTCAACTACTGGTATCCGGTGGTGTTGCACCTCATCGGAAAAGCGGGTTCCGCAAAATAGCAATGACAATCCAACTGGGTATCTGCGTATTTTTCCTGATGTGCGCTTTCATCCTGCTTAAACAAACCTCTCTGATGAAAAACAAAAATCTAGGATTCGAAAAAGAAGGCTTGATACAGATTACCATGCTGAATGATGACAGAGAAGGTACCGCACGTGAAATCGCATCCCTCCCCATCGTAAAAGAACTGGTGGTTGCATCATTTTTCTCTATCATGCACGAACCTTATTCATTAACAGAAGTTGAGTGGGAAGGAAAAAGCCCGGATACTAAAGTGAATTTCCATATGCTGGAAGTCGGTAAAAACTTTTTATCCGCATTCCAGATACCTTTATTAAAAGGGCGGTTGCTTGAAGAAACAGATCTGGTTAAGGGACCAAGACATTTTATGAGTTCTAAAGCGCTTATCAACGAAGAGGCTGCACGTATCATGGGATATACCGATCCGATTGGTAAAAAACTCAGCTTTTGGAACAATCAACAACAGGACGTAGAAATTGTCGGCATAGTAAAGGACTTCCAATCTACCAGCCTGAGAAACCCGATTCTTCCCGTTGTCATTACATTAAACCCTTCACTATGGAATAGTTATTTCTATTACGTCAAAGTAAATCCGGGAAATGAACAAAAAGCCATCAAAGCAGTTCGGGATGCATATAAAAAATACGCACTTCCATACGACCAGCAACCGGAGATAACGACGGTCAACGATGTATTAAAAGAATTAAGCCGGTCGGAAGATGCCAGCCTGCAACTTTTCTCACTGCTGGCGATACTTTGCACACTCATCTCGGTCTTCGGACTATACTCCGTATCCTCCAGCAATATCACCCAACGGCGGAAAGAAGTAGCCATCCGGAAAGTGACGGGGGCATCCTCCCGAACGATCATCGGTATGTTTATTCGCGAATATGTATCTATTGTAATAGTAGCCAATTTGATTGCTTTGCCTTTAGCCTGGCTATTCATGCGCGGATGGCTGGAACAATACCCATACCGTATCAATATCAGTGCATGGATGTATCTGACCATCCTGTTATTCACAAGCATACTGATCATTTGCACTGTTCTTTACCAAACTTTAAAAGCAGCAAAAGCGAATCCGGCAGTATCGATAAAATCTGAATAAAAAGTGCATATACGAACAATCACTGTGCGTATATGCACTTTTTTAAAGAAAGGGAATGAATTACAAACTATTAATTATCATATCATTATAACATTGGCACATATTTTGTATTAAGATCAAAACAAATTACCATTAAAAGAGAATCATGATACGACACTATATAACTATCGCCTCACGCAATTTTATCAAATACAAATTGCAAACACTTATCAGCGTTATCGGACTGGCTATCGGACTCGTCTGTTTCACCTACGGGATGAAATGGTTGGAATACGAAACGTCGTACGACGGTTTTTATCCGAAGTCCGAACAAATGTACACAATTTACGGCATCAATAAACAAACCGGAAAAAAAGAGCGGAAATTACCACTCGTCCTGGCCCGCAAACTCAAACAAGATTTTCCGGAAATAAAAGAAACGGCACTGGTATACGGGAATTTCGGTTCTACCTTCGAATATAATGATCAGATACTGGAAGACCTGGAAGAAATATTTATCGACAACAACTTCTTTACCCTTTTCCCCAGGAAAGTTCTCAGCGGTCGGCAAACGAATCTGTTGCATTCGCTGGATGAAATTGTCATAACCCGCTCTTTTGCCCTCAAATATTTCAAAAGCCCGGAAGAAGCGATCGGGAAAGTGATGAAAAACGGATACCGGGAAACACTCACCATCGTGGCGGTAGTGGAAGATGCACCTGCTAATTCCGCATTTAAACAGGATGTCTTCGAATTGGATAAGTTCACCACCGAAATGACAGACAGAATATCGGAAGACAGACAATGGAGTCAATTTGAAAATGAAATTTATCTGCTGTTGGAAGACAAAGCCAGTGCGGATGTATTCAGAAAAAAGTTACAAACCTATCTGGAGAAAAACAACTACCTGAATACGCTTGCGGTAAAGATGATTCCGTTAACAGACATGCGGCATACTTTTGGAAGCGAGTTATCGTTCAACTTATCCTACATCCGCACTTTTGCCATAACAACCATTTTGCTATTACTGTGCGTATTCTTCAATTTCATCAATCTCCTTCTAAACCGTATCTACCAGCGCATAAAAGAGATAAGGCTCCGAAACTCGATCGGTGCCGGTAAACGGGAGCTGATCATACAGCTATTGACCGAACTCACATTACAAACCAGCATAGCCTTTGTTCTGTCCTTTTGTTTGCTGGAACTCACTTCTTCGCTGTTCTGTAAAACCTTCGATACGAAGATAGCCGACCCTGATTTTTATACGAGTTTGATTATAATCACTTTAGTCAGTTGGGGAATATTGATAGTTGTCTCATTCCCCTTATTACTGCGTTTCATACGAACATCTTCACTGATGTTGTCCGGAGGTATTTCTGCTAACCGGAAGGGTTCGTTCCGCAAAGTCAGCATGACTATTCAACTCGGCATTTGCGTATTCTTCCTGCTGAGCACCTTCATCATGCTTCGACAGATCTCATTAATGAAACATAAGGACCTGGGATTCCAGAAAGAGGGGCTGATTCATATCACAATGGATTATCGTGACCGGTCCGGAATCACCCACGAACTGGTAACCCTTCCGATAATCGATGAGTTTGTAGAATGTAGCATCTTCTCCATCACCCACGAACCTCATACACAAAATGAAGTCAACTGGGAAGGAAAGCCGGACGATTTCAATCCGAATTTCCAGGTAATCAAGGCAGGCGATAAATTTCTGGATGCATTCAAAATAACCTTATTAAAAGGTAATTTTATAAATGAAGGCGACTCAGATCCGGAAGACTGGACCACGCCGGGCAACACAGCCGTCATCAATGAAGAAGCCGCCCGGATCATGGGAATAGACAACCCGATCGGAAAAAAGATCAGTATCTGGAACGGTGTTATTTACGGAGACGGAAAACGAGGACAAAAAGAGCTGGAGATCGTAGGCATCGTCAAAGACTTCCAGGCAGCCAGCCTGCGTAACCCTATACTCCCGGCGATTATCACGCTCGACGGAAGTAAATGGAACAGTTACTGCTATTATGCCCGTGTGAAACCCGAAAATGAACAGGCTGCCATCAAAACAATACGGACAGTCTTTGAAAAACACAAAGAAGAAGGAGATACAACTCCCAAAATACAGACAATGACAGATGTTTTCAACCAATTGAACAAATCCGAAGATGCCAGCCTGCAACTCTTCTCCCTGCTGGCCATACTCTGTACTTTGATCTCGATCTTCGGAATCTATTCCGTTTCATCCAGCAACATTGCACAACGTCGGAAAGAAGTAGCCGTACGCAAGGTGATGGGCGCCTCGTCAAAAACAATTATCAGCATGTTCTTCAAAGAGTATCTGAAAATCGTAGTCATAGCCAATGCGGTTGCCCTTCCACTAGCCTGGTTGTTTATGCACGGATGGCTGGAACAATATCCTTATCGCATCAGTATCGGTTTATGGATGTATGCCATAATATTGTTAGCAACAAGCGCTTTGATTATCTGTACCGTCCTTTACCAGACACTGAAAGCGTCTGAAACGAATCCGGCGATAGTCATTAAAAGCGAATAAAATCATCAAAAGAGAATAAAATCATGCAAAGTAAAACACAACACTACTTCAAAATTACTTTTCGGGAATCAGTCAAATATAAAGCTCAGTCCATCATCAGTATCCTCGGACTGGCTATCGGTTTCACTGTCTTCGTACTGGGTAACTACTGGTTATGGTGGGAGACACATTTCGATAACTTCCATCCGAACGGAGACCGGCTTTATTGTCTGACTACTTCCGGACTCAATAAAACAGCAACGGGAGCCGATGCCGACCTGAATCAACTGCATATCAATGACCTGGCAGAGATAAAGAAGCTGGTGCCGGAAATTGAGCAAGTCTGTATCCTCAATGATGTCTTTTATAACACAAAGATCAACAATACCACCCAAACAGTGTGCGGAATAGTCTGCGATCATACCTTCTTCGACTTCTTCAAAGCCGATTTCATAGCCGGAACCTACCAAGGGACTTACCCGGACGGTTCATCTGTCATCCTTACCGAAAGTACGGCCAAGAAGTTCTTCGGAACGACCGATTGTATTGGAAAGTTATTCGAATTGCACGAGCAATACCATCCGGTCGTGGCCGGAGTCATTAAAAACTACCCGGATAATTCGGATTTGATATTCCAATTCCTGAAGATTGACCAAGTGAAGCCTAAGCCCCATGTGAACCGCTATACCACATACGTTCGGCTATCAGCAAATGCCGATGTCGACAAGGTCAAAGAGAAACTGGCTGTTTATAAAAGCCATGCGGAAGATCCCTGGGGTACAGAACATATCGATAAATGGAAAATCAATTTACGGACACTTCCGGAAGTCCATCTGCATGCGCATCCGGAACTGGAGAGCCGGATACGCAATATCCATATCCTGGCATTGGCGGGGTTGATGGCCTTTCTTAGCGCTCTGATGAATCTGCTTGTTCTCTTTATCGGCCAACAGCAACGCAAACAGATAAAGAACCAAACCTATCTGTGTATCGGTGCATCGTCTAAAGATATGTTACTGAAAGGATGGATAGAGTTATTCGTTCCAATGGCAATAGCTTATCTTTTGGCGTTCTGCCTGATAGAAGTAATCTTCCCTTACTACGAAAATTATACGGCATGGAATCATTACGGCATTTATGAAGGGATATCGAGACATATCGACAAATCAGCTTTATTTTTTAACACACTGTTATCGATCATAGCCAGCACACTCCTATTCTGGTTACTAACATTTCTTCCTATACGGAATGTATTAGGCAACCGGAAAACAAATCCTGTATTCTTCAAGCGAGGATTAATCATCGGCCAGGTATTTATCGGCTCCCTATTCTTCATTACTTCGCTTGTCCTTTTCCAACAATTGCATTTTATATTGACCAAAGACAAGGGAGTGGATTACGAAAATGTAATTCAGGTAGATATGGGATATGAGAATGCCTACGAGCAAGATCTCAAAGTACTGATGCCCGAACTCAAAAACCATCCGCATATAACCGATGCTTGCTATACAATCACAAACGCCAACCTGTTTACCGAACAGGGAAACTGGTATGGCACCTATGTTACCCATTTTGCTTTCGATCCTGCCGATCCGGACCCGAAAAGGGAAGACCGGGTCATGGTCGTTAGCAAAGATTTTTTTTCTTTCTTCAAGCTAAAGCTAAAACAAGGGAATTGGATCGGCGACAACAATCCGGATGATTACATCGTCAACGAAACCGGATATAAAGAGCTGGGATATATGGATTTACTGGAAAGACCGATATACGGTGGAGAAACAAAGACTAATCTGAAAGTATGCGGAGTCATAGAAGATTATATCTATGCCCCCTTACAATATCCGGTTAGCAAAGTATTCTTCCGCCTGCATACGGACAAAGATTTTGCAGACTACTATCCAATCCAGTACTTCTATGTCCGCTATACGCCCGGACACAAAAAAGAAGTATTGGAACATATCTCAAAAGTTACGCAAAAATTGAACCCACATGGAGTAAGTGTCCAAAAGATGTGTACGGAACTATCCGACCTGGTAGACAAGTTCAACCGTCCCGAAAAGGTAATCTTCAGCATATTCAGTATCATAGCCATTGTCTGTATCCTGATCTCCACTTTCGGTATTTACTCCCTGGTCAGCCTCTCCGCCCAACAGCGTAAAAAAGAGATTGCCATCCGCAAAGTGAACGGGGCGACCTTCTACCATATCCTGCAATTATTCTTCAGGGAATACCTGATATTAGTCGTAATCAGCAACCTGTTTGCCTTACCGATAGGCTATATCCTGATGAAACGCTGGTTGGAAACATATGCCAACCACATCCACCTGACGATATGGCCTTTCATCGCCGTCTTTTTCATTACCTGTGTAATTGTCCTCCTTTCCATCTTCCGTCAGGTAAAGGAAGCAGCACAGGCAAATCCGGCGGAATCGGTAAAAAGTGAATAAAAAAGAGAAACATGATACAACACTATCTGACTGTTGCCTTGCGCAACCTGCTAAAGAATAAAGGGCAAACATTGATCTCTGTCACTGGTCTTGCAGTGGGTCTGTTCTGCTTTGCACTATGTACTTACCTGCTACGCTATTGGATGAATGAAGATAATGAGTTTAATAATAAAAAGCGGATCGCAGAAATCGTATTGGTACAGGATGATGGTCATCTTGTATCCGGAACTCCTGCATTTTTAGGAGTAGATATCCGTAACAAACAATTTCCAATAATCGAATGTATCACAAGAGCAACCTATAATAATCCTGAAAACTTATCTTTCGAAATATCAGAAAGTAAAACGCTCCCTTATCAACTATATGTAATGGAAACAGACACAAATTTCATTACTGTATTTGACAGACATTTGGTATGCGGGGATATCTCTGCTATCAATAAACAGCCGAACACTCTCTTGTTAAGCCAATCAGCGGCAAAAAGAATATACGGAGACGAAAACCCTGTCGGTAAAAAAGTGATCGGACAGGATCAGAAAGCATATACCATTGGCGGGGTATTTGAAAATTTCCCCGCCAACAACAGCATCAGTCCTTACGAACCCATAGAAGCATTGACCCTATCCGTACTCAATGGATTTCTGGAACAACAAATCAAAGAAAGAACAGGATGCAATACGTATGCCCTCACCCTCCCGAATTTCAAACCGGATGATCTGGATAAACAGCTACGCGATTTAAACCTGAGGATTTTACTTTTCGATAAAAATCCTTCGCCAGTCAGAGCTTTCCAGCTAGGACATACTAAATATAAAAATACAGGGTACACACTATTTTATGGCTTCATCTTTTTAATCGGTCTGTTGATCTTTCTATCATCACTACTGAATTACTTTTCTTTTATAACTGGTAATTTTTATAACCGGACAAAAGAGTTCAGCATCCGAAAAGGCATAGGAGAAGACAAAAAGCACCTATTTTTTCTACTTTTCACAGAATCTTGTTTATCATTGTTCTTTACCACAATATTCGCATTATGCCTTGTCGAGTTATTAACTCCCGGATTTCAGTTTTCTTTCTTCCGGATAAAAGTAGATTTCGATAGCTTGTCACTGTCCGGTCAAATAGTTGAATATCTATTAGGCTGTATCATTCTGTCCGCCATCATCTGCGGAATCGTTTGTCTCCGATTAGACCGAATATCCCTGATAGAAGGTATCCGCTTCTCTCGACACCGGGTTAGGAATACCTTATTAGGCATTCAATATTTTATTGCCCTCTTCTTTCTTTCCGGAGCAGCAATAGCAACTCTTCAAACCCGAGCCGGAGAACAACAGCTATTCAGCTCACTCAATAACGATGAAAAAGAAAGAATATTTTTCGTCCGTACCGACTACCAATATATGGAATCGACCTATCCGGTATTACTTTCCAAATGGAAAGCAAATAGTATGATAGAAGATATACTCGAAGTTCATGATAAATTACCCAATACCCGAATAAATAGTTATATATGGGAAAATGGAGAGAAACAAACATTTGGAGGTATTCTGTATGCTTCAGCCAATGTCGGTTCTTTTCTTCATCTCAAACCGATTGCAGGTTCATTACTCCTCGACGAACAAAGCCTGTTGATCAACGAAACATTCATGAATGCGATCAAAGAGAATCCGGTAAATAAAATTGTCCGGATAAATAATGCTCCCAAAGAATACAAAATCAATGGAGTCACCAGTTCTTTAATCCGTTTCGTCGACGGATCTGAGCATTTTGCATCTCTGGCAATCGGATTGTTACAAAAGCAAGGGAATTGTTATGTACGCCTCCAGCCAGGAAAAGAAAAAGAAGGAAAAGCCTATCTTGAACAAACAGTCAAAGAATTTCTCCCGGAAAGCATACAGCCGGAAATACATACTTTAAAAGATGAATGTACCCGAATACAAACGACAGAACGTATGCTCCGCAATGTGTTTACTTTTTTTGCTACTGTTTGTCTGATAATAACTTTGTTAGGTATTTACGCAGCTATTTCGCAAGACACGGAACGTAGGCAGAAAGAAGTTGCCATCCGCAAAATCAATGGAGCGTTATTGAAAAACATATCGTACCTGTTCATGAAGTTCTACCTTGGGTTGCTACTGATCGCGACATTGTTTGTTTTCCCTCTTATGTGGATGATCACGGATGAAATGCTTAAAAACTGGATTATCCGTTTCAACTATAACAATCCGTTATTCTGGCTCGGCATCTTCTTTGTCATTACGATCTTTACAGCCGTCGTTATCCTGGTTAAGATACTACGTACGGCCCGTATCAATCCGGCAGACGTTATCAAGGCTGAGTAAATGTTCATAGGTAGGCAACAAGTGTTTCACCCTAATGAAACACTTGTTTCACTATGAAGAAACAACTGTTTCATTAGGGTGAAACTATTCTCATCTTACTAAAGGCCGGCAACCGGTCTCTAAGGCCCCAAACAGCGACTGCCAGGATTTGACCGCATTTTAAAGGATGGATCGAATAAGATTACTATTACAACCAACACTTCCCAAAAAGAATTAATATTTGGATTATACTGGGGGAATTATGCCGGATATAAAAGAATCTTTCCTACTTTCGTATATCCATTTAACCGGAGTACGTATATTTTTAATTATCAAGCATATGAAAACAAACTTTTTACTCACTTTGTTAACCGGACTACTGGTTTTTACCGCCTGTTCGGAAAAGCCAGCTACGACTTATACCATAAACGGTACTATCCCCGACAACTCGCTGGACGGAAAAATGATCTATATCTATAACCGTAACAACAATAACGTCTATGTAGACAGCACAGTTGTAACAGGAAATACGTTCACCTTTACCGGTAAAATGGACACCGCAGCTTACTGCCGTATCGATGCCAGCCGTGAATATTATGTCAATTTCATTCTTGAAAACGGGACAATCAATCTCGACCTCAGCAAACCGGTAACTCCGTCGGGAAGCCCTCTGAACAATGAGATTGCCCGCTTCTTTGCAGCACAAGACAGTATGTCTGCCCTGATCGATGCCAAACGACAGGAATTCATAAAACAGACAGAGGATAAAGCCGAACGCATGGAATTGCAGAAGAACTTTTTCCAGAATGAATGGAAACCCGCTTACCTGTCAATGCTCGACGGTTTCTTCAACAGAAACCTGGATAACCCGATCGGTGCTATCGCACTGAATTATATGGACGGCTATCTTTCGCCGGACGAGATAAAAGCGAAACTCCCTCAACTGAGCGAAGTAGTACGCAACACACCGAATATGCAGGAAACGATACAACGTTTCAACGCTTTGGAACAGACAGCCGAAGGAAAACCGTTCGTCGATTTCACCATCGAAACGAAAGACGGTAACAAAGTATCCCTGTCCGACTATGTAGGAAAAGGCAAATATACGCTGGTTGATTTCTGGGCAAGCTGGTGCGGACCGTGCCGTGCCGAAACTCCGGTATTGGCAGAAATCTACAATCAATATAAAAACAAAGGCCTTGAAGTGTTGGGCGTAGCCGTATGGGACAGTCCTGAAAATACCCAAAAGGCAATAGAAGAACTTAAAATCACCTGGCCACAAATTCTGAATGCCGGTGATAAACCGACCAAACTATATGGTATCAACGGCATTCCGCATATCATTCTTTTTGGTCCCGACGGTACGATTATCTCCCGTGACCTGCGTGGCGATGCAATGAAAGCAAAGGTAAAAGAAGTCATCGAAACTAAATAAACCCAAATACGATGCAGTATTTCGACTTCCCGCACATTTCAATAAATAGAATATGTACGGGAAGTTGAACTTTTTAGATGAGTAAACGAATAATTACATTACTATTAATCTGCCTGAGCAATACGGGATACCTATATGCCCAATGGACAGAAAAGGACTCGGTATGGCTCCGGAATATACTCTCCGGCAAGGAGAAGCTGGAACTGAATCCCGAAGCGTTGAAAGCTATCCGGTCAGGTACGCTGATCAATACGGAAGAACCGGCTTCAAATATGATCATGGCACCCGAGCTATCCCCAGCACAATCCATACAAAAAGATTTCACGGAATACGTACGTCCCAAAGATACCGACTATAACCCAAACCGTAAAATGGACCCGAAAGACCTTCCTCCCGCCGTATTCATGTTATACGGAATGAATAAACCGTTACCCAAAGTGAAAATGCTGGGATCTTTCCAGGTCTCATCGGGAATCCGTGCCGAAGCCCGAAAGCCGTCCGGCATCTCGTTCGACGATATGTTACAACAGGTTTTTATGCCCAGTGCACGCCATAAAAGGAAAAATGCGCAACGCTGGCGGACTCAGAAATATTATAATAATTATCCGTAATCACAGTAGTAGAATATTTTTTTATACTTTTGTTACCCTATTAATAAAGGTAAAGTCAAATTTATAAATATACAATTTAAAGGATAAAATGGAAAAAATCATTTCGTATCCGCTTTCAGTCATCTATTATTTGTTATTTGGGATTACACTGGTGTTCTTCCATGTAGTACAGTGGATATGCTTTAACCTGTTCGGTTACAAAGCACATAAAAAGAGCGTGGATGTCTTGAGTTTTTTCCTGGTTTTCAACACCTATATTCTGGGAACAAGATACAAAATAAGCGGGCTGGAGAAACTCCCGACCGACTCGCCCCTGATCATTGCTTCGAACCATCAGAGCCTCTATGATATAACCTCTATCTGCTGGTTCATGCGCAAAGTTCATCCCAAGTTTATCAGTAAAATCGAACTGGGCAAAGGCATTCCCAGTATTTCGTACAACCTCAACCACGGCGGCTCCGTCCTTATCGACCGGAAAGATCCGAAACAGGCATTGACAGCCATCCGTGTAATGGCCGAATATATTGAAACAAACAAACGCTCGGCAGTAATTTTCCCGGAAGGGACACGAAGCAAAACAGGCAAGCCCCGTCCTTTTGCCGAAAACGGATTGAAAATCCTCTGTAAATATGCACCGTCGGCCTACATGGTACCGGTCACGATCAACAACTCATGGAAGATGACCAAATGGGGTTCCTTTCCTTTGGGAATCGGCAACCGTATCGAACTCATCATCCACGACCCTATTCCAGTGAAGGCTAAGCCCTTCGCCGAACTCTTTGCCGAAACCGAACAAACTGTGATCCGCAGTATTAAAGTGTAATTTTTTTTTATTTGTCATGCAGTATTTCATAATTTGTCCGTTTTATAATTAAAGACTATTAATAAATTAATCGGATAAGATGCAGCATTTCCTTGAAATATTGCGTCTTAAGGTTAAGAAATAATATAAAAAAAGACGGACAATTATGACTAAATTACAGATACTGGCACTTTTGCTTGCCTCATTGGCCCTACTATTCTTCACCTCCTGCGACAGCGAAGACTTCCAGGAGCCGGATGTGTATAAGGTAACTCCCGACCTGCGGTTGAGGATTAACCAGGGGATGAAATTATCCTCCAAATCCGAGAGAAGAACATTTAAGGAAAAATTCGACTTATTCCAGGAGAAATGTGATGAAATGGATCACATAACTTCTCCGTACACTTATATGGAAACGGAAGAATATAAGGACTTTAAAAACTTCCTCCTTTCTTCTTCACCCCATATCTATTATCTGTTGATGGATAAATTCCTGAAAAGCAGACTGAGCTTTTTCTCTAACATCATCAGTGACATTCTCGTATCATCCAAACCGGCTATTGCCGATCAGATTGCGGAACAGATGAGAGCAACCGGCACTTTAGAGGAAAGTTTCTATCTCTATCCTCAATTATGCCTGGATATATGGCTCGATGCATTAGATACCCAATGAATATAAACCATCCCCTCAATGACGATCGCAACTACACATATATGGACTTTACTGGTCTGCCTCCTGTTTTTCATAAGCGGGATCACCAGTTGCGACTCTTCCGATCTCGACAAACTTCCGGTCAACGAGAATCCGGAAGTGGCATTCGTAAATGACGATGTTCCCCAAAGATTGTCGCTTAACAATGCCCGGTTAAAACGGATGATTTCGCCCGCCAGCAACTCCGCTTATTCCGGCAAGATTTACGAATATAATGACGAGGGTCAATTATCCAGGATTTCTAACTGCCTGTTTGAAGGAGAAGCAATTACCGATACTCTCGGTTACAATGTTTATCAATATAACGTAGATAAGCAGTTGGTCATGACCAACAATTTTAATGCGAACAAAAATACCTCTACAGGATTTATCAATCTTCAGACACAGGTATATATCTATTCGAATGATGGCAAGTTAGAGAAAAAAATCACCCATTATCCGGTGATATCTCAGTCGGAGTATACATTATATAAATACAAAAACAATATGCTTGACCGGAAAGAGCATTACGGGACTTCGGGAATATTGGAAAACTATACGACCCACTCGTATGATAAGGTCGGCAAACTGATTCTGGAATGTCATTATATGGCAAACAACCAGTTAATCAACTATACACAGCATTCTTTTATCGACGGATTGAATACCCGTTCAGTGACTTTCTCCCCGACCGGCGAAGCCCTGAGAAAAGTGATCAATACATACGATAGCAATTATAACCTTATCCGATCCGAATCGAGCGAACTGGTATTATACAGTTCAAGATCAAACTTCACGGCACAATATGAATATGATAATGCTCAATAAGCATATTATGCCGTTATACGATCTTACACTTTACTGTTCCAGCCACCAGTCGATCATCTTCCGCGCAAGGCTGAGTTTACGAGGTAACTCAGGCAGATTGTCTTTAGTGAAGAAAGCGCCTTCGCTCAATTCCTCATCCTGTAAACGGATCGTGCCGCTTACATAATCGGCTATAAACCCAACCATCAGGTTACTCGGATAAGGCCAGGGCTGATTCCCGAAATAGGTAATATTATTAATTTCCAATCCTGTCTCCTCCATAACTTCGCGTCTTACACATTCTTCCAGCGTTTCTCCCGTTTCAAGGAAACCGGCAACCAGACCATAGAAAGAACCTCTGAAATTCCGAGCATGGACCAGCAGTATAGCATCTCCTTTGCGGATCAGTACCAATATCGCCGGAGAGACTACCGGATAGATTTCATATTTACAGTTTGGACACTGTTTGGAAATAGTTGTCTGCATGACAGTTTTCGTTCCGCATGAAGGACAAAAACGGCTATGCTGGTCCCAATAAATCAACTCATACGCTTTTCCGGCTATTTTATGTAAGATAGGATCGAGGTAATCGTAGGATGCCCGCAAACCCATCGGAAGGTATTCAGCCGTTTCTTCCAGCGGTGTATCCACAGAGGCCGTACAAGCCGGCATATCCTCCAACAAATTGACTTCCAGCACATTTTTAACCGGCACAGGAGGATTGATACTATAAGGGATTGTATATGTTTCACCTTTTTTCTGAAGCAGTAACTGGTCGTTGAAGAAAATAAACCAGTATACATTATTTACATTGCTCATCACTTTTTACTTTTGAACGGCACAAATATACTGACTAATGCGGATATACATCAAAAAAATATTTCTATTTAAAATATTCTTCCGGCTCAATCGTCTACAACAATAGAAGGCATGTCTTACTAATAGATTTTTAATTATTAAAACGGAAACGAAAAATGTTCGGAAGAAAGAGAAAAGAAGTCATATCTTTACAAGTCTTTGCTTATGAGTGTAGTGGATGCGGACAATGTGTAAAGAGATGCCGGAGAGAGGTTTTGAAAATGGTGAATAACGGTAGTTGCAGCTATGCAACGGTGGTCAATCCCGAAAGCTGTGTAGGCTGCGGTAACTGTGTCGATGTCTGCAAAACCCATGCAATTGAATTAATAACAGAGTAATAAACATATTAAATTAAATAACAATGAGAAATCCGGGAGTATTCAGAGGAGCGTTCATCTTTTTATTTTTTATAGGGCTGTTTGCACTGGCCAGCCTGGGAGTTATGTATCTGTGGAACTGGCTGATACCGGCCGTTATCGGCTGGTCGGTCATTAACTACTGGCAGGCGCTTGGTTTGATGGTTCTTTGCCGACTGTTATTCGGTGGGTTCAGAGGGTTTGGACATTTCGGTCCTTTCGGTCATCATCCCGGAGGCTTTTTCTTCAGTAACCGGGAAGAGCATAACCGCTTCCACGAGCAGATGAAAAATATGCCTTGGGAAGAACGCCGGGAACATATCCGCAGACATATGGCTGATTTCCGCAATGGCAGATTTAATACACAGGAGCCATCTTCAGGTGATAATGCCCAATGAAAGAAATAGTTCAAAACCGCTCCGCTTCGGAGCAGAACACACGGGTTGCGGATATCTTCCGGAAATACCAGGCACAGCTGAAAGGTTTTATCTCCAGGCGTGTGTCCTCCAAAGAAGACAGTGAAGATATCCTGCAAAACGTATTCTACCAGTTCATGAAATATGACCAGGAGGACAGTCCGATCGAACAGATCGCCGCCTGGTTATATTCTGTGGCCCGCAGTCAGATCATCGACCGCAGCCGCAAACACCGGGAAGAAGAAATGCCCTATCTCTCTGCCAACGAAGAAGACGGCACTTTCCTGAAAGAACTGGCGGAGCTCATGCCCGACGAAGACCAGTCGCCGGAAATGGATTATATCCGTTCTACCGTCTGGGAAGAGTTGGAACACGCATTATTGGAATTACCGGACGAACAACGGGCCGTCTTTGAACTGACGGAACTGGAAGGCATTCCGTTCAAGGAGATTTCAGAATCGACCGGCATACCGGTCAATACATTGATTTCCAGGAAAAGATATGCAGTCTTGTTTCTCAGGAAAAGATTATATAATCTGTATGAAGATATTTTGTAAACAACTTGTTCCCTAAAAGTGCGTTTCCGAACTATATCCGTGCGGATATGCACAACTCCGAAGAGAATCTAAAATCCCAACACAATACAAGTCAAGCACTTACAATATTGGCACAGCTTTTGTTCTTTCATTAGTAAATTAAAATTCTTATACTCATGATTAAGACAGTAGCATTAGAAAAAATCTTCCGTACAGAGGAAGTTGAAACTTGGGCATTGAACAAAGTGAATATTGAAGTTAAAGAGGGAGAGTTTGTAGCGATAATGGGACCTTCCGGTTGCGGTAAGTCTACGCTGCTGAATATCCTGGGATTACTGGACAACCCGACTTCCGGCGAATATTACCTGAACGGGATAGAGGTTTCCAAATATACGGAAGCACAACGTACAAAATTGCGTAAAGGAATTATCGGCTTCGTATTCCAGAGTTTCAACCTGATCGACGAATTGAACGTATATGAAAATATAGAACTTCCCCTCCTTTATATGGGTGTTTCGGCTTCCGAACGCAAACAGAAAGTGAAAGAGGCCATGGAACGTATGGCAATCGTCCATCGTGAAAAACATTTCCCTCAACAGTTATCCGGAGGTCAGCAACAGCGCGTTGCCATAGCCCGTGCCGTGGTAGCCAACCCCAAACTAATCCTTGCCGATGAGCCAACCGGTAACCTGGACAGTAAAAACGGCCAGGAAGTAATGAACCTGCTCAACGAACTAAATAAGGAAGGAACAACCATCGTCATGGTAACCCACAGCCAGCATGATGCCGGCTATGCTTCACGCATCATCAACCTGTTCGACGGACAGGTGGTGACGGAGACGGTAATCTAATTACAAATGTTACAAAAGTCAAAGAGTAGACTGCAACATGTTAATAGATGTTGCAGTCTACGAAATATTCGTACTTCCCAGTATATCAAATCCAAATAAACTTGTACATTGCCGGCATTAACTACAAATCAAATTATCCATGAAAGCACTAGGTCTATTATTATTTGGAATCTTTTTAACCGTTTCTTCCGCTTATGGACAAAAAACATGTACAATCGAAGGTGATATCCAGAATATGCCAGACAGTATTACTCTCAGTTGTGCGGAAATGAAAGGAAATACAGCCAGAATGCAGGGCGATGACTTTTTTACAATGACAAATGGTAAATTCAAAATAACCAGGGAGGTCGACACTATTACCAAAATGTTTCTCACTGTTAACCGCACCGGCTATCAGTTTTGGGTAAAACCAGGAGCTAACATTAAAATTACCGGAAAAGCTCCTTATGTACAAACCTGGAGGACAGAAAGCGATATTCCAATCCCGGAACAGATAGAATTAAACCGTTTCAGAGAAGCGACTCAAAAAGAGGCAATGCAAATTCATGATTTGACAACCGAAGCCATGAAAATACTGGCTAATGCCGATGGCAAAAATCCGAATCCCCGGCAGCAGTTCGATTCATTGCGCCTAAAGATAAATAGTATCCATGATGAAGTCATCCTATACAAAGAATTACAACTAATGTTGAAAAATCCCATAACACTTGCAGGACTGGAAGAATTAAGAAATGCAGCCAAATGTTATAAAGAAGGAAAGTTTAACAAACTGGTTTCGATGTCGGACAACTCCATGAGCCTAGCAGGACTGAACAATTTAAAAGAGACTGAAAGGTCTAAAGTCCGGACTTTCATTATTACCGTATATAGCAAACTGACTGATGAGCAAAAACAATCTCAATTGGGACAGGAAATAATATCCTTGTTATCTATTTCATCAACAGTAAAGACCGGAGACAAAATCTATGATGCCGAATTAAAAGATGTTGAAGGCAAAACCCACCACCTCTCCGATTACCGAGGAAGTTATATTCTTCTTGATTTCTGGAGCCGGGCTTGCGGTCCCTGTGTCGCAGCGTTACCTGAACTAGAAAAAATAGCAGAACAATACAAAGGAAAAGTGATCGTAATCAGTGTATCTGTAGATCCTGTTTCCGTCTGGAAAGAAGAAGTTGCTAAAAGTCCCGTTAGCAATTACTGGCTTCAATTGTCTGATGGATTAGGTTCGAGTGGCATAGCAGCACACTACGGACTAAAATCTCTTCCTACATTTGTTTATATATCGCCGGAAGGTCTTATCCTAAAAATCAAAGAAGGATATAGGGAAGACGCTCTTCTGGAAGAACTCAAGAGTTTTATAAAAGACTAACAATCTAAATTAATAAAGGTATGAAACACATTATCAGTTTACTCACTCTATTCCTCTGTTGCACAAGTTTGCACGCTCAGGATCGCGTAGTGGAGCAACCGGCTTTTGAAGTACGCAACACCAATACGCTCGAATTTCAGAAAATTATTCTGAACGACACAGCCACCATCATGTATGTCGACGCTTATTACCGACCCAAATATTGGATCAAGATCGTTGATGAAACGACGTTGGAAGCCAATGGTAAAAGTTACCGGATCAAAGCCGGCGACGGTATTAAGCTTAATGAGGAATTTTGGATGCCGGAATCAGGTACGGCCTCTTTCCGTTTGATTTTCCCTCCCCTTCCGAAAGATACAAAAACGGTGGATTTTATCGAAGGCAACGACAAAGGAGCTTTCAAAATCTGGGGCATACGATTGGATGGCAAAACACCTACAGTTAACTTTCCCAACATAAAGAAACCAGAGAAAGAGCTTGCTCTGGAAAAACCGGAACTGAAATCGGGTATTGCCACACTAAACGGTAAATTTATTGGCTACAAACCGGGGATGGATGAAGAACTGCCTATATGGGTATTCAATATTCTTACAGCCGGTGCAGACCAGAACACCATAAATGTTAAGCCCGATGGAAGTTTTAAACTGGAAATTCCTTTATTACATATTTCAAGTGTAGTATTATCCGGAAACTCAGTTGTTCATACCCGTTTCTATATAAAACCGGGAGAAACAACTTCTGTCGAAATTAATATGCCGGAAATTTGTCGTGCACAATCCAAGATACAATCTTCCAAGCCTTCATTAGGAAACAAGTTCTATTTCACCGGAGCATTGGCTGATATAAACAACGACCTCGCCAATAATCCGGTTGAAGAACCTTCATTCAGTGTCAGAAGTCAGGAAGAATATGATCAGATGATGAAAGACATCAGTACAATGACGGTTGATCAATATAAAACATATTGGACAGAAAAATATCAGAAAGCCGTCGATCAGCTAAATCAACTGACAGGAATCAGCGAAGCACATCGTCAATTGATTGCCATGAAACTAAAGCATGAACTGGCTGATCAATTACTTGGTTACAGAGCAATTGAATATGCTTACCGGCAAACGAACAAAATCCCCAAAGATTCTGTTCTGGTCAACTATGTAAAGCCAATTGCAACCCAGGATTATTTCAATTTCTTGCCGGAACTGTTATCCAATGATCTCTACTTTATTTATAATGGTAATGCGGCTTATTTGTTAAGAGGCCTTCAGTTTACCAACTTTACCGGAAAAGATATCAAACTAGAGAAAGACGAAAAATTCCCAGACAATACAGCTGATATTGCCCGGATTATGGGAACCGATAAAGGACTTCTTTTCGATATGTTAGCCGCACAAAAACTGGCAGCTTCTATCAGCGAGTTCCGTCCTTTAGACGAACAAGAGTTGGCAAAGACCAATACATTGAATCCGGCACTCAAAGAGGAACTTATCAAAATGAATGAGAAACTGAAACTGACAATAGAGGAAAACAAAAAGAAATCCGGCTATACCGTCAACCGTGTGAACATTGCGGATATCCCATCCGAAGAATTATTCAATGCAATTACAACACCTTACCGCGGCAAAGTTGTCTTCGTTGACTTTTGGGCAACCTGGTGCGGTCCCTGCCGGATGGCAATGAAAGAGACAGAACCGGTAAAGAAAGAATACGAAGGAAAAGACGTCGTATTCCTCTACCTGGCAGCCGAAAACTCTCCGAAAGGGACCTGGGAACAAATGATCCCGGACATCAAGGGTGAACACTATCGTGTTACTGCCGAACAATGGGAATACTGGGGAAAGAAATTCGGTATCAATGGTGTCCCTTCTTACATGGTAGTGGCGAAAGACGGTACTCCGGTTCACTTCCAGGTCGGTTTCATGGGAGTGGACAAGATGAAAGAGATGATCGATAAAGAACTGGCTAAATAAGAAAATCCGGAATATACTATTTATAAGGGCGGAGATCAGGTAATGGTCTCCGCTTTTTTTTGCGGTAAAATCAAAAAGTCGTAATATTGCATTCACAAACATAACATATATAATGGTTGGCATGAAATATTTCAAACAATGGGTACTTTTTATTTGTCTGAGTGTTTATTGCAGTGCTTCCGCACAGGAAGTAAAAAAAGCGATGACATTCGACGAAATGGTTAGCTGGAAACGTATTACGGAACAAAAAATCTCCCACGACGGGAAATGGGTAGCCTGTAAGATGGAACCCTGGCAGGGAGATGCCAGTATTTTCGTGTACAATGCCAAAGGAGAAATGACAGCTTCTTTTCTTCCGGCTGCACAGGCAGAATTTTCTGCATCTTCCGGTTACCTGCTGGTTACCAGGAAGCCGGAACTTGAAAAAGTAGAAGCCCTGAAACTGAAAAAGACCAAAAAAGAAGATATGCCGTTGGATGAACTCGTCATCTTCAATCTCTCAGACAAAAAAGAAACGATAGACTCCCTGAAATCATATAAACTTTCTGAGAGTGCAGACTGGATTGCTTATAAAAGAGAGAGTAAATCAGATACTGTATTCCATGTGCGTTCGCTGGACGGAGCAAAAGAGGTACGGTTTGCCGATGTCAAGGAGTTCGGCTTCGCTAAAAAAGAAAACATTCTATATTATACGACAGATTCCACCCTATCCACATTTACCCCGGAGAAAGGGCATACCGTTATTTTTGAAGGTAAAGGTGTAATTAAAAAAGCAACATTCAATAAAACAGGTGATAAAATAGCATTCCTGTATTGTCCGGATAAAGACTCAACCAATACGCAATTTTCACTTTATCTGGCAGAAAATAATACCCGGGCCCGCCTCGTTGCCGATAAGGAACAAAACTTCATACCCAAAGACTGGGTGATCAGCGAAAACGGTGACATCCGTTTTTCAGAGAACTCTGAACGTATTTTCTTCGGAACAGCACCGGCTCCCATGCAAAAAGATACTACCGTACTGGCAGAAAATCGTCCCGACGTACAAATCTGGAAATGGGATGAAGGTGTACAATATACTCAACAAGTATATAATAAAGAAAAAGACCTGAAAAAAACTTACACTGCCGTTTATAACATTTCCGGCAACACCCTCTTCCAACTGGCAGACAAGGAAATCCCTCATTTGATCACAGCCGATGAAGGTAATGCACCGATCGCCCTGCTATCGACAAACCAACCCTATGCAACGGAACAGATGTGGGAAGGCAGAAGCCGTTATGATATCCATACAGTTAATCTTCAAACCGGAGAACGCCGGCAAATAAAAAAAGCAAGCAACAGCAATATGCAACTTTCCCCCAAAGGGACATATGCTTATTGGTATTGTGCGCAAGACAGTTCCTGGTATACCTATTCCCTGGCAAACGGAAAAGAATACCGTCTGACAACTCCCACTACTTTTGCCGCCTGGGATGAAGACAATGACGTCCCGGACTATCCCTCACCTCACGGTCTGGCCGGATGGACAGCTGATGATCGTAACCTCCTGATATACGACCGTTATGATATCTGGAAATTTGATCCTACAGCAGAAGTCGCTCCTGTAAACCTGACAGTAAACGGACGAAAGGAACAACTTTCATATCGATTGATCAGATTAGATAAAGAAGAAAAATTCATTGATATAACAAAGTCACAGTTATTACAAGTGTTCAATGAAAAAACAAAAGGTTCCGGATATTACAGTGCCCATCTCTCTGCTCCCAAAGCACCGAAAGTCCTGCTGGCCGGAAACTTCATGCTGAAAACACCCGTCAAAGCGAAATATTCGGATGCAGTGATCTATACCTCCGAAACATTTGAGCAATATCCGGATATAAGGCTTTCTGACCTTAGTTTCAAAAAGTCCATCCAGCTTACCCACGGAGAAGAACAACAAGCAAATCTGAATTGGGGTACAGCCGAGCTCGTCTCCTGGATTTCTCTGGACGGAACACCTTTGGAAGGAGTTGTCTATAAACCGGAGAACTTCGACCCGAACAAAAAATATCCGGTAATCGTAAACTTCTACGAACGTAATTCGGAAACGCTTTATGCTTACCATATGCCGGAACCGCATCGTTCCACGATTGATTACCATTTCTATACCAGTAATGGTTATATCATTTTCAATCCGGATGTACGTTATGTAGACGGTTATCCCGGAGAAAGCTGTTTCAACTGTGTCATGCCGGGTATTACCTCATTAATAGCCAAAGGATACATAAATGAAAAAGCGATCGGTGCACAAGGTCACAGCTGGGGCGGATATCAGGTTGCTTATCTTGCTACCCGGACAAACCTGTTTGCCGCTATCGAATCGGGAGCTCCGGTCGTCAATATGTTCAGTGCCTACGGTGGAATCCGTTGGGGATCAGGGCTGAACCGTTCTTTCCAATATGAACACGGACAAAGCCGTATCGGCGGAACTTTATGGGATTCCCCATTGCAATATATGGAAAACTCTCCGTTGTTTACCATGGATAAAGTAGAAACTCCCATCCTGATCATGCATAACGACAACGATGGTCATGTACCCTGGTATCAGGGAATAGAATATTTTGTAGCACTCAAACGTTTACAGAAACCGGTGTGGCTACTCAATTATACCGGAGAAGTTCATTGGCCGATGCGTCTGGCAAACCGGATAGATTTCCAGAAGCGTATGTTCCAGTTCTTCCAGCATTACCTGAACAAGCAACCAATGCCCAAATGGATGGACGAAGGAGTTCCGGCAGTCGATCAGGAATTTGAATTGGGATACTAAAAGCATTACATTTGCTTCAAATAACCGGTATCTCCATGAAAAATACTTTTTGGCTACTAATTATACAATCTATACTCTGTTTGTCGGCCTGTACGGGCGGACAAACAGAGTATTGGTTGGAACAGGCTGAAAATTATCTGGACAAAAAGCCGGACAGTACATTAATATTTCTGGAGAAGATAAAGAACCCTGACCAGCTGGCCGATTATCCTAAAGCGAAATACGATCTGTTTCAGACTATTGCTGGACTCCGCAAAGGTCAGGCCATACGGACAGACTCCCTGCTCACAAAAGCTATTGATATTTTCATTGCCAACAATGATTCGGTCAATACCTCGAATGCTTGTTTCTGGAGTGGGTTTATCAATATGCAAACGGCGAACTATATGCGGGCTGACTCCTTCTTTACCCTGGGTATTTCGTTTGCAACAAATCCTGTAGTACGAACCAGATTATACGAATACAGCGGTTTTGCCCTTCTGTACAAAGGCTACGCAAAACAGGCATTACAGCAGCATAGACTGTCATTACAAGACAGTGCCTTTATCCCTGCCGCTTACCAGGCAGAAGTATTAGCAGAAATCGGACAGGCATATCGATATTCAGAACAAACCGACAGTGCAATCATCTACTACCAAAAAGCCATCCGGAAATCACTGGAAATCGAATCAAGGGAACAAACAGCCTTTTTCTATCAAAAAATAAGCGAAATTGAAAAAGAAAAGGGAAATATTAGAAACGCAACGGAAGCATTGAAAGCAAGTCAGAGTTTATGTAACACCCGGACTAGTTATCCATATCATATGCTTACTCAAGCCCAAATATACATTGCATCCGGCGAAACCGATTCGGCAAGGGTTTACCTACAGAAAGCAATACAAAGCACAAACACCTATGTTGCAACCCGTGCCTATCAACTATTGGCCCGGCTATATGAAAAAAACAAAACAGACGAACAAATATACTACGCCTGGAAAAACTATGAAGGAAGTTTCAGCAACATATCCGGTGATGCCGAATCACAGATAATGACACAACGATATCAGGAAGAACTGCTCAAAAATGAAAACAACCAATTAAAACTCAAAAAGAAGCAACAAGATATCTACCTCCTTTCATTATGTCTGATATTGATTACAGCCTGTACCCTTTGGTATATTGTCTACAACCGTCTCCGGAAAAAGAAAATCATCGGCGAACAACAATTAAAAGAACAGGAACTAAAAAACCAGGTCGCCCAATTAGAGAAAGAACGGGAATTGATATCCTTGCGTGAAAGAGCTACGGCTTTACGTGAACAGTTGTTCCGCCGTCTGTCCGCATCCCAAAAGATTCCTTCCCTTTCCGGAAAAGCAAAAGAAAACACAGATGATAACAAATCGAGGTTAACATCGGAAGAGATAGACGAATTGATCGAAACTGTGAATAATATCTGGTCCGGCTTTGCCGAACGACTAAAAAATACTTATCCGTTACTCCGTACAAAAGACATCGCCTTCTGTTGCCTGTTGAAAAGCGGGATCAGCACGAAAGACCTTGCCTCCATCTATTATATCACTCCTTCGGCCATCAGCCAAAAGAAAGCACGTATGAAACGGGAGAAGTTCGGAGTTGAGGATGATAACCTGTCTCTAGATGATCTTTTGAATGCGTTCTAAACTGCTAAAGAGGAAATGTCAATTCATTTTTACTACGATCAGATAGTAAACATCTATATATCTACCCATTACTCCTTTCAGTATTATCTAAAATGTCAACTGACTTTCTAGTCTGTTATCAACATTTAAGGATATATTTGCATCAAACATCATTCTAAAACAGCAACATTATGAAGAAGGTAGGAAATCTTATTACTGGTTTACTTTGCTTACTATTGATAGTCTCGTGTCAAAGTGGCAATAAATCATCATTCAATAACGGATTGGAAGACTCACCCGTTGTCGGTACTTTTGTACAGGTGGGGGATGACCAGGTTCTTTCATGCGATCAGAAATTACTGACCGACTCCATACACCTTCTACTCACTTATCTTACGGAAAAACCAGAGATCATTCATCTGGACAACCGGGATGAAGCGCTGATCAGCGAAGGACGCGTAATCGTTTCCGATAATTATTTATTAGCATGGAACAACAAACAAAATCCTTTCAAACTCTTCGACCGGAAAGGAAACTTCCTGACAACGGTCGGATCATACGGACAAGGCCCCAACGAATACCTGAATGTTTATGACGCTAATATAGACGAAGAAAACGACCGAATTTATATATTGCCCTGGCAAAGTGCCCAAATACTGGTCTATGACCTGAAGGGTAATCCCCAACCTACAATACCACTTTGTCTACGGACTCCCAAAGGCACTTTCCATGTAGACCTTCAGGATTCGACGGTTGCAGTTGTTCTACTTCCATTCCCCGACATGCCGGCAGTAGCATGGACACAGGATTTTCACGGGAACAGGAAAGATTATATCGAACCCGGCCATCTCGCTGCACCGCAAGATTACAGTAATGAGGTCTGTACATATAATAATGTACCGGGTATTTTTGACGTAAATATCCTCTGCATCGTACCAACACGCGTCGACAGCCTTTACCGCTACGATTACCGCAATAACCGCTTGTCTCCAACCTTCACCATGAATTTCAGTGAAGACCCGATCCCCTGGCACGGTTATATCGAACTTCCGAACCATTATATAGGAGAGGCTTCCTATCCGAAGCAAGTATCAGCTACTTCATTTGTATCATCATCTCCCAGCTATTATATTGTAGACAAAAGAACTGGAAAAGGAGCTTTTTTCCGATTATATAATAATTATCTGGGATACACAGAAATCGGCTGGCCTATTTTCTCTTTTTATAATGGCTACTTTATCCAGAATATAGAACCGGCTAACCTGAAAAGCACGTTAGAAAATGCTCTAAAGTCTAACAAATTAACAGAAGAAGAAAAAGCAGAATTGACTACATTGGCAGAGTCAATACATGAAAATGATAATAATATCATCATTTTAGCCAAATTAAAACATTAGTACCCCTGATATGATAAACAAGAATCACCAGAAATATAAAAGAGGAATTGCCAGAACTTTGTCTGGTTTTATAATTCTGTTCTCTCTTATTTCATGCAAGACCTCCAATGACAAGACACTTGACACCTGTCCTGCCGTTGGTTCCATTAAGCAAATAGGAGACGATTCCGTCATTATTTGCGATCAAAAACTATTAAAGGATACTATCCGGATTCCCTTAAGTTTGCTAGTCGATGACTTTGAAATAATCTGTCTGGATAATAAAAACGAAGCACTTGTCGGAGACCAGCAAACAGTTATTTCCGAAAACTATATCCTCGTATGGAACAAGCAGCAAAATCCGTTCAAGCTTTTCGATCGCAAAGGGAATTTCATTACTATGATCGGTTCTATCGGACAAGGGCCGGGAGAATACCAAACAATTTATGACGCTCAGATTGATGAAAAAAACGATCGGATTTATTTGTTGCCCTGGACCAGTAGTCAATTGCTGGTATATGACCTGAAAGGTAATTCTCTTCCTCCGATCCCTTTATGTTTACGTGTTCCCAAAGGAAAAATTCATGTTTTGGACAGCAATTTGATTGCAGCCGTCCTACTCCCATTTCCCGGATTACCTGCTATTGCCTGGACACAGGATTTCCTGGGAGAAAGAAAAGCATTCATCGAACCGGGAGACCGGACTGTTTATGACTATAACTCAGAAATTATTTCCGGAGGTAATACTTCAGCTTTCGATGTAATGATCCGATATGTGATGCCGGCACGGACAGATACGTTCTATCACTATGATTTCCAAAATAACCGTTTACGCCCAAAGTTTGTCACAGAGTTTTCTGAAGACCCAGTTCCTGAACATGGTTTTCAGGAACTGAGCAATCATTTTCTGTGCTATACTTATTCTACAATTCAAGTTTCAAAGTATATGTTTGACTCTGCTAATCCCGCATATTATATAATTGACAAACAGACCCTGAAGGGGGCATACATGCATCTGATAAACGATTTTCTGGGAAATACCGAATTACCGCTCAGAAGTTTCGATGGACATCATCCTCCTTTTCCCAATTTCAGAAATGGGTATTTCATTCTGAATATGGATCCGGGAAATTTACAAACAGAGCTACAAAATGCACTGAAAACAAAGGATCTGTCTCCGGATAAAGAGGCTGCTCTGAAAAAAATGCTTATCTCTATAAATGAAAACGATAATAACTATATTCTTCTGGGTCGCCTGAAGAAATAAAAAGAAATAATTATGAAAAAGAACATCTCATATTGCTTGTTTTTTGCTCTTTTGATACTTGTATCCGGTTGTAAGCAAAAAAATGAAACAGAATCCTCTACTACTGAAGAAACTGCTTACCAGCCTGCCAGTCCGAAATATACAGCCAGGTATGACCATTCAACACCTACAGCTAAAATAGATGTCGAATCAGCTATTTCCACATCATCTCCTGTCCGGTTAAGTGAAGTGGCATCGACCATCGAATATTATCAGGTAGGCGACGATAAATATCCAGTGACCGAAGTTGTTGCTGTTGAGGGTGGTTTCATTGCCCTCAACAAGCCGAAACTATACCTTTACCGGCAAGGGAAAAAACGGAAACGGGTCGGATTGAAAACAGAATATAGTAATTGGCGGGACAATGAATCGGGTAATAACCTGTTTTATGATAAAAAGACTACCCGGTTATACGTACAATTAAAGAAACTGAATCAGGAAACCGGATATTCAACCAAATATATAGGAGAACTTCCTCCGTTGGACAGTGTCCTGGCCAGGGTGCATTATCTGTATCCGGACTCATTGCCAAACCGCCGTCTTCTGAAAAACTGGGTAGAGATATTCACTCCGGAAATGTCTGTCGGCCGCTTCTTTTACCCTGGGACCGGATTTGACTATGGAGTTAACACTTTCAATTTAAAGGGCGATACTCTCTGCCATTTTTATTTCGGGATCGATTCCATTGGTACTATTAAAAGCGATAACTTTTACAATTTCACACTCTTCCATACATCATATCTGTATGATAACAAACCGACATTTTCAGCGACCTATTGCGATACGGTTTACCGACTGCTGGATCAGCAGACCATTGCTCCGGTCTATGCCATCCATTTAGGCAAATACAAGGCACCGGCAACCTATGTGATTAATAGAGGAGATAAGCGTAATAAAGCATGGGTGGATAATTTACGGGAAAATTCGCAAGCCGTATTCCTGAAAGTTCACAGGGAGGGTAAAAGTAACAAATCCGGATGGCTGGACAACAAAGACAAGCAGAATCAGGATTTTCCATCCGAAGATTATCTGATGGTTTATCTGAAGAACAAACGTCAGACCAGAGCATTGCCTCTGGCAGCTACAGGAATGACAAACGACCTGGACGGAGGCTTGCCTTTCTGGCCCGATGGTCAAACAGATGAATATATGTACATGATCCGACCGGCCGGTGAACTGAAAAAAGGAATTAAACTAACCGGTTCCCCTAAACAGGAAACTCTTAAAAACTTCCTCAGTGATCTGCCGGACAATCAGAATGTGATGATTGTCGTCAAATAAAACTATTAAATCATTAGCATGCAACATTATTACTGTTTTTTCGTAAACAAACGATAAAATCGTATTTAATGAATACAAATCAATAAATAATACCTATTTTTGAGGCAATCAATTAAAAAAACCGGTATCATGAAAACATTATATATTCTGATTGCCACCTGTGCTGTATGTCTCGGTACACTAAGCGGCTGTAAACAAAAAGAAGGAAAGAGCACCCGTCCAATCACTCCCCCTAAATATGAAGGGAAAGTCGATTATTCTGTTGCTCCTACCCATATAGATTTGGAAAGTGCCCTCGATGGCGAAAAGCAACCATTGAAGTTAAGCCAGATCGCTTCGGAAATAGATTATTATATTGTCGGAGACGGTAACTTTACGGTAAAGCAAGCTATTTCCATACCTGACAGCAATGCTTTCATCACGTTCAACAACCCGCGGCTTTATTACCGGAAAATAGGAAGGCCAAGTAAACGATACGGTTTCAAGGCACTGGCCTATAAATGGAATAATGAAATGAACGGGCATAATCTGTTTTATGACAAAAAGACGACCCGCATGTATTGTGCCATGAGCGGTAAAGATGTGGAAACCAGAGGAAGCCAGGAGCCTTGCGACCCACAAATCATTGAACTGCCTCCACTAGATACGATGTTGACAATCACCCGGTATGTTTTTCCTGAAACAGTGGAAAAGAAATACACAATCAACCTGGGAAAAGATAAATTACTGGGATTCTCATCCGACAGATATATGTTGAGCCACTATGAAGACACAAGCGGCGTTCCGAACTGCATGCTGACTTTTAACCTGACAGGCGAAACGCTCGGAAAGTTCACATTAAAGGACAAGTCAACGCTTTCCAAATCGCAAACGGATAATATCCCATTCTTCCAGACATCCTATTGGAATGAGGCACAAGATCAAATGACTTTTATGATACCGTTCTGTGATACCGTATTCCAGATGCATGATCCTCAAACTGTTGTACCTTTGTACAATCTGAATCTCGGGAAATACGGCATCCTGACTGACTATGCAGAAAAACAAGAAGTTACGGATGAGAAGATATGGTTGCGTACTTTATATGAAAACTCAAAAGGTTTATTCATGGGCCTGTATCAAAAGAAAGGTCCAAAGCTCGTAAGCTGGCTGGGATTTGAATATGAGTACAAACCGACACTGAGTTATCAGGCTGTTTATATGAAAGATGAAGGTAAAACGTATGTCCTTCCGCGTAGAGGACAGGGATTTGTCAACGACCTGGACGGCGGACTCACTTTCTGGCCGGACGGACAAACAGACGGTTATCTTTATATGATCCGTACACTGACAGAAATGCGTATGAACGTAGAACGAACCGGCTCGCCTAAACAGCAAAAACTGCTGGATCTCCTTGACAACAAGAGAATACAGGAAAATCAGTATGTGATGATTGTGGTTAAATAAATAATTCTTATTTTTAACGCAACAAAAAAAACTAGTATTATATTACAAATAAGATGAATCATTACTATTACCATTCCATTCGGTTAATAGCAGGTATTCTTTGTCTCTGTTGTTTTCCAACGATATTTCTGCATGCACAAATCAGTGAAGGAGGTCTTCCGCCGAGTTTTCAGTTTATGACCAATCTGAAAAGTACGGAACAGCCTGTACAGATCCCGGTAAGCTTCAGTGTTGAAGACCTTAAAGTTGTCGATACTTGGCGGGTAAGCCAAGGTGCTCTTTTAGCGATTGCCAAACGGATCGAAACAGATTTGAGTATATCCAACAGTGGAAATTGGGGGACTTTACCCGACGGACAAAAAGTATGGCAACTGCATCTCGAAGCAAAAGGTGCTATTGCATTGATCTTGTCTTACTCCGATTTTTACATTCCGGAAGGCGGCAAATTATTTATTTATAATGCAGATAAAAGCCAGGTACTGGGTGCTTATACAACCCGTACCCATCCCCAAAACGGACATTTTGCTACCGAACCGATTGCCGGTGATGAAATTACACTGGAATACGTACCGGCTACGTCGAATGAGGAACCTTTATTACGGATCAGCGGCATAGGATATGGATACAACCATCTTTACGTAACAAAAGGAACGAAAAGCGCCCAAGAAGAATTATCAGGTCCCTGCATGGTGAACATCAACTGTGAAGAAGGAGATGACTGGCAATTACAACAAAAAGGCGTGTGCCATACAATCCAGCTGATAAAAGGACAATACTTTATCTGTTCCGGATCACTGGTTAATAATACGGCAAAAGATAAGAAGCCTTATATCCTGACCGCTTACCACTGTTCGCAGACAATGGACGGTTTAGGAGAGGCGACAGACGAAGAATTACAGGAATGGATGTTTTTTTTTCATATGGAACGCACTGGCTGCGACAACAGTTCGTCCGGGAATAGGTATGAACCAATGGTTGGTTGTACCCGTAAAGCAGCTATCCCTATTCAGAATGGTTCCGACGGTCTGTTGTTGTTACTGAACGAGTACATTCCCGATAATTATGATGTTTTCTTCAATGGCTGGGACCGGACAGGTACGCCATCGCCTTCAGGAGTCGGCATCCATCACCCTTCAGGAGATTATAAAAAGATTTCCACCTATGGAAAATATCCGGTTGAATCTGTCACCTGGAGCAATGCGGATACAAAGCAAACCGGAGCAAGGAATGCCCATTGGAACACCACCTTCGATGAAACGGCCAACGGTCATGCGGTAACGGAAGGTGGATCTTCCGGCTCTCCGCTTTTCAACAACAAAGGTCTGATTATAGGAACATTGAGCGGAGGTAATTCTTCTTGTGAAAACCCCAACGGACTAAACCTGTACGGTAAATTTTCTTTTCACTGGAACAAATTCAGCGAAAACACCAAAGAGCGTATGGATATCTGGCTGGATCCTCAGAATACAGGAACGACATATCTTGCCGGTATGTCGCAGGACGGCCAAACAGTAGAAGCCGGCTTAATGGCACCGACGGACCTGACAGCCCGGAAAACGACAGACGGAAATATCGAACTGGAATGGAAAGCACCCATATATCAACAAATTATCGGCTGGGGAGATCAAGGGATAGTTTCTCAGTTTGGATTAGGCGATCCTTTTTATTATGGTCAGAGATGGGATACGAATGATTTGACACCAATTCACAAAAAGACGATCACTACCGTTTATTTCACTCCGGTCGAAAATGTGTCGTATGCCGTTTATATAGAACAGGGAAACCGGATATATGAAGAAGATCTGACAGATATTGAATACCAGAAAACGAATGCTATTACATTAAAAAAGCCTTTCACTATAGATGCCGGTCAGGATTTGATTGTAGCCATTCATGTCAAAGAATATAATAAAAAGATTTTTCCGGCTTTTGCCGACGAAGGGCCAGCCATCGACGGAAAAGGGAATATCTATGCAATGAGCGACAAAAAGTGGGCAACATTCCCGACCGAAGAGCTGGATGCCAACTCCTGCATTTCATTCGTCGTAACTTCGGAAGAAGGAGAACTGACAAATAGTGCTTCACTGTTAAGTGCAAAGAAACAAACACTTAATCCGGTGAAAAGCACTAAAATGACAATCATAAGATCAGAGATTGCCTCTTCGTCGCCGGAAGGATTCCTGATTACCAATTTTACGGAACCGACAGGTTATCAAATCAACCGCGACCAATTGGAATTGGTCACTCTACCAGCTTCAAGCACACAGTATACCGATAAAAACATACCGGCTAACGCTCCTGTTTATCAGGTATATGCCCTTTACAACGACAAAAAGAGCCAACCGGTTACAATCGATACCGACACCAGCGTCGATAATGAACAGATACAGAGGGAAGAGGAAGTAAGTATTCAACCCAACCTGTTCAGCGATCAGGTGAATATCATTCATAACCAGCAAGTCAAATTGCTGGAAATCTATGCAAGCAACGGGAAACTGGTCAGAAAGATACAGCATCCGGGAAGTATAATTCATACAGGTTCTCTCCCTCAAGGCGTATATTTCTTCAGAATGACAACAGACCGGACAACAAAAACAATCCAAGGTATCAGGAAATAAACACGACTTCACCTAATTAAATACCGGAAAGATGCAGGTCACTTGCCATCGTCTTTCCGGTATTATTTTGACATATCAGCCTGTTATTTCCTAAAGGTTATATTTCTTCATCTTATTATAAAGTGTCTGCCTACTGATATTCAGTTGCTGGGCACAAAGTGTCAGATTTCCTTTTTTCTCTGCCAGCACTTCACTGATAAACAGTTTCTCCATCTCTTCCAAAGTAGCCGGATGGGAAACAGTTACAGGAGGAGCGTCCATATAAAAGTCATCACTATCGAGCACGGATGAATTTGAAAGAAGCACGGCACGCTCGATGGTCTGCTGCAAAAGACTGAGGTCACCATTGAGCATCCTGTCCGACAACTTATGCAATGCATCGGGAGTAATTCCGGGAAAAGGTTTCCCATAAGCCGTCGCATATTTCCGGAGCAGGGAGTTGACAAGCAATGTAACGACAGAATCTGTTTCTTCCGAAAGAAATTCCGATTCCTTTCGAGAGGAATTTCGTTTTCTCCCGGAACGGGATTCCCAAGCAGCGATAACAGTCGACAAGAGTTTATCATTATCCCAGGGTTTCACGATAAAATCCGCCGCTCCCTTTTTCAGGGAAGAGACAGCCAATTCGATATCGCCAAAAGCAGTTATCAGCACGACTTCCGGCGGATTCGGACGTTCACGGATACGGTCCAGCCAGAAAAGTCCCTCTCCCCCGCTCTGCTTCCCGGTTCCGAAATTCATATCCAACAGGACAACATCCACATCATCTTCCCGAAGCAAAGCAGGCAGCAAAGTCGGCACCGAAGCACAAACCACCGTCTTAAATTCACGCGAAAGAATCATTCGCAATGTTTTAAGCACCGCCTCATTATCGTCCACTACTATAATCTTTCCATTTCTCATAACAAAAGCAAAGATATACGGATTCTTTTTTCTCCCCACTCCCATTGTCTAATATTTAGACAATTTGACTGTATCCTTCAATTATTTTTACTTATTCTTTGCCTCTACAAAAGAAAGAGGATAGATTTGAAATGCCATTCGAAAAAGAACGGTACGAAAAGCCTAATATCGAATTTATGAAAACTGTCGCTCTAAAACTTGTATTCCGCAGCTGGTGGAGAAACAAGACATTCTCAATAATCTCCATCGTCAGCCTGGCGATCGGCATTGCCTGCACAAACCTGCTGGCCGTATTCACTATTCATGAATATGGAATAGAGAAAGGAAATCCGAACAAAGAACGTATCTGGATACTCAGCCAGGACTGGCCGATGAAAACCGGAGAAAAGACAATCTATGCAGGGGGCGATATCCCGGCAATGCTGAAAGAGAAATACAGCGAAGTTGAGAACTATCTCCGGATAAGCGGAGAAACCGTCAAATACATTTCTATCGATAATGTAAAACACGCACCGATTCGTCTCGTCTCCGCCGATCCGTCTTTGTCTGAGTTTTTCCCTTATAAAGTACTCTCCGGAAACCTGAAAGAAGCCCTGACCCAACCCGACAAACTGGCCCTTACCGAACAAACTGCCCGAAAACTTTTCGGAAAATCCAATCCGATCGGCAAAATAATACATTTCAACCTTCCCGATGAAGAGATGAGTACCAAAGGCAGTACTAACAACGAACATGCTTACCAGGTTGCCGCTATCATAGCCGACCGGGAACAATCTTTTTTAAACCTGGAGGCAGTAACGGCCATTTCAGATCCTTTCTATGGCGGTACCAGCCTGTTACTGATGAACAAGCCAATCGACCGGAAAGCATTTGAAGCACAATTGAAAAAAGACAAAATCCCTACTTTACAGGGTGACCTGGGGAATTATTATCTGGATACTTTACAGGAAAGCTACTTCTACGCGCCCGAAGGACAGAAATCGTACTATCTGAATTTCCGTCAACCTACATTGCTCTATGTAGGATTAATCTCCGCCATCCTGATTCTGCTGATAGCCTGTTTCAATTATATCAACCTCAACTTCTCACGTCTCCTTCAACAGGTACGGATGATTCATACACAGAAACTGATGGGAGCCAGCCGGAAAGAAATCAACCTGCAACTTTTTCTGGATACCTTCCTGACGGTAATCATTGCCTTCCTCTGCTCGTTGCTGATTACCCATGACCTGCTTCCCCTGTTCAACTCAATCGTAAACGGGCTATTGCATTCCTCTTTCTTTTTCAACGGACAATCATTGCCAGTCATCTGTTGTTTTATCCTGCTGTTATCCATAATTCCGGCAACCTATATGGGACGAAAGATATCCAGGCTTTCCAGCTCCGGCTACCGGGAGTTTTTCACCGGAAATAAAAAGAGGAAGATAGTCACCTCATTATCCATCGCCCAATATGTTATTTCTATCGGCCTGGTCATTGCCACACTGACGGTAAACGACCAACTTCACTTCATCCGCCAAGGAGGAGATAATTATAAAAACCTGATTGAAATAGGAGATTGGCAAGAAGACGGTTCTTATGTCCGTCCCTTTGCCCGGGAACTAAAAAAACACCCGGAGATAAAGCACGTATCCCTTGCCGGAAGCTCTATCCTGGACAGTTGGATAATGCAAATCGTCCTGAAAAATGAAGACGGCAGTGAAAACTATACGGCACAAATCAACTATTTCGGCGAACCAGACTTCCTGGACGCCTTACAACTGAAGCTGTTAAAAGGCCTTCCTCCCGAACAGGCCGTCGAAAAATATGCCCGTCCGGTATATATCAATGAGAAATATGCAGAGATACTGGTCGGAAAAGGAGAAAACCCGATCGGTAAGCCGATTAATGCGATCGATAAAGAGTTCGACGAAGGGAATACAGGTAATGATCCGTCAAATGCACCGGTCACGACAATTGCCGGTATCGTCGATAACTTATACACACATACACTGGAAAGTGAGGTTTATCCTTTTACCATACAGATCAACAACAGTCCTCAAAATTCGTTCAATTACATTTATATACGCCTCGGCGACGACAGAGAAAAGAGTATCGCCGCCGTACGGGAAGCATGGAATAAGGTAAACCCGGGTAACTATTTCACGTACCAGGATGTTTACCAAAAGTTCCTGCAACGGAACGAGAAAACAACCGAACTCTCCCGGCTGCTGTTCATGTATTCATTGATCAGCCTCTTCCTGACTTGCTGCGGCCTGTTCGGAATGGCACTCTATGCAACCGAACAACGCACCAAAGAAATAGGTATCCGGAAAGTAAACGGAGCGACCAGCCCCCAAATCATGTTACTGCTCAACAGCCAGTTCATATCCTGGATAGGCATCTCCTTTATCATTGCCATTCCCATCACCTGGCTGCTACTCAACCGCTGGTTGGAAAATTTCGTCTACCACACGGATATGAACATCGGAATCTATCTGATAAGCGGTTTTTTTGTCCTGCTCATCACCCTACTCACCGTCAGCTGGCACAGCTACAAAGCTGCATCCGGTAATCCTGTTAAAGTATTAAGAAGTGAATAACCTATTATGAATTACAAAATGAAAGCAATCGCATTCAAACTCGTCCTGCGAAGCTGGTGGCGGAACAAGACATTTTCAATCATATCGATCGTCAGCCTGGCAATCGGCATTGCCTGCACGAACTTGCTAGCTATTTTCGTTATCCATGAGTATAACCTGGAGGCGGATAATCCTCACCGGGAGACTATTTATATGATGGACCAGGATTCGCCGATCCAACCGGGTGAACGGGTTTGTTTCACTGCCGGTGGTATTGCAGCCGAGATTAAAGAAAAATACCCGGAGATTATAGATCATGTATGCCTTAATAATATCGGAATGGATTACATAAAAGTAAACAATACCCGTTTCGACCCCATCATTATAATGACAACAGAAGCCTCGTTTCCCCATTTCTTCCCTTATAAGGTATTGTATGGAGATTTGAACGAAGTGCTGACACAACCGAACAAGATCGCCTTATCGGAAAAATGCGCCCAAAAGTATTTCGGTAAAGAGAATCCGATCGGCCAAACAATCATAACCGGTGAAAATAATGTAACGACCCGTGTACGGGAGGATGGTACGATTGAAGAGGGAAAGAATGAAACCACCTATCAGATTGCCGCTGTGCTGAAATCGCGTAAACAATCTTATATCGACTTCGATGCCGTAATCGGAAATGACGGGCCAATCCCTGGAGGAGTATGTCTGTTTATGACCAACCGCCCGATCGATACGAAAAAGTTTGCCGAACAAATCCATAAAGACGGCATACAAACCTTTGTTCCTGACGGAAAATACCGTCTGTACACTCTACAAGAGAGTTATTTCAAAAAATACACACAGGAAAGTTACTTCTTCATGAACAGCCGTCAAAAGACATTACTTTACGCCGGGCTGATCTCAGCCATTCTTATCCTGCTAATTGCCTGTTTCAATTATATCAATCTCAACTTCTCCCGCCTATTGCAACAAGTGCGGATGATCCATACGGAAAAACTGATGGGAGCGACAAAAAACAATATAAACCACCAGCTATTTATCGATACATTCCTGACCGTCATTGTATCCTTCCTGTTATCTTTGCTGATAACACACGATCTGATCCCGATATTCAATTCGATCACTTCCGGAAAGATAGAGACTTCTTTTTTCTTTAACAGACAGGCATTACCTGTTATTACAGTGTTCATACTCCTGTTATCGATCATTCCTTCTGTTTATATCAGCCGGAAAATATCCAAACTATCGGCCTCCGGCTATCGCGAATTTTTCACCGGAAACAAGAAAAGAAGGATCGTAACGGCTCTTTCGATTGCCCAATATACAGTCTCTATCGGACTGATCATCGCAACACTTACAGTAAACAACCAACTTCATTTTATACAAAACAAAGCGGAAGGATATCACGGATTAATCGAGGTGGGCAATTGGGGAGCAGACAATTCCTACTTACCGGCTTTTGCACACGAAATAAGAAAAATACCCGGCGTAGAAAATGTAACACTTACAGGTGGTCCTTTACTAAACATGGGGATAGCTCCCGTGAATATCAAAAACCAGGATGGAAGTGAAAGCCATTATATGAAAGCGCAATACATGGGAGGACGTGATTTCCTGAGAACATTAAAAATCGACATCATACAGGGAGTTGAGCCGGATAAGGCGCTCGAACAATTCCAAAGTCCGGCCTATATCACCCGGAAATATGCAGACCTACTGATTCCGCCGGGAGAAAATCCGTTCGGCCAGCAACTAAGTAAATACGACAAAGACTTTAAAGAATATGAAAAAAACAGCAACAACCCTAAAGTGGTCGTTGCAGGTATTGTCGAGAACATGTTTGCCAATTCACTCGAAGAAGATGTTTTTCCCAGTATCATTTACATCGGCCAGGATGATGATAAACGATATGCTTTTGCAGAGATCAAAGTGGGCAAAGAACGTCAGCAAACAATGGCTGCTATTAAAGAAGTATGGGAAAGGATGAATCCGGGTAAATATTTTACTTTCCAGGATGTCTATAAAGAGTTCATGCAACGCAACAGCAGAACAACCGAACTGGCGGAATTAATGATCATGTACTCGCTGATCAGTATTTTCCTGACTTGTTTCGGGTTGTTCGGTATGGCTTTGTATGCAACGGAACAACGCACCAAAGAAATAGGCATTCGGAAAGTAAACGGTTCCAGCACTTTAGGTATTATGTTTCTACTGAATAAACAGTTTGTCGGCTGGATCGGGATAGCCTTTGTCATTGCCGTTCCTGTCTCATGGCTTTTTCTCAATCGATGGTTGGAACACTTTGCCTATCATACGGAAATATCCGTCTTCCACTTTCTGCTCGGTGGAATCAGTGTACTTTTTATAACACTGCTCACCGTCAGCTGGCATACTTACAAAGCGGCTTCGAGCAATCCTGTCAAAGTTTTAAGAAGTGAATAACAACTAAGCTCAAAGGCTACTTACTTTAAGGACAAAAGCTATAGCTTCTAATCTCGAAAGCTATAGCTTTTGCATCATACCACCCCGGTGACGTTTCATCATTACCGGGATGGTATCCGAATATCATCGGGATCATATTTTAATGCGAACTATTAAGACATAAATCATGTTCGCATCTATCCAGTAACTCTTAAAGTCGTTCAATCTCTTCTATTGACAAACCGGTACATTGTACAATGATAAGTGGATCAATACCTGACTTTTTCATGTTGGCAGCAATAAGGCGTTTACCCTTCGCTTCTCCTTCGGCAAGACCTTCGGCTCTTCCTTCAGCAATACCTTCAGCTTTTCCTTTGACAATACCTTCAGCCCTTCCTTCGGCAAGCCCTTCACGTCTTGCACTATTATAAAGAGTTTTTTCAACACTGATACCATCCCAGAAATGCTCGTAACCGGCTAACTCCTCGTCTGTAAAGGCTGATTCTTCCAGCACTGTCAGAGCTTTCGATATTTCAGGGGCTTCCAGTAATTCATGAGGGACGACACGCGTCGATTCACCTATCTCAGTCAGAAAACGGAGCCAAAGGACGTGCATACGTTTCTCACTATAGGTATGGGGAGTAAACTTAGGCAGCTCGACAAAAATCAATTGCAAACCGTCGATGATATGATCCGTATGCTCCACATGCACCATTGCATAATGATGGTAATAACCATCCAGAGCCGGTTCGAAAACCTCGTTCACCAGGTTGAGCGAATAAACCGGCTGCAACAATTCGTAGCCTTCGCCTGCATCTAACTGACGCACATAAGCTTTTGAGGCATTGAAAAGAACTCGCTCGCGAAACTCCGGCGACCAAAGCATCTGCATCTCTACCAAAAACTGACGCCCTTTCACATCGCGGCAACGAACGTCTACAATACTGAATTTACGCAAGGGATTGTCCGGCACCATCTCGGAAGGGAGGTATTCAATCTCTCTAATCTCCTCACCCGCTTTCAGGGGCAACAAGGCATTGAGTAAACTGATCACCAGATCGGGATGTTCGCCAAAAATACGTTTAAACGTAAGATCTGCTCTCGGATTTAAATACTTCATAGTTAATTCTTTTAAGTTGATATGCAAAGATAAGTATTCTTCAATGAAATAAAGAATTCCATCCTCTTTATTTTTCTGAGAACATGACAATTCATAAACATCCCGATCCTACCGCCGAATCCGTTTTCTATGTTTTTATTACAACCGGGAGAAAAACCCAACAAATGTTAACTATGACAAACTCGAGGTCGAAAGTAGGTACTTTTTTACCCCGGTTGTAAGCCATTTCCGCCCTAACACACTAATAATCAGCCGTGACAAACTTTTTGCTGCCCCCTATAAAACAAAGAAAATATAATTTGTCACCGACGGCCTATCCGTTCACCTTTTTATAGTCGGCCAGAAAGGTTGCCAGTCCGCTATCGGTAAGCGGGTGTTTCAACAAACCTTTGATAGCAGCCAACGGGCAAGTTGCCACATCGGCTCCCGCCTCGATACATTGGATAATATGTTGTGTGCTACGGATAGAAGCAGCAAGCACCTCCGTTTCATAACCATAATAGGCATACATCTCTACTATTTTTGCGACCAGTTCAATACCGTCACTGGATATATCGTCCAGACGTCCGACAAACGGAGAGACATAGGTAGCCCCGGCCTTTGCCGCCAAAAGGGCCTGACCGCGGGAAAAGACCAACGTACAGTTCGTACGGATTCCTTTATCTGTAAAATATTTGATTGCCTTAATTCCAGCTTCAATGCAAGGAACTTTTACTACGATATGCGGATTCAGGGCAGCCAGTTCCTCCCCTTCTTTGATCATTCCTTCATAATCGGTAGAGATCACCTCGGCACTCACATCGCCATCCACGATCTCGCAAATCTTTAAATAATGTGCCCGTTGGTTTTCCACTCCTTTAATTCCTTCTTTGGCCATCAATGACGGATTGGTCGTCACACCATCCAACACGCCCAAATCATTCGCTTCCCGGATCTGATCCAGGTTCGCTGTGTCTATAAAAAATTTCATCGCCTTATTTGTTTATGATTCTATTTAAATAACAAATTCATTCACTGATAGTTCTTATGTATTCAAAAGAAAAGGACTATCCTCCACTCAATTCATTTGGCATAAAACTTGTATTTCTTCAAAAAATTATCGAACATTGCAGATTATTTAAACTTATGGAGATAGCCAACGAACAAATCTTTGAAAAACTATTCCGGGACCACTACTCCCTTTTATGTAACTATGCCTGCAGATATATTACTGACAGTCAGGTTGCTGAAGATATTGTTCAAACATTCTTCATTTCAATCTGGGAAAAAAAGCATTTGACTGTTACTCAGGAAACATTTCTTCCTTATGCCTATCGTGCAATCAGAAACAGTTGCATCAATTATTATAAATCTGAAATTATAAAAGAAGATTTCATTGCCTCGCTGACGGAAGAATGGAATCTCCAACTGGACGATGAAGACGATTTTATTTATCAAAAAGAGGTGCAGTTGGCATTGCAGAAACTTCCGGAGAAATGCAGAAAAGTCTTTCTATTAAAATGTATCACCGGATTGAAATACAAAGAAATAGCTGAAATATCCAATATATCGGTCAATACCGTAAAATATCATCTGGGGGAGGCTTTTCGGATCATGAAAGAGGAGTTAAAACACCTGACCTTTATTTTTTTTCTATTTTTTTTCTGATTTGACCTACCCATTTCTTTCTTCCCGATTGTAATTAATATAAAAGGAAGAAAAAATGGATTCTGAAACAATATATCAAATTATACATTCCATATTGGCTGACGAGGCTACAGATGAAGAGCGCCGTATCTTTACGGAATGGCTGGACGCATCTGATGCCAACCGGGCCGAATATGAAAAACTCAAACGATTATATCAAGTCACATCGCATAGGAACAAAAATAAAACATTCAATACGGAATTCGCCTGGCAACAGGTCCGTAAACAGACCATCGCCAAAAAGAAAACATTCAGACTGCCTGTTTGGACACGTTATGCAGCAATGGTCGCCATTATTGTATTTACCGGTATGATTTATTTTTCAAAACAACCGACATCCACTATCCGTGAAGTCAACATGGAAGAATTTAGCCAGCCTACATTACTTTTAGAGAATGGAGAAAAAATAGCATTAACAGAAGAATCTTTTTCCATGCAGAAAAAAGATGTGGTAATTAAAAACGATGCAAGAAATAAGTTAGTTTATGAACCACAAAAAGAAACTCAAAATAAAAATGTCCAAAATAATCATTTAGTTATACCTAAAGGCAAAACATATAAACTACTACTTTCAGACGGAACAAAAATATGGTTAAATTCTGAAACAGAAATAACCTATCCAACCCGATTCGTTGGGAATAAACGAGTAGTCAATCTTATTGGAGAAGCATTCTTTGAAGTAGCAAAAAATAAAGAAAAGCCCTTTATTGTAAATGCCAACGGAATGGAAGTAAAGGTTTTAGGAACTTCCTTCAATATCTCATGCTATACTACTGACAAAACATTCAACACAACATTAATAAATGGTTCGGTTTCAGTAAAAACAAACAATAAAGAAGCTCAAACAATCGTACCATCGGAACAACTTACCTATTATAAAGAAAGTGAGCAAACTACTATACACACTGTAAATACAGAGCTTTTCACTTCTTGGATAAACGGAGAATATATTTTTAAAGACACCACATTAGAAGAAATAGTAAAAAAACTTCAACGCTGGTACGATTTCTCGGTAAATTATGAAGACGAAAGTCTAAAACACAATCGCTACTCACTTACTGCAGATAGAAATACGAATCTTGATCATCTACTGGAGGTTATCAGTTACACTTCCAATGTCAAGCTTGAGAGAATCAATAACATTATCAACATTAAAAAAAATAAGGAGGGAAAATAACATGACTTAATTATTATGAAAAGCAACAGAGGCAGTATGGATCAGATACTACCTCCGTAACAGATCAAAAAACAAAAATCATTTTCGTTTAACCTGTAAATTACAAATTTATGGAAAAAAAAGCATCGAAAGACTTTTGCAAAGCACAAAAAGTCTTAAAACGATCATTGTTTATTATTTTACTAAACTGCTTCATATTAGCAGTTCCATTCAATGCCTTTGCATTTGAATCTGTTTTCGAACAAAGTTATACATTGAATCTATCTTTCAAAAATGCAAAGATTGAACAGATACTTGATGCCATTTCAAAACAATCCGGCATTAAGATTGCCTATAGTACTGAAGAATTAGCCACAGACAAAAATGTGTCCGTCAACATTCAAACATCCGATATAAAAGAAGCATTATCTGCTGTATTGGGAGACGGTTATACATTCAAACAAATTGATGATTATATCGCTATTGCTAAAAAGGTGAAAGATGAAGTACAAACATCTATCATCAGCGTGGCTGATGATAGACCCTGGATAATCCAGGGTCAGGTGTTGGATAGTTCAGAACCTCCTTATCCGATGGCTGGCGTCAACATCACGATAAAAGGAACAACACTTGGGACTATAAGTGACCAAAACGGATATTTCTCCATTTCTGCAAAAAGAGGAGATATTATCTCTTTTAATTTCGTTGGTTTCAAACCTTACGAATATGTAGTATCTCGTGCAATCAGCAACTTGAGTGTTTCCATGCAGGAAGATAGTGAAGTTTTAGATGAAATTGTTGTAACTGGTTTTTCCGAAGAAAAGAAACTTAATACAATATCTTCCGTAGCTTCACTAGACGTATCTAAAAATTTGTTGACAAAGCCTATCACCTCACTTTCACAATCTTTACAAGGAGGTATCACCGGATTAAATGTCAGTCAAAGTTCCGGCTTACCAGGAGCTGATGCTGCAGTCATCAAAATTCGTGGTATATCGACTTTGGGAACAAGCGACCCATTGGTACTCGTTGATGGAGTTCCTATGGATATGAACAACCTCGATCCAAATACCATTGAAAGTGTAACAGTGTTAAAAGATGCAGCAGCTGCTGCTATTTACGGAGCACGCGCAGCCAACGGCGTTATTGTTATTAAAACCAAACGAGGTGCACCGGGAAAGGTTAATATATCCTACAATGGTTATTATGGTATACAAAAAGCTACCTATCTACCCAAATTCGTAAATGCGGCTGATTATATGGGAATGGTAAATATTGCCAATCAAAACATTGGAGGAGAGGCTATTTATTCAGATGAAGCAATTGAAGCAACTAAAAATCATACTGACCCGATAAAGTATCCGGACACAGATTGGGCAGACTATATGTTTAGTACCGGCTCACTACAAAGCCACTCTGTTTCTGTATCCGGAGGTAGTAACTTAGCTCGTTTTGCATTAACAGCCAATTATCTTAAGAATGAAGGTATGACTCAAAATACTAATTCTGACAGATTTAACATTCGTGCAAATACATCTGTCAGCTTATTAGATAATCTTTCTGTCAATATGGACTTTAATTCATACCGTACAAATAGAAAGGAACCCATGCATAGTTTAGGAGGTAATATGATTACTTACATGTATACAACACCTCCCAATACTGTAATCCGTTATCCAATGAAAGAAGGCAGCAATATCGTTTATTACGGAAATCGTCCTGAACAACGCAATCCAGCCGCAATTATCGAACGTGGTGGTATACGTACCCGTTTGGAAGACAATATAAGTATTAATATCGCTCCTCGCTGGGAAGTTATTCCTAACCTTATTTTACGTGGGCAATATTCTTATCGTGTAAGCAGCAGCGCAACCAAGGAAGAAAGAGAAGCCTATAATTTCTTTGATTACAACTCTGATTCATTTCTGGAAACATGGGCCGCCGCACATAATGCATCAAAAGGTCGTTCCAGCTATTATTTTTTAGGCGGAACTGCCGAATATACATTGGAACTAAACAAACATCGGTTATTCACAATCGCCGGTTATAATCAAGAACTAACAAACAGTGGAGACTGGGATCAATGGGCTATGGTTTCTGTATTTGCAAAAGCCAACTATACCTATGACCGCCGCTATCTATTGGAAGCGACTGTTCGTCGTGATGGTTCTTCCCGATTTGGTAAAGGCAACAAATTCGGTACTTTCCCTTCTATCGGTGCAGGTTGGAATATTCATGAGGAAGCTTTTATGAAACCATTTTCCAAACAAGTGAATGAATTCAAATTAAGAGTTTCTTACGGTCTGCTTGGTAACGAAAACATTGGCCTTTACAAATATCAGACATTGATCAATTCAAACAACGGAAATGAAACAATATTCGGAAATCCGGATATTACATGGGAAACCGTCCATATGCTGGATATCGGAACTGATATTCGTCTTTTCCGTGATATATCTATCACATTCGATTATTATGATAAGCTAACTAAAGATATGATTATCACCCCTCCGACATCCTATATAGGAGGCACAAGTTCTGCGCCATTAAACTCAGGTAAAATACGCAACAGAGGTTGGGAGCTTGATGTAAATTATGGGAAACAGGTGAATAAGAACTTCGGTTTCAACACTCATTTTGGATTATCACAGAACAAAAATAAAATAGAGGATCTATTCGGTGCACCTTATGATGAAGGAAATACTATCAACCAAATAGGTTATGCCTTAAAAAGCTACTACGTATATCCGACAAATGGTCTGTTACAGGAAAATGACTTTACCAAAGATGACGAAGGAAATCTTATACCTAAGGAAGGAGTTGTTATTTTCGACGGACAGAAACCTGGTGATATACATTATCTAGATACTAACAAAGATGGTAAAATCTCCATTGAAGACCGAACTATCCGTGGGGATAATCAACCAAAATTAAATTACTTTGCCAATCTTTCTCTCAACTATAAAAATTTTGATTTCGAAATACTGTTTCAAGGTGTTACCGGAGTTGATGCCTACTATTCCGAACCTTATTCGTTTGGTTTGAATACTGCCGGCGATGGTTTAACTCCTATGACCGTCCAAAAGGATTATTGGACACCAGAAAATACAGGAGCCCGCTATCCTCGTTTAGCACCAAACTCCACTTATGGAAATAATAACCATCAGTCTGATTTCTGGCATTTTGATGCAAGTTATTGTCGTGTAAAATACATCCAGCTAGGATATACTTTCGACCAGTTAGGATTAAAAAAAGTCGGCATTTCTAACATTCGTTTGTATGTAAACGTACAAAACCCATTTACCATTGCCAAAGAAAATCTGGTAGATCCGGAAAGTCGTGGTCAGAAAGGAGCTTATCCATTAGTGAAAACCTATTCAGCCGGCTTAAGTTTAAACTTCTAACATATAAATCAATTGCAATATGAAAAAATATAAAACTTTAATAGTTAAAGCTATTATACTAACCGGAATAATGCTAACAAATTCCGGTTGCGAAGATTTCCTTACCCGAAATCATCCGACAGAAGTATCCGACGATAAATTCTGGGGAACCATGAACGAATGCGAAACAGCCCTAGGACAATGTAAGCTATGGGTGAAAGGCGGTCAATCGGGCACAGAACTAGGATTGATGTTTTTGGAAGGAGCAACAGACAATATGTATTTCTTTTCCAATTTTGATCAGCGAATTGTACAACTCGGTAACGGTTCCTTAGTTGCTCCGACAAACAACAACAAACCCACAAACTGGGAAGTCGTTCTTGATAGTTGGCCAAATGATTACAAATACATCCGTCGTTGCTGCCGGTTTCTGGAACATGTTGACGAAGCTTATTTTTCTGATGAATCAGAAAGAACCCGTATGAAAGCCGAAGCGCGTGTATGGAGAGCTTGGTATCATATTCGCTTATTAAATCATTATGGTCGTCATGACGGTATTCCTATTGTGGACAAAGCCCTTACCCCTTCTGAAATATATTTAGCTCGCAATAGTGTAGAAGAGTGTCTGGACTTTATTAATAAAGAATTAGATGAAGTACTCCAAATACAGGACGACAAAGCTTTCCCTTTCTTATGGGATGAAAGCCGCCGCGAACGTATGAGCAAAGCGATTGCTCTTGCCCTTAAAATGGATGTCAATTTTCAATTCAAAAAATACGATCTAGCCAAAGACGCTGCCAAAAAGTTAATTGATTCTGGTCAGTTCGAACTACATTATTCCACAGCAACTGACAATAACCCAGAAAAGAACTATCGTGATCTATTCCGATATATCGGTGAACAGAATAAAGAACGTATCATGTTCAGATCCAGCGGTTGCAATGATATTTGGTTTCGCAATATGGGTACGGTATTGGGTGGACAAGGTGTAACTGCACCATTAAAATCAATTGTTGATACTTATGAAACAATTGATGGTAAAACAATTCAATCCCTGCCAGAAAGCGAACGTATCAAATATGAAATAAATCCATTGTATAAACCACGTGACCCACGCTTATACGCAACTATTATACTTCCGGAAGACAGTACCTCCATCCCCCAATACACCTATCATCCATTTAATCCTAACGGAAGTGATTATGTGGGAAAAACAGGAGCTTCACGTTCCGGTTACATGATGAAAAAGTATCTGGATGTGCAGGATCGTTCAACAGGAAGAGGCTCACTCGACTTTATGATCTACCGTTATGCGGAAGTTCTGTTGGACTATGTGGAATGTTTGGTAGAAACAGGTGAATGGCAAAATCCCGATGTTGAAAAGTATATAAATATGATTCGTAACCGTGCCGGCATGCCCAATATGGATAAATCGGTTTACAATACACAGGAAAAAGTCCGAGAATTATATCGTCGCGAACGTCGCATCGAATTTGCATTCGAAGGAAAACGTTATGATGATATTCGCCGTTGGGAAATTGGTAATGAAACAATGCAAGGTACTATTTATGGAGCATGGAATCCGAACGAGAATTCGTATGTTACAATTGAAACCCGTAATTGCATATTCCCTAAATACGACTCATGGCCCATCCAACAACAAGAAATAACAGCCAATCCTAACATCAGCCAACCTACCGGTTGGTAATAAAACAAAAAGAGGAAATCCTGCCATGGGATTTCCTCTTTCATTATTCACATAACAACAACGACATTACTTCTTCACCGCAATCTTACTCAGCAACCGAATCTCCTCCAAATCCGAATAATCATACTGGTAAATACCGTCTTCGGCAATCATCATCAATACATTATTATAAGGGATTACATCATAACCTTCCATACCGGAATAATGAGCCAGGCGGTTGGCCATCAGAGTCTGAGGGTCATTGGCATTATAGATCTTCAAACCATCGTCACAAAGGAAAAGCGTACCGTTATCGATTCCCAATCCTTTCGGTTTAGTCATTGTATAGGAAACTATCGGCTGGGGACGTTTCACGTCACTGACATTAATAATGATCAACTCATTGAAGTTTTGTCCGCAGTTATTACCAGAATGAACGGTTACATAGGCAATATCATCCTCCACCACAACCGGGTCACAGCCATATACATGAGTCAATGACGACTGATATTCAGGTTTTAACGGATCTTTTACGGAATAAATCAACATTCCGGTCGGTGTTCCCATAAACATACAATCCTTATAACTGAAAATAGTTTCCACATTCCATCCGACAGGAATCGTTTCCGCAGCTACAACAGGTTCCGCACCGGAAAGGTCGAAAATGTCCATCTGATTATTCAATACAACATACAGATAATCCTTATAAAGGCCGAAACGGGACATAGAACCATTCACACCGGTGGAGCCGCCACCACTGCTACTTTCAGAAATGGCCCCCATATCATTATAATAGATTTCATCTTTATAATACTCATAGGTTTCTGTTACCTCCTCCTGTGTCCAGCCGACAACAACACCTTTCGCTCTACCTGCTTCAGAAAAAACTTCGGAATCGATTATGCCTTCCTCAATCGGTGGAAAGCTCTGGAGAAATACATTTTCCAATCGATTCTTCAACGCAGGTAAAGCAGGATTACTGATATCGAACCACACCAGATCAACATACGAATCCGCATATAACAGATTGTTGCGTATTGCCAGGTCGGCATTCCCCATCAATTCAATAAACCCAACCGAAGCTGGCGATGACGGATTACGGTTATCAATAATATGAATTCCTTTTCCTGGCTCCGACACATACAAATAACCTTCATAAAAACAAATCTTCCCCTTCTGGGTTATCTCTTCCGGCTGAGTGGTTACTTTCACGGAAGAACGGAATACATCAGCAGACATATATACCGGTTTGTTCACTGTATAAGTGATCGTCTCCCTCACTTTCATATCATCGTTGCATCCGCAAAACAAACAGATCAACGACACACAAAACAGACTCATTAGTTTTTTCATCTTCAATACATTTAGTGGATAAATACTTATAGTTCTTTCAATTAAAAATCAAAACGAATACCTGCACCAAGTCCGATAATCACAGAATTCTCTGTCCGGATACTCGGCGGCTGGTCATTATCAAAATAATGCGAAATACGTGGTTCGAAATAAAAACTCCAATCCCTGTAAAAACGATAGGACACACCGGCAGAAGCATTCAATGACCATTGCAGGCCGTTTATGCCTTTCTTCTCAACATTATTCACCTGTTCAAACTGCCAGAACCTATTCTCCGTCTGTTTGGACCGTAACCCTTTTTCCATCATAAAGCCGCCCGACAGGTATATTTTCCATCGTGGATTTTGCCAAAGGGATACAACCAGATTGACAGGTATACCCAGATAGTGAAGTTCCAGGCGGGACTTATACTGAACTTTATCCCATGCAGACAGATTGGAAGATAAATAAGTATATACCAACCCTGCCTCCACCCCGATATAACGATTGAAATCTTTCCGAACCGTCACACCGAAAGAGAGAGGCAACGCTGCATCCACCTCTGTATATTGTTCAGGAGGCAATACATTCGAATTTTCAAACAAAGGTGGCTTGACCGGTGGAGGAGATACCTCTCCCGGATTACCCGGAGTTATACTACTCGAAGGATTATCCATATCCATTACAAGATCTCCATTACCAAGTCCTAGCGAGACATGACCACCAGTACCGAAACCGGCATTGATAGACCATCCGCCTTCCGCTGTCTTTTTCTTACCGGCAGAAGAGAAATTATATTTTTTCGATTCATAACTATACAAATCCTGTTGCTTCTGTTTCTTTTCCGGCTGCTCCTTAGTCTCCTTTGTACTTTTCTCAATATCCGGCTGCAGCACCGTTTTTTCCTGTTCCTGTATTTCCTCAACGACTTCCGTTTCCGGTACTTCATTTCCAGTTATTTGTAACGGTTTGTCAGGTCTTGCGGCAGCAATCAATTTCTTCGTTGGTACAGACTCAGTAACAAATGGTTTCGTTTCTTCCGGAATGTTCTCCTGAGTCTCCTGATATATTTTCTCTTCATCCTGAACGGAAGCCACCGGCGGCACCACGCCGTCATAGGAGCCCTCCCCTGCCCGAAAGGGTGAAAACAAAAACAGTAATGCAATGACAGCTGCAGCCACAGAACTTCCGGCCCACCACAACCATTTCTGTCCGCGGGGCTTCATACGAGGCTCGATATCCTCCCAGCAAAGATCATCGACAGGCAACCGGTGATCTTCCAGTTTCTGCTTCATGAATTCGCTGAAATCATCCAACTGTTCTCTATGATCCGTATCACTGCGCATCTTCATGCATAATTAATGATTGAACACTTTTCTGTAACACTTTCCGCGCCCTGATGAACTGTGTTCGCGAGGTTACTTCGCTTATATGTAGCATTTCTGCTATTTCACTGTGAGAATATCCCTCTATCGCATAGAGGTTGAACACCGTCCGGTAGCCATTCGGCAAACGGGCAATACAAGCATGCAGGTCATCTGCCGACAAACGGTCTAAAGCCGACACATCGACCTCATCAACCAAATCCCCGCAGTCATCAAAGTTTACGCTTAACCGGATTGCATCATTTTTTCGGAGATATTCAAGAGCAGTAGTAACGAACACCCTGCGTACCCAACCGGGAAACGCACCAGATCCCGTATAACTTCCGATCTTTGTGAATATCTTGATAAATCCGTCCTGCAACAAGTCGCGAGCAGTTTCCCTGTTATTGACATACCGCATACACACACTCATCATGGCAGGAGCATACAGCTCGTAGACTTCTTTACGAGCCCATGACTCCCCACGTTTGCATCCGGCAATTAACAGCTGTTCGTCCATAGGTAATATTACTCTCTATCTGTATGATGAAAAAGCCTCTCCTAATGTTGCAGCTATAGTGGAGAAAATTGAAAATATTTTAAGACTTAATTATCTTTTGGTATATATATCATATTATTTTTCATGTCTGTTTTAGGAGAATAGACAACCGATCCCGGAACAGGCATAGCTTTGGTACGCGATGATTTCAAATCCGAACGACCGGTTATAGCAAAAACAGCCAAAGACAATAAAGGATCATGCATATCACCAAAGTCTGCCAGGTCATAATCTAATTCATCGACCAGAACGTCCGGAACAAATCCATCGTCATAATCCGCTTTATGATCTTTATTATAACTACGGAATGCGACCGGAGAAAGAATCCAACCATATTTCTCCGATTCATCATAAATAGTCATGCCCACAGTCTTTCCAAAAGTCTGCTTACCGATTAAACAGACATTAGCATCTCCCAGATAGGGTTTCAATGAATTGATTACAAGTTCGGAAGCAGAGGCGGTTGTATTTCCGGTCAGAACAAATAATCTTTTTAAATTCAAATTCCCGGCTAATACCTCCGATGTTTTCAGCAACGATTCGGTCTTGTTTCTATCCTTATTATTTTCATTGTATTCAAATATACAAAATGTACCTCCCAATGCATCTTCCGGAGCAAGTAAAGAAGTAAGCAACCGGGCAGAAGAGGTCAGACCACCACCATTATAACGCAAATCCAAAACAAACTCGTTTACATTTTGACTTTTGAACTTAGCAAATAATTGCTGTAGATAAATATCATAGCTTGTATCGGTATAACTGTCCGGGCCGGAAGCAAAATGATTATACATCAGATAACCAATCCGGGTATTACCATATGTATAGATCGAATCTTTCAAGAACGGAGTATCTTCCACTAAACGGGAAGCATCAACTGTCACTACTTCGGTAGGGATAAACGTTTTTCCATTGTATTCCGCTAACTGGAAAGACACGCTTCCCCCGCTTTCCAATATTTCGTATTCCTGTATACTACCAGATCCGCCATTTACTCCTATAATCCAGTCACCCCGCTTCAATCCGGCTTGTTCGGCCGGCGAGTCTTTTAATACATAAATAATAAGAGCTGCTTTATAAGTATTACTTCCATTTTTAATAACGTATCTGACAAATTCAAAACCATACGAATCAATACTACTAGTACCCGATTTCGTCACCACTACTTTTTCAAGAGTCGAGAAATAATGATGGCCTCCCTCTAGGTCTTTCCCATCTTTATCGGATAATAAAGAATGAAAGAAATCCTTCGGATCTGCATTAAAATTCAACGTGTTTTTTTCGGGTAGTTCGGAATTCCAGAGATAATTATCCCGCATGGTCTTTTCTATCCACAGATTCACATCATTATCTGTTTTTGGTCCATTGTTATCCTCTTTCTCGCAAGCTGCAAATGACAGCGAAAATAAAATAACCAGTATATAACTTTTAATTTTCATACGTAACATTCCTTTCTTTTTCTTATTAAAGACAAAGATATGCTATATTTTCTCCTGCTAGCAGCCCCTACAAGAATTAATATGTAGTTTTTCTACTATTTTAAGTAAAAACAAGATCAATAAATATCTTATTTTAAGTAAATAATCTATCTTAGCGTCAATAAAATGATGTTGTGTATGAAGCGGGGATATTTTATAATTATAGCACTAGTGACATGTGTATGCTGTGGGCACGCACAGTCTGTTTTTGACTATGTTCTGAATGGTGATGGGAAAATGATTGCTATTCCCAAGTTTCAAAAATTCAATTTCAATATTCCTGAATTTTCCTATAAAACATATACTCCTTCTCTAAGGACGGAGTTGGAGAAGAAACTCAGGGAATTCACTCCAGACTTCCCTGAAATTCAAGATCAACGTCCGATGGATATGCAGGTTCTGTCAGCCGCCTATCGCCCATTCTTTAATCCGTTTACTCCAATGCTACGCCGCGTATCTCCAATGGCACTCGATTTTCAGGAGGCTAGTTTTACCCCGATCAGCGAAACAACAGGTCTGCTGACAGTCGGAGAACAATTTACCTGGCCAGGAGTAGGAGGACTTACAAGGGTTAGTTCATCATTAGTATGGCACCAAGACCGGTGGACACTTACAGGAGGTGCATTTGCCGGACGCTACTTCACGCCGTTCAACTACAGTCCTGACTTCATGGGAGGTGTTAACGCCACTGTCAGCATCGAGGTGGTCGACTGGATGACTGTCAAAGGTTGGGGGCAATATGCTTTCTATCAGAAAGGAGAACGTACGAATCCTCATATGCTGCTGAATCCCTATTATAATCATACAAGCGTAGGAGGTGCTTTTGAATTTAAAGTAAAGGATAATTTCAGCTTCGGTGTCGGAGTAAATTATGAATATAATCCCTGGAACAAACGTATGGATCCACAGTTCCTGTTCTATCCGGCGTTTAAAGGCAAAAATATCAGGATAGGCATTAATTAACGTACCGATTATTCATAAATCATCTTCTTAGTCATCCCGCCGTCTATTACAATATTCTGGCCGTTGATGAAATCATTTTCCGGGGCAGCCAGGAAAAGGCAGGCACTTGCTATATCTGAAGGACGCCCCACACGTCCTGACGGATGTTGGTTATGGTCTGACCGTTTCAGCAAACGGTAATCTTCATTCTGTATCCATCCCGGACTGATACTGTTTACAGTAATATTATAATCACTGAAAGACAATGCTAGTGCATGTGTCAACGAAACAATCCCCCCTTTGGAAGCTGCATAGCATTCCGAACCGGGTTCGCTTTGAAGATAACGGGTAGAAGCAATATTGATGATCCGGCCGTAACGCTGTTTCCCTTCCTCATTATTCCGATGGATAGCCAATGCCCGTGAAGTTATAAACACCGGTCGCAGGTTTGTTGACAACACTTTATTGAACTGTTCAATACTCGTTTCGACCAATGGAGAGAATTCACTGATTCCCACATTATTAACAATCACATCTATATCTCCCCACATGTTGAAAAGCCTGTTGATAACTTTTTGAAGAGCTTCCGGATCACTTGCATCAGCCTGGAAGAACTGGACGAAAGTAGGTAATAGATCGCAAAGACGCGAAGCCGCTTTTTCATCTGTATCACAAAAAGCGACCCTTGCTCCCACATTACAAAATGCAGTTACAATAGCTGCACCGATCCCCTTAGCACCACCGGTGACAAATACTCTCTTACCGTCCATACTCTGTTCTGTGTTTGATTGTCTGCTGCAAAGATAACAAAAGAGTCTTGTAAAACCGTTGTAACACTAATAAATAAAAAAATCCACCCCAATTTATCCGAAATTTAATTAATTTCGCAGAGCTAAACAAAAAAGCATAAACACCATGAAAAAAAGTCTATTCACAACAGTTCTACTGTTTATAATCACTCTCTGCTTCTCGTCCTGTCAGAAAACAGAAACATTTAAAGTTCTCCAGTTTAATATCTGGCAGGAAGGAACCGTAGTAGAAAACGGATTTGATGCCGTTGCAGATGAAATAGTTCGCAGCGATGCCGATTTCGTTACATTGAGCGAGGTACGAAATTACCACAACACACGTTTCTGCGACCGTATCGTTGAAGCTCTCCAAAAACGCGGACAAACATATTATTCTTTCTACACGGAAGATTCCGGATTACTGAGCCGCTATCCCATCAGCGACAGCAGCACTGTTTATCCTTTGAACGACGACCGGGGAAGCATCTATCGCCTGGTAACGAAAAAAGGGGACCAGGAATTTGCCGTATACACTGCTCATCTGGATTACCGCAATTGCGCTTACTATGATGCCCGTGGATATGACGGTAACAATTGGAATAAAATAGAACCGGTTACGAATCTGGACTCGATTCTGGTACTGAACCGTGCATCCGTTCGTGACGATGCTATCGCCCGTTTCATCAAAGAAGCAGAAAAAGACAAAGCGGCAGGTCGTATCGTTATCCTGGGAGGTGACTTCAACGAGCCTTCTCATCTGGACTGGACGGAAGCAACTAAAGATATGCGTGACCATTATGGCCTGGTTGTTCCCTGGGATGTGTCCGTTATGCTTGAAAAAGCCGGATATAAAGACTCCTATCGCGAAAAATATCCGGATCCCGTCACTCATCCCGGATTTACCTGCCCGGCAGATTGCCCGGACATTGCCTTAAAAAAACTGGTCTGGTCACCGGAAGCCGATGATCGCGACCGTATTGACTTTATCATGTACGCACCATTCAATGGACTGAGCCTGACTGATGTAACAATTATCGGTCCTAAAGGAGATATACTTCGTGGTGAACGCATTATAGAAGAAACAGTCGATCCGGTTATTGAACCGCTTGGAGTATGGCCTACCGACCATAAAGCAATTTTGGCAACTTTCCAACTTATTAGACATCTATAGAAATGAATAAAACAAATAAATACAGTTGGTTAACCTTTATACCGGTAGGCATTGCCTGTTTTTATTTTTACTTGCACACCTGCCCTTATCATTTGCTTCACAAAGAACAGACGACACTTTTTGTCTATGCCTCAGAAGTTTTATATTCTTATTTGAATAAACCCGCCGTATTATCTTGTTTGACCGGTGATTACCTGACTCAATTCTTTCGTACTCCGGTAACGGCTTCCATTTTGATGGGGGGGATTATGCTTGTATTGGGACTGATCTGTTATGCCGCATTTCGGAAATGGACAAACGGCTGGCTAGCCATCATTCCTGCTATCACTATCATGAGTTGGGAGGTGATGCGTTCTTGCGGATTGCTCTATCCTTTATCTTCCACAATATCTTTAATTGGTGGGATTGGTTTATTTCTTCTCTATGATCCTATAAAGAACAGATTTTTACGCATCGGAGCCGTTTTTTTCGAAATCGTTTTAGGATATTGGTTGTTCGGGTATGGAGTTTTTATCTTTCTGCTTTTCGTGTTGATTTCTTCCCTAATATACAAAAGGAATAGACTATGGAGTTGCCTGGCAGCCATCATAACGATTGTTTTACCTGGAATATGCAGTAAAAGTTATTTGCTCACCTACAGCCAAGCCTGTCAATATCCTGCCACCTCCTGGTGGGGTACCCCTAATCCTTTATACGAACGATTGATAGGACTCGATATTGAAGCTGAGACAGGACATTGGGATAAAGTCCGTGAATTATCTTTCCCCGAAGAACACATAAGTGCTTGCAGTTATTATTACAATTTAGCAAATGCCGTCGAAAACAAACTGCCTGACAGACTGATGGATTATTACCAACCGGGAGCCGAAGGGCTGTTCATACCTATCAGTTCCTCTTCTTCTTACCTTTCTTCATTATATGCCAATGAAGTCTGGTTCCATTTAGGTGACATGACGATGGCCGAACATGCCACGATACTCGGTATGATCTTTTCTCCTAATCACACAGGTAGCCGTATGGTAAAGCGATTGGCAGAAATCAACCTGATCAACCGAGATGAAGAAGCCGCCATGAAATATTTGCGCATTCTGTCAAAAACAAAATTTTACAGTCAATGGGCTAAAGACAGAATCCCCGGAAAAGAAAGCGACTCCGTCAAACGATGGTTAAAAGAAAAAAGGGCATTTATTCCTAAAACAGATACGATACGTACCTCCACAACCGATGTGGTCAAATCACTCCGGCTCCTACTTGCAAGTAACCCTGAAAACGAAATGGCACGCGACTACCTGCTTTGCCTGCACCTGTTGGCAAAAAACTTGCCTGCTTTTATTGAAGACTACCCGAAACAACCGGGGAAAGCCCCCAAACGGTTATATGCCGAAGCATTGATGATTGATCTTGTTCGTCACCACGCTTCTGGCAAAGAAATACAGGAGACTATTGTAGATCCTACTGTCGTACAAGATTTTAAAGAATATACTCGTTTACACCGACAATCAAAAGGAACCCCACAAGCATTGACCGGCAAATTCGGGAAAACCTACTGGTTCTATTATCATTTTGCACAAAACCAATAAAAAGAAATAAAGATGATCTATAATATAAAGAGACTTATTCGATTGACAATGCTACTGGTATGTACAGCATGTACCTCCCAGCCCAAACAGGTGACAGAAGTGAGCGAACCTGCTCCCATTTACCCTGATTACGCAAATGTGACCATTCCATACAACATTGCCCCTTTAAACTTCCTGCTTCGTAACAAAGTATCCGCTTTACAGATAACCGTTAGCGGACAACAGGAAAGTTTGACCGTCCACGGAAACAGGAAAGTTTGTTTTCCACTCCGTAAATGGAAAAACTTGCTGGAAGCTGAAAAAGGACAGACACTAACCGTCACTATCACAGCCAAGGTTGAAGGTAAATGGCTGCAATACCCGACATTCACTTGGAAGGTCGTCTCCGAAAAACTAGACAGTTTCTTAAGTTACCGCTTAATAGAACCGGGGTATGAAGTCTGGAATACCATCCAATTATGTGAACGTAACATCGAAACATTTGAAGAAAAAGTAATTGCCGACAACAATCTGGTAGATGGCAACTGTATGAACTGTCACATCTATGGAAAACAAAGCGGCAATCTATCTCTGTTTCATTTGCGTGGAAAGAATGGCGGCACAATCCTCAACCGCAACGGCGTATTACGCAAACTATCACTTAAAAACGACCAAATGGTTTCCGGTGCCGTATACGGAGATTTCCATCCATCGGGACGCTATGGAGTCTTCTCTTCCAATATCATCATTCCGGCTTATCATGCCCAGAACAACAAACGTTTGGAAGTATATGACACAGTTTCCGACTTAGTTATTGCCGATTTCGACAACAACAAAATGCTTATCTCTCCTCAAACAGCCCGAAAAGAGGTATTCGAAACTTTCCCTACCTTCTCAGCCGACGGTAATTGGATATATTATTGTGCCTCTCCGGCTGTGGAACTACCGGACAGCCTTCATCAACTCCACTATTCCCTTTGCCGCATCGCTTTCGATGCAGAAAAAGGAGAATGGGGCAACCATATCGACACACTTTGGAATGCAGCAGAACATCATGCCTCCGTTTGCTTCCCGAAAGCCTCTCCCGATGGTCGCTATTTGCTCTATTCGGTTGCCGATTGCGGCACTTTTCCCATCTGGCACAGGGAAACAGACTTAAAACTAATGGATTTACAAAACGGCCAAATCGATTCATTGCCTACAATAAATTCCGACCGATCAGATACGTATCATAGCTGGTCGTCGAACAGCCGTTGGTTCGTCTTTGCCAGTAAACGGGGTGACGGGCAATATGGCAAACCCTACTTTGCTTATATCTCTCCCGACGGAACAGCAGGAAAACCTTTCGTCTTACCCCAAAAAGATCCGGAACATTACGATTATACATTCAAATCATACAATATTCCGGAGCTATCCTCCACACCTGTACCCTTCGACGCCTTCGATATATGCCGGATATATCAGGAACACGAGTAATAAAACAGATTCCATCTGTTCATATTTTCATTTTTATCACTATCTTCGCTTTTGCTCACACTGTTTTAATATTACATACCATGATAACAGAAGTTTTCAGAGAAAAGTCACCTCTATCCATTAAGGACAGTTTCATACTATTCGAACGCACAAAATCTTCTTTCACTTTCCCTATACATGTCCACAATGTTTGGGAACTCAACTTTGTAGAAAATGCAAGCGGAGCCTTGCGTATTGTCGGCGACTCGGAAGAAACTATCGGCGAAAAAGACCTTGTACTGATCACCAATACAGAACTAAAACATGCCTGGATGAACGGAAACTGCCGTTCGAACGACATCCATGAGATCACTCTCCAGTTTCATCCCTCCCTGTTTTCTAACCCTGCATTCCAGAAAAACCAGTTCGATTCAATCAGGAAAATGATGGCAAAAGCAGAGCATGGATTGGCATTCGGACAAGCCGAGATCAACCGCATACAGCCTATTATGCGAATGATATCTACGGAAAAAGGATTCTATTCGGTCATAAAATTCTTTATTCTCCTACATGAGCTCTCTTTGTCGGAAGATGTACGCGTTTTATCTAAAAACATATCTCCGCAATATACGGAGGCAGACTACCAAATGAAAAAAATACTCGACTATATCAGTAAGAATTTGGCCGACCCTATAACGATAGACGAACTGGCTCAATATATGGGTATGAGTCTTTCCACACTTTCCCGGTTCCTCAAAAAGAACACAAATCGTAATTTCACAGACTTCCTGCAGGAATACCGCATCAACTCTGTTGTGCGCGAACTAAATAATAATGAAAAGGAATGCATCATGGACATCGCTTCCCGGTGTGGTTTTGTCAGCCAATCCTATTTTTACAAAGTATTTAAGAAATTCAAAGGTGTTACCCCACAGGAATACCGTGAGAACTACCAACGAATGCGAGTTATCATATAAACAAATCAGCGGCTATAATTATCGGTCGCTGATTTGTTGTTATAGTAATTTGAAAACCTCCTTTATTCCATTGACCGAATAGAGCAATCACTTTTGACCTTACAGCACACTCCTAAACCATATAAACAGCAGAGAAACAACATTTTAATACAATAAGTCCCTTAAAAATTCGATATACACATATTTACATTTATAATGTTTATATTTACTAATAAAGCACCTATTTGATAGCAATTTTGTTAATCTATGTAAATATAAAATATTTATAAGAGTTATGCTTTAATAAAATTGACAGAAAAGCGCACTACTTTGACAGAATAAGACACTTCTCGGATTCTGTCATTCCATACATTTGCAATGGAAATTAACATTAATGCCATTCATTATGAAAACACATCGAAATTTAACCTTAGGATTGTTCGCTTGTCTTTTCCTGCTAGGATCTTGTACTGACAACGAAATTGTAGACCAGAAAACTGGTGGCTCCATTGCGACAAAAGCCGTTGCAAATACTGACGTAATACTCCATTGGAATACAGAAGAACAAAACATTGATGGTTTCGGTGTAGCACAAGCCGGATGGGCGGATTATCTGTATGCACACCGAAAACGTGATACTGTATTAGACCTGATGTTCGGAAAAGAGGGATTGCACCTGAATATATTAAGAGGTGAAATCTATTCCCATTATTGGAAAAACGAAGGAGATACTTCTTTCCATTTGGATGAAGATATCGATATGCCGCTCGACGATCCATTCTTCGATATCGACTACAGCGCCGACGGGAATGAAGCAGCAGAAGAAATAGCCCAACGCAAAGGCCAGTTATGGATCAACCAACGTGTCAAAGCATTATATGACGTCGATAAATTCGTTTATTCCGTCTGGAGTCCGCCTGCCTATATGAAAAGTAACGGCAGTGATTCGGAAGGAAATTTAAAATCTGCTTACTATCAAAAATTTGCCGATTATCTGTCAGCATTTTGTGATGCTTACAGTTCAGTAGGTTTGAAACCTTATGCCATATCACCAGCCAATGAACCGGAATATGCAGCTCCCTGGAGTTCTTGTCTCTGGTTACCGGGAACAACTACCTTGGGACGATTCATTGTTAACAACATGGGGCCGACATTTGCCGCCAATCATCCAGATGTGAAAATTATCTTCGGTGAAAATGCACAATGGACAGGTATTTTAGGTTTTATCATGGGTAGTAAAAATTATGTACGCGATATTTTAAATCTCAATACCCGCATTACCAATTACCCGATCATCGCAGCCGGACACGGTTATGTGGATCCGGTAACGAAAAAAGATCCAGGTATCGAACCGTTTACGAAGGCTGAATCAAAAAATATACCGGTATGGTTAACTGAAATCAGCGACCCGCATAATTCATACAGCACTTCCATAGAAGATGGACTTAACTGGGCAGTTAAATTCCACCGTTACCTTTGTGAAGCCAATGTAAGTTCAATTATCTGGTGGGCAGGAGCCCTACCCGACAGTGGTACTAATGAAGGGTTAATTTATATCTCTAAAAATCGTACGGACTACGAAACCGGTAAACGTTATGAGACTTTCGGAAACTTTACACGCTATATTCCTGTAGGTAGTACCCGCATCTCAGCCGAATACAACTCCGACCAAGGCTATATGGTATCCGGTTATAAAAAAGGCAATAACTTTACGATTGTAGCCATCAATACCAACGACACAGAAACGACTATCGACCTGGCGTTAGACAACAGCCAAACAGCTAGCCCACTTGCCGGTTACCTGACTGATGCCACCCACAAATGGGAAGCCTTGGAAACTATCCAACCGATAGGTAATACGTATATGATAACTCTTCCGGCAAAGAGCGTTGTAACCTTTACAGGAAACGTTGAATAACTTTAAATTTATAAGATCATGAAAAAGTTTTTTACACAAACAATTTTACTGGTTATCGCTTTATTAGCGGGAACAAGTGCAAAGGCTGTCAGTTATAAGATTGACGGACCGGAGACATTAACAACATTTGCCACATACAAAATAGTTACTGACGATGGTAGCGCATTACCATCTGGTTTAACGGCAACTTGGGATTATCCATCGGATTTTTATCGGATTGGTTATACGAATACCACTATCGAGTTAGGAAGAAAACAGGCAATAGGAACTTATACTTTATCTGCACGTTTAAGTAATGGTTCTTATGTAAGTAAACCTATTATTGCAAAAGAGATAGATCCTACAGAACCGACGCCAACCCCAAATCCGACAGCCTCAAATATATATGTACAACCGATAGAAGTTTCCAGAAATTATTATGGTCCATATGAAGATATTATGCAGTACAGACCATATACTGGCAAATACTATTATATGGGATATGACAATTTGAATGTAAAATTCTCTATCAAAAATAAAACAAACCAATCTATAACACTCTATAGTAATTCATTCAAAATAAACTATGGTACGCAAAAATTATATTATATACAAGATGTAATGAATGAATCAAACACCATTATTTCGTCTTTTACAGTTCCGGCAAACGGAACTGTAAACGCTATCTTTCGTTTAGGCAATGAATGGTATGAGAATCGAGTAAATGCAGATTATCCAGATCGTTATCAACCTGTTAGTTTATTCCTTTATTATAATGGAACTAAAACAGACGGCATTTCTTACAGTTATTTATTCAGTCGTACTGAAAGAAATAAGATCGCAGTTTCTCCTACGGTAGTAACATCAGATGTAACCGTCAAATCAACAGATGATTCAGCCATAAAATCTGTAAAAATTGTCGGAACAATGGGTGACCTTGTAAAAACAAGATCATACAATGGTAATTGTACAGAAGCACAGTTTGATCTTTCCAACTGTAAAAACGGTATCTATTACATTCAAGTCGAAAAAACAAATGGTATAGAGACAGCCAAGATCATCAAAAAATAACAACCTAAATCACATAAAAAATCAGTTTACTATCCTTCAAAATTAAGGATAGTAAACCCTTTATTAACCTAACAGAATTATTTTATCATTTAAATATTTAATCATGAACAGAAAACTAGCTTTTTCTCTATTACTAGGAGCCTTTGCGGTATCCAGTTGGGCGCAACAGGCAGTTACCGTAAAAGGTACGGTAAAAGACGCGGAGAACAACCCAGTCATCGGAGCAACAGTTGTTGTAAAAGGAACCACAATAGGTACAACAACTGACATTGATGGGAATTACACCATCAATGTCAACCCAGGACAGGTCCTGGAATTTTCGTATGTAGGTATGCAACAATCTTCTATCACTGTCGGGAACAAGAATGTAATCAATATCACAATGGCCGACGGTGAACAATTGGATGAAGTGGTGGTGATTGGTTATGGTACAGTGAAGAAAAGCAACTTAACCGGTGCTGTGGCTTCTGTATCAGGCAAAGACCTACAAGCCGGAGTAGCCCGTAGTGCATCTTCCGCCCTGCAAGGACGTATCGCCGGTGTATCTGTTTCTTCGGCAACAGGTCAACCGGGGCAAGACATGAACATCAATATTCGTGGTATCAGTTCGTTAAGTTCAACCAAGCCATTGTATGTAATTGATGGTGTCTATGGTGATATTAATATGGTAGACCCGAACGACATCCAGTCTCTTGAAGTGTTGAAAGATGCTTCTGCCGCAGCCATCTACGGTTCGCGTGCTGCTAATGGTGTTGTTTTAATTACGACAAAGAGCGGACGCACAGAGATGCCGACACGTGTGGAAGTCAATGCTTACTCCGGTATCCAGACCGTTGCCAAAACAATGGAAGTCATGAACACAGCTGAGTATATGGCCTTCTGTAAACAGCACCAAATCGGACAGAAGATTCCCGAATTTGTGAATGGAAACGGCATTGATACCGATTGGCAGAAAGAAACATTTGAAACGGCTCCCGTTACTAAAATCAACTTAAATGTTTCCGGTGGTGGCAAAACTTCCACCTATAACGTATCCGGTAGTTACCTGAACCAAAAAGGTATTGTAAAAACAACTGGTTATGAAGCTTGGAACATCCGTACCAAGAATACATTCTCCGCGTTCAACAACCATCTGCGTATGGGAACGAGTGTTTTACTGAAGATGTGGAACAAGGATTATGACGATCTGAGCTACAGTTCAGCCTTACGTAACCTGACAATGGTCCCCGTCTATGACACTAATAACCCCAAAGACGGCAGATGGGGATATGTACCCAGTTGGGGTAAAGGTGCCGACAATCCTGTCGGATGGGTAGAATCGCACGACAACCAACGCCATGGCATAGATCTTTTGATGAACGGATATGCTGAAGTCGATTTAGGATTAGAAGGATTGAAATATAAATTCAATGTAGGAGCCGAACGTTTACAACGCCGTTCATATGCCCACTCTACACCTTTCTACTTTGGTCCCTATTCCGAACAAAATGTGAACAAATTGAGCGAAGGGCACACGTGGGATAATACGTGGATGATTGAAAATACTCTGCACTATGATAATACATTCGGTAAACATACCGTATCGGGATTGCTGGGGTATTCTTCGCAACGTTATAGCTATCGTTCAATAAGTGCCTCTCGTGAAGGATTAACAGATGGTATTTTCGTTCTTGACAACGGTGCATCTGACACACAAACTAACGGGGGGAGCGCAGCAGCCAATACACTGGTCTCTTTATTCGCCCGTGGTATGTATAGTTTCGACAGCCGCTATATGGTAAGCGCCTCTGTCCGCCGGGACGGTTCATCCAAGTTTGCGGATGGACACCGTTACGGAGTATTTCCTTCTGCATCTGTCGGTTGGAATATCATGAACGAACAATTCTTCGAGAAAGCCAAAGAAACAGTCAACGAATTGAAACTGCGTGTGAGCTATGGTACATTGGGTAATTTGAACGGTGTAGGTAACTATGCGACTCAAAGTGTCGTAAACTCCGGCTACAACGCTGTACAAGGCGGTAGCTGGTGGCTAGGAGCCACAACAGGTGCCTCTTGGGTTTCTCCTGAAGATTTAACATGGGAAAAGACTAAGACGTTCAATGTCGGTACAGATGTTGCTATCCTAAACAATAAGTTGAGTTTGACGGCCGACTACTTCATCCAGCGCACGGAAGGTTTGTTGCTAGGCATCAACCAGCCGGGTAGTTCAGGTATGAGCGGTACACCGACTTATAACGCTGCCACTGTTGAAAACAAAGGGGTGGAAATTTCATTGAATCACCGGAATACAGTGGGCGAACTATATTACCATGTCGGTGTCAACCTATCAGCCATCAAAAACAACTTGAAAGAAATCACAACCCCAACCCGACAAGAATTTACCGGTTATACGCCTCATGACAAAGGGTATATCACGTGGGCGAAAGTTGGCAAATCCATCGGTTCGTTCTACTTGGTGAAGACAGACGGTATTTTCCAGAATCAGGCAGAAATCGATGCGTATGTAAACGCGAATGGACAGAAAATTCAGCCGAATGCCGTACCAGGTGACTTGAAATATGTGGATTATGACGGTGACGGCGATATCGACAACCTAGACCAGCAGTATTGCGGCAGCCCATTCCCGAAATTATCGATGGGTCTGACTATGGGAGCTGAATATAAAGGATTCGACCTGAACCTCTTCTTTGACTGTAATTTCGGTAATAAGATTTTCAACGGTATGCGCTACTACAGCAGTTATATGGACGGTGGTTTGCAGAATCTCTCCAAAGAGATGCTGAACGCTTGGACTGAAAGCAACCCGAATACAGATGTGCCACGCTATTATGGTGACAATGACCTAAACAACACCGGTTGGGCAATTACCGACCGCTGGTTGGAAAACGGTTCTTTCTTCCGCCTGAAAACATTGGAATTTGGCTATACACTACCTCAATCATGGACAAGCAAGGCCTTACTGCAAAACGTACGCATCTATACGGCAATGGACAACTTGTTTACTATTACAAACTACAAAGGCTATACGCCTGACTTGGGTGTAAACAGCGGTGATGGTGCAACCGGTCAGTCCGGTAGCGTGATGACTCGCGGATGCGACGATGGTCGTTATCCTTCTGCCCGTTCATTCACATTTGGTTTGCAGGTTAATTTTTAATCATATTTAAAAGCTGATAAAATGAAAACTTTATTCAAAACATACATGGTAGGTCTGGCTATGGGAACATTATGTCTGACCTCTTGTAACGAGTCGGATTTCCTGACCGAAACTAACCAGAATGAGCCATCTAGCTTGACATTCTGGAAAACAGAAGCAGATGCCAATAAAGGTTTGGCAGCCGTTTATAACCTATTGGCAGAAAAGAATTACGGATATTACAGCGGTTTTGAAGGATACACCCATCTCCAAATGCGCTCTGACGATATGTACCCGACACGAGGGGAAGAGCCCAAAATTTGGCAGGTCTTGTCTTTCACCAACACATCTGATACATACAGTATTTGGGATCCGTTGTATAAAACTATTCAACTGGCGAATGTCTTTATCTACAATGTCGAACAGGTAGAAATGGATGCAGCCAAAAAGGCCCAAATGATTGCAGAGGCTACTTTCATCCGCGGAAACTGCTATTTTCAGTTATACTGCAATTTTGGCCGTGCCGTTATCCATACCCAACCGACCGGATTAGAAACAGGTGACGCATTCATTCCACTGTCTTCTAAAGAAGAGGTTTTGGCACAAGCAGCCAACGACTTCGCTGCTGCCAAGAACTCCCTTCCGGAAACACGTTCCAAAGAGGAATTAGGACGTATCACTCGCGGGGCTGCCATTGCCATGTTGGGAAAAGCATATGTTTGGCAAGGTAAATTTGCAGAAGCCAAAACGGAGTTTGAAAGTATCATGGGTAAATATGACCTGATGGAGAATTATGAAGACAATTTCCGCGATGATCATGAGTTCAACAAAGAATCAATCTGGGAAATCAATTATGACAATTTCGGAAACGAAGGTGATTCTTGGGGTAGTAATATTGGCGGCAACGCCTATATGGGTAACGTATTGGCCCACTATTTCGGACCGCAATTGCCGCAAGGTGGCGGTTGGTATAAGATGCAACCTTCTCCCTGGTTGGTAAAAGAGTTTATATCGGAACCACGTGAAGCCGGTGCCGACTCTCGTTGGGATAAACGCCTTTATACGAACTGTTTCTTCAAATATTCCGATTATGCGGACAGCAAAGCTGACGAAAAATGGTTTAACGGAGTCGCTTTCGATGATTTCTGGTCGTTGAATGAGGAAGGTAAGATGAAAGTTCATCCGGCATTTCCAGAAATTGATGGTAAAGCGGGCCGTTTCCTTTGGAAAAAGTTCACTTGCTGGTGGAACGAAGGCGGTTGTACGATGTATAACAATCCAAAAGGCCGTTTGAACAATTTCCGCATCATGCGTTTTGCCGAAGTCCTGCTGCTACATGCCGAAGCTGCTCTTGAAACGGGCGACATCAACGGTGCCGATGCAGATTTGCAACGTATCCGTAATCGTGCCGGTCTGCCTGAGAAACATTTCACCAACAGCACAGACGCGATGAAGGAGATACGTCATCAGAACTTACTGGAACTGGCCGGCGAATGTCACCGCTGGTTTTATCTGACTCGCTGGTACTCTTATCCGGAATTGAAAGCCTTGATGCAGGAACGCAAGAAAGACACATACCGATATGACGACAATGGCAATATCATTGATATCATAGATACACAAAATTTCCAGAACTTCCAGGAAAAGCACATGTATCTGCCAATTCCGCAAAGTGAAATCAACACCAATCCGATGGCGGAACAGAATGAATTGTGGAAATAAATAAACACTGAAAGAGGGTGCCAAACAGGTTCTATCGCCTTTTGGCACATCTCTTCCTCTCTCTTTTTACTATAAAAACGAATAGACATGACAAGTAAAAACTATCTATATTATTTTCTGATTGTTTGTCTCTGTATGGGGAATGTAGGCTTGTTTACGGCCTGTAGCGAAGATAAACAAGAAACGTGGAGCCGCCCGGAAGTATTGACAGAGATAGATGCCTTTATCAAAGAGGGAATATTGTTACAATCATGGGAAGAAAAAGGAGCTTCTTACTTATTGTCTTTTGAAAATGAAAAACTATTGGAGTTCCCGACCGACCAGATCCGAGAGATCAGGCAAGATGCCAACCAATGGAGCACGATCATTACACTAACCAACGGTCAGGAATATCTCATCCCCACCATCGGAAAATCAATCGACAAGTTTGTCAAAGAGATCAAACTCAATCCATCCGGATATAATCCGCTGGCTGCATTCATCCGTATGGAGGTACCGGCCAAAGGATGTTTCAAGATTAAAGTATATGCCAAAGAAGGAGCCAAAGCATCCGACTTGGAACACACGTTCGATTTTGTAGACAATTATGTACAAGACGTGACCGTTTTAGGGCTTTATGAAAATCATACCAACCGAATAGACCTGACCTATATGAATAAAGAAGGAATTGAACGGGGGCATACAACCATTGAAATCCAAACTCCACCCCTTGGCATCAAACGTCTCCCAACGCATTGCATCCTCAAAATGGATGCTGGCAAAATGGAACCGGGCATGACGATGATTGCCTGCCCAGGTGAGAGCGAAACAGACACATCCCTTCCTTATATGGTCGACATAGACGGTGAAGTCCGTTGGGTATTAGACTGGGAAAAATCGGAAGAGTTGACACATATCGGTATGCAATGCGGCCTACATCGCCTGAAAAACGGAAATTATGTGGTCGGTGATTTCAATAACAGCCAAATCGTCGAAGTAGACCTTTTGGGAAATATCGTCCACCGGGTAGACATTGGCAGCAAAGGATACGGTTTCCACCACGAAGTTTATGAAACAGAAAGAGGAACCATCTTGGTGGCAGCCAACAAACAGAACGCCAAACTGACAAATGGTAATTCGCGCATCATGGATCATATCATCGAGCTTAACCTCGAATCGGGAGGTATCGTGCAAGAGTGGGACATGGCCACAATGATGGATACGACTCGCTATGGACGGGTAGACCAATCTATCCCCGGCTCCGAAATATACGGACAAACAGCCTCCAACTGGCTACACAATAACGGAGTCAGAGAATTTAATGGCAATATATTGGCTACCGCACGTTGGCAGGGTGTCCTCCTATTTACACCGAAAGGAGAGCTAAAATGGGTCATTGCTCCCCACAACAAATGGCGGGAAGAGTATCGTCACAATCTATTGCAGCCGCTAGACAAGAACGGACAACCTATTACCGACATCGAGGTGTTGGAGGGACGCAAATCGCATCCCGATTTCGACTGGGTCTGGGGCGTACATTGTCCCGTTGCTATGCCTAACGGCCAAGTGCTGGTGTTTGACAACGGCTACTGCCGGAACAACATTGCTCGTCAAAACAACGATCCTTTGTCGTATAGCCGTGCCGTTGCCTACAAGATTGATGAGCAGAACATGACAATTCAACAGATGTGGAGCTATGGGCAGGAAAGAGGGCTTTCATGCTATTCGCCAGCCACATCATCCGTGCAATACTTGAAACAGAGTGGCCACATCCTGTTTTGCCCCTCGACCGGCAGTTATTTGCAGGAAGGGAAAGCTGGAGGACGAGTAATTGAGATAGACCCTAAAACCAACGAGGTGATTTTCGAAATGGAGGTCTATCCACAATCATACATCGGATTTCACCGTGCCAACCGCATCTCCCTCTATCCCGAAGGTCTTTAATACATTATTCCGAACTGCCATTCTCAATACGCCGTATTGAGGACGTCAATATGACGTATTGAGCGCGTCAATACGGCGTATCGAGAAATTAACATATTTATTAATTAAAAAACAAAAAGCTATGCCATTCTACAAGAAAGCGTACAACTCAAAACAAAAAGTGCATTACCCTCGTGCCATCGTGCAAGGGAAGCCAGTAGAAACGGAAACGATTGCCAAAGACTTGGCGAAAATCTCCACAGTCAGCAACTCGGACGTTCAGGCCGTACTTGGCGATATCGCCGGTGTGATGCACACTCGTATGGCACAAGGCAAGAGCGTTCATATCAAAGGATTGGGCTATTTCCGCTACACCCTTAACACGGTAGGCGTAAAAGATATCAAGGATTTCAACTTCGCCAAACAGGTAAAAGCCGTCCGCGTTGAATTTATTCCCGAACGTACGAAAATGGCAGGCGGCAATTACAGTCGTGCCCTGGTGGACAGCGACGAACTGGAATGGATCGAACTTTCGCCCGAAACGGAAGATACGACTCCCGGCGATGGTGGCGAAGGCGACCGTCCGGAGATCGAATAGAACAGAACACATTGCCGCATACCGGTAAATTACATAGATAAATAAAGAACAATACGATAATGGAAATCAATTTCTCAGATACGATCGAAAAGTTGCAGATACAACATGAAATGCTTCTATCTGCAGAGAATGTCCCTCTGGATGCTCCCCGCAGCATCGCTACACGTTATAAAAACCCTGTCGTTACAGCATCACATGTGCCGCTCGAATGGCGTTACGACCTGAATCCGGAAACCAACCCGTATTGCCTGGAACGCATCGGGGTAAATGCCTGTATGAATTCAGGTGCCATCAAATGGAACGGTAAATACCTGCTGATGGTACGCGTAGAGGGATTCGACCGCAAATCGTTCTTCGCCATTGCCGAGAGTCCGAACGGGGTAGATAACTTTCGGTTTTGGGAACGTCCGGTCAATCTGCCGGATATCGACCCGGAAGAAACCAACGTGTATGATATGCGCCTGACGGCACATGAAGACGGGTGGATATACGGTATCTTTTGCAGTGAACGGCATGACCGGACAGCTGCCCCGGGTGATCTGTCTTCGGCTGTGGCCAAAGCCGGGATTGTCCGTACCCAAAATTTGATCGACTGGGAAAGGTTACCCGATCTGAAATCGAAAAGCCAGCAACGCAATGTTGTGCTGCATCCGGAATTCGTGGATGGGAAATATGCATTATATACCCGTCCGCAGGATGGTTTTATCGATGCCGGTAGCGGTGGCGGCATAGGCTGGAGCCTGATCGATGATATAACAAACGCGTCTATTCTCTCTGAACAAATTATAGACAAACGCCACTATCATACAATCAAAGAGGTCAAGAATGGGGAGGGACCACATCCTATCAAGACTCCGGCGGGCTGGTTACATCTGGCCCACGGAGTCAGGGGATGTGCTGCCGGATTGCGCTATGTACTTTATCTGTACATGACATCGCTGGAAGATCCGACCAAAGTCATCGCACAGCCTGGAGGCTACTTCCTCGCTCCGTGGGGGGGAGAACGGATCGGGGATGTGTCGAATGTGCTATTTTCCAACGGATGGATTGCCGATGAAGATGGAAAGATATTTATATATTATGCATCCAGCGACACCCGGATGCATGTAGCAGTTTCTACTGTAGAAATACTGGTTGATTATTGTATGAATACCCCGGAAGACGGTCTGCGTTCTGCCACTTCCGTGGCAAAGATCAACGAGCTGATTGACAAGAATAAACAATACAAGATGATGTGTCAAAAGTTGAAATTAAGGAACGCAGATCTCTAATCATTATCCGGCAAAACTTTATTGGGAATAGCAACAGTAAGACTATCTACGCAAGCTGTTCCCAATATGCCTACTCCTCCTTCGATATTATTGAATACACGAACCGGTTCGGCAAGACCAATATCCGCAAGGTCGTTATTCAATGATCCGTCATTCAAAGAAGCCAAAGCTAACATATATTTATAATAAGATTCAGATATAGCGTATAGATAAACCCTCATTGAATCCGGCATAATAGGCTCAGAACTTTCAGGTGAATAAGAATAACCACCTTCCAACTTCATAGTATATTCCTTCCCGTTAAACAACTCATCCGAAAAAGGCCGTCCTTGTCCGCCAGACAACCAGTCATTTCCCATTACCTTATCCAGAATAGTAATTTTATTTTCAAATATCGGTTCAGAAGCAAAATTAACAGACTGCAAATTCCATTTATAAGATCCCCTGTAAACCTGCGTTTTCTCCCAGTCGTCCCCCACATAATCATACTCCGGATAGCCTCTGGCAAAACGAATAAGATAGCAGTTTCCAGCAGATGGATCATCCCGGAATGTAACTTTCAAACGTTCCTGAAAATAGCTATAATAAGGATTCTGATTATAATAATTTTCCACAGCAAAATTAAGTAATGTAGGAGGACCCGGTATTACATCTTCTGCCATAACCGGTTTATACCCATCCATTTTCGCTTCAATACGTATTTTATCTCCGACAGCCGGGACATAAGTAGCCACATAGCCTCCAAACATATTATAATTATACGCATTTAGATCAAATGATAACTGTTCTACAAAACGGTCATTTACGTATAACTTGACATCCGCGTTTTCCATAAGAAGGTTAACTCCGCCCTCCGTGTAAAACCAAGTACGTGACAAGGAAGCAATTATCGGTTTGTCCTGTATAATGACACAGTTCAATACAAGCTTAGGCTCCGGACGCAAATGCTCCAGATCAATCTCTTTCATACAGGAAGTAACTAATAAAAGAAGAGCTAAAAGAAATATATGTTTCATATGCATACTCATAATCATTAAAATTTATAGGTATAAGAAATAGAAGGAATTATAGGCATTATTCCAATAGTTTTAAAGACCGGTACATTCTTACCGTAAGAACTGCCTGGATCAGGAACCGTCTTATCACTTTTATAAATCATAAAAGGATTCATGCGGGAATAGACATTATATATGCTAACTGTCCAGATACCCATCCGCCCTTTCTTTTTAGGACGATATATCTTGATTCCTAAATCGAGTCGATGATAGGCTGGCAACTGATAATTATTTCGTCCTTCGTAATAATCGATTGACTCGCTTGCACCCATATAACGGTTATCATTATTCGTTGGAGAACCTGTTCCATTTTCATAATAGTTTTCCAAAGATAACGTCACATGGTTTCCGGAAGCATACGACCAGGCTGCAGAAAGTTCGACTTTAGGAGATATCTTATGCATCACCACTATATTCAATTTATGCCGGTTATCAAAACGAGCCGGATAACGTGCTCCCTGATTCAGTTCGTCAAACTGTCGGTCGGACCAGGACAGGCCATAACCCACCCAACCCGTCGTACGACCGGTTTCTTTACGTACCATAAATTCTGCTCCATAAGAACGTCCCTCACCAGCCGTCAGTTTGTCTTCCCAATTGACAAAGGAAGGAGTAAAGGTATGTCCGTCACGATATTCCAACAGATTATCCAATGTTTTATAATATCCTTCAACAGAGAAATTATACTCTTTATTAAGATTGTAGTAGAAACCGGCAGAGACCTGGTCACTTATCAGCGGTTTCAATTTTCGTGTAACCGGCATCCAGGCATCGGTCGGTAAACTGATAAAACTATTACTAATCAGATGTACATATTGATTCATTCGGGAATAAGAAGCTTTAAAACTCAGATTATCATCCAGCAACCAACGAAGAGATACCCGCGGTTCCAGTCCGGTATAAGTCTTTCCCTGTACATTGAAAAGACTGAAACGCAAACCGGCATTCAACCTTACAGCAGACGATAATGTCCAGTCATCTTCGGCATAGACTCCGGCTTCATGCCCCCACAACAAATCGTTTGCAAATTCCTGTCCTATCTCGACTGATGTTTCTTCATTCTTTTCATAAGCTACCGAACGATTGTATTCCGGATGAAAACGGTGTACCAGATAATCACCTCCAAAACGAATATGATGAGCAGATGCCGGCAGATAATCAAATGAAGTGCGCAACCCAAAATCTGTAATACCCGTATTTGTTTCATTCTCCCTGAACGAATCAGAATAATCCTCATCTCCTTCGTTTCCTACCACATCGTGTTCTGTATTCCTCAATCTGGAATGATAACGGGTAAAAACACCTGACACTTTACCAAACAAACGGTTATTAAACACATAAGTCCAACCGGCAGTAGCCATGATATTCCCCCAACGGAGGGATACATCGGAATCATAATTATAATTATTGTCACTATCTTGATCCGGGAAATCTGTACTTCCTCCTTTCAACACATCATTACCATTGTAAAGACTCAGATACATGCGGCTACGGTCGTTAAATATATGATTCACCTTCAGGTTCAGATCATGAAAAGCGTAACGGGCCCGCAGACGTGTTCCATCCTTCTTCGTTATCTTATTGGCGATAGCTACAGCCGGAGCTGAAAGTACATCCAGCCAGGTACGCCGCAAACCTATATTAAAAGAAGTACGGTCTTTTATGATAGGCCCTTCGAAATTTAGATTACCGGAAATCAAGCCAATTGAAGCACTACCGTGATATTCCTTCATATTACCCTCTTTTGTATGCACATCCACTACAGACGAAAGTCGTCCGCCATAACGCGAGGGGAAACCGGATTTGAAGAAATCCATACCGCTGATCGCTTCCGGATTAAATGCCGAGAAGATACCGCCGATATGATTGATCTGATACACCGGGTTACCATCGATCAGGAATAAGTTTTCATCCACATTACCGCCACGGACATACATTCCTGCCGTTCCTTCCGTACCGGCCGACACGCCTGGCGTCAACTGCAAAGTCTTGATAATATCAGCCTCCCCAAACATTACGGGAGTAGAGCGGATCGTTTGCTGATTAATTTCCAATGCTCCCATCTGGGTACTTAGCACAGATTGCTTGTCATTACTTTGTCCGGTTATGACAACTTCCTGCAACGAAGCCGAAGGCTCCAGTTCGATAGTAAGCACTGTATCGCGCTCAAGTCCGTTAAGAATATGCTGATGACTGGTATAACCAATATAAGAAGAACGAATTGTAATATCCCCTGGTGGCAGTGTCAGGCTGAAAAAACCGAAATTATTGGAAGCTGTTCCCACACGACTATGGGCTTCATAAACCGAGGCCCCGATCAGAGATTCGGCGGATCTTTTATCACGCACAAAACCACTGACCGTTACCTGCTTGGGTTTACGCTTCAGAACCACTACGTTTCCTGTCATCTTGTACACTACCGGAAGATTCGCGAACAAACGCGTCAGGCAATCCGTCAGTGCTTCATCATCCGCACGGAACGTTGTTTTCTGAAGTCCACTCAACAAAGATGATTCGTAAGAAAAGGTTACTCCGGTTTGCTTCTGGATTTCGTCCAGGATTTCCCGAACAGAGGCCTTTTGCATGTTCAACGTAACCATCCGTGTTTCATCCACTCTATTTGTCTGTGCCTGAAGGCCGGACAAACTAAAAATCATCATCATTACTACCAAGGTAACACGGGCAAATTGTTTTGCAGGGTATACTTTCTTCATCTTGTTATTTGTTGATATCTGTTTTTAAGACAGATTTTCCGGAAATACCCCTATCAGGTAAGACAAAAAAAATTAAACCTAGGAATATTCCCCTTTTTTGCTTATCTTTGTAGAAGAGTTAGAGATATAAATCATTATTGCACAGTTCTCCTTATCATTTTAAGCAGGTCTCTCCTTTAATTATACTCCTCACTCCACTTAGTATTTATCTTATAAAAAAAGTTATATGGCAAGATCAATGACAGTTGACAAACGTGAAAATGAAAAAAAAAGACTCGCTAAACGAGCAGAAAAGCAAAAGAAAAAAGAAGAAAAGAAGTTATCCGGCAAGGCAAGCAGTTTCGAGGATATGATTGCTTATGTCGATGAGAATGGAGTAATTACTTCAACCCCACCCGCGGAAAATATCAAAAAAGAAGAGATCAACCAGGAAGAAATACTGATCTCGGTACCTAAAAAGGAAAAAGAGGAACCGGTCGTTTTAAAAGGTAAAGTCGATTTCTTCAATACATCCAAAGGATTCGGTTTTATCAAAGAACTGGTAAGAGGTGAAAGATACTTTTTCCACGTAAACAATTTACTTTCAAAGGTTGAAGAAGGTGATATTGTTACATTCGACCTGGAACGTGGTTTGAAGGGAATGAATGCAATCAATATATCTTTGGAGAACGAACCGGAGAATAAAAATCCGGAAGACGATATCACTTAATATTAAATAGACAAAAGTATGAAAAGGGAAATCAACATGCGGTCAGACAGGAATCAGGCCAATCAATTAATTGAAAATTCACTGAAAGAGTATAAAAAAAGCATTGGCGAGGTAATACTCGTTTCAGTAGGTCCGCGAACAACTATTGAATTGCCGGCCAGTCTGACACAGGCAGAGAGAGAAGCCCGTATCGAGATCTATAAAAAATTACATAGTTCGAAGATCTAAAAATCTCAATCAGATGGATACAACCTAGTACCACACGTGCGTCCGATCACCGAAAGGCATTGTAAGGCGGCGTGTGGAAATCTGATAACCTGTCACTACTCCGAAACCGTCGGTTACGTTTGAATAAACGGCAGTCGGTTCCAGCAAACCATCCAGAAAAGCATCTCCTAAAGAGATAGAGAAACCGCGAATCTTTTTCAAGTAGTTATAATAAGCTTCCGAAATAGACATCAGATGGATATCATAATGTACAATAGCTTCTATCGAATCATTCTTAAAAGAACTTTCCGGGAAAAAGGAACTGGTCAACGTGTACTCTTTCCCATCAAACATCTCATCGGATAAAACACCTCGGCAATAAGTCCCGTCATACTCCTCCAGAGCGGGAGATGGAATGCCTTGCTGAAATGCAGGATCATCATAAACCAGCCTGAAGTCATAAGATACAATTACGACCTCTACACTGTCACCGGAAATTACAGAGTCTCCCCAATTATCGTTAAATGAACTTACCCACATCACCTTATCCCCTTTACGATATTCGACCAGACGTTCCACCACCAAACGATAATAATTCCGGACAGAAGGATCATCTTTCAACGTCAGATATATCCGCGTACGCGCCGAACTATAATCAGAGGTAATCACACTGGCTGTATCGAGTGATAATATATCTGTTTTTGAAGGAATAATGGTTTCCCCCTTTACCGGATCAAATCCCGGAGCCTGGGCTTCAAGCCGTACTTTGTCACCAGCCTGCACGTGACAACCCGGTAGTCTGAACTGCCCTTTATATGCCGTGCTATCGGCCGGATCGTCGGATCGCTGCATGGTTCCCCGGAAAGTCTCATTCACGTAAACATCAACCTTCACCCCTTCTTCCGGTAAATCATATTCCGGGACACTATCCAGCAAAAACCAGCTTTTTGACAAAAAAGCCGCCACTTCCCGTTCCGGTGTTACGGATGCATTCAGAACCAACACCGGAGGTGCAGGGTCAAGTTTTAATATCACATCGCGTGTACACGAGAGACATATGAATAATAGCAGCAGAGACAACGGGAACAATAATATCTTTTTCATAACGATCAGAATTTATAAGTATAAGACACAGAAGGCAGGAACAGAAACAGGATGGATTGTTCCAGATATATATTTTTCTTTCCTGTCTCACCGTCTATATAATAATGAGTTCTCACAGAAAACGGATTCGGATGAAGATACGCATTGCAAAGGCTCAGGTTCCAGACTCCCAGACGTCCTTTCTTTTTATAACGATAGAAATTCACCCCCAGGTCAAGACGATGATAAGGTGAGAGTTGATAGTTATTACGCGAACTGGCAGCATAAGCGACACCTTCGCCCTCCTTTAGTATAACGTCTTCTCCCTGCATATAGCCATGGTCGGTCTGCCCGGTTCCTCCATGATAGATCTGATCCATGATAGTAATATGATTACCAGAGGCAAACATCCAGGCGGCAGTCAGCTCTACTTTACGGGAAATTTTATAAGTTGCCACCAGATCAACCTTATGGCGATTATCATATTTGGATGGGAAACGGCGCCCTTTGTTCACACTACCGTCCGGAAACCGGCGGTCAGACCAGGACAACGTATAACCGATCCAACCGGAAAGGCGTCCGGACTTTTTCTGGGCCATCAACTCCATGCCATACGCACGACCATATCCCATACCAACCCGCTCTTCCCAGTTAGAATAATCCGTACCGACCGGAATGCGATCTTTATATTCTATCAGATTATTCATCCGCTTGAAATATCCTTCCACAGAAAAATTATACTGCCTGTGTAATGTATAATAAAGACCAGCTGTAAACTGATGGGCATTCATCGGCCTGATATTACGGGTAACGGGCACCCAAATATCCGTAGGCTGGCTGATATAAGAATTGGAAAGCAAATGGATATACTGGTTCATTTTCGTATACGACAGTTTTGCCGATAAATTACGCGCCAGCAAATAACGGGCGGATAAACGAGGTTGCAAAGAGAAATAAGTCTCCCCCTGCACATGAAAGGTCGTTGCACGCAAACCGACATTAGCGGTCAGGCGTTCTATCACATGCATCTCTTCTTCCGCAAACAGAGACACTTCGTGACCGCGGATCAGCGAGTTTGCATAGACCGTATTGGTCTTCTGCGATTTGACAGAATCTTTGTATAAACTCTTCATCGTATTCTGCTCCGGACGGAAATTATGGAAAAGATAGTCTCCCCCGAACTTCAGACGATGTTTCTCATGCAGACGATAATCGAAAGACGCACGCAGGCTGACATCTTCCATCGCCGAACGGTAATGGTTTTCCTGGCTGAATAACTGCCGGTCCTTCCGATTGGGCGATAAAGTATATCCTTCCTTATCCTGCTGGATATGCGAACGATAACGCGTATAGCCTGCCGTAAACGTAGCAAACAATTTATTACTGAACACATGGCTGATCCCGACCGAACCGATCAGGTTTCCCCAGCGCCAACGGAAATCTTTACCTACACGATCTTCTTCGTCTTTCTCCTCTCCGTTCAGATAACTGTCGCTTCCCATATAAAAACTCATATAACCACGTGTCCGGTCACTAAAGGAGTGGTTTACTTTCGCATTCATATCGAAGAAATGATAACCACCCCTGATCTTCTTCTCTTCCCCGCTGTTGAGAGCTTTCAGCAAAGGCCAGGTAATCAGCTCCATCCAGGTACGCCTGACAGACACATTGAAAGAGGATTTTCCTTTTACGATAGGCCCCTCCAGGTTGCCCCGCAAAGCCAGCAGACCAATCGAAAGATTACCATGATATTCATACCGGTCGCCATCATTGGTCCTTACGTCTACTACGGACGAAAGCCTTCCTCCGTATTCGGCAGGAAAGCTTCCTTTATAAAATGTTGCATTTTTGACGGCATCCGGGTTAAAGGCGGAAAAGAAACCGAGCAGATGGTTGGTGTGATAAACCGGATTGCCATCCAGCAAAAAGAGGTTCCCATCCGCATCACCTCCCCGGACATGAAGTCCGGTCATCCCTTCGGTCCCCACTGCAACACCGGGCAATCGTTGCAGGGTTTTCACCACATCCGTCTCCCCCAGCAGGGCAGGCATCGACTTGATACGCTGGGCAGGCACCTCCACAACCCCGGTTCGCGTGCTTAATACCTCCGATCGGGGATTCAGTCCCTCCACGACCACTTCGCCCAATGCCCTCGACGAAAGCAAAGGTATATCTATCAATGTATCGCAAGACAATTCAAATGTAACCTCTTTCGCTTCGTATCCGACATAAGAGGCCCGCAAGGTTACTTTTCCGGGTGGAAGCGTGATACTGTAAAAGCCATAATTATTGGTAGTCGTACCGGTTCTGGATTTACGCTCAAAGACATTGGCATTGATCAGACTCTCATACGACACCGAATCGCGGACAAAGCCACTGATCGTATACAGCCGCGGCTTCCGTTTCAGTATCACGATCTGCCCTGTCTGCCGGTAAGTAAGAGGTAAGGTGGAAAATAATCTTCTCAGGCAATAGGAAAGCGATTCGTCCTGTGCCTTGAATGAGATTTTCGGAAACTCATCCAGCAGAGACGATTCATAGGAGAAAAAGATTCCGGTTTGCTTTTCCAGTTCCTGTAAGATTTCCAACAAAGGGACCTGTCGTTTGTCCATCGTCACCGTAGGCGTCGGTTCCACCGGAAGATCGACAACAAAGGCTTCTTCCCTGGCTTTTACCTGGGAAAAAAGCATAAGAAGCCCTGTCAGCAATATCCATATACGTTCCATAGATTACTTATTTATTGGGGTCAGGAGCCAGGCGGGTATCGAGTGTCTGGTTGATAACCAATAAAACATCTTCCAGCGGAAGATCATTGAAAGTGGCCGTCAGTTTCAGATTCGGAGTTTCTGCTTTATTGATTATATTCACCTGATAATATTCATTCAGATCGCTGACCACCTTCTCCAACGGGGTGTCATTGAAGCGCAACTGCCGGGTTTTCCACGACAGGGTATTAAGGTCTTCTTCTTCCAGTATCGTGATTCCTTTACTTTCCATAGAATAAGAGGCCGACATTCCGGCGGTTAATATAACTTTGTCCGTTTCACTGCCGGTAACGCCAAAGCTGACTTTACCGGTCATCACATCCACATCCGTCCCGTCCGGCTGTTCATCTATCTGAAAACTAGTGCCGAGCACGGTGACTTCCGTCCGTTCAGTATATACAGAGAAGGGGCGTGCTTCATTCCGCGTCACTTGGAAAAAGGCTTTTCCTTTCATCTCCACTACACGCCGTTCCTTTCCGTAAGCTTTTTTATCATATCGGATGGAAGAATTACCAGCCATCGAAATCAATGTGCTGTCGGGCAGGTAAACTTCCATGATTTGTCCCGGTTCGGTCGTAACAGCAACCCATTCGGGCGAATTACGATCGGTCATAAAATAAGTACCAAAACCAATGAGCAGCAACAACACCGACGCAGCCGCCATCCAGTAGCGACGGAAAGAGACCGTATGGCGTACCTGATGCTTGCCGGCAAACTTTTGCCAAGCCTTATCAGTATCCAGACGTCCTTCCTCGTAGTGTTTCGCTACGAAACGAATGCGTTGTTCCAGTTTATGTTCCTGCTCGTTGTTCATATATATTATTTTCTAAAACCTATATCCTACTGTAAAGCTTACAGTATGATAGTTTAAAGCTACATTTTCATATTCGTACTGCTTGCCCAATCCCATATCGTAAGCGACATTAAAGGAAAAGCGTTTCACATCAACTCCGGCATTCAGCGCAACCCCCCAGTCAAAACGTTGAAGACTGCTGTTTTTGAACGGATTAACAGACTCATCTACATGCCATGTACCTTTTTCGGATACTTCCAAAAACTTTGACTTGTACTTTCCTCCAATGCCATAAGCAAGATAAGGACCGACTGCGACATGCATTTTTATATCATCTCCAATTTTCCAATTAAAGCGGGCAAGTACCGGTAATTGCAAATAATCTCGACGAGTACTTCCTTCATTCACATAAATTCGCTCTATTCGCATATCGGTTGGAAGGCTTAAACTTCCTCCTTGTCCATAAAAACCGTAGTAGCCGTCCATTTGCCATATAATATCCGAATTCCTTGAGGCGAAACTTAAATAACAGTCATTCCAATTTCCATCTTTATCCATTGCTTTACCTACAGCTCCTCCGTATGAACTTTTCCCCGCTCCGCGTTGTACATAATACAGGCCGGATTGAAGTGAAAACAATCCTGAACCAAAAGTATAACTCACAGCCGCACCGGCTTTAAAACCGACAGCAGCAGGCGAATCCTTGTACTTCGTCACATTCATTCCGGCCTCAGGAGTTACAGACCATTGTGCACTAACCTCCGTCACACACATCAACATCATCATCAACATCACGCAAGATGTAATCTTCTTCATCATCATTTCTCTCATTCTTAGTGAAACAAAAATTTGTAATACCTTTTGTCTCTAAGACAGAGTTAATGGAAAAAACCCCTACTCCGGATAAAACTTTTTTCTCAGGTCACGCCAGCCCCAAGAGAAAGTTATAGATACGCACAGCTGTTTCCCGCAACGCTTTCAAAGCCTTACCCATCTGATTCTCAACCGTCTTGATTGAGATATTCAGTTCTTCCGCAATCTCCTGGTACTTCAGGCCGTCGCGTTTGGAAAGTAAAAAGATTTTTTTGCGTTCGGGAGGTAAACCGTCGATAGCATTCCACAGCCGGGCATCGCGTTCGGCATTATACATCTGCTCCTCTTCCGACGAGTCTTCCATATCCGGAAACTGGTCGGTAGTCTGCAATTCGACCGGCTGAGTCACCAGCGACAGGGAACGGTTGCGTACTGCCTGATACATATAGGATTTAAGATTCTCAATCAACACATTATTGATATTCTTATCCCATACATCGGCAAAGGCTTGCTGTACAATATCCTCCGCATCATCTAACCGTTCAGTGAAACGGAGTGCAAACAAGCACAGAGGTTTATACAAATCCCTGAAATACTGTTCAAACTCTCCGCTGGAAATGATTGCCATACGTTTGCTATCTGTAACTATTCGCCACAAAGTAAAGCAGATTTCTTGATAGTCAGATATAATTTCAACATCTTTATCACATATTTAAGAAATTATGGGCTAAAGGATAGTTAATCTATTATCAAATCCAGCACGATTTATTGCAAGATTGTTATCTTTGTTGTGTAACAAAAAAGACAGGAGGTAGTATGAACCACATTTTACACAATAAACTGGAAGCTCTAAAAGAGCTTTGTCGGCGGTATAAAGTAAAAAGCCTTTATGCTTTTGGTTCGGTAAATACACCCCGATTTACCGAAAAAAGCGATATCGACCTACTGATAGAGTTCGAGCCGGATATTTCTATTGAAGAATATACCGATAATTATTTTCTTTTACATAATAAACTAACAGAGTTGTTTCGAAGGAAAATCGATCTTGTCACTCATCGTTCACTCTCAAACCCATTCTTTATTGCCGATGTAGAACAGACAAAACAGCTTCTTTATGGCGCGTAGTATTCAGAAATATCTATATGATATACAACAATCGATCTCATCGATCGAGGAGTATCTGGGTGAGAAAAGAGATTTCTTCGCTTATGAACAAAACAAACTATTGCGTAGAGCAGTAGAACGGGAACTGGAAATTATCGGTGAAGCAGCAAAGCACATATTAGATATGGAACCCGACATTCAGATAGATGACGCCAGAAAGATTGTTGACCTGCGTAACTTTGTAATTCATGGCTATGATAAAGTCGACAACGTCATTATCTGGGGAGTAGTTAACAAAAATCTGCCGAAACTAAAAGAGCAAGTTGAAGACCTATTAGGAGGTTTCACCATATTATAAAGGCACACAGAATAGATCTCTGCGTGCCTCTCTTTTTTCTTCTAAACTATCCTGAAATCAATACGACCGGAACCCGATAATTTCACGCACTTCCGCTAATGTTTTAGCGGCGCTTTCGCGGGCTTTTTCGGCTCCCATGCGGGCTACTTTCTCCATGTATTCCTCGTTGGAACGGATGTCGATAATCTTTTCGCGGATCGGTGCACAGAAGTTGTTGATATCTTCTGCCAGCTGCTTCTTCAAATCGCCGTAACGAATTTCGCAGTTGTTGTACTTTTCGTTGAAGAAATCGTATGTATCTTTCGTTGAAACGATATCCATCATGGCAAACAAGTTGGCAATCGGTTCGGGCTTCACACTGTTCGGTTCCGTAGGACCGGCATCGGTGACTGCCTTCATGACCTTTTTCTTGATTGCTTTTTCATCATCGATCAGATAGATGGCATTGCCTTCGCTCTTACCCATCTTACCGGAACCGTCCAGGCCAGGCACTTTTACTGCCTTCTCTGTCAGGTGGAATGATGCCGGTTCGGGGAAGAAATCGACTTCAAACGTTGAATTGAAGCGGCGGGCAAAACGACGGGCCATCTCCATATTCTGTTCCTGGTCTTTCCCTACCGGCACTTTCACGGCTTTGTGAATGATGATATCGCCGGCCATCAAAGTCGGGTAAGTCAGCAAACCTGCACTTACACTATGACGGTTTCCTTCGTTGAAGATTTCTTTTTCCACGTCACCTTCCGCCGTATTTACACGGTCGATATGAAGCATCTGACGCGCCTTATCCTTGAAAGAAGTCGTACGCATCAGTTCGCCGATACCGGCATTCATATTGAGGTAGAGATACAACTCTGCCACTTCACGCACGTCGCTCTGTATATAGATAGTCGCCTTTTCGGGATCGATGCCGCAGGCCAGATATTCAGCCAGGATTGTCTTCGCGCTGTTACGGATATTTTCCGGACGCGGATGCGTAGTCAGGGAGTGCCAGTCTGCAATAAAGAAAAAGCAATTATACTCATTCTGCATTTGCAGAAAACTCTTTACTGCTCCGAAGTAATTCCCCAGATGCAAATTACCTGTTGGCCTGATGCCACTTACTACTGTTTCCATTTCTAAATTCTTTATTTTATTCAAACAGCCGCAAAGATAGTAATTTTAGAATACAAATCCGTTCCAGAAAGACGAATTGTCTTTCGTTTTCTCCTGCTCCAAAGTCATTTGGTTGCGCAGTTTCTTAATCAATTTGGCATGTTTCTTTTCTCCTGCCAGGTTATTCATCTCCCAAGGGTCGGCCTTCAGATTGAACAGTTGGGTGGTACGCACGCCCTTTACATTATATTCGCACAGCTTCCATTCGCCATCGGATACGGCACGTTGGTTATCCATATAACTGTAATAGAGATAATCGCGCACCGGCTTGTCTTCCTTGATGGCGGGGACAAGGCTCACGCCGTCTACCGAAGAAGGGATATTTGCACCGACCATCTCGCACAAAGTCGGGAAAACGTCGATCAGGTAACACAGCTTATCGCTCTTCTGTCCTTTGACGTCTTTGCCTGCCTGTTTAATCATCAGAGGTACACGGACACTATGTTCATACACATTCTGCTTACCCATCAGACCGTGTTGTCCGACAGCCAATCCGTTATCGCCGGCAAAGACGATAATTGTATTTTCATATTCGCCCGTTTCTTTCAAGGCTTTCACGATATCGCCCACGCGGCGGTCCACATGAGTGACCATGGCGTAGTATTCCATGATATGTTTCTTGATTTCGTCCGGCACACGGGGAATGGCGGCGAGTACCTCGTCACGGATCACCAGTTCGCCGTTGTCGAACGGATGCTTATCCATATAGTTCGGTGGCAACTGGATATTGTCGAAGTCGTACTGGCGCATGTATTCGTCCGGCATGGTACGCGGGTCGTGCGGCGACATATAGGCAACGGAGAGGAAGAAGGGTTTGCCGGCTTCCTTTTGTTTTTCGATATATTCGACGGCATCTTCGGTAAAGATATCTACCGAGTGTTTGCCAGAGAGCATATATTCGCCTTTTTCATACGTAATGACATTGCTTTTTGCCCAATCTTTTACGACAGGGCGTTTATTGCTATAATCGCAATCAGCATTGTAGTCGTAGAGCGGTACGTTCCAGTGGTCCCACATGCCACCGAAGTAGATGCCTTTACCATCATTGAAGCAACGGTTCATTGCCTGGTAGCCGTTATGCCATTTGCCGGTATGGAAGGAATTATAACCGGACTGCTGCAATGTTTCACCAATCAGTTTATGGTCTTCCGGAACGGTTGCCCCCTGCTTTTCCAGGGTGTAGAGATATTTACCGGTCATCAGCATGGCACGGCTCGGCATACTGACGGCGCCGGAGGTTCCGCCCATGATATGAGCGTTCGTAAAGACGGTACTTTCGGCAGCCAGTTTATCCAGATTGGGAGTGTGTATGTCCTCGACACCCAGGAAATCCATTGCCGTTCCACGCATGTCATCCGCCAGTATCAGGATGATATTGGGATTCTTATCGGCAGCAAACAGGCTGGTTGCTGAAAGCATGGCCGTACTTAATAAAGTTAATTTCTTATTCATAAAAGTTTTACTTAGTTTGTATATTCTTTATTGTTCTGATTGGCTCTTACCAGAGTTGCATTGTTGGAAGTGTTTCATCATAATGAAACAGTTGTTTCTCCCTATTGAAACAGTTGTTTCATTACTTAGAAACACTTTTTACCCAGGGAGCTATTCACACCGATGCCAGCATCGATAAAAAGAGAATTCCTCAGGATCTTACAGATTGCCTCAAAGAGTAGCCGGATTCACCCGGTAACTCTTTCCGGCAACCGTGGCAAAGGTTGTTTCGTAATATTCTTTCCCGTTGGAAGTAACCGGAGAAGAAGTAGTCACCTCTTTACCACCCTCTTTAATCGTAACAGGAACCGAAGTCCTTAACCGGCACTCGTTACCACTTCCGGAAAGAATCGTCGCTTCTGACAAATGACCTTGTTTCCAATTCATGGCTACTTCGAAATTTCCACGTGCTTTCAGACCGGATACAGAGCCTTCGCTCCATACATCGGGCAGGGCAGGCAACAGTTGGATAAATCCGGCATGGCTCTGCATCAACATTTCGGCTACACCGGCTGTATATCCGAAGTTACCGTCGATCTGGAAAGGAGGATGAGCATCCAGCATATTCTTAAACAGGCCGCCTCCTTTACGTCCATTGCCAAAACCGACCGGGTTGAATAAGTTTGAAACAATTTTATAAGCATGGTTTCCATCCTGCAAACGGGCCCAACAGTTGATTTTCCATCCCATCGACCAGCCGGTGGCTTCGTCGCCACGCAAGATCAAGGTTTGTTTGACTGCATCGAACAAATCAGGAGTTCCGTCCGCAGTGATCTGATTACCGGGATGAAGTCCGTACAAATGGGAGAAATGACGGTGTTTCGGTTCCCATTCCTTAAAATCATACATCCACTCCTGTAATTGGCCCCGTGCACCGATCTGATAAGGTAACAGGCGGGGAAGTTTATCCTTCAGTTCAGCCTGAAGCGATTCGTCCAAACCCAGCATTTCCGCAGCTTGAAGCGTACGGGTGAAAGTCTCGCGGACAATAGCCATATCCATAGTCGGCCCCATCGTCATAGCCCCCTGTTTACCGTTATCCATGATAAAACGGTTTTCAGGAGAAACGCCGACAGGAGTTACCAAACGTCCGTTACCATCATCTATCAGCCAGTCGGCAAAGAACTCGGCTGCTCCTTTCATCAACGGGTAAGCTCTGTTCTTCAAAAAGTCCTGATCCTGCGTGTAAAGATAATGCTCCCAAAGATGGCTGCATAACCAACCTTGCACCATCGGCCAGAAAGAGGCAGTCGGCACATTATCATTGGGTACGGATTCACGCCAGATAGATGTATTATGATGCCCTACCCAACCGCGCCTGTTATACATGTTGCGGGCTGTTTCGGCTCCGGAAACCGCCAGTTCGTCGATCAGGCGGAAAAGAGGTTCGTGGCATTCGGACAGGTTGGTCACTTCTGCCGGCCAATAATTCATTTCGGTATTGATATTGATTGTATATCCACTGTTCCAGGCAGGAACAACATCTTTATTCCATATTCCTTGTAAGTTCAACGGTTGTCCTCCGGGACGCGAACCACTGATCATCAGGTAACGACCGAATTGAAACAACAGAGCAGCAAGATCGGGATCCCCCATCGTCTCAAACTGAGCAATACGTTGATCGGTAGGCATTGCCTTTTGTTCCGGAGAAGAAGGCAGTTGCAAGTCAACGCGGTCGAATAGCTTATGATAATCTGCCATATGACGTTGTTTCAATTGCTTATAATCATAAGCAAGGGCTTTATCCAGAATACCGGCAACTTTAGCGGAAGGGTCTACGCCTTCACGGCTCGGACTTTTATCGAAACCATTGAAACTGGTGGCCATACTTAATACGAAGTAAACTTCATTGGTATTATACACATGTACGCCCGCATCGGTTATTTCATAATCGCCACCTTTAGGAAGAACAGGCTTCAACTGGGCTTCGAAGAACATACCCTTGTTATCAATCTCGTCGCCGTAAAGAACACGTTTATCGAATTTACGGTTCCCTTTTTCATCATATAATTCCGGATGCTTATATTGATCGCCCCAGGCTTCCATCTGTTCAAAAGTACGGCGTTCCACATATCCCGGAGCCTGTCCGTGAAGAACCAGACGGTCGGTTCCTTTCGACTGTTTGGCAGTCGGGTGCGGAGAGGTGAAATTAAGAGACAGATCTAGGCCGTCCGGAGTACTGCTTTTCAGGTGGACGATAATAACATCGTCAGGATGGGAAGCAAATATCTCACGTTCATACTGCACACCGTTCTGTTCGAAAACCGTACGGGTGACAGCATCCGAGATATTCAGTTCACGTTTATAACCGGACACTTCTCCCGGCTTGTTGTTCTCGATAAACAGATCGCCAAAAGGCTGATAATACTGGTGCAGACGCCCCAACCAATGTTTGCAGACAAGGTCGGAGGCTTCGTCATACTTTTGCGCCTTCATCAGCCCTACCACCTTATCGAACATCTCGGGGGTAATTTTGATATCTTTAAAGACAGTCGAAGGTTCCCCGCTATAAAGCGTGTTTTCGTTCAGTTGCAACTGTTCCTTGTCTACGCCGCCAAACACCATGGCTCCGGCACGGCCGTTACCGATCGGAAGGGCTTCATTCCAGTTTTCCGAAGGTTCGTTATACCACAAGACAAGCGATTCTTTCTTTTGTGTTTCCGCACACGCGAAACAACAAAAACATAGAAGAAGAGAAAATAAAACGCGTATATTCATGATTATTAGATGTTAATTACAAAAAATGTCTCCGGACAACAAAAGTAGTTGTTTTCCGGAGACATCAAAAGTTTTTTACAATATTTCAATCAGAGCAGGTCTATATTACCCAAAGTAAGCTTGCCTTCCTGTGCCATTACAGTAGGTTCTATACGCACATAACGGGCAGCAACAGTATTCTTGAAATAATGGAAACGTTTAGTCGGGTCGTTCACTAAATTCCCAAACTCCACACTTTCCACTGTTTTCCATTGCTGTCCGTCATCACTGACTTTGACAACAACTTTGGTCACACCTCCTTTGAAGTTCTTACCGGCCTGTGGCGCATAAGCCAATCCGCTCAGTTCCTGACTCTTTCCTAAGTCAATAGTCAGATACAACGGATTTCCTTTCACCTCTGACAACTTCCAGTCTTTCTTAATCAATCCCAGTCGTTCACTGGACACAGCTCCTTTTTCACCATGTAAAACAGCAACCGCTTTCAATTCACAACGATCTAATACAACCGGTTCTTTATATTCGGTAGAAGTTTCGCTCGGTTCAGTACCATCTGTCGTATAATAAATCTTATATCCTACATTCAGGTTTTCAGCCGCATTCTGTCCGTGAGAATTCCACCCGAAATCTTGCAACTTAGGCTTGATAGCCACTTTGCCATCCATATCTCGTCTAAAGCTCAACTGGGGCGGACGAGATTTGTAATAATGGGCTGAGATATGGCTGATAGCCGGAATCAGGCGAGATTCCAACAAACGGAAACGAAGCTTGTCAGTCGTCACCTCCGGGAAACGAAGGATACGTTTATAACCGATATTGGTCGATACGGCAATCTCTTTCCAGGCGCCGTCGATCCAGGCGTCTACTGCATGTTTCTCCACACGTTCACTATGAGTGGCAATGGCTTCCTGAAGCATGATACGGTTGAGGGTGACAGGAGAAGGCATTCTAACGGTAAACTCCTTCTCTTTCATCAACAAATAAGTATCATTCTTTCCATCCAAAACTTCTTTCGGACCTTTAGCACCAGCCAACAAATCCGTGCCGTATGTCTCGCGAATACGTTTACCGGCCTTTTTCAACGACTCAACGTCTGCCGGAGAGAATTTACCGTCACGGTTAGGCGGTATGTTCAACAGGAAGGTAGAGTTACCTCCAACAGCCCGTTCGTAAATATCGAACACATCATCGGCACTTCTCACTTTCTGATGTGTATCATCACGGTAGAACCAGCCTTCACGGATAGACGTATTAGTTTCTGCCTGCTGATAATGCAGGTATTTTGCCTGATATAGTTTCTCGCGATCGCCCAGCACGGGGTCTGTCATATCGGCAAACTGTGTCATTGTATCCGGATCTGCCTGGTAAGTGATTACGTTCCATTCCGTAGGACGGGTTCCACCGGCCTCGTTACCACACCAGCGAACATCTTCACGACCGAATATCACAGCATTCGGAGCCAGTTTATGGATCAGTTCTTTCCATGCCGGATAGTTGTAAGTCTGGCCACCTTTCCATTTCGGATGTGCACCGTCAAACCAGACTTCATGTATCGGGCCATATTCAGTCAGTATTTCAAACAACTGGTTCAGGAAATATTCATTGTAATCGTCCACCACAAACTCAAATTTCGTTTGATTGGCAAACGGTCTGTCCGGCACTTCGCGCGGGATGGTTCGTTTTGTATATTCACTGAGATTTCCATATAATCCGTCAGGACTTTCTATCTGGAATAAATCGGCCGGTGAAAGATAAACACCCAGCTTCAATCCGTATTTCTGACAAGAAGCGGACAAATCTTTTAAGACATCGCCTTTACCGTCCCGGAAATTCGACGACATAATGCCATGTTTTGTATAACGGCTTTGCCAAAGGACAAATCCGTCATGATGCTTTACGGTAATAATAACCATTTTCATACCGGCAGCTTTCATCGCTTCACACCACTGATCGGTATCGAGTTCCTTCAGATCGAACACTTTCGGATCTTCCATACCGTTCCCCCATTCCATCCGGGTAAACGTATTCGGCCCGAAATGAATAAAAGCGATAAACTCATTTTGCAGTGCCGCCAACTGGTTCGGAGTCGGAACGACATGGGCCGCCTTTTCGATGATGAGTTCCTGACTGTCCCCCTCTTCAATCTTAATCGTATTTTGAAAAGGCATACCTCCTTCTTGCGTTTGCGAACATGCCGTAAGAAGCATCGTCCCAAGCAGAAAAGAATAGATTTTTTTCATGTGTGTGCTTATTATGATATGATAATTCGATCAAAAATACAGTATTAATCTTTGACTTAAAAATAAGTTACAAGAAAAATCAACGCAAAGGTTTGCAAGGGAGGACTTTCCTGTTGTATTATATCATTTCTATAATTCCACTTCCGCTGTTGTATTTAATAAAATCCCGGAAAACAAAAGTAACTGTTTTCCGGGATTATCCAACGATTCAAAATATTTATTCTTCTATCCAGCTTAGTTGCTTCCAGACTTCGGGACCATCATTTTTCTGGGGGACTCCCGGAGTACTACGGCCTTCCCTGACGTATTTTATCATCAGCTCCTTCAACTCTTTCACGATCTCAGGATGTTCTGCATATACATTTTTTGTTTCTGCCGGATCATCCTTCATATTATACAACTGAACCAACGGCAATGTTTTAATTACATCATCATCCGTACCCGGTCTCGGAAAACTCCAACCGCCGGAGCCGGGAGACAACAAGAGTTTCCATTCTCCCTTACGGATCGTGAAATCACCATTGATCGAATGATGAACCGTAGCCTCACGGATAACATTACTTTCTTTCTCATTCAACAACAAAGGCAGGATATTGTAGCTGTCCTCACCTTCAGAATCTTTCAACTGATAATCGGCAACAGCGGCAAACGTTGCAAAGAAATCAGTCAGACAGACCGTCTGGCTTACCGTATGAGGTTTAACCTGTGCCGGCCATCTTACCACACAAGGGATACGGTGACCGCCGTCAAATAAGTCGGCTTTATGCCCGCGATAAATATAACTCGGATAATGCCCCTTTTCCTGTAGTTCATCAAACTTGGCCTGCGGACTGCAACCATTGTCGGTACTGAATACCAATATTGTATTATCATCAACACCGGCATCTTTCAATGCTTTCATTATCTTACCTACCATATCATCCACCATCAGTACAAAATCGCCGTAAGGATTCAGACCGGATTTACCCTGGTACTCCTTGATCGGCAAGATCGGAGTATGAGGAGCCGGTAACGGGAGATACAGATAGAAAGGCTTGTCTTCCTTTGATTTATCATGGATATAATCCACCGCTCTGTTGATAAAATTAGGTAATGTCTGTTCATGATCAAAATCGGAAGCCGTCGGTCCCTTACGCCAATACTTCATACCGTCATTCACAGTCACCCGGTCAGGCAAAGCAGTCGGCATATCATTTTCCACATAAACATAAGGAGCCATATCCAGGGAAGCAATGATCCCATAGAAATAATCGAAACCTCTTGTCGTAGGCCCGTTGGAGATAGGTTTGCTAAAATCCACACTATCCGGCCCTGCTTCTATATTATTCCAATCCCATCCGAGGTGCCATTTACCGATACATGCCGTCTGATACCCCTGATCCCTCAGCACAGAAGCGATCGTTCGGCGGTCCGGAGCGATCAAAGCCTTATTGTATCCCATCAATACACCGGATTTGAGATCGGAACGCCAGTTATACCGTCCGGTCAACACGCCGTAACGCGAAGGTGTGCTGACAGACGAACTGGAATGTGCATCTGTAAAAACAACTCCTTCATTAGCAATCCGGTCGATATTAGTCGTTTTTATCTTGGAGTTTTCATTCAATGCAGAAACATCTCCATATCCCATATCATCCGCAAAGATGAACACGATATTCGGCTTCTTTGCTTCCTGTGGCTGTTGTTGGGCACAACTGCTAAAGACTGCCAGGCTGCCTAAAGAAAGAAGCAGCCCGCGATTTTTGATTAACTTATTCATATCTCTGTTTTATTTGTAATTCGGGTTCTGAACCAAAACGCCATTGTTCTTGTCAATCTCACTTTGCGGTATCGGCCACAAATAAAAACGATCTTCAAATACAGATTTATACAATGGCAATGTCGGCTCGTCAAAGTTATTCATAATTTCTCCAATAATACGCCATCGTTTCAGATCAAAATAGCGATGCCCTTCGAATGCTAATTCTATCCGCCTTTCATGACGTATCTTTTCGCGCATCTGTGTCTGATTCAAACCTGTCGGTAACGGCGGCATATCAACACCTTTACGGGCACGGATACTGTTAATCGCATCATATGCTTTCTGAGTCGGGCCATTCACTTCATTCTCTGCCTCCGCTATAGCCAGCAATATTTCGGCATATCTGAAATGTACCCAGTCCTGATCACTACGCGTATTATACCCGATCGGATACTGCGTCTTGTCGCGGGTTACAAATTTCTTCAGTCCGTAACCGGTCGGCAAAACGCCCGTAACAGGCTGTTCGACATCTCCCATAACCAATTGCTGATAAAAAGTAGACATATCCAAACGGGGATCTCGGTTTTCGATCGGGTTTTCCGGATTATATAACGGATTTTCCGTAGAAAAAGAAGTACCGTCCTTAAACTCAAATTCACTCACCAGGTTCGTCAAAGGAGCACAACGTAACCATGCGCCAAACCACAGATCACTCGTATGCCAATTATTGGGAGCCAGATATTTCGTCGAGAAAATGATCTCCATATTCGTTTCCTGCCCTGCACCCTGAAAAATACTTTCAAAATCATTACTTAACGAATAGCCTTTTATTTGCTCAGCTACAGTCAGTATATTCCCCATTTTTTCAATATCAGCTTTTCCGTTGTCATTATATGCGTCATATAACATAATTCTGACCTTTAAAGCAAGAGCCGCACCTTTTGTCACTCTTCCGGGTAATTCCAAATAGGTATTGTCCGGCAACAGTCCAATGGCATCATCCAGATCCGAATAGATCTGTTCTAAGATTTTTGTAGCTTCAACTTTCGGCTGATATTGTGTTTCAAGATCGAGGGGTTCAAGGATCAAAGGAACATCTCCATAACATCTATACAAGAATGAATAATAAAATGCTCTGAGGAAAAGTACCTGTCCTTTATAAAAATCTCTCTCTGTTTCCGATAAGTCGGTATTTTCGTACCGGTCCAATTGATAAAGAAATAAATTCATACGGGTAATCCCGACATATGAACCTTTATATACATCTTGAATTATACCTACAGTTGACGGGTCTATATTCCCTTGGAATACATCAAAAGTGATTCCTTCTCCCACACTATGACAATTATCAACAAAACTATCCCATTGAGGAGTACCGAATGAAAAATAACCATGGCTAAATTTCGTCATTGTCCCGTAACAGGCGGTCAGAGCCATATCCAAATCGCTTTTTTGTTTCCAGAATGTATTCTCCGAAGGTTTGGACGGCGGATTCTTTTCCAGAAAATCATCACATCCGCTCATGATAACAACCAATGCCAGCAGCAAATAATATTTAGCTTTCTTCATAACCATATCGAATTAAAATTGGACGTTAATACCAAATGAACAAATCTTATTTTGCGGATAAGCGACAAAACGACCGTCTTCTTCTCTTTCCGGATCCAATTCCGGATAATTGGTAATTGTCGCCAGATTATCACCGGAGAAGAATATACGTATCCTTTCAACCAACATTTTCCTTGTCAACTCTACAGGAATAGTATAGCCTATTGTCAGATTCTTGAGACGCAAATAAGAAGCATCTTTCAAAAAGTAAGAATTCTTTCTTGTATTCTTGCTACCGCCGAAATCATCAAAATACATTCTCGGATACTTTGCGTTATCCGGATTATCCTCTGTCCAGCGATATTTTACATAATCAATTGTCGGAGCACTACCCTGACGGAATGGCTGTAATCCCCAATCCGTAACATAATGTTTCTTTCCTTCAACACCTTGCAGCAGAAGAGAAACGTCAAATCCCTTCCAACTGGCAGACAAATTAAATGCATACTCAAATTTAGGGAATCGTCCGTCAATCACTACACGGTCATCATTATCTATCACACCGTCATTATTGGCATCACGATATTTCAGGTCGCCCGGCAATGTATTATCATTAAACTGTTTGGGTGAATTTTTCACATCATCCTCATCCCTAAAAATACCGATACAATCCAGCATATAATAAGAATTGTAAGGCAAACCTTCCTGACGCAAATAATGTCCGGATATTTCATCAGCACCAAACTTTGTCACCTTGTTCCTGTTACGGTCAAAATAGAAACCTACATTATAATTTAATCCCTTGAAAAGACCGCCTTTAATATTATTTACATACTGCGTATTAATTTCAAAGCCTTTATTCTCCATCTCACCGTTATTTATAACAGGTGCATCCAATCCTAAAGCCCCTGTAACCTGGGCATCCCGGAGAATGTTTTTTGTTTTCTTTTTATACCAGTCAAGCGTAACATTAAGACCATTGAATACTGTTGCCTCCAAACCTATATCAGTAACGGTAGTAGTCTCCCATGTTATATTCCGGTTTGCATACTTGGTTTGTGCATAACCGGTCGACAAAGAAGAATTATCAAATGTATAATTTCCCTCATTTTCCATGACTGCCTGATAAGGGTATATACCAATATTCTGATTACCTAACTGTCCCCAGGAAGCCCTAATCTTCATACTATTCAACCATGACCAATGCAAATTCTGCATAAACTGTTCTTCTGTCATTCTCCAACCGGCAGAGAAAGAAGGGAATATACCCCATCTGTCGTCGGGATTAATGCGGGAAGAACCATCATAACGGAAGTTGGCCTCAAACAAATAACGTTCCTTATAGTTATAATTGAAACGTCCGAAAATACCCATTAACGACCATTGCTCAAGATTTCCTTCTGCCTCCTGTAATTCTTTCGAACCGGCATCAATCTCTGTCAATGGGAACGGAAAATCTTTTCTATACCCCTTCAGCCAATCATAATCATTTGTTTCCTGAGAATAACCCAATTGCAGACCGAAATTATGATTCTGGTCTTTTGTTGACACATCATACTTCAGATAAGAATACAGATAAGTATAGAATGTATGATAATCATTCGAATTCAGACCTTTTGCACCCACATCCAGTTCATTCATATATTCACCGGAGTGATAATTATAAAGTTTTACCAACGGACGCCATTCTTTCTCTCTTTCTGCGATCATGCGAACCGCTCCCTTTGTATGCCAGGACAACCCTTTAACAATATCTATTGTCAACCAGGCCTGTGCATTCACATCATAACTCGTATTTTTACGTAATGCATCATTACCGACCAAAGCAATCACATTCTTGTTATTACTTTCCCACGGATAAGCCTTGTACACCCATGAACCGTCGGAACGTTGAGGTGCATAGGTGGGTGCCTGTGCAAATATAGAAGTAAAGCTGCCGTCTGTGCCTCCCTCATAAGGACGTTTTCTGTCCCCTCTCATAAACCCCACATACGAACCGAATTTCATCCATTTGGTTATCTGGCTTTGCAGATCTGCCGTAAAATTATACTTCTTATATCCGTGTCCGTCCATTGTTCCGTTTTCATCGGCATAATACATAGAGACATTGTATGACATCTTATCCGATCCGCCAGAAACAGCTACATTGTGGTTATGTGAGAACGTGCTGTGGATATGTTCGCCCAACCAATCATAATTAGGATATTCCGGATCACCCGGTTTAGCATTTTTATACTGGTCAATAATGTCCTGGGGATACAAACCCGAAGAAATACCGGAATTCGCTTTAGCCTCATTCCATAAATTCATATAATCCACGGAATTGGTAACGACATTCAGCATACGTGTCGGAGAATAAATAGCAAAGTTTCCGGAATAACTGATCGATGTCTTTTTATTTATACCCGTTTTCGTTGTCACCAATACTACACCATTAGCCGCACGCGCACCATATACAGCAGCAGAAGCGGCATCTTTCAATACCGATATACTTTCAATCGCATTCGGATCGAGATTTGACAGATCTCCCGGAACACCGTTGATCAGCACCAGCGGATCGGAGCCGGCATCGGAATACGTGCCTTGTCCGCGAACCCGTAAACTCACTTTATTATTACCCGACTGTCCGGAACCGTTTACGACACGCAAACCCGGAACTTGCCCCTGTAACATGGAAGTTGCATTGGTAACAGGACGTTTAGTCATCTCTTCCCCTTTCACTACAGAAACAGCACCGGTAAGATTTACCTTTTTCTGAACACCATAACCTACGACAACCACTTCCTCCAGTTTTTGTGTGTCTTCCATCAATCTCACATTTATCATCTTCTGGTTATTCACGGCTATTTCTTTGGATATATATCCGATATAGGAAAATAAAAGGACCGAATTTCCTTTTACGCTTAATGAATAATTGCCGTCGATGTCGGAGATACAACCATTTGTTGTTCCTCTTTCCATCACATTCGCACCGATAATCGGTTCGCCATGTTCATCTGTGATTGTCCCGGTTACCACCAGATTCTCCTTTTCCAGCTTTTTATTCTCGGCAGAAATAACAATATGATTATTTTTAATTACATAAGAGCAATTTGTTCCCTGTAAAATCTGATTTAATGTTTCATCCAGATTTTTATTACCTGTTCCAAGCTCTATCTTCTTATGAATATTCAAAACCGATTCATCATAGTCAACCGACATGTCTGTCTGTTTCTCGATCTCGGCAAACGCTTTTTTGATTGTCAGACTATTTTCGGAAAACGTTATGGTCTGAGACCATATAACCGTAAATTGCGAAAAAAGGAAAAGAAAAAGTATTATTGCTACCCGGAACAAACTATTCAGTTTATTCCATTGTGTTTTCAGGTTTATTTCCATACCTTTGTAAAATTAGATTTTAAAGTTGAATACTATATTATTTACCACCTGTTTCAGGCGATTTATTAATTGGTGTTCACCACGATTTCAAATCCGGGGAGTTCTGATTGGCGTCGTCTTCCCGGGTTCTTTTTTTCATAATGTATCCTCCGTCTTTTAGTTTATGTATATCACATTATCTTTAATCCTGTAATTTAATCCGTTCACCATTTCTTTCAGAATATCCAGTACCTGGTTCAAGCCTTCATCCGGCCGGAATTTCATTGTGAAACTACGTCCTGCAAACTTGCCAGTCTCATAGTTAATCGTCACATCGAAACGCCTTTCTATCGTCTTCACGATATAATCAAACGAAGCCCCCTGAAAGGTGAGGTATCCGTGTTTCCACTGCATGATTTTGCCGGCATCGACAACCTCTTTGGAAACGGTCCGCAACAAACTGTTATATACAACCTGTTCGTCCGGATGAAGAATGATCGGTTTATCTGCTGTTAGGTCAGTACTTACACGAACTTTCCCTTCCTCCAACGTCGCAACGGTCAATTCCGAATCCGAATAAGCCTCTACATTAAATACCGTCCCCAGTGCCTCCACATCCATATGGCTTGTCTTAACAATGAAAGGTTTTTCCGGATCTTTAGCCACATTGAAGCTCGCTTCCCCATTCAGGTAAATAGCACGTTTGCTACCTTCAAACTTTGCGGCATATACCAGTAGCGATCCTGAATTCAGCCATACCACAGAACCGTCCGATAAAGTAATTTGCTTTCTCTCGCCGTTCGGCACAAAACATTCCGTCCATTCCGGCTCTATAACCTTCGGCTCGCCCTGCATCACAAACCAGGCACTGACGGCACCGATCAAAGGCAACAACAATATAGCGGCAATCCGGAAAACCTGCTGATATATAGATCGCTTAACTACCGGACGGCCAACTGCTTCCATACGATAACGTAACCTGTACAGTTCCTGTACAGTCCGACCGTCTGCTTCTGCCGGAACCTGTTCCCAAAGTTCCCGCATTGCCTCTTCCTTTTCCTGCTGATGGGTTCCGCCGACAAACCACTTCCGGAAAGACATCTGGATTGCATCCGGAAGATCATTTCCGAAGAATTTAGTGATTAATGTATGTATCGTTTTATTCGCCATTTTATCCCCTGTTTATATTGAAGACGGGACAAGGAGCAGGCACACACAGTCCAAAAGAGATTTTTTTCAAAAAAGTAATAAAAAAGCTCCGCGCACGACTTCACGAAGGTCCGCCAACGCCTGAGTCACATGGTTTTCAACAGTCCGTTTATTAATTTGCAACTTCTGTGAAATTTCTTCATTCGATAACCCTTCTTTCCGGCTCATCTTAAAAATACGCCGGCGTTGCTCCGGCATTTGTTCGATGGCAATATCGATCAGTATCGATAATTCTTTTGCATAGATATCCTCTTCTATCAGGTCGGTATAAGCAGAGCATGAAGATTGTAGTTTCTGTTCGTAAGACTCTTTTACAAGGCTGTGTTCATAATAATCGTAGACCATATTACGAGCCATACGAAACAAATAAGCTTTCAGGGAACTGACCTTAGAAATGCTTTCCCGGTTTGTCCAGACCTTGAAGAAAATATCCTGAGCCATATCGCACGCCTCTTCCTCATCCTTAATGAAACCTTTGAGAAAGTTCTTTACCCGCGGATGGTATAACATAAACAGGGCATCGAAGGACTTATGATCCCCCTGCCCCAATTTTTCCAGATATTCAGATTCCCGATCGACCTCCATCATATCGCAAATATAGATATTATTTAAGAACAGATAATATCTTACGATATAAAACGTAAATTTACCGGACACAGCATCATTCTTTCGACAAAACTCAAATTATTGATATTCTTATTCCTATCTTTAGCCAATCAAATAACAACATTTATAAATCTAACACCGGAAAAAATGGATCAATACATAAAAACAGTCATCAGTGTAGGCGGCAGTGCGATCATGCTGGTTATGATCGTGTGTGTAATATGGTATGTTGTAAAAGATACCTGGAAAGATATTAACAACAGCTCAAAAGACTAACAGACTCCTGTCATGAAAATGAAAAGAAACAGACCCTTTCCGTCTTTTACTGAAAACAGTAGACAATAACAACCATAACGAAACCGCCCAGGCACTCCCTAAAGCGACGATAAACAAAGCCGGATCTGCCACCTGAGTATATAAGCAATACACTCCGCCAACAAAAAACAGTGTAATAAATAATGCGGCCACAATAGTAGCCAGTAGTGTTTTCATAGATACTTTTTTCATATTCCTTCCCCCTTCTTAGAGCGCAAATATAGAAAAAATCATGAAAACTCATCTAACTTTCCACCACAGTATTTACAGTATTTAGCTTCTTCCTCGTGTCCCGTGCGGAAACAATGGGGGCATCTCAATTCGCTCCGCCGCCGGTGTTCCTTGATCATCGTGGCAGAAACGATACCCGTAGGCACAGCAATGATCGTATAACCGATCAGCATCACACAAGCCGAGATAAAACGGCCGACAGGAGTCACAGGGGTTATATCTCCATACCCCACGGTCGTCATGGTTACAATCGCCCAGTAAATACAGTTGGGAATATTATTGAATTGAGTATCGGGTTGCGTACCTTCCACCATAAACATGATCGTACCGATCGAAGTCACCAGGATCAGTACAAAAAAGAAGAAAACAAAAATCTTCCGGCTACTCAACCGCAGGGACACCAACAGTAAATTTCCCTCCTCCAGAAAGTTAAACAGCTTAAACACACGAAAGACACGGATCAGGCGGAATGTCCGGATAATAAGTAAATAACGTGCACCGGTAAAAAGGAACCCCAGATACAACGGCAAGGTTGCCAGCAAATCGACAATACCGAAAAAGCTGAAAATATATTTCTTCGGCTTCGGCGAACAATAAATACGCACCAGATACTCGAAAGTAAAAAAAGCAGTAAACACATACTCCAGTATCTGAAGCGCCAGCCTGAAATGGTCGGAAAAAGTGACCACACTCTCCAGGATGACCACCAGAACACTCATAATGATAAAACCGATCAGAAAGACATCGAATAACTTCCCTTTCGGCGTATCCGATTCAAAAATGATCACATACAATTTCTCCTTCAACTCTTTATTGTGAAGAAAGGTATTTATCTTATTTGTAAGAGCCTTCCAAAGACCTGTTTTCTTCTCTTCCATAATAACCCCGTGTTTGAATACAAAAATAAAAAATATTACTTACATTAGCCCAATGAATAAAATCAAGTACTGCCATGAATAAATACTTTTTCATATCACTTCTCTGTATGTTACTACTCTCTTGTAACAAACAAAACAGCAAAACGGAACAGAAAATTTTGCAGGTAGAACTCTCTCCCAAAGACCTGGCAGCCTCCACCCTGTTCAAAAAGATAGAAGTGATCCCTTTGGAAACAAACGAACAATGCCTGCTCAAAACGATCGGACGAGTTATCGAAGCTGATAACAAATATTATATTCTCGATGATGACAGGGAGATGGGGATACTTTTCTGTTTTGATAAACAAGGCAAATTTCTATCTAAAATAGATAAGACCGGTAACGGTCCGGGTGAATATAATATGATCTATGAAGTCATTGTCAATCCGGAAGAGAACCTTATTCATATGTTAAGTCCGATGGGAGCTATATATACTTATACAACAGACGGACAATTCATAAAAAGGCACCTGCTGCCAGGAGGCGGAGGGCAAACGGATATGATAGAAATCGACAAAGGGCTGATTGCTTACTGGACTCTGACAACAGCGGGTGATCCGACAGAAAACTTAATCACATTCTATGATACAAACACAGAGGAAATAGCCGGCGGTTTCTGGAAAACGACAGATGACAATTTTATGACCAACATGTGCATCGATGTTTTTTACAAATATAACAATGAAAATTACTTTTCCACTCAATATTCCAATGAGGTATACCGGTTCACGAAAGAGGCCGTAGAATTAGCATATAAATGGGACTTCGGTTCCGGCAATATCAACCTTGACCCCTTTAAGGAAAGAATAAAAGAAGATCCCAATGTATTTCCTCAACTGGTAGATTCACACGAAGTTCCCTACTTTTTCTTCCGACAGTTTCAAAACAAAGACTATTATTACACAGTCCTGAACACCTGGAACATAGATAAATGGCGCAATGTTTTCTACCGTAAAAAAGATGGAAAATCCTTTGTTTTCGACACGCTGGAAGGAGGCGCAAAGGTCAAGAAAACAAGTCTTTTCACCGATGAATATATGATCTGCATCGTATCACCGGAGGAGATCGGGACATTGCATAATATTCTTCCGCCGGAAGAGTTCAGTAAAGTAAAAAATTTACAGGAAGACGATAATCTCTGTCTGGTAAAATACTATTTCAAATAATGTTCTATTCGTAAAACCAGCAGTAATCCGACAATATTGACGCATTATTTCTTACTTTTGCGTCAATTTATTATTCTAAATTCTTAATTACACCATGAAAAAAACGATCCTTATTGCACTATGTCTCTTTTCGGGATTCATAGCAAACGCACAACATGTAATCCGGATTGCCCCGGAAAACGGAGATATGACAAAGAAAATCCAGACAGCAATCGAACAGGCCCGGAGTTATAACGGGAAAGCGGTTGTCATCAAACTGCAAAATGCAGATTATAACCTCCATCGCGAAAGTTCGTCACAGATCCTTTACCATATCTCCAATACAGCCTCCGAAAAAGAAAACCCCGATCAGACAAAACATATCGGTTTGTGGTTGAAAGACCTGAAAAACGTGACAATAGACGGTCAGGGAGCCCGCTTCGTCACCCATGGCGAAATGACCAGCTTCGTAATCGACCAGTGCGAAAATATCACTCTACGGGACTTTACCGTTACAGCTTCCGACCCCACTGTCCCGGAACTGACCGTTACGGAAGTGGGCGAAAACTTTATGACCGTACGCATCCATCCGCAATCACGCTACACCGTTAAAGACGGGCATTTTGCTTTTGTCGGTGACAACTGGGAACTATCCGGAGGTATCGCCCAAAGCTATGACAAAGAAAAAGATATAACCTGGCGTAGCTGGTCGCCGCTTTCCGGCCTTCGCAAGGCAATAGAGCTGGACACCAACCTACTCCGTTTCGTATATGACACCCCGCCACAGGCCAAACAAGGTACGGTATTCCAGATGCGTGACGGTATCCGTGACCAGGCTTGCGGACTTATCCAATACAGTAAAAACGTCACACTGGAAGGAGTACATCTGGCATTCCTGGGTAACTTCGGAATTGTCGGGCAAATGACAGAAAATATCACTTACCGGAATCTGACATTCGAACCGGAGGCCGGAAGCGGACGTACCTGTGCCGGTTTTGCCGATTTCGTACAGATGTCAGGCTGCAAAGGTAAGATCACGATCGAAAACTCCCGTTTCCTCGGAGCACACGACGATCCAATCAATATACACGGAACCCATCTGGCTGTCACCGGCTACCCGGCCTCCAACCAGGTATCAGTAAAATACATGCACCCGCAGACATATGGCTTCCAATCGTTCCTTCCCGGCAACCAGATCGAATTTATCGATGCCCATTCGCTGATGAGCCTTGCACCGGCAAAGGTAAAAAAGGCGGAAATGAAAAACGAACGGGAAATACTCATAACCCTCGACAGGAATATCCCTCAAGCGATCCGGGATAAAAAAGAACTGGTCGTTGAAAACGTAACCTATACACCGGAAGTCCTCATTCGCAATAACTATTTTGCCCGCATACCGACACGCGGAATCCTTGTTTCCACCCGCCGCAAGGTATTGATAGAGAACAACACCTTCTTCCGTATGCAAATGAGTGGTATCCTGATAGCCGACGATGCCCGCAGTTGGTTCGAATCAGGTATGGTACGCGATGTAACCATCCGCAACAACAATTTCATGGAATGCGGCGGACCGGTCATCCTCATTTCTCCGGAAAACGACCGCAACGAAGGCTATGTTCACCGCAACATCGCCATAACGAACAACCGTTTCCAATTGACAGGCACAAACGCTATCTTCGCCAAATCAGTCGACGGATTAAAAATCACGGACAACCTGTTCCTGTCGCCAACTCCTGCCGAAATATCGAATCTGATAAAGACACAGGATTGCGAAAATGTTTTCATGGAAGGAAATATCGTTCAATAACGGTGAAAGACCCGGCGAAGCACCAACTGCTGAACCGATTTACCGACAACAATCAGGCTGGCTAATAGATAATTTACAAGAATTTATAATCAGAAAAGAATTATATTTACCACAAAAACAAACATGAAAGAAATACTAACAAGTTTCCTCCTTATATGCCTGTTTTTGTCTTGTGCAAAATCACAAGACAGATTAATCGAATCACAATATGGTAAAGCGATTTCTTTTGAAAAAGAAGAGATTAATATACCGATAGATGATAAGACCTTGACTTCATATCAAGTCATTTCGTGCTTTCAGGAAAATGAAAACAATTTAGTTTATGCTTACAACAGTCCCATGCACTCGCTGGATATTTTCAATCTCAACGACCAGAGCATATCGCATCTCCCATTGAATAAGGAAGGAGAAAACGGAATTCTAAAAAATGTATCCGGACTATATGTTCATCAAGAAGACAGCTTATGGCTTTACAGCCAGGGATTCCTGTATCTGGTTAACAACGAAGGAGAAGTGAAAGGGAAATATGAACTCCCGTTTCCAGAAGGGGGATTCATCATGGTCGAGACTAATTTCTCTATGGCGACAATCAAATTATTCTACCACCCGCAAAGAAACTCAGTTTTCTACCTGACCGTTACCCCCACAGAAGAGAGCGCCACCTATATCGTTTATGAGTATTCCCTCAATTCAGGCACATTCAAAACCTTTGAACTAAAAGGATCTGAAACAGAAAAATTCGCCGGAAAAAGATTCGGATTCAAACAATTCCCGAATGTCACTTATACCGATCAGGATATCTTATATAATTTCCCTATCAGTTCGAATATATACCGGATCGACATCGAGACCGGCAAAGAAACAGCTTTTGGAGGAAAGAGCCGATACACACCCAACCTGGCGTCTGAGTTAACCATGCCTTACGATATGAAAGATGCCAGTAAGCATCACATAGAAAATATTCATTTCTTTGAAATCCAGTATGATCCTTATAAAAACATCTATTACCGACTGCATCTCGACAAAACAGAGAACGTCTCTACCACTCCTTTTAGAACCTTATGTGACAGCAAGGAATTATACCTAACCAGCTTCGATAAAAACTTCCGCATCACTTCCGAAACCAAATTGGAAAATAACATATACACCCATTATAACAGTTGGGGAGTCTTGGATAATGGCCTGTTTATTACTGAAGACAACCTACTGGATGAAAATAAAGACTTTGAAGCTTTTCAACTAGTTATATTCAAGCCACAAATATAAAGCAATGGCGCACAGATGACACAGATCAGCATTGCAATAGTTCAAAACTGATAATAACTAAAACAAGCAATCAACAAAATATTCCGAGGATTCGGAGCACTTTGTTTATTCAATATCGCATAAATAAACTACAATTCATCTATTTCTTCGACAGACAGACCGGTACATTGAGCGATCGTTTCGACATTAACTCCCTGCTTTTTAAAATTTGCAGCAATCTGGCGTTGTTCTTCTGCTTTTCCTTTTTTCAAACCTTTCATTTCAGCCTCTTCCACCGCATATTCCAGTGTATTGCGCCAGTCGCGATAAATCTTCAGGTTCTCATCGTAAACTGCCCGTTCGTGAGGAGTCATTGCATTCAGGTTTGCCACGTCGAGCAGGCGCTTGAAGGCATCGTTTTTCTCCTTAAACGGAGACATATCAAATAAATTCATATTCTTCAATATATAAACCATATTCTCCAGAGGCGTTTTGCATTCCTCTTCTCTTAGATTGAACAGATCGAACGACAGATAAATCTGTTTCAGTTTGACCTCGCCAAAAGTTTTACCTGTCGCCTCATTGGCCAGCACCACATCGGTGCGCCAACTCTGAAATTCTGGCAGACTAAAGTTCAACAGGTAGATGCCATATACCGGAAGCAAACTATACTTCCAGTCAGCTCCGCTCTCTCCCTGATGGGAGACTAGTCGACAAATGTAATAAAATCCGCGGTTAAAGAAATAATGTTGGGGACAATTCTGCATTTCGAGTATAAATTTACTCCCGTCCACATCTTCACAAAGGAGGTCGAAGATCACCGTGCGCTGTTCTATTACTTCCGGTTGGATTTCTTTATCGAGATAGGTCAGGTCTTTCACCTGACGTTCGCCCTCGAGCGTGGGGTTGATAAAGTCGATTGCTACTTGCTTTTCACCGAATACGGTTTTAAAAGCCTTGTCGAGCATGATGTTCACATACTTTTCCATAAGTCAATAGTTTTAGTTGTTTTATTACCCGATAGCAGGTAACGGGACAAATGTAGGTAATATTTTATTTAATCCAACCGCAGAAGAAGATTATTTGATTCAGATGTAGAAATAATTGAACTATCCCGTTCCCGTGCTTGACACGGGAACGCAAAGGGACAGACCGTATCGACTTTCAACGAGGCTCGCCTCGTGCCGCAGGCTCTCTTTTGCCGTTGGTTTCAACCAACGGTTTTAAATACAGGAGGCAAAGCCTCTTCTTCTGTGGGATTTATCCCCTTTCATAATATAATATCCGGAAAGGGGTTGAAACCCACAGAGGAATCCGGTAAAACCGGAAAGATTATCTATCCGTCAGTTGAAACTGACGGCAAAAGAGAGCCTGCGGCATGGGGCAAAGCCCCATTAAAGAGATACAAATAGCTCATATTTGACAAATTCTGAACCATATTATAAATTCAATACAGTTCCTAAAAAATCAGAATTCCCCGCCAAAGCTACGAACATCTCGTAATTATATCTATATTTACGACATCAAACATTCTAAATCGGAACTTGTATGAAAAACATATTAAAATACCTATTATCCTTCTGCGTTATACTTCCTCTGTTCTCTTCTTGCAAAGGAAACATGAGCAAAAACGAGACTAAGAACTATTCACTCCAACCGGGAGAAAAACGTATCGTCATCCCGATAGATGATAATACAAGTTGCTATAGCATGTCCATGTTTTCTTACATTACTCCTGAAGGGATTCCCTATCTGAGTTATGAAAATGAACAAACCAATGAACTAAACTTTTATCGGCTCGATTCCTGCAAACTATCCCACAAGATCAAAATAGCCATGGAAGGTCCCGATGCAGTCGGACGCTTCATCGGTCACACAGTTATCGATCTCGACAATATCCTGATATTTAATCAATTCAAAATATCTAAGATTAATAAATCCGGAAAAATTCTGGATAAATATGACCTGATAACCGACACTCAAATGGCTCTCGCCCACCCTCCTACGTCCAAAGTTTACACACCTATGGTCCTACAGGATTCCTCTATCTATTTATATCAGGCTTTAAAGTTTTCCGACAAACATTATAACGGAGACGATCTCGAGAAATATCCATTATGTATAAAAGTCAATATGCAAACAAAACAAACGAAAACTCTGCCACTTACCTATCCCAGATTGTGGGAAGCAAAAAATGAAAACGGTATCTTCACATGCAGCAGAGACTATGACGGAACAAATTTTGTCTATTCCTTTTTCATCAGTAACTCTATTCATGTCACCAACGACAACAAGACATTCAAAGAATATCCATGCAAAAGCCGATATATAAACGGTTCTCCTAAAAATCATACTGCTCCCGACATTAAAACAATACGGAAAGAATCTATCGAAAACGCTTCATACGGAAATATCATTTATGATAAATACCGGAAAGTCTATTACCGCTTCTTCCAGCCGGCATGCGAGGTAAGTCCCAACGAGAATATTACCGACCTGATGAAAACCGGAAAGAAATTTTCTATCATGATTTTAGATAAGGATTTTAAGGTAATCGGAGAAACATTATTCCCAGAAAATATCTACATCCCCGTCATGTTCTTCATCCTCAAAGATGGCCTGTATATTTCCGACAACAATTTCCAGAATCCGGAATTCAATGAAAATGTTTTAAGTTTCAGAAGAATGGATTTAATAGAACTCTAAAACAATTAATATCAAATAGAACAGTTATGAACACAGCCGCTTGTTTATTTAATTCTCCCTATAAGGTCTCCCTCTTATTATTGATCGTACTATGCTTGAGCTGCACCTCAAACACAGATACGGAAATATACCAGAATAGACGGGATAATGTAATCTCCGTAAAAGATAAGGTAAAAGAGATAATGATCGAAGATGTACTGATTGGACGGATTACCCGACCTTATCTTATCGACAAATATCTAATTATAGTCGATCACAGTTCATACGACCGCTTTATTCATCTATTTGACAAGAATGACTTCCATTATATCACCAGCACAGCTTATAAAGGACAAGGTCCTGGTGAAATTACCATGCCGGGACATGTAGGTATCGACGAAGCCCAGCGTACATTTTTTGTCTCGGATCATGGCAAACAAAAGATATTCAGTTATAACCTGGACAGCGTTCTGGCAAATCCATTCTATATCCCGAATATAAAAGCCGATATAAAAATCGGGTTATTTCCTGATACGTACCGATATATAAACAACACATTATGTATCGGACGTATCATAGAGCCTATAGGCACTAATGATTTCAAATCACTTGTTGCCAAATGGAACATGCAGACAGGAGAAATCCAGCCAATGAAATACGAACACCCCGATATAAAAAAGAAACGTATCACAGCAGATGTCTCCCCTGAATATGGATTATATGTCGAATGTTATTCCCGTTACGACCTAATGACTATTTGTGACTTGAACGGAAATTTAAAATACAATATATACGGCCCTAAATGGGAAAAAGAAACAACGCAAACAGCACATTACAGCCAACCCGTCTTCTGTAGGAACAAAATCATCACAGGTTATTCGGGAGGAGACCACCGTACGGATGCCTATTACCCAACCAAGCTACTCGTCTTCGACTTCAACGGCAACTATATCCAAACACTGGAAACTGAATATAAAATATCCAGTTTCTGCTATGACCGGGAAAATAACCGGATCATTCTGTGCATGGATGATGAGATACAATTCGGTTATCTGGATTTGGATGGGATTATTGAATAATCAAAATCCCTATACTAGTTACCTGCCCTCTCCAAATCCATCAATTATAATTGACGAAATGGGCATATTTACACAAAGTATCCATTATGATGGATAAAACTAACTTCAAACGGGAATATATAAGTGCCCACGCAATAAAAACGACAAAATCGTAATAAATAAACAATCACACACTTACGAATATATCGTAATATTTTATATATTTGCAATATGTAATATATAAATAGAATATGAAGACAAATATATTGTTAACTCTTTTCATTGCCTGTTCATTCTTTTGTAATGGGAAAAATGGTGTTACCCGAATTGATATGTCACATTATCAAACAATCTGTTTTGATAGTCTGGTAACGAATATTTCTTGCACCAAATTAGAAAACAAATTATTTGAACAGTGTATAGATATGATACAACATAAAGATTTTCTATACTTTATGGGAAGTACCATCGCAGGAAAAAGTGTGACTATCTACAAAAACACAGGCGAATTTATCAAGGAACTCACTTTTTCTGATGCACTTCTGGTCAATTCAATGTGTGTTATTCCTGAATTGGAAGAATTATGGGTAGTTAGCCGTTTCAAAATAATCAATAAGTTCAAACTGGATGGAACATTGATCAAAAGAGTCTCCTTGCCTTTCCCCTGTGCTAATATTATTCCGACCGACAAACATGATTTTTTAGTTTACTCAGGAGGAACATGCAACGAACGCGGTAACATTGAAGGACACTTTATGGCTTTGACTGATTTCAAATCCATCAATAAACTTTTTATGCCAATGCAAGGGAAAAACGAATGGCCTTATACTCCATATAATTTACATACAACAGATACCAATAATAATATATTCATTTTTCCACCCCGCATAGACACCATCTACTCCTATAACTTTCAACAAAAAGAATTATATCCACTCTATTCACTTGATTTTCACGGAGATTTTTTGAAATCAGACAAAGGTTTCGAAGATCATGAAATGCATGAAATTATCACTAAACGTACATACATTCATAATCGTTACAGTTTTTACCAGGCATCCGGTAAATTATTTTTTAAATTAAAAGGTAAACGGGAAGATTTCTGTTTCATCAATCTCAAAGATCATTTACTATATTCTTTTGACCGGCTATTCGATCAATTCCAATCAAGGTTTATCAATCCATTCGTCGGATCTTATAAAGATAAACTCTATTTACTTGTTTGGGAAAAAGATCTGGCAGAACACTATCAAAATATAAAATGCAACTATCCGGCTATACGAAAAATATTACCGTCTCTATCCACAGATAATAGCAACTGGATTCTAATAACCATAGATATAAAAAAATAGATATGAGAAACACTAGTATATTATTCTACATCCTACTCTGTTTATTCTCCGTAAGCTCCTGTAATCAACAGAAACACCAAGTCACCCTGCTGGGAAAGTTCACTGTTCCCCAAGAGGATCATCCCGAATGGACAGATCTATTCACCGATAAATATACCATTACACCGCTGGAAACAACCCCGGAAAGTTTGGTTGGTGAAATCAACAAAATCAAAAAGTTCAACGGTCATTATTATATTTCTTCAGCGGGAAAGTCCATTTTGTGCTTCAATGAGAAAGGTAAATTTGTTACTTCACTTAATAAAATGGGACAAGGTCCGGAAGAATATCTTCGTATTGAAGACTTTGATGTGTATGAAATAAACGGAAAAACTGAAATCTGGATTTCAGACAATAAGAGTCTAAAGATTTATGATGCAAATGATTGCACTTTTTTGAACAAAATCAGTTATCCTTTCATCATACATAAATTCAAACGCTTAGACAACTCCCATATCCTACTGGTAACCGGACAAAACGATCATTCTTTGACACTGACAGATAAAAACGGAAACATCCTATCCGAATACCTCGAAAAAGAAATACCCTATTTAATGTTCAGACCCGTACAATTCGTGAAATACGGTTCCGAATATCTTTTTCAATTAGGTATATCAAATACCTATATTGCTTTCGACTCCAAAACAGAAACCTTCAATAAAGGTCTCTTTTCAAATAACGAAGTTTACCTCTCCGATATACAATTACTGGAATTATATAATACATACGAAATGGAGTTTATCAGAGAAGCAAATAAGAGCTCTTACATCAACAACATAATACCACTTAACGAAACACTCTGGTTACAAACGTGTTATGCGGGTAGAAAATATATAACCAAAATAGAAAAAGACGGAAAGGCAACCTCCACAGAATATTCTTACGGCACATTTGTTTCCACAATCACCGTAGGAGACAGCGAAAACAGCCTACTACTCTATTTAACTCCGGATCAACTTTTAGATAGTGAAAAACAATATACTGATAGAGATGGCAACGAAATTATTTGTCAAATAGATGACAATCCTTGCATTGTAGAATTCTTTTAAAGAAAAGTTTCCATTCAAATTTGCGTTTGATATATATTGAACGAATAGTACACATATATGCTCTTTTCGTTTGACAATTGAGTTCCTTTCGTTTGATATATATTAAACGAATGGTTGTTTAGGCAGTTTTTGGCAAAACTATCAGAACTTTTCAGTGAATGATACGCTGCTTCCGGTTTTTCATTCCTTTCATAAGATGGAATGCAATCTATTATTAATATTAAACATCTTATTTTTTATAATACCCCCCTGTTTTACGGGCTCCCACATACACCACTAATCCCTTTTCTTTCAAAGATTTGATATAACGTTCCGTCGTTGCAATACCTTTATTGATATATTTGGATATATCTTTCACTTTAATTCCAGGATTCTTTTCTAAGAAAGTAAGAATAAGAGTTTCTATTTCATTTATTCCCTCATTTATTCCCTCATTTATTCCCTCATTTATTCCCTCATTTATTCCCTCATTATATGGCCGTTCAATAACAGATATGAATTGTACACCATCAAAATCATTGATAAGCTTTAAATTTGGTTCCTCTTTTAATGCACGTATAATCCCAGAACCTAAACCACGATAAGGCATTGTTTTTGCACAAAAATTAGCAATAAATGGATTACGAACAACGGCATTTCCAAACTTTATATTTTCAACTGTCAGTCCATCCGGAAGACATCCCGGACTGATAATCTCTATACGGTTATCAAAAATAAGTAATCTCACCGGAGCATTTTTGGTATAATCACGGTGCACAAGTGCATTTTGGAGTATCTCTTCCAAAGCTATCTCCGAAACTTCCAGTTTACCAATAGAATTAAACCCTTGTCCAGCCTGTATATTACGGAGATTAGCTTTTAAAAAAGACATACCTTTATCAAATATTTCTGGCAAAGTACCTGAAATATCTTTACTATCTCTATAGCTAATCCCTGCTATATCATTTCCCCAAAAAGCGACTGCTTTTATTACAAAAGTAGGGCGGTACTGCTGAGGATTTTTTCCGAAAAACAACAGACCCGCTAAAGTCATTTTTCCATCTCTAACTATATTTAGGTTTTGTAACAGTTCTGTATATGGAATACCAAATGTATCTATCTCACGCCCATATTCTTTACGCACAAATTCATCCAATACATTACTGTTGACATCTCTATCTGAAGTAAAAGGAATAGGTTGTTCATCGGCATACAACATTCCTGAACATTGGAATAAGCGAATTATTTCACTATTTTCCATCACTTTGCGTTTATCTGATCCTTGCTTTATCCAAATAGCCCCACCTAAATCTTTATAAGGTTTATTGTCTCCTTCATCAATATGAGCAACAAGAATTGAACGATCTTCTATTATGATAGTTTCGGTTTGTATGTAAATGACCGGACGTAACAAGTTTGTAGCAATATTAGCTAACATTGAATTTATTTGTTGTATCTCCTGATAAGATAATCCGATAATTTCCCCTGTCTTATCTCTGATACCAAACAGAATCATACCTCCACGTGCATTCGACATAGCAACCATTTCGGCTGCAATACTATCTTGATTAGAGAAACGTTCCTTGAACTGGACCGTACTGGTTTCTCCACATTTCACTATGAGTTGCAATTCTTTACTATTCATCTCCAAATATCATATGTGATAAGCATTACAAATGTATAACAAAAAATGAGAATGACATCCTCTACATCGCATTATGAAGGGTGCAACCGGCTTCGGTAATAAAATCAATGCTTCACTCTTTACAATAAAAGCATGAATCACCTTTGAAATAAAGCACCTATAACTTCGACTAACATAATAAATTCAATATATTTGTACAAATTCAAACAGTCTCCATGAAAAATAGAATCTACTTCTTCATTATTTTTATATTGCTATCTTGTAGTCAGTCCCAAAAACAATTTTCCTATATCGACTTATCAGTGTCTACACCTTTGGACTCAGCTGAAATTATTTATACTTTTGATGATAAATATCCGGACAGTTTTATGTGGATGAACATTCAAACAAGATATATCTTATACGAAATCATATGAATTCTGAAGGTGAAGATTTATTCGATATTGTCTCATATCCTGCTAATTAAGAGATCTAAGTTATGAAATTTTCTAAGCTTTACTATTTATTCATCAGCCTTGTATTGATATCCTGTACAGGGAAAAAAGAGAAGACAACAGAGTTTGATAAGAATTTGATTGATATTCAGCAAAAGGAGATTCGTTTTCCCTCTTCTGACATATTACAACTAAAATCATACTATCTGTCATCTGCTGTACATAATGATCCGGCAAAAATACTTGTCGGATATAATTATAAAGAGCATGCATTGGATTATATCAATTTAACAACGCAGAAAATATCACAAGTAACGTTATACAACGATGGTCCTAATATGATCTCCCGATTAGCCGGAATATATGCTCATAGCGTAGATTCTATCTGGGTATTCGATGACTCCGAACGTATCTCTTTGATTTCTCAAAAAGGTAATGTTATAAAACGCATAAACTGTCATGACTATATCCAGGACCATGAAGAAATAATCATTCATACTAACCACGCAATCTCTACCACCCATTTAGGATATAACCCGAAACACCAATCACTACTGTTCGCGGTTAAGGATAAATCGACATCCCCAATAAGTTTCAAGGTGAAAGAAGTTTTCTTGAATGAAACCGTCAAGACTATCACATTTGATCTCTCCCCTTCAGTCGTAGAACCGGATATCAGTCAAGGCTATGCCAATATGAATGAACCGAATGTGAATTTTAACGGAGAAGAAATTTTATACAACTATCCGATCGAATCACATATTTATACCCTCAATACACTTACAGGAGAACGAACAACTATTGATGCAAGCAGCCAATACACCTCCAACAAAGCCAACAAATGTCCTTCAACGACAGATTATTCAAAATGGCAGATACATGGCATTGAAAATCCGCATTTCTTCGATGTAATGTATATTCCGGAATATCAAATATATGCACGTTTACATTTTGCCGGTACAACCTTCGACACCCATAAAAATTTAGACACAATAGCATATGAACGCGATTTGTATCTGATGCTATTTGACAAGTCTTTCAAAAAAGTATATGAAAGTAAATTAGCTTCGAACAGATTCAACCCTTACACGGGATGGAATACAATCAATAACGGCATCATACTTTTTGTTGACAACATTCATGATAAAAACGATTCCGATAATTTAATTGTAGATCTCATTCACCCAGATTAATTACAAACAGCTTCAAGGTAATCACTTCGTTATCCCTGTTCTCCTTTTTATCAAAATGACATTTTAAGTACTTCATAGTTTGAATATATGAACCTGAGGACGTGCAAGGGACTTTCCAAGCCATTCTCCGAAGGTTCGCTTATATCCTATTGCCAATAAAATGGAAATAAATGATTAATTCCGAAAGAAATATAGGAATTATTATAACCTTTTATTCTCTAATACTGATTTATAAGCAATTTATGAAAGACCATTTCATCTCATTATCAGACGCCTTCTGCAGAAAAAACATGCTAGAAAACATACAATTCGGAGTCCAAAAACACACGAACCATTTAAAATTCAAGTATTTTTAACATTTTCTCTGTTAAACCGAACTCCTATCTCAGTTAAACTGAAAAAATATTCATTTAAAACGAGATGAATTTTTGTTTAAAACGAGATAAATTTTTGTTTAAACGAAATTCGATTTGACCGAAAAACGAGTATAGAAAAGCATTATGTTAAATAATGTGTAAGAAAACTTACTAAAACGGTCACTGTTAAAAATACCCCCGTAAGTTTATCCGCTTATTATAAATCCTTTTAATGCAAAAACAGCATAATAAACACCTTTTTGACAATTGACACACCACGATCTCAATGAAACGGATTTGGAAGATAAGATAGAGCAAACACCTGTATTTGCAGAATGCAAATATGTATATACTGATGCGTCAGAAAATAAAACAAACCAGTCAAAAGCTTTTTAAATCAATACTGTCAGTGAAATGTCATTAACTAAAAGCCGGGAGAATGGAACTTAATATGTTTATTTGCACGCAAATAATGTATACATGAGAAATTTCATTTTCATACTATTGCCGATCATTATATTTTCCTGCGGACCATCGGACAGGGAACAATTGAATGAAGCTCTAAAATTTGCCGGAGAAAACAGAAGCGAACTAGAAAAAGTATTGAAGCATTACGAAAATGATTCGCTTAAACTCAAAGCAGCAAAATTCTTAATTGAAAATATGCCGTTCTACTTTTCATATGAAAGTGAACAACTCAATCAATATAAAAACAATCTATATAAGATTGCTATAGAAAATAAATGCTCTGATGACGAAGCAATACGAATTGCCCAAAAACGTTTCGGGATACTCTCTTACAGTACATTCAGGAAAGTTTATGATGCCCATATTATTACTGCCGACTATCTGATAAAGAATATAGATCTGTCTTTTAAAGTCTGGAAAGAAAGACCATGGGGCAAATACATCTCATTTGACGATTTCTGCGAAACAATACTCCCGTACCGGATTGGAGATGAGCCATTAGAAGACTGGAGAGAAACTTATTATAACCGTTACCAACCACTTTTGGACTCATCACACACAGACAATGACCCTGTCAAAGCATGCAAAATCATTTTTGATCATATAGAACAGCAAACCTGGGTCTTTAATTATAAACATCAGTTTCCACATTTAGGGGCAACAGCCTTATTAGACAACAGATTCGGGACATGTGACGACCGATGTGATTTAAGTGTTTATATCATGCGTGCATTGGGTATCTCAGGAGGCATCGACTTTATTCTCCAGCATCCTGACAGAATGCACAAAGGGCATTCCTGGAATTATGTAACTAATACGGCCGGAAAACACACCGAATTTGCGTTATACGACCTGCGCCCCGGCTCAAAGCCCGATCCTGGGACAGAGATAAAAAGGGGAATCATTTACCGGAAATGCTTTTCCGTACAAAAAAGCAGCTTACCCATAGTTTACAGGAACAAACCGATACCCTCCACTCTAAGCAGTGTATTCATGAAAAACGTATCCGACCTATATTTCGAGGATAAAGCAAACATTATAATCTCCAACAGGAATAAAAAGGAGAAAATACTATATCTCAGTGTTTTCGATAACAAAAACTGGATACCAGTAGCCTGGACCGAGATAAACAACAATAAAGGTGTATTTACACATTTGGAATCCGGAATTGCATATATGGCAGGTTATTATCAGAATAATGTATTTGTCCCGGCATCAGATCCTTTTATTGTCGGGGACAATGGCAAAACGCACTTTCTGAAAGCAGATTATGAACATCGGCAAAATATGACTTTAACACGTAAGCACTCCATCCCTAAATGGTGGTTCTGGTATAAGAAAAGAACATTGAACGGAAAGTTCCAGGGAGCTAACCGCATTGATTTCAAAGACTCAGTCACACTATATACCATTACACATGAAGCAACAATGAACTCTTACATCATCAATATCCGGGAGTCCGGACAATTCAAATACTTCCGATATCTGTCAGGAACAGATGGTTGCTGCAATATGGCTGAAGTCAGATTTTATACAGCTAAAAGCGATAAACCATTAGAAGGAGAAATTATAGGGACGGAAGGTTCTTTTCAAAACGATCCGAACCGGACCAAGAAAGCGGTATTCGATAACGATCCGCTAACATTTTATGATGCTAAAGAACCCAACGGGGCCTGGGCGGGCTTAAGCCTGGAAAGACCTCAGAAAGTAACGACTATTTATTATCAGTTCAGAAATGACGATAATAATATCCGTATTGGCGATACCTATGAACTAATGTATTGGTCTGAAGCCGGAGAATGGAAATCTGCCGGAAAAGTTATTGCAGATAAAGAACAGGTAACATACAACGATATTCCTTCCCAAACCCTCTATTTACTCCACAACCACAGCAGAGGAAATGAAGAACGAATATTCACTTATGAGAACGGTACACAGATATGGTGGTAAGATCTTAGAGGATCTCCAAGCGATACCCTCCGTTTCCATGCACAATCTTAAGATCCGGAATTGGCTTCAAGTCGGCTCGCAGTCTCTTGATTGTTGTATTTAATGTATCATTTGTCGCCCCTGTTTTTCCCCAAACGATCTTCTTTATATCTTCTGAAGTTTGAAAATGTTCAGGACTATTCAATAATAAAACAAAAAGTTTCAGTTTATAATTTTCAAGCGACACCTTAATATCAACATTATAATAAAGAATACCTTTGCCCTCATCAAACAGTATATTCTCCTTGATTTTTATCAACTTTCTGGGCTCTTCACAAACCGGCGTCGCAAATTTCTTACTATACCTGGTAGCAATTAAGAGACCCAAAAGAAGACAAAAGATAACTCCGACAATAATGAAATGTCCTTTGCTCCTATTGATCACACAATAAAAAGGCATCTTTACATAGGCCTGTAAGACAATTTCATCTTTTACTCCTGTAGTAATTGGTGGCAAAGCACAAGCAGACTTATAAAAAGTCAAATCCGGATTACTATATACTGTTTGATCATCATTTGCAGTATAAGCCAATGCAGCATGTACATTGATCATGCCACCCTGTTGTAAAGCCAAGTTAAACAGACTGTCCAAAACTACCACATCAATAGGATTCTCCATTAAAAGGAAAGATTGATCAACTCTATACTGCTTTTCTTCAGTTATTAAATCAGAAGAATTGGTATTTTTAGCGACCTTCTCCACCTGAGCACCAGAGTATGAAATAGTAGAACTATCACTTGCTAGCGACCTATATCCAGAAAAAGACTGTGAACCCGTTTCTAGCAATCTATTTTCCTTATCTTGATGTATAACTTCGTTGCATAGGCTACGAATATCTGATAATACAGACTTTCGTCTTTCGCGAAATATATATCCGAAATAGATAAGCAGCATCAACATGCACAGAGACAAGCATCCAACAAATAGCTTCTTTTTTACTAGCAAAATCATTATTTACTCTTTTAGATTACTACTTACAAAAGTAAGCAATCTTACTCTATCTGAAGCATAAATTTGTACAAACAGATCAAAAACAGGTCTATTTCAGGCTGTCAGTGAAATGTCAGTGCAAATATTTGGTCTTTTACGGGACCTCCTATACATTTGCGAACAAAATATTAAAGAACAATGAAACGAACTCTTATTAAAGTAACAGTAATGGGAATACTTCTAGCAGGAGGTATTTATCTCATGGAAGAAAAAAACACTTCCTTATCAGATGTAGCTTTGGACAATATAGAAGCCTTGGCCGCTGGTGAAGGTGGAACTAGTATGTGGTTTTGTCGTGGTACTGGTTCTCTTGACTGTCCCAGTGGCAATAAAGTAAAATATATTGTCGATGACTACAGCTTAGACTAGCATTCATGAAACATCTCCTATACATATTAATAGGTATAGTCATTACAAAAGGCTTGATTTGTTGTACCGGTTCCCCCGGTACGCACTACCCCCGTTATACAACTTTTCCCGAGGAGAAAGCAATACGTGCCCAGATAATTCCTCTGGATACTATCCTGCTCCGCTACCCGTTCCGGGTGGCGGTCAGGGATAGTATAGCGGTAGTAATGGATTTACATAATATGGATCATTACTTACATGCCTTTACCTATCCGGAATGGAAACACGTTGTTTCGTTTGGAAAACGTGGGGAAGCCCCGGAAGAGATGTTATCAGCAGAAAACATCCAATTTAATTCTCTGGACTCTTTGTGGACACTCGATGCCAACAAGATGGAGATTACACGTTGGAAAATCACTCCTTCTACCGGTTCTGCGGAGCGGGTAGAGGAGATTAAATTAAATAAGAAATTAGTCCGTTCGCTAGACTTTTATGCGATGGAATCGGGCTTTTTGATTCCGGACTATCTGGGAGAGCACCGTTTTTGGGAAGTAGACAACAATGGTCAACCGCTCCAAAGCAAAGGTAAAATACCCAGCGAAACAGCCGATAAAGAAATATCCCGTCCAGCATTAGCACAGGCATGGCGTAGTTTTATGGATTACAATCCGGAGAATGGCATACTGGCTATGGCTACGCAACTAGGGGAAACACTAGAAATTTACAATTTAAAAGAGAATACTCATAAAGTTTTATATGGTCCGGAAGGAGAACCTGAATTCAAAATAGGCAAAAATGGCTCAAGTATTCCTATAGGCATTATGGGATTTAGTGACATAAAAGTAACAGATAAACATATTTATGCTGTATTTCAAGGAGTAAAATTTAAAGAAATGCTAGCAGCCTATCAACGAGGAAAAGAACCGGAAGATGGAAGTCGGTTCATCTATGTTTTCGACTTACAGGGTAATCCTGTTCAAAAATACACTCTTGACAGAGCGATATATGGCATTGATATAAACGAAAAAACAAATACAATCGTCGCAACCGAGGTTGAAAGTGATGATCCGATTATAGAATTTAAAATTTAAAGGACAAGATGAAAACTTTAAATCCAATCATACTAGTATTATTACCAATCTTCTTTTCCTGCCAAAACGAGCAGAAAGAGAAAGAAAAGCAAATTGCGGAATTGGTAAATGAATGGCAGGGAAAAGAGATCAAATTTCCTGACAATCTTATTTTCACCCGTTATCTGACAGACACAACTGATTTCCAAATTCCACAATCAGAATATAAAGTATTAGTATATGTTGACTCAATAGGTTGCACCAGTTGTAAGCTACAACTACATAAATGGAAAGCATTTATTGAATACACTAATTCAGTAGCACAAAGAAAAGTTACTTTTCTTTTCTTTTTACACCCGAAGGATACAAAAGAAATACGTTATCTGTTAAAACGTGATGGTTTTGATCATCCTGTCTGCATTGATTTTGACGACCGATTAAACAAGTTAAACAAGTTTCCGGCAGATATAACTTTTCAAACATTCTTGCTGAATAAAAATAATAAAATAGTTGCTCTGGGAAATCCCATACACAACACAGTAGTGAAAGATCTTTACTTGAAACAGATTACAGGTAAAGACAATCCCAATAAAAGCATACCGAAAACGACTGCCAAAGTCACACCTTCAGAAATTAACTTTGGTACTTTCGACAAATCTGAAATAAAAGAAACAACCATAGAGGTTAAAAATACAGGGGATAGTCCCCTCGTGATAGTAGACGCAAGCACCACCTGTGGCTGCACAGCAGCTACGTATGACAAACGACCTACGAAACCCGGAGAAATCCTTCGCGTGGGAATCAAGATGACACCAAAGGATACAGGATTCTTCGATGAAGTCATAACAATTAAGTACAATAGTATTAACAACTTACCTGTCAAGGTTGAGATAAAGGGAAACGTTCGGTGATCAGAAAGGTAAGTACATGATGGAAATATAACTGACACAACAGAAAATATCATTAAACTATCCGAGCTTAAATAATAAGTAAAGATAGAAAATAAACTAAATTATAACTTAAAGTAGAGAAAGATCATGAAAAAAAAGATCTTAGGGGTAGCTATTATCGCTGCTATGGCTCTAACAGCCAGCTGGAACTTCAACCAGAGCAAAAATGAAGTAGAATTATCGGATTTGGCGTTGGCTAATGTAGAAGCATTAGCTAGAGGAGAAGGTGGTTTCAATTGTTATTGGGAAGACCGAAATTACATAAAATGTGATAACGGTTTTGGTCTAGGATGCCCATGCGGTATGTAAAATGAATATCGGGCTGAATAAAAAGCTGTTACAATCATAAAACACTGAAAACAAGTGCGACAAGCTTTCTATTCAGCCTTTTCTCTATTAAATTACAGATTTATATGAAAACACTATTATACATATTATCATTCATATTTTTTATCTCTTGCAATCAAAAAAACAAAAAAACTGATATATTTGTTTACGATTTGGAAGCAACAAATGAATATTTAAATATACATTTGGATGATAGCACATATATTCCTTTAAATAACATATCTTACTATCAATTCGACAGTTCAGAATATATCGCTTTTGTAAATAAACAAACACCACAATTAATTATATACAACATTTCAAAGGGAGAAATATATAAAAAAATAGTATATAATACAGAAGGTGATAACAGTATTGTTGGATACATTAACGACTTCTATATTAAAAATTTAAATGAGATTTACTTATTAAGTCCATATACTACCTTCTTGTATAAAAGTGATGGGAATGGGAATATTATCAATAAAATTGATTTTTCAAAAGCACAAAATGGAGAACCTTTAACTAGGGTTCTAAATACATTAGGAAGAATGGAATTAATTGATAATAAATTCTACATTACACAAAATTTAAATAGAACATATGGAAGTGAAATAATGGAAAAAAGTAGTATATCAGCCATCATTGATACAACTAATAACACAATAGAATTAACACCATTAAAGTATCCAAAAATCATTTCATTAGAAGATCTGGGAACGAATGCTGGATTTGGATATCAGTATAGACGTATTTTTGACGGAGAAAATTTCATTTATTCGTTTCTTTATAGTGATATTATTTATAAAACTTCTCTTGATCATAAAAAAGTTGAAAAGAGGCAAGTTAAAAGTAAATACATACCAGAGGTAAAAGTAAATAGATTAAACAATAATGATTTTAACAAAATACTAAAAGCAGGATGTGAAGAAGCCACATATGAAGATATTATATTTGATAAATACAGAAACGTATATTATCGTTTTGCATGTCCACAAACAGAAGTTGACTCAAAAGATAGTTATTTGGAAATTACACGTTATGGAAAAAAGCTATTCACGATTGTAATCTTAGATAAAGATCTAAATATTATAGGAGAAAAATTATTTCCTGAGTTCACTTATGTACCAACAGCTCACTTAATTAGAAAAGATGGGTTATATATTAGCTGTAGTCATTTCAAAAACCCTAATTATAGCGATGACGTCCTTTGTTTTCAAAAAATCAAACTTATCAGTAATTTATAAAGCATGAAACATCTATATTTATATATTATATTAATCTTTTCAATTTGTAGTTGCAACATTGAAAACAAAACTAATAAATCTATTTTACCAAAACTGATTGGAAAAAACATTATTTTCCCTTCTAATATTCAATTTGTCAATCACAAATCTCAAAAGAAAGAAACATTGAATTTAAAAAAGAAATTTAAATTAGTAACCTATATTGATTCCATTGGATGTATCGCTTGTAAATTAAAAATGCATCTTTGGAAAGATTTAATAAATGAATTCAGTAATGTTTCTCAAAATAACATCTCGTTTGTTTTTATTATAAATTCTAACAACTACAAAGAAATAAATTACATTTTAGAAGAAAGTGAATTTGATTACCCTGTTTGCTTTGACAAAAATGACTTATTCAACAAGGCGAATAATTTTCCAAAAGACATTGAATTACAGACTTTTTTACTTGACCAAGATAACAATATAGTTATTGTTGGCAATCCGATATTTAGCATTTCAGTAAAAGAGTTATATTTGAAACAAATAATAAGCCCTGAGTGTTTATCAAACAACTATAATAATAAAAAAACCACTATCAATGAAATTGATTTAGGAAAACTCAACATATCAAAGAAAAAAACAATCACACTAAATATACATAATAATGAGAACAACCCTATTGTTATATCTGAAATAAATACTACTTGCAAATGCACCAAATACACATACGATAAGAAACCCATAAATAAAGGTGATAGTACAAAAGTAAAAATACTAATAGAGCCTTATAGTAGAGGATTTTTCCATGAATTAGTTACAATAAAATGCAGTAACAACAAGACTATAAAATACACACTGAAAGGGAATGTTTATTAATCCTAATAAAGGCATATAATAATCTAAAAAAATAATCAATAACATGAATACTCTAATACCATTTTATATAACCTTCAGTCTATTCTTTCTTTTTCTTGCAGCAATTAAGTGAACACACAATAGAATTTTCATCGATAACCCAAGAGATTGAATCTGAAGAAATCTTTTCAGACTCCTTTTGGAGATCCCCTAGCAAATTAATCTGGTTAATAACTTTTTTATTATATGAAGAAGCAGAAGCATATACGCAATCTAATCAATAAAGCGGTTGACATCGTCTTTTGGTCATGTATGGTCACTGTTTTATGGTTTACGCTACAAGTGTTCTTGTTCTCTTCTTTCAAAATACCCAGCGATTCCATGGAGCCGGAATTGACAATCGGTGACAATATATTGGTTTTAAAACCAACAATAGGACCACGTGTATTCAACCTATTTGCTTCCATGCGAAACGAACAAACAGAGATTTATCGTATTCCAGGGATCAAAAAGATTCAACGAAATGATATTCTCGTATTTAACTTCCCACATCCAAACAGTTGGAATAAAATCGAAATGCATATTCTCAAATATTACATCAAGCGATGTGTAGGATTACCGAGTGATACTTTGTCCATCCAAAACGGCTTTTTTCATGTGAAAGGCATAGAAACGTCTCTCGGTAATATGGAATCACAAAATAAAATCGCAACAACTGAACAGTTTGAGGATGGTATATTTCATAGTTTTCCATTCGACAGTATCATTAGCTGGAATATCAAAGATTTTGGACCGTTATATATTCCCGGAAAAGGAGATTCCATCACGTTGAATCAAACAAACTGCCGGTTATATAGGAAACTGATCGAATGGGAACAACAAGGAAGCCTTCAATATAAGGACTCGACAATTTTTCTGAACGGGACTCCAATCAACGGTTACCGCTTCCAGAAAAACTACTATTTTATGGCAGGCGATAACGGCATGAACTCGCAGGATTCGCGCTATTGGGGATTACTGCCTGAAGAATATATCGTTGGAAAAGCCTGGATCATCTGGAAATCAGTTGACCCGTATACAGATAAGTTTCGCTGGAACCGCTTTTTAAAAGTCATTCATTAAAACCAAAAATCATGAAAAATTTATTTACAACAAGTATAAAGATCTTAGTAGCCATCTTATTAATGGCTTGTAGTTCACAGTACGATAAAAAACTGGAACAGGCTCTTGAGCGTGCGAAAGAAAACCGGCAGGAGCTTGAAAAAGTACTCGACCATTATAAAAAGGATTCGACAAAGCTAGCTGCCGCCCGTTTCCTGATCGAAAATATGCCTTATCATTTCACACGGGAACAATATTATACTTCCTCCGGAAAAGAAAAATATAGACCGGATATTACAGCTTTCGATGGGTTTCAAGCTGTGAAAAAGCATTGCGACTCTTTAGCCGGCAAAGGATATAGAATTGAAACACATAATAAATACGACATATCGGCAATTGACAGCCGCTTTCTTATTAACAATATAGAACTGGCTTTCAACGTCTGGAAAAAACCCTGGGCAAAAGATATTTCATTTACGGACTTCTGCAGATATATCCTTCCTTATCGGGCACAATATGAAGAAGTCTCGAATCTGAGGAAAAAATTGATGGACCGTTTCCTTCCCCTACTGGACTCTGCGAATGTAAAAACGCCATTGGATGCGTGTATAGTACTGCGTAATAAGATAGAAAAAATAGTTAGATATCAAGATACCGGGATCGACTTATATCCGACTATCGACGAAACATATCGTTCGGGAATCGGCACTTGTGATGGCTTATGCAATTTCATAGCATATGTTATGCGATCTGTCGGTATTCCCGTTACCATAGATCAGACAACCTGGGTAAAAATGGATCGGGGACATTGCTGGTGTGCCGTGCTGGATAACGGACACTTTCATAGTTTTGGAGAAAATCTGGCACCGGGTGCTCATGCCCGATCATTCTCTGAAACACGTAGTCTAAGACCTGCCAAAGTCTATCGCCAGCGGTTTGATCCGTTTTTCACTGCTGATTACGGAAAAAAGGACGATGGCTATGCAGTTTATTTTAAAAGTCCGTTAATACAGGATGTTACAACTGAATATCTGGATAAGCCTACCACTATAAAAGTCGCTATCGACATAGATCTAAAAGAGAATAAACACAGTAATCAGGTTTATTTATGCAATTTCAACTATAATAAATGGACTGACATAGCTCTTGGTTATAGAAAAGATTCGATCTGTTATTTTAACGATGTCGTTGGAGATAATATATTCATGATAGCAGACGCTCCGAACAAAAACTCCCTACGGTTTATAACAGCCCCATTTTATGTCAGCACAGAGGGAGAAATACATAAATTCATCCCCGAGGTGCAAAAGAAGAGGTCTTATACGATACACAAACGTCCGGAAGGTTATAAGGAACTGCATACATTATCTTACTGGGATACGCAAAGCAAAAGTTTTGTCTCTCTAAAATATATATCGGAGACCGACACGACATTGACATATAACAATATCCCGGAAAATGCTTTATTATGGCTATATATACCGATACATATGTATAACCAGCGGGCATTTTTTCTGGAAAATGACAGCATGAGGATATATTAATTATGATTAAGATAAGTTACTCATTACTCGCCATCAGCGGAATTTTTCTGCTGTGCACCGTTTTTGCCACCAACACAGGGTTGGCTAACGGGCTGGTTACAGGGAAAGTTCTTTGGTTTCATCTGGCGATGTTGCTGCTGGCAGCATGCAGTCTAGTGGCGGCTGTTCTGATGAAACCGGCAAAGCCGTTTGTCTTTTCGGTCGCAGACGGATTGGTACTGGTTTTGGCGGCTATCGTTGCACTTACTTATAACCGGCAGCTGGATCCCGAACCGGAGAAAATGTTGTTTGGCGGGCAATTAGTCGTATTGTGGTTTCTGCTGCGGTTCCTATTGACAGGATGGCCGCAGTTACAGTTATTTTTCCTGGCGGTGGTTGTTGCGACCGGAGGGATTGAAGCCGTGTCGGGAATGCGACAGTTACATGGATTCGAGGGATCTAACCATTCCTTGTTCAAGCTGACCGGGGATTTTTATAATCCGGGGCCTTATTCGGGGTATCTCGCAATCATATTGCCGGTTTGCCTGTGGATGATCCTACGGCAAACAAAAATTTATCTGCATTACCTGGGATGGATCGGTTTGCTGGCAATCATTGTCGTGCTTCCTGCCGGGATGAGCCGGACGGCATGGATAGCGGCTGCCGTTTCATGCGGATGGGTGTATTGGGTGCAACGGATCGGATGGGAAAAGACTAAAAGATACATTAATGGAAACCGGACCTTAACTATCGTATCTTCTATTTTGATCCTGATCTCCATAGCCGGTGCATTGGCGGGTATTTATCTGCTAAAGAAAGATTCTGCCAATGGCCGGCTACTTTTATGGAAAGTGACGGGGCAAGCGATCAGGGAACAGCCCTGGACAGGAACCGGGACGGGTGGTTTTCCGGCTGCTTATGCAGAAGCACAGGCGGAGTATTTCACTTCGGGAAAGGCTTCGGAGACAGAGATGATGGTTGCCGGATGTCCGGAATACGGATTTAATGAATTCTTACAAATTGGTTTGGAACAGGGGCTGGTGGGTTTAATGGTTTTTGTATTGTTGTTAAGCTATTCCTTGTTCCGGGGGGTAAAAAACAGACAGGCGGGAGCGGCCGGAGGGATATTGGCGCTGATGGTGTTCAGCCTGGCATCGTATCCGTTGCAGTTGCCGGAGTTCTGGGTGGTGTTGGTGGTGTTGATGGGGGTGGCTAATAGTAAGACTCCGGTTGACGCTGATATTTCGGTTGACGCTGACACACCCCCTACCCCCTCTCGAGAGGGGAGGAAGATACTTTCTGTCGCTATGATAGGGGTGCTGGCTATATGTTGCGGGTGGATTTTCCGGCAGCAGAAAGGGTATTATGAAGGATATAAAAAATGGAATACGTTGAAGATGTTGCATCATAGTAAAGCTTATGAAGCGGCAGGTGAAGGATATGAGGAACTGGTGCCGTTGATGGGACATAAACCGGAATTCCTGTTCGAGACAGCACAATGTTTAAATAGGGCCGAACGATATACAGAAGCTAATAAGCTATTATATCGGGCTATGAAGTTAAGCGGTGATCCGATGATACGTTACATAGCGGCGAAAAATGAGCAGTCGATGGGAAACTATCAAAAAGCGGAAAATTTATTGCTGCATGCGATCGATATGTTACCGGAACGGATCTATCCGTATTACCTGCTTACCAAACTTTACTCAGAACCTACTTTCTTTCAGGAAGATAAGTTTATCAAAGCGGCTGACGCCGTACTGAAAAAAGAACCGAAAGTAGAGAGCACGGCTATCCGGGAAATGAGAACAGATGTTAAAAATATGCTCAACAACATACGATCAGATCGTAATTAATTTATTTATATGCTATTTACGATAACATCGTAATAATATTTTTGTATATTTGGAAATTAAAATTTGAATCATAGCTTATATGAATATGAAATACTACAATTTGCTGGCAATACTGCTCCTCTCCGGGATGATAGCCTGTTCCGGTGACAAAAAAGACAGCAGTGAAGGAGAAGAAACTGTTGAAACGGTTTTACCGGATGAAACCAACGAGGTGACCGTGATGACACTAAAGGCTACCGACTTCAACCATGAACTGGTGAGTAACGGCAAATTGTCGGCACGCCGCCATGTCGACCTGCGGTTTCAGTCGGCCGAACCGATCGCTACGATTCATGTAAAGAATGGCGACCGGGTAAGCAAAGGACAAAAGCTGGCTGAATTGTCGACCTTCCGGCTGAAAAACAAAACGGCCACTTCCAAAGATGCCCTGGAACGGGCGAAACTGGAACTGCAAGACGTGCTGATCGGCCAGGGATATGCGCTGGCAGACTCGGCCAAAGTTCCTCCCGCCACCATGCAGCTTGTCCGGGTAAAGAGCGGTTACGACCAGGCGCTTATCCAATACCAGTTGGCAGAATATGAAGAACGGAATGCCGTACTGACGGCTCCTTTCGACGGTATCGTTGCCAATCTGTTTGCCAAACAATATAATACGGCTTCTACCTCCGATATATTCTGCACGGTCATCGATCCGGGCAGCCTGGAAGCAGCGTTCACCGTTCTGGAGAGCGAACTGCCTCTGATCAAGAACGGCGACCGGGTGGAGGTCACTCCTTTTGCCCTGAACGACACAAAAGCCGAAGGACGCATCACCGAAATAAACCCGCTGGTCGATGAAAACGGTATGGTGCAGGTGAAAGCGGCGGTTACGGACAGAGGGAAGTTATTCGAGGGAATGAACGTCCGTGTCAGCATCCACCGTTCGCTGGGCAAACAACTGGTCGTACCGAAAAGCGCCGTCGTTCTCCGGTCCGGAAAGCAAGTGGTGTTCAAACTCGACAGCACCCGAACCAAGGCTAGCTGGGTATATGTACATACCGGTCTGGAAAATGCAGACAGCTACACGATTACAAGTTCGGAAGGGGACGGCCTGAAAGAGGATGATTTCGTCATTACCAGCGGTAATATCAATCTGGCACACGAGGCACCGGTAACGATAATTGAAAATTAAAAATTTGTTATGGTCAAATTCCTACTACAACGTCCTATCGCGGTACTGATGGCCTTTACAGCCTGTTTTATCGTGGGGTTGGTGACTTACTTTACCATCCCGGTATCGTTGTTGCCCGATATTGCGATACCGGAGATCACCATACAGGTGTCCGGACAGAATACGTCGGCCCGCGAACTGGAGAATACGGTAGTCAAACCGATCCGGCAACAGCTGATGCAGGTGGCTGCCCTGCGCGATATACACAGTGAGACACGCGACGGTGCCGGCATCATCCGCCTGAGTTTCGACTTCGGGACTAACACGGACCTGGCATTCATCGAGGTGAACGAAAAGATAGATGCTGCCATGAACTACCTGCCGCGCGAAATAGAACGTCCGCGGGTGATCAAGGCGAGCGCAACGGACATACCGGTCTTTTGCCTGAACCTAACACTGAAAACAGGTGACAGCGAGGCTGCTTTTCTGGACCTTTGCCAGTTTGCCGAATCGGTTATCAAACGGCGTATCGAGCAGTTGCCGGAAGTGGCGATGGTAGATATCACGGGGATGATGAAACGGCAGTTGCAGATCGTGCCGGACATGAAAACACTGGAAATGGCCGGTATCACGCTGGATGACCTGGAATCGGCCCTGAATTCGAACAATATCGAGCCGGGAAGTATGACCGTACGGGACGGATATTATGAATACAACATCAAATTCTCAACTTTACTGCGCACACCGGAAGACGTACAAAATATCTATCTCCATAAAAATGACCGTATCTTCCAGCTGAAAGACCTGGCGAAGGTGGCGGTGGTACCGGAAAAGGAGACAGGCGCCTCACTTTCAAACGGGAAACGGGCGGTTACACTGGCTGTGATCAAGCAGGCGGACGAGAATATGGATAACATGAAGGAGGCGTTGCAGGAAGTTACTGCGTATTTCGCAACGGTTTATCCGGATATAGAGTTCAGTGTCAGCCGGAACCAGACGGAGTTGCTGGATTATACAATTTCAAACCTGAAACAGAACCTGTCGCTCGGCTTTATATTTATATGTATAGTGGCTATCCTGTTTTTGGGGGATATCAAGAGTCCGGCAGTGATCGGTCTGAGTATGGTGGTCAGTCTGATTATCAGTTTCCTTTTCTTCTATATGTTCAAGATGTCGCTGAACATCATTTCCCTTTCCGGACTGATCCTGGCACTGGGTATGATGATCGACAGTTCGATCATTGTGACGGAGAATATCATGCAGTACCGGTCGAAAGGGTATACGCTGGAAGAGGCTTGTAACATGGGGACCAGCGAAGTGATCACCCCGATGCTGAGTTCCACACTGACGACAATCGCCGTATTTGTGCCGCTGGTATTCATGAGCGGTATCGCAGGGGCTATATTCTACGACCAGGCTTTCGCGGTGACGGTCGGACTGATGGTCTCCTATTTCACGGGTATCATGTTGCTTCCGGTACTTTACAAGCTGGTTTACAGTATTCCCGATATCAAACATACGGGATTCAATCTCCGAATCAACAACCTGATCAAAGAACATACGCTGGATCGTTTCTACGATGCTGGAGTCAATTTCGTGTTCCGTCATAAAAAGTCGAATATCATATTTATCTTCGTTACATTGCCGTTATGCGCCCTGCTGTTTTATGAAGTACCTAAAAGCAGGATGCCTGAAATCGACCAGAACGAACTGATCGCCCATATCGAGTGGAACGAAAACATCCATATCGACGAAAACCGGGAACGGGTGGACAAACTGTTTGCCCAGATCGCAGGCGATGTACAGGAATATACCTCCTATGTCGGTCAACAACAATTCCTGTTGAACCGCGACCGGGAACTGTCTTCTTCGGAAGCCGAATTATATTTCAAGACAGAAAAATCATCTGCCATCTCTCCCTTGCAGGTAAAGATCACGCAATGGTTGGATACTAATTATCCGCAGGCTGTATTCTCCTTCTCTCCGCCGATCACGGTGTTCGAAAAGTTGTTCGTGACGGGAGAAGCTGACGTGGTTGCAGAATTTTATGCCCGCAACAAAGCGGAAGCTCCGGAGGCTCAGGCATTGCACAAACTGGAATCGCAGATGAAAGCGTCTACCGGTATTGCACCGGTGGGAGTCGCCTTCGATAACCAACTGAATATATCGGTCGACAGGCAGAAGTTACTACTTTATAATGTAAATTACAATGAAGTATACCGCCTGCTGAAAACGGCTTTCAAAGAAAATGAAGTGGCGACCCTCCGTTCCTACCAGCAATATCTGCCGATTGCCCTGGCCGGCGACGGTAAGACGGTGAACGAAGTCTTACAGCAGACACTGGTCCGGACGCAGGCCGACAAAGAGGGAAAAAGCCAGTACATCCCGTTGCAGTCACTGGTTAAGGTGACGCAAGGGGAAGACCTGAAGACGGTTACGGCTGGTAAGAACGGCGAATATATCCCGTTCAGCTTCTATGATGTCAAGAAGGCGGAACCGTTGATGGAAGAGGTGAAGAAGTTAGGCGAACAGAACTGGGAGATCGATTTCTCCGGTAGTTTCTTCTCCAACAAACAGATGTTGAATGAGTTGGTGGTGATCCTGCTGATCTCTATCCTGCTGATGTATTTTATCCTGGCAGCCCAGTTCGAGAGTTTCCTGCAACCGCTGATCGTACTGATCGAGATTCCGATCGACGTGGCTGCATCACTGCTGGTACTCTGGATTTGCGGACATACGATGAACCTGATGAGTGCCATCGGTATCGTGGTGACCTGCGGTATCATTATTAACGACTCCATCCTGAAACTGGATGCGATCAATGAATTACGTAAGGAAGGTGTTCCGTTAATGGAAGCGATCCACGAAGCCGGCCGCCGCCGTCTGCGCCCGATCATCATGACTTCGCTGACCACCATCTTCGGTATGGTCCCGTTGCTGTTCTCATTCGACATGGGTAGCGAGTTACAAAAACCCCTTTCCATCGCCATGATCTCAGCCATGCTGATCGGTACAGCCGTCAGCCTGTTCATCATCCCGCTGGTCTACTGGTTCATCTACCGCAAACACGACCCGAATGCTGTGATGCCTGAAAAACAAACTGAAGTTTAACGAATTATATATAATGCCGTTATGAAGATATGTAAAATATTATTATCATTCCTGTTATTTACCTCAGTCTATCTGAATGCCCAGCCGCTTACGCTGTCGCTGGAGCGGACGATTGCATTGGCGGGGGATAGTTCGCTGGAGGCATTCAGGACAAAGAATATGTTTTTGGCCGGATACTGGCAATACAGGACATTCAAGGCGGGACGATTGCCAAGCCTGACGCTGAACCTGACTCCGGCACAGTATTATCGCGATATCACACGACGATATGATTCCGAGAATGATATCGATGTTTACAGAAAACAGCAATCTTATTACGCAGAGGGCGGCCTCGCCATCAAACAGAATTTCGACTTGTTGGGAGGTACTTTCTACCTGGATTCGGATTTAGGGTATATGCGTAATTTCGGAGATAATGCTTATAACCAGTTTACGACCGTGCCGATCCGAATCGGTTATAACCAAAGTCTGTTAGGATATAACCCCTTCCGGTGGGAACGGAAAATCGAGCCACTCAAATATGAGAAGGCGAAAAAGGAATTACTGTACAATATTGAAAATATCAGTGAACAGGCTACCTCCTACTTCTTTGCCCTGGCCATGGCACAGGCGGAATATGATCTGGCTAAAGAAAATGTAGCGTCAACCGATACCTTATACCAGACAGGACAGGAGCGACATAAGATTGCATCGATCAACAAAGCAGAGCTACTGACATTGAAACTGGATGCCGTCAACGCACGAAATACATTACAAAACGCGGAAATATCTCTGAAAAGAGCGATGTTCAGTCTCGCTTCTTTCCTCAACTTCGACAAAAACACGGAAATACGACTAAACCTGCCGGGACGTCCGAAAGATATGCATATTTCTGTTGACGAAGCTTTGACACTTGCCCGCGAAAACAACCCGAAGTTCCTTGACACCAAACAACAGGTACTTGAAGCCGAACAGCAAGTGGATAAGACAAAAAAAGAGGCCATGTTCAATGCCTCCATCAACGCCAGCATAGGATTCAACCAGGTTGCGACCAAACTGAGTGACGCATATCGCGACCCGCTGCAACAAGATATGGTATCCGTTTCCGTATCTATCCCTCTCGTCGACTGGGGCGTACGGAAAGGAAAACATAACATTGCCAAGAATAATCTGAACGTGACACAGATTTCCGCCCGCCAGGAGGAACTGACGGTAGAGGAAGACGTGATCATGACTGTCGGTGACTTCAATATCCAGCAAAACCTGATCTCAAGCGCAGAAGAGGCGCTCGACCTGGCTGTTATGGCTTACAGTGAGACAAAGCAACGGTTTATGATCGGGAAAGCGGACATCAACAGCCTGACCTTATCGCTGAACCGCCAGCAGGAAGCACAGCGCAACTATATCTCCGCCCTGCAAAATTACTGGCTGAGTTATTTTAAAATACGGAAACTGACACTGCATGATTTTGAAACCGGCATATCACTGGCACGGGAATTTGATTTTACGCACGGACTATAAGTAACAGATTCAATGAGCACATCTCCCAAGATATCATCCTTTACGATCATCGTCACCTTCCTTTGTGTGGCGCTGACAGGACTGGCTTTCATCCCTCTCCTGCCGATCAAGCTGTCTCCCTCACGCACATTGCCCCGGCTGACCGTCAGCTATAATATGCCCGGCAACTCGGCACGTGTAATCGAGATGGAGGTCACTTCGCGGCTGGAATCGATGCTGGCACGTATCAAGGGAATCAAGGAGATCAACTCCACTTCCGGAAATGGCTGGGGATATGTGACACTGGAACTGGACAAACATACCAATATCGATGCCGCCCGTTTCGAGGCATCCACGATCGTACGCCAGACATGGCCCAGCCTGCCCGACGGATTAAGCTATCCGATACTGGAGATGAGCCGCCCGGACGACAAGGAATCCGGTCCGTTCATGACCTATACGCTGAATGCGGCAGCTACTCCGATCTTTATCCAACGGTTTGCGGAGGACCAGATCAAACCGCGCCTCGCCGGTATCCCGGGTATTTACCGGATCGATGTACGTGGGGCCACACCGATGGAATGGCGGCTGGAATATGACAGCCGGCAACTCGTGTCGCTCGGTATTACCACCAATGACATACAGAATGCGATCGCTCAATACTATAACAAAGAATTCCTCGGAACCGGCAATGTCAATACAAACGAACAGGAGGAATGGATTCGCCTCGCCCTGATACCGGAAGATGTACGGGAGGGTTTCGAGGCTTCCCACATAACCGTCACCAGTAAAGAAGGGAAGCTGATACGCCTGGACCAGTTGCTGAAAGTCACCCGCCAGGAAGAGGCTCCCCAAAGCTATTACCGTATCAACGGACTGAACTCGATCTATCTCTCCATCCGTGCGGAAGAGACAGCCAACCAGCTGGAACTCGCCAAGCAGGTGAAAGAGGAGATGGAACATATCCGCCAGTTATTACCACAGGGATATGAGGTGCATACCAGTTATGACGCGACCGAGTTTATCCAGAATGAACTGGATAAGATATATGTACGTACGGGACTTACGATCCTGATTCTTTTATTGTTCGTCCTGCTGATCACCCGGAATGTGCGCTATCTGTTCCTGATCGTGGTCAGCCTGAGTGTGAATCTTTGTATTGCCGTCATTTTCTTCTATCTGGCAGGACTTGAAATGCAGCTTTACTCACTGGCCGGTGTCACTATCTCGTTAAGCCTGGTGATAGATAACACGATCGTAATGACCGACCATATACGTAACCGCCACAACCGGAAGGCTTTCCTTTCCATCCTGACGGCTACATTGACGACTATCGGTGCACTTGTCATCATTTTCTTCCTCGATGAAAAGATTCGGTTGAACCTACAGGATTTTGCGGCCGTAGTGATCATCAACCTGGCAGTATCACTGGCAATTGCCTTGTTCTTCGTTCCCGCTATGATCGAAAAGTTAGGATTAGGACAAAAGAAACATGCCAAGAAAAAGGTCCGTTCATTAATTGGGGCTAAAAGCAGCCGATTCGTCCGGTTCCGGAAATGGGGCAACAGGGTAATCAAACGGTTCCCGGTCTATTTCAACAGATATTACCATGCACAGATCAGCTTCCTTTGCCGATGGAAAAAGACCGCATGTTTCCTGTTGCTACTGGCTTTCGGATTGCCGGTCTTCCTGCTCCCCGAAAAAATAGAAATGGATGACAAGGACAAGGTATATACGGCTACAGACTCGCTACTCATTGAAAAATACAACAAGATTGTCTCAAGCGAGACCTATAAGGAGAAAGTCAAGCCGATAATGGACAAAGCATTGGGAGGAACCTTGCGCCTGTTCGTGCAAAAAGTGTATGAAGGCAGTTATTTTACCCGCAACGACGAAACGGTCCTGTCGGTCACCGCCTCACTTCCCAACGGGACTACACTGGAACAGATGAATCAGTTGATGGGACGTATGGAGGCTTACCTCAGCACATTCAAGGACATACGCCAGTTCCAGACGAACATTTACAGTGCGCGGCAGGCGGGCATACGTATTTATTTCACCAAAGCGGCAGAGCGAAGCGGGTTCCCTTATACGCTGAAAAGCAAGATTATCAGCAAGGCGCTGGAACTGGGCGGCGGTAGCTGGGGTGTGTACGGGCTCCAGGACCAGGGCTTCAGCAACGACGTACGGGAAGGAGCTGGTTCGTTCCGTATTGAAATGTTCGGCTATAACTATGACGAATTATATGAATGGGCGGAACAGCTAAAAGCAAGACTGCTTACTTACCGCCGTATCAAGGAAGTACTGATCAACTCCGAATTCTCCTGGTGGAAAGACGATTATCAGGAATTCTATTTCAATCTGGACAAGGCACGAATGGCACAGGAAAATATCCTGCCGATCGAACTGTTCGCCTCCATCAACCCGGTGTTCGGGAAAGATATCTACAGCGGTACAATCGTTGTCGACAATGAAACGGAAAAGCTGAAACTAAGTTCGCGCCAGTCAAAAGATTATGATGTCTGGAGCATGCAATACGTCCCCCAGAGCATTAAGGGCAAACCTTATAAACTGTCGGAGCTGGCCACCGTCGAAAAAGGGCAGATGCCGCAGAAAGTAGCCAAGGTGAACCAGCAATACCGCCTGTGCCTTCAATATGAATATATTGGCGCATCCAATCAGGGGAGCAAGATACAAGAACGTGAACTGAAAGAATTCAACGCGTCGTTACCAATGGGATACACTGCCAAATCGGATAGTAATTACTGGAGTTGGAACACCAAAGACAATAAACAGTATCTGTTATTGCTGCTGATCATTGCCATTATTTTCTTTACGACCAGTATTCTGTTCAATTCGCTGAAACAACCGTTGGCTGTTATCTTCGTCATCCCTATCTCCTATATTGGGGTGTTCCTGACATTCTACTGGTTCAAGCTGAATTTCGACCAGGGAGGGTTTGCGTCGTTTGTCCTGCTATGCGGTATCACGGTAAATGCAAGTATCTATATATTAAACGAATATAACCAACTTCGCGAAGCCAGGCCCAAAATGCCTGCCTGGCGCCTTTACCTGAAAGCATGGAATGCCAAGATCACACCGATCTTCCTGACCGTGATCTCTACCATACTCGGATTTATTCCGTTCATGTTAGGTCCCGATAAAGAAGCCTTCTGGTTTCCGCTGGCAGCCGGGACCATCGGCGGATTGACCATGTCGATCCTCGGTATCTTCATATACCTGCCTATTTTTACTTTGAAGAAATAATCACCTTATTAATACTTAACCGCCAATAACTGTTTTTCTTTCCTAATTTTGTGATATTCTTGGACGATTTGTTAATTATCCAAACCCTTCTTACGTCTTAAATGTTTTATGCAGGAGCAGAAAAGTTGCAGAAGTTGAAAGTCCGATATCACCCTAAAAATAATTTAAAGATGAAAGTTTTATTTAAGTATCTACGACTATTATCCCTCTCTACGAGCGGAGCGTTACTTTTGTGCATTGTATTTGCTGCAAACCCCGAAATTGCTGAAGGAACCATCACAGGTAAAGTATTCTGGTTTCATTTCTCTATTTTATTACTTGCATTCAGTGTATTGTTTATGGAAGCCACAGTGAAAAAAAGCAATTTTACCTTCTCATTACCCGACGGACTTTTATTACTTTTTGCCGGTCTGGCCTTGCTAAATTACAACTATGAGCTGGACCCGGAACCGGAAAGACTTCTTTTCGTCGGACAAATTACGACCTTATGGTTTATGTTGCGAGCCACGTTGCAAGCCCACCCGGAACTCAGGCTTTTCTTCCTGTCCATTATTATATGTACAGGTATCTTCGAAGCGGCCTGGGGAATGGGGCAACTGTACGGGGGAGCATCGACAAACCATCCGCTACTCAAAGGTGACGGACTTATTTTCAGCCCCGGCCCCTTCTCCGGTTATCTGGCAATCGTACTCCCCGTATGCCTGAACCTGGCTTTGCGGTTCCGCGATTGCGACAAACTGGCCTGGTGGGAAACAAGGACGATGCTATTCTACCTGTCGGCATTCACGATCATACTCATCCTGATAGGGCTTCCCGGCGGAAAAAGCCATTCGGCGTGGCTGGCAGCCGGAATCTCATGCTGCTGGGTCTTCTATCTCCGGAAATCAGGGTGGCAGTTATTGAAGAAAAGGGTTATAAAGCATAATAAGACAGTGATCGTCAGCTGCATTGTCTTATTTATCGTTATTTCCGGACTTCCGACATTGGGCAGTGTTTTCAATACCGAGAAATCTGCCAACAGGATGCTGATGTGGAACGTAACGACCCAGGCCATACTGAACAAGCCTGTCACCGGCACTGGGCTGGGAGGTTTCCCCGTCTCATTCGCCCAGACACAGGCCGACTACCTAGCGTCGACGAAAGCCTCCGATACGGAACGGATGGCTGCGACCTGTCCCCCTTTCGCCTTCAACGATTATTTGCAGATAGGGCTTGAATTCGGTATCGCCGGACTGCTTCTCTTTGCGTTATGGATCGCCTTCTGCCTCTATTACGGGCTGAAAAACAAACAGGTCGGGGCTACGGGAGGTATCCTTTCGTTACTTTTCTTCTCCATGTATTCCTATCCGCTGCAACTACCGTCATTCTGGGTTCTGCTTATTTTCTTCTCGGCAATGTGTGTCACCCGGACGGAAAAACAACAGAAATCGTCCGTGAAAAGTTTTCCTTACATCGGGACATTCGCTGCCTTAGTCGCCTGTATCCTGTTTTTCGGACAACGAAGTTATTACGAACCGTACAAAGAATGGAAAACTTTGCGGATCCTGGTAGAAAAGGAGGAACAGAAGGTTGCCGCACAAGGATATATGAGCTTGTACCCGCGCCTCTCCCACCGGACCGAGTTCCTGCTGGAAGGCGCCCGGTGCCTGCAACAATCCGGACAGTATTCGAATGCCATCATCTGGAGTCGTCGGGCCATCCGGTTAAGTGCTGATCCCGAATTCTACTATATCCTTGCCGAAAGCCACCAGCAACTCGGACTTTATAAGCTGGCTGAGAAATATTTACTGCAATGCCTGCATATTCTTCCGGAACAGATAGATACTTATTATCTGCTAACCAAATTATATGCGGAAACAAACTACTACCACCCGGACAAGCTCAGGCTGGCTGCCCATTCCGTGTTGACCAAACAGCCGGACACCTGCTTCAAGCCCGCCAGGCAGATGAAAGAAGAAGTCTATCAACTTCTTTTACAACAAATGGCAAACAGTAAATAGAACAATCCCTTTGTTTTTATTGCACATTTAAATTATATCCCCTATCTTTGCCGAAATTTTGGAAGGAAGAGTTTCATGACGAATAAGATACATACTTGTAATCCGATGTTTATTTCCGGTTCAACACCGGATATCGAAGCTCATTTCTTTAATTTACGGGATAATAATTTCTTTATATAAGATGCGTTGGTTATTTTTACTAACGCATTTTTTTTGTGTCCCGCAAGTGGCGATTAAGTAAGATATAACATTCTATAATATATTAATAAACAAAACAACCCAATTACTATGTCGAAGATTGGAATCAAAAAGGTGATTGTTCTGGGCTCGGGTGCCCTGAAGATCGGACAGGCCGGAGAGTTTGACTATTCCGGTTCACAAGCATTGAAGGCACTGAAAGAAGAAGGTATCAGTACCGTTTTGCTGAATCCGAACATTGCAACTATCCAAACATCGGAAGGGGTAGCAGACAAGGTGTATTTCCTGCCTATCACTCCGTATTTTGTTGAAGAAGTAATCAAAAAAGAACAACCGGACGGAATCCTGCTGGCTTTTGGTGGCCAGACTGCCCTGAACTGCGGTACTCAGTTATACACCAGCGGCACACTTGCCAAATATGGCGTAAAGGTACTGGGAACTTCTGTTGAAGCTATCATGTACACAGAAGACCGCGACCTGTTTGTAAAGAAACTGAATGAAATCGACGTAAAAACTCCGATCAGCCAGGCTGTTGAAACGATGGAAGATGCAGTGAAAGCTGCTTACAAGATCGGTTTCCCGGTAATGATCCGTTCTGCCTATGCACTGGGCGGTATGGGTAGCGGTATCTGCAAGGATGAAGCAGAACTGCGCACACTGGCAGAAAGCGCTTTCGCTTATTCTTCACAGATCCTGGTGGAAGAATCGCTGAAAGGCTGGAAAGAAATTGAATTCGAAGTAATCCGTGATAAAAACGACCATTGCTTCACGGTTGTAAGCATGGAAAACGTCGACCCGCTGGGTGTACATACCGGTGAAAGTATTGTGGTTGCCCCTACCTGCTCACTGACCGACAAGGAGCTGGATCTGCTGAAAGAACTGTCTACCAAGACGATCCGCCACCTGGGTATCGTAGGTGAATGTAACATCCAGTACGCATTCAATTCAGATACTTGCGACTACCGTGTGATCGAAGTGAATGCTCGTCTGAGCCGTTCTTCCGCCCTGGCATCTAAAGCAAGCGGCTATCCTCTGGCTTTCGTTGCCGCTAAACTTGCATTGGGTTACAGCCTCGATCAAATCGGCGAAATGGGTACTCCGAACTCGGCATACAAAGCTCCGGAAGTTGATTATATGATCGTGAAGATCCCGCGTTGGGACTTGACTAAGTTCGTTGGCGTAAGCCGCCTGATCGGTTCAAGCATGAAATCTGTAGGTGAAATCATGTCGATCGGTAAGAGCTTCGAAGAGATCATGCAGAAAGGTCTGCGTATGATCGGACAGGGCATGCACGGTTTCGTAGGAAACAACGACCTGGAATTCGACAACCTGGACGACGCCTTGGCAAACCCGACCGACCTGCGTATCTTCGCCGTAGCAAAAGCGCTGGAAGAAGGGTATACCGTAGAACGTATCCACGAACTGTCAAAGATCACTCCGTGGTTCCTGAACGGTTTGAAAAATATCGTAGACTATGCGAAAGTATTATCTCAATACAATAAGATCGAAGATCTGCCCGAAGATGTACTGAAAGAAGCGAAACGTTTAGGTTTCTCTGACTTCCAGATCGCCCGTTACGTTGAGAATCCGGAAGGAAACATGGAAAAAGAAAACATCCGTGTACGTAACCTGCGTAAGAAACTGGGCGTTCTGCCGAGCGTAAAACGCATCAACACGATCGCTTCCGAACATCCGGAACTGACGAACTACCTGTACATGACATACGATGGCAGCGAACATGATATTCCTTACTACAAGAACGACAAGAGCGTGGTTATCCTGGGTTCAGGTGCTTACCGCATCGGTTCTTCCGTAGAATTCGACTGGTGTTCGGTCAATGCAGCCCAGACAGCCCGCAAGTTGGGTTACAAGTCGATCATGATCAACTATAACCCGGAAACGGTTTCTACCGACTACGATATGTGTGACCGTCTGTATTTCGACGAACTTTCTTTTGAACGTGTACTCGATGTAATGGACCTGGAAATGCCGAAGGGGGTAATCGTATCCGTGGGAGGTCAGATTCCGAACAACCTGGCAATGAAACTGTATCGCCAGAATGTTCCGGTGCTGGGTACTTCTCCGCTGTCGATCGACCGCGCTGAGAACCGTCACAAATTCTCCGCGATGCTGGATACACTGGGCATCGACCAGCCGCGTTGGGCAGAGTTGACCAGTATGGAAGAGATCGACGGATTTATCGAAAAGGTAGGATTCCCGATCCTGATCCGTCCGTCATATGTACTTTCAGGAGCTGCGATGAACGTTTGCCACAACAAGGAACAGATGATCGAATTCCTGGATCTGGCCGCCAAGGTATCCAAAGAATATCCGGTTGTCGTATCCGAATTCCTGCAAGGAGCGAAAGAAGTTGAATTCGACGCTGTAGCCATGAACGGCGAAGTGGTTGAATATGCAATCTCCGAACATATCGAGTTTGCCGGTGTTCACTCAGGTGACGCTACACTGGTATTCCCGGCCCAAAAAATCTATTTCGAAACAGCACGCCGCATCAAGAAGGTGAGCAAAATGATCGCCAAAGAGCTGAACATCAGCGGTCCGTTCAATATCCAGTTCCTGGCTAAGAACAACGACGTGAAGGTAATCGAATGTAACCTGCGTGCATCACGTAGCTTCCCGTTCGTATCCAAAGTGCTGAAACGCAACTTCATCGAAACGGCTACACGCATCATGCTGGATGCTCCTTATACCAAACCGGACAAGAGCGCTTTCGATATCGACTGGATCGGTGTAAAAGCATCTCAGTTCTCATTCGCCCGTCTGCATAAAGCCGACCCGGTACTGGGTGTGGATATGAGCTCGACCGGTGAAGTAGGTTGTATCGGCGACGACTTCAACGAAGCATTGCTGTCTGCCATGATCGCTGTTGGCAACAACATTCCTAAAAAGAATATCCTGGTTTCTTCGGGAGCAGCCAAGAGCAAAGTAGATTTGCTGGAACCCTGCCGCCTGCTGAGCACAAAGGGATACAAGATCTATGGTACTGCCGGAACCGCCAAGTTCCTGAATGAGAACGGAATCGAAGCGACTGCCGTATGCTGGCCGGATGAACAGGGCGACCTGAATATCATGGATATGTTCAGCAACCACGTATTCGAATTGGTTGTAAACATCCCGAAAGATCATAGCAAACGCGAGCTGACCAACGGTTACAAGATTCGTCGTGCTGCGATCGATCATAACATACCATTGATCACCAACGCTCGTCTGGCTAGCGCATTTATCGAAGCATTCTGCACGATGGATGTAAAAGATATCCAAATCAAAGACTGGCAAGACTACAAATAAGCAAATATTTTTATTATATTTGTGACCATAATACGTAGAGACAGGGTATTACCTTGTCTCTACCTGTTTAATTTTAAATCATGCCCATGTACAGACTACCGTTATTATTCCTGATATTCATGGTGACATTCATGGTCGCGCATGCATCGGTAGTCGTCCCTAATTTATTCGTAAAAAACTTCTCGGTAGATGATTATAAAGCCAGTTGTCAGAACTGGGGACTGTCGGTAGCCTCCGACGGCGTGCTCTATGTAGCCAATAATTCCGGACTGCTCACATTTGACGGAAACACCTGGAAGCTTTATGAAACACCCGATAAATCGGTTATAAACGGCGTAACATTCCTCAACGACACGATCTATACCATCAGTGAAGGTTCTTTCGGAGGATGGACCCTCGACCATTTAGGTGTTATGCGTTACCATAAGCTCTCCACGATACCGGCAGAAGTCAAGTTTAAAGAACCGCCCGCTCCCATTCCGTTCATCCTGCCCGATGAGATACTGCATGCACAACCCTCTGTCTTTACAACTATAAACGACCTGTATTTTATCGGTACCACCAACAACGGATTATATATAACAAACCCGGAAGGGACTATCCTGCGCCATCTGTCAACCCACGACCAGTCATTACCCGACAATATCGTGCGCGCCATCTGCATCCAGGATGCGCAACAGATATGGCTGGCTTTCGACAATGGCATCTCACAGATAACATTCGACCCCTCGATCACTTTGCTGGGGAAGCGAAGCCAGATAGGAAAACTGAAAAATGCTACGCTCTTCAACGACACATTATATATCCAGACGAATATCGGATATTTCAAAAGGACATTAGACGCCGGTGATCATTTTGAACCGGTCGATATAAAGAAAGAGACATTCCACCTCCTGCCACAGAACAGTGTGTACGACTCGCTCCGTGTCAGCAATGTATTCTACGACACCGAATCATTGGGAGAGTTTGCCCATGCGGAACAGATCTATCCTATCGGCGATAACACCTATTGGCTTTGTGCCAAAAACGAAGCCGGCCTGTTCCATAACGATAACGGGAAAGGGACACTGAAATGCCGCATTCTGCTCAATAACTACAATATGAATATGGTGAGCAGAGACCGGAGGATATATCCTTTGAATGACACGCTTCACCTGATCTCGGCCATGCAGGGAGCCTTGCTGGTCAATATACGCGACCTGATAGAGGGAAGCCTCGGCCCTGCCACGCCCCTGCAAATATCCGAAATAAAGTATATCGACAAAGATGGCGTACACAACTTGCCGGTCAATTCGGAAAAGATCACTCTCCCCCATAATTTTCAGGAACTTTCCGTCTATGTAGGAAGCACGATCTTTACCCCGAACCATCAGATCAGTTATATGATAGAGGGTGTTTCTTCAAACTGGTCGCCCTGGCAAAAAGGCGGGGAGATCTCTTTCCTGCAACTTCCGGAAGGAAAATACGTACTCAAGATCCGGAAATATGTAGTAAAAGGGCCGTACCTTGAAATCGCCATTCCGATCACCGTCCGCCCGGCCTGGTACAACACGATATGGGCGTGGCTGATCTATATCATCGCCATCGCCGTAATAGGCAAATACACACTCAGCTACCATCTGAAAAACCTGCAACGGGAAGAAAAGAGCAAGCTGGATGCAAAAAGGCAGGCGGAAGAACAGAAAATCCAGCAGATGAAAAGCCGCCGGATGCTGGAAGCCGAGCTGCAAAACAAGAATAACGAACTGACCCTGCAAACCTCCGCCCTGGTAAAAAGAAACCAGGCGGTACAGAAACTGCTTGACGAACTGGAGCAACAGAAAGAGACATTGGGCGACCGGTATCCGAACAAACTGTACACCCGGATGAAAAACCTGATGGAAGAATCGTTGAACGACCAGGCGGACTGGTTGTTGTTTGAGACGCATTTCAACAGCGCCCATCAGAATTTCATTGACCGGTTACGCCAACAATACTCCGACATTACCACCGGCGACTTACGTATCTGTTGCCTGCTCCGCATGAATCTTTCCACCAAAGAAATCGCATCATTGTTAAACGTATCAGTCCGTGCGATAGAATTACGACGGTACCGGTTAAGAAAGCGCCTGTCACTCGACAGCGATACGAATCTCATTGATTTCCTCATGAATTTCTAAAAAGTATTTTCTAGAATCAGTATTCCTCCAAACTGCTATTATACAATTAATTACCCGCCACTGTAGTAGACATGAGAAAGGCTTGATGTAGTATTTCCTCTCACACAAAACATTTGCGCAAGTAGTGTAGTAGTACTTTTTAATCGTTATGTTTCTAAATGTGTTTCCTTTGCCAGTGCAATTGAATCTTAATTTCTATAGACATGATGAAGCACGATTTGGAAGAACAACTGGAAGAGTTGGAAAGGCAGGGTATCAGTCGCCGCCATTTCCTCAAAATATTAACAGCAGCAGGAGTTATAACTGCTGTGGGTACACAAAAAGCTCATGCATTCTCTAGCAATGCAAAAGGGAAAATCCTGATAATCGGTGGAGGGGCTGCCGGAATTAGTATGGCTGCACGTTTGATGCACTGGTTGGATAGCCCGGACATTACATTGATAGACCCCAGCGACCGACAGTTCTACCAACCCGGCTTTACATTGATCGCCTCCGGTGTTTATAAACCGGACGAAGTATGGAAGAAGCAGGAAGATTGCATTCCCGACGGCGTAAAATGGATTAAAGATTCTGTTGCCGCCGTTGACCCGGTCATGAACCTGGTAACAACGAACAACAATGGAAAAGTCGCTTACGACTTTTTGGTCCTGACACCAGGCATACAGATTAACTGGGAAAAGGTGGAAGGGATTACACACGATACATTAGGAGCAGGAAATGCTCACTGTATATATGATTACGAAGGTGCACAAAAAACCTGGAAAGCGCTTCAGGAATTCGCAAAGACAGGCGGCCGTGGTATCTACACAGATACATACACAAAGCATAAATGTGGCGGAGCACCGAAAAAGATTTGTTTGCTGACAGAAGATTACAGCCGCAAACAAGGCACACGGGACAATTTGAAACTGGATTACTTCACAGCAGCGAAAGAGCTGTACGATATTCCGTTTTACACGCCCCGCCTGCTGGAGATTTACAAGGAACGTAATATTCCCATCAATCTCAATGTTCGCGTGAAAGGTGTCGATACGGCAGCCAAACAGGTACATTTTGAAAAGGTTGAAACAGTCGGAGAAGAGAAAGTATATACTCCATTCGTGGAAGATTACGATTTCCTTCATTTCACTCCGCCTATGTCGGCTCCCGATTTCGTTCGCGAAGCCGGTCTGGGATGGACGGAAGGCAAACTGGCTGCCGATGCCTGGGTGATGGTTGATAAAGCGACACTGGTTCACAAAACTTATCCGAACATCGTCTCCCTGGGAGATGTTGCCGGGATACCGACCAGTAAAACATCTGCGGCAGTACGCATGCAAGTGCCGATCGCTGCCAAAAACCTGATCTCGTTGATGGAAGGCAAAGAACCTGTTGAGAAATACAACGGATATGCTGCCTGCCCGATCGTAACAGACTATGGACACGTACTATTGTGCGAGTTCGACTATGATAAAAAGCCGGTTCACTCGTTCCCGTTCAGCATGTTGGACACATCCAAGGAACAATGGGCGGCCTGGTTACTGAAAGTTTACATGTTGAAACCGATGTATTTCTACGGAATGCTGAACGGTTATGCATAACGGACCAAAATAACAACTCCCTATAATTCAAATGCCAAACTACAGAAAATCCCCGGCCTCAATCTCTGAGCCGGGGATTTTGTTTTATTATCCCCTACCCACCCTCCAACTAAAAGGAAAGCTACCACTTATTAAGTCGAAACTCCTTACTCACTAGAACGAAAGTCCTTACCCACTACTATCAGGGTGTACAGGGTAGTGGATTACCCTGTACACCTTGGCTAGTTATCCTGTACACCATAATCAACTACGGTGTACACCCTGAAAACACTAAGTCGTAACCTTTGAATTAGTTAGTCCATAGGTTAGTCTTAATAATTAGTAGGATTACTCCATCTTCCGATAATACCGGGGCGTATAACCCGGCAATAACTCCGGATGGAATACCCATACAAGGTCTTTCAGGAGGTAATCGGGATGTATCGGAAATTCCTCGTAATAGGGTACTATTCCCGTATTACAGGTATAAATCCGGCGGTTCTTAAAGGCATCAAAGTTTTCATAGGGCGTATACTCGGTACGAAGGTCTTTATAGGTCATGTCGTTTGCCTGATTATATTTGATCAGCCACATATCGGCATGGATCCCCTTGTCAAGTACGGTTTCAAAAGCCAAAGGGGTACTGCCCGCTCCGGGAAGGTCTTTGAAGATATAATCGGCTCCGGCATCGTTGTAGAGATGGGCGACATAGCTATCGCCTGCCGGCATATACCAGGAAGAACCGAATTTCTTTTCGGAGATGACGGTCGGACGGTTAATGACTGTCTTTGCCAGCTCTTTCAGTTCCAGATAACGGTCTTCCGTTTCCCGGAAGATTGAATCCGCCATCACTTCCTTACCGAATAACAAGCCATAGAAACGTATCCATTCAGTCCGTCCCAACGGCAACGACTCCATGTAATCGGCAGCCTCAATGATAGGAATACCCAGTTTCTCGGCAGGTCCGTAGCCAGCATTCTGAAAAGGAGAAGCTATAATGATCTCTGCCCCTATATCAATAATCTTTTCAATATTCGGCGCCGTCGCCTCTCCCAGATCGGCAATCTTTCCGGCACGCAAACCCTCCTGAATGGAAGGCGTATCCATATACCGGGGTTCGCATACGCCGATAACCTTATCCGCTTCCCTCAACTGGTCAATAATAGCCGCATGAACGGAGGTATAAACCACGATATTCTTCACCGGTGTCCGTACAACTGTCCCCTTAGGCAAATCACCGGGCATCAACGCACCGCGATCCACCAACAGATAACGTTGCAGGATGCGGGTGCTGTCCCAAGGGTCGCGGACTTCTACCGATGTATAGTCAGTGAAGTGCTGTATGGTGAAACCACGGGCGTAGCGGATAGTATCAGAAGAAAACGACTGATCTTCAGAAGAACTCTGCTTCACACTACAACTGAGTGTGAAGCAAAGTAGAAAGAGGGTGGATATAAAAAACTTCATCTTATTTATTACCAGCCGAAATCACTTTTATAGGATTCAGACCTGCTTCAAATTTAAACTGTAACTTACCGGCTGGATTAAATGTGTACACATCTCCATTTGTAGAATAATTAGACTCAGTCACAAAAACATAGTTTGACGGGGTATCAGCACCTATTTTATAAGGCTTTTTAATATCCGTTCCATCCGTAATAAAGTCAGTGCTGATTACCTTTTCGTTTATTGCATCATAACAGAGATAAGAAATAGTCTGATTCCAGTTAGCATCATACTGTGAATAAATGATGTAAAGTTTATCGCCTACAGCTGCAAATTCCGTTGCATTCGTTTCCGTAATTGTTGTCACTTCATCTGTTTTAGAATCAATTCTCTGAAATGTATTAGGTATATCCCCGTAGTTACCCATAGAAACCAAATAAACGTCACCCTGACTATCAGCCAGCAAATTCACCGGATTAGTGACAACTTCTATTTTAGTCTTTTCTTTAAAAGTAGGAAGGTCAACGACAGAGACAGTTTTATCATATCCCACAGCGGTGTTAAAATCCGCACCACCAGAGTTTGCTACATACAATTTGTTATTAGCTATAGCCATCTGTTCCGGATTACGTCCTACTTTCACCTTACTTTCAATTGTGAGCGAAGTTGTATCCAAACGAGCTACATAACCACCATACAATGATACATACACTTTTCCATTATAACAAGAAAAGAAACGCGGCTGTAACGGATCGCCATCGGAAACAATTTGTTTCAAAGACTTTCCTTGTAAGTCTATCACCTCTATTGTATTAGAATTAGTGACAGCTATATAAGCCTTTGAGCCATAAACCAGGATATCGTTGGCTGTATCTCCCAATCCGCGTCCATTGACTTTCTTAAAGATATCCGCTTCTACCTTTTTGGTCTCGAAATCATAAAATGACAACGAAGAGTTATTATTCCCTTTGTTTCCACTATTCAACACATAGACTCCATTCAAAGAGATCTGTTCCGGAAGAGATGGGATTTCCTGTTTATCATCATCATCACTACAACCCATAAAGGAGAAAGACATACAAGCACAAAGTGCAGATACATACAGCAAATTTTTCTTTTTCATCACTTATTTATTTATCATTAATAAACTATACTCACACTCAAACGCCAGGAACGTCCCGGCATTGGATAGTATTGAATAATATCATATGTTTTGTCACCCAGGTTAATCACTTCTCCCTGCAAACGCAACTTACATTTTTTTACCGCAAACTCACGGTTAAGGGATATTCCCTGTTCTACATATCCGGCAATAAGGTTGCTTTCTATGTTTTGAGGCAAAGCATACCTATCACCCGCCGCAGTCAAGCTATAAGAGACGTTGACCCACGGATTCTCCAAGGTTAGCGACGCATTTCCCGAATGTTTCGGAGTATAAGGTATCTGATCCTTGTAATTTTTTGCGTCGGGATCAGTTATATCGATTGCTTTCTGAAAACTATAGGTGGCAGAAAGAAGTAAGGTCATCTTTGCCGGCAGAGGTGTTTCCGATGAGAAATTCACATCCAGACCTTTGATATCGACTTCTCCCATATTCATCATCTTCCATATATACATCGTCGGAATAGCAACAATCTTGTCCTTCACCTTATTATAATAACCATCGGCCGAAAAACTCAGATAACGAAAGAGATTCCCAGCTTCCCCGCTCCAGGTCAGCCCCAGATTATATTGTGTAGCCTTTTCCGGTTGCAGGTTCGTATTCCCCATACGGAGATAATACAGATCGGTGAAAGTCGGAACACGGAAAATATCTTTGTAAGAGGCACGTACACGAAAGGCATTATCGGGAAAAGGCCTCAACGATACGCTAACCGCAGGAGACAAACGTTTGCGGTCGGCCGGTTTATCGCCCGCCTTTACTTTGTCGGTCATATAAGTGCCCAGCAAACTGGCTGTTGCTGTAAACATCGAGTTCTTATATTGGGCGGATAATACCGACAGTGAAGTCAAACGCTTGGGTTGCGGGGCATTCATAAAATTATTATCCAGCATATTATGGGCTAAATCAGTCGTAAGAGAGGTTGAGAAGTTCTTCCAGGGTGAATAAAGTACGCCTACCGAACCGTAATACTCTTCCTGGGTATTCAAATCCTCTTGCTTACCTCCTGAGTATTTATTACTTACATCACGGTATTTGCTGAAAGAGTAATTATACTTGGCATGTGCCTGCAAAGATAAATTGTCCGTTAATTTGTTGGAATACTGCAACTGGGTAAAGAAATTATTGTTCCACAAACGTTCCCGGTTACTGTTGCTATATAATATCACCGAACCGGGGAGTCCGCGTTCGGAATCGTAATAATAGACCTTACCGGTCAATGCTCCCGCCTTACCCAAGTCGCCATACAGATTACCTTCCAGGCGAAGTGCCTGGATATCGCTGTTCTTCCTTTTTTCTTCCGTTACAACATCTCCGTTTACCAAAGTAAAAGGGTATTCCCCTTTTGCACTTAGCCAGTCGGCATGTAAAGAAGCGGAAAAGCGGTTACTTATCTTCTGTTCATAACGAAGCATCGGGTTGAACAAGCCAAAAGAACCACCTTTCGCTTTCGCCTGAAGATTCATCGGTTTTCCTTCGAATACAGGCTTACGTGTCTTCACACTCAACGCCCCTGCCGACGCATACATCCGTGCCGTCTGGAAAATATCATCCGATTGCCCGATCGACAGTGAGATCATCTCCACATTATCCAACGAGAAGCGGCTGATATCCACCTGCCCGCTCTGGGCATCCGTGATCGTTACGCCGTCATAGCTGACAGCCGTATGTTGTGCTCCCAGGCTACGGACTGAAACCGTCTTCAGTCCTCCTATCCCACCGTAATCTTTCACGGTAGCACCGGAGAAACGTTTAACAGCCTCCGATAAATCCTGTATGCCGAGCCGTTCGATACCCGAACGGTCCATCACTTGTAAAGGTGTAGCCTCGCGGGTTGTGGAAGGACGCGCCTTTTCCACGACCTCAACACCTTTCAGCTGGTGATAAACAGTCGTATCGATCTGCTGTGCGTGCAGAACAGGCACGCACAGAAATATGCCTGTCAGGCATATAAATACTATAATAAATAATGTACGCATATATCAAGTTCCATCAACACCTTACCCGAGGCATTGTATATATAGAATAATGGCAGGTTTTCTGACTTGTTCTCCCATGATCGGCCGCCTTCCCAAGGATCCTAAAATCCTCAGTGGCAACAAGATTTGCCGGGGTTGCAGAACTTACAGCTACGGGTACAGCTCCGGACTTGCACCGGATTCCCTATTACTAACGGTCAGCGGAAGCCAAACCGTTACACCATAATTTGACGGCAAAAGTACAAGTTTATATCGAAAGAGGACATACTTTACTTACATTTTAATATTTCGATACAAGCAGAAAGACTTAATCCCAGATGAACGAAGATAAAATTCAACACTATACATACAGGACAAAAAAATGCCCGGATCAGTACTAAAGCGTACAAACCCGGACATAATCACTATCTTGCTTAATACTTTACTTATTGATAATCTTCTCCGGTTGTCCAGGAGTCAGAATCATTATAAATCTCTTTCAGGTGATTGATCCAGATCTTACGGATTGAAGCATAATCGCCCAAACCTTTAATAGTACAAGCATCAACTCCACCGTTATGGCTTTCTGCCATTTCGATCTTAAAGCCCATCTTCAGCAGTTTCAATCTCCAGCAAGCATCAGCTTCGGGGTCAGCTTTACTGAAATCATCCCCTTCTTCGATACCCCATAAGTCGTTGTGTGCATGATCTCCGGCAATAGACATGAACGGAGCCAGGGAAATAGTGATCTCTTCCGGTCTCAGATTGTTGTCTGCGCAATATTTCATCAGTTTGGAGTAAACACATTCCGGATTCGGATCACCATTTTCCGGCCAGAAAAGCATTTCACCATAATCAACCGTCCCCACGAAAGCATTCTTATTCGGAGTCAGAGCTTGCAAACCGGCTTCTGTGTCAGAATATTTGGAGTTGGCATTGTAGTTTTTATCCGGGTTACCATGTCCCATCAGCAATAAAATATGCTTTTTGTCTGCCAACTTATCTTTATAATTATTGTACAATACGGAAGCAACGTCATTTACATCGTCTTCATCATAAACCAGGCAAGTACTTTTGGCTACCTGTACTGACGGATATTTACCAATCATAAATTCCTTTTTCACCGTATAGTTCATCAGGTTCAAATATTCTTCACCCGGAATGATATGCAAAGACTGTACAGCTACTTTCTTATAACCGGCTTTGCCGATAGCGTTCAACCACAGGTCCGGCTGATAACGTACAATACCTGTTTCGGCTTCTACACGGTTCACACAAGTGTAAGACGTAAAAGAAAGATAAACATCCGCATCCGGAAAGGCCTCTTCAAACTCTTTTACAGTTGCATCATACGTTTTAATGGATTCCTTGAATGTACTTCCGAAAGTACAAAGCAGAATAGCTGTATCCTTCGACTTATGAGCTGCAACCACCGCTTCTGCCGGATTAGTTGTATTGTCATCATCGTCGTCACAAGAAACCAGCGTTGTTCCGGCAAGAGAGAAAACGGCTGCCAGGAGCCAATACTTCAAATTCTTCATGTTCATAAAATTTATTTAGTTATATAATAGGTTCTATTTCGCTTTATTCTGAAACTTCAAAATGACAGAAGCATAAAACGTACGTCCCGGTGAAGTTGTTCCGCGATGCCGTCCGAAGGGAGTACGGTCTACATAATTGAATATATTATCCACACCTGCATTTACTACGACATTCCACTTTTTATTTTTCAATACCTGATGACTGGTATTCAATCGCCATAACTGATAACCTTTCGCATCTCCGTCAGTAATATAAAAACGAGTAGACTGGTAACGTCCGTACAGGCTGATATCCAGATGATATTTATTCCACCACCGGTTCCAGGCGATCTTCCAGTTTGCATTATGGAAAGAAGTTCCGTTAATGGGTGTATAGAGCATATAATTAGGATCGTCAGGGTCATCGGTATATTGTGCTTTCGCATCGGTATAGCTATAGCCTCCGCTTACTGCCAATGAAGGCAGCAACTGATAATTGACAGAGACATCGGCACCAAACGAACGAGCTTTGGATAGATTGTTATACTGCATGCTCGCTTCTATCTCGTCCATCTTATCTTCCGCACTGGTGGCCACTTCCGTAAGGGCGATCATATCCTTGATGCGGTTGTAAAATCCGGTTAAGGTAACCTGCAACTTATTGGTCCGGTATTCTATTCCGGCAGACACGTAATTAGAGGTTTGCGGATTCAAATCCTTATTACCTAAATAATGTTTCATCGGGCCGCCACCGATCTGGGATACATAATCGTCGTACAATTCTTTCAGTGTAGGCGCCTTGAATCCATATGAATAAGTGGCCCGCAAATTAAAATCACCCAATTTATACATTGTGGATATTTTAGGTGTCAACGTCTCACCGAACTCTTTATGGAAAACCCAACGTACACCGGCTGTTACATTAAAATATTCTGTAAAATTCCATTCATCCTGCAAATACTGGGAAGTGGTATAAACCGACGCTTTGCCTCCGTCCACCCGGTGTGGCGCTTCCAGTCGGTCGTACTGATGTTCTATCCCGGCACTCAGAATATTGCAACTGCTTAAGTGGAACACTCCTTTCAGGTGTCCTAGAATCTGTTGCTGAGAGCTTTGAAGAATACGTTCTCCCGGATAGCGGGTAATGCGCAACCCGGTCTCCTCATCAAAGAAGTTGGTGGTAGTTGTATACTCATAATCATAGTAATAATTATACTTTCCGTAGGATATATCCAAGGTTATATAATCTTGCTTATTGAGTTTATATTTTCCACCGATAGCCGCATCCATATTTCTGTAAAACTGATTATAAGCATAATATTTGTAAGGACCTCGTATGCGAAAATTCTTTTTCTGGTAAAAAGAGGCATCAGCCGAAAATGAAAGCCGGTTGTTTACCTTATAAGCCAGATTTTCTGAAATTGTAAAGTTGGTAGAACGGTTTACTGTCTTTGTAACTGTACCGCTCATCACCTCGTGATGATCCCACTCTCCTGTCGTATTCCTCCAGCCGTCTGTATGTTTCACATAGACAGAAGTCGTGCTGTTCAGCTTACCATGAGAAAAGCCGATCACTTCACTTTGCTGCATATCACCATAAGCACCTACACGGCTGTTGTTAACTACACTGAATTTATCCTTATTCTTGCGGGTAATGATATTGATCACTCCGGCAATCGCATCCGAGCCATACAGGGAAGAAGCAGCTCCCTTCACGATTTCGATACGTTCGATATTTGCAATATTAATGACACTAAGGTCATTCTGTCCGCCCACGTCACCATTCATACGTTTCCCGTTTACCAGGATAAGGATATAATCGTTTCCCAGTCCGTTCATCTGTATACCGCTCCCCATATCACTGGGATTGAAGGTGATAGAGGCATTCAATCCTTCCAGAATATCCTGCAGGTTACGTCCCTGGTATTGTTCCAGCGCCTTTCCGGAAATAACTTCTGTCTGTACAGGCATATCTTTCAGATAATGTTCCGTTCCCGTTCCGGTAACAACCACTTCGTCCAGTTTAAACGACATACCTATACTATCTTTTGCCAGATCCTGAGCTGACAGATACATACTTTCCAACAATAAAATGGTTGATAGTACGATTAATTTCATTTTTCAAAACTATTTTAAGTTGATAAAATGAGACCGTAAGCTCCCAGGCAATATAAATCCGAATAATACAAACGAATGATACGTTAATATGATAAGGACACAACTTCTGTTCCTGGAAGTTTCGTGTTTCGACTTTGACATCAGGCAGGTATTCTGGCTCTCCTCTGACTGGAAACCTTCCCATCCCGTTCTGGGACAGTGGTTTTTGACTTTCCAGCCAACACATATTTAATATGGAGGATTACAGCTGCAGGTACAGCTCCGGACTCTAACCGGATTCCCTTGCACCGCATCGCGTGGCAATGCGGTTTCCAAATGCGTGGCAAAGATACAAGTTCTTTTTCACATCCTTACCATAAATTCATAAAAGAAAAATTACTTACTGAATTTCACCAAATGCGGGCGCAAAAGTACGGATTTACATCTAACAGCAGCACACTTCCCTTTCCCTGAGTTCTGCATACTTCGAACAAATTTCTTTTTTAACAAATCAAAACAGAACAACCACTTTTATTCCATGTTTGATTAAAACCCAAAATAATCGGTTATGGAGGAAGATTCAGAGTAGAATCTCTCCCGAATTGTTCCATTTGCCAAAATGGTTGGTTCATTTCACTACATACGCCAAATTAGTTTAAAGTTTAACTAAATGCAAAAAAGCCAAAAAAGTAATATGTTCGGGTTTCCGACAGGTTGTTTTCGTAATATTGCACGGTTGAAAAAATATATTGACGAGGTTTAAAAAGAATTGTATGGGAGAAACAAAAGGTTATGTTTCGCAGGTTATCGGTCCAGTCGTGGATATTCACTTCGATAATGAAAAAGAAGAGAAAATAGTGCTACCCCGTATTCATGACGCCATGGAGATAACCCGTCCTAATGGGAAAATACTGATCGTGGAAGTTCAGCAACACATTGGGGAAAACACAGTCCGTACAGTCGCTATGGATACGACAGACGGACTGCAACGAGGAATGGAAGCCGTATCATGCGGTTCGCCCATTACCATGCCGGTCGGCGATCAGGTAAAGGGGCGTTTGATGAACGTGACAGGCGATCCGATCGACGGGATGAAAATGCTGGATAAAAAAGGAGCTCTCCCTATCCATCGTGAGCCGCCGAAGTTTGAAGATCTGACAACCACCAAAGAGGTGCTCTACACCGGCATCAAGGTGATCGACCTGCTGGAACCCTATTCCAAAGGAGGTAAAATCGGGTTGTTCGGTGGCGCCGGAGTCGGAAAGACGGTTCTTATCATGGAACTGATCAATAACATTGCCAAAAAGAATAACGGTTTTTCTGTTTTCGCCGGCGTGGGTGAACGTACCCGTGAAGGTAACGACCTGCTGCGCGAAATGATACAGTCGAATGTAATCCGTTACGGTAAAGAATTTAAGGAAAGTATGGAAGCCGGTCACTGGGACCTGTCGAAGATAGATCACGAAGAACTGGCTAAATCGCAGGCGACACTGGTGTTCGGACAGATGAACGAACCGCCGGGAGCACGTTCGTCGGTCGCTCTATCGGGACTGACCATCGCCGAATCGTTCCGCGACCTGGCTCCGGAAGGCGAGACTCGCGATATACTGTTCTTTATAGATAATATCTTCCGTTTCACGCAAGCCGGTTCCGAAGTATCCGCCCTGTTGGGACGTATGCCGTCGGCAGTAGGTTATCAGCCGACACTGGCTACCGAAATGGGAGCCATGCAGGAACGTATCACTTCTACGAAAAAAGGTTCCATCACCTCCGTGCAGGCTGTTTACGTACCGGCAGACGACTTGACCGACCCGGCACCGGCAACGACCTTTACGCACCTGGATGCTACCACCGTGCTGAGCCGTAAGATTACCGAACTGGGTATCTATCCGGCAGTCGACCCGCTGGAATCGACATCCCGTATCCTCGACCCGCTGGTCGTAGGCAAGGAACATTACGAAACGGCACAGCGTGTGAAACAGATACTCCAGCGTAACAAGGAGTTGCAGGATATTATCTCTATCCTGGGTATGGAGGAACTTTCGGACGAGGACCGCCAGACGGTTAACCGCGCCCGCCGTGTACAACGTTTCCTGTCGCAGCCTTTCGCCGTGGCGGAACAATTCACCGGCGTACCGGGCGTAATGGTCTCTATCGAAGACACCATCCGCGGATTCAATATGATCATGGACGGTGAAACCGACGATATCCCTGAACAGGCCTTCCTGAATGTAGGAACGATTGAAGATGTGATTGAAAAAGGAAAGAAACTGGCAGAACAAGCAAATTAAAAACGTATGGAACTGGAAATCATATCCCCTGGTGGTGTTTTATTCAAAGGAGAGACAGATTATGTATCCTTTCCGGGTACGGCAGGCTCGTTCGACGTCCTGCCCCATCACGCTCCGATGATCGCAGCCCTGGAAGAAGGCGTTATCCGGTACCAGACAGATGAAAAGAAAGAACAAGAAATAAAAATACAGAGCGGATTCGTCGAGATAAAAGACGATATCCTGTCCGTATGCATCGAATAAAAAAATACGATCATGAGCGGTAGATTAAGAATGAAGCTAATGGGCTTGACTACCTTTATTAATGTAGTTATCGGCGTCTCCCTGGGAGGCTTGTTATACACCATCTGGCCTTCGCATTATTTTGAGTGGTATCCGTCGATACCGGTGTTTTACTGGTTAAGCAGTATGTTAATGATCTATTTTCTGGATCATGTCAAACGGAAACACGGAGACGTCACAGTTGTTACTTATATGGTAGTCCGCCTTTGCAAATTCACGCTCGCACTGGTTTTCCTGTGGCTTTATGCCGCTTTGGTCGGACAGAACCTGAAAGCCTTCGGCTTCACGATGATGTTGTTCTATTTCATTTATCTTGTACTGGAAACATATACATTGTATCTGTTTGAGAAAAAGAGAATGATTAGTGAGAAAAAAGAAAAAGATGAACAGAATAAAAAATAACGGCCTGTTTTGGTTTACTTTCTTGTTACTGGTTTGCATCAGCTTTCCGGTAAGCGCCTCCACGGATGCGAAACAAGGTGAGGTAGATGTGCAGGATATCGTATTCTCACACATCAAGGATGCCTACACCTGGCACATCACGGAGTGGAACGGGAAAGAGATTTCCATACCGCTGCCCGTCCTGCTGAAAAGCGAAGAACGCGGATGGGACTTGTTCCTCTCCTCACACCTGCATCATGGTAATGTGCATCATAACTATTACATCGCCAAGGAAGGGAAACATGCCGGAAAGGTGGTAGAGAAAAACAGCAGAGGCGAAGAAGTAAAACCCTGGGACTTGTCGCTTACCAAAAACGTATGCGGCCTGCTTCTCAGTTGCGGCTTACTGCTTTTCATCGTGCTGCGTACCGCCCGTTGGTATAAAAAGCATCCGTATGAAGCCCCCGGAGGATTTACCGGGTTGATGGAGATGGCGGTCATGTTCATACATGACGGCGTAGTGAAGGAAGGAATCGGCAAAGAATATAAGCCTTTCTCTTCTTATCTGCTGACGGTCTTCTTCTTCATCCTGATAAACAACCTGATCGGTATTATTCCGATTTTCCCGGGAGGAGCCAATATCACCGGTAATATCACCATTACCGCCGTGCTCGCTTTATGTACGTTCCTGGCAGTGAACCTGTTCGCTACCAAGGAATACTGGAAGGAGATATTCTGGCCCAATGCCCCTATCTTCCTGAAGTTACCGTTGCCGATCATGCCCTTCGTGGAATTTTTCGGCATACTCACCAAGCCGTTCGCCCTGATGATCCGTCTGTTTGCCAATATCATGGCCGGACATACAATCATTCTGGCGTTGACTTGCCTGATATTCATCACCGCCTCGATGGGAACAGCCATAAACGGCACGATGACAATCGTATCCGTATTGTTCACCGTGTTTATGAACTGTCTCGAACTGCTGGTGGCATGCCTTCAGGCCTATATATTCACCCTGTTGTCGGCCAACTATATCGGATTGGCCAAAGTACGGGAATGAACAAACATATTTATTAATAATAAGATTACTAATTTTAAAGATTGAGAGTTATGTTATCAGCAATTTTATTACAAGCAGCAGCCGGTGCAGGCATCGCTAAACTTGGAGCAACAGTAGGAGCAGGATTAGCTGCTATCGGTGCAGGTATAGGTATCGGATTGATCGGTAAAGGTGCCGTCGAAGGTATCAGCCGCCAACCGTCGGCAGCCGGTGACATCCGTACGTCCATGCTTATCATGGGTGCATTGGTAGAAGGTGTTGCCCTGTTTGCGATCGTAGTATGTTTCTTAGGATTGTTCCAATAAATAAAAGTAAACTATGTCATTGCTCACACCAGACGCAGGGCTTTTATTCTGGATGATCCTTTCTTTCGGAATCGTCTTTGTTATTCTTTCCAAATATGGTTTCCCGGTAATCATCAAAGCCGTGGAACAACGGAAAGAATACATCGATCATTCCCTCGAATCGGCCCGCCAGGCAAACGAACAACTTGCCGGCATCCAGGCCGAAAGCGAAAAGATTCTTGCCCAGGCAAGAGAGCAGCAGAATGAGATTCTGAAACAAGCCCTGGCCGAAAAAGAACAGATTATCAGCGCAGCCCGGCAAAAGGCATCCGCTGAGGCACATCTGCAACTGGAGGAAGCGACACGCCGGATAGGGGAAGAAAAGGACAAAGCCATCCGCGAAGTCCGCACCGAAATCGCCGACCTGTCAGTCGCCATTGCAGAGAAAGTGATGAAAGAGAAAATCAGCCGTACCGATGAACAGGAAAAGATCATCAACGGGCTGCTCGACAATGTTTCGTTTAGTAAATCATAAGATATGGACGTAGGTACAATCTCTTCCCGGTACGTCAAAGCACTCTTTTCGCTGGCAAAAGACAAGCGGCAGGAGGACCGGGTATATGATGACATGAAGATGCTGACCATCAGTTTCGAGCAAGAGCCGGGACTGAAAGCGGTGCTCGACAACCCCATCTTTCCCCTGGAGGAGAAAGTAAAGTTGCTGACTACCGCCGCCGGCCTGGAAGTATGCGAGTTGTTCACCCGTTTTATCCGCCTGGTACTTCAGCACAAGAGAGAGAGCTTGTTACCGCTAATGGCATATATTTATATCCATATGTACCGGAAAGACAAAAAGATCACCCGTGTGTTGTTCAAGACGCCGGCTCCGGTAGATGAAGCGACACAGGAACATTTAAAGAAACGGCTGAAGGAAGAAACCGGCAACACCATCGAATTCATGGGAGTGATCAAGCCGGAACTGATCGGTGGCTTCGTGCTCCGTATCGGTAATACCCGGATAGATGCCAGCTACGCCCGGCAACTGCGGGAAATCAGAAATCAGCTAATCGAAAAAAATTAAAAAAGAAAAACGTATGACAGACCAGATAAAAGTAAGTGAAGTTTCCGCCATTTTACGCGAACAACTGGAAGGTATCAACACCACGATCCATCTGGAAGAGGTGGGCACTGTGCTTCAGGTCAGTGACGGTGTTGCACGTATCTACGGGCTGGACAATGCCGAAGCCAATGAGTTGTTGCAATTCGACAACGGAATGGAAGCCATCGTGATGAACCTGGAAGAAGACAACGTAGGTGCCGTATTGCTCGGCCCGACCGACCAGGTAAAAGAGGGCGACACGGTGAAACGTACACGTCGCATCGCTTCCATCAACGTAAGCGAAAACATGATCGGTCGTGTAATCGATCCGCTGGGTAACCCGATCGACGGTAAAGGCGAGATTGTCGGAAAGAAATGCCAGATGCCGCTGGAACGAAAAGCTCCGGGCGTTATTTACCGCCAGCCGGTAAACGAACCTTTACAGACTGGTATCAAAGCCGTAGATGCCATGATCCCTATCGGACGCGGGCAACGTGAATTGATTATCGGTGACCGTCAGACTGGTAAAACCTCGATCGCCATCGACACGATCATCAATCAACGCAGTAATTATGAAGCCGGCAATCCGGTTTACTGTATCTATGTGGCGATCGGACAGAAAGGTTCTACAGTCGCTTCTCTGGTAAACACTTTACAGGAAAAAGGGGCGATGGATTACACGATCGTAGTCAGTGCCACTGCTTCCGACCCGGCTGCCATGCAATATTTCGCTCCTTTTGCCGGAGCTGCCATCGGCGAATATTTCCGCGACAGTGGACGTCATGCATTGGTTGTCTATGATGACTTGTCGAAACAGGCAGTCGCTTATCGCGAGGTATCCCTGATCCTTCGTCGTCCTTCGGGCCGCGAGGCGTATCCGGGTGATATTTTCTACCTGCATTCACGCCTGTTGGAACGTGCAGCGAAAATCATCAACCAACAGGAAGTAGCCAGCCAGATGAACGACCTGCCCGATAGCATGAAAGATAAGGTAAAAGGTGGCGGTTCGCTCACTGCCCTGCCGATTATCGAGACGCAGGCGGGCGACGTGTCGGCTTATATCCCGACCAACGTAATTTCCATCACCGACGGACAGATATTTCTGGAAACAGACCTGTTCAACCAAGGAAACCGTCCGGCTATCAACGTGGGTATTTCCGTATCCCGTGTGGGTGGTAACGCACAGTTGAAAGCGATGAAGAAGGTGGCCGGTACGCTGAAAATCGACCAGGCACAGTTCCGCGAACTGGAATCGTTCACAAAATTCGGCGGCGATATGGATGCGGTAACCGCCTTCACGATCGACAAAGGACAGAAGAATACACAACTATTGATACAACCCCAGTATAACCCGATGCCTGTGGAACAGCAGATCGCTATCCTGTATTGCGGCACCAAAGGTTTACTGAAAGAGGTTCCACTGGATAAGGTACACGATTTTGAGAATGCGTTCTTACAGACTCTGATCACCAATCATCAGAAAGACGTACTCGATATATTAAAATCGGGTGTGATAAATGATGAAGTCAGCCGTATCCTGGAAGAAACAGCCCACCAGGTCAGCGGGGCATATAAAGCAGGTTGATAACAGAAATTAGACTATGGCATCACTGAAAGAGATAAAAATCCGTCTTGCGTCGATCAGAAACACGCAGAAGATCACCTCCGCCATGAGGATGGTGTCTTCTGCCAAACTGCATCATACGCAGACGATTGTCGAACATATGCTCGAATACGAGAGTAAGCTGAGCGCCATATTAAGGGGCACGCTGTCGGCTGAAAGTGATATGAGTTCGCCCTACGCAGCTGTTCGCGAGGTCAAACAGGTGGCTATTGTCGCTTTTTCCTCCAACAGCGGGTTGTGTGGCGCTTTCAATGCAAACATATGGAAAGAGTTAACAGTCCGTCTCCACCAGTATGAAGCAGACGGTATAACCGTGCGCATTTATCCGATCGGCAAAAAGGTGGCGGACGAATTGCATAAAGCTGGTTATCAAACCAATGACAGCTTCCTTACGATCGGCGACAAACCGGCCTACGAGGATGCCTCGCGACTGGCAACTGCCCTGATGGAGTTGTATATCTCTGCCCAGGTCGACCGGGTGGAACTACTCTACCATCATTTCAAGAATATGGCGGAGCAGATACTGACCGAAAAGGTTTTCCTTCCGGTTTCCTTACCGGAAGCAGACCCGGAAAGTGCTTCGAGCAACTATATTCTGGAGCCGTCTGCCGAACAGTTGCTGGCCCTACTGCTCCCCAAAGTGCTCCATCTGAACATCTACACGACCTTGCTCGACACTGTCACTTCCGAGCATGCCGCCCGCATGCTTGCCATGCAGACAGCCAACGACAACGCCAACGACCTGATCCAGGAACTGACGTTGCAATACAACAAAAACCGCCAGCAGGCCATCACCAATGAATTGCTGGATATTATGGGAGGCTCTGGGCAATAACAATCAACAAAGATAGTGTCATTGGTTCAGATCTTATCAGAATTGAGCTATTTATAGTGACTGGTTGTACCTGTCTCCCCTCTCAAGAGGGGAATTGGTTACTCCCGTCGCTATAAACTGATAGCTCAATTATTTCTACATTTAAATCATTGCGTTTTTTTGCCCCACGAGAAAAACCACAAAAATAAAAGACAAAACAATGATATAAAATAAGTTTTTTATACTTTTGCGCCCCGGTTTAGGTTTATCGCCCGTTTTTCAGCCAGCAAAAAGAAACATTCCGGAATAGAATCCGGTTCATATATAAAAAATACGACATGAGTAGAAATGAATCTTTGCTACCCGTAGCCAAATTCATCGCAGAGTACTCCGCCCATATGATGGGATGCGGGGTACACACATCCCGGGTAGTCCGGAGTTCCAAACGAATAGGAGAAGCATATGGCGCTGATGTTAAAATCAGCATTTTTCAGAAAAATATTATTCTGACGATCTCCGACAATGATACGAAAGAAACATACAGCGAGGTGATCGATATCCCCGCCCTTCCGATAAGTTTCGAGAAGAACGCCAAACTGAGCGCTCTGAGTTGGGAAACGTATGACAAACATTTGTCGCTGGAAGAATTAAAAGATAAATATGAGGAGATTATCGCCAGCCCGCACATTGATCCGCTTTTCGTTCTGATACTGGTAGGTTTTGCCAATGCCTCTTTCTGCCGCCTGTTCGGGGGAGATATTACTTCGATGGGGATTGTCTTTTCTGCGACTATCACCGGTTTTTTCCTGAAACAACAGATGCAGATACGGAAATTCAATCATTACATAATCTTCGTGGTATCGGCCTTTATTGCATCGCTTTGTGCCTCTACAGCGTTGATATTCGACACGACCTCGGACATTGCACTGGCAACGAGCGTCCTGTTCCTGATACCGGGCGTACCGCTGATCAATGGGGTCATCGATATTGTCGAAGGGTATATACTGACCGGTTTTGCCCGGCTGGTCAATGCACTGATGCTGATTATCTGTATCGCGATCGGGCTTTCTTTCACATTAATGATGGTAAAAAATAATTTGATATGATAGTATTGGATATTCTTTTAGACGGACTTTTTGCAGCCATTGCAGGTATTGGTTTCGGTGCGATTTCCGACCCACCTATGCGGGCGTTTCCTTACATTGCCTTGCTGGCTGCCGTAGGCCATGCCTGCCGATTCTGCCTGATGACTTTCTTCGGTGTGGATATCGCCACCGCCTCCCTGTTCGGGGCATTGGTGATCGGATTCGGTAGTTTGTGGCTGGGAGGCAGGATTTACTGCCCGATGACAGTGCTTTATATCCCGGCTTTATTGCCGATGATCCCAGGCAAATTTGCCTACAACATGGTTTTCTCGCTGATCATGTTCCTCCAGACGATGGACGAACCGGTACAGAAAGCGAAATATATTGAAATGTTCATGTCGAACGGTTTCGTTACCTTCACCGCGATCTTCATGCTGACGGTCGGTGCGACACTGCCGATCTTCCTCCTGCCGGGTAAGGCTTTTTCATTAACACGACGCAAATAAAATCATCAGCATACGAATAACTCTATGGAAATTTTCTGGAAAACGATAGGACTCTACAATGCAGCAACCTGGGAATGGCAACTGGGAATTATCCTGATCGGGATAATATTGACCGTCCTGCTGACCCGCAACCCTCAGCCGTGGGTAAAGAACGGAATGAAAATCTATCTGATTGCCGTCTATCTGTGGATATCGGTCATCTATTACTACATCTACTGTGCCGAGCGCAGCTACAACGAAGTGATGGCCTTATTCTGGGCGATCATGGCGATACTATGGGGGTGGGATGCCTTGTCAGGATACACCACTTTCGAACGTACCCGCAAATATGACTGGTTGGCGTACTTCCTGTTTGCCATGCCGTTTATCTATCCGCTGATATCGATGGCACGGGGACTGACTTTCCCGGAAATGACTTCGCCGGTCATGCCTTGTTCGGTCGTTGTTTTCACCATCGGACTCCTGTTGTTCTTCTCTAAGAATATCAACATGTTCATAGTCCTGTTTCTGACACACTGGTCGCTGATCGGCTTGTCGAAAACATATTATTTCAATATCCCGGAAGATTTCCTGCTGGCCAGTGCTTCCGTCCCGGCGTTATATCTTTTCTTCAAAGAATATTTCGCCAACAACCTGCACACCGGCTCGAAGCCGAATGCGAAATATGTAAACTTATTACTAATCCTGGTCTGCGTTGCCATTGGGATATTACTGACGACAACCATGTTTATCGAATTACTGAAAGACAAATAGCAATTCGAATAAGCAATTATAGATATTTCGTACTATCGACAAACAGGGCGATCGACCGGAATCGCCCCTGTTTTCTCTGTTTTTTTGCATAAATAATTGATACCTTTCACATTATACCCCATTATCACCAAGCAGCCTTTTTGGGAAAACTTTTTATCATCAAAATCTTCAAAGTTTTCCATTTTCACAAATAACATATATGACTATCAACCATTTGACATAATTTAACTCGTTAAAAGTTTTCCAAAAAAGAAAACTATATAACAATTGAGTATACCTTTGCAGGAGAATAAAAAGTAATACACCAATACAATTATCATGATTCAGACAGTTATCAAAAGGGATGGACGTATCGTCGGATTTAATGAGGAAAAAATAGTAACGGCGATCCGTAAAGCGATGCTGCATACGGAAAATGGAGAAGATTTGCAGTTGATCCGCCAGATCACGGATCATATTTCATTCAAAGGAGAACCGCAAATGACAGTCGAAGCGATTCAGGACGCTGTCGAACTGGAACTAATGAACAGTAGCCGCAAGGATGTGGCTCAGAAATACATTGCCTACCGCAATCAGCGCAGTGTTGCCCGTAAAGCAAAAACCCGCGATATGTTCCTGGAAATCATCAATATCAAGTCGAACGACATTACCCGCGAAAATGCAAATATGAACGCAGACACCCCCGCAGGTATGATGATGAAATTTTCCAGTGAGACAACCAAACCGTTCGTTGACGATTACCTGTTGAGCGAAGAGGTAAAAGAGGCGGTTGCCAACAATTACCTGCATATTCATGATAAAGATTATTACCCGACCAAGAGCCTGACTTGCGTACAGCATCCGCTGGACCGCATCCTTAAATATGGATTCTCGGCCGGACACGGCGAATCGCGCCCCGCCAAACGTATCGAAACGGCAAGTATCCTGGGATGTATCTCTTTAGAAACTGCACAAAATGAGATGCATGGCGGACAGGCGATCCCGGCTTTCGATTTTTACCTGGCACCTTATGTGCGTAACAGCTATATCGAAGAAGTCAAAAATCTGGAAGATCTGAATGGCGTAGACTATTCACACCTTTATAATAAAGAAATAGACGATTATGTAACCCGTCCGCTGGATGGCCTGACCGGAGACAAACGGCTCGTACAGCATGCTATCAATAAAACCGTCAGCCGCGTTCATCAGTCCATGGAAGCTTTCATCCACAATATGAACACGATCCATTCACGCGGTGGTAACCAGGTGGTATTCAGCTCCATCAACTACGGAACGGATACGTCCGCCGAAGGCCGCTGCATTATCCGTGAATTGCTGAAAAGCACATATCGGGGTGTCGGCAACGGTGAAACCGCCATTTTCCCGATCCAGATATGGAAAAAGAAACGGGGCGTAAGTTATCTGCCGGAAGACCGGAACTATGACCTGTATGAACTGGCCTGCAAAGTAACAGCCCGTCGCTTCTTCCCGAACTTCCTGAACCTGGATGCCACATTCAACCAGCATGAAGACTGGAGAGCCGACGATCCCGAACGTTACAAATACGAAGTGGCAACCATGGGATGCCGTACCCGCGTATTCGAAAACCGTTTCGGACCGAAAACATCTATCGGACGCGGCAACCTGTCGTTCTCGACGATCAACATCGTACGCCTGGCAATCGAATGCATGGACATTGAAAATAAGGAAGAGCGGATTGCCCGTTTCTTCGCAAAGCTGGATGAAATGCTGGAAACCACGGCCCTTCAACTTCATGAACGTATGGAATTCCAAAAAACGGCTTATGCCAAACAGTTCCCGCTACTGATGTCCTCTTTATGGCTGGGCAGCGAGAAATTGAAACCGACCGATACAATTGCCCCGGTTATCAACCAGGGCACACTGGGAATCGGATTCATCGGACTGGCAGAATGCCTGGTTGCCCTGACCGGCAAACATCACGGCGAAGACGCAGCCTCACAGGAACTGGGATTACGGATCGTGACTTATATGCGTGACCGTGTAAACCAGTTCTCGGAACGTTATCAGCATAATTACAGTGTACTGGCAACTCCGGCAGAAGGACTTTCCGGTAAGTTTACCGCCAGAGACCGCAAGAAATTCGGACCGTTACCCGGTATTACCGACCGCGATTATTACACGAATTCCAACCATGTCCCGGTATATTACAAATGTAGCGCCCGCCATAAAGCAGAAGTAGAAGCCCCTTACCACGCACTGACAGGCGGCGGCCATATCTTCTATGTGGAAATAGACGGCGACGCCACCCACAACCCGGAAGTGATCATGAAGGTGGTCGACATGATGGATAAATACAATATCGGCTACGGCTCGGTAAACCATAACCGCAACCGCTGTCTGGATTGTGGCTACGAAAACGCAGCAAACCATCTGGACGAATGCCCCAAATGCGGCAGCAAACATCTGGACAAGCTACAACGCATCACCGGTTATCTGGTAGGTACAACCGACCGCTGGAACAATGCCAAGTTAGCGGAGTTGAATGACAGAATTATTCATAATTAGAAAAATACGATGTTATCGATTATTGATATTATAGAAGATACGACTGTAGACGGTCCGGGATTCCGGACCGCTATCTACGCTGCCGGCTGCCCAAACCAGTGTCCGGGTTGCCATAACCCTGAATCGTGGGATATCAATAAGGGCCGACCTGTTCCTACTGAAGAGATACTGGAAAAGGTTCTCGCAGACGATTTTGCAGACGTAACTTTCAGCGGGGGCGACCCGATGTTTCAGCCGGAAGAATTCACCAAGCTGGCACGAGCCATCAAAGAAAAAAGCCGGAAAAACATCTGGTGCTACACCGGATATACATTTGAGAAACTACTGGAAAACCCGAAACAGGCAGCACTGCTTCAATATGTAGACGTTCTGGTAGACGGCAAATTCAAACAAGCCCTCCACGACGAAAGCCTCCTGTTCCGAGGCAGCAGTAACCAGCGATTAATCGATGTCAAAAAATCACTGAAAGAAAATAAAGTCGTTTTCTATAATTATAACCCGTTTATATAAAAAACAAAACGACAATAGAATAAGACATATACAAACATTATGGCAGACAACAGCCCTAAATGAAAACAGACTTATTTTCCATTTAGTCATTCCAGAAAAAGCCTATTACACATTTATTAACATATAGATTATCTAATAGCTACTTTTTATCTCGTTTTAAACGAATTAAATTTTGTTTTAAACAAATTCGAACTTCGTTTAAAACGAGATAAAATTTTGTTGTAGTAGAAATTGCGCCTTTTTTAGACAAAAAATTTGTTAATTAAGACATCCGCAATACAACTATCAGTACTATTAAAAGAGAAAATTACATGTTTTTAGGCAGTTTTTATTTCCAGATCAACCAAAAACCAACATCCACAGCGAATAGCAATATATCAACATAGCAACAGAAAACATAACAGATTAGCTATAGTTCATAAACAATATGCAGCATTCTGCTAAAGTTAGCACAATAATCAAGACACAACGAGCAAAAGCAACCTCACGAGAGGCTCATAAAAACAAACCAACATTCCCGCCAGCCCGTACAATTCATCCACCCCACACATAAATATCATTTTGATAATCAATAGACAAAAGCTCAAAAGGCAAAAAACTTTCCTAGTCTTTTGCAAATTGCCGTTTGAATGCCAACGGAGAAATATCCCGGTGCTTTTTGAAGAACTTTCCGAACGAAGACTGGTCGGAAAAGTTCAGCATATCTGCAACCTGTTGGATTGTAAGGTCCGGATTACGTAACAAAATCTCGGATTCACGTATCAGCGCCTCGCTAATCCATTGGTTGACTGTTTTTCCACTGAAACTTTTCATAATGCGTGAAAGATATTCGGGAGTAATACATAACTCGCCGGCATAAAAAGAGACGGAATGTTCTGTCCGGCAATGTTTGTTCAGCAACTGGATAAACAGGAACAACAGCAAATCGCGGCTGGGAGGATTCGGACTGACATTTCCGCGGTTGGCCTGGTAAACGATATTATTCATTTCCAGCAGAAAACCGCGAAGTTCATTCATAATAATATCCCGTTGCCAGGCATGTTCCGTACGTTCGATATTCCGTTCGATACGGTGCAGGCACTTTTCCAGCAAGACGCCTTCTTCCTCATTCAGTTTCTGTATCGGGCGGCTATGCCGGGAGGCGATATAGGCAGCGGGCATACGGCGGCTGTTCAGCATAATCTCCGAAAACAAATTTCTCTCGATAATCAGGTGGTATCCCCTGAAATCAGGAGAAATACGGAAATCCTTTACCGAATGCATATCCATAATATCCAACAGCAGGTTATCCGACAAATGATAGGTAAAATCATCTATCGTAATATCAATCTCTCCCTGCCGGACCAGAAAAATAGAAAATGCATCTAACCGGATGGAAGCCCCTTCCTTGAATCCCGGATTCTTATGGTCGCCGCCACTAAATTCGACAATAATCAATTTATCCTGATAGGACTTGGAATTCATACCAAAAGAAAGCAAGTCCTCAATAGTTAACTGCAAAACGGATTGTTCCATGAATAATTTTCTATGAACGGCAAAGATAAAAAATATATCTGAAAGCAATCCCGACCATTTTGCTGACGTCAGCAAAATGGTTTCGTGTGATATTCCCTGTTCAATTTTGGAACAACAATATTCAATTTTCAACCACACTTCATTTGAGAAAAAGTCGGACATTTGCACCGGTTATTAGTTAAGGCAGTAAATATCAAAGAGTAACAAACTATTCTCACTTGAATATCACCCTATTGATGTTTTTTATTTTGGAACAATCCGGCTGCCGGGATTATAAATAAAATAAGTACGTAGAAATGAAGAAAAATTTAATTACCAGATGCCTGGGTGGCATCGGGGTATGGTTCTTATGCCTTGTTGCCAGCTCATGTAAAGAACAGCCGGCCATGATGGTGAACAATGAGTACAAAGTACTAAAAGTGTCTACAACCAACAAAACCCTGAGCAGTCTCTATTCTGCCACTATCCGCGGACGTCAGGACATCGACATCTATCCGCAGGTTTCAGGTTTTATCACTCAATTATGTGTGGAAGAAGGGCAGGCTGTACGCAAAGGACAATTATTGTTTGTAATCGACCAGGTGCCTTATCAGGCGGCTTTACAGACAGCCCAAGCCAATGTGGAAGCCGCAGAAGCAGCGTTAAGCACTGCAAAACTGACGTTAGACAGCAAAAAAGAATTACATGCACAAAATGTAGTCTCCGCTTTCGACCTACAGACTGCCGAAAACTCCTGGCTAAGTGCCAAGGCCCAACTGGCACAGATGAAAGCCCTGGAACTGAATGCCCGCAATAACCTGTCCTATACAGAGGTGAAAAGTCCGTCGAATGGAGTTGTCGGAACACTCCCCTACCGCGTCGGAGCACTGGTCAGCGCCAGTCTGCCTAAGCCGTTGACTACGGTTTCGGACAATTCGGACATGTATGTCTACTTCTCCCTGACGGAAAACCAACTACTGGGACTTACCCGCCAGTACGGCTCCAAACAGAAAGTGCTGGAAATGATGCCGGAAGTGGAATTACAACTGAACGATAAATCCGTTTACCCCGTAAAAGGAAAAGTGGAGACCATCAGCGGTGTAATTGACCGCAGTACGGGAACCGTAAGCCTGCGTGCCGTATTCCCGAATGAAGACGGCATACTTTACAGCGGCAACTCCGGTAACATCATCCTGTCTACCGAGAAATCCGGCAGTATCGTAATTCCGCAGACGGCGACTTTCGAGATACAGGACAAAGTATATGTCTATAAGGTGGTAGACGGCAAAGCAACCTCTGCCCAGGTGAATGTCACCCGTGTAAACGGCGGACAGGAATATATCGTGAACGATGGCTTGAAGCCGGGTGACATGATTGTTGCCGAAGGCGTAGGTTTGTTGCGTGAAGGAACCCCGATTCAGGTTAAACAATAATTGAAAGAAGGAATATGAAATTAAGAACCTTTATAGAACGCCCGGTACTATCAGCCGTTATCTCTATCGTGATAGTATTCATGGGTATCATCGGATTGACGAGCCTGCCCGTCGAACAATATCCCGATATCGCACCGCCTACCGTCATGGTAAGTACCACTTATTTCGGAGCCAGTGCCGAAACACTTCAAAAGAGTGTGATCGCCCCGCTGGAAGAGGCCATAAACGGCGTTGAAGACATGACTTACATGACATCTACGGCAACCAATGCCGGAACGGTATCCATCATGGTATACTTCAAACAAGGTTCCGATCCGGATATGGCAACCGTAAACGTACAGAACCGTGTGTCCAAAGCCACCGGTCAGTTACCCGCAGAAGTGACTCAAGTGGGGGTCACTACAACTAAGCGTCAAACCAGCATGTTGCAGATCTTCTCGATTTATAGCCCGGACGACTCATACGACGAAGGCTTTCTAGCCAACTACCTGAGCATTAACCTGAAACCGGAAATCCTCCGAATCTCAGGTGTCGGCGAACTGATGGTAATGGGTGGAGATTACAGTATGCGTGTCTGGATGAAACCGGACGTGATGGCTCAATATAACCTGATCCCTTCGGATGTGACCGCCGTTCTGGCCGAACAGAATATAGAATCGGCTACCGGTGCATTCGGTGAGAACTCTACGGAGACCTACCAATACACGATGAAGTACAAAGGCCGTCTGATACAGCCGGAAGAATTCGGGGATATCGTGATCCGTTCGACCGAAGACGGTGAAGTACTGAAACTGAAAGATATAGCAGAAATAGAGCTGGGACGTGAAAACTACTCTTACATGGGTGAGCTGAGCGGGCATGTCGGCGTTTCCTGTATGGTATTCCAGACAGCCGGTTCCAACGCGACCGAGGTAAACCAGCAAATCGACGCTTTCCTCGACGAAGCACGCAAAGACCTGCCGAAAGGTGTCGAGATCGTACAGATGATGAGCTCGAACGACTTCCTGTTCGCTTCCATCCACGAGGTGATAAAGACATTGATCGAAGCGATCTTACTGGTTATCCTGGTGGTATACATTTTCCTGCAGGATATCCGTTCGACCCTGATCCCGCTGGTAGGTATCATCGTGTCGCTGATCGGTACATTCGCATTCATGTCGATTGCCGGATTCAGTATCAACCTGATTACTTTGTTTGCACTCGTTCTCGTGATCGGTACGGTGGTCGACGATGCCATCGTCGTCGTCGAGGCGGTACAGGCCCGGTTCGACGTCGGGTATAAATCTTCGTACATGGCCAGTATGGATGCCATGAACGGGATCAGTGCCGCCATTATCTCTTCTTCACTGGTGTTTATGGCCGTGTTCATTCCGGTATCGTTCATGAGCGGAACGTCAGGTACATTCTATACACAGTTCGGTCTGACGATGGCGGTTGCCGTAGGTATCTCGGCGATCAATGCATTGACATTGAGCCCGGCATTATGCGCACTGATACTGAAACCGTATATCAATGAGGACGGTTCGCAAAAGAATAACTTTGCCTCCCGTTTCCGTAAAGCGTTCAATACTGCTTTCGACGTCCTAATCGCCAAATACAAGAAGGGTGTACTCTTCTTTATCAAACGCAGATGGCTGATGTGGTCGATGTTGGCCTGCTCGGTTGTCCTGTTGTTCTTCCTGATGAAAACGACGAAGACCAGTCTGGTGCCGGACGAAGACCAGGGTGTATTGTTCGTCAACGTTACAACAGCTGCCGGCAACTCACTGGCTACGACCAACGACGTGATGACCAACATCGAGAACCGTATCAAAGACCTGCCGCAGATCAAGGAATATAACAAAGTATCCGGTTACGGACTGATCTCCGGACAAGGAAACTCATTCGGTATGTTCATCATCAAACTGAAACCGTGGGATGAACGTACAGATAAGGAAGACCATGTACAATCGGTTATCAACCAGGTGTACGGACGGACTGCCGACATCAAGGATGCAACTGTCTTCGCCATGTCGCCGGGTATGATCCCCGGTTACGGTATGGGTAATGCGCTGGAAATGTATATGCAGGATAAAAAAGGAGGCGATCTGACTGATTTCTTCAATACGACACAACAATATCTGGGAGCCTTGCGCGAACGCCCGGAAATTGCAGCCGCTTATTCAACCTTCTCCATCAACTACCCGCAGTGGGAAGTGACGGTAGATGCAGCTAAATGTAAGCGTGCCGGTATCACTCCGGATGCCGTTCTGAGCACCCTGTCAGGTTATTATGGAGGACAATATGTATCTAACTTCAACCGCTTCTCAAAAGTGTATAAGGTGATGATACAGGCTTCCCCGGATTATCGTCTGGATGAATCTTCACTGGATAATACTTTCGTACGTATGGCAAACGGCGAAATGGCGCCGTTAAGCCAGTTCGTGAACCTGACAAAGGTATACGGCGCCGAATCGCTGAGCCGTTTCAATATGTACAACTCGATCGGGGTTAATGCGATGCCGGCGCCGGGATATAGTTCCGGTGATGCCATCAATGCCGTAAAAGAAGTAGCGGCAACCAGCCTGCCGAAAGGCTACGGTTATGACTTTGCCGGTATCACCCGCGAAGAGAACCAGGAAAGCAATACGACAGCCGTGATCTTCGCCATCTGTATCCTGATGATCTACCTGATCCTGAGTGCGCTTTACGAGAGCTTCCTGATCCCGTTTGCCGTGATCCTTTCAGTACCATTCGGCCTGATGGGGAGCTTCCTGTTTGCAAGAATGATGGGGTTGGAGAATAATATTTACCTGCAAACCGGTTTGATTATGCTAATCGGACTTCTGGCAAAGACAGCGATCCTGCTGACCGAATATGCAACCGAACGCCGTGCAGCCGGTATGAGTCTGACTTCGGCCGCGCTGTCTGCCGCCAAAGTTCGCCTGCGTCCGATTCTGATGACGGCGTTGACGATGATTTTCGGTCTGCTCCCGCTAGTTGTAGCGACCGGTGTAGGTGCAAACGGTAACAGTTCGTTGGGAACAGGTGCTGTCGGCGGTATGCTGATCGGAACGCTCGCCCTGCTGTTCGTCGTTCCTTCGCTGTTCATTGTATTCCAGTATTTGCAGGAGAAAGTGCGCCCGATACAGTTCGAACCGACACACGACTGGCAGATTCAGGAAGAAGTAGAAGAAGTAACTGCCGAGCGGAAAGAATATCTCGATAGTAAAAAGAAAGAAAAATAAGCAGATGAAAAATAATATCATTCTATTATCTGTCGTCACCCTCTCGCTACTGAGCGGGTGCGGCATCTACAAATCCTACCAACCGGAAACCTCCGTCCCTGACAACCTCTTCAGGGAGGAGGCGCCGGTTACGGATACGACAAGCATCGGCAATCTCGACTGGCGGGAACTTTTCACAGACCCTCAGTTGCAGGCACTAATTGAGAAAGGGTTGGAAAACAACACCGACCTGCGCACCGCCCACCTGCGGGTACAGGAGGCCGAAGCCGCCCTGATGACGTCGCGCCTGGCTTACCTGCCGGCTCTTAACCTGACTCCGCAGGGTACCATCAGCAGTTTCGACGGTTCGAAAGCCGCCAAAAGTTATCAGCTGGCGGCCTCAGCAAGTTGGGAAATAGATATATTCGGGAGACTGACAAACGCCAAAAGAAGTGCGCAGGCAGCTCTCGAACAAACCAAATCATACAAACAGGCCGTCCGGACACAGCTAATAGCCACTATAGCCAACTCCTACTACACTTTATTATTGCTCGACAAACAACTTGTCATCAGTGAACGGACGGCCTCTCTTTGGAAAGAGAATGTACAAGCCATGCAGGCATTGAAAAAGGCAGGCCTGGCAAACGAAGCCGCCGTCTCGCAGTCAGAAGCGAACAGCCTCAGCGTAGAAGCCTCCCTCCTGACCTTGCGCCAACAGATTAATGAGATGGAGAACAGCCTTTCCAACCTACTCGGAGAAGTACCGCAGCGGGTGGAACGGGGCAACCTGGACCGCCAGGAGTTTCCCGAAACATTGTCGACCGGCGTTCCGCTCGCCCTCCTGGGTAACCGTCCGGACGTACGGCAGGCTGAATACTCGCTGGCACAGGCGTTTTATACAACGAACGGGGCACGGAGCGCTTTCTATCCGAACATCAACCTGAGCGGTGTGGCCGGATGGACCAACAGCGGAGGAGGCATCATCGCGAATCCCGGCGGTCTGTTGTTGCAGGCTATCGGTTCGCTGACGCAGCCGTTATTCAACAAAGGTGCCAACATCGCCCAACTGAAGATTGCGAAAGCGCAGCAGGAAGAAGCCTCACTGGCTTTCCAGCAAAGCATACTGAATGCGGGTAGCGAAGTGAACAACGCCCTGACCCAGTGGCAGACGGCACGCGGACGCATCACACTGGCTGACCGGCAAATCGTTTCCCTGCAAAAGGCCGTAAAAAGCACGCAGTTGCTGATGGACCACGGAAATATCACCTACCTGGAAGTGCTGACTGCCCAACAATCATTGTTGCAGGCCGAACTTTCCCAGGCGGCTGACCGCTTCGACGAAATACAAGGTGTCATCAACCTCTACCATGCTTTGGGAGGAGGACAGGAAGAATAAAAATTCTAGCCTACCTAGAACCTCCTTTCGAGGCAGGCTAGAAAGGGGCTTCCAGGCAAGATAGAAAGTAGTTTCCAGGTTAACAAGAAAGGTGCCGCATCTTTTAGCAGATGCGGCACCTTTTTTTATCTCTTTCCGGCAGTGCGGTCAGAGCCGGGCGGTTATATAATCAATAATATCGAGGCAGAGATTGGTTGTCAGGTCATTTGTATCCAGATCGGGATTCAGCTCGACCAGGTCCATCGACTTTATCAGGTTCGTAGATAGCATATGTTCCACAAAATCTTTAAACTCGTCGGGGATCAGACCTTCGCTGACCCGCGTTCCCGTTCCCGGAGCAAAGCGGGGGTCGATACTGTCCACATCGATACTGAAATGGACGTTGCGTATTTTCCTTTCCTTCAGTTTCCGTTTAATATCTTCCGCTACAAAGCCGATGCCTTTCAGACGGATCGTTTCCATCGTGTAGACACTTAAATGTTCCCGGTCTATCAATGCCAACTCTCCTTCATCCAGGCTACGGGTACCTACCAGAAAAACATTCTGCGGATTCACCTTATTCCCTTGTCCGTATATATTGACCAGTTCCTCGCTACCCATGCCCATCAAAGCACTCAACGGCATACCGTGGATATTTCCGCTGGGAGAAGTTTCATTCGTATTGAGATCGCCGTGTGCATCCAGCCAGATGATACCGAAATCATCAAAACTTTTTCCAACCCCGGAGGCACTCCCCAGCCCAAGTGAATGATCGCCACCGATAACCAGCGGGAAAGCTCCTCCGCGTAGCGTATCATAGACCAGTTCCGCCAGGTTATTGTTCACCTCCACTATCGCATCGAGGTATTTCATACTCTTGCTCCGGGCAAACTTATCCGCTTCCGACACAAGCGGGACATAGAGGTTGCCCAAATCAAAGGCACGATGCCCATTCTTCCGGATAACCTGCATCAGTCCCCGTTCACGCAGATGATTCGGGGCCCGTTCAACGCCTTCCCGGTCACAACCCAGGTTCAGAGGGACTCCTATTACGTTTATTTTCATATGATAATTTATTACGATTATTATCAAAACCGAGCAAACGTCTCCTTTATAATACCTACCGCCTCCATCATCTGTTCACGGGTAATAATCAGAGGTGGGGTGAAGCGGATAATATGGTCGTGCGTCGGCTTGGCTATCAGGCCGTTTTCTTTCAGTGCGAGGCAAATATCCCAGGCAACCTTTCCGTCATGCGGTTCGGTGACTACGGCATTCAGTAATCCTTTACCACGAACTTGTTTGACCATCGGATTGTCTATCTTTTCCATTTCACTACGGAAAAGTTCACCTATTGCATAAGCATTTTCAGACAGATATTCATCGCGCACCACCTCCAATGCAGCAATACCGACGGCAGCAGCCAACGGGTTTCCGCCATAAGTGGAACCATGTTCGCCCGGAGCAATCGTCAGCATAATCTCATCGTTTGCCAGTACAGCGGAAACAGGAGTCACACCTCCTGAAAGAGCCTTGCCCAGTATCAGGATATCCGGATGAATATTCTCATAATCGCAAGCCAGCAGTTTCCCGGTACGACCGATACCGGTCTGTATCTCATCTGCAATGAACAGGACATTATGTTGTTTGCAGAGGTCGTAGCACCGGCGGAGATAACCGTCATCGGGAACAACTACGCCTGCCTCTCCCTGTATCGGCTCCAACAGGAGACCGACTACATCGGGATCTTGCAATGCTTCTGCCAATGCTTCTACATTATTATATTGTACTTTAATAAAACCCGGCGTGTATGGTCCGAAGTCTTCATAGGAACTCGGGTCGGTACTCATCGAGATGATTGTAATCGTCCGCCCGTGGAAGTTCTCGCTGCAAACAATAATCTTTGCTTTTTCGGGAGCGATACCCTTGATGCGGTATCCCCAGCGGCGTGCCAGCTTCAGGGCGGTCTCGACCGCTTCTGCTCCGGTATTCATCGGTAACAGTTTGTCGTAGCCGAAGAACTTACAGGCAAACTCCATATATTCACCCAATATATCTGCGTAAAATGCACGCGATACGAGTGTCAGCTTCTGCGCCTGTTCGGTTAATGCTTTGATGATTTTAGGATGACAATGCCCCTGGCTCAGGGCGGAATAACCGGACAGGAAATCAAAATAACGTTTGCCTTCCACGTCCCACACAAATACGCCTTCTCCTTTCTCGAGAACGACAGGCAGGGGATGATAGTTGTGTGCACCAAACTTCCCCTCACGGGTGATGTAATCTTCCGGTCTCATACTATTTCTGATTTAATTGTTTTTGTCAGACTGTAAGCGTTTCATACAGCCATTGAGCCAAAGATAGTAATTTGAGTGACAGTATGTCACCGAAAGATCTATGTTAAGAAACACACTCCCCCCATAGAATAAAAAAGGGATGACCCTTGTCATCCCCTTTTTCTTGTTTGGCGTGAAATATATATAGTCTTGAGAATTAAATGCGTATTATTTATCGACAGTTTTAAGGCTTACCGGCTTAAACAGGAATATGAATAAAAACAGTAATACCGCCGTGCAAGCCGAAGAGATCAGGAACAATACCGGCCAGTCACATTTGTCGCCGTCACGGAACTGACCGATCAACCATCCGTTCCACAAAGTTCCTATCAGGAAACCGATTCCCCATACCAGGAAGAAAAGTAATCCCTGCGCCTGTGCCTTCATCTCCTTCGGTGCCACATTATCGGTATAGACCTGTCCGCCGACATAGAATAATCCGAAAATCAAACCGTGCACAATGATACCGATATAATAGAACCATTGCTGCCCTGTTTCCGCCCCAAAGAAAAAGGCCCCGTAACGAACCAACATAGCAGCCATACCAAATATCAATGTATTCTTAATACCCGATTTTACCAGAATAGTTGTGGTAATTATCAGGAAAAACATCTCTGCCAATTGCCCGAAGTTCATCGTTACTGTGATATTTCGTACCTGTTCGTCCGCCAGAATCATGGAACCGTATACATGGTAAAGCGTAAACGGGATGATCGACAAGAATGTAAGAATCATAAACACACGGTAATTCTTATCTTTCATCAAAGAAAAAGCGGAGAATCCTGTAATATCCATCACCGATATCTTTGTACTCTTTGCCACCGACGGAGGAGTATGCGGAAGTGTCAGGTTGGCAAAAGCAGCAATGAAACAGACACCCGCTCCGCAATACATCGGCAGGTTCGTATCATCGAACGCTTCCATCCCTAACAGATGGATAGCTACCAGACTGAAAATCCCCGAAGCTACCCATCCGACCGAACCGAACATACGTATACGCGGGAACTGCTCGGAAGGAGCGTGGCTCATCGCAATCGTACTTGTCAGACTCTGTGTCGGCATGTGACAAAGCATTGCCATTACAACAAAGAACATGAGAGGAGGAAAATCCTGCTGCTGAGCAGCCAGCAGCAGGAAAACTCCCGTTAAAATATTCAAAACTGCCAAAATCTTCTCTGCGGCAAAATAGCGGTCGGCAATTGCTCCGATAAACGAAGAGGCCATTGCACCGATAGCCATTGCACTTAATACTAAAGAAACCTGATACACTTCCAGCTTGAGCGTGTGAGACAAATAAGCCGCCAGCGGCACCCACCAGACAGCACTCAGCATGTACTGCAAAAACATCATCAGACAAAGTTGAATCTTTGTTCCTATTCCTGTATTAAAATGTAGTGTACTCATGATAGTAATATAAAAAGGTTTCTTGTTGTGTTTTCCAATCGTTGCTCAAAAGTACTCCCTATCAAAAGAAAAGTCTGTTTGTTCCGGTTGCATTAATTCCTCTAATCATCTCATTCTGTGCTATTCTCACCCGGTATGATACGATTTTTGAAATCCGTGATACAATAAATGAAAACTGGTAATACAATTTTGCATATCTTGCAGTGTCAAACAACAAACTTATATATGAGCTATCTGAAGTTGATCTTATCTATACTTTTCCTGTCTTGTTCCTGTTGGCTTTTTGCAGAAGAAAGCAACTATCTCTTCCGCCATTACCAGGTGGAAAACGGGTTAAGCGATAATATGGTGACCTGTTGCGTGCAGGATAAAAGCGGCTATATATGGATCGGGACGCGTGACGGACTGAACCGTTTCGACGGCTATACATTTAAAGTATTCCGGAATGACCCGGACGTTCCGGAATCGCTCGGCAACAACTGGATCACACATCTGGACTGCGACCGTGACGGGAATTTATGGGTGGGTACCCTTTCCGGGCTATACCAGTACAATGAGGCCAAAGAATCATTTCTGCATGTTCCTTTCACAAAAAACAAAGGGATCGACCTATTCCGGTTTGATAAAAACAATCAGCTGTGGTTGCTCATGGACGGAACACTGATACAATATAATGTATCCGACGGACAGTTTCATATCTTTGCCGGTAATAACGGACAGACCTATACCTCCTTTTGTATCATGGCAGACAATTCCCTCTGGCTGGGTGATTCGGAAGGCTTTATCTCTCTGTTGAACCCGGAAGACGGCAGTCTGGAATCGCACAACCTGTTTGCCCATTCACCTGCCACTACCTCCCGGAAGTTATCCATGCTATCCCCCTCTCCTTCTTCTGCCAACATCTATGTGGCATTTGAGCATGATGACGTGAAAATATTCAATGTTCTTTCAAAAACCTATCAGGACCTGAATATCCAGGAAAAAAATCAATTGACTATCCTGATCAACTGTTTCCTTGAAAAAAACCAGAAAGAACTCTGGATCGGAACCGACTCGGGCCTGTTCATCTATGACCTGGACCTCGGAACCTGCAAACGTATCAGGCAGGACCCGTTGGACCCCTATGCACTATCCAGCCATTTTGTCTCAGCCTTGTTTAAAGACCGCGAAGACGGGGTCTGGATATGCTTCCACCAGAACGGAGTGAACTACTACTCTCCCTTCCGTCCTTTCAATGTATATTATCCCTGGAACGAAACACATTCGCTGAAAGGAGAAGTAATACGCGACATTTGTACAGACATCTACGGGAATATCTGGGTAGGGACAGAAGACGCCGGCATCAATTGCCTGGAAAAGAAAACCGGGACTTTCACCAACTACCAGCCTGTCCCCGGCATGAAAAGTCTTTCACACACCAATATCCGGGGATTGGCGGCCTCCGGGGATAATCTGTGGATAGGCCATGTGATACACGGCATCGACCTGATGGATATACGGACCCGGAAAGTAATCAAACACTACGACCTGCTGAAAGATGCCCAAACGGTAAAGAATAGTACCGTCAAATGTATCAAGGTCTTGCGTGAAGGAGAAGTACTGGTCGGAACGGAAGACGGCATTTTCCGTTACGACTACCTGAACGACCGCTTTGTCTATGCTACCCAATTCCCGCCATTCGCCGTCAACTGCCTGTATGAGGACCGGGTCGGAAAGATATGGCTCGGCATGTTCAACCGGAGCTATTATTTCAATACGATCAGCAATAGCGGTATGTATCTCCAATATGATAAACTGAACACCCAGCGCCACAATTCAGTAAACGATGCCTGTGAAGACAAATCCGGCAATATGTGGTTTGCCACGGTGGAAGGAGTGATCAAATATGACTTTCAAACCGGCGAATCATTACATTATACGGTGAAAAACGGTATGCCAAGTAACGTTGCTTTCCGTATTCTCCCCGATGATAATAATCATATCTGGATCAGTACCGCAAACGGACTGGTTCGCCTTAATACACAGACCGAAGAAATCACGACCTACACGGAAGCACACGGCCTCGTTACCCGGCAGTTCAATTATAACTCAGCTTTCAAAGATGAAGACGGTACCCTTTATTTTGGTACAGTGAAAGGATTTATACACTTCAGACCGACGGATGTACGTCCGGCAGACGAAAAGATGGACGTACATATCAGTTCCCTGGATATACAGAACGGAGCGGACGGAAGAAAAGTTATCAACAGTTCAGCCGTATCGGAAGTCAAAAGCATTACACTGAATCATAAAGAATCGTCTTTCAATATCAATTTCTCAGCTCTCAACTTCATTGCTCCCGGTTCGGTGCAATACGCTTACCGGATGGTTAACCTCGACAGGGATTGGATTTCACTCGGAGAACGTAACATCGTTTACTTCACCGATCTGCATCCGGGCAGCTATACATTTGAAGTAAAAGCAGCCAATCTTGCCAATAGCTGGGGGGATGATATTACCCGACTGCATATCACGGTACTCCCTCCCTGGTGGACATCCACTACAGCCTATGTAATTTATGCTTTCTTCTTCCTTGTAATGATTATTTACCTGATCTTTTCCTGGCAAAAGAAAGAAAGAAGGAATATGGCATACAACATGCAGATATTTGAAAGCAAGAAAGAGAAAGAACTTTACCAGGCAAAGATAGACTTCTTTATCAACATCGCACATGAGATCCGCACGCCACTCACGCTGATCAAGAATCCGCTGGAACGCCTGCTGAAATCGGACAAGATCGGAGAAAAAGAGAATAACTCACTGACACTGATGGATAAAAATGTATCCCGCCTGTTATCACTCGTCAACCAGTTGCTGGATTTCCGAAAAACAGAGATAGAAGGTTATCGTCTGAACTTTGTCCGCACGGAAGTCGTTTCACTCCTTTCCGAGACCGCCAAACGCTTTCAGGATATTGCCACGGAGAATAATCTCCTGTTAAATCTGGATCTGTCTGTACAGGAGCTATATGTTTTTGTTGACCGCGAAGCTCTCACCAAGATAATGAGCAACCTGTTTTCGAATGCCGTTAAGTATGCAGCCAAGAGCATCGTGGTGCGCTTGCATCTATCTTCCGATTACGAAACATTCATGATCGACTTTATCAACGACGGGGTTCCCGTTCCTATCGATATGAGGGATAAAATATTCGAACCTTTCTACCGTATCAAAGGGAATGAAGACAAGCCAGGGACCGGTCTGGGATTACCATTAGCTCGCTCGCTAGCCGAAATGCATCATGGAATACTTGAATTGGTTGACTTCCAGAACAACCAGACAATGTTCCGTATCACCCTGCCGGTAAAACAAACCGGAGCAGTAAAGACAACAGACGAGGAATCTCAGCCACAGACATCCCTTACTAAAATAACTTATACCTGCGAAGAGGGGCGTCCGACCGTCCTGATCGTTGAAGACAATAAGGAAATGAGTGCTTTCATCGCAGACGAGGTCAATGAGAACTATAATGTATTGGTGGCAGGTAATGGCTCCGAGGCATTGGACTGGTTGAAAAAACAGAGTGTACAACTTATTATAAGCGATGTCATGATGCCGGTAATGGATGGCTTCGCCCTCCTCCAACACGTAAAAGCGGATATTGAATTCAGCCATATCCCGATCATTTTATTAACAGCAAAAAATACCATGCAGTCACGCCTGGAAGGGTTGGAACTCGGAGCAGATGCTTATATAGACAAACCGTTCTCCACCAGCTTGCTGATGGCACAAATTTCAAATCTGTTATCAAACCGGAACAATATCCGTAAGTTCTATTTCAACTCACCGATCGCCAACATGAAATCGATGGCTTACACCAAAGCAGACGAAGGTTTCCTTGAAAAATTGAACGAGATTATCAACGAACATATTGGTAATCCGGACCTGGATGTAAACATGATCGCCGACCTGATGCACCTGAGCCGCCCGACACTGTACCGTAAAATCCGTGCCATATCAGATCTTACTCCCAATGAACTGATCAAAATCAGCCGTTTAAAGAAAGCAGCCGAACTATTGCTACAGGGAAATATGAAGATATATGAGATATCGGATGCAGTAGGATTCAGTTCGCAATCTTATTTCTGGTCTGCATTTATCAAACAGTTTGGAGTTAGTCCGTCAAAATATGCAAAAGAAAACAGGTAAAAATACATACACCCTGTTGCACGGTAAAAGAAAATGAGATCATTGATAATCAATACCTATTAAGCAAATAGGACAGAAAAGGACAAAAAGGACACCGCCACATTTTCAGAAACGAGGCATCAAAAAGCTGCCATGCCGCAGGCTCTCTTTTGCCGTCTGCTTCAGCTCAATGTCATTAAGTTAAGCAAGAAAGCAATAGTAATGATGGGCTTAGTTACAGGTTTGTTTGCCGTCTGCTTCAGCTGACGGATAGTTAATTGATATATATTCATTGGACTTTAGTCCCATTTCTTACTGATTATAGCTATTGATTTATAAGAGAAATGTGGCTGAAGCCAAAAGAGAGAACAGCTTTTAAACCGTCAGCTGAAGCAGACGGCAAATGAACCTGTAATGACCAAGTGACTCTGATTCATGAAAGTTTATATTCTTAACTTAATGACATTGAGCTGAAGCAGACGGCAAAAGAGAGCCCGCGGCATGGACAACGCTTTTTGAAACCTTACTTTCTGAAAATGTGGCGGTGTCCTTTTTGTCCTTTTCTGTCCCTATCTTTTAATATTAGCTGATTTACAACTATTTACCCTATAGCCCACCATGCAACTGGGTATAAGGTAGCGAGGGGCAGAATATAGGGTATTCAACCATACCCTATAGAGAAAAACAGGATACGGTTCCCTAAACAGAACTCGCTTATAAACAACAAAAGGCATCCTTTCCGGGACACCTTTTGCTATTCATATTTTTATATGGATTTCTTTCTATCTTATTCCTGAGTTGCCAGGTGATTCTTCAATGGGTTGGTATACATTTCCAGAATCTTTGTACGCAGGAAGGCTTCATCCTTGTTTGGCAATACAATTTTATCCAACTGTCCCTGCAAATATTCTTCAAAGTGTTTTTTGTCTCTTAAACCGTAGTTACTACTGAAACGCTTTGTACCTGTCAACATATCGTATGCTACGTAATTACAAGGATAGAAACGGTAATGTTTATAGATTTCCTTGTCTATGATGCTTGCGATAGTAGCGATCAGTTCATTCTTTTCCATATCCTTATCCAAAGCAGCTAGCTGATCATTGATAGGCTGTGTCAATGTAAAATGAACGCGGCCCTTATTGTTCAGGATACCTGTTTCCATACTCAGCAGGTCGTCACGCTGACTTTTCACATAATTAGGATCATCGCGTTTCATCTGGAACTCTTTCGCTTTCAGGAAATCACACGGATCATACTCATAGGAAATAGCTACCGGGAAGATATTCAAATCCATGATATTCGATACGATATCCTTGTCACCGCTCATATTCAGCATTTTCAATACGCTACCCTGTGTACGGTCATTTGAATCCTTGGCACGGCCTTCACGCTGTGCAATCCAAATCGATTCTTTCGTTTCGTTGATCGTATGACGGATATAAGCAGACAATGTACGGCTTACATCCAGCATCTGACGTACGGAAACACCACGTTTCACGATAAAACTGTTGTTCAGGCGAACCAAAGTTTCTATCCAGGGACGGATCATCAGATTATCACCGATGGCTACCTGTGTCATACCATAACCTACATCATACAACATGACATTCAGGAAGGAAGCATCCAATACAATATCCCGATGATTGGAAATAAACGTACAAGGCTTTTTATCCTTCGGCAGACGGCTTCGTCCGGAGATCGTCAGCGAGAAAGTCGTCTTGTTAGCCACCATCATCACTGCCTCATAAGCCAGCTTCGATTTAAAATCTTCTTTCGTCTTGAAAGAACGCATTGTTTCGGAAAACTCTTTCCAGTTTACATCCGGTTTGATGTACCGGAAGGCCCGCTCGAAATCTTCGTTGGTTACCAATGCCTCGATTGCATCCTTCACCTCGTTGTTGTTCAGCGGACGAATGTCGTCAAAATTATAGGAAACTTCTGTATCCATATCGTTTAATTTTATTTACCTACCTTTTGCAGTTCGTTCTCAATAATGTCAGTCATGACATCTTTGATATCCAATCCGGCAGCCCGAACCTGCTGCGGAATAAAGCTGGTAGCTGTCATACCCGGTGTTGTATTTACTTCGAGCATTTTCGGTTCACCGTCTGCCTCAATAATAAAATCCACCCGGATAAGCCCTTTGGCGCCCAGTATATCGTAAATCTTTGATGCTTCGCGTTGTACCTTCTCCGTCAGTTCAGGAGAAATACGGGCCGGAGTGATCTCGTCAGACTCCCCGTTGTACTTGGCGTTAAAATCAAAGAACTCATTCTTTGTAACTACTTCGGTAAGCGGAAAAACTACTTCTTTCCGGGTTGCTCCCGAGCCACAGCCTACCTTATAACAACCGCAGGTCACTTCTGTTCCGGAAATAAAACTCTCCAACATGACCTCATTCCCTTCGGCAAAAGCCTTAGCTATAGCCGGTTGTAATTGTGAAGCATCCTTCACCTTTGTAACACCGAAGCTGCTTCCCCCGTCGTTGGGTTTCACAAATATCGGCAATCCCAAACGGCTCACAGCCTCTTCGTCCGTAACTGTCTGTCCTCTGAACAAACGGATGGAATCAGAGACTCTGACGCCAAAGCTACGCAAATAATTATTACAAACAAATTTATTAAAGGTTAGAGCGCTCACCAACTGACTGCATGAAGAATAAGGCATGCCTATCAAATCGAAATACCCCTGCAACCGTCCGTCTTCACCCGGAGTACCGTGAATAGTGATGTAAGCAAAGTCGAAATGCTTTACTTCGCCATTCTCACGGAAACTAAAATCATTTTTGTCTATTGGTGTATGTTCCCCTCCAGGAAGTTTTACCGCCCATTCGCCCTTCTTAACGATGGCAATATATAAATTATATTTGTCTTTATCAATAAAAGAGTAGATTCCTTCTGCACTTTTTAATGAAACAACAATTTCAGAGGAGTCTCCTCCGGCTACAATAGCAATGTTCTTTTTCATTTTTATATCTCTTTAGTATTTGCATATACCCGCCACTTTTCTATCAGTTGTGTCATATCGGCCGGAATTTCGGAATCAAAAAACATTTCCTCGCCGGTAGTAGGATGCACAAACCCCAACGTCTTGGCATGGAGTGCCTGCCGGGGACAGATAGCAAAGCAGTTCTGTACGAACTGTTTATATCTTGTAAAAGTCGTTCCTTTCAATATTTCATTTCCGCCATAACGTTCATCGTTGAAAAGCGTATGGCCGATATATTTCATATGCACACGGATCTGATGCGTACGTCCCGTCTCCAGGCGGCATTTCACCAATGTCACATATCCCAGACGTTCCAACACGGAGTAATGGGTAACGGCCGTCTTTCCCTGATCTCCTTCGGGAAATACCGTCATCTGCATCCGGTCGCGCGGGTCGCGTCCGATATTACCTTCGATACGGCCTTCGTCGTCTTTCACGATGCCCCATACCAGGGCACGATATTCGCGTTTAGTCGTCTTATTGAAAAACTGCATACTGAGATGCGCCTTTGCCTCCGGCTTCTTGGCAACAACCAGTAATCCGGAAGTATCTTTGTCGATACGGTGAACCAGTCCTAACGCCGGATCATTCGGATCGTAAGTAGGATCATCTTTTAAATACCATGCCAAGGCATTTACCAACGTACCGGTATAATTGCCATGGCCCGGATGCACGACCAGACCTGCCGGTTTATCAACCACCAGCAAATCATCGTCTTCATAAATAATCTTTATAGGAATATTCTCAGGAATAATTGCTAAATCCCGACGGGGACGAGACATCATAATAGTCACGACATCCTCCGGTTTCACCCGGTAATTGCTTTTTACCGGCTTGCCGTTTGCCATGATACAACCGGCATCGGCAGCCAACTGTATCCGGTTACGGGTGGCCCCCATCATCCGGTCTACCAGAAATTTATCTACCCGCAACAAGGATTGTCCGCGATCGGCAACGAAGCGGAAATGTTCATACAGCCGGGGAGCATCCTCCTCGTTCTGTTCTAACAGGTCATCAACCTGCTCATCATCCATTTCGTCGAAAAATTCATCCATAGCTAAAACCAGTTTTCTTCTTCACTATCCAATGATTCGATGGGCATCGTCGACAGGGAGTCGATCGACAAAGAGTCGGGATGCATCTCGGCCTCACCGCTGCTCACCTTCAGCACCAGCGGTGCCGTAAGCGGAACATGCTCACCTTTTGCCAACGCCCGTCCACGCAGATCGACAGAAACTGCCAGATCCTTGAAGTCACCCGGAACATACTCGATCTCCACATTTTCAAACCCGCGGGCTTTTAAAAGCGCATACGCCTGGCGGAATGACAGGTCTTCCACTTCCGGAATTGTTGCCATCTGCGAGGTCAAAGCATTCACGGTGATAAAAACGATACGTCCTTCTTTCACCTTCGAGCCGGCCAATGGAGACAGCTCGACGATAGCTCCCGGTTCCACGTCTTTAGAGAATACCGAGTCGATCACATTATAACGCAGGTTGTTATTTTTGAAGAATTCAGCGGCTTCTTCTATCTTCAGTCCCTTCACATCCGGAACTACAACAGCCTCATTATGCCGTGTATAATGATCCAGCCATTTCAAAGCACCATAGATCAGGCCACACGTCACGACCACTGCCAGCAGCAGGTTCAAGACGTACGGATTCTTTATCAGTTTAACAAAAAAGTTATTCATCTCTGTTTGTTTTTGTAGGCGGGATCAAAAATAGAAAACAAAGCCGTTAAAACAAAGAAAGTAAAGGCTTTTTAGCAAAAACCTCTACTTTCTTATACTAATTTCTTCTAACGGAGATTATCCGTTATATTCGTCAGATACAGTTAATTTAGCTCTTCCTTTAGCACGACGAGATGCTAATACTCTGCGGCCATTAGCAGTAGCCATTCTAGAACGGAAGCCATGCTTGTTCTTTCTTTTTCTGTTGGAAGGTTGGAATGTTCTTTTCATCTTTCTATATATTTATTTATTATTATCTTACATATCAATTCGGGCTGCAAAGATAGAGGCTTTTTTTTAATAAACAAAGAGTTGAAAGTTTTTTCTTCTAATTCCAGCCCGGATTCTGCTTCAAATTCGGATTAAGAGCAATTTCATTGGTAGGAATCTGATACAGATAGTATTTCTCCAGCCAGCCTTTACCTGTTTTTACCGGATCATTATACATATATACATATCCCTCTGTTTTTCCGGAGGCATCGGCAAAACCTGTATTCAAATCAATAAACTGCCCGCTGTTACCAATCTGCTCTTTAGTCGCCCATTGTCCGTACTGTACTTTGTTTACAAACCATTCCGCTTTTTTCCAACGCCGTATGTCGTAAAAGCCAAAACCTTCGCCCATCAGTTCCACCATCCGTTCACGACGAATCTCCCAAAGAACCGGAGCTACCGACGGGTCCCGAGCCAGGTCGAAGCTGTCATTGATCTCGCTGACCGTCATACTGGCAATCTTTGCCCTTACCCGCAGTTTATTAATGGTTGCATCAGCTACTCCCTGATTAAACTCTCCCTTCTCGAATTTGGCTTCCGCATAGTTCAGCAGGACTTCTTCAATCTTAAATAAAGGGACATCGGTTGTCCCCTGATTTTCACGAGAATCATCCCATACATTATAATAACGGTATACATAATTACCGCTACGGGCTACAATGAAACCTTGCCCCCAATTATTAGTCGAGAAATGAGGGATGCCTTCCAATACAGAAGCCGACCAGTTCATCAGAGGAAAAACCTTATGCTTGCCAGCTTCCCCGTTTCCACCTCCATATCCGGTATAAGTGGTAATCCCCATCAAGTCCATATACTCTTTATCAGCCGGATTATCCGTATATTCCCAAGAATTGTTATTGTTTTTACGAACAACTTTATAGGGTGGTGCGACTGTCTCCAACAAACGGTAATCACGATGCCGAAATGTTGAATACATCGTTTTATCCGTTTTTCCCCATTCATAGGAGCTACTGGTAGAAATCGGTTTTCCGTCTTCACACAGATACATGTCGACAATGTGCTGGGGCATTTCCACATTATGGGTGGAAGTCCGTTCCACATGTGTCAGCACATAATTTGTAAAAATCTTAGGAACATACTCCTGATACAGGATCACTCCCGGAACACCTGCCAGGTCAGAGGTCAGCATTTCCCCGAAACTGCTGTGTACCGTCGGATAGGCAGCCATCAGACTTTCGGATGCTTTGATACAGGCATCAAAATATTTCTCATAATCGCCCAGTTCATGATATTTCCGCCAGGTTCCTTCAAATAAGGCAAAACGGGAGATCAATGCACGTACAACATGCACATTGATCGTGTTATCCCCGTCGCCTTCCGGTTTTATATGTTGTTCAGCGTATAATAAGTTTTCCAGAACCTTGTCCGCCACTTCTTTACGCGGAGTACGCGGACCATAAGCCACTTCGGTATCACTATCACCCAGGATATGCTCTACCCAAGGCACATCGCCAAAACGGGCGATCAGTTCCATATAATAATAAGCACGAAAAAAGTAACCGACAGAGCGCCAATGTTCCTTATCGACATCACTCATAGAAGAATTATCTATATTATCCAGCATTAGGTTGGCATTACGGACAAAAGAGAAATTCCATCCGTTGCCGGAAGCCGCATCCGTTATCGTCTGGAAAGCATAACTGTTCCCGCTACCCAACCGACGCATCAGATAACCCGCATTGATATCTCCCTGATAAGATACGGCACTGGCATAGGAACCTCCCGTCCCCGGACGCCGCAACATATTACCATTCGTAAATACATTATACAACCCCCACGCATATGTCTTGAACGTACTGTAGGTTGAAAATACAGTTTCTTCGGTCAATGAATCCTTCGGAGAATGTTCCATGAAATCATCATTACACCCCGGCATGGCAGCCAATCCTGCCATAATCATCAAAGAATATATTATTTTTTTCATTTTCCTGCTAATTTAAAGTGTGACATTTATACCAAACGAAACGGTGCGATAGAAAGGATATCCCCAGGAAAGACGTTCCGGATCATACCCTTTAGGCAAAGAGGAGAATGTGTGTAAATTTTCACAACTCACAAAAGCCTTCAACGCATTCAGATGAATAACATCCATCCATGTTTTCGGGAATGTATAACTGAATGTGATGTTTTTCACACGTAGATAGGCCCCGTTCAACAGGTATTTCGTTTGTGCACGTGTATTCGAACCGGAATTTTCACGCTGGTTGTAAATGCGGAAATATTCAGCATCCGGATTTACCGGGTTCCAGTTTCCGTTATCCGGATCGATCGGTTTCCAATAATCCAGCTGATCGTCGAAAATCTGTCCGAACTGGCCGGAAGCAAACGACCATCTGCGGGCATCGCTTATCCAGACATCACGTTTACCGACACCCTGTAACAACACATTCAGGTCAAACCCTTTATAATTAACACCCAGATTAATACCATACTGGAGACGTATCTTATTGTTACCGATGATCTGACGATCTCCCGGATTCATCAATGTCCCGTCGCCAGCATCGATTCGGTTCACACTATCGTCATCATCACGCAGATTCTTGAACTTTATGTCACCGGGCCGTGGGTTTACAGCATTAATAGAGGTAACCCCCTCTTTCAGTTTCCAGGTATTCGTATCCTCAAAATCATCTACGGTATAATATCCGTCTGTCACATATCCCCATATTGTTCCGATCTCATAACCGGTATAGTAATTATTCTCTCCATTACTGTTCTGCAAGACAAACGATTCATTATCATACTTTGTAACAGTCGTACGCGAATCATACAGATTAAAACCGACATTATATCCCCAGTTACCGATCTTATCCCGCCAGTTCAGGCTCAACTCCCATCCTTTCGTACGTAAATCCGCCACATTCTGTAAAGGAGCGGACGCCCCGACTAAAGCCGGCAGTTCCAATCCGGGAGCCAACATATCCTTTGTATCACGCTGATACCAGTCGAAAGTTCCGCGCAAGCGGTTATTCAGCAAAGCGATATCCACACCAAAGTCCAATGTTTCCACTGTTTCCCAGGTAAAGTTATCACTAACCAGTCCCGGTGCTTTTATTGTAACCGGTTTATCTCCGTTTACGATCCAGTTCACTTCGTTTGCCGGATATGCCGACATAACCGGTGTAAACTGATAAGGATCGATCGCCTGGTTACCGATCTGCCCCCACGAGCCTCTCAGCTTTAATTCTCCCAGCCATCCGGCAGTCGACTCCATAAAGGCTTCACGGGCCACATTCCAGCCAACAGAGAAAGAAGGGAAGAAACCGAAACGGCTTTTCTTCGGGAACTTAGACGAACCGTCATAACGTCCGTTCGCCTCAAACAGATAACGCCCTTCATAATCGTAATTCAAACGATAGAATGCCCCACGCACGGAATATTCACGATACTGATCCGTAATCGTTTTTGTCTCGCCGGTTGCCGTGTTGAATGAGGGCACCTGATCATTTATCAAATCGTATGCGTAAGCAGTCAGTTTCGTATATTTGCTATGTTCCTGATTGAATCCGACCATTGCCGTCAAATTATGCTTCTCGTTGAACGTACGGGTGTAAGTAGCATAAGCATTTATCGCATGGTAATCGGTTGCTTCATTAATCTCCTGTAAAGAAGAGTTTGCCGCCGTTTGCATTTTAGCCATTTGTATATTGGCATAATCCATGATAGCCCGGTTCTGGCGGTTGTTCTGTACCACTTTATCAAAGGTATACTCAAAAACCATTTCCAAGCCACTCAACGGTTTCACGACCGTTTTCGACATCAAACGGGTATTATCCCTGATCGTCCTGTTATCTGTAGCCAACTTCAACAAGTTTTGCGGCGTATCCGTCAACAGTTCCTCTCCGTCAGGCAGAATCAGATAACCTTCCGGATAAAGGCTCGGTTTACGCATATCATAAAGCGTAGACGAAGATGACGTGATCGGCATATTTTTCGTGCTTTGCGCATAACGGACATCGGCCGATTGAGTAAGCCAGGAAGTGATATCAGCGGAGACATAGGCACTGGCAGATGCACGTTTATACGAATCTTTATCTGTTTTCAAAATACCCTGTTCTTTATTATATCCCAACGACATACGATAAGTAATCTTCTCACCGCCTCCGCTCAGCGAAGCATTGTGGTTCTGTAAAAAGCCGAAATTATCGAACATGTTCGTATAAACATTCTTTTCATTCAAATAATAGTTCACACCTGTTTCCGGATCCGTATAAATACCATCCCCGTACGTTTTAAACTGGCTGGGATCCTGCTGATAGGCTCCCAGATATTTAATCCAAGTATCGATATCCTGTCCTGCAAAATAACTTCCGGAACCAAACTGGGCGTCTTTATAAGCCTGCAACCATTGCATACCATTGGCTATACCCGGTTCGTTGATAGAAGACTGGAACCCGAAATTATTATTATAATTCACCTGGAACCGCTGCCCTTTCTGTGCCTTCTTCGTTGTAACCAATATTACACCAAAAGCGGCACGTGCCCCGTAAATAGCAGAAGAAGCAGCATCCTTCAAGACCGAAACACTTTCTATATCTTCCGGATTCAACATATCGATATCACCAGGCACGTTATCGATCAGCACCAACGGACCTCCTCCGTTAATTGAAGTCGTACCACGGATATTGAAATTCTTGGACGAACCCGGACCTGCCGCATCATTATTGGCGGTAATCTGCAACCCCGGCATAGTTCCTTGCAAGGCACTCATCGCATTCGTCACCGGACGCGAACCCAGCACTTCCGTCATTTTCACCTGCGAAACAGCTCCCGTCAAGTTCTCCTTTTTTTGAGAACCGAACCCAACAACAACCACTTCACCCAATGTCTGCGTATCTTCCACCAGATTAACCTGAATATTTCTTTGGTTATTTACCTGAATTTCTTTTGACAAATAACCGATATAAGAAATAATCAAGGTTGCACCAGGAGATACCTCAATAGAGAAACGTCCGTCTATATCGGTGATCGTTCCATTAGTCGTTCCTTTCTCAACAATATTCGCCCCGATAACAGGGTCTCCCATATGATCCTTCACAACTCCCGTAACCCGGTGTGCCTGTGCAGTTGCCGGACGGCCCGGTTGTGAACTTTTCGCTCTGAGGACAATGTGGTTATCAACCAATTGGATATCCACATTCTTATCTTTAAAAATACTTTCCAGCACGTGTTTAACCGACTTATTTTCGGCTTCCACTGAGACAACACGATTTACATCTACGTCTTTCAGGTCATACCAAAAGGAATAATCCGTTTGGGCGCGAATCGCATCAAAGACCTCATTCACTGTGACATTACTCAAATTAAACGTAACATTAGTCTCCTGTCCGTAAGATTTTGCAGACACTGAAAATATCCCCAGAAATAACAGCAAGACAGATATTTTCATAATATTTAGACTTTTTTTTATGCATAAAATTCGACACAACGAACCTATGCTACAAGCTTTTTGATACATTTGTAGTTAGTTGTTAAATAGTTAATAATCTAGTCTGAAATGATTTTCTACTTTTTTAGCAACAGAATTGAGGAATGTTAGCGCATTCCTCAATTTGTCTCAGGTTAACTCAGTTTTTATTCATAGGCATTTTAAATTAAATGTTAACACTATAGTTTTTTATTCACTCTCTTAATAAATATCTACTATACCTCCTTTGATCCGGTATCTGAATTTTTCATTAGCGGCCATTACTTTAAATATCTTTTCTATCGGATCATCCAGCTTGAAGTCACCGGCGAATCGCCGCTCACTCACTGAAGGATTATGAATTTCAATCTTCACATCATAATAACGTTGGAGGGTTTGTGCAATTTGTTTCATTGTTTCGCCTCGGAACACCAATTTGTTATTCATCCAGTTCAATGCAAAGGAGGCATCGTCTTCAAACACTTTCACCCGATTGACCAACGTATTATAAACTGCCATCTCCTGCGGTTTAAGCGTCACCGGAGCCAACTCTTCATTCCCTGATAAACGGACCGACCCGTTCAAAGAAAGACTTTTACATCTTCATCTCCGGCATAGGCACTCACATTAAATTTTGTCCCCAAGACTTTCACTTCAAGACCGCCTGCCTCAACAACAAAAGGTATCTCCTCGTTTCTTGCAACTTCCAGATAAGCTTCACCGGATAGCTTCAACGTACGGCTGTTCTTACCGAAATCATCCGCATAACTGATCGTACTCCCGGAATTCAGCCAGACAAGCGAACCGTCGGCCAAGCAAACCTGTGTTCGTGAACCTTTCGGACTCTTTATTTCTGAGATCAGAGGAGCACGTTCCTCAATGGAACGTGATTGAAAATAAAGGACAGTAAAATAACTCAGGAACACAAAAGGGATCAGCACTGCCGCCACTGCCACCCCTCTTTTCCACCACGGGACACTCAACCGTTTACGCGGGATCCCGGCAAAAGAGGCACACCTTTTGCTGAAAAGTATGTAGGCTTTCTCATCATCAAAAAGAAAATGCGGATTTGCAACTTCAGAAGAATCCCAAAGTTCTTTCATTTGGCTATAATATTGCCGATGTTCCTCCGATTCGTCCAACCATCTTTCCAGACGCGCCCGGTCATCTGCTGATAAATTTCCCGAAAGTCGGTCAATTATCAAATCATCCCAATATCCCCGATCTGTAATTCGTATATCCATAATGTTCCTCTTCTATAGATATGACAAACGAAAAAAGAAAACGGGTGAAAAAAAATGATCTTTTTTTTACATAAAAAGGAATAAAGTCAGCCAGAACGGCAGGTAGTCCCGTAAATCATGACGCAGCTGATTCAGGGATAAACGTATATGATATTTCACTATATCAATCGTGATATTTTTACGGGCGGCAATCTCTTCATACTTCAATCCATCATGACGGCTCATCTCGAAAATCTCACGTGTAAACTCAGGGAGGGAACTGACAGACTGCATAATCTTTCCCTCCAGTTCTTTTTCCAGCAAAGAAGACATCGGATAATAATCCTGCTCATGGAAAGATTCTTCCCTTTTTTCCATTTGTTGGGAAACGGATTGTCTCAGATTGTTTTGCCGCTCCAAATGGTCAAGATAATTGATGCTGCTATTTTTCACAGCTTTCATGAGATAGGCTCTCAATGATTGATTTATAATCAACGAATCACGTTTCTCCCAAATATTGAATATAATATCGCTGACTAAAGTTTCGGCAACAAAATAATCTTTCACATAGGTATATGCAAAAGCACAAAGCACCTTGTAATGCAGCTTATAAAGCGATTTATAAGCCTGTTCGTCCCCAAGACGCAGACCTTCTATTAAGTTTTCATCATGCAAAATTGTCACCGTTTATCCCCATCATTATCTACTCCTTATATAACATCAGAAAGGCATATAAGTTTTATTCTCGAAATTGGCATGTTGTCCTTCAAACTTCTTGGCTTCCTCTCCTTCCGGATTCAGTTCGATTGATTTTTTCAGGTCTTCGAAAGCACCTTCTTTATCGCCTTTCAGGTTTTTGGCGCGTCCGCGTTCGACATAAGCCTTGGCAAAATCCGGTTTTATTTCAATGGCCTCATCAAAAAAGACAATGGCTTCGTCTAACAAGTTTTTAGTGATCAGCAGCGAACCTTTCAGTATACAGGCATCTTCATTGAACGGGTTCAGGTCGAGCGCCTGCTGGTAATCATCGGCGGCGGCATCCAGGTCACCCAGCGATTCATGTATTTTTCCTCTTACCAAATAGGTTGTTTCTTCTTCCGGAGCCAATGAGATCGCTTTCTCGATATCGGGCAAAGCCTCCTGTCCCTGTTTCATGGCAAGCAACACCTCTGCACGAAGCAGATAAGCATCCGTGAAATCATCTTTCAAGGCAATGGCTTTCGTCAGGTCGGCAATGGCTCCCAACTGGCCGCCGGTTGTTCTTTTAGCTTTTGCCATCAGGAACCAGGCTAGATGGTTCGACTCATCCAGTTCGATCACCCGCAGGCAATCGGCAATGACCTCAGCTTCCTTATCCAGCATAAAAAGCACGCTGACCCTTGTCAACAACGTCTGGATATGCTCCGGCTCCATTTCCACCATACGGTTCAATGTATCCAAAGCCTTTTCCGTCTGGTTTGCCATTGAATAGGCCGATACCAGATGGTTCATTGTTTCAAAATCTTCCTGTATATTCAAGGCTTCCGTAAAGCATTTGATAGCATAGGCCACTTGACCGATTTTTTGCGCACGAATACCGTCATATTTTAATATGTCGAAGTTTTTCTGATCATTTTTAGCTTTTCCTTCTGCCGTATCCTCACTTTTGGAAGAAGAGAACAAAGATGTAAAGAAATTTCCCATGGTTATATGTTTATGTTCGAGAGGGCAAATATACCGATTATTTTGAATTTGCCATATGCAACAAGATATCATAAACCATATAAAAACAGATTTATTTTAAAACAACAATTTACGCATATCAGAATGTCATTTCAACCTACTTTTAAAGAAGCTGTACAGCCATTAATCAAGCCCTGCTGCTATTCACTTACCTGTCGACCATTTAGCCAATAACACTAAGACACACATAAACTCACAAATACAACATTATGAAATCCACAAAAAAGTATACTCAACAACAAGTCACATATTCTTCAAACACACTATCAATATTCTCTTTCATTCACAGCCTCTGTTTTCCTCGTTACAGAAAATAAAAATGTTTTTCAACATGCTTTTTAGGGATAAAAGAGCCTCAAAAAGATTCAAATTCAACATTTATTAACACAAATCTCGGTTTAAACAAATTGCCTATTCATTTAAAATGAAAAAAAATTCGTTTTAAACGAGTTAGAAATTTCTTTTAAACGAATCATAAAAGATGTATCTGCCGATCAGATTGTTAAATTTTGTATTCAACAGCATTCCAGAACATCTGTTTGAAAGAATATACACGCCACAAAAACTCGTCGAATAGGATCTTTTTGTTCAAGGACAACCCCAGATTGATTCATTTTGTCAAATACATTCCTTCAAATACTTATGTATGTGTATGTGCAACAAAAGCAATACCAATAAATAACAGACTTAAATACTTCATCTCATAAAAATAACTATTTATCACAAAAACCCACATTAATACTACGAAACAAAACATTCAAAAGAATAAATATTCTATTCTTTTACTTTTTTTATAGTCTTCCAGCAAAGAAAATTGCGAGATTTTGTTATTTTTGCATGCAATTTATAACTTGGCGGAGATTGTTTTGATCGCTTCCCACAACACTTATTGTCATAAATATTAGATATGGAAAACATAGAAACTGGACTTTTGTTAATGGTAGTCGGAATGACCACAGTATTTGCAATTCTTTTGATCGTAATCTATTTAGGAAAAGGATTAATCACATTGGTAAACAAGTACGCACCGGAAGAAGTCATCGTAAAAAAACAAGTAACAACACAACCTGTTGCTGCCGGACAGTCCGGAAATATTCCGGGTAAGACTACCGCTGCTATCGTAGCCGCTGTCAGCATGGTAACAGGTGGACAAGGAAAGGTTACCAAAATTGAAAAATTATAATACTAGCTATACATAATATATCATGAAAAGAGAAATCAAATTCAGTTTGGTCTTCAGAGACATGTGGCAATCTGCCGGAAAATATGTTCCCAGAGTAGACCAGCTAACCAGAGTTGCCCCCGCTATTGTTGAGATGGGCTGTTTTGCCCGCGTTGAAACCAACGGAGGGGGATTCGAGCAAGTTAATTTACTATTCGGAGAAAATCCAAATAAAGCCGTACGTGAATGGACGAAGCCATTCCATGAAGCAGGTATTCAAACACATATGCTGGACCGTGCATTGAACGGCCTCCGCATGAGTCCGGTTCCGGCAGATGTACGCCAGCTATTCTACAAGGTAAAGAAAGCACAGGGCACCGACATCACCCGTACATTCTGCGGCCTGAATGACGTACGCAACATTGCTCCTTCCATCCAGTATGCCAAAGAAGCCGGGATGATCTCCCAGTGTTCGCTCTGTATCACCCACTCGCCTATCCACACGGTCGAATATTATACCAAGATGGCCCTGGAACTGATCGAACTGGGAGCAGACGAAATCTGTATCAAGGATATGGCAGGCATCGGACGTCCTTATTCATTGGGACAGATCGTTGCCAATATCAAAGCAAAACACCCTGAAATACCTATCCAGTATCACAGCCATGCAGGTCCCGGATTCAATGTAGCTTCTATCCTGGAAGTGTGCAACGCCGGTTGCGACTATATCGACGTAGGTATGGAGCCACTGTCATGGGGCACAGGGCATGCCGACCTGCTGACCGTGCAGGCCATGTTGAAAGATGCCGGTTACAAAGTGCCGGAAATCAATATGGAAGCCTACATGAAAGTACGCAGCATGATCCAGGAATTTATGGATGATTTCTTAGGATTGTATATCAGTCCGAAAAACCGTCTGATGAACTCGTTGCTGATCGGCCCGGGACTTCCCGGCGGTATGATGGGCAGCCTGATGTCTGACCTGGAAAAGAATCTGGAATCGATCAACAAAAACAATATCAAAAACAACAAGCCGCTGATGTCGCAAGACCAGCTGCTGATCAAGCTGTTCGACGAAGTGGCTTATGTATGGCCACGTGTCGGTTATCCTCCATTGGTAACTCCGTTCAGCCAGTATGTAAAGAACCTGGCACTGATGAATGTAATGCAGATGGAAAAAGGGAAAGCACGCTGGAGCATGATCGCCGACGACATCTGGGATATGCTTCTCGGAAAAGCCGGAAGACTGCCTGGTCCGCTGGCTCCTGAAATCATCGAAAAGGCAAAAGCCGAAGGACGCGAATTCTTCGAAGGAAATCCGCAGGACAACTACCCGGATGCCCTTGACAAATATCGCAAGATGATGAACGAGAAACAATGGGAAACCGGCGAAGACGACGAAGAATTGTTCGAATATGCAATGCACCCGGCTCAGTACGAAGCCTACCGTTCCGGAAAAGCGAAAGTCGAATTCCTCGCTGATGTTGCCCAGAAAAAAGCAGCTTTGCAGGGAAAGGCACAACCGGCAGCACCGGCCACAACCGCTTCGGCAGCTCTGCCTACAACACCCCAGGTACTGACTGTAGATGTAGACGGACAGCCTTACCGCGTAACAGTTGCTTTCGGAGATACGGCTAATACCGCACCTGCTGCTCCTGCCCAGGCCGCACAACCCGCAGCACCGGCCGCTCCAGCGCCTGCCGGAGCCGGAAATGAAATTCTTTCACCGCTGGAAGGAAAATTCTTCCTCGTAAAGAACGCTTCCGACACACCGCTTAAAGTTGGAGATATAATCAAAGAAGGCGATGTGCTTTGTTATGTGGAAGCAATGAAAACATATAATGCCGTACGTTCGGAATTCAGCGGAAAGATCACTTCCATCAACTACGCTGGTGGCGACACGGTTTCTGAAGACGACATATTAATGACTATACAGTAATGAACGAGATATTTCAAAATCTGTATGAAATGACTGCGTTCAGCAACATTATTGCTGAACCGCAGTTCCTGATCATGTATGCAATCGCATTCATATTGCTTTATCTGGGTATCAAGAAGCAATACGAACCTTTGCTGCTTGTCCCTATTGCATTCGGGGTGCTGCTCGCCAACTTCCCCGGAGGTGACATGGGCGTGATCCAGGCTGATGAAAATGGATTGGTCAATGTTAACGGAGTAATGAAAAACATCTGGGAAATGCCGTTGCACGACATTGCTCATGAACTGGGAATCATGAACTTCATCTATTACATGCTGATCAAGACCGGTTTCCTTCCGCCAATCATTTTTATGGGTGTAGGAGCCTTGACCGACTTCGGCCCGATGTTGCGCAATCTTCGCCTGTCGATTTTCGGTGCAGCTGCCCAGCTGGGTATTTTCACCGTTTTACTGGTAGCAATCCTGATGGGATTCACTCCGCAGGAAGCCGGCTCTCTCGGTATCATCGGGGGGGCAGATGGACCTACAGCGATCTTTACAACCATTAAACTCGCACCTCATTTATTAGGTCCGATTGCCATTGCTGCTTATTCATATATGGCACTGGTCCCTGTAATCATACCACTGGTAGTCAAAGCTCTTTGCTCCCAAAAAGAACTTCGTATCAATATGAAGGAACAGGAAAAGAAATATCCTTCAACAGTAGAGATTAAGAATATGCGGGTTTTAAAAATTATATTCCCAATTATTGTTACTACTGTTGTTGCCTTGTTTGTTCCCAGTTCAGTGCCTTTGATCGGTATGTTGATGTTCGGTAACCTTGTAAAAGAAATCGGAACCAATACATTCCGTCTATTCGATGCTGCGTCCAACAGTATCATGAATGCAGCGACCATCTTCCTGGGACTATCGGTAGGTGCAACCATGACGGCGGAAGCCTTCCTGAACTTTACAACGATCGGTATTGTGATCGGTGGATTCCTGGCTTTTGCCTTGTCTATCGCTGGCGGTATCTTCTTCGTAAAACTGTTCAACCTGTTCACCAAGAAGAAAATCAATCCGCTTATCGGTGCAACCGGATTAAGTGCCGTCCCAATGGCTTCACGTGTTGCCAATGAGATTGCATTGCAATACGATCCCAAAAACCATGTATTGCAGTATTGCATGGCCAGCAACATTTCCGGCGTAATCGGTTCGGCTGTTGCAGCCGGCGTATTGATCTCGTTCCTGGGATAAAAAAACTGCAACTATTTATAAAAAGTCCCTGTAATCTGCTCAATGCAAGTTGCAGGGATTTTTGTTTAATACATTTTTTGGAGAACAAAGCGGTTAATTCCGGACTTTTTACACGAATATTAACCTTTTCTAATAAATAAATTGCCCGCAAATGCTGTAATCCAAAAATAAATACTTTAATTTGTGACTTGATATAGGAATGCTTTTTATCCTTTTCTTAAATGTGATTGAATATGAAGGACACTCATGAAACTAATCTGCCAGCTGAAGAAACCGGCAAATTAGAAGAAACTAAAGCACCGGAAGTAACTCCGGAGAACACTGCGGCTGAAGTTGAAACAACTGAAACCCCGGATGAAGCGACAGCGAACGCTATCAGTAAATTATCAAAAGAAGAAATTCTTGAAAAATTAGCTGAATTGGTAAATGCTGCTGCCGAAACGGCACGCAACGAAGTGGAATCGTTGAAACAGGCATTTTATAAAATCCACAGAGCCGAAGTTGAAGAATCGAAGAAAACATTCCTCGAAGGTGGTGGAGAAGAAAAGGATTTCGTCGCTCCTGAAGATGAAGGCGAAAACAAACTGAAAGAATTGCTGGCCGTTTTTAAAGAAAAAAGAGCTGCAATCCTGGCAGAAGAAGAACGCATAAAGGCTGCGAACTATGCACTGAAACTTCAACTGATCGACCAGTTAAAAGTGCTGACCGAAAGTCAGGACGACTTCAATAAGCTATACAACGACTTTAAAGACATCCAGCAGAGATGGAAAGAAATTAAAGCCGTACCACAGGAACATGCAAACGAACTGTGGAAAAACTATCAGACTTACAGCGAAAGATTCTATGATATAATCAAGATCAATAACCAGTTCCGCGATTACGACTTCAAGAAAAATCTGGAATTGAAAACTGCCCTATGTGAAACAGTTGAAAAGCTGCAAACCGAACCGGATGTCGTGTCCGCATTCCACCAGCTTCAAAAACTGCATCAGCAATGGCGTGAGATCGGTCCGGTTGCCAAAGAACTGCGCGAAGAGTTATGGGCTCGTTTCAAAGCGGCTTCTACCGTGATCAACAAACGTCATCAGGAGCATTTTGAATCGCTGAAATCGAAAGAACAGGAAAATCTGGTCGCAAAAACAGCTATCTGCGAAGAAATAGAAGGTATCGACTTCGATGCATTGAAGACATTCAAAGACTGGGAAGAAAAGAATAAAGAGGTGATCGCTTTACAGGATAAATGGAAAACAATCGGTTTCGCACCGAAAAAATCCAATGTAAAGATTTTCGAACGCTTCCGCGCTGCCTGTGATGTATATTTCAACAAGAAAAGCGCTTTCTACAAGAATATCAAGGAAGAGATGGAAAAGAATCTCGAACTGAAAAAAGCCTTGTGTGAGAAAGCAGAAGCACTGAAAGACAGCGTAGAATGGAAGAGTACGACTGAAAAGATGATCGCTCTCCAGAAAGAATGGAAAACGATCGGTTCGGTTGCCCGCAAGCACTCGGATGTTGTATGGAAACGTTTCATTTCTGCCTGTGATTATTTCTTCGAACAGAAAAATAAAAATGTTTCCTCCCAGAAGAGCGTAGAACAGACAAATCTGGCCGCTAAAAAAGCATTGATCGAAAAGATCAATAAGCTGGACGAAACATTGAGTGCAGATGAAGCATTGGCTGAACTGAAAGATATGATGGCTGAATGGAATGCAATCGGTCATGTACCTTTCAAGGAAAAAGATAAAATCTATAAAGAATATCACGAAGCGGTAGACAGCCAGTTCGACCGTTTGAAAGTAGACCAGACAGATCGTAAGATGCAGTCATTCCGCAGTAACCTGAACGATATGGCAGGCGAACATGGAAAAGGCAAACTGTATGGCGAACGCGAAAAGCTAATGAGAATGTATGACCGCATGAAAAATGAATTGCAGACATACGAAAATAATATCGGCTTCCTCAGCATCTCCTCGAAAGGCGGTGGCGGTCTCGTGAAAGAAATGGAGCGCAAGATCGAAAAGCTAAAAGATGAGATGGCGCTCATAATTAAAAAGATCGATGCAATAGATGAAAATCTTGAATAAATAAAACGAAGCCGTCTCGCTAACAGACGGCTTCGTTGTTTATATACATCTACTATTTTATATGATATCCCAGATACATTTATTTAATCCCGGACATGAAACTGCCGTACTGCTGGGCACGGAGAACTATACACCTCCGACAAACGTACAAAGAATGATACAGGAGTTATCATATCTTCCGGTGTGGTATGCTGACAGCAACGATTATGTATTTACGGAAGAGATCGCTTCGCCCCGTTTCTTTTCTTTACAACCCAAAGAGCTCAGGCCATTCGCCACACTCGTTTCCGGAAAAGAGTTGAAGAACCTCGCTCCTTCCCTCCCGGAACTGGCAGCGTCTCCCTGGGGAATATCTCCGCACAGCCTGCACTTCTTTGAGAAACTGAAACAAGAATTACAATTGAATTTATCCGTACCGACCTGGAAAGAAGAATATTTCCGGCTGACCGGCAGGCAGACAGCGGCAGAATGCCTTGAACGAATCCGCCAGCTGTTACCCGACCTTCCCATACCGGCTACTCCAAAATTCTGCAAAAAGATCAGGGAAATAGAAAAATACCTGATCCTGCAAAATGCCCCTTTTGTTGTAAAGACTCCTTATTCTTCATCCGGACGCGGCTTGCACTGGATACCGGAGCGTAAACTCACCCCTAAAGACCGTACCTGGATAGAAGGGGCTATCAATAAACAGGGCACTGTCAGTATTGAATGCGGACTAGACAAGGTCCATGATTTAGCGATGGAGTTTTATTCCGATGGGGAAGGCCATGTCACCTATGAAGGACTCTCCGTCTTCAGTACGGAAAAAAAAGGTTCCTACTCCGGAAATGTATTGGGAAGTCAGGAATATCTGGCTACACCGATCAAACGTTGGATAGGAGAAGATGTTTACCTGCGGACCCAGGAAGCAGTTGCAGAAGCCCTGAAAGGCATTTATGGAAATATATACCGTGGATATCTGGGAGTGGATATGATCGTCTACAAAACAAAAGACGGTTCGTATGCCCTTCATCCCTGTATCGAGATCAATATGCGCTATACAATGGGAATGGTTGCCCTCCGTCTCAGTCAAAGATATCTGGCTCCGCATGCCATTGGTGATTTCCATATCACTTATGACAGTAAAGTCGGGGAAGCCTACGAACGTCATCGTTTCATGAAAGGAGCTTACCCGCTCACCATAGAAAATGGCAAAATCAGGGAAGGATACTTGTCTTTATGCCCGGTGACAAAGGAGACAAAGTACAGAGCCTATATTTTAGTTGTGTAGATAGTTTTCTCTATCTACACAATTGTTCTATAATCTCTTTTTCCTGAGGATACCTAACGACCAGTTCTTCTTTCCGGGCCAGTTCGAAATCTTTATATTCGAATCCGGGAGCGACGGCACAACTTACTAACGTAAACCCTTTCGGTTCTTTCAGGCGGGCAGCAAACCAGGTATCAGGTTCAACAGTGATCTGCAACTGTCCTCCCTCCTGATCCGAAAGTTCACGACAAACAAGTTGTCCTTTTTCGAAAGAATAAATATGTAAAGGTTCGCCTTTATGGAAAAACCAGCTTTCCGGAGATTGAATACGGTGAAAAGCCGAAAAGTCCGCCTCTTCCAACAGATAATAGATCGTTGTCAATACTCTGCGGTCGGATGGATATCCGGGAATAGGTTTCCACTTGTCCGGACGATATACTTCCTTAAAATAACCACCCTCCGGATGCGGAGACATATTTAGTTTTTCAATCCAATAAGAAGAATCCTTGCTACGATCCATAAGCTATATATCTTATTATTTATGACGACGAACACTACGAATAGTACCCGTCTTTTCTGTTCTTAATTTATACCCCAAAGATAATCCAAATGTAAATGTACGGTCACGTATTCCATCCGATAAACAGGTAAAACTAGGTAAATAAGCGATATTAAATCCTAATTGCATATTCCTGAAGTCTTTCCGGATGCCACCCACACATTTCAAACCGAACAGGACAGGATGAATGCCATCCAGCTTTTCTTTTGTCGACTTATAATCTGAAACTGTATCATCAAAATCCGAATAGGTTGTTACTACCGATTTCAGATTAAAATCGAGTCTGGGCCCCACTCCGATAAAAAAAGTATAACCGTCACGACTTGTTTTCTTAATGTCGAAAGTTGTACTCAATGTAAGATAATGTAACTTATCTTTTTCTGTAATCCTCCCACTCCATTCAGCCCCAGTTATCGAATTATAAGGTATTTTCACTTGACCGCCTCTTCGGGTATAACCGATATTGCTGGATAAATTATACCAGCCTTTATCCAAATACTGATACCCTAACGACATCTGATAGGGATAAACCTTATTCGTACTGGCTTTTTTTGCTCGCATAGATGTTATGCCAAAACCGTTTTCCAACGTTATCACTTGTGCATTTCCCTTTACGGCAATACATAACAACATACACACCAACCATACACAACTCTTATTTTTCATAATCTTCATTTAATTCGTTATGAGAATTAAACGAGAGTCGGAACAATTTCGTATGTTACCCCTCTATATTTAGGACGACTACAGGGGATTTTTTATTATACTGGCAAAAACAGCGTCTCTACAATTACGCGCAACTGGTATTTCATGGTCTGCCACATTCAGGACATTCACGTCATCACTTTTCCCACTCATATCTTTTGTTTTTACACCAAAAGTAGACGAGTAGAAACAAGCCCGGAAATTATTGTGACAAACGGAAGGATTCCTTTGACGAATGGTTTATTATTCTTTAATTTGTTGAGACATGCGGATTTATTCTAGAAAGCTATTCATCCTCAAATTCTTTCAATTCCTCCAATCCTTTTTCTATGGTTTCTATAGATTTCTTATCCACATATTTATAACATAAATAACCGATGCAAACACCAAACAACACGCCTATCGCATCTACAATCATATGATAAAGGCTACGGTAATGATGATGTATGAAAAAGATAGAAACTATTACTATCAGAGCGACCAAAGGCCCCACAAACATTCCGCAGCGCTGTATTCTTCTGAACTTTATACACCATGCCATAGCCTCACAAATAGATAGTTTATTCAAATCCAAACGCTCCAGAAAACGGAAATAACAAATACAGTAAATAAGAACGCTCCCCCCCAGCAATCCGGAAATAATCATTGCTGCCGGACGAATAACCACAATATTTTTCATAATCAACACTAAAATAAACATGACGAAAACAAGGATAATACCTCCCCAGTTCATCCATTTTAATCTTGACAGGGCAGAGTTGGTTCGTGTTACAATCATATCCTTAATAATCCTTTTATTCAATATCTCATTCTGTGCCAATCGCTCGTTCAGCACATTCCAACCTGCTTTTAATTCTTCCAGTTCCATATTCTTTTTAATTTAACTGTTTGACATGATTCTTAGTTTCTCTTTAATACGATTGAGTTTTACTGCCACATTATTACGGGAAAGTCCGGTAATATCCGCCATCTCCTGATAACTCTTTTCTTCCAGCCAAAGCAGGATCAGTGCACGCTCCAAACGTCCCAGCCGGTTTATCATCCGGTAAAGTTCATGAAGCTGGGCTGTTTTATCTTCTTCTTCCACAAAATCTTCCAGGTCGACCGAAATCGGTACCACTTCCGGTTTGGACTTTGACTTGCGGAAAAAAGAAATACAAGTATTCAATCCGATACGATACACCCAGGTGGAAGCCTTACACTCGCCCCGGAAGCGGGGAAATGCTTTCCACAGGTTTATCACGACCTCCTGATATAAATCATTCAGATTTTCCGGATCACTTGCATAGATATAGCATACCTTATATATCACCTGCTTATATTCTTCTACAAGTGCGATAAACTCCTTCTCTTGTTGCTGTGCTTTCATTTACTAACAATCGTATTGTTTACTATATCAGTCGTATGCAAAGATGGATAATTACAAGGAAGATGAAAAATTATATTATTTATTAACAAAATAAATAGGGCCTGTTTCCTGGAAAACCCTACTTTTATTTCAAATAAGAAACAGAGTTTCATATCAGAAACCATAAAACAATCTAAAAGGACCATGATTACTCAAGAAGAAATGCAAGAGAAAAACGCTGCCAAATACAATATTCCGATGCTGGAAAAGAGCTTCGAGCTATTGGAATTTCTGGTTAACTACCCCAGCGGACTAACCATGCAGGAACTCGTGAATTTGCTGGATACTCCCAAAACGACCATATACAGGCTGCTCAGCTCCATGCAAGGCATGGGCTACCTGACAAAAGATGCCGATACACAACGGTTTTCATTGTCTAAAAGATTTCTGAAACTGGGACTGGCCGCCTTGGGAGAATCAAATATCGTAGAACAATCATTAGCCCCGATGCGTGCCCTCCGCGATACGATCAAAGAGAGTGTCATGCTAGGTGTCTTTATGGAAAACCGGGTAGTCCTTCTCGAACAGGTTTTAGGGTCACATAATTTCACCTTCCTGTTACGTCCCGGAACAAGTTTTTGCCTGCACGCATCGGCGCCGGGCAAAATATTTTTAGCCTATCTATCGGACGAAGAACGCGAAAAGGCTATGCAAACCATCCAATACACAGTCTTCAACAAACATACGATAGCCAACGAAACACAGATGCGCAAAGAGATCAACCGCATCAGAAAAATGGGGTATGCATCCGACCTGGAAGAAGAAATGGCCGGCGTTCATTGCATCGCCACTCCGATATTCAATCAGTTCGGGACCATCGCGGCCACTATTTGGACCTCCGGCCCATCCGGCCGGCTGGATAAAGAAAAATTCCCGGAGACATCGAAAGAACTGATCCGGACTGCTCGCATTATCTCCGCTAACCTGGGGTATATTCCTGAATAAATTCTTACTTTCTTAATATGGACATCATGAAAAGCTACTACAAATTCTTAATTCTTCTGACCTTCCTATGCGGAGGAAACACATTACTTTCTGCCGAACAAATGAATCCCAAAAAGATTACGCTAACATCTCATGCAAAAGAACAATTAGCAGGAAAACAAATATTATATATAGAACGAGAACAATACGCTCCAGACCATCACAATACAGCAACCATATTTCAAAAAGGAGAAATTAACGAAAACAGCTTCTGCCCAGGAGGAGCCATGAGAATATATGATATCAATACCGGAAATACAACGACACTGATAGAACTGGAAAATGGCGTAATTCGTGATCCTGAATTATCTTTTGACGGTAAAAAGATAATTTTCTCTATGCGGAAAAATAAAGACGATTACTATCATATCTACGAAATTAATATAGATGGCTCCGAATTAAAACAACTCACGTTTGCAGAAGGTGTGTCTGATATTGACCCACTTTACCTGCCTGACGGAGGGATCGTATTCAGCTCTACACGCCAGCCAAAGTATTGCATGTGTAATCGACATATTATGTGTAACCTGTATCGTATGGAAGCAGACGGTGCCAATATCACACAAATCGGTATAAGCACATTGTTTGAAGGGCATTCTACCTTATTGAACGATGGTAGAATCTTATACGACCGTTGGGAATATGTCGACCGTAACTTCGGTGATGCACAAGGTTTATGGACAGTAAATCCAGATGGAACAAAACATTCCATCTATTATGGTAACAATACCCAATCACCAGGTGGAGTAATCGATGCTCGCCAAATACCTGGGACCGACCAGGTGATTTGTATCTTCGGATCATGCCACGACCGCCCTTGGGGAGCACTCGCCATTATTGACAGAAAAAAAGGAGTAGACGGCATTGAACCTGTTATACAAATATGGCCGGAAAATAGCAGAAATTTGATCGGCAAAGGAAATTTGGATTCATTCAAATGGATTGATTACTTCTTTGAAGATCCTTTCCCTGTAAATGAAAATTTCTTTCTTGCATCACGAACAATTTGGACAAAAAACCACAAACAAGCCCCCATAGATTCTAAATCAGGCATTTATCTAATCGGGCGAGACAGTACACAAGAATTACTTATAGAAGGAAGCCGAAGCCTTTTCGATCCAATGATTATCCAAGCACGCCCCAAACCTCATACTATACCTACAAATAGAAACTACACAGACAAAAAAGGAACTTTTTACGTGCAAAACGTATATCACGGTACACACATGAATGGGGTAGAGCCTGGAACCGTCAAATACTTGCGTGTTATCGAATCACCAGAAAAAAAAACATGGACAAAAGATGCCTGGTATGGCCAAGGAGAGCAAGCTCCGGCTGTTAACTGGCATAGTTTTGAAATCAAACGAATCCTGGGAGAAGTTCCGGTGGAAGAAGATGGATCCGCCAATTTTGAAGTACCATCCGGCACATACGTTTATTTTCAGCTGCTTGACAAAAACAAAAAAATGATTCAGTCCATGCGTAGCGGTACAATGGTGATGCCAGGAGAAACAAACGGTTGTATTGGCTGCCATGAAGATCGTTTAAGCACACCCAGCTCTATGGGAGCAAAACCATTGGCACTGAAAAAAAGCCCTGTCAAACTGAACGGCTGGATGGGAAAGGCTGCCAAAAGCTTCTCTTTTATGGAGCAAATTCAACCCATATTAGATAAAAATTGTGTACGTTGTCATGACTTCGACCTCAAAAATCGCGAGAAATTGGTATTAGCGAAAGATAAAAATCCATTTTTTAATGCAGCCTATGTCAATCTATATGTAAAAAAGAAAGTTACCCTTATTGGCGGAGGACCAGCACAGATACAAAAACCTTACTCTTGGGGATCTCATGCAAGTAAGCTTACTAAAATTATCGATGAAAACCATCACAATATCAAATTATCGGTTAAAGAAAAAGAGACATTTTACACTTGGATGGACCTAAACGGGGTTTATTATCCGGTATACGAATCTGCATTCGATTCAACTCTTGCCGGACGAAGTCCATTGTACGATCACGAAATACGGGAATTAACAGCTTTGACGGGTATAAACATTTGGTTACTCGACTGTTTTTGGAGAGAATTACCTGCACAAATATCTTTCGACCGCCCGGAAGTCAGTCCATGCCTGGATAAAATCAGAAACGACAAGCAGAAATATGCCCGTGCCGTCGAAATCATCCGCACCGGACAAAAGCGGCTGAAAGCTACTCCACGCGGAGATATTGAAAAAGACCTCGTTCCCTGCGAACGGCATAAAGCACAGCTACGAAAATATGCGGAACGTCTGAAGGTCGAACAGCAAAACTGTTCGGTCATCGGACAAGGTAATAAGATTTACGACAAGTAATATAAAGGCGATATACTTCCGCTGAAGGAACTCTTGTCTCCTCATTTCCTTCGTGCAGGCGACAATGGTGCCATCATCTCGGAATTCGGAACATACCAGGATGGGAACGGATTAAAATTCACCAATCAAAAGGCTGTGTTCACAGACGTGCTACGTCCTTAAACAATCAGGTGACCGTATAATCCCGTACGGTCACCGCAAATCCTACCAGTTATTCTTGATCAGGTTCATAAATTCCTCACGCGTCTTAGCCTGCTGGAAGAAACCTGTAAAGTCGGAAGTTGTCGTCAGGGAATTCTGTTTCTCCACACCGCGCATCTGCATGCACATGTGCTGTGCTTCGATCACCACCATGACACCCAGAGGGTCCAACGTTTGCTGGATGCAGTCCTTGATCTGCATAGTCAGGCGTTCCTGGATTTGCAGGCGGCGGGCAAAGATATCCACTACCCGGGGAATCTTGCTCAGCCCCGTAATATATTTCTTGGGAATATAAGCGACATGGGCCTTTCCGAAGAACGGAAGCATATGATGTTCACACAGCGAAAAGAAATCAATATCTTTTACAATAACCATCTGCTTGTAGTCCTCTTCCTGAAACATAGCGGAAGCAAGTACCTTTGCAGGATCTTCGTTGTATCCTTTGGTTAAAAACTGCATAGCTTTTGCTACACGTTCCGGCGTTTTGATCAGACCTTCACGTTCGGCATCTTCGCCCAGCAGGCCTAATATTTGTTTGTAATGACCGGCCAGTTCTTCGCGTGCCGCCAAGGTCTTGTCGTCTATTTCTTTTGTCATTTCTATAATTATCCGTGTCAGCCACGGGGACAAGTTTCTTATTTTCTTAGTTAATTCAATGGGATTTTTACTTCTTCCCGAACAATATACATTTCTTTTCCGAACGAAGGGAAAGCTGTCATCAACAGGCGTTGCATATGATATGCTTCTTCGTGTGAACGGAAATCACCTACACGCAGTTTCCAAAACGGTGCAGTATAGCTGACATAAGTCGGGACATCAGGGAAAAGTTCCTTGATCTTCTTTTCTTTTTCGAACGCTTCATCTTTCGACTTACGTTGGCTATTTCCGGAAAACACCTGTGTCCGGAATCCCTGTATCTTCAGGAAGGCAGTACTATCCGTCTTCTCTACATTATCACCATACAGGCGTACTCCCACCATTTTACGAAGGGCCTCCGGCTGATTGACAATCACCTCGCCTTTACCGGGCTTCGATGTTTGCAGGTCGTCAAAGATCGTCTGTGCCGATCCATCGACACTCATTTGTGCTGACGCCCCGGTCACACAAACCAGTAACATGAATAAGAAAGTGATACAAGGGGAATTCTTCATTGTGATTTATTTTTATGTTCAAATCGGGAGGGAAAGAGCGTTTGCCCTTTCCCTACAGGATAATGTCATTAAAATGCTTCAACGATCGGCATGAATTTATCAACAGCCAGAGAAGCACCACCGATCAGACCACCGTCTACGTTCGGTTTAGAGAACAATTCTTTTGCGTTACCGGCATTAGCACTACCACCATACAAGATTGTGCAGTCGTCAGCCACTGTGTTGCCATATTTTGCAGCCAGTGTAGCACGGATATGAGCGTGGATTTCTTCAGCCTGTTCAGCAGAAGCAGTCTTGCCTGTACCGATAGCCCAAACCGGTTCGTAAGCCAGAACGATCTTACCGAAATCTTCAGCAGAAAGGTCGAACAAAGATTCTTTGATCTGAGCGTCTACCACTTCGAAGTGTTTGCCGGCTTCTCTTTCTTCCAGTACTTCACCGATACAGAAGATCGGGGTCAGGCCGTTAGCCAGAGCCAACTGAACTTTAGTTTTCAGAATCTCCGGAGTTTCATGATAGTAAGCACGTCTTTCAGAGTGACCCAGGATCACATATTTAGCACCTGTAGAAGCAACCATAGCAGCAGAAACTTCACCGGTGTAAGCACCTTTTTCTTTGTCAGCACAGTTTTCAGCAGCTACACCGATTTTATCAGTATCGATAGCAGCAGCGATGCTTGCCAGGTGAGTGAACGGAGTACCGATGATTACATCACAGTTGATAGCTTTGCCTTTCAGGGCTTCATTTAATCCTTTTGCCAATTCCAGACCTTCCTGAAGAGTTGTGTTCATCTTCCAGTTTCCTGCAACAATATTCTTTCTCATGATTTAATTAATTAAATATATAAATACAATAAAATCTTTTATTCAGCCTTCTCTTTCCGTCTCCGGCGGAATCGGAAAAAGTCATATACCCAAACGAGCAGCAAAGGTACGGTAAAAGTCAATAAAATGGTAATAAGCCAGCCATCTTCTTTTTCTTTTGTTTCACTCAGGTTCAAATGATCTTCGATCTCAGCCTTTACATGTTCCTCGTCCGGGATATCGTTATAATGCCATTTGCCCATCACAGTACCGTCTTTCAGCAGTACCAGCCCCGGGTTAGAACGGATGATCGTCTTCAATAATACCTCGTCGGCCATACGGAACGGATATTCGGCACCGGTATTGTCGCTCCATTCATCGATCATTTCAGGAGAGGAACCGGTCACACAATAGAAAGGCATTTCATATTCCAGCGCATAATCATACACTCCGTTTATCTCGTCGATTTGTTCATCATCCGCCTTTTCCAGTTTCGGAGCGATCAGCAGCAGAACCGGTTGCGGATTATGTAATATCTCATCGGTGACATCGTCTCCTTCGGCGTTATAGATATTAAAAGAAGCCACAGGAGGTTCATACCCTTTCTTTATCAGTTCGGTCTTCGACTCAACAAATGTCCAGGTACTGTCATTTTGCGGATAGTTTTCCAAAGAAAATTCTTTCTGTACGCCATCTTTCTCATAGACAAAAGTATATTTATACTCATCTTCGGGAGCGCCATCGGGTATTGCCATTAAAGAAGGGATATTAGCCCCGATCTTATACGGACGAAAATCCATGACCGGCAGATGATTGTAATTCCAGTAAGCAAACCCAATGCAGAAAAAGTAAGAGAACAACGCCACGAACCAGTAAACCTTGTAAGTAAAACACTGGAACATCTTACCGCAGTTCATGAACACCATAATAGCAGCAGCCGAAAGAACCAGGTTCTTAAAAAACGTCTCCCAATTCGTAATAACGACTGCATCCCCGAAACAACCGCAGTCGGAAACCGGATTGAATATCGCAAGATACAACGTCAGCGGCGTCATGAATGCCATAAAAAGTAAAACAAGAAAAGAGTTGTAGCGGCGGTATACCCCTAACAACATACAAACACCCATGGCAAACTCGGCAGCCGAAAGGGCAAAAGATGCCAGGACAGTAAAAGGCTGCAACATATCCAACCCGAAAGAAGTCAGATAGTCGCCTATCTTAATTGCGCCTCCCATCGGATCGACCGCCTTTACAAAACCGGAGAAGATAAACACGACCCCGATCAGCAGACGGCTGCACTCTGTCAGTATCTTTATTGCAGTCTCTTTATAGTTCATATATTATTCTTCGCCATATTCGAGTTTGATCAAACCGAACAGGGCGTAATTAATCATATCCATATAATTGGCATCCACACCTTCCGACACGATCGTCTTGCCACCATGGCTTTCTATCTGTTTGGTGCGGTAGATCTTCATCAGGATCAGATCGGTATAGGAACTGATACGCATGCTGCGCCAGGCTTCATCGTAATCATGGTTCTTGGCATACATCAACTCTTTGGTTTCCGTTATGTACTTATCGTACAATGCCAACGCTTCCTCATTCGTCATATCGGTCGTATCCGAAAAACCTTTTGCCAACTGGATCAGTCCGATCACTCCGTAATTAACGATCGCAACAAACTCCGGACGTATCCCTTCGTCCACCATGCTCACCCCTTTTATCTCGAGGCTGCGGATACGGTTTGCCTTAATAAATATCTGGTCGGTCACAGACAGGGGACGCATAATCCGCCAGGAGGGACCGTAATCTTTCAACTTCTTTTCGAACAACTCCCGGCATTGGGAGATCACTTTCTCGAATTGCTCTTTCGTATCAGCCATATACTAAATATATTATGCCGCAAAGATAGTAAAAAAACAACAAAGGCACAGATGAAGTTTCCATCTGCGCCTTGCCTTTATCTTAAAAATAACTTATTTACAGCGGATGGAACGACCCAGTTTCAAAACAGTAGTTTTGGATATACCATTCATTTCGCACAACTTGCCAACTGTTGTTCCGTATTTAGCAGCCAGAGCACCCAAGGTATCACCACTCTTAATGCGGTGGTAAACAGGTGTTGCTTCCTGATCAGCACTGACATTTCCAGTCAGAGAGGCAACCGGAGTGGCAGCTTCTACAGTTGTAGTCTTAACCGCTTTTGCTACAGTTTGCGTATTTGTCTTTTTGGTTGCAGATTTAGCTGCTACAGTCGCTTCTTTTCCGGCACTACAACGGATTGACTGACCTAAACGAAGCATAGAAGTACTCTTGATGCCATTCAAACGGCAAAGCTCATTAACTGTCGTGCCATACATGCGGGCAATCTTACCCAGTGTATCACCCGATTTCACACGGTGATAAACCATCTGGTCGCTTGAAGAAGTATAAATATTACTCTTACGCCCGTTAATCTTTATATTATGGAATACATAAACATCCTGATGAGGAACTGAGTTTTCGAAATCAATAATGTCGGCCGGATTGATAGCCTGTCCCAGGAAGCGGGTTTCGAAATGAAGATGAGAACCGGTAGAACGTCCGGTGTTTCCTCCTAATGCGATCGGATCGCCTGCACGAACAATGTCGTTTACATCAACAAGTGATTTGGATAAGTGACCGTAAACTGTTTCAAGTCCGTTCGGATGGCGAACCACCAGGTAATTTCCATATCCGCGACGTTCGAAATTACGGATACGAACTTTTCCGTCAAATGCTGCACGGATCGTATCGCCTACCTGAACCTTCAGGTCTATTCCTTTATGCATACGACGACGACGGGGACCATATTTAGAGGTAACGCGCGTCATTGTATCGATAGGAAGAATAAATGTTGAACAATCTATAGCGCAGGAATCCGGCATTTCAACTTTAGCACCTCCACGGAAAGGATCTACCCAACGGGTGTCCCAGTTCGATCCGTACAATTCATCTGCAGGAAACAGAAGGGCTTCATTGGCAGCAAGAGATTCATCAACTCTTGCATTGATCTCTGCCAGTTCTTTCAAACCCATATCTTTACGGATGGTAACACGGTCAGCCATCAGTTCGGATACGCGTTTATCCATTTTTACTATATGTATAGTTTCTTTTGGAGTATCTGTCCCTGTTTGTTTCTGAGCTGATACAGCCGAAACCATAAAGGAAGTACAACAAATAAAAAGTAGTGCTCTTATTTTCATTTTTATCATTTTTCGAAATGGAATCCAGAAGTAAAATAAGCTGTGAAACAGACCCTATTTTTTACAAATCGACCAAAGTTCGTTATTTTGAGCAAGTTGACAAAATTCAATCCGGAAAAATTTCCGCAATGAAAGTGAAGAAATTCAAAACGACGCACTATTCTTTCTGAGACACAAACACTTACACGAAAACATGTTTCACAACATATTAGCTAATCATACTCCAGTTTATCTTCCGGGTAAAGAGTGTTTTTAACCTTTCGTTCAAAATCCGGTTGGGTTCGGACAGTAATTCGGGGTCTTTGTCCAAGACTTCCTGTGCGATATCCCGCGCATATTGCAATATCTGCCCGTCAGCAGCCAGGTTCGCAATCTTCAGGTCAAGCCCTTCCCCGCTTTGCTGGGTTCCTTCCAGATCTCCATGTCCGCGAAGGTGCAGGTCGGCTTCTGCAATCTCAAAACCGTTATTACTATTCACCATTATCTCCAGACGCTTACGGGTATCGTTACTCAGCTTATAAGAAGAGACCAGGATACAATAGGATTGTTCCGCACCACGTCCTACCCTGCCGCGCAACTGGTGTAATTGTGACAGACCGAAACGTTCGGCACTTTCAATCACCATCACAGAGGCATTCGGAACATTCACCCCTACCTCGATAACAGTTGTTGCCATCAATATCTGCGCTTCGCCGGTAATAAATTTCTGCATTTCGGTTTCCTTGTCCGCTGCTTTCATTTTCCCATGCACCATGCAAACTTTATATTCGGGAAACACCTCTTTAAATGTTTCGAAACCGTCTTCCAGATTTTTATAGTCCAGCTTCTCACTTCCTTCAATCAGCGGGTAAACAACATACACCTGGCGCCCCAACTGGATTTCCTTACGCAGAAAATCATATAACTGGGCTTTTTTATTATCGTAACGGTGCACTGTCTGGATAGGCTTGCGACCGGGGGGTAACTCATCAATAACGGAAACGTCCAGATCACCATACAAAGTCATGGCAAGTGTCCGGGGAATAGGAGTAGCCGTCATCACCAATACGTGAGGGACAACTGCATTCTTTTTCCAGAGGCGTGAACGTTGTTCCACACCGAAACGATGTTGTTCGTCAATAATAGCCAACCCGAGTGAAGAGAATACCACAGTTTCTTCAATCAGGGCATGCGTTCCTATCACGATCTGTATTTCACCGCTGGCAATAGCCGGAAGTATTTTATTACGCTCCTTCTTTTTCGTCGATCCGGTCAATAAGGCAACACGAATATCCATATCTTTCAGGAATTCCATCACGGTAGCATAATGCTGGGTTGCCAGTATTTCCGTCGGCGCCATCATGCAAGCCTGACAATGGTTATCGACAGCCAGCAGCATGGAGAGTAAAGCGACCAACGTCTTTCCGCTTCCCACATCTCCCTGCAACAGACGGTTCATCTGCCGCCCGCTCCCCATATCGGCACGGATCTCCTTCACCACCCGTTTTTGTGCACCGGTCAGTTCAAACGGAAGATAATCTTTATAGAATGTATTAAAGTAATTCCCGACAGTGGGGAATACGATTCCTTTCAGCTTCAACTTCCGCAGACTGGCTGTACGGAGGATATTCAACTGTATAAAAAACAGTTCGTCGAACTTCAAGCGCAACTGTGCCTGTCTCAGCTTCTCCGTCGACTCCGGAAAATGGACATTACGGATTGCTTCCTTCAACGGCATCATCCGGATACGTGACAGGACATCTGCCGGAAGTGTTTCAGGCAATATCCAGTTCAAAGAACTCAGTAATGTATATTGCAGATTCTGTATCGCCCTCGAATTAAGGAACGACTTTTTCATTTTTTCCGATGTATTATAGAAAGGTGTCAGGCCGGCTGCCACCTGGTCTGCCTGATCCATCGGATCGATATCGGGATGGGGAATATTATAAATATGTCCGAACTCGGTCGGTTTGCCGAAAACAATATAATCTGTCCCCGTTTTGTATTTATCGGTCACATAATTAAGACCTTTGAACCAGACCAGATCGATCGTCCCGGTGCCATCGGTAAATTTAGCCACCAATCGCCGGGTTCGCCCTTCCCCCACCGTGTCATAATACAGAATACGTCCTTTCAGTTGGATATAAGGCATATTTCCCGTTATTTCGGAAACCTTATAAAACCGGCTACGGTCGATATATTTATACGGGAAATAAAACAACAAATCCTCATACGAAGATATTCCGGCCTCTTTCCGTAATATCTCCGCTTTCTTCGGGCCTACACCCGGCAGATACATAAGGGATCGTTTGTCTAAATCAAGCATAGCTGTCTATTTCTGTCTATATAATTCACAAAACATAATCGTCATCGCCTTTATCTTCAAACTCATCAATCCATTCCTTCAATTTTCTTTGTAGTAAGCTTTTATTCGGAAGATATAGCGCATATTCCGTTGCATAAATATTTGCATTCTCTGGTAGAGTGAGTTTGACTAAAGCATCATTTTTCTCCTGACAAAGCAAAATACCAATCGTCGGTTTCTCAAAATCCATCTTTACATAACGATCAAAGAAATTGACATACATCTGCATTTGTCCTAAATCCTGATGTGTTAATTTATCAACTTTCAAGTCTATGAGAACATAGCATTGTAACAATCGATTATAAAAAACCAAATCAACAAAGAAATGTTGCTCGTTAAAAGTAAAACGCTTCTGACGCGCTTCAAATAAAAAACCTTTTCCTAACTCCAATAGAAAGTCTTGCAATTTTCCTATGATCGCATTTTCAAGCTTACTCTCACTATAAGCAGCATCTATTCTCAACCCCAAAAATTCCAAAGTCAATGGATTCTTTATTATATCAGAGGATTTCTCTAATGTCTGCCCTTCTATTGCCAAACGCATTACCTCGTTCTTGTTTCGGCTTAATGCTAATCGTTCATATAAACTTGATCCAATTTGTCTACTTAATTGTCGTACACTCCAATTCTGTTTGCCGCATTCTATTTCATAAAAATTTCGTTCTTCAGGATTTTCTATCCGCATAAGAACAAGATAATGTGACCAGCTAAGAGTAAACTGGACGGTCTGCCCTGATAAAATCTCCGTTTCAATTGGCTCAACACTGTTGAGCTTATTAGAATAAGTTACATAAAACTGTCTGATTCTCTTCAAATTCGGGTAAGAATATCCATTGCCAAATTGTTGCGAAAGCCTATTTGACAATTCTTTCAATGTAGCTTTACCATACTCCGCACGAGAAGCTCCCTGCTGTTCTTCTTCCACAATATAACGTCCTATTTCATAGTTTGTATACACCATAGCCACATTTATAGCTGTAGCTAGTTGTCTACGAGTCGACTCTATCAACATAGAGATTTTATCATATAAAACCTCTATTATTTGCGAATTTGACATCTCTGAATCTTTCATATTTCTTTACGGATTTTTCAATAGTACAGCATCGGTCTGAATCGAACATAGCTGTCTATTTGGACAGCGAATTTATCATTTTTATGGGCATTATGCAAATAAGAAAACAGAGTATCTCACATTTTCAGTAAGATACTCTGCTTTTATTACAATTTGAATTTGTATCCGACAGATACTCCAAACAGGAACTCCTGTTCATTTATACAATTCTGGAAGCAGTTAACGCCGACAAAGACTCTTTTCATTTCAACACCGACTTCTGCCGTAGCACCTACCTGAACTTCCGGCCCCGTACCAAAATAAACGCCTCCATTCAGACGAAGATTTGCCTTTTCCTTCAATGGAATGTGGAATGATGCATAAACCGGGATATTAAAATCAATATCCCATGTATCCGAATTGCCGATTGCCGACCTATTTGCCGTATGCAACAACACCCCGGTCTGAATTGAAAATAATGTTGATTGCGGAAAGTTTATATAGGCTCCCGCATGAAGCCCCCATACATCTCCACCCATTATACCGGTACGTGCCTCTATATCAGCGGCCTGTACACAATTAAAAACAGAGAACAATGCAATAACAATTAATACCAGTGTCTTTTTCATCATATATTCATTTATTTACAAAGTGTAAACGGGATAAATACAGATATATTACAATCGGAAATTTGTCCCTTCCTGAACTTCTCGGTATCTATCGTATTTGTAAAGCCTAACCGGTAGTTCACAGAGATATCGATCTTATTATTGATATTATAACCGACTTTCCATAAAAGCGGAATATCAAACTTCTTCCCGTCGGAAGCCACATACCAGGTAGGCTCCAGTCCTAGACCTGCATATAAGCCTTTCACGATCTTATAATTAACGGAAGAAGACAAGGCGAGTGAAAGATTCGCATCGTTCGCCTCAACACGACCTGCATCAGACCTGACATCTTTCGATTTAAACATTTTGGCATTAACCAGCGGATCAATATCATAGAACCACCGGGTATGTTTCTTGTCTTCAATACGGAAACGATAGCCCAGCTGTAAATTAAACTTGTAATCTTCAAAGAGTTTTGTCCCCTTAGCTACTTTTTCAATAATATCGGGATTCTTCATATTGGGAGCTACATTTCTGTCAAATCCCAAACCACCCCCTACCAGTAAACCTGTTCTCAACTGTGCATGGCTACTCATAGCCACCAAAAGAAAAAGAAATAATAAATGCTTTTTCATACGCCACATTATTTAATTAATAAATAAACACAATCAACATCTCGCAAATATCACTACAAATATTCCTTCGTTTGCAAAACTAAGAATAAGTTTTAAACTTATCGATTAATCACACAGAAAAAGCACATACACATTAAGAAAATAAAGAGATATAGATTTTTCTGTCAAAAGTAAGAAAGTGTGTCAAAAGTCACGATCCTGTCATCCCGGGCTTGACCCAGGATCGCATACTAAGCGCTATAATCAGTGTAGTATGAGTTGGCGGATCAAGTCCGCCATGACAAAACAGACTTTTGGCACCTCCTTTGATATAAAACAGATTTCTCTTACAAAGAGAATTTATAACCAACAGAAATACTGGCTGTTCTGTTTTTCATCTTATGAGTTGAAGTTTTATAACTTGGAGTATCAAAACCAGACCATACTTTCTTTAGTCCCAGATCATAAGCAAAAGAAATGACAAAATCAGATATTTCACCAGACAGTCCAAAACGCAGTCCGGAGTCAAAACGATCAAATGCTTTGATTTCCGTATCTACAAATCCTTCTTTTTTAAAGTCTTTAAATGGATTATCCCAGGTTTCAGCGGGGCGAGTACTTCCACTTTCATCTGAAACAATAATATCAAGATCACCAGAACCAACTACACCACAGGCAAAGTATGTTCCAATAGAAGGCACCAAATGTACCTTTTCCATTAAAGGAATCCGATAACCGACCATTAAAGGAATCTCAAGATACCCCAAATGGATATTAGCATGCCTTAATACAGACGAATAATTATATCGATCCCATAATCCGGAAGCACCTTTACTCGAATAAGATAATCCGGATTGTAGCATAACTCCATTCTTAAACAAATAGTCGACAGAAACTCCTCCTGTAACATCTACGTTATGTGAATTGGCAATAATAGCCAAAGAAGAAACATTCATTCCAATTTCTGCCCCCAAACGAAATTGAGCACTCATTTTTGCTGCACTAAAAAGAATTAGTACAAGCATGATGTAAAATTTTGTTTTCATACAATTTCAGTATACTGAATTAATCATTCTCCAGAATGTACATTGTCATGCTCATCACATACTTTTTTAGCACAATTACCAGCATTATGGTCTTCATCCATACCATATTTTCCATTCGCATAATTGTAACCGAGACCTTCCGGATTTGTACCTCCGGTTATTGCCTTATAATGTATGCAAGCTGCATGTTGGACAGGTTTCGTATAATTCCTAACACTTAAACCTAAATTATACACAAATGTATGATTATCAGACACATCAGCCTCATCCAACCCGGGATGAGAAAGTTCAAAGTCACCAATCGATTTTAATGTTTGATCCTCATTAACAGTTAAAGGTATGTTTTTAAATACACATTCTATTTGCTCCACGGCATACGATGTTGAATAATGCTTCCAACTTCCCTTTTTCCTTTTTCCATCAACAAAAATATGGAATTGTATACAAGCCTCATTTGTCCCCTGAGTATCAGTTAACACTACATTTCTAAGTAACGAACATGATGTAATTACCATCTTTGTATAGTCTGCTTTTTTATAACTATATTCTTTATATCCAATAACATCGGTTACTTCTCTTGCATTCCCAGTCATTACATAAGAAATTCTTGGAGACATAGAACGTTCTTTCCCTATAGAATAAACAGAGGTCTCATCTACTACATTTTTCACATCTCCTAAGTAAAACACACCATCTTTATTTGTAATACACTGATAAGTCTTTGATTTAATAACCGGCTTAACAAGACTGTCTGTATCCAAATAAATATATTCAGCATACTTATTTAATAATTGATCGAATTTATCAAAATCCTCATCGTTATATGCTTCTTCTACCTCATTAACGAATTTATTCACATAGGATCGATAAGAAACAAATCCCATTGTCTTTTCCCAATTATTTAACTCCTGATCTGTTAACTTAATAAGCGAGTCAGTTACAGCAAAATAATCTTTTGTACTTCTAAAACAAAGCGAACCATCTCCTTGAACATAGCAAGGGACATCTACTGATGATTTAGTCTGTGGAGCATCACCACTATTATCAACTTCTTCTAAAACGCTATTTTCTCCACAAGAAAATAATGCACATGAAAACAAACATGTACCAATAAACATAATTAACTTATTCATAAAATGTAATTTATATAATTAATAATACAATAATAATTCTATTCTATAGAAAAATTTCCCCATAGTTTATACTCATCACTAAGAACAATAATGATATAGGTTCCTTTTTTCAAATCCAACTCCAAAGGAATGCTTCTACCACATCCTTCAATAGAAGAATTAAAAACTATATTTCCTGAAACATCCTCTATTAGAATATTCAGTACTCCAAAATCTTTTGAAATGTCAAACTCCAAAATCTGATCATCAATAAACACCTCTATCGGAGGTTTAGGAAACCTGGTTTGACCATTCAAATCAATTTTCCTTTTTGCAAAACCGGAAATCGTTGCACACAATAATACCATGACTACTAATAACAATCTATTCATATTCATTCAAGATTAAATTTTAGGGGCAAAGGTACAGGTCTTAGTAGTAACGAGGGGGACCAAATCTGCTGAAAGGCATGTATGGGGAGAGTCCTCCAAACAAGCAGTAAGCCACTGATAATAAACAAAATAAAAAGCTCATACATATAAAAACATATGTATGAGCCCTATTTTCATCCTTCCGGAGAGGTCATTTACAAACCGAAAACAAATTTTTCCAACGTTATATCAGTATTCTCCAACTGCCCCTTTTTCATAATACGATAGCGCTTATGACTGACAGATGCAGACTGAATATTTAATAGGATAGACAACTGTTGACTATTCAGTCCAATCTTCAATAGACAACAGAAACGTATTTCATCTTCAGTCAGATTTGGGATTTGACTCTGCAAATTATCAATAAAAAGAAAATAAGTAGTCTTCAGTATTTCTTTTAATGTTAACCAATCCTGATCTGTTAACGGATACTTTTTTGCTTCTTCAATTGATTGAGAGTTTTTAATAATTTTCTTATAAACAGCGGAACTCCTCAATATATTTTCTCTGATATTCAATATATCACCTTTTAGCCCTTTTACTGCAAATTCTTTTTCTTGTAAAGCCTTATTTGCTTCACTAATCCTTTTTTGCTGATTAAGTATATATTCATTTTTTAAAGTAATTCTATATTTATACAATACAAGCAAAAACAAACTAACCAACAACAACAAAACACAAGCAATAATAATCCATTGATTTCTATTTTCCAACTCATTATTATTATTCAACAATTCAGCATACTCATATCGTCTTTCAACTTTTAAAACATCTGCCCGAGCTTGTAAATCCGCTATAGAATCAGCATAATTAACATACTGTTCATAATAGTCCAAGGACAAAGAATAATTGCCCTGTTCTTTTTCCAATATATATAATCGAAACAAAAGGCCACCTGTCAATTTATGCCCCGGAGTACGATACATAGAAGCCATTTCTATATATTCCCGTACCTTTCCATATTCCTTTTTCCGAGTATATAAATCAGCTAAAGCTAAATAAGTCGGAGCACTTCCCGCCTCATCATAAGCTATTGATTGATACAAGTATTTTTCTGCCAATGAATAATCACCTAATTCTTTATAATTAATCCCCAAACGATTGGTCATGGAACTCAATAACAACGAATCATTCATATTCAATGCTAGCTGATAAGCCTTTTGATATGATTCCGAAGCCTCTCCATATTCTTCTTTCAACGTATAAAGCCAACCTATATCCCGAATCGAATAAATATAATCCAAGCTATCTCCCCCCTTTAGATAATATTCGCCACTCAACAAATGGTAACGCTGTGCCTCATCATAATTATCTTCATAGTCATGTAACCCGGCAATTTTTTTATACAATTTCCCAACTAACAAATAGTTGTTTGCCTTTTTCGCCATCTCTACCGCTTTCAAATAAGACTTCATGGCCCAATCGAAATCGGTCTCTTCTTCATAGGACATACCCAGATACATCAGACAATTCATCTTTTCTTCCAAAGAGCCGTGTTTTTCGTAATAATCATTCGCCCGCTCCATTTGCGGAACAAACGGCATGTCTTCACCCAACTGCTCGGATAAACCGGCATGAATCAAGCAGAAACGGGCAAAGGTTTTATCATTTAGTATATCCGGATTGGTAATACCGTCCAACAAGGCAAAAGCACTATCCGGTTGTTCAGCCCGAATCAATTCTTCCGCCTCCTTTATCTTTAAATTAATTTCATTGTTACTTTTACAGGAAAAGAACAAACAGAAAAGAATAAATAGTAATATGACGTTTTTCATATCAATACTTGTGTGTTATTCAAACTGCAATATCCGAATTAAATATTTAATGCACAAATTAACAGCAAGTATATTCAAAATTAAAACACTAATCAGAATTTCCCAATTATCAAAAAGATATCCTTTTCACCTAAAAAAATATCAGAATAATGCATTTTGCACAAATTTCATATCCGCTATTTTTAACAAAACGGACAAAATAGAATGAAAATAAATACATTATTTAACACATAATCAGCCAATATCAATTCCAACTATTCACTTAAAACAAATTTCAACTCCGTTTAAAGCAAAATTTTTTTCGTTTTAAATGAAGTTGAACTCCGTTTAAAACGAGTTTTTTATTGATTGCAGTCGAAAAAAGCGCTTTTAGAGCATTCTTTTTCATGCACAAAGACATGTTAAAAAACAGTTTTTCTTTCTAGAAAGAGCAATAATACATACAAAATCCAAACAACAAATTCACACAGATAACACCATTCATTCTACCAATCCCTACATATGCGTTATAAATAAAATCATAAAGATACCCACATCAAATAAATATAAAAATAATGATATTCACTTATAACGAATAAAACGAGTAAAAATTCATCTTCCCTATAAAGCCCTCATACAACTCACTGATAAGAGACCTTATTTTACATTTTGATAATTCTTCTATCCCCATTTACCCCCTTGTTGACAAGTCTTGACGCCAGCTCCATTAAGGGTAAACATTTAGACATACTATCAAAAAGTCAATTCAAGCCAGCGGGACAGAAATACATCATATACCTGGTACCATAAATCACGAACATCTTCCTCCCGGTAAATCATTTCCTTTTCCAGCAAAGCATCGAGTGCTCGTTTGGAATTAGCAGGTGTTCCTATCTTATATTTCTGTATGAATGTCTTAGACTGAGGCTGATACACTTTTCCTTCTTTGGCGATCGCAATCAAAAGTTGCCATTGCACAGGACTTAACAACTGACGGTATTGAACATAAGTGGCTTGCTGAGATAATAAAAGATTACTGCAAACCTGCTTGACATCTTCCAAACGGATATTTTTTAACGGTAAAGCATACGTGTTATTACAAATAACCTGTGTGTAATAAGTATGTAGCCTCGTCCATTCGAGAATGAAACCGATCGCTTCGTCATCTATTTTTTTCCCACCCTCTTCAAACTTATTTTTTATAAAAGTATAATATGCATCCTGCGAAATAGGATTCAAATACATCATTTGTGTACTTGAAAAAAACGGGCGCTTGGCACTATTAAATATTTCTGCCATCATATGTTTGTTACTTCCACTAAAAATAAATCGTGTCTTCTGCAGGTTCTGTATCCGTGAACGAAGTAATGCTTCTGTATTTACCTCCGGATAATTAGCAACTTGCTGAAACTCGTCAATTGCGACTACTGCCTGCTGAGCTTCGTTTTCCAAGAACTGAAATATACCGGTAAGTGTCTTTTCTGTAGTTTTCATCTCAGTAAACCCAAAACTAACTTCTGGTGCCCCAGTCAAAGGGTCATACGAAATGACCGGATGAAATCCCTTCAACAAATCAAGAAAACGCTTTCCGAAACTTTTGTGTTCCGGAATTTGTTGCAAAATGGCTTGTGACAGATTTTCCGTAAATTCTTTCAAATTCTGTGTAGGATATATGTCTACATATATACAATGACAAGTGTTATCAACTCTCAAATCCTCAAACAAACGATGTATTAACGACGATTTTCCCAATCTTCGCAGAGAGATAAGCGTCGTATTTATATTATTTTCGACCTGTTTTTTTAAAGTCATTAATTCATATTCCCGATCACAGAAAAATGATTTACCGATATAACCTGTTATTGGAAAAGGATTTACACTACTAAAAGCCATATTGCATAAGTTTTATGAATTACAAATATACACTTTTTTATCATACATTTTGTATGATACATTTTGTATGATACTTTTTATTAACAAGCACAAACCTTGCCGCCCTATCGACAGTCGGTATAGTTTTGGATTTTGATAATTTTCTTGTCAAATCTGACACAAGTACAAGTTCACTATTTGAGCATCGACAAAAATCATATACATTTGTCCTAATCCATGTGAAACTAAACTTTGTCAATATGAAACTTAAGTCCGGTATTTCAATTCTTTTGTCATTTCTTTTTGTTTTGACAGCAAATGCAACTCTTATTCCTGTCAGGCTCACCTGTGAATATCTGGTCGATCCCTCCGTTATAGATGCCCGGCATCCCCGGTTGTCGTGGATCAATACAGCCGCTCCCGGCGAACGAGGACAACAGCAGACCGCCTATCAGATACGGGTTGCTTCATCGGCCGATAAACTGAAAAAAGAACAGGCCGACCTTTGGGACAGTGGTAAGAAAAAAAGCAGCCAGTCCTTTCTGGTTCGTTACGAAGGAAAGCCGCTACAATCAAGACAGGAATGCTGGTGGCAAGTCCGTGTTTGGGATGCCAACGGAAAAATATCGGACTGGAGTGAACCTGCCCGCTGGAATATGGGATTGCTGAATGCCGATGAATGGAAAGCACAATGGATCGGTGCCCCCTGGCAAGGCGAAGAAGCCACGGCAAAATCAGCAGACAAAACACTTCCCCCTGCCCCACTCTTCCGAAAAGATTTTACCGTTTCCAAAGAAATAGCTTCAGCAAAAATCTATATCAGCGGATTGGGTTATTTTGAATTATATCTGAACGGAGAAAAAGTCGGCAACGACGTTCTGGTCCCCAACCAGACCAATTATGGGAAACGGGACGACCTGGATGTAACCCGTGTGACCCTCGACGATAATTTCAGAGGCTATAATGTACTCTATCTCTGCTACGACCTGAAAGAAGCGTTGAAACAAGGTAAAAATGCACTCGGCTACCTGTTAGGTAACGGCTTCTATAATGCGGCACTAAGCTGGACGATGCCCTACGGATCACCACGCCTGATCGCGCAGTTACATATCGGCTACACCGACGGCAGCGAGGAGGTCATCACATCGGACACTTCCTGGAAAGTATCGCGTAGCGCCATTGTCTTAGATGGAATTTACCAGGGAGAACATTATGACGCCCGGTTGGAACAGCCGGATTGGTGTTCGCCGGACAAACCAGCTGACGGATGGGAGTCTGCCGTCGTACGGAAAGCGCCGGAAGGTGAACTACAGGCACAGATGTCTCATTCCGACAAGGTAATGGAAGTCTTGAAACCGAAAAAGATCACACGACTGGAAAACGGAAATTATAAAGTCGATTTCGGAGAAGAAATATCCGGCTGGGTACATCTGCACAATATGCAGGGAGAGGCAGGCAGAAAGGTAGAGATACGTTATATCTGTGAATCACCCAACGGATCAAACTCTTACACAATGAAAGGCGGCGGACCGGAATCGTATGCCGCCCGCTTCACCTGGTTTGTTTTCCGGGAAGCGGAGATCATCAACTGGCCGGGTGAACTCCGGGAGGATAACCTGACAGCAGAAGCCGTATATACGGAAATTGAAACGACCGGACATTTCGAATGCTCGAACCCTCTTTTCAACCAGATCAATAAGATATGGAGACGAAGCCTGACAGACAACTCGCACGGCAGTATTATCAGCGACTGTCCCCATCGGGAACGCTCGGCCTATACCGGCGACGGACAGGTGGCTTGCGTCACTGTCATGCACAACTATGATGCCGCAGCTTTATATACCAAATGGATCAAAGACATATTGCTTGCCCAGAATAAAGCGACCGGTTATGTTCCGAACGGTGCACCCTGGCAGCCCGGCTGCGGAGGCGGCGTGGCATGGGGAGCAGCTATGAACATTATGCCGTGGGAGTTTTATCTGCATTATGCAGATAAAGATTTGCTGGCTGCCAATTACACCGGAATGAAAGAACAGCTCCGGTACATGCAAACCTGGGTAGATTCCGACGGCATCATGCTTTCGCAGATAAAAAGCAACGGAAACGTCAGCGAATGGCACAACCTGGGAGAATGGTGCCCGGCAGACGGATTTCCTCCGAAAGACCTGGTTCATACATTCTATCTCTGGCGTTGTGCCGATCTTACGGCAAAAGCGGCATCAGCACTGGGAGAGAAAAAGGATGCAAGCCTTTTCTCCGCTCTGGCAGAGAAAACACGGCAGGCTTTCCACAAACGTTTCTATAATCCGGTGACTAAAACATATGGTCCTTCGGGCAGCAATATCTTCGCTCTGGTAATGGGAGTTCCGGATGAAGTAAAGAAAGATGTACAGGAAACGGTACGGGAAGAAGTGCGCGCCCATAAAGGACACTTATACACAGGTATTTTCGGTACTCAGTTCTTTTTTGAGACACTGGCAGACAACGGAATGAACGAACTGGCCTACGAAGCAATGAATAAAAAGGATATGCCTGGTTACGGATGGTGGATTTCACAGGGAGCCACAACGACCTGGGAAGAATGGAACGGCAACAACTCTCGCAACCACCCGATGTTCGGTGGCGGCTTTACCTGGTTTTACAGGAAGATGGCAGGACTGAATAGCGACCAACAGGAACCCGGCTATAAACACATCATCATAAAACCTTATCCTCCTAAAGCGATCAACTATGCTTCCTACTCTACCCGTACCCCTTTCGGACAGGCGGCTGTGAGTTGGGAAAAACAAAATAATACATTCAAAATGGATGTAGAAATACCCGTTGGAAGCCGTGCCACAGTCTATCTGCCGGTTATTTCCGGAAAGACGGTAAAAGAATGCCGCTCCGGCATCAAACAGGCAAAAGGCGTTAAGTACAACGGGATACAGGATGGTTATGCGGTTATGGAGGTGTCTTCCGGAAAATATTGTTTTGAGACTGATTAAGAAGCAATCCCTGTGCTATCAGCAGATCGAACGGCGTCGTTATTTTGATATTCTCACGGTTGCCGGTTACCAACCGGACCGGTACTCCGGCAGCCTCAACAACCGAAGCGTCATCCGTGAAAAGAGATGTGAACGGTTGTTCGTATGCTTCCAGCAAAATATCGCTGCGAAAAACCTGCGGTGTCTGTACAGCTACATAACAGCTACGGTCTACCGGATGCGAACCGTTTTCATCGGTTTCACGCAACGAGTCGATCATCGGCATAACCGGAATAGCAGCTCCGCTTTTTTCTGCCTCATCAAAACAGGCACAGATTACTTCGGGAGAGACAAACGGACGTACACCGTCATGTACCGCGATCAAGACTTTTTCATTTCGTCCGGATGCATTTCCAATTTCTTCCGAAAGGAATTGTAATCCGTTCCGAACGGAATGAAACCGGGTCTCACCGCCATTCGCTATCCGGTGAGGCGCCTTACACCCGATCTCCCGGCAAAGCATATTCCAGTAAGGCTGGTGATCTTCGGGAAGGACCAGCAGCAATTCTGCCGCATTATCCCAGCGATGGAAGGCCTCCAGTGTATGCATCAGGATCGGTTTACCTTCCAGCGGAATGAACTGCTTAGGCAAATCGCCTCCCATCCGGAGACCTTTCCCTCCGGCCACGATCAATACATATTTGTGCATTACTCCAGTTCCTCCAGTACTTTTTTGACTTCTTCGTCTACCTTATACAGTTTCTCCTTGCACAACTTAATCAGCCGGGTAGCCTCTTTCACCTTTTCTGAAAGGACATCCACATCCAGATCACCGTTCTCTATATCGGCCACAATTTTACGGAGTTTCTCTACCGCTTCATTGTATGTTTCTTCTTTCTTTGTCATATTTCGGAATAATTTATTTTTTAACGATACTCTTCACATCCCCATCCGCAAACCGGGTCACCAGTTCATCGCCGGGATTCAGATCGGTTGCATGTTTGATGATTTTGCCGTCTTTCAGGGACAAGCTATAACCACGCTTCAATACATAATCGGGAGATGCCATTTTAATGAACTGCTCCGTCAACTGGATAAACCGCGTGCCTTCCGCCAGACGCGAAGCAGCACGGTTCTGCAACTGCATTTGCAGGCTTTCAAGCGTTGAACGCCGGCGGAGCAACATGGCCGAAGCAGAAGCCGGAAGTTTATTGCCTGCCATTTGCAGGAAAGAACGGTTACGCTCGATCCTGTTCGTGACAATCACCGGTAAACGTGCCCCCAACAATTGGAGGAAGTTTTTTTGTTTCAATAAGATCGTGCTTGCCAGTTCGCTCACCTCCTGCTGAAGGTCTTCCAGTTCTTCCGCCGCTGCATCCATACGGCCGATCAGAAATTCGGCTACGGCAGTCGGTGTTTTCATCCGCGTATGTGCCACCATATCCAGAATGGTATCATCGCGCTCATGGCCGATACCCGTTATCACCGGCAACGGGAACTGGGCACAATTTGCCGCCAGCAGATAGGAGTCGAAACTATTCAGATCGGAAGTTGAACCACCGCCGCGGATAATGACCACCACGTCGAAACAATCGATATGATGGTAAATACGGTCCAGCGCTGCGATGACAGACTCTTCCGTTCTCTCCCCCTGCATCAGGGCGGGAAATAACTTCGGATAAAACGGATAGCCCGCTTTATTATTTGCCAGCTGATTCAGGAAATCCTCATACCCGGCAGCCGTCGGGGAAGTAATAACAGCAATACGTTTAGGCAGGACAGGGAACGGTAATTCTTTATTCAATGTAAATACACCCTCTTCTTTCAACTGGCGGATAATCTCCATCCGCTTTCTCAGCATATCCCCCAATGTATAGGCAGGATCGATATCCAGCACCGTCAGGCTGTATCCGTACAGTTCATGAAATTCGACCGATACTTTCACCAGCACCTTCAGTCCGGAAGCAAACAACTGCCCCGTCTCCATCTCAAAGTAAGGCTTCAGCATCCGGAACGTTTTAGCCCATATCGAGCCGCGTGCCCTGGCAACCAATTGCCCGGTTATAGGATTTTTTTCAATAAACTCCAGATAGCAATGCCCGGAAGAAGCATTCGTCCGCACATCACTCATCTCCGCACGAACCCAGCAAGTGCCGGGGAAAGCCTCACTGACCGCACCGCGCACCAGGTTATTCAATTCCAGCAAAGACAGTTCCCTGCGTTCTTCGCCCATATATTCCGGATTAATGTTCAGTCCTGGCATACTGCATTCCTTTCTTATAGGCTTTATATATATTCGGGATACCATACCCCAGTTCGGCATCGGGCTGTTTGAACTGGCTGGAAACCTGCTGTAATAAAGCAATGACTTCCTTATTACTCAACTCCGGCAACGCCTGCCACAGACAGACGCCCAATCCCGCCAGTATAGGAGTTGCAAAAGATGTTCCGCTGGCATAACGTACATTTCCTTGTGGATCGATCACACAACTGCCCGACCCTAATGCCACCACATCCGGTTTCACCCGGTAATCGGCAGTAAATCCTACCGAACTGAAAATACTTTTCTTTTTATCTTCCGTAATAGACCCAACCGTCAAGATATCCGATGCATCAGAAGGGAAAGTAATTTTCCCCCAACTGCCGTTTCCTTCATTTCCGGCACTGCAAAACATCAGGATCCCTTTTTGTGCTGCGATATGTGCCGCCTGGCTGATCAAAGAACTCTTTCCGTCCAAAGCGGACTGATCGTAAGATAATTCATCTGCATCAAAAGCGAAATAACCTAATGAAGAAGAGATCACATCGACTCCTACACTATCGGCATATTCAACAGCCGCCGCCCAATAGTCTTCTTCTATCGGGTATTCGGAATCGCTGTCCTCGCTTTTTATAAGCAAATAAGACGCTTTGGGAGCGGTCCCGACCATGATCCCGGGCATATTGGCAGCCATACAAGACAGAACCTTCGTCCCATGGTCGTCTGCTTCATACACACTGCGGCCCGGGTAAATCACATTATGCGTCCCGATCAATTGCAGGGAATCGAAAACGCAGATACGGTCTACATTCTGGAAGCCGGCATCTATCACTGCCACGCGCATCCCTTCCCCACGGAATCCGGCATCATGCAGTTTGATACCATTCAACATTTTGATCTGCCTTTCAGCATATCCGTATTTTTCTTTCAAAGGAGCATCAGAGGGAGAAAGACGGATCTCCTGATCATCTTCCTGGGCCGGAGTCACATCATGCCCTTTCCATACCCATTTTACTGAATCGACCATCGTCAGATTTTTCAGACGCTCGGCAACTGTGCTGTCTTTACTGGTCACGACTACGGTAGAAAGCCATTTACTCTGCACCACCGGTTCAGCGCCGGTAGCGACCAATGTATCCAGATAAGCATGCGCAATGGGAAGATCGGAAGCGGTGACCGGCGTTCCCGCCTTTTTACGCCGCTGAATGGATTCTTTCGACAGGAAAGCCTCCGGTTCTTCTACGGTAAAGCCGGAATCGCCTTTATCTTTCAAATAGACACGAAAACAGTAACTTTCTCCGGCAGTAAGCCACGAAGAAAAACAGCATAACAAAACAAACAGTCCTATATATTTTTTCATGGGATCATATAACTCAACTCTACAAAAGTAGTAATTGCCTTGGATATAAAAAAGCCCGGCAACTCATCAAGAGGCCGGGCCATTATTTTTTAAACTAATTTATTCGTTTACGTTACAGATAGGAATTTCACGCTTAACACTTTGACGTAAAGAAATCAAAGTCTCTGTAGCAGTAACCCCCGGTATCTCCTGAATCTTTGTATTCAGCAATTCCATCAGATGTTCATTATCACGGGCATATAACTTGATCAGCATTGTATAAGGACCTGTTGTAAAATGACACTCAACCACTTCGGGTATCTTCTCAAACTCAGGCACTACGTCTTTATACATAGAACCCCGTTCCAGTTTCACACCGATATATGTACAAGTATTATATCCCAGAATCTTAGGATTAATATGATAACCCGACCCAACGATCACATTCATATCAATCATGCGCTGTACCCGTTGATGGATGGCTGCACGCGACACACCACACTCTTCAGCTACATCCTTGAAAGGAATCCTGGCATTCTTTGAAATAATGTTCAATATCTGCCGGTCCAGTTTGTCTATTTTCTCCATTTCTACTATCGCTTTATTATACGCTCTTTTTATTTATATATCAAAAGTATATAATTATTTTCAACAATCTATCATTCTGAAAGAAAAAAGTAGCAAATAAATAATAAAAGCGGGCAAATAATGCTTTTTAGCATAATTTACCCGCCTCTTTATCTACAAAATGAGATATTACTTTTTCTGATCGTCTTTAACGATATCCAGTAACTCGATTTCGAATTTCAGAAGACTGTTCGGTTTGATGCTGCTTCCACGAGGAGGCTGAGGACCATAACCCAGTTCAGAAGGAACCCAAACTATATATTTAGATCCGACCGGCATAATCTGCAGGATTTCAGTCCATCCCGGGATTACACGATCAACTCTGAATTCAGCAGGTTCGCCACGGCTAACAGAGCTATCGAATTCAGATCCGTCCAACAGAGTTCCTGTATAATGTACTTTCACATTATCTTCTTTTGCCGGTTTTGCACCAGTACCTTCTTTTTCTACTTTATATTGCAAGCCGCTTTCAGTTGTGATAACGCCGTCTTTCGTTTTGTTTTCAGCCAGGAACTTTTCACCTTCTTCCTTAGCCTGCTGAGACTCTCTAGCCTGAGCTTCTACGAAATAAGTGTTCAGATAAGTCTGAGCCTGTTCCGGAGTCATCTTTGTAGAATCGCCTTTAATAGCCTGAACAAAACCTGCGATCAGTGCATCGATATTGGCTTCGCCACCAGGTAATGTTTTCAAATTTTCTTTATAACCGGCACCGGTAGAAACACCGATAGCATAACTTGCGCTATCTACTGCCGATTTCAAATTTGCACTAGGCTTAGAATCACAAGAAGTGGCAGCAATGCCTAAAGCTACAATCGCTGTAGCAGCTAAAACATTAATCTTTTTCATTTTTCTCTATAAATTATTTTACTATATCTAACAATTCAACATCAAAAACCAATGCACTGTTCGGTTCGATAGCTTCACCCGCTCCATGTTCGCCATAAGCCAGGTCTGACGGGATAAATAATCTCCATTTAGATCCTACCGGCATTAACTGCAATGCTTCCACCCATCCCGGGATAACCTGCGATACTCCGAATACAGCCGGTTCGCCACGCTGTACCGAACTATCAAACACTGTTCCGTTGATTAATGTTCCGTGATAATGACATTTCACCTTGTCAGAAGCAGTCGGTTTAGGACCTTCACCTTTCTGAAGTACCTGATATTGCAATCCGCTGGGCAGGGTAACTACACCTGCTTTTCCTTTATTGATATTCAGGAATTCCTCTCCGGCTTTCTTATTTATTTCAAATTTTTCTTTTTGCAGCTTCATGAAGTAATCGTTGATCACCTGCTTAGCTTCGTCATAACTGATTTCCGGGGTCTGACCACCTAAAATATCTTTCAATCCTTTCACAAAGTCTTCAATCTGAAGATCATTAATGCCCGAGTTCTGGAAATTATTTCCGATACTTAAGCCAAGTGCGTAACTTACTTTATCCATTCTTTTTCGTTTTCAACTAATTACAAGCTACAAAAGTAATGCTTTTAACTACACAAACGTCATCAGAAGGCACTTTTTTATTACTTTTGCATCTGTTATGGGAGAACAACAAACGGAATCTTCACTATTTTCAACGCTCTTCGATCAATTCAAAGAGCCGTTCATTCTGTTTGCCAATTCATATGTAAGGGATATGGCCGCCGCAGAGGATATTTACATGGAGGCAATCATCCAATACTGGGAAAAAAGAAAAGAACTGCCAGCCGACACCAATATTCCCGGGTACATATTAACAACTGTAAAAAACAAGTCACTCAACCACTTACGCCACCAGACCATCCGTACAGATGTGGAAGACCAATTATATGACCACCGGCAACGGGAACTGAATTTTCGTATCTCGTCCCTGGAGTCGTGCGACCCGTCAGACCTCTTCACGGTCGAAGTCAAAGAGATCATCCGAAAAACATTAAACGAACTGCCGGAACAAACCCGCGCGATTTTCTTTAAAAGCCGGTATGAAAGCAAAACCAACCGGGAAATTGCTGCTGAACTGGAAGTCAGTATCAAAACAGTAGAATTCCATATTTCGAAAGCACTGAAACTATTCCGTAGCCGGCTGAAAGATTATTTACCGGCATTGCTGATATTGACCGGAATAAGCGATTTCTGACCAATTCCTTAAATCCACTCTTCTACAGCGTAAAAAGAGTCAGATTACTTAAACATTACAACCTCTTCATCGTTTATATATGAAGTAAAACGATAAGATTATGAGACGTATACAGAAATGGGGAATAGCGCTAGCTGCCATTACAGCGGGCACTCAGTTAAATACCACAGAAGCCTGCACCAGAGTTGTTTATCAGGGAAAAGACAATACAGTTCTGACCGCCCGGTCAATGGACTGGAAAGAAGATACCCGCAGTAACCTGTGGATATTTCCGCGAGGTATGAAGCGTAATGGAGAAATAGGAAAGAATCCGCTTGAATGGACTTCCAAATATGGAAGTGTAGTTGCTTCCGCTTACGATATTTGCAGTACGGACGGGATGAACGAAAAAGGACTGGTCGCCAATCTGCTCTGGCTGGCAGAGTCGGAATACCCGCAGTGGGATGGTAAAAAACCGGGACTGTCCATTGCCGCCTGGGTTCAATATATACTGGATAATTTCGCCACAGTCGATGAAGCAGTTTCCTATGTTGAAAAAGGCACCTTCGAAGTTGTATCGGACATGATGCCCGACGGAACCCGCATGGCAACATTGCATCTTTCCATCTCGGATGCCGACGGTGACAATGCGATCTTTGAATATATCGGCGGAGAATTGAAAATCCACCACGACAAATCATACCAGGTAATGACCAACTCCCCGGTTTTCGACCAGCAACTGGCCTTGAATGATTACTGGAAAAATATCGGGGGAACAACATTCCTACCAGGAACCAACCGTGCTGCCGACCGTTTTGTCAGAGCCTCTTTCTATATTAATGCTATTCCGAAAGTGGCAGATACCCGTACGGCCGTTGCCAGTGTATTCAGCGTAATCCGTAACACGTCAGTACCATTAGGTATCACAACACCTAACGAACCGAATATCTCATCGACAAGATGGAGAACCGTTTCCGACCAAAAGAATAAGGTTTATTTCTTTGAATCGACCATCCAGCCTAATGTATTCTGGGTAAATTTACAAGATGTGGATTTTTCAGAAAAAGCACCGGTGAAGATGCTTGACCTGGTTAGCGGTAAAACCTATGCCGGCAACACGGCAGAGCAATTTGTTGAAGCTAAACCGTTCAAATTCCTGGGAGTCGATTAAGACTCCCTTTTTTCAGGCTATATCTTCACTAAGTTTCACGCGCAGGTCATTCTGATAAGTATGCATAAACTTTTCCAGATCAAAGAAAAGGCGGGAAACGACTTTCAGAAAAGGATTCTTCATCCGGATAATTTCCGTCGATGTAAAATGAGTTCCTCCCGTACTGGTTACTTTCAGTTCGCCTTTCCAGTACCCGGTGAATCCGTTTCCTTTCACAATTTCAAATTCATATAAGGAATGAGGTACTTTACGGGCTGTCCTGAACCGGATAACAGAGCCGTTCTTCGCTATTTCATCCCAGACTTCTATGCCGTCTTTCTCTTCCACAATAACGATCTCTTCCAGATCACTGCGATAACCGTAATCAGCATTATTGATGAGTGCATTATACACCTTCCCGGGGGAAGCATTATAAAAACATTCACTGGTTGCAGTTCTTTCATCCGGCAAAAGAAGGCCGGCAATAAAAACTAAAAGAATAATTCCTGCTATAACAATAAATATATAAGTAAAGATAGATATCATTTATAATCGATTTTATAAATAACTGAGTTACTGACTGTTTACAAAAGTAACCAATAAAACTCACATAACAGGAATATTCATAGTAAAAACAATCCTTCCTTTTCCCGGCAAACAAAGCCATCACTTATCTGTTTTATATACAGGGAATAAAAAACAAAAGATCAAATGAAAGAAGTTATTTTAAACAACGGAACAAAAATCCCTTCCATCGGAGTCGGTGTATTCAGGGTTGAAGATGCAAACATTGCATATGAAACAGTAAAAACAGCTTTATCTGTCGGATACAGACATGTAGACACAGCCATGATTTATGGGAATGAAGAAGCTGTCGGCAAGGCAATCCGGGACTCAGGTATCCCACGGGAAGAGATATTCCTGACTACTAAGTTATGGAATGACGACCAGCGGTCGGGAAAAGTAGAAGAAGCGATCGAAGCCAGCCTGAAAAGATTGGGCATGGATTATGTAAACCTCTATCTTGTGCACTGGCCGGTAAAAGAGACTTACGTCAGTGTCTGGAAAAAGATGGAAGCAGTGTATAAAAGCGGAAAAGCAAAAGCAATCGGAGTCAGCAATTATCAGACACATCATTTAGCCGATTTGCTCGAAGAAGCAGAAATCATACCAGCAGTCAACCAGATTGAATGTTACCCCTACCTTTCCCAGGCGGCAACTATCCAATATTGCCTGGAAAGGAATATCCGTCCGGAAGCATGGGGACCATTGGGAGCCGGCAAATCAGACATTCTGACAAACCCTGTCATTACCGAGATTGCTAAAAAGCGCGGACTGACTCCTGCACAGGTCGTTTTAGGCTGGAATCTGGAACGTGGAGTGATAGTCATCCCCAAATCCATCCATAAAGAGAGATTGACAGAGAATCTGAAATGTACGGATTTCGAACTGACAGACGAAGATATGACCCGGATAAGTGCTCTTAATAAGAATCTGAGACTGGGTGCAGACCCGGACCATTTCAATTTTTAGCAAACCTCTATAAACAATTAAAGCCTGTCTCACGACAAGCCCTAATCAAACTTTGTTAACCTTAAATCTAATACTATTATGAAAAAACCACAGTACAAAGATACACCTGTAGCAAGCGTTTGTCAAGCTTTTTACAGACAATATATGTTAAGCCTCCAAGCATCTTTCGCCAAAAAGTGTTAGCTAAGATAAAACTATATACAATACTGGCAAAAACTGCTAAAATTAACAATTAAAGAGAGCATTTTCACTCCGGGAAAACGTATTCGCCGGTTTACAGAACCAACTCCGAAAACAACTTTTCAAACGTAACCTCCAGGTCAGTCGAAAAGCCGGGATGCGGACGCGAAGTCTGAATGGAAGAACTGCGCACAGCCGTCAGCCAACGGAAACGCTCGGGAATATCCATAGAGGCTATCGGGCCACCGTCGGCGGTGCCGGAGCAGATGCGGTCGAATACTTTCAGGCTGGCATAGAGCGAATCCATATCCAGTTCGGAAGAGAACAGACAGAGCTTCTTTTCATCCACCTGATAACGCGCCTTTATAAACCGGGCCCGTTTAGAGAACATGATAATACCCACATTAATAAACTCCTCCCGTTCCACCCGGGGAACAAAACGGATAACGGCGTATTCATATAAGTGCTTTCCTTGCATGCTGCGCTTCTTTTATAAATGTTTCGGAATGGGCAATCCTTTCTGTCAGGAATTCAATATAAACGTCTCTTATTTCCTGCGGCGTACCGGGACTTTCGTTCCACTGCAACCAGTCGTCCGGAACCAGAGAAACAATTTCACGGATTTTATCCGGAGTAAGAATACGTTTAAATTCGGCATCCGTTTCCTCCAACTTACCGGCTTCCGGCAACAGGGCATGGTCTTTAATCTGGATAAACGGGCTTAAAGCATGTTTGCGCCAGTTCGACCAGGAATAATGGAAATAGAGTGACGCGCCATGGTCAATCAGCCATAATTCCTTATGCCACATCAGCATATTGGTATTGCGGGTCGTACGGTCCACATTCGTCAGGAGGGCATCCAGCCAGACTATTTGGGAAGCGAGTTTTTCTCCGACCTTATTGATTACCGGGTCAAATGTCAGGGCACCCGACAGGAAATGCAATCCCAGGTTCAACCCACGGCTTGCCTGCAATAAATCCTGTATCTCCTCATCCCCTTCGGTACGCCCAAAAGCCTCATCGAGATTAAGAAAGACCAGTTCAGGCACACGGAAACCCAATGCCCGCGCTATTTCACCGCCAATCAATTCGGCTATCAGGGCCTTGGTCCCATGACCGGCTCCCCGGAACTTTACGACATATTTATATTCATCGTCGGCTTCTGCCAAAGCCGGCAACGAACCTCCCTCCCGGAGAGGCATAATATATCTGACTACATTCGCTGTTCGCAATTCCATAATAAATGCTTTTGACAAAGATAAAGATACTTCCTGTTTACACAAAAGAAACTATCTACATCTCTAAAACAAAATAACCGAACCGTTGTTTTTATTCAAAGGACGTTATCATATCATGTCAGAAGTTTATAGATATTTCCCGGCAGCGCCTTAATCCGTCCGTTCATTTCCAGTTCAAATAGTAGGGAAGAGAGTTCGCGGACAGGCAGATTCAGTTCCGTAGCCAGTTGGTCGATATGTATTTCTCCCTTTTCGCGAAGAAGTTTTATGACTGTTCCTGCACGGTCGTCTTCTTCGAAAAACAATTCAGCCTGGACAGGGGCAGGCGAAGGCGTTTTATTCACGTCCCAACAAAGTGCCGACACCAAATCGGAAGCCGATGTTATCAAACCCGCCTTATTCTGCCGGATTAATGCGTTGCATCCTTTGGAATAATAATCGTTTACCCGTCCGGGGAATGCATAGACGTCATGCCCATAGGAAAAAGCAAGGTCAGCCGTAATAAGCGAGCCTCCTTTTTCTGCCGATTCCATTACAATCGTTGCCTCCGCCAATCCGGCAACAATCCGGTTACGCCGGACAAAGTTCGGCTTATCCGGTTCCGTTCCGCTGGGGAAATCGGACAACAATCCGCCATGAGACAACATTTCAACAGCTACGGAGCGATGTGAGGAAGGATAGATGCGGTCCAGACCATGAGCCAGCACAGCTACAGTCGGCAGTCCATACTTCAGGGCACTCCGGTGGGCACAGATATCGACGCCATAAGCCAGTCCGCTCACAACCAGCAAATCCGGATAAGAGGCCGACAAGGCATGTATCAACTCTTCCGTCATCGTCCTGCCATATTCTGTTATGTGGCGCGTCCCGACAATACTGACAATATGTGTACTATTCAAGTCGGTCTTCCCTTTAAAATAGAGTAGTACAGGAGCGTCGGAGCACTCTTTCAAACGTTTGGGGTAACTCTCATCTGTCAGGAAATAACAGCTTATCTGGTTCTTTTCAATAAAAGTCAACTCTTTCTCGGCTTGCAGAAGCACTTCCGGGCTTTTGACGGCAGCAGCGGTAAGGCTGCCGAAACCCGGAATCTTCTCCAATGTCTGTCTCTTTTCCGCAAAGACAGCCTCTGCGTCGCCGAAGGTTTGCAGAAGCTGACGGGCCAGGACATCTCCCACCCCGTTTATCATAGTTAAGCCAATCTGGTAAATCCGTTTATCTGTCATGATACTGTCATAGTTTGTCTTGTATCCTTTTCAACATTTCGTCAAAATATTCGCCGCGGGTCAGCTTGCCGTCCTGTACGACAACCGATTCGACTTTCCCCTTAGTTGCCAGCGCACCGTCGGAGGCTCTGTAGATATCCTGCTCAAAGACCAGCTTTACGCCTTTCTTATATACATTCAGGCAGGAGATATAGCTGTCGCCGCTCTTCAAAGAGGTCTTGTAGTCGATCTCCACATGAGAGACAAACCCGTCCACTCCCTTATCATGCATGGCACCGAAATTCTCTCCCAGCGACTCGAGGAACTCATGACGGGTATGTTCCATATAATGCTGATAGTTGGAGTTATTCACTACGCCCTGCAAGTCGCATTCGTAGTCACGCACTTTGTCTGTCAGTTTAAAAATATACTCTTTCATTATTTCAGTTCTTTATCGTTCGTTGATACCATTTTATAAAGACGGTCCGAAGGACGTACTTTATCGGAGACTTTAAAGGAGAAGCGTTCGCCCTTGACTGTCTCCTCCACCGGTTTGAGGTCGACACGTATTTCATCGATAGTCTGCATCACCGCACCGGTTGTCGGGCCGGTAATCAGAATCTCGTCGCCCACCTTCAGCGAACCCGATTCCATTTCAAACTCCGCCACACCGATACCGCTGAAATATTTGATTCCTTTCGCCACATAGACTTTCTTTTTAGTCGAACCGGAACCATATTTGCTGCTCCATTCACCCAGGCGCTGCCCCAGATAATAACCATCCCAGAAACCACGGTTAAAGACACTTTTCAGACGTTCGTCCCAAACAGCGATTTTCTCTTCATCATAACTTCCGCTGCAATAAGCCTTCACCGCCTCCTTGTAACACTCCGTTACGATACGCACATATTCGGGTCCGCGGGCACGTCCTTCAATCTTAAATACCCGGACGCCTGCATCCATCATCTTGTTCATGAAATGAATCGTCTTCAGGTCTTTGGGCGACATGATATACTGGTTCTCTATATCCAGTTCGATATTGCTGTCCTTATCCTTCACCGTATAGCCGCGGCGGCAAATCTGCATGCAGGCCCCGCGGTTGGCAGAGGCATTCATCTCGTGCAAACTCAGGTAACATTTGCCGGAGACAGCCATACACAAAGCGCCATGTGCAAACATCTCGATACGAATCAGTTCGCCTCCCGGACCGGTAATCTGCTGTTCAACGATTTGCTGATAGATTTCAGAAACCTGCTTCAGGTTCAACTCACGGGCCAGCACCACCACATCGGCAAACTGGGCATAGAACTTCAGCGCCTCCACATTCGAAATATTCAACTGGGTAGAAAGATGCACCTCCTGTCCGATACGGTTCGCATAACTCATTGCAGCCACATCCGCCGCAATGATCGCAGAGACTTCCGCCGCCTTCGCCGCATCGATAATCTCGCGCATCAGAGCCAGGTCTTCCCCGTAAATAACTGTATTGACCGTCAGATAACTTTTAATCCCGTGTTCCTTACAGATAGAAACAATCTTGCGCAAATCGTCTGTCGTGAAATTATTGGAAGAACGCGAACGCATGTTCAGTCCCTCAATGCCGAAATAGATAGAGTCGGCACCTCCCTGAATAGCCGCCATCAACGATTCATACGAACCTACCGGCGCCATTATTTCAAAATCTTTTTCGTTCAAAGCTGTTTGGTTTTAAATTAGAAACCACAAAGATACGGGTTTCTTCCTAATATTACATGAATAAAATCGGTTAACTTTTAGCCTCTTACCGGCATGCAGTCTTTAAAACACCCAATCATTGCTACTGTTTCATCCTAATGAAACAAGTGTTTCTACATAATGGAACAGTTGTTTCATTATGTAGAAACAGATTCCCTTAAGGATGTACCAGACCGATGCTTACGCGGCTCTTCCAGGCAGCAACCTTATCTATAAATACGTTTCATCCGATACCTTTTAAGCCTTTCAACGTAAATGATAAATAGTAACGAGCGGATTCGAATCTTCCGTTACCTGTTGCAGGACAGGGTGTTTCCTTAGGTCGGGATATTTCTCTTTGAGATATTCGATTTCTACTGCCGTATTGAATTGTATCATCAGTTTTTTAGCCGGAAAGGAGAAGAAAGGCCAGATGGGAAGCCCCCCGTCCGTTTCATTGCGGATACCGATGCCGGTCAAAGCCCTGTTGTATCCGAACAATTCGTCTGCGTCGATAAGAGAAGCCTCACGACACAAGGCTCCGGTTTCTTTATTCAGGCTGTACAAAAAGAAATTAGACTGGTCGGAACCTTTGAAACATTTGACAAAATAAGACCGGGGAGTTTCAAAGATATTGAAAATACTGAATTTACCATCCACAGCGGCATTTCCTGTTTTAGAGGAACGTATTTCTTCCTCATCGGCAGCAGAATAACCATGCCTGATAAGAAATGCCGGTGAAATTGCTTTTGCATTCACATTCCAGACGGTATCTATCCCATCCGAATAGCAAAACCAACCATCCATGCTGCCATTATATATCCATCCTTTCAAACTGACTTCTTCCAGCGGCATTACATCCACATTTCCAATCGTCCGCCGAAATGCAATCGTATCGTCCGTTGCCCAGTTGAAAATTCCAAGGCTGAACATTCCCGGAATATTCATAGGGACATACATCCGGCCTAATTCGGCCATCGTATTCGCCCCGACGGAAAGCTGATAAGAGTTAGGACGCAGACTCGTTATCTTTTTAATAAATTCGCCGTCAAAAGAGTAGAACGAGGTAGAAAAATACTCGTTAACACAAAAAAGGCGGTTTTCTTCATCGATGGTGAGCGATATAATCTGTGCGACTTCTCCCGGACCATTCCCTGTCTTTGCGATAGGACGGACAAACTTTCCTTTCCGGTCAAACTGCAAAACGCTTTCCTGCCGGGTAGAATAAATAAAGATATACTCGTCGGAAACACATGCATCCAATACGTTTGCAATCAGAGATTCATCGGTCAACTCCAGAGGAATATACTCAATCGATTCTATTTCGTCCGCTATTCCAACCTTATCGGATGAAAACGTTTTTGCCGTCAAATCAATCTCCAATAATTCGCCGGCCGACTGCTTCGACCCGCATCCGGTTAAAACCATCATGGCTGCCATGAGCCCTAATAACATCTTTTTCATACGCTTTTTTCAGACAAAAATAGAAGAAACAGTCTCCTTCACGGTTTCACATCAGTTCACATCTGCTTAAAAATCACGAATAAAGGAGTCACACAGTTCCGGCGTTCCCTTTTCACCCGTCATTTTCTGGTAAAGACGGACGCGGCGCATCGAAATAGCCTGATTGGTACAACAGAGCAACATGGCCATTGTAGAAGGGGGAACATCCATTTTAATCAGGCAGCACATGCGCCATTCCTGTTCACTCAGTTTCGGTATTTTCTTTTTCAGCCGTTCGCGAAACTCCGGGTAGGTCCGGTTGAAGGCTTGCAACAACTCTTCCCAGTCCTTACTACCCGCCCTCCATTCTTCTTTCCGGTGGAAACGCTGATAAACTTCCGAAGAGAGGAAATCTGTTTCCGACAGGGAGACGGCCGCCTTTTTCTTCCGGTAACGGGAATACCCCAAGAGACTTGTACCGCAAAGGATAAACAGGGCGCTCCAGAGATACAACCGCCCTGTTTGAGTATTTTCAGCATTCGAGAGACGTCTCTCCCACTCTTTCTGCTCCGAAGTCCAGAGAAGTTGAGTTATTTGATTGTCTTCCTGCTGCCGTCGTAAAACGGACAGGTTGTGGAGATAATTCTTTTGATAAAAATCAGCTTGTAAGCTGTCTCCGCGACATTGGGCAATCCGGGACAAAGCGGCATATAAATGCGGATGGGAAGAGGGTACCTGGCTTAAATTCGTTTCAGCTTCTTCCAATTTACCCATGTTTATTTGCAAATCGGCCAGAGCCAGAAAGAGTTCCGCTTTTTCTTTCTGGGGGATTGTTTGTTCCAATTCAGTTTTCAGTAAAGCCTCCGACTCCTTATACTGTCCTCCCTGCTGCAATACTTTCGCCTGTTTTATCCGGCAATCACCCATTTGATAATAATAGAAGGCACTGTCCGGCATTCGGGACAACATATAAATATCCCCCATCTCCCGGTAAAGCACTGTTCGAAGTGAATCACCGCCTGCACCTCCGAGATAAGACAATGCTTTTTTCTCGCTTTGCAGGGCCTTTTGCTTCAAAGATTGATTCCGGTAAATTTTTCCCATTTCCAAATAGCCATGAGAAAGAGCAAGGCTGTCTTTATCCTTTTCGGCCAGCCTGATAGCCTGTTGATAAGTATCTAATGCAGGAATATACTGTAACCTTTCCCCATAGAAAGCAGCCTGCCGGAAAAGTTCCCCGACAGTTACAGCCTCTTTTCGCTCAGCTGAAGAACAAGCAACGAAAAGGTAAATGAAAATGATTATCCCTACTTTATATATCATCTATTCCAGCTCCTTTTTATTCAGAGGTTTGGTTTTAATCAGAAAGATACAAAGATATGGGATTCTTACTATAAACAAATATCAAAACTTACAAACTTTCACTCTGCCGTTCTCTAAGATTTATTGGAATGTACAGAAACAAACAGAGGACACCTCTTAAAGGCATCCTCCGATATAAAAAATAAACAAATCATTTAATGCCGTCAGGAACCTTATTTTTAATCGTACAAGAAAGCCCTTTCCCTTCCAGAACCTGCTTCACTGCTTCAAGATAACTTAATGGGACATCTTTGTTGGCCGGCAAAACAGTAAGCTCCTCAACCTTCTCTTTTTCCTTACTTATTCTTTCAGCAGTAGCTTTTACATTCTCCATCTTTTTTGACAGCGTAGCTTCATAAACACCGGATTCGAAAGATGCCGTGCGATAAGATATTAATACGGGATAAGCAGTACCGTCATCTTCTGAAATTTCAGCATAAAGAGCGGGTGAAGGTATAGTCGAGCCATCTTCCAGTTTCATATAGGTATGAATTTCCACGACTTTACCCTTTATATCCACTAAATCACTCTTGCGAGGTTTAATCTGTTTAAAGTTCTTTTTCAACTCTTCATACGCTTTAGGACTCACTTGCTTTCCATCAACCGTATAATAAGCTACATCCTGCTTCTTTTCCCGCCCCTTTCCCGGAAAATTCTTATTATTTCTGGCATCCTCAAACAGAAGGAAGGGGGCTTTATCAGCACCTACAACTTTTTGCCGCTTATCAAATGCCTCTTTTACCAAATGTAAAACGGCCTCAGTCGCTTCCTCCGGAGTATTTATGTCAATAAGGAAATAGAAGGAAACAGGCTTTTTACTTTTTTCAAATAAATCCTGCAACTTGCCCAGGAATTGTTCCTTTTCTTTATAGTTTGCAAAATCATTATTCAACAGCACATCACCTTTAGCATTGATAAATAGATCCTTCGGCTCAGTATTCTTTTTCATGAAAGCTATAATCTCATCAGGTTCAAACGCAGTTTGCGGTTCCACCTTTTTCATATAACTATCCAATTCCGTCTTAAAGAAACTCTTCATATCCTGTTGTTCTTCCGGCGGAGTTTCCTTATCTTTGCTCTGTACAAGCGTTTCCAACTGCCGGTTTACTTCCGGACGGGCAAAAGCGTTCAGGACGATAAGTCCTACGGGGACCAGGAGCAATAGCTTCAACCGGGCCCAATTGTTTGATTTACCTTTTAACATCATAGTAATACGTTTTTTAATTTTACTGTGGTTGAAGCTGTTGGCAAGAGTGTAGAGGCTGGAGCCGACAGCTTTTTTCACGAGTAACAGTTGATATTTTGTTGCATCGACGCCCTGGGTAAGTACTCCTTTATCGGCCTGGTATTCATGAATATCCTTCAACTCCCGTTTCAACAGCCAGATAGCTGGGTTGAACCAGTGAAGCCAAAGAATGCACTCCATAAAAAGCAGGTCAATGGAATGATGAGATTTCAAATGCATCATTTCATGCGTCAGAATCTCATCAGGATGTTTCTCATAATCTTCTTCCGAAAGAATAATATAACGTCCCCAACTGAAAGGGGACACACAGGAAGGAACTAATATTAATGTATAGCGCCCCTGTTGTAATTTGCGGCCACTCCGAATCAAAACAAACATCTTTCTGAATGAGAGCAAAGTTGTCATCAGGCAAAAAATAAATCCTGCCCAATAAAGAAGAGCAATGATTTGTCCCCAATCAATCATTTTAGCCGGCGTAACCACAGGAATCATATCGACCTCGGGGTTATTATCCGAAAGATAAGTTACAACTGTTTCCTCACCGGCTATCATCTTTTCCAAATGAATGATCGGCTGTTGTATCAATAAAGGTTCGGAAGTCTGTATCTTTATGGCTGGCAGCAACATACAGGTAGCGATTCCTACCAACAACACCCACCGGTTGAAACGAAAGAACGTATCGTTACTAAGCAACGCCTTGAAGCCTAAATAAAATAATATCAGGCAAATAGTGGATTTCAGTATGTACAGAAGTAAAGCTCCCATAAGCCTACGTTTTTACTTATTTTTAATCTGTTGTATCAACTCTTGCAATTCGTCAAGAGTCAACGCCTCTTCCTCAATTAAAGTAGAGACGACACGGGTATAGGAATTATCGAAATACTTATCGACAACCTGCTTCAGGGTCTTCTTCCGGTATTCGTCTTCCGAGATTAATGCATAATACTGATGTGTATTTCCAAATACCTTATAACCGATATATCCTTTTTCCTCCAATGTACGGACAATGGTTGAAAGCGTATTATAATGCGGCTTGGGTTCCTCCTGCAAGTCGAGAAGTTCGCGGACAAACAGAGGGCCTTTCGCCCAGAAATAGCCTAATATCTCTTCTTCTTTCGATGTCAATCGTTTCATAATCTGTTGTTTTATTAAAGGAATGCACAAATATAACTATATTTTCCAGTAATACAACTATAACACATAGTTAATCTACTATAAAACGCAGTAGATTATTCATTAAAGGCCAGGATAACCGCATCAAAAGAATAATTCATCCATATCCGGATCTTTATTTTGCTACATTTCAAATTAATCCCCAATGAGATGCCACTGTAATTGCTTCAATACAATTTTCTACATCCAGTTTTTGGAATATATTCCTTTTATGAAACTTGATAGTATTCACATTCAATGACAATTCTTCGGCTATAGCTGCATTTGTATGACCTTGGGAAGACAGTTGCAAAATGAGTCTCTCTTTAACTGTAAGAAGTGGTAAAGTATTTTTGTACCAGAATTGCTCCTTTTCCTGATAAATGAATTGCTCCCCTGTATTGAAATTTTTAATGATCGTTTTATTTTTAGCTTTCGAATATAGCGGTGTCACAACACATACCGCTAACCAAAGATCGCCAGCCTTATTAATTATGAGCGGTATCAACCGTTGATTTACCCTGGTTACTTTTTTGTTTATATGCACAAGGTCAAAATCATATTCAATAGAATACATGTACCGCTTTTCGATCGGAAGTTTATAGTAAAAGTCAAAACCGGCCTTATTGATTTCCAATAAACGCCTTAAATCATTTTCGGGAACAACCCTGGTATAAAATGAATACCCCCACTCAAGTACTTGCTCCACAGAGTAGCCACACAAAAACAATTTATCAGGAGACACATAGACAAATGATTGTTTCAGATAATCAATCACATACAAAGAGTGATTCAACGTACATGCCATACGATGAACAATATCCATACTGTTCTTCATCTTTTCATTCAGATCGTCATCAATCTTTGGCCTCTTAACAGGATCAAAAAATTTCTCTACACTAAATTCTTTCATGTCTTGTTTTTTACTGTCTGCTAAAAATACGAACATTATAATCAATTTTACGACATCGTCTCAAAAAAAATCACGCATAAATGATTTCTCTACTCTAAAGTGTAGCTATTTATTATTCCTGTCATTCTATATTTGCGCATAACTCAATTAAAAATCATGTAATACTATAAGATATGAAGTTTAATAAAATCAAAATGTATCCTATACTCATAGTATCAATAATCAGTATAGGATGTAATGAGAAGGCAGAAACGACAAAAAATAAGCTTGTTTCCATTGATGTTAGAGCTCATGTAAATTCCAATGATGCAATTTCTATTAAAAAGGAAATTGAAAGAATAGAATATATTCCATTAGAATTAACCGACGATAACAGCTCAATGGTTGGGAAAATAATGGACGTAATCCTTACCAAAGATTATATATTTGTCTTATCTGACCCTACATGTGGAGTGCTTCAATTTGATATAAAAGGGAATTTCATTAGGCAAGTAGCAAAATATGGACAAGGCCCTGGAGAACTTCTTTTTCCTATAAGTATGTATTCAGTAGAAGAAGATAGTAAACTATATATCACCGGGGCGTACCAGACAACAATATACAATTTTGATGGGAAATTTGAAGAAGCGTTCGACCGGGGAGGGAGAATGAGTTTTTACTCTTATCCTATTGGAGAAGGACGAGTCGTTGAGACAAGTTCCGAAGGCATACCTTTTGAGGCAAAAGGACATTTTGGAATTGGCATATTTAGCAATATGGGAAAAGGAGATACAGTAATGATGAAAAACAATTTTTCAAATGATAAAATATCTCCATCAAAAGAATCAGGTTTTAAGTTAACAAGATGTATACCCAGTGATTCGGGAGTATTGTTTTCAACCATGACAAATGATACTATTTATCGTTTGACTAAAGATACAATCATTCCAGCATTCTGCTGGCAGAGGAATCTAAATGAAGAATCTTTAAAAAGTTCTTATTCACTCTTGAATTTTATACCAACAAATACTGAACTATTTCTTTACGATATAATAGAATTCCCTGAATCTATTTGCTTTAGGTATGTATATAAGGAAAAATCGTACATAATGCTTTATGATAAACAGAGTGGTAAAATATTATCCACACCTACTCCATATAAATGGAATGATATTTCAAATGTTGATTTTTGGATGACCATGTGGGGAATAAATAATGATATAGATCATGGACTACCTATTGCCCCGTTACATTGGTATAAGAACAAAAAAATATCAATACAGTGCAGCCCTGCTTCAACTATTGATTATCTGCGAGATAAAGGTATGCTTAAAACTGCTCCAGACATTCTAAAAAAGATAAATGGAGATGAAAATCCGATTGTTATATTGTATCACTTGAAATGCTAACTCTGTTTAATTGGATACAATTACCCTGATTGCAGACAATTCCATCATAAATCTTCGCGGAAAAAGCTGTACTTTTGTGGTCTATAATAAGAAGGTATGAAGATAGGCTCAATAGATTTAGGTGAACGCCCGGTATTCCTGGCACCGATGGAAGATGTAACGGATATCTCTTTCCGTCTGATGTGTAAGCGCTTCGGTGCTGATATGGTTTATACGGAATTTGTATCGAGCGACGCCTTGATACGCAGCGTAAACAAGACACAGGAAAAACTGACCGTTGCCGAAGATGAACGTCCGGTCGCTATCCAGATATATGGAAAAGAAGTAGATGCAATGGTGGAAGCAGCCAAAATATGTGAAGCTGCCCGTCCTGATATACTGGATATCAACTTCGGTTGTCCGGTCAAGAAAGTGGCAGGCAAAGGTGCCGGTGCCGGTATGCTCCGGAACATTCCTTTGATGCTTGAAATAACGAAAGAAGTAGTAAAAGCCGTCAATATTCCGGTTACGGTTAAAACACGTCTGGGGTGGGATGCGGATAATAAAATAATCGTCGACCTGGCCGAACAGTTACAGGATTGTGGCATCGCCGCCCTTTCCATCCATGGCCGTACCCGTGCCCAGATGTACACCGGCGAAGCGGACTGGACACTGATCGGTGAGGTAAAAAATAATCCCCGGATACATATCCCCATTATCGGCAACGGCGATGTGACCTCTGCCGAAATATGCAAACAACGTTTCGACAATTATGGAGTAGATGGTGTCATGATCGGTCGCGGAAGTATCGGACGCCCCTGGATATTCCGTGAAGTGAAACATTTCCTGACTACCGGGGAAGCACTGCCGGAAGAAAAATTCACCTGGTATCTGGATATCCTTAAACAGCAGGTCAACCAAAGTGTGGAACGCCTGGACGAACGACGCGGTATTTTGCATATCCGACGCCACCTGGCAGCCACTCCATTGTTCAAAGGAATTAGCGATTTCAAGCAAACACGTGTCGCTATGTTACGCGCTGAAACAGTGTCAGAACTGTTTGATATTATGGATTCTATCCCGGAAAAGTTCGGTATACTGTAACAAATCATTCAAAAATTGTAACATTTACGTCATAAAGTGACAAATTTACAATAAATTGAGACGATAGTATATTGCACATATTATAATTCCTCTTATATTTGCAATGAGTTTTTTTCATAGTATTTTAGATCTAAGGTTAACAAGTCTTTGCAAAGGAGGAATCGTGAGACTGCTTCGTTGGAAAGCAAAGAAGCCGCATCCGTTAATTATATGGATTGCGGTTTTCTTTTTTATCTACCCGCCCCTTTTCTTTCACTTTTCCTGAAAAAACTCTTTCCAATCTGCAACCTAAACGCAATAGCATTCGTCTTATAAATAAAAGAACTAAAAAATTATACAGATGAAAACAAAAGTATCCCTCCTTATTGCCTGTTTACTGATCACATTGACAGGATTTGCTTTCACCAATGAAAAAGTGGAAGGAAACGGAAATATCATTACCAAAGAAATTTCTATCAGCGACTATAATGAAATATCGACAGTCGGAGTCATGGAGTTCGTTTATGAACAATCGGATGCCGCTCCTTATCTGAAAATCATGATCGACGAGAATCTGTTTCCTCTACTGAGAGTACAAGTAGACGGCAAGGAGTTGATAATCGGCCCGAAAAAGATCAAGGAAAATAGTCGTAACGGTAATTCATATAACCTCCAACCGACCAAATTCAAGGTTATAACCAACTCACGCGAAATAAAGGAGTTGAACGTGGTATCTTCCGGCGATTTCATTATTGCCAGTCCGATAAATATCGGAAAACTGGAAATCAACATGGCAGGCAGCGGCAATATTCTTTTGGAAAAGAAAGTAGAAGGAAACAAGCTGGAAATCAACCTGGCCAGTTCTGGGAGCGTAGTAGCCTCCAATATCGATCTGGCAGGAATAGAATGCAGCCTGGCAGGCAGCGGTTATATCCAGATTGGAGGAAAAGCGGACCGCGCAGAATATAATCTGGCAGCAAGTGGCAACATTAAAGCCTACGAATGCGTTACCGGCAAAACGGAATGCAACATAGCCGGTAGCGGAAATATCCAGACTCATACCAGAAATCAGTTGGAAGCAAACATCGTAGGAAGCGGGAATGTCTATTATAAAGGTAATCCCACTACGAGCAAAAGTATCATCGGCTCCGGTAAATTAAAAAGTGCAAACTAAATAACATCACTTAAAAACGAACATCATGAAAAGAATTACATTCGCCATCATCAGTTTAATCGCATTCAGCACTATATCCTGTTTTGCAGAGAAAATCAAAGGGAACGGTAATATAATAACCAAAGAGATCCAAGTCGCCGATTATAAACAGATAAAAGTAGGCCAGGGAATCGAAACAGGCGGAAACTCTTTCTTCGGCAAGAACCAGTCTCCCCAGGTGAATTACACACAGAAAGGCGGTAAATCCGGCTTAAAGATCACCATCGACGAGAACCTCCTTGCCGAATTAAAATTCAACTCGAACGGAGACGTACTTCAGATAGAGACAGAACGCGGCACTCGTATTAATCCGAGCAAATTGATTATAGAAACCCATTCCTCAGAATTAAATAAATTAGGGGTATCAGGGGGCATCGATTTCTTTCTGCGCAGTTCCCTCTCCGGAGAAAACCTGGAAATCAGTGCTTCCGGAGCAAGCGATGTTTATCTGGAAAAACCGATACGCATAACTAACCTGTGCAAGATCAACCTGAGCGGGGCCAGCGACCTGAAAGTATCCGACCTGATTTGTGACAGAATAGATACCCACTCCTCAGGCTCCAGCGACATGAATCTGAAAGGAAAAGCAAACGACGGAAAATATAGTTGCAGCGGCAGCAGTGATATCAAAGCATACGACTTCGTTATAAAAAGACTGAAATGTTCTGCAAGCGGCAGCAGTGACATTTTCACAACCGTTACCGAAAAACTGGAAGCCAACGCATCCGGAAGCAGCGATATCAAATACAAAGGCAATCCGGAAGTTAAAAAGCATTCAAGCGGTTCCAGCGATATCGACCACATAAAATAAGAGATCATTATATTGGGAGTTGGAAAACCCGGAATTACTTTTCATCAAGGTATTGGATGAATAGTGATATCCGGGTTATTCATTATAATTCCAAAACTTAATTCCCTATAAAAATATACGAAATGTTGGACTTATAAATTAAAATACTCCTATTTTTGTAACCGACCGCATCGAAGTCACGTCTATTTATTATAAGAAAAGGCAATACTAAACAAATAAATTATGAGAACAAAAGGGTTATTATCTATTATCATGTTGCTGGGCCTGTTATTTACAGTCCAGGCGGCAGATCATGTGAAGGGCAACGGTACCCTTACTACAAAGAAAATAAAGATCGATGATTACAATGCCATCAAGATTGACGGCGTTATCGATTTCAACTATGAACAGTCGAATGCAGAACCCTATATCGAAATTACGGTTGATGAAAACCTGCATGAATACGTCAACATCAATATAAAAGATCGCGAACTTTCTGTTGGTTTCAAAGGTGCCAAAGTGGATCACTATACCAAATTCATCGTAAAGACCAACTCCAAATGGCTGAAAGAGGTAAAAGCCGCCGGAAATGCGAATTTCATGATAAATAGCTCTTTGACTGGTGACGAGGTAAAGATCAAGGCAAACTCCAACTGCCTGGTACAACTAAAAGAACTGATAAAAGTAGGAAAACTGGAGTTGAATGTTTCCGGTAGCGCCAATATGGTTGTCAATGACCTCCAAGTAGACAAACTGGAGTGCAGCATCAACGGCTCCGGCACTATCAACCTGAAAAAAGGGAATGCCAAGGAAGGTGAATACAGCATCACCAGCAGCGGAGAGATCATGGCTTTCGGTGTAGACGTTCCTGAACTGAGTTGCAAAATGACTGGTAACGGAACGATGGAAGTTCACCCCACCAACAACCTCAAGGCAAACGTTGTCGGCAAAGGTAAAATCCGTTATAAAGGCCCGACAGCCGTTCAACAGAAAGTTATTGGTAAAGGATCCGTAGAAGAAGTAAAATAAGATGAGTAAGAAATTATCATTTATAATATTGGGCAGTATCCTTTTACTTGCTCAAGGATGCATATTTTTTCCTGCTGTAAAAGGAGACGGAAATGTAACGACTCATACGATCGACATTTCAGACTACGATCAGATAAGCGTCGATGCATCGGCAGCCGTTTTCAATTACACGCAGGAAGAATCGGCGCCTGCACTGACTGTCACGGTCGATCAGAACATTTATGACCTTTTCGATTTCAAGACGGATGATAATAAGCTTGTCATCCGCCCTAAACGAGAAAATAAAACACTCCGCCTCCGTCCTACCCAATTCACCATTACCTCCAATTCCAGACAGTTGAAGAAGGTAGATCTGGCCGGTGCAGAAAAATTCAATGTAAACAGCAAGCTGTCTTCGAACGACAAGATCAAATTTAACCTGGCAGGCAACGTCATACTTCACATGAAAGATACTGTTACGGTAAACCTACTGGAAGTATCTATAGCCGGTAGCGGTACCGTAGATGCACTTACCTTGTATGCGAAGGAGTTTAAAGGTGAAATAGCCGGTTCCGGAACATTCAACCTGGCTGGTACGGGAGAGAGAGCAGCATTCGAAATTGCCGGTAGCGGGAAAATACATGCACTGAATTTCTTACTATCAGACGTATCGTGTGAGATAGCGGGCAGTGGTTTACTGGAAACTCATGCAACGAATAATATCTATGCCGAGATAGCCGGTAGCGGGAATATCAGATATAAAGGAGACCCTTCCATTAAAGAGGAAAGGGCAGGTTTAGGTAGCATAAAAAAGGTGGACTGATCTACAGCCACCCTTCCTTACAATACCACTCAATACTTTCCTCCAGCCCTTTGCGCAAAGGGTATTCAGGAGTGAAACCTAGTTCTTCCTGAAGTGGCGTAACATCGCAAATCCAGTTACGCTGCTTCAGGATGATATATTTATCGGTGTTCAGTGTCATACTCTTATTCAACAATTTGCCTATCCACTCGGAACAATGGCACGCTACATAAACCAATCCCAACGGGATGCGGGCATGCAACACATGCCTTTTCTTTACTATATCCTGTATCATCCGTGCAAATGACTCGTCGGTATGCACATCTCCGTCTGCCACAAAATAATGCCGGTTAAGGATTGTTTCATTTTCCAACGCCAGGAATGCCACTCTCGCCAAATCCTTTACATATACAAATGTAATACGCTGGGGAATGAATCCTACCGCAAAGTCAAATCCCGACTTTATGCTTTTGATCTCCATAAAATAATCCTTTTCACCAGGGCCATACACACCCGTCGGCCGCAGGATCACATAAGGGAAATGAGATTGGTTGCGCACATAGTTCTCCGCTTCCAGCTTACTTTTTCCATAGGCAGTATCCGGTTGTTGCGGATCATCCAGGCGAATCGGACGGAAATTCACCTCGTCTCCCCTCCCATAACTGCTCAGGCTACTCATCAACAGAAACTTTTTCGGTTTACAACCGGCAGCAGCCAATGCCTCTATGAAGTTATGCGTATTCTCTGCATTGATACGGAAGAAATTCTGCTTATCGAGCGTCTTTGTCAGACCTGCATTATGGATAACATAATCCCAGGCGCCCTGCTCACGGACAAAATCCTTCAACTGGGCAGTCAATGCCTCCCGGTTGTTATATTTAAGATCAATAAAATGAATCCGTTCATCCTGTAGGTTTTCACGGCTGCTTGTGGCACGTACGCCCGCCCAGGTTTCATATCCCCGGCGCAACGCTTCCTTTACCAGAAAACCACCGATAAATCCGCTTGCACCTGTAATCAATATCTTCATAACTCAGTCTTTATTCTTCATATAATAGGTGTAGTAATACCATAACAGACCAATCCAGTTGAGAACAATAATGATCAGTATCCATACAATCTTCTGTCCTCTGGAGATAAAAGGATTTTGCGTAACGGCCTTGCATCCGAACAGGATAACGGCAATGCCTACAATAATACCGGCTTCCGGTAATGAGATTAAGCAAAGTGTGTGTGACATGGTGGAATTAAGAATATTAATGTTCGTGTGTTTTCAATACGCGGTGCGGTAGATTCCCGTGTCCGATCAACTCGATCGGGCAGGCATATTTCTCGCCCAACCATTCTTCCGAAACGTCTACACCGGGGTGATAATGCAAAGTCTCGTTCACGCAGGCAATATTTTTCACCATGGCCAGGACCGTGCCGATATCGTGAGAGACCAGAATAATGGCACTCTCTTTATTGATATCCTCCAGTAACTGGTAAAAACGCGACTCAAACCGTTTATCGACATACGAGTTTGGTTCATCAAGAATCAGTAATTGCGGACGTGAAACGATCGAACGGCCTAACAGAACACGTTGTAGCTGCCCTCCCGATAACTCTCCGATTGAACGGGTGTACAAATCTTCGAGCCCCATCTGCCGGATCACCACCTCAATACGCTCCTTCTGGACAGCCGTGTAAGAACGAAAACGAGGCTTTTCAGCAGCTAGTCCCGAAGCGACCACTTCCCATACGGAAATAGGGAATTTACGGTCAATATTATTCAGTTGAGGCAGATAACCAATCCGTAAAGAAGAAACTTCAACCCCATTCTGATAAAAACGTATCGCACCGGATACCGGCTGAAGTAATCCCAGGATCACCTTCAGCAGTGTTGTTTTACCACCGCCGTTAGGACCGATTATGCCCAGAAAATCATCTTTCCATACGGTCAGGGAGACATCTTTCAAAACAGTCTTATTCCCATAAGCGGCTGTTATCTTATCTATTTCAATGAGTTTGTCCATCAGCCAGTGCTTTTGCAATATGAATCATTTCTTTAGTCCAGTCATAAGCCAACGGATTGATTACAGTCAGTTTACAGCCTGTCTCTTTGGCAATCAGTTCGGCATTCTTCTGATCGAACTCCTGTTGAATGAATACGACGCGGGCATTGTTGGCACGCGCTGTTTCCACCAACCGTTTCAGTTGTGCAGGCGAAGGTTCTTTGCCGTCCATCTCGATACAAAGTTGCGTGAGATTGAACTCGTTGGCAAAATAAGTCAGTGCCGGATGGTAGATAATAAATGTACGGTCGGTCAACGGGTCGAGCAATTGCTTTATCTCAGTATTTGTTTTATCGATCTCGTCCACCAGTTTATTATAGTTCTGCCAAAAATACTCCGTATTGTCGGGATCGAGTTCAATAAATGCATTCAACGTATTCCAGGCAACAGCCTTAGCTCCGGCAATCGAACTCCATATATGCGGATCGACTCCGCCATGATGATGGTGATGCGCCTCCTCTCCGGCATGGGCATCATGATCGTGCGTGCCATGTTCATGTGCATGGTCGTCATCTTCCGTATCTGTCAGCAGGTTCATTCCTTCAGATGTATCAAACACCTGTAGTTTCGGATTATTTTCACGTATCTTATCCATCCAGGCCTGTTCAAACCCGATAGGACCGATACGCAAGTAAGCGATACTTCTTCCGATCTGTATCATTTGCTGGGGAGTAGGATCGTATGTTTCAGGACTTTGCCCGGCAGGAACTACACAATTTATTTTGAATTTATCTCCTGCTATCTTTTCCGCAAAATAGCGCTGAGGTTCAATCGTGACTGTAACAACAGTCTCATTAGCCTGCTTTGTCACACAAGCCGTTAACAGAAAAAATGAGAGAATAGTGATTAGTATACTCGTTTGTTTCATCTTGATTTTCTATACATTATATATCATGCAATATTTTTATTTCTATCACAACCTGACAAAGGTAGTAATTTTTTTGTTTCTCCTTCGATTCCTTACAGAAGGTACTTCTTCTTGTAGAAAAATCCACACAAGTATGGAGAAATTCCCCACCTGACGGATGTACTTCTTTTTAATCCGGTTAATCAATAAAAAAATTAACCTGCCCATTTAGAACATGTTACCTGAAAGAATAGTTCAATTTACCTTTTTGGCACGAATATTGGATTATATATAGCAAAAGATAAATTTAGGTTTTCAATTTTAAGGCAAAAAAAGATATGAAAAAGATTGTTTTAATGGCAGTGATTGCCATGTGTGCCGTTTTTACGTCACAGAGCCAGGCACAAAACATACTGAGTAATGACAAAACACAGGTAGAAAAACAGGATAAGTTTTATGAAATAGACGTTACGAATATCCCCCAGATACTTCAGGAGGGTGTAAACAATGTCCACCAAGACTGTCTGATAAAATCCGTTTACGTGTCGAATAACAGCACTTATGTTAAATACAAAGTTATCCTGGTGACACGCGAAGGAAAAGAAATGAAAGTTTATTTCGATGACAAAGGAGCCGTAGTCAAGGAACATAGTTATTTCAAATAAGACATTGATTCCCAAGTTAAACACACATATATTTTGCAGGCTTTCACCGATCTGTGATCAGTGCTGATCTGAAAAGATGTAATTTTTTTTCTTTTTTCGTTAGGGTAATCCGGGAATGGGGTGTTATTAGTATGAAAGGCCCCAAAACGGGAACCTAAGTCAATACGAAAGAATGGAAAAAGAATTACTACATAAATATTTCAGAGGCGAAACTTCCCCCCAGGAAGAAAAACTGATCATGGATTGGGCGGAGGCTTCCGGTGACAATTACCGGGAGTATCTGGAAGAGCGCAAAATCTGGAATGCCCTATTAGTACATTATTATAATATCGAAAACAAGAGCTCTCATACCAAAAGAGTTTCATTGCTTCATCTATACAAATATGCAGCAGCCGTTGCCGTCATAATATTGACTGTCGGAATTTACATCACATTTACTAACAAAACTCCGGATATTCTTTCCTTACAAGAAATATCCGAACCTACTTTATTAATTAATAATAAAGAACATATCGCTCTTACCCAAAAGTCGTTTTCCATAGAGAAAAAGGCTGCCAAAATACAGAATGATCACAAAAACAATAAACTTTCTTACTTACAACAAGACAAGTTTTCTCAACAAAAAGAAGTGATGACCAATCGCTTATTAATACCACATGGAAAAACTTATCAATTAACCCTTTCGGATGGTACAATTGTTACATTGAACGCAGAATCGGAACTTATATTCCCTTCACAGTTTAACCCACAAACCAGAGAAGTAGAACTAAAAGGAGAAGCTTATTTCCAAGTAGCCAAAAATCAGGATAGGCCATTTATCGTACATACCGACCAACTGGATATACGTGTACTCGGTACCACATTCAACGTTAGTAGCTATGCGGAAGAGAAAATTATGCGCACAACATTAATAGAAGGCTCCGTTAGCATAGAACAAAACGGTAGCACTCAACTCATTCAGCCCTCAGAGCAATATATATATAATAAAGAAAACGATAAGATAGACATACAGGTAGTAGACACAAATATTTACACCTCATGGACGAATAACGAATATATATTCAAAAATACGACATTGGAAGATATCCTGACTCAAATAGGACACTGGTACAAATTTCAAACGACTTACGAAGCATCCTCTTTAAAAGAAAAACGCTTCACATTTACAATCGGACGTGATGCCTCCTTGGATCAAATCATCCGGTTTATCAATAATACCGAAGAAATCTATATCGAGAGAATTAACGAAAATATCCACATTAAAAGCATTTTATGACATGAACGACACTTAGCAACAAAAAAGAAAAAGGAGATAACATCTTCCACATGTCATCTCCTCCTTAAACTTATTACTCAATTAAAATCAAGTATTTAAATTCAATTTGTAAATTTATGAAAAAGAATCATTCCATGCCTTTTTTATTATCTAAAAAATATATAAAGGCATTATTGATCGGTATGTTAACGTTCCCTTCAAGCCCTATTTTGGCGGAAACGACAACTCCGGAAATCTCCTTTTTTGAACAAAGTTATTCTTTGAAACTAAAATTCAATAATGAAACATTGGGCAATGCAATCGAGAAATTATCTCAACAAGCAAATGTCCGGATCATTTACAGTAATGACCAGGTGCAAACGCAAAAAAGAATCAGTGCCAACATACAAACAACTGATATCCAAGAAGCTCTACGAATTATTCTAGGCAATGGCTATGTATTTAAACAGGAGAATAATTACATTTCTATCGCCAAAGCCAAAAATTCAGAGACATTTGAAATAGCAGAACAACTACAACAAAAAAAACATAGCGTTACCGGTTTGCTGACTGATGCTGACGGTAATCCTATTATCGGGGCTACGATTGCCATTAAAGGTACAACTCACGGCGTAACCACAGATGTGGACGGTAGATATATTCTCAATAACGTCAACGAAGGTGACGTTATTGAATACCGATATATCGGTTACAATACGGAAGAAAAAACATACAAAGGGGAAGAGAGCATCAACATTCGCATGGTTGAAAGCTCTGTAGGCCTGGAAGACGTTGTGGTTATCGGATACGGACAACAAAAAAAAGAAAGTGTCGTTTCTTCCATCAACACAATCTCTGCCAAAGAACTTTCCATGCCAACCCGAAGTCTTTCAAATAATATTGCCGGACAAATAGCCGGAGTATTGGCTGTACAACGTACTGGAGAACCAGGTAAAGACAATTCCGAATTCTGGATTCGTGGTATCAGTTCGTTTGCAGGAGGAACCTCTCCGCTAGTTTTAGTCGATGGAGTTCCCAGAAGCATGAACGATATCACTGTTGATGAAATAGAATCATTCACTGTATTAAAAGACGCTTCTGCTACAGCCGTATATGGAGCAGAAGGTGCGAATGGTGTTGTTTTAATTACTTCCAAACGTGGTTCTTCACAAAAACCAACATTAGATGTACGTGCTGAATTCGGGATTGCCAAACCCACCCGTCTTCCTAATTTAGCTAATTCATACGAATTTGCACAACTCTATAATGAAGCTGCTTGGGAAGTTGCCGGAGCTCCGGCTTCCGGGTTTATCAATCCTTATTCCGATCATGATTTAGAAATGTACCGAACCGGCGAAGATCCCGATTTATATCCAAATGCAGACTTTCTCAGTCTACTAAAAGACCAAACATTTAATCAAAGAGTCTCTTTAAATTTGCGTGGTGGTGGCGATAAAGTTCGTTATTTTGTTTCCGGTTCTTTCTATCATGAAGATGGTATGTTCAACTCACAATCAACAGAAGATTATAATGCAAACATAGGGTTGAGTCGCTATAATATACGTTCTAACATTGATATAGATGTAACAAAAACAACTTTGTTAGCTGTAGATATTAGCGGACAGTATACAGATTCACATAATCCTGCGGTTGAAACACAAACAATATTTAATAATATATTTAATTATGCTCCTAACCAGTTTCCATTACGCTTTTCAGATGGAACTTTCTCGGAATACAGACTTTACAACGGAGGTACAGGGAATCCTTATAATATGTTGAACGAATCCGGTTATACAGATGGGTGGTATGCTAATTTACAATCCAAACTGACTTTGACCCAAAAACTGGATTTTATTACCGAAGGATTAAACATCAAACTATCCGGGAGTTTTGATGCAGATTATAACTCAAAAACCAAACGAACTAAAACACCAACCAGTTATATGATGCAACTCAATGATGCCGGAGAAAAAGAATATATCCAAATCAATGAAGGTGCTCCTAACCTGACTGATCACTCAGAAGCTAGTAAGGGCGGTGAAAAACGGGTTTATTTAGAAGCTTCATTAAACTATAAACGTATATTCAATAACGTTCATGATGTTTCCGGATTATTACTGTATATGCAAAAAGAAAGACAAACACAGGGTAGCGGTTTACCTTATAAAAAGCAGAGCATAGTGGCCCGTGGTTCATACGGTTATGATAATCGTTATATGTTGGAAGGCAGCTTTGGTCTTACTGGTAGCGAGAATTTTGCAGAAGGACACCGTTATGGTATTTTTCCCGCTGTCGGAATTGCCTGGTATGCTAGTAACGAGAAATTCATGAAAGGAACAGAAGATATTATCAACAAACTAAAAATTCGTGCATCCTATGGTATCACAGGTAACGACAATGTGGGAGGAACACGATTTCCTTATCGTGGTTCATTGAAAACTGATGCAGGTGGTTATAATTTCGGATTCAATGTTGGCGCCAACGGAGGAGGAACCAACGACCAAGGAAAAGGTATTATCGAAAACTTATTTGCAGCTCCATTCCTTTCTTGGGAAATAGAAGAAAAGAAAAATATAGGTTTCGATTTAGGATTACTGAGAGGAAGAATTGATATGAGTGTCGATTTCTTCAAAAATGATCGCCGAGATATTCTAATGCAAAGAAAAACGGTTAGTGCCGTTACCGGATTCAGACAAAGTCCTTGGCAAAACTTTGGAAAAGTAACAAACAAAGGTTTGGATGGAAACATTGTAGTAAAACAAAGCATCAATAATGTAAACCTCTCCTTTCGAGGAAATTTTACATACGCGAAAAATAAAATCATGGAATATGACGAAGTTTCTCCCCGTTATGAATATCAGCGTTATACCGGACAAAGTTTAAAAACCCCATTATTATACATTGCAGATGGTTTATATACGGCAGATGATTTTATTATTACAGAAAATCCGGAAAACGGAAGTAAAAGTTACAGTCTGAAAGAAGGATTGCCTGTACCTAGCGCCGCTGTTTCTCCAGGTGACATCAAATACCTAGACTTAAACGGAGACGGCAAAATCGATAGTTACGACCAGACTTATAATCATAAATTTTACGCTGAAAACCCTGAATTGGTATACGGATTCGGATTAAATGCAGAATACAAAGGATTTTATGCCGGTATATTCTTTCAAGGAGTAGCAAAAGCCTCCATGAACCTAAATGGTTCACGTGATTTTGTCCCATTTTCTTTCGGTCAATTAGGATCATTACGCCGAGAAGGTTTCGATCATTGGAGTAGCCGGAATCCGGAAAATCAAGATGTATTATTTCCTCGATTACATACCGAAGAATTTAGCCATAATAAGCTCAACAGTACCTGGTGGTATCGTGACGCTTCATTCTTGCGTTTGAAAAATATAGAATTAGGCTATACTTTTAACAAAGAGATGCTACGAAAAATGGCAATTCAAAATGCTCGTATTTATGTACAAGGGAATAATATTGCCGTTTGGGATCATATCGGCATGTGGGACCCGGAATTAGGATCAGCCGGATCTGGAATCAAATATCCGATTAATATGACATGGACTCTCGGTGTAGAGTTTGGTTTCTAATTACTAAAAATATATACAAAATGAAAAAGACAATTATATCTATACTAGCCGGAGCTTGTTTAACATTTTCTGCCTGCAGCGATTACTTGGATGTTTCCGATGAACTAGCCAGCAATCTAACGATTGAGCAAGTTTTCGATAATGTAAAATATACGAAAAGATGGCATGCAAATATCTTTAATTGTATCTCTGAATATTCACAATACTTTTGGGAACCTAACGGATTAAAAAATCCTTGGGCAACTCTGTGTGGAGAAACATCTATTTGCCATGGAAGTATAAAAACAGAAATGGTTAATGGCTTTAATGCCAGTAACGCCAACTTTCACCGTTTCGCTCCTTTATATCAATATATCCGGCAAGCTTACCTCTTTATCGAAAATGCCAAACCGATCGGAGTTACTACCGATCAGGAAAAGTTGACTGAAGAAGATATCAACAGAATGAAAACAGAGGCTAAGTTTTTTATTGCCTATTCTTACTTTTCCCTATTTGAATTGTATGGCCCCGTTCCTATCATTGATGGTATCGAGGACCCTTCTACTACCTCTTTCGACTATGCAAGGGGCTCTGTGGATGAAATGGTTACTTATATTGACAATTTATATCAAGAAGTACTGGAAGAAAACAATCTACCTGAAACATTGCGTAAAATAGACGAGATTACCGGAGAAGAAGTAGAAAACATGAACGAAATGGTTCGTCCCACTAAAGCGGTTGTTTTGGCTTTACGTGCTAAACTATGGGTCTATGCTGCCAGCAAACTATTCAACGGTGGTTATGCGGAAGCGTTAGATTTAGTAAACAATGACGGAAAACATCTGTTTTCAGCCAAAGATCCAGGAAAATGGGATACTGCAAAAAAACATCTGGAGACATTCCTTAAGTTTGCTGAAAATAATCATTACGAACTCTTCCGTGTATTCGACAAAGAAGGAAAAGAACAACCTAGCTTATCGGTTTATCGTGTTTTCCAAGAATATAATAAAGAGATCATTTGGGCTACCAGTCAATCCTATATGAGTGAAGTCAACAACGGACAACATTTAGACCGTCGTTGCCGTCCGACAGCAATTATGGATGGATTTAGCGGTATCGGTGTTTCTCAACAGGCAGTCGATGCATTCTTCACTAAAAATGGACTCGATATTAACGAAGATCCGGAACATGACGAAACAGGTTTTAGCGACATCGAAAATCCTTGCGCTTACAAAAAACCGCAGATAGATAAACATATATTCAACATGTATGTAAATCGCGAACCCCGTTTCTATCATGCCGTAACTTACCAAGGCAAAAGTTGGCATATTCAACCTTCGGAAGGATGGAGTGTAAATTTTTCCAGAGAAGGGAACAACTCTCAGTATATCGCCGGACGCGAACACTATACCGGTTATCTACTGTATAAACGCAACAATCAAGAAATGTACAACTCCGGTTCCTATTTAAAAAAGCATGCTCGTCCGTCTATCCTACTACGTTTAGCCGATTTTTATCTCTATTATGCAGAAGTATGTAACGAAATCAACCCGAACGATCCGAATATTATTAAATACTTGGATATGGTTAGAGAAAGAGCTGGTATTCCCGGATATAGAGAACTACAAAATACAGGTAAAAAAACAGGTATTATCGGTGATTATGAAGCCCAGGCTTATGCTATCCGCAGAGAACGCCAAGTGGAACTGTTTTCTGAAGGTCAACGTTATTTCGACATTCGTCGTTGGATGATTTGCGATGCCGGAGAAGAAGCCGACCAAACCGTATACTGGGGAATGAATGTAGACGGTTACGACAATTTGCCTCCTTCTGATCCGAATTCTTTCTATCACCGGAAACTGATAAGAAAACATCAATGGGTTAGAGCAATGTACCTGTATCCGATTCCTCATAATGAAATCGAAAAATCACCAAGCTTGATACAAAATCCACTCTGGTAAATAGAATACTCTATTCTTGATACAATTTAAAAATCAGCCTGTCTCATACCTGATACGAGACAGGCTTTTTTGTTTTATATAATACTTACAATGAAATAATATTACCCTATCCACAAAAATATCATACATTTGCAGACGAGATAGGAGGAGATTTCTTAAATTTATCCATATTGTTTTAAACAGTTCAAATACTCATTAATGGAAAATCAGTCTGACGAAATACTATGGTCACTTTATCTGAAAGGGGACAAAGAAGCCCTTGAACAGATATACAGACGATACTATCCATTACTTTTGAATTACGGATGCAGACTTTCTGCCAATCAGGATCTGGTGCAAGACTGCATTCAGAATTTGTTTATAAAACTGATGTCTAAATCACGGAACTTATCAGCCACACCCTCTGTAAAAGGATATTTACTTAAAGCCTTCCGCAACAATCTGCTGGACAGTCTTGAAAAAGAAGAAAAACACAATGATTTCATCTTCATTGACGAAATACCGGAAGTATATCACACTACAACAGAAGAAGAATCTGCCCTTAAAGAAGATATAAGCAATCTGTCGTTGGCTTATCAGGAACTTTCTGCCAAACAAAAAGAAATATTATATCTTTTTTATATCAAAGGTATCTCTCACAAAGAAATTGCCGACATATTGAATATCAACTATCAATCCAGCAAAAACAGACTATCCCAGTCACTCGTACAATTACGTAAAATATTTTTCATGAATAAAAAATAACTTTTTTCGGTTTCTTACAAGTACCTTTTCCCAATTTCGCCGTACTTATAATAGAGAGACAACGAAAAAAGGATGAACAAAGCAGAAAACAACATACGGAAAACTTCTTTCAAAAAGGCCGGACAGGCATTGATCGATCATATACAGGAAACCGAAAAGGTTGACCTGCAAAGAATCGAACAATCTCTGGAAGATCTGAAAAACAGCTATCAGATACAACACAAACGGAGAAAACTATGGCTTTACGCTACTTCTGCTGCCGCATCGTTATTGATTGCAGCCTTATCAATCAACTTTCTATATTCGCCAAACTCCTACGACTGGGATATGCTGGCGACATCTTTACTGAACGATAGTATACCTCATCAGGATAAAGAGATCACCCTGATCACCCAAAACGACCGGATGAAACTCTCCAACGAAGCTTCTCTGGAATACAAAAAAAATGGGACACTACAGGTAAACAAAGAAGATGTTACTAAAGAAAGCCCCGTCCGTCACAAAGAAAAGCTCAACCACATTATCGTCCCGAAAGGAAAAAGGGCCACCATAACCTTTTCAGACGGAACATCTATGTATATCAATTCAGGAAGTCATGTTATTTATCCTCCCGACTTCGATAAAAACAAAAGAGAAATTCTTGTAGAAGGAGAGGTTTACCTGGAAGTAGCCAAGGACCCCAAACGTCCATTCTTCGTTAAGACAAAGGATTTCGATGTAAAAGTATTGGGCACAACGTTTAATGTCTCCGCCTACAAAGACGACGCTATAGCATCCGTCGTACTGGTAGAAGGTAAAGTGGAAGTGGATAACAACAATCAGAAAACCACGATCAGACCCAATGAGAAAATCGCTATTACCCACGGAGAATCAACAGTCAGCATCGTAGATGTAAATGAATACATTTCATGGAAAGATTACATCATGCTGTTTGCAGAGCATCGCGTCGGAGATGTATTTACACGCCTATCACGCTATTATGGCGTTCATATCGAATGTGATCCATCCATAGCCTCATATCCGGTTTCAGGAAAGCTGGACTTAAAGAGTGGTATAAATAACTCATTAGATATTCTTACAGAGTTACTGGATATTAAATATAAAACCGAGCCGGACGGGAGTATCCGGATCTTTCAATAAATGATTGTTTAACCTAAAATATATTTGCTTATGAAATAAACACACAAAATGAAAAGGGAAATTCCACATCTCCCCCTCAAGAGAGAAAAGTATATGATACTGAAAAAGCCAGACAATACCGTCATATTGCCTGGCTCAGGAAAGTATTAATCTAGTTCGTTACTAAAAAATACACACAAATGTATGAAAAAACAAAAGAGTATCAAATCTAAAAGATTTAATTATCTAAAAAGTATTTGTTTAAGTGGCTGTTTATTATGCATTGCAGCAGAGGCTACAGCCAATTTAACCGAAAATTATTCGGCACAAGTTTATTTAACTGTAAAAATGAACAACAAAACGGTACGGGATGTATTCTCCTATATCGAAAAAAACAGTGAATTCATTTTTATCTACCAAGGTACTAAAATCTACCTGGATAGAAAAGTATCCATAGACCTGAACGATCAACCGGTTCAAACAATTCTTCATGAAATCTTTGCCGGAACAAACGACACCTATTCCATAAAAGGTCGACAGATCATTGTCAAAAAATCACAGACAAAAGAAAATGCAGAGGTTTTGAGTACCAACCAGCAAAAAAAAACCGTTACCGGTTTATTGACTGATGCTGACGGCAATCCGGTTATCGGGGCAACAGTTACTATCAAAGGTACCACCCATGGTGTTACAACAGATATAGATGGTAAATATATACTCAATGACGTCAACGAAGGCGACGTCATTGAGTTCCGATATATCGGATTTAATACGGAAGAAAAAACCTACAAAGGCGAAGCTAACATCAACATTCGCATGATGGAAGCCTCGGTAGGATTGGAAGACGTTGTCGTAATCGGTTACGGCCAGCAGAAAAAAGAGAGCGTTGTATCTTCATTGAACACGATCGGACCGGCTGAGTTAAATGTAAAACAGCGTAACCTGCGCAACACGTTGGCCGGACAAATTGCCGGTGTAATTGCCGTACAGAGAAGCGGTGAGCCGGGTAACGATGCTGCTGCATTCTATATTCGCGGACAAAGTTCATATGCCGGCGGTACATCTGCTCTAGTATTAGTAGACGGTGTTCCCAGAAGTATGGACGATATCGATGTAGATGAAATCGAAAGTTTCACCGTATTAAAGGATGCTGCTGCTACTGCCGTTTATGGTGCAGAAGGTGCGAATGGTGTTGTATTGATTACTTCCAAACGCGGTAAAGCCCAAAAGACATCTGTCAATTTCAGCGCACAATACAGTATTGTCACTCCGACACGCATGCCTGAGACTTTAAATTCTTATGATTACCTGTCATTATATAATGAAGCATTGTGGAATGACCAGGGTAATCCGAACAAAGAATATTTCAATCCGCAATACACCGAAGAAATGCTCGAAAAATACAGGACCGGAATAGATCGGGACTTGTATCCATCTGTAAACTGGTATGACTTGCTCCAAGATCATACACAAAGCCAGAGGTATACGGTAAACTTTAGAGGCGGTTCTGAAAAAGTACGCTTTTTTGCTTCCGGAGCTTACTATTCTGAAGACGGAATCTTTAATTCTACTCCGAAAGAGGATTACAATGCCAATATCGGATTGCAACGCTTCAATCTGCGCTCCAATGTTGATATGGATCTGACAAAGACAACTCAATTGTCAGTAGATATGAGCGGACAGTATTTGAAGAAAAATCAACCGGGATATACTTCAGATGAAATCTTCAATTACATCAGCCACTTTCCTGTACATGTCATCCCGATGTATTATTCAGACGGAACCGCCTCGGATCATGGTGCTCCGGGATACGGTGTAGAATATCAACCATACAACATGCTTAACAATAGCGGATACAGCAAAACATGGAGTGCATTCCTGCAAACCAAAGTAACATTAAAGCAAGATCTGAAATTCATCACGGAAGGTTTGTCAGTAAAGGGATCTGTCAGCTTTGATGCCGACTTCTACTCAACCATGAAGAGATGGAAAACACCGCAAACCTTTTATGCGTTAGGGAGAAATGAAGATGGAAGCCTTGATAAAAAAGCAATCAAAGAAAGTTCTGCTTTAAGTAATCCCGCCATATCCGGTCGTGATGGAACGAAAAAAATCTATTTGGAAGCCTCTTTGAATTATCAACGTTCCTTCAATAAAGTACACGATGTAACCGGTATGGTATTGTATATGCAAAAAGAAACGCAATATCAGAATAGAGATAATGGTTTACAGCTCTTACCGTATCGCAAACAAAGTGTGGTTGCCCGTGCAACTTACGGATACGACGACCGGTATATGCTGGAAGCCAGTATGGGTATGACCGGTAGTGAAAACTTTGCGCAAGGCCATAGATGGGGAACCTTTCCTGCCGTTGGTGCAGCTTGGTTTATTAGCCATGAAAAGTTCATGAGAGGAGCAGAAGATTACATTAGCAAACTGAAGCTGAGAGTTTCTTATGGTATAACCGGCAATGATAATATTGGTGAGAACACACGTTTTCCATATAGAGAGAACATTAATACAGGTCTTAACAGTTATAGCTTCGGACTAACACCAGGAGCTAATGGCGGTACAAGTAATTCTCCGGGAGGTGGTATTGCAGAAGGTAGTTTTGCCATGCCTAATCTGTCATGGGAAATTGAAAAAAAGCTGAATACAGGTATTGATTTGGGATTATTCAGAGGACGTGTCGACTTCAGTGCCGATTATTTCTATAACCGTCGTAGCGACATTTTATTGCAAAGAGAAACCGTTTCAGGCGTTTCCGGTCTCCGGGTAAAACCGTACCAAAACTTCGGGGTCGTCAGAAACCAGGGGGTCGATGCTAATCTTATATTAAAACAGAAAATAGGAAATGTAGATCTCTCCGCACGAGGCAACTTAACTTATGCCAAAAATAAGATTCTTGAACGAGACGAAATCCCTCAGAAATACGGTTATCAGACATATACAGGAAACTCCATCGACAAACCATTACTGTATATTGCGGAAGGACTTTATACTCCGGATGATTTCAATATTACAACAAACGAATATGGCGGTCAGACTTATAAATTGAAAGACGGTCTACCCACCCCCGCAGCTAATGTTGCCCCTGGTGATATCAAATATAAAGATTTAAATAATGATGGTGTCATCGACTCTTATGACCGTACTTATGATCATAAATACTATCAACCGACACCGGAAATTGTCTATGGATTCGGAGTAAATGCTGAATGGAAAGGATTCTTCGTTGGCGTATTTTTCCAGGGGACAGCACATACATCTGCAAATATGTTAGCGAACGGTTATGCAATGATTCCTTTTACACATGGTATTGACAATGGTTCAGCTCGTACAGAAATTACAGATCGATGGATACCTACTAATCCTAATAATCAAAATGTAACTTTCCCACGCTTACACACTAATTCATTTAGCCATAATGAGATGGCAAGCACTTGGTGGTATCGCAATGCAGGATTCCTTCGATTAAAAAACATCGAAATTGGTTATCAATTCAATGATAAAGTATTAAAACAACTTCGTATGAAAAATCTAAGAGTTTATTTACAAGGGAACAATGTTGCGGTTTGGGATCATATAAAGTTCTGGGATCCGGAATTGGGTAGTGCAAATTCCGGTGCCAAATATCCTATTTGCAGCACATATTCTCTTGGATTAGAAGTCACATTTTAAAAATAACAAATATGAAATTCTTACATAAAATAGCAACCATTGCTTCTGCATGTTTTTTTACCTTATCCTTTGCCGGATGTAGTGATTATTTGGATGTGTCGGATGAAGTAGCAGAGAACCTGACATTAGACGAAGTCTTTAATAACCCCAATTATATGCGCCGTTGGCATGGAAACTTATTCAACTGCATTTCGGAATATTCCAGTATTGGGAAAAATCAATATGACGGTTTTTCTGGTGTTTGGGTATCTATGTGCGGAGAAACGACCTTAAGTGGAGCCGGTCTAAGTGAAATGATATCCGGTTTTACATCAGCCAATGCTCCATTCCACCGTTGGACCGACCTGTATCAATATATTCGTGACGCACATATCTTTTTGGAAAGAGTAACCCCAAAAGGAAGTATTAACGACCAATATCAGTTAACAGAAGCAGATGTTAAAAGGATGAAGGCTGAAGCTAAATTCCTTATTGCCTACAGTTATTTCTCACTCTTTGAGTTGTATGGTCCGGTTCCCATTTTAGATGAATTGGCTAATCCGGAAGATAAAGGTTTAGATTATGCCAGATCTTCCATAGATGAAGTCATTGTATACATTGATAACTTATTAAAAGAGGTTATTGAATCTGGAAATCTGCCGGAAACAATCATACAAGATCAGAGTGCAACAGGTAATGACCGGTATAATTTGAATGAAATTGTACGCCCGACTGTGACAACTGCTAAAGCTCTGAGAGCGAAACTTTGGGTATATGCAGCTTCACCGCTATTCAATGGCGGTTACAAAGAATCTTTGGATGTGGCTAATACAGATGGTAAAAAGCTATTTGCTTCTTACGATGCGAATAAATGGGTAACAGCCAAAAAGCATTTAGAAGATCTGTTGAACAACGCGGAACAAAACAAACACACTTTGTTTACCGTATATAATACAGATGGAACCATCAACCCGGACGAATCGGTTTATCAACTATTCCAGAACTACAATGACGAAATATTATGGGCTACAGGAGATAATATTTGGAATGGGGATACTATGGAAAAAAATACCAATCCCAGAGACTGCTACACAGGATGGGGATATCTTGGAGTTACTCAAAATTTAGTGGATGCTTTTTTTGTTAAAGACGGGTTGACAATTGATGATCCGGGCAGTTTATATAAAGAGGATGGATTTACCGATGTAGTCAATCCGTGTAACGAAAACAAGCGAATAGATACTAACGTATTCAATATGTATGCAAACCGTGAACCCCGTTTCTATGCAAGCATAGGATATGAAGGTAAAAGTTGGCATATTCAACCGGTAGGAAGACCGGATTACACGCTCGGATTTGCCAAAGGAGAAGGTTGCGACAATTCTTCTGCCGACAATCCTCGTACCGGTTATCTGCCTACCAAATTTAAGAACCGTAAGATTTTGTTTACCGGAAACTATTTAAAAGCGTGGGCCCGTCCTTCCATTCTTTTCCGTTTAGCTGACTTTTATCTGTACTACGCAGAGGTTTGTAACGAAATTGATCCAAACGACCCCAATATTATCAAATATCTGGATTTGGTAAGACAACGTGCCGGTATTCCCGGTTACAAAGAGCTTTCCGCTTTCGGTAAAAAGAATATTATCGGGAATCAAGAACTGCAACGGAAAATGATCCAACGTGAACGTACTGTTGAATTATTTATGGAAGGGCAACATTATTTCGATATCCGGCGTTGGATGATTTGCGGAGATGGTGAAGATGCCGACCAAAGTATTATTCATTCAATGAACATGAATGGATATAAAGATCAGCCGATCGGAGCCAACAATTCTTTCTTTACCCGCATCGTTCTTGAAAACCGTGCCTGGAGACGTGCCATGTACCTTTATCCGATACCACAGGATGAAATACAAAAAAGCCGGCTTCTGGTTCAGAATCCTTTATGGTAAAAACTGATTAATTATAAAAACAGATAAGCCTTATACTAGTTATATTAGTAGTATAGGGCTTATTCTCTCTTAAATCATATCTCATGAAACAAAAAAAATACTTTATTCTTATTCTATCAGGGTTATTCTTTTGCTTTGCCAATTGTATACACGGAAATAATCCGGACAAAGGCAACGGAAAAGCAAAGACAATCACCTTCCGCGGCATCTATGCCAACGACCCTGCCGGACAGGAAGGTCTGTATAATCCGGAAAGAGGCTTCCGATTGGAAATAGCAGTCGACATTGCCGGTCGGAAAGATGTCTGGAATCCTAAACAATTCCCTGATATAACCAGTCATTTAGAATCAGAGTCCGCTATCTATGCATCAGATAGTGTCAGCCTGGTTCAAAGCTACTTTTATCTCACCGGATTTGTAGGAAAAGACTTATCGGAAGATGCTTTTACCACAATGGATACCTATTTCAACAAACTAAGAGAATTAGGTAAAAAAGCCGTATTGCGATTTGCTTATGAAACCGCTTTTATGGGAAGAGCGGGAAGTGGCCCTACCTTGGAAGATGTGCTCCGCCATATGGAACAACTGAAACCATTCCTTGCACAAAACACAGATGTCATCCAAGTTGTTCAAGCCGGATTCATCGGTGCATGGGGCGAATGGCACAGTTCATTCCACGGACTGGAAAAAACGAATGACAGCAAACGTACCATCCTGGAAAAGATAGTCTGGATGACTCCGGAAAACAGAATGGTACAAGTAAGAGTCCCTGAATATAAGAACTTGATAAACAAAGAAAGTAAATCATATAACAGAGTTTCTTTCCACGATGATTTCATCATTATAAAACCTCATAAATGGGACGGGAACATGCATGAAGGAACTCCTTATTTCAACCAAATCGTTGAAGAAAGTCCTTATTTAACCGTAGACGGAGAACTTCCCTGGGGTACCTGGAGCATGAATGAAGATCCCGACAATCCGGAAGCCGGATGGGTTATCGACGGCAAAGCGACAGCCAGACAGCTTTTCCTGCAACATTACACCTCGCTCAGTGCCATCCATAATTACAAAGAGAAAGGAACTAAAGATAAATACTCAATGATGTATTGGAAAGAAACTCCACTGGAAGAATCATTCCTGTCTGAAAACCATATGCCTGTTTCCGACAAATACTTTAAAAATCAGGACGGAAGTCCGGCTACACGAAACGTATTCGATTATATCCGGGATCATCTGGGTTACCGGCTGGAACTGCAACAACTCAAAATAAACGGCAACCCGGCAGCCGGAAAAGAAATCTCACTGGACCTCTCCCTGATTAACAGAGGCTTTTCCACCTTATTCAATGAACATCCCGTTTATTTTGTACTGATCGATGAACAGAACCGGATCACGGAATTTCTGACGGAGACGAACGTTCACAACTTCCAACCATACCAGCCCAAAGATCCGGAGTGTAAACCTTTGCTTCATACCATCAAAGGACAATTTATTATTCCGGAACACCTGGAAACAGGAAAATACCGGCTAGGTCTCTGGATTCCTGATGGCTCCGAACGGTTGAAATATAACAACCACTATGCCATCCGTTGTGCCAACGGAGATACGGAATGGTGGAGTTCGCCCGACAACAAATATGGCATCAACATCTTAACGTCATTAGATATAATACGCCACTGATCTATTCGCCGGTCAGATTAGAAACTGCTTTGAATTTATTATTTGATTTATTTATTGTCAAAAGTGAGCTATCTTGTCCCCGTGCTTGACACGGGGCCGCAAGAGAACTGGCGGTATCAAAAAATACATACAGGATACAGTCTGTCCCCTTGCGATCCCGTGTCAAGCACGGGAACGGGATAACTCAATTATTTCTACATTGGAACCAAACAATAAACTCAAAACAATTTCTAGTTTTTTACCTGCCTCTTTTATAATTCAATAACTAAAGAAAAATATTATATTTGCACCTTTCATTCTTAATTCAATTATTGTAGACCATGAATACTAAATCAATTCTTAATTGTTGCCTGCTCGCATTGTGTTTTTGTGCGTGCACCGGACAACATCTTCCCGGTGAAAACAGGGATGTAGCTATCGCTGATTCCTTATTAACCAACATCCTGACAAAGTATAACGTCGAAAAGTACGGTCTTCTTTCCGAGACCTACCCGGTAAACCCGGAAAATCAGGTCACTTACCTTGCCGAAGGGAGCGAACAGAAAAAGAACCAGGAAGTCTCTTTCCTATGGCCTTACTCCGGTATGCTGTCGGGTTGTATCTCCCTCTATGACGTTACCGGAGATAAGAAATACCTGGAAATACTGGAAAAACGTATTATCCCGGGACTGGATCTGTATTGGGATAATACACGTACCCCGCACTGTTATCAAAGCTATCCGAGATTCAATGGTGAAAGCGACCGCTTTTACGATGATAATGACTGGCTGGCCATCGACTTCTGCGATTTGTATGCCCTCACCAAAGACCTGCAATATCTCCTGAAAGCAAAAGAGTTGCACAAATATATATACAGCGGATGGGACGATGCGCTGGGAGGCGGCATCTACTGGTGCGAACAGAAAAAGACCTCTAAAAACACCTGCTCCAATGCCCCGGCAACCGTCTTGTGCATGAAACTGTATAACCTGACGAAAGAACAAAAGTACCTCGACCAGGCCATCGAAACATATAACTGGACAAAGAAGAACCTGTGCGACCCTGCCGATTCGGTATATTGGGATAACATCGGACTCGATCAAACAATCGGTAAAGCCAAATTCACCTACAACAGCGGACAAATGATCCAGGCAGGCGTACTCCTCTACCAGACAACTTCGGACGAGACTTATCTGACAGATGCAAAGAACACTGCAAAAGGCGCTTACAATCATTTTTTAGGGAAACGTACAGGGATTAACGGAAAAGATGCTTACTTTTACCCCACAAATCCATGGTTCAATGTCATTTTATTACGCGGTCTCCTTGCTTTGGCGGAGGTAGACAACGATTATAAATATGTCAGAACAATGGCGGACAATGCCCATTACGCCTGGGAATATACCCGCGACGAAAACGGATTCCTGGGGAATGACTGGGCAGGGACCGACAACAAAAAGTTCAAGTGGCTGCTGGACAATGCCTGTATGATCGAACTTTTTGCTGAAACAAGTAACATTCAATAAATAAAATATATAAACCCATGACTACACGTAGAAACTTTCTAAAATCCGGAGGTTTGTCTCTGGCAGGTCTGTTGGTCGGGCAAAAATCATTTGCTCATTTGACAGAATCGGCTACACCGGGCGCACCTCTCGTGTCTAACACATTACAGTACACTTGCCAACGTCCGGCACCGGAAAAACGTCAGTTTACTTCTGCCGCCGTCGAAAAGGCAATCCAGACGACAAAAGCCAAACTGAAAGATCCGAAGCTGGCCTGGATGTTTGAGAACTGTTTTCCAAACACACTCGATACGACCTGTGAGCATAAAATGGTAAACGGCAAGCCTGATACATTCGTCCTTACAGGTGATATCCATGCGATGTGGCTCCGTGACTCATCCGCACAGGTTTTTCCGCATATCATTTTTGCAAATGAAGACCCGAAAGTAAAGACAATGCTGGCAGGTGTTATCAACCGCCAGACCTGGTGTATCAACATCGACCCGTATGCCAACGGTTTCAACGAAGGCCCGACAGGCAGCGAATGGGAAAGTGACCGTACGGAGATGAAACCGGAACTTCACGAACGCAAATGGGAGATCGACTCGCTCTGTTACCCCATCCGCCTGGCTTATCACTTCTGGAAAAAGACCGGCGACACCTCTCCTTTCGATGCCGAGTGGGAGAAAGCAATGAAAACCGTCTATAAAACGTTCATTGAACAACAACGTAAGGATGGACTCGGTCCGTATCGTTTCTCCCGTAAGACAGACCGCCAGGGAGACACCTTGCTGAACGACGGTTACGGTAGTCCGGTAAACCCTGTCGGATTGATCGTTTCTTCTTTCCGTCCGTCTGACGATGCGACTTTGTTCGGTTTCCTGATCCCGTCGAATATGTTTGCCGTCACTTCACTCCGCCAGTTGGCAGAGATGATGCGCGACATCAAAAAGGATAACGACTTTGCCCGCCAGTGCGACTCATTGGCCGACGAAGTAGCTGCCGCCATCGAGAAATACGGTATTGTAGAACACCCCGAATTCGGAAAGGTATATGCTTTCGAGGCAGACGGTTTCTATAACCACGTTTTCATGGACGATGCCAATGTCCCCAGTTTGTTGGCTATGCCTTATCTGGGATGCGTCGATGTAAACGATCCGGTCTACCAGAATACCCGCAAACTGGTTCTGAGTCCGCTGAACCCCTACTTCTATAAAGGCAAGGCAGGCGAAGGTATCGGCGGTCCGCACATCGGTTTCGACTTTATCTGGCCGATGAGTATCATCATGCGATGCAATACGACCAACGACACCGAAGAAATACGCCACTGTGTAAAAATGCTCCGTGATACGGACGGCGACACCGGTTTCATGCACGAATCATTCCACAAAGACGATCCAAAGAAGTTCACCCGCTCCTGGTTCGCCTGGGTTAACACCTTGTTCGGCGAAATGATTTACCGCCTGGTACAGGAAGGTAAAACGGATATATTGAATAATTTGGGATGATTGAGTTAATATAGAAATAATTGAGCTATCAGTTTATAGCGACGGGAGTAACCAATTCCCCTCTTGAGAGGGGAGACAGGTACAACCAGTCACTATAAATAGCTCAATTCTGATAAGAAGTGAACCATCTGTGAATATGACTAGTTGTACCTATTTCTTCTCTTTGAAAGGGGATAAGAGATGTATTAATACCAGTAAATAAAACAAAACTGATTGCAGACTCTCCCAATAAAAGTTTTTCCGTTTTTTTCTTCATTCCTTCATCTATAACATATAGAGTTTATAAATCAAAGAATACAAAATGAACACAATGAAGGATTCGATATAATTTGTAATTAAATCGATGTAAAAATCTCTATTTCTCCCCTATCGCTTCATCATGAACAACCATTGGATACCGGCAAATCCAAAGGTATATCTTATCTCTTTATTAGTGTACAGGTAGAGTGGGACTGATATACTTTTAGACCAAAAGTGCTGTATCCGTTCTTGTCCGTCAATTGTCAAACGCTTGTTCGATATATGTCGGACGCTTATCCGATATTAGTCGAACAAGCGTTTGACAATTAACGGACAAGAAATCGGACATGACTTTTGAACTAAAGAATAATAAGATAAATGCTTACAACATACGACTTACTCTTTTGTTGATATACAGAAAGCTTCCCTTTATTCATTTATTACATGGAAAATTTGAATTATATAGATGCTACAGGATGATATCCTTCATTATGTACATCTACAAACCATTAATCATCAGCACAGTAACTCCTATATGAACAAATGAAGAAAAAAAACGGAAAAACTTCAGATGATAAAGATACTGTCTTGAATTAGCCTCTTTATCATTTCCCCATTTGCCTTAACAGGTATTCTACATTAATAAAATGCCGGGTATATTCCGCATGCATCTTTCTTGCAACTGAACAGCTGGATGCCATCCGGGCAAGAAATTGTAAATGTCTTCCCAGGGAAGTATTCATTTCTAATCGCTGCGTTTTGGGGATACTGTCCTGTACGGAATAAACTCCACAGGCCATTTGTATTTCTAACAATCCTTCATCCCAGGAGTGTTGCGTATACTTACATAAAAATCCGAGGTTTCTCTTCAGGTCTTTGCTTAGTATGCTCAATACTTCAAAGTCGGTGCGTTTAGGGGAACATGCGCCCGGATTGACCAGACGGGCCAGTTTGAGGTAAAAATCTTTTAGTTCTTCTTCAGAAAAAGGAGAAGGGTTTCCACTTAACCTTTGCAGGTCTTCACTTTGTTGGGCAGTTAAAAATTCTGTGTCCATACCTATTAATATTAGATGTGAAGGCGAAGATTTTCTGAATATAAGAGCGGTTCCGCCTGTCCCGTTGCATTTCACCCCAAAAGGCAGTAGATACATTAATATTCCACACGGGGGTACGGAACCGCCATATAGAATGATCGTAAGCGGACATAAAAATGCCCGCCACGGAAATTGGCAGGTTTCCCCACCTTTTGGAATGAAATGCACAACAAATGTACGATAATAATTAAAGGGTGCAATAAAAAACACGTCAAAAATCATAGGCAAGTCGAAATAAATAGAGATTCATCAAAAAGGGGAAGAATATTCTCCCGAACTCTCTTCCCCCACCTTGTTAACCATCAATTCAGTTAACTGTATGTACTCTTTAAATATTCAGTATTATTCCAGTGCTTTACCGGGCGCCATCGGCCAATACGGATTCTGATACATTACCGTGGTGTTTATATCTTCCGGATTGGTGGCGGCAAGCTGCATATCCTGCAAACCGATCGGACTGAGGTAAAATGCCTTTCGCCAGGTCAGTCCATCGTAAAGCTGGTTGTTGATACTGGTTCTGCGTAGCGGACGCAAATATTTACTATCTTCTTTCCGCGAAACATTTGCCTCAGTCGTGCCGTCGGCAACTACTGCCGAAACTTCTACACCGTCTACCGTTTTTGTATATTTCAGGTAAGCGGCATCCCAGAAGTTCACGCCTTCAATGATATAAGGCTTCGTAAGCAACTGATCCCAGGCACGCCACCGGATCAGGTCGTCCCAACGCATGCCTTCGCCATTAAATTCGCAACGACGTTCGCGACGGATATTATAAAGTGTCGGATCCACCAACTGATCGCCGGAATAAACGGCCAGGTCATTTTCGTTGCCCAGATTAGTTGCACCAATGGTTTTTGAGAAATCCTCATCAACACCGGCACGGCGGCGGATAGCTTTCCAATACCCTTGCGCTTTGCCGTCGAGCGAACCGTTTTTCTCATAGCATGCTTCCATATAGTTCAGATAGGCTTCCGTAGCCCTGAAAATAACACAACCGTTACTTCCCAGCAATTCGTCATTCCTGTTTTGGTCGTAATCGTATGTGTAAGCTTTGCGCGGACGGTATCCGGTGATATCCCGGTTTTGTTCGGCATCTGAAATGATACGGAAATTTTCCATGTGCACTACGACACCGGTATCGGCTATTGCAGGGTCTTTCGTATCACTGCGCTGTACGTCTTCTTCTCCCCAGACAAACAGTTGCAGGCGTTCGTCACGGTCTTTTTTCTCCTGCGATACGGTGACGTCTCCGTGATAACCCGAACCGGCAGCATAAATGGGCAGCCCGTTCTTCATCAGGAAAGTATTAACCAGTGCACGGGTCATTCCGGTGCGGTCGCCTACCTGCAAACGGATGGGTACACAATGGGAAATGCTCAATCCCTTATTATACTGCTTCCATAGCAACACCTCGTTAATCCCTGACGCATCCGGCGTGCTGAACATTTCGAAATAAGGATTCCAGCCGTATACTTGTCCGTAAACGGGATTCATCACATGGGAGTTATCCGTCAGTGTGGCCTGATCGGCTACCGCTGACGCAGCATCCATAGCCTGAGTCAGGAAAAAGTCTATTTCGCCGGGTATATCGAACGATTTACCGCTGTTATAGTCCATCTTAGCTCCCGGCCAGTTCGCATCGCCCGGTACACGGCCCGTACCCTGGTGGTATTTTTCGAAAGTAGCTTCAAAGAGGGCTACTCTCGATTTCAGCAGTAGCGCTGTTTGTTTATTGATACGCTGGTTCATTTGAAAACCATGATCTTTAAGACGGGAGATCGCCTCATCGAGGTCTTTCAGGATAAAACGGGCCACTTCATTGCGGGGTGCTCGTTTGCTGTGTTCGACAAGCACGTCGCTCTGGTCGGGCAGCACTTCTTCCACGATCGGGAAATCACCGTATTTCACAAGGGCTACGTAATAACTCAATGCACGGAAAAAATAGGCCTCCCCGATATAATGGCTAAGCAGATCGCTCGCCCCCTGGATCGTTCCGGCCTCTTCTTTAGGAAGCACCTCTTCAAACAGATAATTCCATACACGGACACGGGATAACAAGCCTTGTGTGGTCTTACCGGCCGACACCTGCCAGTTTCCGGCAAAATAATTAAGGTTGCCTTCGTCCGTCAGCAGGTTATCGGTATTGGCATCATTACGTTGCACGCCGGAATTCCAGGCCGTTTGATGATACATTTTGGTTCCGTTGGAATTTTCGAGTTGGGAGTCGTAATAGTTAAGCACGTAATTACCCACCTGATCCACTGTTGTGAAATAAGATTCCGGGGTTATCTGGCTGATCGGAGCGCGTTCCAGAAAGTCGTTACAGGATGTCATCGCCAATCCGCCCATACCGATCAATGCGCCGACATATATATGTTTTAATTTTAGTCTCATATTCATTCAATGAATTAAAAGTTTACATTTAAACCGATTGAAATAGTTTTCTGCAAAGGATAGAGTTTACCGTCTCCCCAGTCGCTGCCCAGCAATTCGGGATCGAACACGCCGCTGATATCAGATAAAGTCAGCAAGTTGTCACCGGAAACATAAATACGTACCGATTCCATCCCTGCTTTTTGCGTCCATATTCTCGGTAAGGTATATCCGACCTGCATATTCTTCAAACGTATATAAGCTGCGTTTTGCAAATAGCGGGTCTGGGTACGCTGGTTCTTGTCGGTATTGAAATAGGGTTTCGGATAGTAAGCTCCGGTGTTGGCTCCTAACGGGTCGCCCTCCGGACGCCAGTAATCGAGATGTTCGCCGAAAGCACAGGACTGCCACTGGTCTCCTTGTGCTCCCCAAAAATATGGTCCGCCCAACATATAATCTCTTTTCATGATACCTTGCAGGAAAATGGAGAAGTCGAGTCCGTTCCAGGCTCCGTCCAATGTAAGACCGAAATTATAGCGTGGTGTATTGTTACCGATAATCTTCATGTCTCCATGATCGTCGAGCGTATTGGCTCCACTATCTACACCGTCTTTACCATCTATATTGGCATACATGATATCGCCCGGTCCCCAGCCTGTTCCCCAGTTAGGCGTACCTCCGTTGGCAAGATGTTTGTCCATCTCTTCCTGAGTTTGTGCGATCCCAACCGTCTGGTATCCCCAGATATCCCCCAGAATCTGCCCTTTATAATACGTACTCAGGGCCATTGTTTCATTCGGATACCTAAGTATTTTACGCAAGTTGTCGGATACAACCAGGCGAACACCATAGTCGAATTTCTGAATACGGTCTCTCCATGACATTTCCAGTTCCCATCCATATGATTTCATATCGCAGTTGTTGATCTGCGGAGCATTGGCCCCCAAAACGGAAGGCAACAGAGGAGCCGGCCCGATCATATCATATGTATAACGGTTGTAATAATCGAACGAACCGGTCAGGCGATTGTCGAACAATCCCCAATCGAAACCGACATTCCATGATTCGATCGTTTCCCAGGTCATCAGACTGCTGACGATGCCCGGAAGGCCGGCCACATTCTGCTGGGTACCGTTTATCAGCCAACTGGAAGAAGCCGTACCGGTCGGCATGTTCTGATAGAACGGATACCAGGCATCGGTACTGTCCGTATTGTTATTACCGAGCTGTCCCCAGGATGCTCTTACCTTCAATGTTCCGACTACACTGTTCAGGGGTTCGAAAAATGCTTCGCGAGCTATATTCCAACCTGCCGAGAAGGAAGGGAAAAGGCCCCAACGCTGATCGCCGATAAAACGGGAAGAACCATCGTAACGCAGATTGGCTTCCAGCATGTAACGGTCGGCATAATTGTAGTTAATACGTCCGAAGAAACCGGCAATGGCCCGTTCACGTGCCCAGGAACTTGCTTTCTTATTATCCTGTGTCAGGCCGAGCGACGGGACATCCGCAGAGATCAGATCCGTACCGAAGCCATTCAATCCGCTCGGACGGTAAAGTTCAGCATTGAAACCGGCCATTACTTTAAAGTTATGATTGCCCAGCGATTTGGTATAATCCGAATAAATATTGGTAGAGAAGTAGTCTTCATCCTCACGTGAATCCGATACTTCCGAGTAACCGGCTGCACCACCGTTCCAGGAAAGAAGATACGGTTCATTTTTGGCATCGTACGCATAAATTGGCAATACCGCCCAGCTCTGTTTACGGTAGTAAGAACGCATACTGCCTTCAGCAACGATACGCCAGTCTTTAACAGGTTCGAAAATAGCCTGCAACTGCTGGGTGTACCAGTTCTTCTGGCTGGTTTGCTTTCCTCCGTCTTCCAGCTGGACAATTTCCATATCCCGCTGATAATGCCCGTTCGGATCGACAACCGGGCAGGTCGGCCAGCGGCGTGCAATATTATGGAAGAACAAACCCGTCAGATAGGTCGGGCGATGATAATCTTCGCGCGTCCATTTGCCGGTGTAGTTTACAGTGACCCAGTCGGCCAGTTTTGCCGAAATCTTTGCATTCATTGTATAACGGTTGAACTTATCATCGCCATGCTTTAGCAAACCGGTCTGGTCAAGGAAACTACCACTGAGCATATAGGTCAACTTATCAGTACCACCACTCAGGCTAAGATTATGTTCTGTAGAAGGTACCCAGTCACGATAGAACTCGGAAAACCAATCCGTATTGGCAAAAGCGCCTCCATAGTTTTGCCATTTTCCGTCAGCACCAGCAACAGTACCATAATATTCAGGTTTAGTAGGGTCAGTGAACTTACCGTCCATATAGTCCTTGATATTTTTCATGGCGTCGTCATTAAATATCGGATTTCCTCCCCCATTTGTGCTCGCCCTGTTGAAATATTGGGCAAATGAATAAGAATCGACCATATCCGGCACCTGGACAGCATCGGAGAAACGTACATTACCTGAATAATTTACCCGGGTCTTCCCGGCTTTACCGCTTTTAGTCGTAATAAGGATCACCCCGAACGAAGCACGTGCTCCATAGATGGAAGACGAGGCAGCATCTTTCAATACACTGATATTCTCAATATCATTCGGATTGACGGTATTCATATTTCCTTCAATACCGTCGATCAGCACTAACGGACTACCGCTTGATCCCTGACCGATCGTTCCACCCCCACGGATATTAATATTCAGCTGACTGTCAAGCGTACCACCGCTGCTACCCACCGACATATTCAAACCGGGGATAACGCCTTGAAGTGCCTGCGATACGTTCTGAACCGGTCGAGATTCAAGGACCTTGGAATCTACCGTACTGACAGAACCTGTCAGATTCACTTTTTTCTGCGAACCATACCCCACAACTACCACTTCATCCAGCTGTTTCGAGTCTTCCTTCAGCTGAATCCTGAGAGAGGATTGCCCGGTGTAAGTAATTTCCTGAGAGAGATAACCGACATACGAAACGACCAATATGCTACCCTCTTTCACCCCGGGTAAAGAAAAGTTGCCGTCCATATCGGTTACCGTACCGTTCGTAGTTCCTTTCACAACTACCGTTGCTCCTACTACAGGACCCATATCATCCTCTACAACACCTTTTACCGTTGAAGATTGCTGAGAAACCTGTACCACAATTTCCGGCTCTGCTACCGGATTTCCGTTAGCACTCATTACCGGAGAAAAAGCCAGTAAAATGCTGGTGATAATGCCTGCTTGTTTTGGGATTTTCAGGAGCGTAGCATTATTTGCATTCGATAAACATAACAGTTTTTTCATGAATTTAAATAATTAATTGTTCATTTATCAACATTTTAGATCTAAAAATATCATCACATCAAACTTGATATTATCACACCCTAACCAGTAATAAATTTTTATCAATCAATTTTACAAGAACAAAAAGCAACAGAGTTCTGCTGGAACTAGGATTTTTAAGGTATATACAGGGATGCACGAGTGAATAATTTCAATAACGCCTCCCCATTAAGATCATACTTTGACAATACATTTTGGTATTTATTAAATAAATTGCAAAAACTCAGGTTAAAATTTGTTTGTATTGTATTTGTTTATATATTTGCAACGATTTATTCATCCTAGTTCCAGCAGAACTATGTAATTTATACAAATAATAACACCTCACTTTACTCCTGAAAAAACAACCGATGCCACAAAAACACCGGGGATATTTGTTTCTAATTCATAACAGTATCTCTTATTATTTACCTATCTTTGCTAAACTTAAAACACAATAGCCTTATGAAAAAGAAATTAGTCGTACTGACCGGCGCCGGCATGAGCGCCGAAAGTGGCATTTCGACCTTTCGTGACTCCGACGGTCTTTGGGAAAAATACCGGGTGGAAGATGTAGCAACCCCCGAAGGCTTTGCCGCCAACCCTGAACTGGTCCTCAACTTCTACAACCAGCGACGCAGGGAATTGCTCAACACCAAGCCCAACGCAGGACATATCGGACTGGCTGAATTGGAAAAGGACTTTGACGTTCATATCATTACACAAAATATCGATAACCTGCATGAACAGGCCGGTAGCAGCGATGTGATCCATCTGCATGGCGAACTGATGAAATCCTGTTCCGTCCGCGACCTGAATACGACTTACGACCTGTCACCCGAGAATCCGGATATCCATATCGGAGACAAAGACCCGCACGGTGTACAGCTTCGTCCGTTCATTGTCTGGTTCGGTGAAGCGGTTCCAATGATCGACCCGGCCATACGTATGGTAGAATCATGCGACATTTTCGTCATCATCGGCACCTCCCTCAACGTCTATCCGGCTGCCGGACTACTGAATTACGTACGCCGCGGCCAACCGATCTACCTGATCGACCCCAAAGAGGTAAAGACCTACCGCAATGATATACATTTTATCCAGAAAGGAGCATCCGAAGGGGTGAAAGAGTTGATGGAAATATTAAAAGACATCACTATATCTTGAAACTTGAGCTTCTTTAAAATCGAAGAGTTTCTCTATAATTAACAGTTATTCGCCCACTACTGGGAATATGATACACGTACAACTCTCTACTAAACATATCTATGAGGGTGTGTCAAAACATCGTTTTGTCATGGCGGATTCGATCCGCCATCTCATCCTAAGCACTGGATATCAGTGCAGTATGCGATCCCGGATCAAGCTCGGGATGACAGGATAGTGAGTTTTGCCCCCCCCATCAGATAATTCTTCCAATAATAACATATACAGTTTCCTTCTTTGTACCTACTGAAATGATTTCAAATCTTGTTTACCTTTCAAAAAAAGCTCTTCGTCGGTAAATTAATGCGTTTCATAGATTGTTTTTTTTAACTAATAGTTTTGTGATTAACATTGCAACAAATTTTAAAATTGAATCATATGAAAAAGTTATTTTTTTACTTCGCTACATCTTTCTTCTCTTTACTTTTAGTATCATGTACAAATGAGAATGAAAGCACCAGTACTTTATTATCAATGCAAAATTCAACGAATTTTACGGAAGAAGTAAAGCCCTACATATCTCCTAAAATGGCGGAAACAATTGCTTTTTTGGATACTTGTACCTCTGTCATTCCTATTGAGCAATTATTCCCAATGATTGACACTCCTATTGATGATATTACTTCGCAAGAGCAGCTTGCGGAACAAACACAAACTAAGTCTCAAACAACTCTTGAAAGTTATACAGGAAGAACATCTCAAAAGATTTTATACAAGGATACACCTGTTTCTATCACTGATGTACAAATCTCTAACTGGAGTTCCGTATTGGGTAGTGGTTATTTACAACCCGGCACATATTACCTGACTGCAATAGCTGTATATTATCAATTAATTGATAATGAGAGAGAAATAACAAAGAGTTATTATTATGGGACTAAGATGGGAGTAGACCCGGACGATAATACAGCTATAGGATATACACTTCAAAATTTGGCTTCAAACGTATATTTATTTACATCATATGTATACGCTTTAAAAACGAATATCGGAGATGATTATCTTGCAACATTTGTTCCTTATGGTTTTGGAACAATTAATGACACTTTCTCATTAACATGGTATTATTTAGCAACAAGTAATTGAATAATAAAACAATAAATAGGACTCATCCCACAAATTATAGAATTTTAATTCATACTTTATTGGTTGGATGAGTCCTTAACCTAAATAGAAATAATATCAAAATGGATACAAAAAAATATACTATCATCGCATTATTACTATGTACACTACACCTAGCAGTTAGTTGTGAAAAAGACAGCGAACAAGAGGAGCCTGAGTATGAGTTCAAATATGACACATATTATTCTATTTATAGATTAAACAACATTTCTCCTCTTGAAAAGAATGATACAATAACAGTAAAGTTAGGTGATTCCATTGCTGTTTATATGGAGTCAGAGGTAGATTGGAAAGTATTGGCCGAAGAATGTTCATCTATTGATATAACTCCTAAAAAGAATGGGGGATATTTAATTACTACTAAGCAAGCAAACTTTGTTACAATGGGTATAAATTCATCATCTAAAAGTTTCTTATTTTACATAGACATTCAATCTGTTAAATCCGAACTTACCGTACTAGAACCGCCTACATATCAGATAGATGTTAAAAACGAGGAGATAAGAAGTCTAATTCAAAATGATTTGGAATCTTCATATGCAGTTAAATATTTAGATTACTTTAAATTTACATACCTAACAAACAGTGGAGGCTCTGTCAGCTATGTGAATAGAGTGTTAGATAATGAATCTGAAATTGGAGCATTTAAGGATAACGGTACAAATATAAGTATGTATTTTGACAACCGTCTTAAATACAATTTTACTTTTGAAGAATACGACCCAAGTTCACTTATCTATTCACATTATCTTTATCAAGATCTTACCGATACATTTCAGAGTAAATATCCTGCTGAGCAAATTAATAAAGTATTAGTTATCGCAGAATGTCAGAAAACAAATAGGAAATAAAAAACATATTATATCTCTGTCTTGAATCGTATTCTCAAAAGTAAACAATTTTATTTAACAAATTCATCCATTGCTTTCCCGTCCATATACTCTTCATCTTGTGAAGTATACAGGCCATCCATTATATATTTGGCCTGCGGGAATGCAGCCAGTATTTTACGGACAACCAGTGCTTTATCGGATTTGTATATCGGCGCATTGGTGTTCCAAAGTTGACCGTGAATATCTTTTTGCGGAGCAGAGATAAGAATTCTTTTATTGGGCACGCTTATAAATCGAGATTTTTATCTAAGTTTGCTAAACTTAAAACACAATAGCCTTATGAATTACACAAAATATCGATAACCTGCATGAACAGGCCGGCAGCAGCGATGTGATCCATCTGCATGGCGAACTGATGAAATCCTGTTCCGTCCGCGACCTGAATACGACTTACGACCTGTCACCCGAGAATCCGGATATCCATATCGGAGACAAAGACCCGCACGGTGTACAGCTTCGTCCGTTCATTGTCTGGTTCGGTGAAGCGGTTCCAATGATCGACCCGGCCATACGTATGGTAGAATCATGCGACATTTTCGTCATCATCGGCACCTCCCTCAACGTCTATCCGGCTGCCGGACTACTGAATTACGTACGCCGCGGCCAACCGATCTACCTGATAGACCCGAAAGAGGTGAATACCTACCGCAACGATATCCACTTTATAAAGTCCGGTGCTTCGGAAGGAGTTAAAGAGCTTAGTAAAATACTAAAGTTTAGTACTACATGATTGAAGTTCACTATCTTTGCAAAACTTAAAACAAAAATCATGGAACCATTAAAAATCGCCACCGTGCAATTTGAGACACGGGATAACGATAAAATGTATAATCTTTCTGTCATCCGGGATATGTGCCGGAAAGCGTCAGTTGAGGGAGCGGATGTGGTAGCATTTCACGAATGCTCGGTTTGCGGATATACATTCGCCAAGGATTTGTCTTATGAAGAATTACTGGCTATCGCCGAACCAGTTCCTACAGGGGAAAGCACGCAAACCTTGATTGCCATCGCGAAAGAGTTTAACATCACGCTATTGGCCGGTTTCTTCGAACGAGACGGGGATCGTATTTATAAGGCGCAAGTATGCGTGGATGGGCAAGGCTTAAAGGCGAAGTATCGCAAGTTACATCCGTTCATCAATCCGCATATCTTACCGGGTGACCAATATGTACTGTTCGATATTAAAGGATGGAAATGCGGCATATTGATTTGCTACGATAATAATATCATAGAAAATGTACGTGCCACTACCCTATTGGGAGCGGATATTATTTTCATGCCCCACGTGACAATGTGTACTCCATCCCCTCGTCCTGGAGCCGGCTTAATCAATCCCGCTTTGTGGGAAAACAGGGAGAACAACCCTACTACCTTACGACAGGAGTTCGATGGTTTGAAAGGACGAGCCTGGCTCATGAAGTGGCTTCCCGCCCGTGCTTATGACAATGCGATTTATGTGGTATTCTCTAATCCGATCGGGCATGATTATAATGAGATCAAGAACGGTTGCTCAATGATTTTGGATCCTTTTGGCGATATATTGGCAGAATGCCGTAAATTAGGAGATGATTTCGTGATAGCTACAGCTATCCCCGAAAAGTTAAAACTAGCTGGAGGATATCGTTACCGGAACGCCCGTCGTCCGGAACTCTATGCGGATATAATAGGGCAGCCGCATGAATCCTGCCAAAAAGTCGCATGGCTAACAGGGACAACCAATGAATAACCCATTGGCAAAATTAACTTAGTGCATATTTGACTCGACCCTCCAGTTTTCCAAAGTATAATACTACTCATCAATAAGTTTTCATTTCACCTATTGATAAGTAGTATTTTTTGTAAGAACAATGATCATTTACATAGATCCGGTTTTCAATCCTCAATGATCAGGCGAAGTCCTACATTATTCACTTTCTGCCAGGGCAGATAAGCGCGGCGGGCTGTTGCCGTTGCATCTTTCGGACGGTCTATCCAGGAACCGCCGCGGGCAACTACCTGTTTAGCTTCCAGGGTTTCCTGAGATTTGTCATTATAAGGATACGGAGCATAGATCGAACGGGTCCATTCCTGTAAGTTTCCGTGCATGTTGATCAGGCCGAACGGATTTGCCTTATAGGTATATTCTTCCGTCGGGATCATCAAACCGTCGTTGACCGTATCAACCTTCGGCATATAGTTATAATACGGGAACCAGGGATTATCCTTCTCCATCGGTTGGGGATCGATACCTGTAACGGCCATCTTTTCCAACTGTACATCGGCCAGGTTCTCATACGGTCCGAAGTTTGCGTCCATAGCACCATACCAGAAAGGCTGGTCGCTACCGCCACGGCAAGCCCATTCCCACTGGACTTCGGTAGGAAGCTGCACGTTCAGGCCGGTCTTTTCTGAAAGCATCCGGCAATAATTCACTGCTTCCTCATAACTTACACGAATGACCGGTTGGTTCGGTTTATTTGCCGGATAACCGGGGGTCGTATGGTCTTTCCAGAACTGTGCGTAGATACGGCTGTCGTGGTCGGGAACCAGTGCGTTATACTGCTCATTGGTCAGTTCCTTTTCAGACATCCAGAAGCCTTTCTTCACTTCTGCTTTAAATTCAGGAGCCTGGTCGGGATAACCGTCATTCGTACCCATTACGAATTTACCTGCCGGAACACGGACAAAGGCGATCTTCACACCATCGGCAACCTCTATTTCCTTGCGTAACGATTTTTCTTTCGACAACATCTTCTGAATATCGTCGGCAGACAAAGGCCAGCCTTTCATCTTTACCTCTTTATGCTTGACTGGAGCAACCTTTTCCGGCAATTCGGGTTTGATCTCTCCCTTGCTTTTCAGTAAACTTGCATAATCAGCCAGTTCCTTGCGCCAGTCGGCACCGGCACCGTTCGCATACTTATTGGTCAGTTCAAGGCGACGGCCGTACTGTTCGTATCCATTCAACGGATCAGCATCAAATTCGCCACGTCCCGGAGCGTTCATATCGATCCACATCGTGAGATGATCCCATTCGTTATCAGTCAGTTTCACATTATAATGGCCACGTTCCAACATACGGACGATTTCGCTGGTAGAAGCATGATATTCGTAGGGAGTCATCACATACATATCCGCTTCCGGTCCCTGCCGGTTTACGTACGGATGGAAGGCCAGGTAACTCTTCTGGAAATAACGCGTACCGCTCCAGTCGGTTATACCGACCGAGGTCGTATCTTTAAAGTTCGGCCGGCCGGCTTTACTTCCATCATGGCAAGCCACACAGGCACGGTCGAGAATCGGTTGTATCTCATATTTAAAGGTATAAGAACGGACACCACCATCGGCAATCTTCAATTCATGCGGCTTACGGGTAGATGCAGCAACCCTTTTCGGAACCGGAATGGTGTTCTGATCTTCATGGCAGCCCACACAGGATACCACTTCGCCCGGCATACCGGTCAGCCAGCTACGCATCCACTGCACGGCACGTCCGTCCGCATCGAGCGGTTGGAGGGAGACAGGCGTATTGGCCGGAATTTTAAAGATAGCAGAGCCATCCTCTTCTACCGGAACGGTTCCCAGCAGACGCTTGATATCCCATCCGGCCTGGATACCGTGATTATAATGGTCGGACAGCGTTCTGCGATAAGCATATTCATACGCATAGACACGGAATGACTTGATCTGTCCGCGGGGAACGCCTCTCAGTCCTTCGCCCTCATAAATATCCTGGATAAAGACAGTCGCTTCCTTTTCTTTCGGTTTGATACGATCCGGGATTGCCGGAGGAACCGGAGTACTTTTCACCGGAACGGAATAGATCATACCGGCATCGTCGGCATTGGCAACTAATGTCAGGTTATCATAAATATCCACCAGATAGATTCCCCAACGGCTGTACGGAGACAGTTTGGCCGTTACCAGGAAAGTCTCGTCGGTCAGCGGATACGGTTTGATGAATTGCGGCCACACACCGTTTACCAGTTCATCTTTTACCTCCGGAATAATCGGACGGCCACGGAACGGCAATTCCTGTATCATACCTTTCTCTTCCTTACGGCTCTTTGCCGGATCGAAAATCATCAGACGGCCGGAACGGGCTACCCCATGATGACCGGAGATAACACCGACAAAGCGGTTCGTCCGCTTCGGTAGCGGCTGCACGTCGAAGATACTGTTCGGGAACATGGAACCGCTACCATATAACGATTTCTGCTCGGTTCCGTCCGGATTCATATGCATCACGATACGAGAGAAATAGTGAGTCAAATCCGTATATTCCCAACGGACATACATCACCTTACCGTTTGCCATCACTACCGGATGCCAGTTCGCATCCTGGTCGAATGTCAGACGGCGCAGGTCACCGTTACTGGGATCATATAAAACCATATTACCCACCGCATCACTACCGTTTACACAAGGTACGCCCTGATAACCGATATTAGAGATCGCCAGCATACGTCCATCGGGCAGATAAGTCGCATCAAAGAACTCCAGGTCAGGCTCCGGAATGTTGGTTACCTGCCGGGCATTGCCGCCTTCCAGATTGATTTCGTGCACCTGCCATCTACGTGTCGTATCCAATGCTGTAAACATCAAGCGTTTCCCATCCCAGTTTAACACCAGGTCGGTCACGGAGGAACCGTCTACTGCCGGTTTATAAACCGTCTTTTCCTGAAGGTTTCCGCTTTTCAGGCCGGACAATTCCACCAGTTCCGCTTTAAAATTCTTACGGCTGGCAGAGCTAAGATTCGACCAGTTGTTCGGCTGGATACCCAGGCTTCCGGCTCCGACAAAGTTGGCCCGTTCTCCAAGATTGAATTTAACGGTCAACATCTTATCGACATTCACATCCGGGCTCATCAGCATCAACTCGCGTTTCAGAGCCAACGCCTTATTAGCCTTGTCGAGTGCTTGTTGATCTCCGGTATAGATTCCGGCAAAACCTCCGGCCAGCAGAGACTTCAATTCACTGAAACGTTTTTCAGCCAGATTTACATCAAAACCCGAACTCTTTTTCATGATACCCAAAGCCTCCTGAATAGCTTCCGGTTTCATCCATTCCAGTTCGGCCTGTATTTCCAGTACGGAAATCAAACGGCCGGCCAGACTCTTATAAGCCTGCATCTGTTCGGACGGTGTAGCCAACGATGCTACCTTATTCAATTCAGACTGATACCAGGAGTTGTTCTTCAACTCTTTCATCATAGCGTCCAGGCCTTTCTTCGTCCTGTTCAGCTGTTCGGACGTAACTTCTTCTTTTGTCTCACAACTCGGTTGTGCAGATAACACGCTTCCCCCCAACAGGCAGAAAGCCATACATCCTGTAATCAATAATTTCTTCCACATAGGCGATTATTTTTTAGTAACAAGTTTGTCTAATTCTTTTCCGTCCAGATATTCTTCATCCTGCGAATTATACAGGCCATCCATAATATAATGCGCATCCGGGAATACGGATAATATCTTACGTATAGTTTCTGTCTGCCCGGATTTATAAACCGGAGCATTCGTATTCCATAATTGATTGTGAATATCTTTTTCAGGGACGGAAATAAGAAGATCCTTTATATCCATCTGTTTCAACCGGGAAAGATTACCGTCCAGGTTCGCTTCATCGTTCAACAACAAAGATAAAGCCGGAGCCAGGGTAAAGTTCGGACGGTTCACCTCATTCACCAGTTTCTGCAACTCCTCTATGGTATCCGGGGTACGGGAAACGGCTTGCCGCAATACCAACCGGATATTCTTTTCCGCAGCATAATCAGACAGAACCTGGAACGATTCTTTCAAAGAAGCATAGAACTGTTCCATCGTATAATTATTTTCAATGGTCCGCTGGGTAGAAATCAATAATTCATCGGCACCCAATATTTCCATCTTATCAATAACACGCTTCATGATATCCATGCTCTTCTGATAGAAAGGAGGATCATTATTTACGATCCTCAAATCAGGATACAGATTCAATCCGGAAGTCAAATCTACCGTTATTTTCAATTTCTGGCGTCCCAACCAACCGGATTCATGCTTCAACGTTTCTTTTTCCTTATTATTCAAATAACGCCAGTCAATCACCACACGGTCATAATGTTCGAAGAAAGTCGGACGCGACAAAATCTCTTCCTTTACATCCGAGATATTGCGTAAAACAAGCGAACGCCCCGTAACATTCGGTACCGGGGTACTTTCCGGCATAACGGTTATATCCGCTTCATCATTCAACCGGACACGGAAAACGCGCACATTACCGCCGGCAATCGTATTGGAGGTATTTTTACCGAAGGAGGTATTCACAGCCACTTTAGGCGTATATCCAACGGCTTTCATTTCCGAACAGTCTGTCGGTAATTCTTTGATAGAAACAATCTTTCCGGTCTTTGTCCGGATGGAAAACTCCTTCGGTGTCCAATGTTCGTTGGATATCAGAACAGTATATTCGCCATTGCCTCTGGAACAGGTTACAAGGCTCAGTTCCGGGTTGGTTTCGAACAGTTGTACGGAAGAGAAAATATCTCCCATCAATGCTTTCACATGATTTAATATCGGGTAAGGTTTATCCAGCGGCATTTCTTCCTTCACCTTGACAGGAAGTTCACATTGCGGTTGTTCGGTAACACCGTAAGGTGATGCGATAACAGTAATCTTTCCTTTTCCGGTATTCAACTCGATAGCGGCCGGCAGTTCGTTCGATTTTTGCAGGATTGTCGCAGATGCTGGATAAATCAACTCAGCCAACGTATAAGGAACACGCTCGTTTAACGACTGTCCTTTGTAAGTCACCGGACCTGAGCACACGGTCGTTTTGTTTCCGGCACGGACACCGGCAATTCCGTCCGGCATGTTTTTCAGTGAACCGGCAGTGATAATCAGATGTCCTCCTTCATTCACATAAGTTTCCAGTTTATCGTTGATTTCTTTTCCCGGACGAAGCTCATCGGCAATGACCAGTACCGGATACTGTTGCAAAACCCATTGCGGCGCATCACTCATCAGACAATCGGCAATATCGCCATAAGGATTAGGGGCAATAAACCCTCTTTCATCTTTATAATAGGAAGCATCCTGATAGCCGGGATATAAAATATCGAGCATCCCGTCCGTCAGATAATCCGGCAACTCATACGGCAGATTCCCCCATACTTTATAGGCCTGCCTGGAATATAGATGACGCGGGAAAGACCAGCCGGAAAAGAAATCGGTCATCAAAGCAACCGGTGTATACATCACACCCGGATCACCGTATTTATCTACCCATTTAACCGCACTTTGCTGTATCTTACCGATAGGACTCAGCTTCTTGTCGTCTATCCGCATAGACCCTTCGAAACCGACAGCCACACAATCGTACATCAAATGAGTATAGATCAACCGTTTCAGCAATCCGAGCGAGGTCCCTTTCAACGGGCCGCCACTGTTGTAGTCATCATCTATACCGGTAGCATTCGAATCGTATGTCTTATATCCCCAACGGTTCCATACGGAAGCATTACCAAACCAGTTAACGCCATATTGCTTACCGGCTCCGCGGATAAAGGAATAATAAATCTGCGAGTTAGGCAATCCCTGGGCCGTTTCCGCCCCTATCAATGTATAAACTCCTTCTTTCAGGAAATAATGTCCAAAGTTCAGGGAGACAAGAGTTGCCATTTTATTCCCCAGCTGATCGCCCATTTCCTGGAAATGACGCTGGAAGTTAAAGTATTGTTGTTTGCGGTCTGCTCCCAACGGATACATTCGCGGAGCAAAACTACCGACATACCGGCCATCCTGTTCACCGTTATCCATACCCAGCCAACGGTCGCCCAGTTCTTTCTCGAAAAGATCGAGTACACCGTCGGGAATAACGAACTGCGTCCAATATCCGCCAGGCCCCGAACCCGGGATATATCCCCAAAGGTCAAACAGATACAGGTTTCTTTTCTTTATCTCGGCAACGACCTCTTTCAGATTATCCTGAAAAACCAGCGGATAGGAAACCCACAAAATATCCCCGAGCTTATCCTTATCCACCCACTGATCGAGTTTTTGTTTATAATCTCCGGAAAGGTCACGAAGTGCTATAAATTGAATTTTGTCATGAAAGAAAGAAGCATCCGGCGATTTCACATGATGACGCAGGTAATCGGGATGATGAGACGGGATCATTTGATAAGGATACAGCTTGATACTATTCTGTGCAAGCGGTCGGTCAGGATACAGTAATCCCAACAAAACAATAAGTATAAGAATCTTTTTCATAAGTATTTATTATTGTTGTTGCGTTAACAAGCCGACAACTGATAAGCCGATCATTTCTTATCGCAACAAAGATGCATTTATATTTTGAGATTATGTTACTTTTCGTTCATAAAAAAGTTAATAATCTACGAAATAGGATCTATTTATGCCCGAATGATAACAATTTACTTCAATCCGATCAGTCCGGAGAAGCCGGTAAATACTCTTTCAAAACCTGCCGGAGTTGTGCCAACGCCTTTTTCTGATACAATTTAACGGCATTCACGGAAACCCCCATTTCTTCCGAAATCTCTGCATAGGTTAGATTTTTATATCGGCTAAGCTCAAAAACCCTTTTATATTGAGGAGGCAATTCTTTCACCGCTTTACCAACCCGCTCTATCAGTTCTTTGGAGAGAACATAATCGAGAGGAGATTCATCCAGTGAAAACAATGTATTCCTTTCTGCTATATTGTCATCAATTTCAATATATTCAGGTTGATTTCTTCTCAGATACGACAAACAAGCGTTATGAACAGCCCGTACCAGATAAGCCCGGATAGAAGTTGTAATGACCAACGTTTCTCTGTTCTCCCATAACCAACGGAAGACATCTCCGACAATCTCTTCAATGATGTGTTTTTCCGTGATGTAAGAACGTGCTTCATAGCAAAGAAAAACATAGTACTTTTTGAATAAGCATTCAAAAATTTTATGGTTTCCTTGTTGCAACTCCACTAATTCATCACGAGTATCCATCATAACACAATAAAGATATTGCTATAAATCCCCGTATTACTTTAAAGATCAACACAATACATACCACATGAAGTTTTAGTAAAAACTATGTGTGACTAGAAAAAACGGTCGTTTTTTTTAGTCACTATTTTTCAAGAAAATCTTTTGATTTTTATGCTGTCAATTAGATGGTATCTCACAGATTTTTAGTACTTTTAGATGTCCGAATTGATTTTGTCTGGTCAACATGAAAAATGACTAGAAAAAACGACCGTTTTTTTTAGTCACTATAGTACATATGTAAAGCGGTTAATTTTCAATAGCAATACCCAACTTATGGAATAAAAGAAATTTATTCATCCGGTATTGTCTATCACTGTTAACGAATTGGTTTATTTATAATTCGGATCCTGAACCAAAACGCCACCGGCTTTATCAATTTCACTTTGTGGTAATGGGAAATAATAGAATGCCGGCTTAAAGACCTTTACATAAGTTGGCAAAGCAGGGTCTGACGCACCATTCACAAGTTTGTCCATTAACTTCCATCGTTTCAGCTGAAAATAGCGATGACCTTCAAATACAAATTCCACACGCCATTCGTTACGAATACGTTCACGCATCTGATCTTTTGTCAGACCAGCAGGCAACTCCGGTTGTCCTGACCGTACACGCACTTTATTAACAGCATCGTAAACTTTTTGAGTCGGTCCATTTGCTTCGTTTTCAGCTTCAGCAATCATCATTAATACTTCAGCATAACGGAGAATAACAACATCTGCATCAGAGATCGTTGAATAACTTGGCATTTCTGTTGTCGGCTGAAGTAATTTCATCATACCAAAACCAGTCTGCATCTGATTTGTTATTGTAATAGGTCCATTTTCTTCATATCCTTCATCCGGGAAAAGAGCTACTCCACTGTGACAAACCGTTTCATACAAGCGACGATCACGAATATGAACTCCATTTGTACCAGAGAATAACTTTTCTCTTTCTGCCTTATTGGCATCTGACAAAGCTCCCGTTGCTAACAAAGATTCATCGACTGTTGCAGTCAATGGAGATTCGCCCCATTTCAAACCATCTGTACACTCAAATGCATTTACCAAATCACGGGTTACTCCACATGTTGTCCACGCCCCATAATACAAGTCCATACTATGCGTAGTATTAGGAGCCAAATAACGGACAGAGAACATGATTTCAGGAGAAGCCAATTGTTGTGCAGAAATAAAGTTATCTCTCATTCTATCAGCTAACTCATACCCCTGAATACCTTCCAGCAATGTTACGATTGCACCCATTTTTGATGCATCCGCATTGCCATTGTCATCATAAGCCTCGGCCAGCATTAGACGTGCCTTGAACGCCTTCATCGCCCCCGGAGTAAAATATCCGCTCATTTGTGAATCGGAATAAGGCTTATCGGGTAAAGCAGCTATCGCCTCGTCAAAGTCCTTTATAATCTGGGCATACACTTCAGCACGGGTAGCTTTCGGCTGATACATATTTTCCGTTGTCAAAGAAGATGTTACCAAAGGAACTTCCCGATAACATTGATACAACCAAGAATAATAGTAAGCTCTCAACGCTTTGCATTGCGCCATAATAAAACTCTTGTCTGCTTCCGACATATCCGCACCCTGGTAAGTTTCCAGATTCTCCATGACCAAATGAATACGGGCAATGCCTCTGTAACAATGATCATACATATAAGAAACATATCCACCGGTATTCGGATCTAAATCACCTAATGCAATCGTTTGTGAACTACCATAAGTAGACTCATTATGCTGACAAATAGAGTTATCTGTCAGATTATCGAAACAAGCCACAATCTGTGACATAACTCCGGGCCATTCATACATCATGGAAAAACTTCCTGCCAATGCTGAATCAAAATCACTTTTCTTCTGCCAGAAAATAGACTGTGATGGTGAAGAAGGAGGATCTTTCTGTAAGAAATCACTACAAGATGTCGTAGAACCCACCAATAAAGCCGAAGCCAATATTATATTTATTACTCTTTTCATTGCATTCTACTTTTAAAATTCAACATTTAAACCAAATGAACAAATCCGGTTCTGCGGATACTGGGCTGCACGACCGTCATCATTACGTTCAGGATCCAAACCATAATATTTTGTAAATGTCAACAAATTATCTCCGGAGAAATAAACTCTGACTTTCGACATTTTTACCTTATCCGTAACAGATTTAGGCAAAGTATATCCAAAAGTCAAATTCTTCAAGCGGAAATAAGAGGCACTCTGCAAGAAATAACTATTTGCTCTTGTATTCTTATTGCCACCCAAATTATCGTTATACAATCTCGGATGTTTTGCATTATAAGGATTTTCCTCTGTCCACATACCTTCTATATACTCACGAGTCGGAGCAGAGCCTTGGCGGAAGGGCTGCATCCCCCAATCAGTTGTATACCATTTCTTTCCGGAAACACCTTGTCCTAATAAGGATAAATCAAAACCTTTCCAACTTACACCGGCATTTACTGAATATTCAAAACCCGGGAAACGTCCGGACATCGGAATACGGTCGTCGTTATCGATTACACCGTCATTATTTTGATCCTTATATTTCAAGTCGCCCGGTAATGTATTATCATTAAACTGTTTGGGTGAATTTTTCACTTCATCTTCCGTAGCAAAAACACCGATACATTCCAACATATAATATTCATTATAAGGAAGTCCTTCTCTTCTCAGTTTGTACCCATCGATTTCTTCGGCACCAAACTGAGTCAGTTTGTTTCTTGAACGATCGAAATAGACACCAGCATTATACTGCAAACCTTTGAAAACGCCGTCTGAAATCATATTATTATAGTTAAATGCAATTTCAAAACCTTTATTTTCAACTTCTCCATTATTTACAGTCGGTGCAGAAAGTCCTAATAAATAAGACACCTGTGATGAACGTAAAATATCAGAAGTGGTTTTCTTATACCAGTCAAAAGTCATACTCAAACCATTGAATACCTGTAAATCAACACCCACATCAGTAATAGTCGTTGTTTCCCATTTAATATCACGGTTTGCATAAGCTTTTTGCTGATAACCGACTGTTTCTGTTTTCTTGTCAAACGGATAATTGGAAACACTTTCTATCATAGCCTGATAAGGATACAAACCAATATTCTGATTACCCAATTGTCCCCAAGATGCACGCAATTTGGCATTATTCAACCAAGTCAAATTCAAGTTTTTAATAAAATCTTCTTCCGTAAGACGCCAACCGGCAGAGAAAGACGGGAAGATACCCCAGCGGTTTTCAGAAGAAATACGGGAAGTACCGTCATAACGCATATTTGCTTCAAACAAATAACGTTCTTTAAAGTTATAGTTCAAACGGCCGAATACAGACTGAATAGCCCATTCTTCCTGTTTTCCCCCATTAGACCAATTTGCATTAGAACCTGCATCGATAACCGGCAGATCAAAAGCAAACTCTTTCCTATAAGCTTTTAACGTTTCATATTTCTCTGACTCCTGGTTGTAACCTGCCATAATACTAAAATTATGATCGGTATTCGGAGTTGTATAATCATATTTTAAATACGTATACAAATTCTGATAAAAACGACGTTGATCTTCCACTGTCAGACCATTACTTCCTTTATCCAGATTTCCAGTCTTCACACCTGTATGATAATCATAGACAGGTTCATCCGAACCACCCCATTCTTTTGATTTATTAGACTCCAAACGAACGGCGCCTTTTGTATGCCATGTCAAGCCTTTTGCAAGGTTCACTTCAACCCATAATTGAGCATTAATGTCAAAATTCTGGAATTTCTTTGATGTATTCGATGCAATAATGGCAGGCATATTTTTATTATGATCTTCATGCGGATAAGCAGAGCCTGTCCAACGACGCACTCCGGAACCATCATCCGGCAACCACGGCATATAAGTCGGAGCTTGTGACATCGTTGACAACAAAACATCATCCTGTCCCTGACGCGGCTGAGTACGATCTCCATACATCATACTGGTGTAAGTACCGATCTTGATGAAATCAGTAATCTGAGAAGTCAAATCTACCGTCGCATTATATTTCTGATATTCAAACCCTTTTAATGTACCCGGTTGATTTACAAAATTCAAAGCTACATTATAAGTTGTTTTCCCTGAATTTCCTGCAACGGACAAGTTATGATTCTGTACGACAGCCGTCCTGAACATATAATCGAGCCAATCGAAATTCGGATACTGGTCACTTCCTCCGCCATTTCGATATGCATCGATCTGTTCTTGTGTATAAGCTTTGCCCGTACCTGAATTTTTCTGTGCCAAATTATATAATTCCATATATTCGACAGAGTTAGTCACCAGATCATACATACGAGTCGGATTATATAAACCTACGTTCCCATGATATGAAATATGAGCTTTACCATCCCCCAGGTCCGCCCCCTGTTTAGTTGTAACAAGAATCACCCCATTCGCTGCACGAGCACCATAGATCGCAGCAGATGCAGCGTCCTTCAGTACCGAAACACTTTCAATTACACTCGGGTCCAGATTGGAAATACTACCGGGAACACCATTAATTAAAACCAACGGATCGGAACCTGCACTTGAGAAAGTACCCTGACCACGTACACGGAAAGAAGTAGACTCATCCCCCGGAGTACCCAGTCCTTGATTTACACGCAACCCAGGAACCTGCCCCTGTAACATTGTCGCCGTATTCGTTACCGGACGTTTAGACATCTCTTCACCGGTTACAGCCGTTACCGCACCTGTCAGATTCAATTTTTTCTGCGTACCGAAACCAACCACAACGACTTCATCCAAAGCCTGTGAATCTTCTTTCAAGATAACAGAGATAACCGACTTATTTCCAACCGGAATAGTTTGTTCTATATAACCTATATAGGAGATCTTCAATGTAGCTCCGTCAGGAACATCCAATGTAAAGTTTCCGTCCACATCTGTAACCGTACCGATTGTCGTTCCATCCACTACTACGTTTGCCCCGATAACAGGTTCATTATTTGCATCCAAAACACGACCAGTGATCCGTTTAGTCTGTTGCATCACTGACTCCGGTCCAACTTTTCCGGCACGAGTAATCACAATATGACGATCGTTGATTTCATACCGTACATTCCGTCCGTTAAACAACACAGCCAATACTTCATTGATCGATTTATTATCGAGAGAAACAGACACTTTTTCATCCAGATTCAGGTCTTTCACATCCAGACTGAATGAAAATTCACTTTGGCTCTTGATGGATTCAATAGCCTCACGAATCGTGGCATTTTTAAGATTTAAGGAAAGCATATGTTCAGTCGCATACGTGCTTGCACTTAATGTAAGCGTCCCGGCAACAAGAAATACACCGGCAAGATTGGCCAGACGTCCTGCTCTTGTAGCCAATAAGTCCTGAACAGATTTTCTAAATGTTTTTTTCATACTTCACTTGTTTAAGATTTAACTTTTAATTACTTAAGAAATGGGGTATCTACGGTTATTACCCCTTTTGTTAGATTTGCTTTTACTTCATTCACATTCATTTTAAAGATTAGACTTAATGTTATTTATAAATTCTAATAAGTTCCGGCTTTACCTCATATCTGAATTTATTTCCGGAGGATAATATTTCCAAAACTTTTTCGACGGTTACGTTCTCTTGAAAATCCGAATAGTAAACTATCCTCTTCAAAGATTCTTTCTCTATCCGGACAGGTATATCATACAGGCGTTGCAGTTCTTTAGCTATTTCTTCCAACGACACTTTGTCAAATATCATCGCTCCATTCCGCCAGTTCTCTATATGGCTGGCATCCACCAAATCGACTTGCATTGCCAGATCTGCCTTCCTTAATGTGAACCGCTGGTTCGGTTTCAGCACGACCGGGGCGGCATCGGCCAGAAAATCTCCGACCCTTACCGCTCCTTCTTTGAGGGTTACTTTCACCTCAGAGTCTTCTTCATAGGATTTCAGATTGAACTTTGTACCGAGTACTTTAACTGATAAATTGCCGGTATTCACCACAAAGGGTAATTCTTCATTCTTACTTACTTCAAAATATCCTTCCCCCGATAATGCCACATTTCTTGATTCCTTCGCAAAATTCGAATCATATTTAACTTTACTTCCGGCATTTAACCAAACAACAGAGCCATCCGGGAATGTAACTTTAGATTTTGCCCCAGCAGGAACCTCTACTACATATTCTTTGTATTCCTCAACCGCTTCCACTGCCGTTTTCTCCGATTGCCATAAAAAGAATAGAGAAGAAATACCACAGAGCAAAAAGACAATCGCCACAGCAGAAACTCTGAATGCATACTTATAGAAGTTTATCCGGTTGGATGATTTATTTTCCTTTTTAAATTTGCTAATAGCTTTTTCTACATTAAAATCATCCGCATTAGATACAATACCGCCTGCTTTCCAGACAGCAACCGTATCATGGAAATAAGTTCTGTTCTCCGGAGCTTCTTTGATCCATTGCTTCAATGTAACATGGCCTTCAGCATCTAAAGTACCATTCAGAAAAGATTGTATGTAGTTTTCTATTTGCACCATTTATTTAATTTATGAGTAGAAAAACTTCCCCATCATAATTAAAGGCGCAAAAAAAGAGAAGGAGGGTATATGGACTTTCATATTTTCCATATAAATCCACTCACCAACAATTTTTCTTCATTCTGAGGTTTGCGGTTGAGTTCATGTATTACCCCCTAAAATAAACTTTCAATATTCCAGAACCAATTGGGCATTAAGATCATTCAGGCTTGATACACAGGTAAAAGAAACAATAATTACTTCGAAAGTTATTTATTGATTGTAAAAGACCTTATGAAGCTATCGTGAGATAGTTCAAGAAACTTTCATTAATTACTGAATAGTTGCTTATATATTTGCTTTTGTTAAATAAAGCAAATCTTCTATAGCATAATGAGTGGGTAGTTGATATCCATTTACTAATATTGTAGGGGTTGCACTAATTCCTGTTACTTTTTTCCATTTAATATGTCTGTCAAATTCTTCCTGTACCACAACGCTTTCCAAATCCAATTTATATTTGTCAAATATCTCTTGACTTGTATGGGAAACATTACTAAACCATTCATCATAGATGAGAGAGGCTACCTCTATTGGTTTATTTATATAAACAGAGCAAAGGAACTTATTTGAAATATCCAGAGATTCATTGAATGAAGAAAATATGTATTGTACAGAGATATCGTTTCTAGCCTCTAATAGTACTTTAACACGAGTATGCATTTTCCTGCAAGGAGAACAATGAGGATTTGAGAAAATTGTTATTTTAAATTTTGCATCCGGATTTCCAAAAAGAATATTGGAATCATCTGCAGACACAGAATAATAGGGCTGTTGTTTTAATAAAGTAACAAAAACACCTTCATTGATTTTCAATGCATTTATTTTATATGTAAGTATTCTCTTTTGTTTTGCCTGTTGATATAATGTAGACAATAAATTTATAATGATTATACAGAAAATAAATAAGCATCCGACTATGCCGAATCCGATAAAATTGAAATTTACAAAAGTCAAATAACCAGAAAATAGTCCTGTTATAAAATAACTCCCTAATATACACTGAACAGAAAGACAAAGTATACACCAAGTCTTCATTTTGTATTTTTGATACCATATACTCCAAAACGTATATGGGAGTGTAAAGAGGTTCATGATGCATAAATAACGTACCCAACTGGGATTCAATAGAATTACTAATAAATTGAATACAAAATAGCTGAATCCAATTTCAGCCCAACTTATTAATCCCAATAGCTGCGAATATTCAGATGTCAAAATATTATTACAATCTCCCTGTTTTAACATGGAGCATATATAATCAGCAGACCGATTGTATCCATTGATTTCTTTTGATAATAACAAAAAACTTATGTATACCCCTATCAGACTCAATATCAATAAAATACTTGTTTTTATATTCAGATATATACTATAATCAATATAGAAAAATAATAGAAATGACATCGCAGATAAAAATAACAGAGATTTGGATAATCTCTTGAATATCTCATTTCTTCTATTCTTTGAATAATTCGGTTCTATCGATAAATCATCAGGTTGAGCTATTAAAACAATTCCGTTCCATTCTTTCAGAAAACTATCAATTGTAAAATTGATCTTCTTATCATTCCATAGACATTTTACTTCTGCATTTGCAATTTCAAGAACAATTACAAAACTCTTACCGATACTAGTAACAAAAGGAGTTTGAGGTAAATTGTCTATTGAAATATCTTTCACCCGTACCCCTCTGTTTTCTATACGATAATGAGTTAGCATTGTAGAAAGTCCGTATAAACTATTATTATAGGGATGTTCTTCAAAGTATTTCTGACTATATACATTTGTATGTTTTACTTTCAACACTTTTAAAAATGCAGTCAACAAGTTATTTTCCATATATTATTTTCTCCATTTCATTCCCCATAATATTTAACTGATAATATTTTTCATATCGCATTCTACTATACCTGGAAAAAAAAGATCTTTTTATTTCATCATACAATAATTCTTCTATTTTAATAGCAAGTTCGTTTATATTTAGTATTTTTTTATTATCTTCCTCTTTTAAGTGTATTTTATATCCGGTTTTACCCTCTTCGATCATTTCGGATATACCACCGGCAGTTGTTCCTATCAGTGGCAATCCATGCATCATCATTTCAATAGCGGCATAACTACATTGTTCCGTATATGATGGTAATACGCCAATTGTCGCTATTTGATAGAACTTATATACATATTCTTTATCGATTAGTCCGGTAAAAGTTATTTTACTCCAAAAACCCTGACACTCTTTCAAAAACAAACTAATATCGCCACCTCCTACTAAAACAAGACGTGTATTAGGAGTCTTGTTTACGATTTGCTTAAATGCTTGAATTAATTCAAATATTCCTTTATACGGATCTAAACGCCCTACATATAAGATAATCCGATCATCTTTATTAAATGACAGTCGCATTTTTAATAATTGTTTTTCCATTTTAGAAATAAAAATCGCTTCATCTTTCAATCCATTGTAAACAATAGATATTCTATTTTCTGTTAATTGATAATAAGTTTGCAACAACTTCTTCGTTTCTTCAGATAAACAGATGATCTTATCTACATGATTGAAAATAAACCTATCACGTTCTATTAGTTGATGAATATTAAATTTATCGACAATAGTGTCCTCTAAAGAAGAAAGGTCATTTAGAATATTTGTATCCCATTTTGCCAGGTAATTAAGATCTAAATAGTGAACAACAAAAAATATATTTATATTATAGTACTTCTCTTTGAGCAATCGTATAACTTCATCATGTATAAACAGATTAACAAGAAATATACTATCCGATGTATTTTTTAAATAAGGTTCTAAAAGATAAAAAATATTTCGATAGTATCTCTTCTTCTTTTTTATCAACATTTCCCATTGAATAGGAATATGATAAATAGATATAGAATTTTTCGACTCAATAATAAATTCTTTTTGTTCAAGGCATATATCTATAATATAAACATTCAAATTAGTCTTATTCGTTAAATAGATTGCAAGCTGTTTAATATAGCTATTAACGCCTGTATTATTTCCTAGAGACGTTTCATTTAATATGTAGACATTCTTATCCATTCAATATCAGATTTAATCCACAACCTGCATATCCATCTATTAATCCCAGTTTCTTATGATCAATTTTATCCACTTCAAGGTTATTTGATAATAAATTTCCCAGAAGAAAGTCTGTAGAATAATTTATTATTCCTTTTTCTTTATAAAGTATAAAAGAATTTGCAAGATCGAAACTTTCTTTCGTGCTATTCCTGCGTATTACATTTTTACTTGCTTCATATAAATCATTTAAATAGATCTCATCAAAAAAAGAATATGACATTTTATTTGACAAGCGGCTCAATACATAATGTAAGATTCCGGAGAGACCGGAAGTTAAACTTACGTCTGTAAGTCTATATACATCAGTTTTCATGATTTCCAAATCTATATCTTCTAATAGATCACCGGTATTATCAGATAAGAAATTGTGTTGTGCCAAATATTCGAATCCCCAACCAATACCACAATATCCATTTTTAAAATCAAAAGACAATTCGTTATGAATATCTTCAAAAAGATCATGAATCAAATCTTCTGCAACTTGCTGGTAGAGATTATTCTTTGTATAAGAAGCATAATGGAAGAAAAAAAGAATAATCCCCATTCTTCCATGAAGAAGTCCTAAATTTTCCTCAAAACTACTTCTGATTAATAAATTATCAGCAATTTTTGAGAGTAAAAATTCTTTTCGATCGATCATAAATCACAGAAAATATTTGGAAAATGTGTCAAAAAGCCATTAAGGAACGTAGACTTTTAACACATCTTCCCATTTTTTATTGGAAACCTATCCCCATGGACCTGTTGCATCTTTGGTAGCACATACGCAACTAACAGCAGGACCATTTACATGGTTTAATGGAACACAATATCTAGGCATTGACCTAGGAATACCCTTCGAATCATTATAAGTAAAATCCGGACAAGAACCTTGACAAACACCTGCATCAGGAGTACAACCTCCATAATCAACAACATGTCCTCCATAATCTGTATAGCCACCAATAACAGCTTTCATCTCATCATCTTGCATTACTCGCTGAGAATCATTTAATTTCAATTTACCTAAACTCCCCATGTTTGTAATAATTTATTAGTTTATAAAATATATAAATTTAGTCTTTTTACTTTACAGAAATCTCTCCCTTCCAATAGATCAATTTCCCTTCCTCAGATAATCCTTCCAATACGATCACATAAGGAGAGAATGTCTGATCAGACGTATAAAACTGAAATTCGCCGGATTTACTTTCTGTTGTCCGAACATCCGGACTCCAATAAAGCGTAGAACGGTTATCTCTTTGCGAGTAATTCTTTTGTTCTTTTGCTTCGTATTTCGGCGAATAAAATTCTTTTATAACCTGATAGCCTATAGGCGCTATTGTCTGAATATTTGTTGGTGAAACAACTTTCTGATCAACAGGGAGCATACTCGTTGTTATAAGTATGGCTCCAGCTACGCCATTTGCTCCCATTGTTGCGATACGACCACCTTTTACAACTTCCATTTCGGCTATGTATTGCGGCATCAGGGCATTTAACTCATTTGCATCTATCGGCACATTGTCCATCAATAAATATGCACGAGGAGGAGGTATTGCATTAAAAGGATTTTCAGATGGAATATAAGGATAAACTGTTGGTCCATCCCTCCAAATAGATACACCGGTTAGATGTTGAAGCATCTCCATCACACTGCCTGGATGATACCTATTTATTAAATCTTTTCCACTAATAGACTTATTGAATTCAGAAGAATAAGGACTTTTTGACATATAAAAAAATGGTCTCTTTTTTATCCTTGAAGCCGTTACTTCCACCTCACCCAATTGGTATGTACGTGCGATATCTCCTTGACTGAGTATTTGAATTTTTTTCTCTGTTTCTGCTTGTATCCACTCTCTTTCTGGTTCTCTTACCGCTAATGGAAAAGGATTTACCGTTATTCCCAGGGAATCTTTTTCGACTTCCAGCAAAACCTGACTTTTCCCTTTCGGCGTACTTCCCTGTACTACAAAGATCGTACCGTCAGCAAACAAGATATTGTCAAAACAGAAAGAACCGTTTTCCTGCGTTTCACTTTCCACAAATTTCTCGCTCGCTGTCGCAAACAGGCGGACAGGATAATTAGGAGCCGGCTTGTTTTGGGATATTCCCTGATACAGCATTCCTTTGATTTGTTGGAACGTTTCAGGGCTACTTCCCGGAATTCCCGCCTTACCTTGTAGTACTTCCGCTATTTTATAACGGCTCCATCCTTGTGTCAACAACAAAGCATCCAACTCTTCTTGCTTTTCGGCATAGTCACCTGAAAAATAATAGGCTGGTGATTCAATATATCCTTTCAACTCCGATGTCAATAATAGAGTGGAAAGGATATTCATTCCTGTATCCATTCTTACGACATTTGGATCTGTTACCGATACGGATAATGTGGTGGACAGGGGGATGTTTTGTTGATCTAAAACCTCAATCTTGGCTTTTACCTGTTCACGACTACTGTAATACTTCTTATTTGTTTGAAAATTCACGACCGTTTTTTCTCCTTTGTTGAGACTGAAAACCAATCGTTCACTTAATGGGAGATTATTCTCATCCGTTAACAGAAGCTGTAATACACCTGTCGGAAACGATCTTTGAGAAAAACGAAGAGAATTTCCGTCTTCCCAATACTTTTCCCATCTTTTACTGTATAGGATTTTACCACGACACAGGATAGTCAGGTATAACGGTTTATTTGTTGTATTTCTGCTATCCTTATTGATTGAAATATAAAGATTGTCTTTCCGCCAATAAGCCGAAAGCGTACAGGCGTTCGGTGTCACAGAGGGCAACGTATATTCTTTTTTTAGTCCCTGCCTGTTCCAACAGACCATATAGTAACTAAGAGATGGGTCATAAAAAAAACGGATGATTCCCATTCCCAGATGCAAGGAACGGAATTCCTTCACTACCGTATCGCCCAGACTATTTAAAACCACTCCCCTTATATCCTCTCCCAGACCATCGGTGTTTAAAGCTTTAAAAGCGATTCGTGACTGGGTACCGCCAGGCAACTCCCCTCCTTCCGGAAAGAAAGATACATCATAGTCTTTTTTCGATGCTGGAATATATATGTATTGCCCTTGTGTACGTCCACCGATCGTATATTGAAAATGAAGCATGTTCTCCGGTGGAGTATCCTCCAACTTAAACACGAAATGCCCGTCCTGAACGGTTGGCACTTGTCGTACTTTATCTTCCTTTTCGTAAAACTCAACTTTATCCGGTATAATTGATTTCCCGTTGTTAAACTCTTTAAAATGTAAATCGGCTATCAATTCTCCTTTTTTATCTCCGGACTTAAAGACGGATTCCACCGAATAACGCATAGAAATGTAATTATCAATAGTCAATTTCTTCTGAAACAAGTATTCTTTCTGCTCCTTATACATATATCGGGTATAAACACACAGGCGATAATCTCCGCTATGTAAATCTTCCGGCAAGTCAAGATATCCTTGGAAGATCCCATTCTCTTTTATTATCTTAATTCTATCGACCAATCGGTTGTGCGGATCCAACAAGTCGGCATACACGAAATTACTCAATGTGGATAGAGTATGCATACAGGCATCTACCAGGAAAGCTCTAAACCAAATAGTGTCGCCGACCAAGTAGTTAGACTTGTCTGTTTGAACATAAATTTTCTCCTGAGGAAAAATGTTTTGTTGCTGCAAAAAGAATTCGGGAATAGAATCCGGAGTAATCTCTTTTTCATTACCTCTTATTATAGTAACGGTTATAAAAAGGGACAGAAATATATATATTCCAACGTGTTTCATATAATAATGGCATATGAAGGTTACTTTAATTCCAGATTGTGCAATATAAAAATAATTTATTATTCATAGCATTTTTGCGCCCGCCATTTATGTTAAATAAAGCAAATATCAAACTAGCCATTTCCAAGTTGCAATTTCTCGAAATAAATCACTTCTATCCATTCTGCATATTCGAAGGAGTTCTTTCTTTAATGTCAAACTCCGAGATTGATTTACATAACCTGAATTCAACTCTCTTGGATGATATAAATGATATATACAACCACTCACACGGGAAACAGGTATATCCAATAAAGTAAGCCGTTTCAAACGCTCCACATCTTCCGGCCCCCAACCGACAAAATATTCATTCTCCATGCCAACTTGCATATATTTTTCACGATTAATTACATACAGGCCTCCAACAGTCAGTTGACCGAACATCATTTGACACTTATTTTTCTTTGCTAATTCCTTCCAATCCAATGTTTGCCGAAATCGATTGCTAAGATCGGGAGAGAGGGTATAACAAATGCCGTCATACGGATAAGATAATACAGCTCGACATTTTCTAATATCATCTACAGACTTGTATAATTGTACTACAGGTACTAATATATCTGTATCCCATACAATGACAATAGGAGTTTCGGCCAACTTAATCAGCTCATTCCGGTAATGTGTATGGTAAAATATCGGATTTTCATCTTTTTGAAACAGATATCTTACCTGTTCACTATCATTTAAATGAACGCGTTGAATCTGATCTGCTTCTAGAATAATGAAATGTGCATTTGTTAAATCGGTATACAATCGTATTATTGTCTGCAAATTTTGAATTCGTATATTACTGTCTGCACGTATTGGTATGATAATTGTGGCATCACTCATATTTATTTCGATCGGTTGATCACTTACCATTACAGACAAAGATTCATTTTGCTTTATTTTATTCAATAATTTCAATGCCAATTCATTACAAATATCATGAGAAATAAACTTTCGAATAAACATTTCTATATCAGACCGCTCTTGCAGACTCGACGGCGGTTTTACTTTCTTTTCGAAGGAAGAATATCCGTTCACTCCAAACTTCGCTAATAAAATATCTAATATGGATAATAATATGGTTCTATTCGTTACTGTAGACAAATTTTCATCGTTAGCACCAGGATCCTCTAGCCTGGCAAAAAAATAAGAAGCAATTCCCAGCAAGCCTGTAGCATGGCTAAAGTCCGTATGCTGTTGTAAACAGACAGTAGAAAAAAGATATCGATCAAATTCCGAAAGAACTTCATCTCCATTCGCATCTATCAAACCTGTACAAATCATATATTGAATTCCATACCCTATCCCTGCCAAACCTGTCGAATAATCCGGATAGCGATCAGTATCATAATCGGATACGGTATTCTTTATGATAGATATTGCCTTATCCATATTCTCTGTTCTCCTTTTTGATAATAATCGAATCGCATACAAAATATCAGGATGTATATTTAGTGGTATTTTCATATCATTTTTCGTTATTTTTTTATGTTACTCCATAACACATACCATTCATCTTCACCGACCTTCGAACTAAATGAGCATTTTGTTTTATTCGCTATCCGAAGACCTTTTACCCAATTAAATAAATCTCCGAATATCTCATCATTTATTTCAATAGGTTCACAAACTGTAGCCTCGTGATAATGTGTATGAATCGCAAAAAGACAATCCGATTTGGCAACTCGCTGTAACTCCTTGGATACCTTTACCAAATCATCTACATGGTCAATGGCATTGACTGATATAATAACTTCAAAAAAATGATCGTCAAAAGGTAATCGTTCAGCATAAGCCTCTATAAAACGGACTTGAGGATATAGATGATGCGGAAATCCCAACTTGCAATAATCCGACATCAATGGGTCTACCGCATACAACTCGCATCCCTCAAAGCAGATGCCACTAGGTATCGGACCGGCACCGATATCCAATACTTTTTTACCTGTAAAGATTGAAGAATGCAATTGTAAATCATGTAAGTATTTAGGTTGTTGATGTAATTCCGTCCACGTCAGGATCGCAGAATAAATCGGATTATCTTTTATAATTATTTTCTGTTCGGATAAAGGAGCTGGTGTATTATATAAATAAGAGATTTTATTATCATACCATAGTAAATATTGACTGATCTCTTGTTTCCAAAAGTCAGTTTCAGCTTTACGCTTCTCCTCCAACCGATAACCTTCTATAAACTGATTCATAGAAGAACGATCGCCCCATGTTGAAATATACTCTCTCAACTCGACAACCTCCATTTTACAGATATTCAAAAACTCTTCCCGATTTCTTATTTCCAATTTTTCACTTGCATAACGAGAATTTTTCCCTCGAGGATGGTAAAGATGATAAAGGTCACCTTTTATCCGAGTAACCGAATATCCCAATATTTCCATTCGTTTGACGCGTTCTAAATCTTCCGGTCCCCAACCATAAAAATGTTCATTTTCTCCGCCAGCTTGGACATACACACTACGGTTTACAAAAAAAGCGCCTCCGCAACTATGAGTCACTAAATATTCATAAAGCAAAGTCGTTTCTGTCTTCTCCATTATAAATCGATTTGTACTTTCCGGTGATAACATCACAGTCCGGTCATTATAAGGAATACTAAATACTGTTTTCTTTGTCTTAATTGCTTCTATTGCTTCTTGTATTTGACAATCCGAAACGTATACATCTGTATCCCAAATGCCAACAATCAATGATCGCACTTGCCTAATGGCATCATTTAGATAACGTGTACGATAAAAAACAGGATCAGTATCCTTTATAAACCGGTAATATACATTGGGATATGTACGTTTTAACATATAATGTTGCCGACTGTCTCCTTCTATGATACAGATTTCTCCATTTTTTATTCGACTTAATTGTTCTACTACAAAATCCAAATTACGTTCACGCTCCTTGGAGTCAATCCGTACCGGGATAATAAAACACACTTTTTCATAGTCTCTAAGTAAATCTCCAGTTCGTAAGGGACAAATTCCCATTGAATGTAAAGCCCTTATTTCTTCTATTTCTGAATCTGATAATATGTATCCACTTCGATATTCCTCAACTAAGTGATCAAATAAAAGAATTATACCTTGATGTATTCGTAATTCGGACAACCTTCTTTTTGGCGATCTCTCACACAGGATACGAAGCCTTAAATAATATAACCAATCGGCCCATGGTAGATAGGATCCTTTAAGATAATTATCCAATTTTATTAGTATCTGCCGATCTATTTCTGAAAGAGAATCATCTATATCACCTTCCACATAATGGTGATAATGTAAATAAATAGCACCACAAGCTATTCCTAATATACCATTGCCCAATTGCATAGGCATTATGACGGATATTTGGCTTATTATCTTATTTAATAATGCTTCTGCTTGTTTATGTAGCAGCAGATCCCCTAAAGAACAAGCCGACTGATACATGGTAATTACCTGTTTCATGGTAGATGATACTTTATCTAGAATAGTATTCATGGCTGTTATTTTATTTGATGTGCTAGATTGCGCAATATAGAAAGAATTTATGATCTAATTATTTTTTACACTCATTATTTACGTCAAAGAAAGTAAAGATTAAACTCTGAGATTGATTTATAAATGCCTCCTATGCCTCGTACGAAAAATAGTCAAAACGATTAAATATTCGTACTAAAACAATCTTTATGACACAGTATATACAATATTCATAACCCACCAATCAAAATAAACCGACCTCCCAGACAAAAACAAATCACATTCTTTAACAAATATTATCCTTTAAACCCTTTTCATAACTCCACTACTACTCTTTTACATTTCAGTTAAACGGAGATTTTATTGGGTTTAAACGAAAAAAAGGTTCGTTTAAAACGAGAATGAGATCAAAAACAGTCGGGATTTTGTCAATTTTATTTATTTGGATGATCTGTCATTGGGATAATGAAATCCAGGATATCAATATATACATTATTTTCCGTATTTTTGCAGGCAAATAATTCATAAGCATATATATAATAATGGATCATACTCCCAAAAGGATACCCTCTCCCTTACTTTCACTGGTTCCCATACTTGTATTGGTAACCCTTTTATTTGTTACAATTCATACTTTTGGCAGTGATGCACTAAGCGGAGGAAGTCAGGTAGTATTACTTACGGCAACGGCTGTTTGCTGCCTGATTGCTATGGGATACAGCAAAGTGCGCTGGAAAGCGATCGAACTGGCAATGGTCAATAATATCTCCGGTGTGGCTACCGCGCTGATCATTCTGTTGATCATCGGTGCTTTATCCGGCAGCTGGATGATTAGCGGAGTCGTCCCGACACTGATCTATTACGGGATGCAGATTATTCATCCCAGTTTCTTTCTGGCATCAACCTGTATCATTTGTGCGATCGTATCCGTTATGACCGGCAGTTCCTGGACAACAATCGCAACCATCGGGATCGCCCTGCTGGGAATCGGACAGGCACAGGGATTTGAAGACGGATGGATTGCAGGGGCGATTATCTCCGGTGCCTATTTCGGGGACAAGATATCTCCGCTCTCAGATACGACGGTCCTCGCCTCTTCAGTAACGGATACCCCTTTGTTCAAGCATATCAAATATATGATGATTACGACAGTGCCGTCCATGATCATTACACTGACAATCTTTACCGTAGCCGGTTTCGCACATGAAGCGACTGCGACCGACCAGATCGCCATGTATTCTGCCTCGCTGAGAGAGACCTTCCATATTTCTTTATGGCTGTTGATCGTACCCGTCATAACAGGGATTCTGATCGCTAAACGTATACCGTCCATCATCACCCTGTTCATTTCTGCTACATTGGCCGGCATATTCGCCTTATTTTTCCAACCCCACCTGTTACAGGAAATATCCGGCCTGCCGGTTCAGGATATGCAATCGCAGTTCAAAGGGTTGATCATGACTTTCTATGGCAGTACCCAGGTCCAGACGGGGAATCCGGATTTGAATGACCTGGTTTCCACACGGGGTATGAGCGGTATGATGAATACGATCTGGCTGATTATCTGCGCTATGTGTTTTGGTGGTGCCATGACGGCCAGCGGAATGCTGGGAAGCATCACTTCCGTATTTATCCGTTTTATGAAACGGACTGTCGGACTGGTTGCTTCAACGGTTGCCTCCGGTCTGTTTCTGAACATCTGCACTGCCGACCAATATATCTCCATCATCCTAACCGGTAACATGTTCAAGGATATTTACCAGAAAAAAGGATATGAGAGCCGTTTGTTAAGCCGCACGACGGAAGATGCGGTGACTGTCACCTCTGTTCTTATCCCCTGGAATACTTGTGGTATGACACAGGCAACCATCCTGGGTGTCGCCACATTCACATATTTACCTTATTGTTTCTTTAATCTAATCAGCCCGCTAATGAGCATCACTGTTGCTGCCATCGGGTTTAAAATCAAACGAATAAATGAAAAAGCTGAAAGTATCGCTACTGACTAAAGTAGTCATTGCCATTGCTGCCGGTGTATTATTCGGCCAGTTTCTACCGAATGGTATCGCACGTATCTTTGTGACCTTCAATTCGTTGTTCGGCAACTTCCTGTCGTTCTCCATCCCCCTTATCATCCTGGGGCTGGTAACGCCTGCTATCGGCGATTTAGGGAAAGGTGCCGGAAAACTACTGGCCATTACGGCTTTGATAGCTTACGGCTCGACTATATTTTCAGGCTTCTTTACCTTTTTCAGTAGCTCGGCGATCTTTCCTCATATCCTGCCGGCCAATACGGAACTGACAGCCATGGATAATCCGGAAGATTTCATGCTGACGCCCTACTTTACGGTAGCCATGCCGCCTCTGATGGATGTAATGACGGCCCTGCTCCTATCATTCACAATCGGTCTGGGACTGTCCTATATCAGCGGTAATACACTGCGGGAGGCATTTAATGACTTCCAGAAAATTATCACCATATTGATCGAAGCGGTAATCATCCCGTTGCTTCCCCTGCATATTTTCGGTATTTTCCTGAATATGACAGTCAGCGGCCAGGTAATGAGTATCATAACGATGTTCCTGAAAGTGATCATTGTGATATTCGTGCTCCACGTGTTGCTTTTGCTCATCCAGTTTACGGTAGCCGGAAGTATCAGCGGCAGGAATCCATTCCGGCTGTTAAAGAATATGCTGCCGGCTTATGCCACCGCATTAGGGACTCAATCGTCAGCCGCCACTATTCCCGTGACACTGGCCCAGACGGTAAAGAACGGTGTCCGCGAGACAATCGCTATTTTTGTAGTGCCTCTCTGCGCGACCATCCATCTTTCCGGAAGTACGATGAAGATCACGGCCTGCGCCATGGCGATCATGTACATGGCCGGAGAACCGGTCACCTTTGCCGGAATGGCGGGATTCATCATGATGCTGGGTATAACGATGGTAGCCGCACCGGGAGTTCCGGGAGGAGCGATCATGGCGGCATTGGGATTGCTGCAAAGTATGCTCGGTTTCAATGAGACATTGCAGGCGCTGATGATCGCACTTTACATTGCAATGGATAGTTTCGGAACAGCCTGCAATGTAACCGGAGACGGTGCCATTGCGATTGTAGTAGATAAGATTGCCGGAAAACAACAGACTTCGCCCGACATAACCGAATAGTTTTTCAGGAGACATCACATTATTCATTGAAAGTCTTCCCAATGAAAAATAAAAAAGAGGTACGTCTATTTTGATTTAGACGTACCTCTAAATTCATTTACACCTACCTCTAAATCGAATTAGACCTAGGTGTATCCGAAAAACCTTTATAATAATTCCTGTAAAGTATTTACACCTTTTTCCCGCATCATTGTAATAGCGATATGTGCACAGGCATAGGCATCCGCCATTGCATGATGGTGATTCCTCAGGTCATATCCGCAATAGGCAGCCACAGTATGTAGCTGATGGTTCACTAGAAAAGGATACATTTTTCGTGACAGTCGGCAGGTACAATAGAACTGATATTTGGGATAGGCCAGTTCGTAAGCCATATGTGCAGCTTTCAGGCATCCTTCATCGAAAGGGCTGTTGTGGGCTACCAGTGGCAAATCGGCAACCTTCGGTGCAATTTTCGCCCAGACTTCTTCAAAGTCAGGTGCCTCATTCGTATCTTCCGGTGTCAGTCCGTGAACAGCGGTAGTCCACTGGGTATAATAGTTAGGATACGGGCGGATCAGACTGTACACCTGGTCGATCACATGATTATCTTCTATAATGACAATCCCGACACTGCATACACTACTGCGTTTCCCATTGGCGGTCTCAAAATCTATTGCGGCAAAGCGTTCCATATTCCTTGTTTCTTTATCTGGCAAAGATAATAATATAACGTGAATTACTTTTCTTTATGAAAGGCACCTATTTCTTTCCACACAATGTTTCTTGATTTTATTAGAGACAAAAAGGAGATTTATCTCCGGCTTCATCGGGATAATCTCCTTTTTTAATTTTCCGTATAGGGACAACAATAGATAATCTGTTTATTTTGCGATTAATGTTATCTGATCAACCATCTTTCCTTCCAGATCCATTACTTTTAATTCCAGCTTATTATCTTTCGTAACACCTTTTACCACTGTTTTGTGGGCATTGTCTATTACAGGAAACTTCACAGAAGATGTCGGCTTATTATTAAAATAATGATGTAAATGGCCACTCAGCATGACATCGACATTTGCATTATTCAGAACAGGGACAAATTTTTCCAGGACCTCTTTTTGTCCATGCCATAACCTTTTGTCAGGCAACGGAGGCATATGTGCAATAACCACTCTGTATTTTGCCTCTGTAAAATCTTTTGATTTTACAGCTTCTACCAACCATTTAGCCTGTTCCGTCCGATAATTATCATAATCAGTTATGCCACTATATTCAATATCCGAATCCGGTTTATCTTCACCTGTATCCAGGAAAATATAACAGATCGGACCCTGGCGAAGCAGGAAATACAAATGCGGCTCCTTCGGTGAGAAATAATGCTGGAAGAAAGTTGCGAAAATACCGCGGGTTTCATGATTTCCACGGGCATAATACATAGGCGTTTCCTTGGCAAACATATCGATCGATACATCCATGAAACCAGTAAACAATTCTTCTTCATTTTTCAACTGACTCAACATATCCCCATTGAAAATCACCATATCCGTATTTTTATAATCAGCCACCTTCAATAATTGAGGAATATCATCCGTACGACCGTGAATATCATTAATCATAACAAAGGATGTCTCCGGTTTATTCCGGTCATTGGTTGTAAAGATTAATGGTTCAGCTCCATAAACATCAGTCGCAGCAACCTTACCATACATAACTTCCACCCCCTGGTGATCCAGTACTTCCTGCGAATATACCCGGTAACGGTATTTTGTACCGGGAGTCAAACCGGTTATTTTCACAGCATGCAATAACGATGTATTTTTTACTCCATTAGTCGAGTCAAAATATTTCGGCCGTTCCTGTTGATAATAATCACTATTGTCATCCGGTGCCAGTTCTACCCATCCGACAGACGGCTTGCCTACCATCCATACAACCGTTACTTCCGTTTCCTTCAAATTTTGAAGATACGGACCATGCTTTATTGTAATACGATCTTGTGCAAAACCAAGCACAGAAATACAGATACAGATCAAACTTAAAAATAGCCTTTTCATATACTTATTATTATTCATATCCTTCATTCTGTTTTAAATTCGGGTTCTTATCCAATTCGCCCTGTGGAAATGGCAAATAACGGTTGTATGGACGGAACACCCGATCTTCAATCTTACGCAACGACTCATTTTCTGCTGTCGGAGCAGAAATAGTTGCTCGTAAGTCACGGTCAGGTTCATTTACATTTACAGTACCTATCATACGATACAATGTGCCGTTCATAAGCGTTTCTGCCAGCATTTTTCCATTCTGGTCTTTCCAGCGCAATAAGTCAGCTCTGCGCAAACCCTCTCCTGCCATTTCAATACAACGTTCGCGACGAACCAGTTCACGGAGTTTTTCCTGCGTATTATATTTCGCCCTGTCAACAGCGACATGGGCACAGCGTGCTCTAAGCTGGTCGAGTATATCATAAACTTCTGTTGTATTCTCATTCTTTTCTACGTTAATTTCTGCAATTGTCAGCAAGACTTCCGCATAACGGAAAAGGATCGGACACGTATTTTCATTTCCTAATGATGCCGAATACTGAGACAGCGGAACTGTATATTTGGCCCAGATCATACCGGTTCTTGATGAATTATCAGCGGCATCCATATAGTCGGCATTCAAACTGCCATCAATACTTTTATCCAAGGTATTAATAACCCGCTGTTTTCCGTCGGAACCGACCCAATCCATACCTGGATACAGGATCGTCAAAGCCAAACGGGGATCCCTGTTTGCAAAAGGATGCACAGGATCATAACCAGAGCCTTCTTCTTCCGGACGTAACCCGGATTTCATTTCATACATATCAACCAGATTCTGGGTAGGAACCATTGAAGCCCAACCTCCGTCCTGATTATTAAACATACGGATCATATTGGAAAATGCATAGGTATTGCTAACATGCTGCATGGCATAAATAATCTCTTTCGATCCTTGTCCTTTAATACTGAACATTTCCTGAAAATTAGGGTCCAGTTCATATTGGTTCAGATTCTGGATCGAACGAGCAGCACTCATAGCCAGGTCAAGATCGCCCCAATACAAGGCTGCACGCATTTTGATTGCCAAAGCCGTTCCTTTGGCAATACGTCCACGCTGTGACGGTTTATCTTTCAGGTCGGATATAGCAGCATCCAGTTCGCCATAAATAAACTTTTTCACAGTCTCTTCAGAAGCACGTTCAACCTGTGCTTCTGAAGATGTTTGAGGCAGGTCGGTAATCAATGGAACACCTCCATACCAAAAATTCATATGAAAATAACGGTATGCCCGGATCGTACGAACCTGGGCAAACAGGTCTTTCTTTTCTGCCTCATCTGCAAAAGCCACACTCTCTGCATTTTCCAGAAAAGTATTACACCGACGGATCGTTTCATAATTATAGTAAGTCACAGTCGCAGCCTGCGTCATTGCTCCGTTGCCTGTCACTTTCAGAGAACTTGTATTACTATAATTAAATCCAATATCAGAAAGGCAATCGGCATAGAGAATATCTGTAGAGCCGTTTTTCGCCTCATTCCATTTATCATAACATGCAGTAGCTGCACTATAGACGTCATCTTCTGTTTGCCAGAAAGTAGAAGGAGATAGTTGATCGTACGGTTTCGTATCGAAAAAATCATCACATGAGCTCAATGCAACTCCACATGCGACCAAAGAAAGAGAAAGATATTTTAATGATTTCATAATTCCTGTATATTAGAAGGTTATATTTATTCCAATTGAATTTGTACATACCTGCGGATAATGAGAACCACGACCAGAAGGAGCTTCCGGATCAATATTAACCGGCAGGTTATCAAACTTAAACAAGTTTTCACCTGAATAATAAATCTTGGCACGTGAAACGCCAATTCCTTTCAACCAGTTATCCGGCAGATTATATCCGAACTGAATGTTTTTGACACGTAAATAATTTGTCTTAAAGATCCAGAATGTAGAATAGTTACTCGGTCTACTGCTGGTCCGGTCAGACTCCGCAACACGCGGGAAAGTTCCATTCGGATTTTCAGGCGACCAGGCATCAAACCAGGCTGTCGAAGGATGTGAACTATCTCCTGTAAATTCACCAAATACTTCATTGTTAAAATAACGTGACACACCACAGGCTCCCTGCATAAATACCGACAGATCAAAATTTTTCCAGGAAGCAGATAAATTGAGACCGAAAGTAACATTCGGCTGCTCTGAGCCAGAGACATCACGGTCGGCTGAAGTTAGCTTACCGTCTCCATTGACATCTTTGTATTTAATATCACCGGCTTTAAATGCATTACCAAACGGATTACCGTATTTTTCAGTATAAGCATCAGCCTCTTCCTGACTTCTAAATAAGCCGTCAGCAACATAACCATAAAATGATTTATAGGCAGAGCCTACCCGATTGATAAAATAGTTATTATTTTTATCCAACATCTCATTGACACCGCCCAAATTCAGAATTTCATTTTTATTCACAGCCATATTCCCTGTTGCTGAGAATTTCCAGTCATTCCATTGTTTACGAAAAGCAGCCGTCACTTCAAAACCTGAATTGCGCATGGCTCCCACATTATCTTTATACGGATCTAATCCAAAACTACCGGGAACAGGCACATCCATAATAATACCAGTTGTTTTACGATTGTAATAATCGACTGTAAAATCCAGACAAGAAAGTACGCTCAAATCAAATCCGATACCCCAGTTTGACGATTTTTCCCAGGAAATGGTAGATAATTTCTGAGCTTTCTGCATAATACCAGTGTTTACATTTCCGTCAAAAGGATAGTTCCCCCCACTACTTGAACCAATCGCATAAGTTATTAACCAAGGATAATAATCATCCAATGCTTCCTGGTTTCCAAGCTGGCCCCATGATGCACGGACTTTCAGTGATTGCATCCAGTCACTGGCTCCTTCCATGAAACCTTCTTCAGACAAACGCCATCCGGCAGAAAGAGATGGAAAATATCCCCAACGGTTATCCGGACTGAAACGGGAAGAAGCATCCGCCCTGAAATTCGCCTCGAACAAGTATTTTCCTGCATAGTCATAATTGATACGTCCAAAATAAGACATCATAGCCAATTCACGGGAATAACCTTCGTTTGTCTGGGTTGATTGGGTACCGGCATTAATATCCGTCATATCATTATTCGGAAAACTCTGGCGATAAGCCTTCGTATACTTATAATTATATTTTTCAATACGATAGCCTGCCATTGCTTTCAGGTTATGATTCCCGAAACTTTTGTCATAATTGACCAACAGATCCAATGAAGTACGGTCCCATAGGTAAGTACGTTCATCCAATGAGTTGGGACCATGATATTTGATCGTATTATATTGAATATCCTTGACAAATTCTTTTCTATCCTGAACATCGGATACATATGCTCCCTGCGCTGTAAATTTCAGACCTTTCATTATGTTATAATCAACAGCCAGGATACCAGAGAAATTCTGATTGTTACGATTCAATGTCTGATCCAGATCCAGCCAGGCTACAGGATTTCCATCACCGATGGTTCCATATGTTCCATCTTCATTCTTATAAGGTATCCAGGGAGCGATACGATTCAACTGACGGATAATCTGGTCAGAACCACCTCCTACATACGAGTTCGTCGGGTCTGCATAATCGTTATGAATAAACGACATATTCGCACGCACATTAATATGATCCGATAATTTGGCATCCAAATTGGTACGCATATTGAACTGCTCACGGTTACTGTGTTTCATAATACCATTTTGATTCAGGTAACCGACAGAAGCCATATACTTTATATTCTCCGAACCACCTGACAGGTTGATATTATGTTGATGCATAAAGCCGTTTCCCGCGAAACCCAAATCATTCCAATCGGTATCAGGATGTCCGTAAGGATCGCTGCCGTCACGAAACAACTTAATATCTTCTTCAGTAAAGCGGGGGGCTTTACCACTTGACTCCAATGCTTTATTGTAATAAGTAGCAGCATCAGCTGAGTTCATTCTTTCGATAAAACCAGTTGCTGTCTGCCAACCGAAAGTAGCATTATAAGAAACAACAGGACGCCCGGAAACACCACGCTTTGTTGTAATCAGAATTACCCCATTGGCTGCTTTCGAACCATAAATTGCAGCAGAAGCCGCATCTTTCAGTACAGAAATAGACTCAATATCATTCGGATCAATCTGATTCATAGAACCGGACTCTATTCCATCGATCAATATATAGGGATCTGAATTGTTTAATGTACCCGTACCACGTACACGGATACTGGTGTTATCACTGGAACCCGGACGACCCTGACCGGATGTAATGGTCAGACCGGGAACGATTCCCTGGATACCGGATGCAACCGATGTAATAGGACGTTGTACCAGTTCCTGACTGGAAATAGAAGCAACAGATCCCGTCAGATTAACTTTTTTCTGAGCACCGTATCCAACAACGATAATTTCTTCCAGCTTCTGTGTATCTTCCATCAATTTAATATTGAATGTTGATAGGTTGCCTACTGAAACAAATTGTTCTGTATAACCAATATAAGAAATACTTAAGGTTGAACCGGCAGACACATTCAATGTAAAATTACCATCCAAATCAGTTACTGTACCGTTTGTTGTTCCTTTTTCCACCACATTTGCCCCAATAACAGGTTCGCCGGCAGCATCGACAACGGTCCCTTTTACAGTCCGATTCTCTTGCTTCTGAGTAACAGATGTTGCTTTCAATGTCAGCACAATCAGGTTTTCCTTTTCTTTTTTATAGGTGATATCCGTACCAGACAATAGTTTATCCAATACATCTTCTATCGGAGCATCCTTTACCGACAGAGACACTACTTTATCCAGACTGAATAAATCTTCATTATAGAAAAACTGATAATTACCTGAACGTTCGATTGCTTTCAAAGCCTGACGTAAAGTTTGTTTTTGTATACTTATCGATATCTGCCCCAAAAGGGAAGGAGATATAAACAATATTAATAAAACTAATCTAACCCAGCTAAATTGCCGTTTTTTAAGGACATAAATAGTCCTACTAATTAAATAATTCATAAATTTGTAGAGATTAAAGGTATTTATTAATTGCACTTGTTATTTGCGAGATACCGAAGTGCGGTTTATAAATTACAGTAGAGGGGATGGTGTCTGACACTATCCCTTTTTTATCATTCTATCCCGTGTTTTCCATATTCCAATACTTTAGTGTTAAACAAATTATTTATCTATTTCAATGCTTTTTCATAATAAGCTTTCTGTTTTACATTTTCCCGTAAAATAATCATACTATCCCTTACTTCATAAGACAAAGGAGAAGTCAGAGATAATATCTGCAATATACTTTCCAGACTGGTATTACCTGGAGTTCCTGTGAAACGATATTTTTTCAATGTTTCCGATTCGAATACAATCCGGGTATTATAATATCGTTCCAGCGTATGAACAATATTTTCAAATGTCTCACCGTTAAATGTCAGTGCATTATATTTCCAATTGATATAATCACCGGTATTCTCTACAGTACTTTTTTCCATATGTCCGGTCTGTTTATTGAAAACGATCCTTTCATTCGGATTTAAGACAAGACGGTCATAGTCTGATGTAACTTCCACTTTGCCGGTCATGAGGACAGTTGAAACATCTTTCTCTTCTTCATAAGATTTTACATTAAAACTGGTTCCTAATGCACGGACAGCCAGTTCGTCCGTCTCTACAATAAACGGACGGTCTTTATCCGGCGTCACTTCAAAATAGGCCTCCCCTTCCAAAGACAAAACTCTCTCTTTTTGATTGAATCGGCTACCATAAGACAACCGGGAATCTGAATTAACCCAAACTTTCGATCCGTCAGGGAGTACAACATTTGCCTTTTGTCCTTTCTCTACAGAAACAATCATATCAGGCATAATCATCTGGCTCATGGTATAATAATGCACGGACAAGCCCGTCATCAACAATAATAAAATAACAGAAGCAACACGGGCGAACCACAGATAGAATTTGCGACGTCTATTCTCTTTTTCCGGCAAACACGTCTTATCTATCTGACTGATCTTTTCTTTTATCTGTCCAAACAACTGCCGTTGTAATTTCGTATCCATTTCTGAAGCCGCTACATTCCATTCCTCATCCGCCCAGTCCAGAAAAGAACCTTCGCTTTTCAGCCATTGGATGAGAACCTGAATTTCTTCTGCAGAAGCCTGCTTTAACAGGAACTTATCAAATAATTGTATGTAATCAGTCTTTTCCATTTTATTGTGTCTATTAGGTATACAGGCAACAGATACAAATCCGTTACCCGCCCTCGTGTATTTAACTTTTATTAATCAATTAATAAATAAAGGAGTAAAGAAACAGATAAACCGTAGTGTTGATTTATCCGGCTACGCATGAATGAAATAGCCTTGGTTAACTGTGATTCTACCGTATTTTCAGAAAGATTGAGTTTTTCTGCAATTTCCTTATTAGTCAGCATATTCCGGCGGCTTAGTACAAATATTTCCCTACGGGCAGGGGGCAGTTGGTCTATCAATGAGTCAATGTATTCTTCCAGTAAGTGATAATCGACTTCTTTTTCAGTTGTGTTTTCTGTTGGTTCGGAGGCTATTACTTTTTCCTGATAAAGCTGTTCCAGCATTCTGTGCTGATAAATATTTACGAGTTGGTTTTTGGCTATTGTACAAAGGTAAGCTCCAAACGATTTTCCGGGATCAAGAGACTCCTTCCCTTCCCAAACCTTGATAAATACAGCTTGTACAATTTCCTCCGCCAAATAACTATCCCCTTTCGAAATACGCATAACAAAGTTATAGAGTTTACCGCTCCAAACAGTATAAAGATATTCAAAAGATGTAGTGTCTCCTTTCCTAAGATTACAGATGTGTTGTGATTCCTTATCCATAACGTATGCAGTTACCTGTGCAAAGGTAAAAGAATTATCAAATGACAAAACAAAAAACAGAAAAAAGGGTATCCGTCGGATACCCTCATCTTTCATTTTAGTAGTTATGGATTAAAAAAACTGTTTTTTGATCAAAGAATCAACGCTAGTACCGTTTTAACACCGGCAGAAGTATATTTTCCATGACCTTATATCCTTCCGCATTAGGATGTACCCCATCTCCGGAATACTTTTCAGGTAATCCATTCCGTTCGTCTGCCATTTTAGAGTGATAATCTACATAGGTAATTCTATTACGGTCTGCATATGCTTTAAGCATTTTATTCAGCTCGATAATTTTTTCCGCCGGCTCCAGTCCCTTATGCCAACTAAAGTCATAAGCTGGCAAAACAGAACACAGAATCACATCGATCTTATGAAGTTTCGCCAATTCAATCATAGAAACAATATTTCCTTTGATATTCTCCAAAGATATATAACCGTTATTCTCCGCAATGTCGTTAGCTCCGGCAAGGATTACTACCGCTTTAGGTTTAAGGTCGATCACATCTTTGCGGAAGCGAACCAACATTTGAGATGTGACCTGTCCGCTGATTCCTCTAGCTATAAACTCATTCTTCTTAAAGAACAACGAATCAGCATACCACCAACCTTCGGTAATCGAATTTCCTATAAACACGACTTTCGAAGGTGTTTTTACAGTCTTGTTCTGTTCTGCATACCGTTCGAAATTGGCCCAGTCGACTGCCTGTTGGCCAAATAATGAAGTTGTGGCCAATACACAAATACTTAGTATCAACCATTTTTTTACGTTTTTCATACTACTATTTTTATTAAGTTACGTTATTACTAAATTCAATCCTTGATGTGTTAACAATTAAAGTTTGGCTTTTTTTATTAGTAAATGATCCATCATTATATTATAATAATTATCATCATCACATAACCGATATATCACGAAATGTTTTCCATCGGCGGCATCTGTAAATGTATTACGTCCCGTTTCAGTATCTATGGCTATATTTACACGTTTGAAACCTAACCGGTTAATTTTTCCGCAAGCATACCCGGCACACCATACTCCAAAAGGGTCCCAAGCATGACGACCGTTTTGAGTCCCGAACGCGACCAATGAACGAGTTACAATATCCCTCTTATCTATATCCACAGCCTGTAATTGACCACCGCACCTGAGCATTCCCCCCACTTCATTTGTAAAAAATAGTATCGGATAAGGCCAGGTCTTACTTACATAATCAATAGCCAAGCGGGCTTCCTTAGTAAAGAAAAAATTATTACAACGCCCTTCGGGATAAGTTCCACCGACGATATACAACTGTCCGCATTTTTGTTTTACTAACTCAAGCCCCGACAAATCAGAATATTCATCCGGTTGGCTTTTCAACAGGGCTTCTATATTTGTCGTATACCCGGTAGTGACAATATCCACAGGCGTATTACTTTCTGACAATATCTTTCTATACATTTTTACAGCTTCATACGCATTTACATTACCATCGTTATATGCTGCCATCAAATCCCAATAAGGGGATTCATCCGGATTGTTTGCCATACTTTTTCCGATCAATACATCCGGTTTATTTTCATATAACAGGAAACCTCTCAATGCTTCCAGATTATTCTTTCCGACTATTGAATATGCGACACCCTTTAAATCGATAGTCCCATCATCATCAAGTGCCGTTGCAATCCTTACCGCACATACATCATCCACATCCGTACACATATCGACATCCAATATCATTTCCTTTCCGGGAGTGGTATTCAGATACAGCTCATCCACGTTTCTGTCTTCCTGCCGGTTCTCGTATGTCTTACAACCGGTCAAAAAGATGACCAACAAAATTATTTTAAATTTATCTTTCATCTCATATTTCATTTTTTATCCACTCACTGCCGGAAGATAATTGATATTAAGGCAGACAGAACGCAGATTACGGCAAAGTTATTTAATAAAATAAATTTGCGTTTATCCGCGTCATCTGTTCTGTCTGCATTCTTTTACATGATCTTAGAATTTAAAGGTATATATTTCTTTATTTTTTACAGTCTATATCCAAAATGGTACCTTCAATATTACGATGGCCATTTTTATTATAATAATAAACTACAAGAACTCTATTATCTTCCAGCATAATCGGCCAAGGATAACCTAAATCCGGTCCATCACCATCATCACGAAGTATAAATTCTTCGGAAATGGCATAATCCGTACATTCTGCATTCAAAATTCTTGCCCGGATGCCAAAAGGCTTGTGACGATAGCCATATGTCAACAACACACGATTATCAGGGAGCCTCAGAGCCGCCAAAGGATGCCCCTGGAATTGCATTGATTTCCATTCGAAAGTCTTTCCTCCATCGGTCGACCTGGCAATACATGCATGATCGTACAAAGTAGTCCGTAGAAAACCGACTATATCTCCCTTCGGTGTTTCATAAACGGAAGCTTCATTGAATGCAACACTATCATCGGTAGCAACCAGTCCGGAATACTGCCAGGTTTCGCCTTTGTCCTCAGATACAAGCAAATGATTACTGGTTTTTCCTAACGGGGCTGGATCATGACCAGCCACAATCCAATAAATCTTGCCGTTTTTACCTTCGCACATGGCCCCTCTGTTATAAGTCGGCAGAGGCTCTCCCGTTGCGCTGATATAAATTTCCGAATCCAGCGTTGGAGGAATAATCGGATCTTCCCATGTTTTCCCCTTGTCAAAAGACCGCAAGATATATCCTCCTAAAAATGCAATTTCACCACCATGCCAACTCTCATGCAAAACAGGTTTTCCTAAATTGTCTATACCCTCCTGAGAGGAAAAAGCCCAGCCGTAACTGGCACAAAGCAAAGTTCCATCCTTTAATTGCAATAAACAAGGGTCCTGTGAACCACCAAAAGGATGGGCGTAGATTAACTCCGGATCTTTCGTCCAGTTTTCACCATCATTCGAATGAACCTGCACCAAATAGCTGTTAGGATCGACATGCGCATTCCCAGGTTCACCAAAAACTCTTCTGTCCGGTGCACGCCGGAATACCACCGTATACTCATTGGGCCCCAGCTTTACAGCCGAAGGAAATGTTGCATGAAATTTAGGATCTTCATAAATAACCACATCTTTTACTTTTCGTATCTGTGGCTGTGCTGCCGCTTGCTGCCCCTCAGGGACATTACAGCCTAAAGCATTCCAAAACTCATTTTCCATTTTCTCCGCATCGATATTCGTGTATATATCGACCTTTCTTTTGGTTGTACCCGGAGGCGTATCTACCTTCTTTTCTTCCGCCCATTCCGGATTTGTGATCGCATAAACAAGAGCTACATCCCACATGGTCCAGGAAGAAGTCATATTGTCTCCAATCCTCTTTCTCCACCGATCCGCTATAAAAGTACCTATACCTTCCACCTTTTCAAGCTTATTGATCGAATGAGCGTTATGAAAACGCAGTAATCCACTTACGTTATTAGGCATAATATGGAACTCCAAATCTTCTGCATCGCAAAGAAGATCAAAGGCCTCCAAGTCATTAGCCACATTAAATTCATGTTCGCCTATCCATAAATCCTTTTCAAAATCATAGGTTTGCCCAAGCCAGTAAAGCGCTATCTTTTTAGCTATTTCAGGCTTCACCATTACAGCAGATGCCACATTCGTCAGGGCTCCGGTACTGATGATTGTCAACTTTTCTCCCGGAGGCAAGTCTGATGCTTTGCGGATAATAAAATCCGTTGCCTCACTTCTGCGAGGGTTGTTTTCAGGACTCCCTTTTTTATAAACGATCTTCCTCTCACTTCCCACGGGTAAGGGGAGGTCTGTCCGGTCTAATAACTGCACCAATACGGCATTCATCAGCCAACTGGTATAGGCAGAATTATCATTCCACCAAGGATCATGTCCTTCCCGCACCGTATTATTCCTTCCATCCCATTGCGCAGCAGTCATTCCGATGACTTCCAGCTTAGGCGACTTCAAAGCAGCAGCGATTGCAAGCAAGTCATCCAGCTCATTATCCGTATCGGCATCAATAATCACGTTTCGTACTTGAACATGCTGGGGAAGTGATGTATTTTCCCCAGCATTCTGTTCTTGTTTACAACCAAACAGACCAATACCAATACTTATTATTACACTAACAAGTAAATATCTCATCCCTATATTCTATTTTCAAGAGAATCAGTCTCCCCAACCAGGAGTCTGTCCGACTTGCGGTTCACGAGTCAATACAGTCAAGCTAAGCGGCCATAACAACATGTGATCCTGCCCTTTCTTATTATTCAATGAAGGCACTATATCAAATGCTTTTCCGAATCGTATGAGGTCCCACCATCTTTTTCCTTCGAACACCAATTCCAGCAATCTTTCTTTCAGAATCTCGTCGTCATTCAATTCTTTAGACCGGTTCACAAAGATGTGTTTGTCAAAATTATCACCATACGCTCTCTTTCTGATCAGGTTCATCTCTTCAGACGGATCCTGTCCCAATGCATTCTTGGCTTCAGCCTTCATAAGCAGCACGTCTGCCAGGCGATATAAAACGAAATCACTCCTGAAATACCTCTGACCATTTTGTACGACTCCCCGCCCTTTACGAATCAAAGCCGGATACTCCATCTCATTATTTTCACCATATCTCAACCCATCGACAAAAGAAGCCTCTTTCCGGCTATCGTCATCTGTAAATTGATTTTTAACCAAATCGCTTACAGTCCAAGCCATACCATTCCCGGTAGTACCTATCACCTCTCCGCTAATCGGATCTATCATACCGCCGTCTGCTCCGGAATAGTTATCCTTAAAATAATTCTCCCCACCATCATAAATAGTGTTTGCAATAGACATGATTATCTCCTCATTGCTTTTATTACCAAATTCAAACAGATCGGCAAAGTTCGGAAGCAACGCCACATCAGCCTTCAGCACTTCATTGCAAGCCGCCAAAGCAGTCTCCAGATCGGCATTCCCTCCGCCGCACCGTTTGGCTGTCCACAAATAAACATCGGCCTTCAAGGCATTGGCAAACGGCTGGGAGAAACGGTTTCTGGAGGCCCAGAAAGTATTCGATCGCATTATCCAAATCCTCTTTTATCACTTTGAAAACCTCTTCCACTGTAGCCCGGCCTTTATGTACGGTTTCCGGATTGTAACCTTCGGTGGGCTCTACCCGGAGCGGAACACCGCCCCAGGTTTTAACCAACACAAAATACAGATAAGCCCGCAATGAATAAGCCTCTGCTAACAAGTTATTTTTTGTGGCCTCAACCGCATCGATACGAGGTATATATTTAATAAGCAGATTCGCCTCATTGACAATCTTATAGAGTGAAGTCCAGTCGGGACCCGGTAATTCCTGGCTCAACGTATTTTTATAATACCGCTCATAGATATCCCCTGTGACTGCCCTCGTAATCACATCACTTCTGGATTCTCCCAACGTAAACAACTCACCGCACGACATCGACCTGAGTTGTACATACGAATGCGTCAAGACCCCTGTTGCATCATCTTGATTCGTCCAAAAAGACTCGTTTGTAATAGCACTCTCAGGCTTCTGGTTCAAAAGATCCCCACATGATGAGCAAAATAACAGAACAAACAGGCATATAAATAAATTACTATACTTATTCATAACTTATCGAGTTTTACGAAATTAAATTAAAATGTAGCAGATACGCCGAAAATCACATTTCTGGGAAGAGGATAACGCCCTGAATCTTTTCCTCCGAACTCGGGATTCGCACCCGAATATTTCGTGAAATAATGAAGGTTGTTTCCGGTTACATTCACTTTCAGGTTCTGAAAAATTTTACTCATCATACCTGTAAGCGGCAGTTTATAACCCAACGTAAGCTCTCTGATGCAAAGGTAATTACCCGATTCATAAAATTCAGAGTTCATCATACCCAATCCATACCAATCGCCACCTCTCCACAAGTTATAATCTTCATTCGGTATATACACCGGCAATGCAGCTATGTCACCTTGCTTTTTCCAGCTCTTGTCGATCATTTCCTGCGGTATATTGAGATTACCAGCCCAGCGTCCACAAAGGAAAATCTTCTGTTCGTTAAAGATAGTATGTCCGGTCATATAGTCCATACGCAGGTACAAATCGAAATTCTTCCAACTCCAGGAGCTTGAAATACCGCCTGTCCACTTCGGATACGTATTACCCATATAACAAATATCTTTCTCATCGATTTGGCCATTACCATCGGCATCATACCAGCGGGTATCACCACCGTATTTGGTCTTATCTTCATACGGGTCCATCATATCAACCACGGGGTCGGCCTTCGCTTCCTCATCGGTAGCATAGATTCCCAACGACTTCCAGGCAAAAAGATCACCGATCCGGCCACCTTCCTGAAGACCACCTACCCAGTCGTAGTCATTGATTTCCGGATTCCAGGCATAATAACCTCCTACCCGGTTTCTTTCCACACCGTTTTCCGGAAGTTTACGAATCTTGGTTTTCACATGAGAGGCGTTGAAACCTAACTCCCACTGCAATTCGGATCTTTTCGGCATTACCTGCACCTTTACCTCTACTTCGATACCACGGTTGTCCAGACTACCGTAGTTAGTGGTAATCACATCAAAACCGGACGACAAAGGCATAGGCAACTGTGTAATCAAATTATCGGTCCTACGACTGAAATAATCGAAAATAACATCCACGCGTTGATCGAACAAACCGACATCCACACCGACATCGAACGTTTTAGATTCTTCCCATTGCAAATCTTCATTCGGCAAAACCGTATTCGCAATTCCGTTTACCCACATATACCTTCCCTGGCCAACAGAGTATTCGCCCTGCGCCGTATACGGTCCCATGCCGGTAATATTACCATTGACACCATAACTGCCTCTCAGTTTCAAACGGAAAGCATCTGCATTCATATCTTTCCAGAAAGCTTCTTCATGCACATTCCATCCGATAGAAGCGCCGGGGAAGAACCCCCATTTATGCTCTCTACCCAACATGGAAGAAGCATCGTAGCGGGCATTCACCGACAACAGATAGCGCTGTTTGTAATTGTAATTGATTCTTCCGAAATAACCCAACATAATCTGTTTCGACAAATTGCTGGTCATATGCTTGTAATTGGAAACCGCGTTCAACGTCGGAATCAAATCGGTCAACGCACCATCCCCACTGGCCGACATACCATAGCTCGACTTGAAATAGTAGGAATAACCAGCCATGACGTTCAAGTGATGATCCGTAAAATCTTTATTGTATGTTAATACGGCATCCGCCTGTGTCTGCCACCATTTAGAATAACTGGCACTAGCCGGGCGTACTGTATTCACGTTGTTCACACCATCCTTGTAAGAAGGGGTAAAGGAATATGTATCCAAAGCTTCTTTCCAAATAGAGAATGACGGCGCGAATGTCAGGCCCGGAATAATCTCCCAGTTTCCATCGAAGATGAACGTAATATTCTCATCGCTATTCTTATTGGTATTCCGATGCAAATGATAAGCCGGGTTTCCGTTCCCTTTGATACCGGGAGAAAGCGTACCGTCTTCGAAAGTATATTTCGTTGTCGGCGCCTGTCCGATGGCACGAGCAAAGATACTTGTTTCATTCACACCATTATTGGTATATTTACTGTAGGAAGCACGTCCGCCGATCTTCAGGTTAGGACGCAGCTTCACTTCTCCACCCAGGTTGAATGTCAAACGATCATAGTATGTAGTGATAACGGTACCCTCATTCTTCATATAGCCTGCACTGGCATTGAAAGTAGCCGTTTCGGAACCACCCGAAACGTTGACATTATGATTGTGTGAAACGGCTGTACGGAACAACACATCCTGCCAGTCTGTCTCTTTGAAGATGATGGTTTTCGACGGATCGATCGGGTCGGGCATACTTTCCCATCCTTCGTTCAATTTATGCTTGTTTTCCGGAGACAGATATTGTGTTGTATAAGTTGTATTCGCTGTCAGGTCGTTACCCGTACCGGCACCTGTGGCCGTATAAAGATCATTCAGGCCGAATCCCCAGCGCTGATCGGCAATCTGATGTCCGATACGGCTATAATAGATATAGTCGCGGGCAGATGCCATATCATATCTTTTTCCTACCTGGGAAAGTGTAAGGTCGTATTTATAAGTGACACTGGTTTTTCCGGCTTTACCTGTTTTTGTTGTAATCAGAACGACACCGTTTGATCCGCGTGCACCATAGATGGCAGTGGATGCGGCATCTTTCAGTACCTGCATAGACTCGATATCATCCGAATTAATACCATCGATGTCGTTACGGATCACACCGTCCACGATATAGATCGGATCAGCGCCATCGGGGCTGTTGATTGAGGTACCGCCACGCACGATGATACGGGGGTTTGCACCCGGCTGTCCGGTAGTAGACTGTACTCTGACACCGGATACGGTTCCTTGCAACGCTGTAACAAGATTTGAATAAGGTACGCTCTCAAGCGCTTTCGTATCCATCTTGGAGACAGAAGTAGTCAATGTAGCCCTTGACTGTGTGCCATATCCAACAACAACGACTTCATCCAGGACTGTATTCGGCTCCAGAATGACATTGAATATTTTCTTTCCGTTCACAGCCACTTCCTTTGCTTGCATACCTACAAAAGAGAACTGCAATACAGCATTCTTAGGTACACCACGCAACTCAAAACGGCCGTCCAGGTCGGTAATAGTACCATGCGTCGGATTATCCTTCTCCACAACAGTTGCTCCGATAACAGGTTCTCCTGCTTTATCCTGAACAACGCCTGTCACATCGATGCGCTCTACCTGCGCAACCGCGGGCAGTGGAGTGGTGTTTCGTTTGTTTTTTGCTGCGGCGCCGATGAACACCTGGCGGTCGTCGATCGAATAAGCGTTGCCGGTTTGCAGCAACACCTGGTCGAGTATTTTGTCGATCGTCTGATCTTTCACATTAATACTGACCTTTTTCTTTAGGTTAACAGCTTTGTCACTATAGAAAAAAACATATTCGCTGTTTTTTTCTATCATTTTGAATACTTCTTCCAGGGTATTGTTGTCTGCTTCCAAGGTTAACAAAGTGGACTGCGAATAACTGCTTGCAGCATTCGCGAAACATATACCTGCTATGAAGAATAGGTTTATCAGTTTCATAATCCGAATGAATCTACTAAAAACGGCATGCGTATGGCTGCCTTTTAAATTATTTATCATACATTTGTATTGATTTAAGTTGATACTCTGTGAAATTTTCAATTTGAATTATGCCGGATAATGTAGGGGTATGTTATCCGGTTTTTTATACTCATTACTCCATAGGCTTGCTGTTTAAGGGGGTTACGCTAAAATAATAGCAATCATCTTGTTTCACGAACTTTACGGGAATCATCTTGGTTAATCCGTTCAAGACTTTTTCCATATCATCCTTCAAATCCAGTTTACCCGAGCAAGTCAGGCGTTCCAATTCCGGCTCCCATTGGATCGGTTTTCCATAATAATCCGACAATCGCTGCAATATGACGGATAGACGTTCTTTTTTATATTGCAACAAACCATCTTTCCAGGATATATAATCATATACATCTACAGTCTGAATATCCACATCGCCGGCCGATGTACACCGGAACCGTTGATTAGGAATCAACTCGGCTTTCCGGCCTGCTTCCGTGCGGACATGTACGGAACCTGTCACCAATACGACATCATCCGTCTCTTCATGACCATACGACTTGACATTAAAGGAGGTTCCCAACACCTCGACAGCCATCCGGTCTGTTTTCACAACAAAGGGATTGCCTTCGTTGCGGGTTACGTCGAGAAAGACTTCGCCATCTACATAAATCTCCCTCTTATCGCCTTTGAACGAGACGGGAAATATGACATGCGATCCGGCATTCACCCAAAGTTTGGTGCCGTCAGACAGCAACAAGGTGGAATGTTTGCCTTTAGGTACGATTAACTGGTTATAGGTAACTGTCGCCTCTTTTTCTTTTTTATCGCCAACTGCCTTTTTATCCTTATTTCCCTCCATTACCGTTTGGGAATTGACCTTGATTTGTCCTTTATCGTCGTATTTGACATCTGTATTGTCTTCTTCAAATCTCATTTGTTTGTTGTCCGACAACACCAGGCAAATGTCTGATCCGGGCTGTACATTCTTCTCTTTTTTGAAAGCGGCAATCATATCAATCATATTATCTCCCTGCCGGTTGCTTTCATAAAAGAAATAGAGCGATACACCCAACAAAATAAATACACATGCCACGGCCGAGAAGCAGGCGGCATAAAGCGTCCGTATTTTTTTCTTCAGAGAACTTTTATTTTCTATTTCTATTTTACTCCACAATGCTTCTTTTTCTTTACGAAGGAGTTTTTCTTTAGGAGAGTGTACTACCTCGATAAAAAAAGCCGCTTCTTCAAAATCCTGTGCCGACAAGTTGCCACTTTGTATCAGAAAATCCCAAAACTCGCGGCTCTCCTGTGTAGGATGCAAGATAGATGATATGAAATAATCATCCTGCAATAATTCATCTACTGTATATTTCTTATATTTCTTCTCCATCTTGTTAATCCAATAATCAATTTATCAAAAACGAACAAATATATCATTATGCATGAGTTCTCTTATCTTCAGGATAGAGCGATGAACCAGGTTACGTACAGATTGATTGTTCATGTGCATCAGTTCTCCTATTTCATCGTACGACATCTCTTCTACATAGCGATAATAGATCACTTCGTTTTGCTTGGGCGACAAGACCTGCAAAAGTTTTTTCACCCTGGCAACATTATTACTAGCAGTCTCATTTTTCAGAAACTGGTCTTCTACGGAATATTCCGTTTGAAAAACAGGTTCTATTGTCTCTATCTGATAATATTCAACACTTTTTTTGAACAGATCGAACAGTTCGTTTTTCAACGATACAAAAAGGTAACTTTTTATATTATTTACTTTCCTTTGTTTGGAACGATCTTTATATAGAGAGATAAAAACCTCCTGAATACAATCTTTAACCGACTCGCGGTTGGTGGTAAAGTGCATGCCGTAGGCGAACAAGTCGTCTATATACAGGTTGTACAACTCTGTATATGCTCGGTCGTCGCCTTTAAGAAAGCGCTTCCATAGACTATCTATGTGCATCTGGTCGCTCATTTTCCTTTATTTATTATACAGACTTTAATATTAAAAAATTGTACTCAATTTCTTACTGAAATTTTTCAAATTTTATTTCCAAGAAGGAGAATTAGTCGGGGAACTACCTATATTACGCCATTCCTTACAAGTGGAACATCACTGAAGGCAGAACATACAAGAATGCAGCCGATCTGTCACAGACCGGCTGCATTGGTTATCACACAATTCTATAGCATGAAAAAAAATGTAAAAATGTATTAGTCATGGTATATTTTATACATGTATAAATGTTTAATCGAATACCGGTATCTTCAATAACTCGCCGTCGTGCATGGCCGATTTGTGGGCAATGATACCAGGGATGGTGTAAGCCAGCGCTTCATGTACATCGACCCCGGGCTTGCGGTTTTCCACAAGTGAGCTGATGAACTCGTGGGTAATGAAACAATGCGAGTTGCCGTGTCCGCTGATATGGCTGATCTTTCCGGGCAGGCCGGTCTTCCAGAAGGGCTTCATTTCGACAAAGTGCATTTCGGGTTCGTCGACAACGAAGCCGCCTTCGTCTTTGCCTTGCATTTCGCTGGCGACTACCTGATGCGAGCCCAGGCCTTTGTATTCGGAATAGTAGCTCATTTTGTCGCCATGCCACTGGCCTCTTTCAACACCTACCAGCGCACCTCGCCAGCATACTTCGCCCATGAAGGAGTTGCCCTTGTCGGTACGGAAGAGTGCAGTCTCATTCCAGAAAGGGTTACCATAAGGGTTGTTGTTCAAAAGCGGGCTTCCATCGCCCCAACCGTTGCAGGCTACGCTTACGAGTCTTTCGCCGGTGACGGCGATCAGGAAAGAGGTAACATGCGTAGGGTATAGCATCGGCGGGAGGCCGTGTCGCCAGGTCGGTTTCTTGTTTTCGTCGAAATACAAGGTTTCCAGGCCGGGATGGTAGTAGTGGGCCGCACTGCTGAAGATGTTTCCGAACTTGCCTGCGCGATAGTATTCCTGTGCCATCATGGTTTCTTCGCGGTAGGTGGTTGTTTCGGCCATCATGTAGGTGAGCCCTGAACGCTTCACGGCTTCAAGCAACTGATGGCATTCTTCTTCGTTCATGGCGGCCGGAACGGCGCAGAGCACGTGTTTGCCGGCCTCGAGGCACTGGATCGTGTGGCGCACATGGTCGGGTGCCGGGGTGAAGAGGGCTACGGCTTCGACTTTGGGGTCGCGGAGCAGTTTCTCCAGCGATTCGTATGATTTTTTACATTGGTAGACTTCCATCAGTTTGTTTCTCCGTTGGGTGTCCAGATCGCTCACAGCTTCAACGATGCAGTTGGGATGTTCGTGGAAGAAAAAACCTAAACCGAAGTTGCCTCCAACTACGCCCAGACGGATTTTCTTATCCGAAGCGAGTGGCTTGGCAAATGCGAAGCGTGGCGAAACGCACATGGCTGCTGTGGCCAGTCCGAACTGGCTTATGAACTGTCGTCTGTTTATCTTTTCCATATTCTTTTATGTATTAAAAAATGTGTTTTAAATGGGTATTAAATAATTCGGTCAGCAATTAAAGTTTGGCTTTTTTAATTAACAGGTGATCCATCATGGCATTATAATAGTTTTTGTTATTGCATAGCAGATAGATGACGTAATGCTTTCCGTCGGTTGCATCGGCAAATGTATTGCGCCCCGTTTCGGTATCAATGAATATATTTACTCGTTTGAAGCCCAGCCGGTTGATTTTACCACAGGCATATCCGGCACACCATACGCCGAAAGGGTCCCAGGCAAGCCGTCCGGTATCGGTTCCGAAGGCGTATAAGGCACGGGTTACGATGTCTTTGCGCTCGGTGTCTACCTGTTGCAAGCCGGCGCCGCATACGAGCAATCCGCCTACATTGTTGGTGAAAAAGAGTATCGGATAGGGCCAATGCTTGCTGATATAATCTGCCGCCGTACGGGCTGCGGGGGCAAACCAGATGTTGTTGCAACGCCCTTCCGGATAGGTTGCGCCTACGACGTAGAGTTGTCCGCATTTTCTTTTGACGAGTTCCTGGCCCGTAAGCTCGGAGTATTCGTCGGGTTCGCTTTTCAGCAGGCACTCGATGTTGGTGGTGTAGCCGGTTGTAACAATATCGACCGGGGTATCGCTTTCGGCGAGTATTTTGCGGTACATTTTTACAGCTTCGTAGGCATCCACCTTGCCATCGCTATATTCGGCCATCAGATCCCAGTAGGGTGATTCTTCAGGCGGGTTGGCTACCGCGCTTTTTCCTATCAATACATCGGGCTTGCCTTCGTGAAGGAGAAAACCGCGCAGGGCATCGAGGTTATTGGGTCCGTTTACGGAAAAGGCTACTCCTTGCAGGTCAATGATGCCGTCGTCGTCGAGTGCTGTTGCGATCCGCAGGGCACAAGCGTCGTCTACATCGGTACACATGTCGACGTCGACGATCATTTTTTTATGGGGAGTCGTATTCAGGAAGAGTTCGTCCGGATTTCTGTTTATATTCAAATCCGTCTGGCTTCCGTCGGTTTGGCAACTTCCCAACAGGATAGTTGCCAACAATAGTTTATATATGTGCTTCATGGTTTATACAAAATTTTAATTGCTTTTTATCCACTCGCCACCGGAAGGCGGAAGGTATTGAAAATCGATTGGGTACCAGCAGGTGGCAAATCCTTCTTTCAAGCGGTTGGAAAATACGAGGTCGAAAGAATGAACACCTTTTTCGAGGGCGACCTGCGTCTTCTGCTCATAAAAGCGGGAAGAGGTGGGATTACAGATTACTAGTCTTTCTGCAATCCACAACTCATCCGCGTTCGATTTAAAAGTGTAAATACCCGTCTCCGGTACTTCGATTTCGCCGGAATAGCATGCCAGTCCGGGGGTTTTGAAATCGAATTTATTGTTATTATATGCAGCAAAAGAGTTTATTATCGTATCTGTTTCGTATACTGCTTTTGCAAAGTCGTTATGATCCTTAAAAAGGCCGTTTGCCAGCCGGAGGTGGATTCGTCCGTTGCAGATACCGTCGACTGCGGGTCTGGGTGTTTGCTTGTCAACGTTTATGGTACGTATCGGACTGAGTTTGCCGCTTGCAGTCTTTGTACAGACTTTGAGTGTACACGGCTGGTGCAGTACTAACCGCTCCGGCAAAGAGGGAGCATGCATGTCGGGAGTTGATCCGTCTGTCGTATAGACCATAGGCAGGGAACGGCTGTTTTTAAATTCCAACACGACAGAATCTCCGGTAAAGACTTTGTTGGTCGTCAATTCTCCTTCCGGAAGCGGAATGTGGTAATTGATGCCTTTCAAATCCAAACGGACCTGCATGTTTTCCAGACGGCGCAGGAAGTCGTCCCAGTTTTTCTTTTCGGGTGTTGTCCAGGCTGTTTCCGCCAAAGCCATGGTTCGGGGATAGAGCATGTATTCCAACAGTTCTCCGGAGGGCGTCCATTCGCTCCATAAGCATGCTTGGGTACCGATTACATGTTTTCTTTTGTCGGGAGCCAACTCTTTTGGAAGCGGCTCGAAATCGTATACGTCTTTCAGGTAAGATTGTCCGCCCATAGCAGCCGGTTCTACTTCATCGGCGCCTTGTGCAGCACATAGGTAGAGACCGTCGGCCATGGAAGCCATAACAACGTCGTGGCCTGTGGCTGCTGCCTTGGCTCCGCATTCGGTGCCTTTCCAGCTCATTACGGTTGCATCTTCAGGCAATCCGCCTTCCAGAATTTCTTCCCAACCGATCATGCGTTTACCCAACGTACCGGAGATAAAACGCTCCATCCGTTTGATGGCATAGCTTTGCAATTGTTCTTCCACCGAGTGCTCCGGAGTTGGGCGGAGGTTCAGCCTTTTGGCTAATGCCTGGCAACGGGGACATGTTTGCCAATATCTCTTAACACATTCATCTCCCCCGATGTGTAAATAGCGGGCTGGAAATAGTTCAGCTATTTCCGTCAATACATTTTCCATAAAAGTGAATACGGAGTCGTTGCCTACACAAAAGACATTCTCTTCATAGCCAAAGACCTGTTCACTTTTAAAAGGTCCGCCGCTACATGACAATCCGGGGAAAGGAACCAGGGCCGACAAACTGTGTCCCGGGAACTCTATCTCGGGTATCACCTCTATATGATGACGGTCGGCATAGGCTACCAGTTCTTTTATATCTTCTTTTGTATAATAGCAAGGACCGTATAACTCTTCATTATATGTTTCCTGTACGGCAGAATATTCAACCAGTTGCGGATACTTATCGATAGCTATACGCCATCCCTGATTATCCGTCAGATGCAAATGCAGGCGGTTCAGTTTAAGCATGGCCATCACGGATATCTGTTTTTTCAGTTCTTCCACGGTAAAGAAATGGCGGCTCACGTCTATCATCACTCCTCTGTAACTGAACCGTGGATGGTCTGCAATTTTAACAGCAGGAACAGATAGTTTCATTTTCAATGGTTTCGCACTTTCGATTTCTGCCGGTAAGAGTTGGAAGAATGTTTGTATGGCATAAAACATACCCTTTTCTGTGGCGGCCGAAAGTGATATTTGCCGGTCGTCTACTTCTATTTCGTATCCTTCTTCTCCCAGGTTTTCATTCGTTTTGAACCTAATGCAATTATTGGAAGAGTTATCCGAAAAAGAGAGTTTATATCCGCTTGCTTCTTCCAGCTTATTCATTAATATAGAGGCTTCTTTTTCCCAATCACCATTTTCCAGTGATAAGGTGATCGAGTTGCTGACAGGAAAGACGCCTTGTCGAACTTCCAGCTGTAAAGGTTCCGGTATGATATGTATTCCGGAATTGTACACTTTATCTTCCACAGAAAGATGGCAGGATATGAAAGAATAAAAAAACAGATATACGAAGTATCTTTTCATTTTGAGTTATATCTTACATGTTAGGAGTTATAAAGCGGAGGGAGGTCTGTCGACCTCTCCCCCTCTTATTTTAAGCAGAAAATCAATATGCTATTTTTTCTTTGGGTCTACTTCCAGGATCGTACCCCCGATATAGCGCTGACCGTCGTCTTTGGTTATATAGTAAACGACCAGTACTTTGTTATTATCTAGCACAACCGGCCATGAATAGCCCACGTCTGTACCGGGTCCGTTATCATCACGAAGTATGATTTCCTCTGCGGTTGCAAAGTCTGTACATTCTGCATTTAAAATCCGGGCCCGTACGCCACAGGGTTTCTCCCGGTAACCGTATGTCAGAAACACGCGGTCGTCCGGTAGCCTTACAGCCGCCAGCGGGTGTCCGTAAAAACCCATAGGTTGCCATTTAAACGTTTTTCCACCGTCTGTAGAACGAGCGATACAGGCGCGTGTTTCCGGGTTCTCGGTGCGTATGAATGCGACTATATCTCCTTTAGGTGTCTCATAAACAGAAGCTTCATTGAATATGAATTTCTCATGAGTTGCCACGATACTTGCGTATTGCCAGGTCAGCCCTTTGTCGTCCGAATAAAGCAGGTGATTGGATGTTTTTGTAAGCGGATAGTCATCCATGGCAGCCACTACCCAAAAAATTCTTCCGCTTTTACCTTCATACAAGGCTCCTCTGTTATAGGCAGATAACGGGTTTCCCATCGGGTCTTTATAGATTCCATCTTTCACTGCGGTAGGATAGATCGGTCCTTCCCATGTCTTGCCATTATCAAAGGAACGCATAATATATCCGCCCAAAGCAACCCAGCCTCCTTCGTGGTAGACAGGTTGCTCCAACTGGGCAATGGCATCTTCCCGGAGATGTGTCCAACCGTAGCTCGTACAAAGCAACGTTCCGTCTCTCAGTGTCAACAGACAGGGGTCCTGGGATCCTCCAAAAGGATGTGCATAAATTAATTCGGGATTTTTTGTCCAGGTTTCACCATCTTTGGAACGGACCATTACTAAGTAACTATTCAAATCGGTATGTGTCGGGTACGGCTCTTTCAACATGACCCTGTTAGGGGCACGGCGGAAGGCGACCAGATAATCATCACCGCTTTTTACAACAGAAGGAAATGCTACGTAAAACTGCGGGTCGTCGTATACAACCACATCTTTTATTTTTCGTACTCCCGGCTGTTTGTTCAACTCTTTTGCCAGTATATTGCCTGAAAAGCAGGAGAAAGCAAAGAGTATTATCAAAAATATTCTCATTTTTTTAGTATTTGTTTTGTATTATAGACTTCAATAATAAAATTTTGTACTCAATTTTTCTTTGAGAATTTTACTATTATTGGTCAGTTATCGTATCCCGGGTTTTGTTTTACCATGGGTTCTTTACTCATCAAATTATCGCTGATAGGGAATAATTTCAGATAATCTTTTCCTTTTTTATTCTGAAGAGACGGAACCAAATCGAACGCTTTGTCAAAACGTAATAAATCCCACCATCTTTTACATTCAAAGGCAAACTCCAACAAGCGTTCTTTCAGAATCACTTCATCATTATATTCTTTTGAACCGTTGACAAAGACATGTTTGTCGAAGTTTTCTCCATATGCTCTTTTTCTTATCTGGTTGATTTCATCGGAAGGATCCATACCCAGAGCATTTTTCGCTTCCGCCATCATCAACAGAACATCAGCATAGCGGTAAAGAATAACATGGCTCATAAAGTATCTGTGTCCGGATTCAACCAGTCCTTTCCCCTTCATACACACGCTTTGATAATATTCCCGGTTGCCAGCTTCGTCATAGGTATATATTTCATACAATGTGCCTGCCTTTCGGGTATCATCGGGATCATACGAGTCGACCAACAATTTCGTGGGGCAAGTAAGCGCCTGACCGCCGCCTGTCGGGAAAAGCATATTTCTGGTTTCATCATCGATATTTCCCGGAACGCCTGCCTGGATGATCCAAGTATGCCAATAGAAGTTATGATTTCTTTCGTCTTTCTGATAATGAGCACAAAATAGAAGTTCCGAGTTGAACTTATTGCTTACATCAAATATTTTACCGAAATCAGCGATCAAATCAACTCCCGGTTGCTTAACTTCCTTCAAAGCATCCAAAGCAATTGTGAAATCCTTTTCCCCTCCATTCAGCCGTTTTCCCGTCCAAAGATAAACATCACCTTTTAAAGCATTTGCCGCTGGTTTATTCCAATAGATTCTTCCACTGGCAGGCGCGCCGCTATTCGGATGGTCGGCAAAGAGTTCAATCGATTTATCGATATCACTTTTGATAAGTGTGAATACTTCTGCGACAGACGATCTCTCTTTGTAAAGCACTTTAGGGTCTGTACCCTCAACCGGTTCGGTACGGATAATCAAGTCTCCCCAAGAGCGGACCATTACATAGTAGGCCCAGGCTCTCATCACATAAGCTTGTGCCAAATAATAGTTTTTATCTGCCTGGGAATTAAAATTGACACCTTCCGCATATTTGATAATCAAGTTACACGAATTGATTAACGAATAGAAGGTTTTCCACTCAGCCCCGACCGTTGCGGAGGTAAGCGTATTATTAAAATAAATATCATACCCACCGGCACTACCTGCTGCATTCAAACCAGTTGTCTCGGCACGGGATTCGCCCAATAAAAACAATTCTTCGTCAACTTCTCTCAAGTGAGTATACATTCCCTGAATTGCAGCCTTGATATCTTCTTCTGTTTTCCAAAACGAATTGCCACTGATTACACTCGGTAGTTCTACATCCAGCACATCACAACTTACTAACGAAGTAAACAAGACGGCTATTATTGCGTTTCTAATTATTCTGATTCTATTTTTCATAACGTCATGTTTTTAAAATGTAAGATTAGCTGAAAAAGTCACGTTTCTAGGCATTGCATAGCGCCCGTTATCGGTTCCTCCATCTTCAGGGTTCAGCCCCTTATAACTTGTAATATACAAAAGGTTGCTACCTGTTACGGATACACGTACATTACTGATTCTCGCTTTTTTAAATATCTCAGGCAAGAAAGAATAAGAAAGAGTCACCTCACGGAAACACAGGAAATTACCCTTTTCGTAATACATTGATCCGGGTCTTGCTCCCGTTGCATTGCACTGTGTGAAATTACCTCTGTAAAAACGAGGATAATCCGTTACATCTCCTTGCTTTTTCCAGGAGTATTTTACAACATCCTGCGTCATATTATTGCTTCCGAACAAAGTATAATCCATAAACATCCTCGCCCAGTTATAAATCGTATGTCCGGCTGTATAGTCTGCCCTTACATAGAAGTCGAAACCACTGAACGACAAATTACTGGAAACACCGCCCGTCCATTTCGGATATTGATTTCCTATATATATCCGGTCTTTCGAATCGATCTTACCGTCACCGTCTGCATCCAACCAATTTACATCACCTCCGAACTTTGTTCTGTCTTCAATAGTTATAAGCATGTCTTGCGGAGCTTTGGCTGCCTCTTCATCAGTTGAATAAACACCCAATTGTTTATATCCGAACATATCTCCCATAGTTCCTCCCTCCTGCAAGCCACCTTGCCAGGTATGTTGTTTTTTGGATGCATCCCATACATATTCACCTCCAATACGATTGTTTTCCACACCGTTTTCCGGTAACTCCAAAATCTTGTTCTTTACCCTCGATGCGTTAAACCCGATCGTCCAACTGCCATCTTTCCCAAAACGGAGTACTTCAGCATTGATTTCCAGTTCTACACCTTTATTCTCGAGGCTTCCCAGATTAGTATAAACCTCCCCCAGACCTGTAGATGGCGGCAACGTAAGCATTGTAATCAAATGATCGGTCTTTCTTCTAAAATAATCAGCCGTAATATTCAGTCGGCCATTCAAGAATTTAAAATCACCACCGATATCGAATGTCTTCGAGCGTTCCCATTTCACATCATTATTTGCCGGGATACTGATACGGATAGCAGGATTTCCGAAAAATGTCTGTCCCACACTATAATTACCGTCAGCGGCCCAATCGGCAAGTCCGTTGATATTACCGTTCACTCCATAGCTGGCACGCAATTTGGCTTTCACGATTTTCTTCAGTCCGTCCGGATAAAAATTCTCCTGGTCAATATGCCAACCTCCCGAAACTCCCGGGAAAAATCCGTATCTGTTATTACGTCCTAAGTTAGAGGCGCCATCATAACGGGCGCTAAAGGTCAACAGATATTTGTTTTTGTAATTGTAATTAATTCGTCCGAAATATCCCATCATCTTATGCGTAGTACTCGAACTTGAAGCCTTGGTTCTTTCCGCAATACCGTTCACAGTCGTAATATTATCCGTAGCCCCGCCTCTACCGGCAGCTTCGATCGAATCGATAATACGTTCCGTATAATTCAATCCTAACATAGCAGACAAATTGTGATCTTCCCAAAACGTCTTCGTATAGTCCAGTACAGCGTCTGCCTGATAATGCGACCATTCGGTATGATAGGCAGAAGCCTCTCTCGTTTTTATCTGTTGACTCGGTCCATTCCAATACGCCGGCATAAAACGGTTTTTATCGGTATTCGTTTTATACAAGGCGATTTGAGGTTTGAAAGAAAGTCCCGGCAAGATCGTCCAGTCCGCACCCAACGACAACGTATAGTTCTCCGATTTATCCGTATATTTCGCAATCGACATAGAATATAACGGGTTACTCATCCCCCATTGCGCACCGGGAGCATATGATCCATCCTCAAAATAAATCTTGGCAGTCGGAGCTAAACTAGCATTTCTGAAAAATGAAACATCGGTGCCGAAAGGCGATGAATGCGTTCTTGTATTGGAATAATACACTCTTCCCGTAACGTTCAAATTATCCAAAACCTTTACTTCGCCATTAATATTGAAAGAAAAACGATTATAATCCGTTGCACGCAATGTACCTTCGTTTTTCAGATAACCTATACCGGCCAGGAATTTTGCCCGTTCGGAACTACCACTCACTTCGGCGTGATGGTTATGTGAAAAGCCAGTGCGATAAGCCAAATCCGACGTCTTATTATCTTGGAATATCAATGTCTTAGAAGGATCTACAGGATCCGGCATGCTTTGCCAACCCTCATTCAGTTTATGTCGGTTCGAATCATTCAAATACTGTGTGGTGAATGCTGTTTGATTGGTTAAATCATTTCCCGTACCATAACCATGTGCCATCCCTAATTCGCTGCTTACATCCGGGAATTTATCCTGCATGATCATACCCGTACGATGCATAGTCAGATAATCTTTAGCATTCGCCATCTTATATTTCTTCCCTATCGTTGATATGGTAAAGTCATATGAATAAGAAACCGAAGCCTTACCAGCCTTAGCCGACTTAGTCGTTACGATAACAACACCGTTCGAACCTTTCGCTCCGTAAATGGAAGTAGACGCAGCATCTTTCAATACTTGTATAGACTCGATGTCATTACTCGACAAATGATTGATGTCGTCGCGCGTAATACCGTCGACCACATATAAAGGAGCAGCCCCGTCCGGATTCTGAATAGAAGTACCGCCACGTACAACAATACGGGGAGCTTCACCGGGTTGTCCGGAAGTACTTTGCACCCTCACACCAGAAACCGATCCTTGTAAAGCAGACGCCAGATTACCATAAGGCACGCTTTCCAGCACTTTATTATCAACCTTTGAAACAGATGTCGTCAACAATTCACGTGATTGCGTACCATATCCGATCACGACTACTTCATCCAAAGCCTGTAAATTTTCCTTTAGAGTAATATTAAACTGGTTTTTCCCTCTAACGGATATTTCCTGACCGTCATATCCGATATAGGAAACTAGCAAACTACTGTTATTGCCTACTTTGAAAGAAAATCGACCATCCATATCCGTAATAGTTCCGTTAGTCGTTCCTTTCTCTGAAATATTGACACCGATAACAGGTTCGCCTCTTTCATCAACAACAACTCCGCTAACTTCTTTTTTTCCTGTCGATTTCGGAGTTTGCACAGAAGAAACAGTTATCAAAATTTTATTACCCGATACCTGATATTGAAGATTTCGTTTCGATAGTATATCAGTCAAAACACTTTTCAGTGACCGTTCTTTCACTGATACTGTAACGGGGGCTTTTCCCACAAGATCAGCATCCCGATAAGAAAAACGGTAAGTTGATTGCTTTTCTATTTCTTGAAAAAGACGAGGCAATGTGACATTCTTTAGTTTCAGGTTAACATTACCTGTTTGCGCATTCGCTGGTATAGTTGTTAAAAAGATAAAACTTAGTACAAGTAACAAGTTTGTTACACAAAAATTCGTACCTTTACATCTTAACTTAATTAAGTGTTGAATAACATTCATAATAAAAAATTTAAAGTTGACTTTTAGTTTTTTTACTGCTATGCCATCACATAGCTTCGCGAAACTGAATTCGACGATTTATCCGGAGAGCCTGCCCGCTTTCCGGATATTTTTTCTCTTTCCTATGTTTTCATAATGCTTATTTTTTTAAGGTTAACACTCTATTTATTTATCGCAAAAAGTTGAACTTCATTCCCTTTTATTTTGTAATCAAAACCATAGTGCACTTTCAATATATCTATAACCTCTTCAATCTCTTCCTTATCAAACACACCGGTATAGGTATCCTTAACAAGTGAGGAATCCATAATTTCAAAAGAGACACCATATTTCCGCCCTATTCTCTTTAATACTGCATCCATCGATTCAGATCTGAACACCAGTTCTTTACTTACCCAAGCAGTTTCCAATACATTCGAAGTCGTTATTTTCTTCATTGTCCCCGTTTTTTTATCATAAATGACTTTCTCGTTAGGAACTACATTCAGCCTCTCAAAAGGTGGACGAACAGAAGAAACAGTAACACTCCCCTGCACTAATGCCATTTCCAATATATCCTTATTTGAATAAGCATATACATTGAACGAAGTACCCGTTACTTCAATATCCATAAATTCGGTATTCACTACAAATTTCTTTTGCACGTCTTTTTGTACATCAAAATATCCTTCACCAGAAAGAGATACACGCCGGTCTTTTTTCCCAAAATCCTGTTTATAAGAAAGTATAGACTCTGAATTAAGCTTTACAGCTGTTCCATCCGGTAAAGTAATTGAAACCCGCTCTCCTTTTCCGACTTTAACTTCCATGATTCGGTCCGCCAACTGAGTAATTTCACGGTTATCTACATATAAATAAACTGACAAGCTTCCCATAATCAGAAATGCTATAGCCGCAGCAATTTGTCGCCAGTTAAATTTTCTAATTTTAGGAGCTGGTATTATGTTCATCTCCTGCCGGATACGAACCAATAAACTTTGGGCATCTTCAGACGATAAACTTCCGTTATTATCCCAACTATTCCAACTATCAAGCAATACAGGGAAAAGTTCCTCATCCGAATGATTATTGATTTCTTTCCTGAGTTCACGAAATTCTTTCCGACTAATTTGTTCAGTCTGATATTTCGTTAACCAATCTTTCAAATTTCTATATAATGATGTACTCATAAGCTGGAAATTTCGTTCGTTTATGAGTAATATCCTGAAAGGTTAAATTTATAACATACGCTTCTGCATGCTATAAAACATATTTTCAGAAATAAATCGTGAAAAGTATAAATAAATAGGAATAGTTGGATAATTCGTTGCGCAACACTTTCAATGCAGCTGAAAGTTGGTTACGCACCACTTGCTCCGTTATAGATAGCCGGGAAGCGATTTCTGTAACGGAAAGATTATATTCCTTATTCAAAACAAAGATTTCCCTTTGTCGGGGTGTCAGTTTTTGTTTGGCAGCTTCCAACTCTTTTAGAAAAAGGTCGAAATCATATTTAGCTTCTACATCATCAGTCGAAATAAGTTCTTTTTTAAAGTCCAGGTAATCCTCCATCTGGGGATGATTCAACTGACGACGAAGTTCTTTCAATAAAAAATGATAGGAGATAGTAAATAAATAAGCCTTAAAAGAGGCATCCGGATTAATACTCGTTCTATTAGACCAGATCTTTACAAATGTTTCCTGCACGACATCTTTCGCCGCACTGTCTGATTTCAAATAAGAGAACGCAAAATGGTAAAGTCTGGAGGCCCATAGGTTGTACAGAGCATTAAAACTAAACTCTGATCCTTCGGTTAACTCTTTTAATAATCTCCTTTCCTCTAGCATGCTTTCTCCATTTCCATATTAACGGTCACAAATATATAAAATAATAAACTTCATTCATCGGCAAATCAATTTATTGCATGTTCTTCTGGCAGTAAAAAAGTAATTTAAGCATGTAAATGAAAAAAGGATACCCCATGCTGTGAGATATCCTTTCTTCCATATTTTACTTCAACATTATTTGCTGAAATCCCTCGGAGCCGGAACCGGAGCCAACGGTTTACGGTTCTGAAGGTCTTTCATTACTTCTTCGATAGCCTTGTTCAGTTGCTGGTCTTCGCCATTCCATTCCTTAATAGGATCATTGTCGATCAGGATATCCGGGTCGACACCATGGTTTTCGATAATCCACTGGCCCGTCTTCGGATCATAGCTGGTGAAGAAAGGTACACGGATATCTGTTCCGTCCATGTAAGGCAGTGGGCCGCTAATGCCGACGATTCCCCCCCAGGTACGGGTTCCGATCAGCTTACCCAGTCCCAAAGCACGGAATCCCCAGGGGAACAGGTCGCCATCCGATGCAGAATATTTATTGATCAAACAAACCTTCGGACCTACCTGTACGGCATCCGGAACAGTACCGATATGGTTCGAACCACGACGCATGGTCAGACGATACGGTTCGCGGGAAAGACGTTCCAGGATCATCGGAGATACATTTCCACCACCATTGGCACGGTCGTCGATGATCAAACCTTCCTTATCCAGCTGAGGATAGAAATAACGGGCAAATTCATTTAATCCGTCTACGCCCATATCCGGAATATAGATATATCCTACACGGCCGTTAGTCGCTTTATCCACTTTCTTGATATTATCCTGTACCCAGTTGTAATGATACAACGAATATTCTTCAGCCAACGGACTGATCACAATTTTACGAGCTCCCCCCAATTCAGGCTTGCTGTTCAACGAAAGTTCTGTCGGGATACCGGCTTTACCAACCAACAAAGAATACATATCCTTTACACTGTTAGTCGGAATCCCGTCGATTGCAACGATAAACTCTCCGGCTTTCGCCTCGATACCCGGTTCTGTCAACGGAGAACGCAGGTCTTTACTCCAGGATGCTCCCGGTAATATCTTTTCCAGACGGAAAAATCCACTCTTGTCACGTGAAATCTCAGCACCTAACAGACCGGTCTGTACACGTTTCGGACGATCTGTTTCACCAGGATTCACGTAGGCATGGCCGCAGTTCAGTTCGCCGATCATTTCACCGATCACATAATTCAGATCCAGACGAGTCTTCACGTAAGGAAGAAGAACGGCATATTTTTCTTTGATCGCTTTCCAGTCCACACCATGCATGTTTTCTACATAGAAACCATCACGGTAAGCACGCCATGCCTCATCGAATATCTGTGCCCATTCTTTCGGATAATCCACCGTAATCTTCATATTGGAAAGATCGACTGCATTACTCAGATCAACACTGCCGGAAGGTATGTCGGTCACATAGATCTGTCTTCCTTTATAGAAAAGGGCTTTTTTACTTCCCGGAGTAACAGACATGGAAGCTCCGTCAGCAACAGTATCTTCTTTTTGTTTTTTCAAATCGTACACTTTTGTTCCGCCGTGACCATAATACCAGACTTTTTCGCCATCCGAATAAAAATTGCCATAATAAGAACCCGGTAAAGGAAGTTTGATAATACGGTCGGTTATACCTTCCAGATCAATCTTTACACCGGTTTCTGCCGAAACATCTTTCTTATCTTTATCTTCTTTCTTTTTATCCTCTTTCTTAGCCGTTTCTTCTTTAGCAACTTTTACTTCGGCATCTTTCTGAAGAAATGGAGAAGGAGTATCTTTTTGAAGCAACGCCAGATAAACACCTCCCATATTGTTATAAACATGGTTCCATTCCAAAGAGCCATAAGTCGGATTAAAGTCACGTGAAGAGGCGAAGATCAAGTATTTTCCGTCTGTACTAAAGGCAGGAGAATGAGAGTCGTACCATTTATCCGTAACAGGATATTCCTTGCGTGCAGCGATATCATAAACATACACAATACTCACCTGATTTTCCGCCGGACGGCTATAAGTCAGCCATTTACTATCCGGAGAGAAGGTTACGTCGCGTATCTCCGCCATCGGGTTCTGAAACAATACGGTTGTTTTCTTTCCGACCACATCAAGCAGGTTTACCCGGTTCTTACGATCGGTATAAACAATTGATTTTGAATCGGGACTCCATTCAAAAGAACGGATATAAGTATCGTTATCTTTTGTCAGTTGAACAGGTTCACCACCAGTGGCATCCTGAAGGTAAAGTTCTGTTTCGCCCGTGCCATCCGAAATATAAACAATATATTTTCCATCAGGCGACCATTGGGCTTCACGGTCATGTTGTCCGGGCGAACGGGTAATATTCTTTGTCACGCCTTTTTCTACAGGCAGGTTGAAAACTTCACCACGAGTAGTTACTACCACACGTTCCCCATCAGGAGAAATACTAGCATTGGTAAGGTATGACGAACCGTCTTTTATTTCACTACGGGCATAGATATTATCGGAAGTCAGTTTGATCTCTACTTTTTCCGGCTTTTTCGCCGTAGCATCCATTTTATAAATATAACCACCGTTCTCGAATACGATAGTATGACCATTTGCACTCGGGAACTTTACATCATATTCTGTAAAATCAGTGACTTTACTCGTTTGTTTCGTTTTTGTGTTATAAACAAAGATATTCATTGTCCGGTCTCGGTCAGAAAGGAAAAATATTTCATCATCGATCCACATCGGAATAATATCCTGAGCCACATTGTCCGTTATATTTTCGACAGACTTCTTTTCCGGATTATAAATCCAGATATCGTCAGCCATACCTCCCTTATAATATTTCCAGGTACGGAATTCACGCATTACACGATTGTAAGCCAACTGTTTTCCATCCGGAGAATAACTACAGAAACCGCCTTCAGGCAAAGGTATAACTTCTGAAAGGCCTCCTTCTTTATCTACTGTATATAATTTACCGTCGAAGCCGCTGCTGATGCGGTTGCGGTAAACAATACGACTGCCGTCGGGTGTCCAGGCTATCACGATATTATTCGGTCCCATGCGGTCACCCAGGTCATCACGTGCATTAGTCGCCGTATAGGTTACACGCAAAGGTTCGCCTCCGGTAGAAGGAATAGTGAACACTTCCGTATTTCCATCATACTGTCCTGTAAAAGCAATTGTTTTACCATCAGGAGAAAAGCGAGGAAACATCTCATAGCCGACATGCGAAGTCAGACGTTGAGCTTCACCTCCTTTTGCAGGAACTTTATAAAGATCGCCGGCATACGAGAAAACAATCTCATTACCATTCGTTGCCGGGAAACGCAACAGGCGTGCATCGTCCGCCGCCATCATCAAGGCAGGGACACCGGCTAAAGCTAGCAAGGAAAGAATAAGTTTCTTGTTCATGTTATATTTGTTTAGTCTACGGGCAAAGGTAAAAAAATTACTATGGTACGACTATATTATTTTCTCAAAAGAAAAATGAGGTTGTCTAAAAAGTGACTCATTCGACCTTGAGAATTGAATATTTAAAATCAATCTCAGATAGGTATCCGAATAAAATAAAGTCAAAAATACTTTTTAGACAACCCCTTTATTTTTCTATTATCTAAGCTTTTCCCTTAGACAGAAATTATCGCGAAATGAACATACTTAATAAAGCCATCCCGGGGTTTTAGTCAGATTTGGATTCTTCTCTATTTCATCACTGGGAACAGGAAAAATACTGTAATCATTCGTTTCAGACCATTTTACACCACCATTACCGCTACTCTGTATACCATTGCAAGTAAGGGAACCGGCATCATAGTTCATGTATTTAGAATATTTTGTTTCACGCAGTGTACCCCAACGCAACTCCTCGTAAAAGTTTACACCTTCATTACATAATTCCCGACGAGATTCATTACGTAGTTTTTCCAAACCATCTTGTTTACTCGTAAACGTATAAGGTGGCATTTCAACGGATGTACGCCCGCGAACCTGATTCACCTTTTCAGCTGCACCTGGCAAATCCCCCAATTGGACCAATGCTTCCGACCACATCAAAAGAACATAAGCATAACGGATAATCGGTTCATCAATATCTCCCTGTAAAGCGAACTGGGGATAACCGGTCATGACAAACTTACGATAACGATATGCAAATTCTGCTTCGCCGTTTCCGTCTTGTTTCAAATCATAAGGAGCCGTTACTTGCCAATCATCGGCTTCTTGTGAATCTACATGGTGGCTTGATTGTTTTACCGGCCAACGGAATACATAAGGAATATCACTGTAATCACCCACTTTCATACGATTCGGATCACCACCCATATAAGGTTCTCCATACGGGAGAATTACATTATAACCCAAACGCGGATCTCTATTTTCCCAAGCTTTTTTCAAACGAGCTTCATTCCCTTGCGGCAAATATTGATCGACAACAGAACCCGATAACTTATTTCTGACCATTTTTCTCAATTCCGGACCACCAAGTATTTTTCCGTCATTTAAGGTATCACGGAGAAAATATACCAATCGGTCTTTGGCCGGTACATCAAAATAACCGGGAATGATGTCATTCCAGTCAAAAGGAGTACCATCCTTATATTCATATAGATCAACCAAAGCATTAGATGGTTGGTAATAAGAATATCCGGTAGTACCTTCCATATCAATCATAGAACGTGTGCCACAATACCGATGCATAGAAGACCCATATCCGTCTTTAAAAATGTTCGTCAAAGAGAAAATCATCTCTTCACATGTTTCATTTTCTTGCGTAAATAATTTATCATAACCACCCTGGAAAAGACCGAAACCGCATCCCTGTACCTTTTCGAAATCAGATACAGCCAATTTCAACAGATTTTCGTTGATTGTAGTCCCCGTTACTTTTCCTGCATTATTGTCATAATTATATTTGGCACCCTGCATCAAATAAGCCCTACCACGTAAAGCATAAGCAGCCCCTTTACAAGCACGTCCGGATTCCGTATAATGATTCGGGAAATTAGGTTCATTGATACAATCGGTCAAATCTTTTACGATCAGATCCCAAACTTCCGACTCAGGCGACTGTCCTTTAGTACAATCTTCTACCGATTCCAATGGCTCGGTATAAACAGGAACCCCTAATCCGTTTCGTCCGAAAAGTTCATTCAAACGCATATAATAATAAGCGCGCAAAAATTTGCATTCCGACAATAAGCGCAGTCGAACGTCTTCATCTACACCGCCTCCGCCTTCGACAGACAAATTCACAATAGCGTCATTGGCACGATGAATACCCTCATATAAGTTTTTCCACACCGTAGAGAAAAAACCATTATCAGCTCCTGCCGTACCTTTTGTATAGGGAATCGTACGATAAGCATCTGTTGTCATAGACATGGCTTCAAACGGGGTTGTGTTCATATCATAAGAAGTATTATAAACACCCCAATTACGCAATTTATTATACACTCCGGCAACCCCCTGATTGGTCAACGCTGAATTTGTCCACATATTACCGGATGCTATTTGGTTATAGGGTGCCATATCTAAGTCAACACATCCCAGTAACCCACAAAACGCAAACCCTAATAAAGAATATATTATTTTTTTCATTTTTGTATTCATTAAATGATTAGAATGTAAGATTTATACCGCCGGAAATCATACGGGGAATAGGATAAGCAGTGAAACCGCTTCCACCTATTTCCGGATCAACACCTGGAAAATCTGTAATCGTCAATAAGTTTTCAAAAGAAGCAAACACACGCAAATTACTGATATAAGCCTTCTGAACCCATGATTTCGGCAAAGTATAACCGATCTGCAATGTTTTCAATTTGATATAAGACGCATTATAAAGATTACCGGTATTGGCACGATAAGCACCATTTTCATTACCTATACGCGGATACATAGCATTGACGTTCGCATTCGGGTCAGCAGCCGGATCATAATTCGGGTCAGTTGCAGCCAACATAGGATCGCAATAGTAGAAAATATTACGGGCATTACGAGCAACAATTGTTCCTTCTTGCCAACTACTGCTACTCATGGAGTTAAAACCACGTTCGTAAATGTAATAATACATACCGGCATTACCTGCCCAAGTCATATTTAAATCGAATCCTTTCCATGCAGCCGAAAGATTGATACCATAAGTGAATTTCGGAGTTGAAGATTTTCCAGTAAAGACACGGTCATTAGCATTTGAACCATAATAACCATCTCCATTTATATCGGCATACACCAATTCACCATACCACAAGCCGTTGTTTGCACCTACGCTTTGTCCGTTAAAATCGTAGACTTTATTGCCATCTGCATCCCGATAAGCCAACATTGCCTTTACCCAGTCCAAATCAGCTTTAGTACGAATCATACCGTCACGAGGCCCTCCGTTAGGATCAGGAGTCACACCGTCTGCCAAATAAATATTACCATTTCCCTGATGACGTTCCCAAATATAATACTCATCAAACATATGGTCTTCTACACGAATCGTATTGCCGCTGATATCAGCAACATCTCCACGATTAGTCACAAACGAACGATTACCGTCGGCATCTGTTTCCCAACCTTCCTGATATTTACCTTTGTATTTTACGATCTTATTTTTATTATACGTTAAATTGGCACTGACACTATATTCAAAATCTTTGATACGGTCAGCCCAACGCAAAGTAAATTCCACGCCTCGGTTTCTCATATCCGACGTATTGGTAGTAGGTGCACTCACTGTACCCATTGTCATATAAACGGAAGGAGAAGCCAGAATACCTTTTGTGGTACGCGAATACCAGTCTGCATCCAATGTCAAACGGTTGTTTAATACGCCTACATCAAGTCCTATGTCTGTAGATTCGCTGGCTTCCCAACGAAGATTCGGATTAGCGATCTTACCCTGACGCAAACCGTCGAATACATTCTCTCCGAAAGAATAATTCACACCGCCATACGTGGCTTGCCATTCATAGTAACCGGAAGTCGTATTCCCCAGTTTACCCCAAGAACCACGCAACTTCAAGTTGGAAATCGTACTCTTTACGCTTTCCATGAACGGCTCTTCGCTGATACGCCATGCAGCAGAAAATGAAGGGAAAGTACCCCAGCGAGAGTCCGGACCAAAACGAGACGAACCATCACGACGGAAATTGGCTTCGAACAAATAACGATTCTTATAGGCATAATTCAAACGACCAAAATATGAGATAACGCCATAATCTTGTTGAGCAGTTCCTCCCACTGTCGGTTCCAGCAAATCCATAGCAGCCGTAAAATCAGGTAATGAGAGATCCAGCAAACCGGTACGAGTCGCATTAAATCCCTTCACATTCCAATAGTATTGTTCTGTACCAAGGAGAACTCCCAAATCATGGTCGCCAAACGTCTTATTATAATTCACCGTTCCGGTTATCGTACGATTCCAATAACGAGTAGTAGAACGTTTAGTTGTAGCCTGCGAGCTACTAGTCCCCGGATACAATTCACCATTACGGAAGTTCATTTTATCGATACAATTGCTCCAAGTAGCTTCTTCATTAAACAACGTTTGATAGTTATAGCGTCCTTCGGCAGTTAACCCGTCAATAATCTTCACACGCGCAAACCATGTCGTGTTCAATCGGGTATCATCATAAGAACCTCCACGACTCATCACGGTAGCCAGCAAGTTGTTGCTAGAAGATCCGTCAACAGAAACGCCATACTTACCATTATAATAAGGAGTCATGTTCGGTGTATTCTGGAACATATACGAGAAGCTCGTATTACCCGGTTCGCGACTCTGGAATGTGGCATACGTCTGAGTACCTACGGTCAAGAACTTCGTGATTTCAGTCTCCACGTTGACACGTCCGGAATAATTCTTCAAGCCGGTATTATCCAATGTACCGGGGTTATCCAGGAAACCAAATGAAAGCAAATAGTTTGTATTACTGCTGCTACCGACAACCGACACATTATGTTTTTGCGACGTACTGGGCAAAAACATCTCATCCACCCACTGCGTACTCGGATAAGCTAACATATTAGCTACGCCATAAGGATTATCCGTTCCATACGGATCACTGGCGGCCTTTACTAAACCTTCTCTCCACTCATCGATATCAGCTTGTGTATATTTGGTACCGGCCTCATAGTTGCGGTTCGTATTCCAACGATTCGCCATTTCCATATACTCAGCAAAATTATCCTCGAAACGAAATGCCTTACCGCTCATCTTTGAATTAGTGACAAGACCCGAATAAGTTATTTTAGGAGCCTGACCTTTTTTCCCTTTCTTGGTCGTGATCAAAATAACCCCGTTGGCACCACGTGATCCGTAAATAGAAGCGCTGGCTGCATCTTTCAAAAAAGAAATAGATTCAACATCATCACTGTTTACAGATGACATACTAGCCTCGGAACCGTCTACTATCACCAACGGAGAAAGGTAACTACTGTTGAAAGTTCCGATACCACGCATACGAATACTGGAACCGTCACTACCCGGTTTTCCGGAACTTTGACTTACGGACACACCGGCTGCCAAACCAGATAAAGCATTCGACAAGTTGGTCGTCGCACGGCTCTCTAATTTTTCTGCCTGCACGGTAGCTACCGCTCCCGTCAGATTAACTTTCTTCTGCACACCATAACCTACCACTACTACTTCATCCAGTGCTTGTGAGTCTTCTTGTAGTGTAACTTTCCCTTTGGCAACTTCGGATGCTTTGATCTCAACCGTTTTAAAACCAATGCTACTAATGACCAGGATGTCATTGGGATTTGCTTCAAGGGAGAATTTCCCGTCAATGTCTGTAACCGTACCGTTTGTGGATCCTTTCACAATCACATTGGCGCCGATCAAAGGTTCATTCATCCCTCCGTCAAAAACTACACCGCTAATGGATTTTTTCTGTTGCGTAATAGATACCTCTGATGTATTCGCGCGCACAAAAGGTGTAATTGTTGAAACAGGAAAAGCAAATGCAATTAAAAGCAAAGAAAATCGATTTTGCTTTAAAATAGATTTGTAATTCATGTGTTTTTTAATTTTAACATTAATATTATATATAAAGCTACTAAGTTCTAGCAGAACTATGTCCGTTTATTCATTAGCTTATAATTAAATTGGGACTTACTGCAACATTTTACAAACAAGGAAGTATCTGAAAATAAGCTCATTATTATTATTTTTGATTTTCAACAATGAAGCTAAATATGTTTAAGGGAACAATGGAATTTTATTATTTAATATTAATAGAAATGTAGTAATTCATATATCTGAATTTAAAAAAAAGGGTCATCTGTTTCTTTTGTATACAATGTTTTAATATAAGATAACAAACTGATCATAATTTATGAACTTTGTTAATATACAGCCTATTAGTATTCTGTTAATTTTTTATTCATGGACAATAGATGCACCTATATTAGACAAAAATGTATGTTAATATATCATGCTATACGTTATTTTTGCATTTATTCTGTTTTGTTTCATAGTAAAGACATAGTTCTGCTAGAACTTAGTATTTTTCATAATCTCTAAATCCAACTACAAATTTTCTATCCTACATTTGTTGAGTGGAATTAAAAAGAATTATTGCATTGGAAAACAATTACTACTGTGCCGAGCTCACCACCGTATATCGCCCAAATAATAGAACATTTATCACCCTACTGAATAATATCAGGGAGTACCATCGTCCTGCTCATCTCTGCCATATACTTTTTCATAAGTGATCTAAACTTGTTTTTTAATAGTATAGAAATTAATATACATCTTGCCTTATTTATTATACACCATTTATAAATAAATTCCACATCGCTATGTTTCAACTGCTTAAATCCACCCATCTTACATGAAAAGCAAGAAGGAATACGATCTCTCTTCGTGCTGTTGAATTATACCCCCGGAACAGTTTTTATCAGGAATATGTTAAATATGACATTTGTATAAAAATAATCTCGTATTTTTACGGAAATTAATAAACGCATGAAAAAATTACTGATCTTAACATCGGCCCTTTTACTGACTGGGTCGGCATTTGCAGAGAACGATCCGCTATGGATGCGCTATCCGGCAATATCTCCGAACGGGGAAATGATCGCCTTTACTTACAAGGGGGATATCTATACCGTTCCGACAACAGGTGGTAAAGCTACCCAGTTAACAACCCATCCGGCCCACGACACACGTCCTGTCTGGTCGCCCGACGGAAAACAAATCGCATTCGCTTCCGACCGCAACGGAAACTTCGATGTGTTCATTATGAACAAAGAAGGAGGGGCCCCTACGCAGTTGACCGTACATTCGGCAAACGAATATCCGGAAACATTCAGCGACAACGACCATGTCCTTTATTCAGCTTCTATCCAGCAGGATGTAAAAGACAGCCAGTTCCCTTCTTCCCTGTTCGCCCAGATCTATCAGGTCGGCACCCAAGGAGGACGCCCGGAATTATTCTCCTCGCTGGCTATGGAAAACCTGGCATTCAGCAAAGACGGAAAACAAGTATTGTATAACGATTTCAAAGGATATGAAGATCCCTGGCGCAAACACCACCAATCCTCCATTACCCGCGATATCTGGTTATGTACATTGGATAATGACCGTACATTCAAAAAGATTACCTCTTTCCGTGGAGAAGACCGCGATCCGGTATGGTCGCCGGACGGAAATGCCTTTTACTATCTGAGTGAAGAAAAAGGCAGCTTCAATATCTTTAAGAATGACTTGACCGGCAAGAACGGCAAACAGATAACAAACCATACGACACACCCGGTCCGCTTCCTGACTTCCGACAAGAACGGTACTTTGTGCTACGGTTACGACGGTGAGATTTACACGGTCAAAGAAGGCGGACAACCTGCTAAAGTAAAGGTAAGCATCATCTCCGACCAGACCGAAAATAATCTGATCCATCGCCTGATGTCGAGCGGGGCAAACAGTATTGCTGTCTCTCCGAACGGAAAAGAGGTTGCCTTTATCGTACGGGGAGATGTATATGTGACATCGGTTGAATACGAAACGACCCGCCAGATCACCGATACGCCGCAGCAAGAGCGTAATATAGATTTCAGCCCTGACGGTCGTTCATTGGTTTACTCGGCCGAACGCGGCGAAACATGGGGCATTTATCAAAGCAGCCTGGTTCGTAAAAACGACAAATATTTTACTTACGCACAAGAAATCAAGGAAGAACCGCTGGTAGTTACCGATAAAACGTCTTTCCAGCCTACTTATTCTCCTGACGGTAAAGAAGTGGCATTCCTGGAAGACCGTACCACTTTACGCGTCATCAATCTGAAAAGTAAACAGGTACGTACTGTTTTGGATGGTAAATACAACTATTCGTATGCCGACGGCGACCAGACTTATCAATGGTCACCCGACAGTAAATGGTTCCTGGTGCAATATATCGCTATCGGCGGATGGAACAATAAGGATATTGCCCTGGTAAAGGCAGATGGTAGCGGAGATATTATCAACCTGACCGAAAGCGGATACTCTGATGGTGATCCGAAATGGGTACTTGATGGCAAAGCGATGATCTGGTCGTCCGACCGTGCCGGTTACCGCAGCCACGGCAGTTGGGGTGCACAGGATGATACCTATATCATGTTCTTCGATGCCGAAGCATACGACAAATTCCGCCTGAGCAAGGAAGAACTTGCCCTAGTTGAAGATGAAGAAAAGGATAAGGACAAAGACAAGGATAAGGATAAGAAAGACGATAAAAAGGAAGATAAGAAAGATTCCAAAGCCCAAAAAGATGACAAGAAGAAAGATGATAAAGACAAGAAAGACGATGCGGACAAGCCTGTCGAACCATTGAAATTCGATCTGGAAAACCGTAAAGACCGCGTCATCCGTCTGACGATCAACTCTTCGAATATGGGCGACGCCGTGCTGACACCGAAAGGAGACAAACTCTACTATTGTGCAGCTTTCGAAAGCGGTTACGACCTGTGGGAACGTAACTTCAAGGAAAATTCAACCAAAATACTGATAAAAGGTGTCGGTGGCGGAAGAATGTTTGCCGACAAGAAAGGTGAGAACCTGTTCCTGGTATCCGGTGGCCAGCTGAAAAAGGTGGAGATCAAAGACAGCAAAACCAAAGGTATCCCCTTCAAGGCTGAGTTTTCTTATCGCCCGCCGCAGGAACGCGAATATATTTTCAATCATATATGGCGTCAGGTGGAAGACAAATTCTACGATCCGACGATCCATGGCATCGACTGGGAAGGATACAAAACAGCATATGCCCGTTACTTGCCGCATATCAACAACAATTACGACTTCCAGGAAATGTTGTCCGAACTGTTGGGCGAACTGAACGGTTCACATACAGGTGCCCGGTATTATTCATCGTCATCCGCTCCGGCTACAGCCTGCCTGGGTGCATTCTATGATAACAGCTATACCGGCGACGGATTAAAGATTGCCGAGATCATCGCCAAAGGGCCGTTGACATTGGCTGATACAAAAATCAAACCGGGTTGCATCATTGAAAAGATCAATGAGAAACCGATCAAGAGCGGTGAAAACTATTATCCGTTACTGAGCGGTAAAGCCGGAAAGAAAATATTGTTGTCCGTCTACAACCCGACAACAAAAGAACGTTTCGAAGAGCAGGTGAAACCGATCTCTTATGGCCAACAATCTAACCTGTTGTACAAACGCTGGGTAGAAAACTGCCGCAAGAAAGTGGATGAACTGTCCGGCGGCAAGATCGGATATGTACACGTTAAAGGCATGAACAGTGAAAGCTTCCGCGAAGTCTATTCCGAACTGCTGGGACGTTGCCGCAACAAGGAAGCGGTGATTGTGGATACCCGTCATAACGGCGGAGGCTGGTTGCACGATGATCTGGCTACGCTGTTGAGTGGTAAAGAATACCAGCGTTTCATGCCTCGCGGGCAGTATATTGGTAGCGACCCGTTCAACAAATGGCTGAAACCATCATGTGTACTGGTTTGCGAAGATAACTACTCGAATGCACATGGTTTCCCTTGGGTATACAAGACGTTGGGTATCGGTAAACTGATCGGTACTCCTGTCCCGGGAACCATGACTGCCGTTTGGTGGGAGTCGCAGATCGACCCGTCCATCGTATTCGGTATTCCACAGGTAGGCGTTCAGGATATGCAAGGTAATTACCTGGAAAACCATGAACTGCAGCCGGATATCGAAATCTACAACACACCGGAATCACAGTTGAAAGGCGAAGACCATCAACTGGAAGAAGCGGTAAAAGTAATGTTGCAGACAGTAAAGAAATAAAAATCAGAACATAAAAAAGGAGGTTGCATCAAAGTTTTTATTGATACAACCTCCTTCTTTTATACCCGCTTTATACCCGACAAACAGGTCGCTATTACAGATAAACAGAATAACGATTAATCCGGTATAGCCGTGCGGGAAGACCGAAAATCAAGTTTTTTGTATTTACCCTGCATTTCTTCGTCAGTTTCTTCCTTGTCGTTGGTGAAGAAAACGGGGGAGTTCTCGAAATGCCATGTTCCGACATAGTTCAATGTATTTTCGGCAACAGAAAATTTGAACAGGACTAATTCATCGGGACGTTGTTCTTTGCTTTTTATTTTCCGTTCGGTTTCCTGAATGGAATCTTCCCCCTTATAAATAGGTTCCATATAAGAGCGGCCACCGTACCATTTGCTTTCGGTCCACCAATAATTCAGGATTGCATACGTCCCCGGTTCGATCAGGTAACAGAATTGATTTTCTTTCGAAGTTTTAAAGGTCGACTTCACCCGGAAGACAAGCACCTCGTTCGTTTCAATATTTATCAGCCGGATATCCTGAGGATAACCGCCACTTTTGAATTTCTTCAGTCGCTGAATAAATTCACCGTAAAAAGCAGCTTGTCCTACAGGGATAGGGCCATCCGCAGCCGGCTTTTCCAGTCTTCGTGCCGGTTGAGCGGTTACACCGAATGAGATTATCAACAATAAAACGATCAGTAAGTGCTTCATAAAGGTTCCTACTCCATTTATTAATTTACATCGAACAGAAAAAAGAAACAAAGAACGGTACCGTAAAATCGACCAAAATGCCGTGAAAGATAGAAACGAATACCAGATCCTTTCCTGAATAACGCGTAATGATCGGTAATGTTGTATCCATCGTCGTGGCACCGCCGGCACAGATAGGAGCTAATCGCCCAAAATACTTGACAAACAACGGGGCGCCCAGCAAAGCCATAATCTCACGGATGATATTGGCGATCAATGCGATTGTTCCTAACTCCGTCGCCATCTGTACACCCAGCGACGCCTCTTTCAACTCCGTAATCAGGATAGAAGACAATGAGTAATAGGCAAAACCACTTCCTACCGCCAGGCAATCGAACACACTCCATTTGGTAATCAGTAAACTCACCAAAGCCGACGCCGTCAGCGTCCCGATAATAGTTGCCAACGGAACCAGCAACAGCTTGGGACGGATACTGCACAATATATCTTTCAACTTCTTATCACTCCCGATACTCAACCCGACCTGAAACATCAGCAGGTAAAGTACATACATGGTGATATCGTTCTTAACGACCACTTCCGGCAGATACCCGCTCCATCCGAGAACACAGCCCAAAGCGAAGAATCCGACTACAATCAGACTCCCTTTCATTCTCTCCTCCTTTCCTTAAAAAAGAAATGATAGACTCCCCAGGCGGCTAAAACACTTCCGGTCGTTCCGGCCAAGGCGATCAGGAAAGCCTGTCCGCCTAATGTTGTCAGATTGTTTACAATAGCATCGTTGGCCCCCACCGAAATACCCAGCAGAAACAACAATAGCAGGATCGTATAAGAAATAGGTTTGCCTATCTTTTGCAGCAGTTCGACTTTGCGCAACAGATATCCTACGGCGATACCTCCGAACATGATTCCGATTACCGTGAACATAGTTTGTTATTTTTCCGCAAAGGTAACAGAAAGAGCCTTGCAGAACAAATCCGCAAGGCTTCATATTAAACACAGCAACATTACAACATAAAAGAAGATGTCAGCAAGAGGATCGTCAAAAGAACCAGTATGACCAACCCCAAAGCCGAAAAAGAATAAAACAGACGGAGGCGGCGTAGCTTTTTCTCCCGGGTGATCTGCTGTAACACCTTCAAGTCAAACTCTTTCCCTAAAGGCGGCAATGTCTCTGCTTCCGGTGTCAGAAACCATACCTTATAAGGACGCAACTCAGGCGGTAATGCGTCTGACGAGAAAAAGTGGCGTAACTCCCGTTCTTCTTCAATCGTGGTCGCACATTCCCAGTATTTGTCTAATAACGATGTAATACGGTTATAATCCATATTATTTCTATAAAAGAGTTATCTGACGGTAAAACTTTCTGTCCGCTTCCGCTGTAAATTAATAGTATCCAGCGCCATATTACGTGTCACCATCAGGCAATAAGATGGAATGTCCTCTATCACAATCCAGGCGGCACGCTCTCCCCAAACCTTCAACATCACGTCCTGAACGATCTGTTCGGAACGCTCTGCATTTCCGGTGATCCTGTAAGCAACCCGCAACAGGTTGTCTTTTAAAGGCAGTATCCTTGTTATGAACTCATCTGTTTTCATCTCTGTTATATTAGACGAGACAGCCTGGTAAAAGGTTGCAGTTTTTTGTGACTTTTTTATTCATAAAAGGAAAAAGACCTGTATATAGTTCTTTTTCATTATATTTGTAGCTGTGCTAATTAAATAGTTTTAGTCCGCTAATTTTAAACTAAATCAAAATAAACAGTGAAGAAAACGATCTTATTCTTTCAGGTAGTCTTAGTTTGCCTGCTGGTAGGATGCAAGCCGGCTCCCAACAGTGGGTTATTAAGTGATGAAATCAAGTATGTCGACCCGTTCATAGGAACCGGATTCCACGGTCATACTTTCCCCGGTGCCACCCGCCCGTTTGCGATGGTACAGGTCAGTCCGGATACGCATATCATGGGTTGGGATGCCAGCAGCGGTTACCATTATGACGACCGCGAAATCTATGGATTCAGTCATACGCACCTTTCCGGTACCGGTATCGGCGACCTGGGTGATGTGGCTCTATTGCCTTTCTCCGGAGGCGATTCGATCAAACCGGTCGGACTTTTCAATAAAGATACTGAAAAAGCAACTCCGGGTTATTACGCCGTACGTCTGGATAACTTCGGTGTAAACGTAGAGCTGACGAGCACTGATAAAGTCGGCTTTCATAAATATACTTACGATAATCCCAAAGACCGCCGCGTTATGCTCGACCTGGGACATATCCTGCAACCGAACTGGGGACACAAACTGGTAGACAACAGTTACCTGTTTGTTAACGACTCGACGGTAGAAGGTACAGTACGTACACAGGGATGGGCACATTTCCATTCGGTTTCTTACCGGATCACTTTCTCTGAGCCGATCGAAACCGTTTACCAATATATCGGGGGCAAATTACGCCAGGATTCTTTGTTCCTGCGCATCAATACGGAAGAAGACCTGAAATTCCATTATAAGTTCCCGGAAAAGGCGGAACCTCTGTACGTAAAGGTTGCCCTTTCCATGGTTGATACTGACGGAGCCGAAAAGAATCTGGAAGCAGAACTTCCGGGATGGGATTTCGAAGCAACCCGCATCAAATCGGCTGAAATATGGAACGATGCCCTGAACGCAATCGAAATTCAGAGCGCTGACCCGACCGTAATGGTCAACTTCTATACGGCATTATATCATACGATGATCGCACCGTTCGCTTATCAGGACGTAGACGGCCGCTATCTGGGTATGGACAAAAAGGTGCATAAGGCGGAACCGGGATACGTTAATTATTCCGTATTCTCCCTGTGGGATACTTTCCGTGCCCTTCACCCGCTGATGACGATCATCAATCCGGAACTGGCTGCCGACTGGGGTAAAGTGTTGGTACAAGGATATAAAGAAGGTGGTATTCTTCCCAAATGGCCGCTGGCTTCAAGCTATACCGGCTGTATGGTCGGCTACCCGGCTGTATCTGTCCTGGCTGACCTGGTTTCCAAAGACCTGGCAGACGGTGACCTGAAAACATGGGCGGAAGCCGGTGCCCGTTCTTCCGTATACCGTGAAGACCTGGCAGAGAAGTTCAAAGGGACACGCGAGTTGGATCTGATTACCCTCCATCCGTACTTCAAAGAGAAATATGGCTTCGTTCCTGCCGACTCTGTTCCCGAATCCGTTTCATGGGGACTGGAAATGGCCTACGAAGACTGGTGTATCTCGCAAATCGCTGCCAAAGCAGGACTGGATTCATTGGCTCAGGCTTATGCTGCCAAAGGAGAATATTACAAACGTTATCTGGACCCGGAAACAAAAATGATGCGTCCGATCATGAGTGACGGTTCATTCCGTACACCGTTCAATCCGCGTTATTCAGCTCATATGAGAAGCGATTATACGGAAGGAAATGCTTTCCAGTGGAGTTTCTTTGCTCCGCACGATATGGACAACTTCATTGCTACCATCGGTGGCAAGAAAGAACTGGAAACACGTCTGGATACCTTGTTTACTACCTCTTCACAGGTTGACGGCGAACATGCATCCGGCGACATCACCGGCCTGATCGGCCAGTATGCCCACGGAAACGAACCGAGCCACCACATGGCTTACCTGTATAACTGGACAGATTCCCCATGGAAAGGCCAGGAACGTCTGGATTATATCATGCGCGAGTTCTATACAAACAAGCCTGACGGTATCATCGGGAATGAAGACTGCGGACAGATGTCAGCATGGTACGTAATGAGTGCCCTGGGATTCTATCAGGTTGCTCCCGGTATTCCGGTTTACACATTGGGCCGTCCGATGGTAGATCGCGCCTTAATTCACGTAAAAGGCGGCATTTTCGAGATCGTGGTTAAAAACAACAGTCCGGAAAACAAATATATCCGGACGGTTACTTTGAATGGAAAGGAGCTCGAAACCCCGTTCTTCTCACATGCCGAGATGGCGAAAGGCGGCAAACTCGTATTTGAAATGACCAATACACATCCATAAAAAGAAAATTATGTTACTGACAACAACAAACAACATCGAAGGGAAAAAGATTACCCAATATTACGGGATCGTTTCCGGTGAAACAATTATAGGAGCAAACGTATTCAAAGATTTCTTTGCCGGAATACGCGATATAGTAGGCGGACGAGCCGGTTCATATGAAAGCGTATTGCGTGAAGCAAAAGAAACGGCTTTACAGGAAATGAGCCAGCAGGCTGCACGAATGGGAGCCAATGCCGTTATTGCTGTCGATCTGGATTATGAAACTGTAGGAGGAAACGGAAGCATGCTGATGGTTACAGCTGCCGGTACCGCAGTTCGATATGAATAAAATTACGGATGGGGGGATAAAAGTCCCCCATCTGTTTCTATTCCCCTAAAATTCTTCTGACATGGTTCTTTAGTATATGAAAAGCCGGTGCCGCCATCGAGCCATGATCGTATCCATCCAATTCATAGATATAAGTCTCTTTATGCCCGGTCACCTTCATCATTCTCCAGAAATAAGCATTCTCTTCATAACGCCCCAACATTTCCATTTCGCGGTCGCCTGATACAATAATCAAAGGAGGAGCATCAGGACGGACATAATAAAGCGGAGCAAATTCATCGATACTGGGTTGCGTTTCCTTCATTCCCAGCGATTCCCGATAGGCAAAATGGCTGATAGCATGTCCACTGAAAGGTATAAGGGCAGCAATTGAATCTGCATCTATACCGTAAACCTGCAGCCATTTCTTATCCAACCCGATCATATTTGTCAGATAACCGCCCGCAGAATGTCCGGATACAAATATCCGCTGCCGGCTACCGCCATATTCTTCTATTGTTTTAAATGTCCAGGCCACTGCCGCAGCCGCGTCATCAATACAATCTTTAATCGAACATTTAGGCAATAAGCGGTAATTGACAGCAACGACAGCCAAACCACTATTCTTTAACTCTTCCGGAATAAACTTACTTCCACCGGATAAACCACCACCGTGGAACCAAACAACCGTCCCGAAGTCCTTCCCGTTTTCAGGATAATAGACGTCCAGCTTGCAACGTTCCAGACCATACGGGTCACCTGTAGTCCGGTAAGGGATATCTTTTACTACAGCATAATTAATACTCTCCTGTGCAGAAAGAATAGCAGAGATAAAAAAGAAAACAAATAAGATATAAGACTTGATCATAAAGCATTGATTTTGGGACAAAGATAAATGATATTATTATAAATAAAAAAGGAACCAACCTTTCGATTGATTCCTTTCATTTGTTTGGAGTCTGTGACTCTAAAACGGCGGCTATCTA